>Ga0247733_1000036_pt1 | contig 235407 bp, 271 predicted proteins | sample UWRJL043104R2_FD_180932 | JGI IMG/M metagenome (GOLD analysis project Ga0247733, IMG submission 180932) | Plant litter microbial communities from Arlington Agricultural Research Station in Wisconsin, United States - UWRJ-L043-104R-2 | ecosystem: Environmental > Terrestrial > Plant litter >... | reverse complement strand
TGCATTCGGGTGAGGAGATATCTCGGTGGTTTTTGCAGAGTTGTGTCCGGTAACATGTACGTGTGATGGCTGATGTACCATTCTTCTTGCTAAGCACTCCAACAGATCTACGAACAATTGACTACCTTGGGTATACACAACTCCACGCTTGATATCTCATGCAAACACCATCACCTCAGCTGATACGGCATCATGATTCCCGGCCCTACAAAGACCCATGGGATAGGGCAGTCGTTCCTCACGAGTCTTTCATGGGATGCCTACAAGGTATCAGTTGAGCCTTTCAATCAGAGTTCAAAAGGTCTCCATTACCGCATCGTCGTCTTGTACAGCCTGGTACACAGGTGGTGGCATCGAGTCGTCTTCGATGTGATGCTCATTAATGCGATCTAGCGGCGGTAGCAAGACTGGATGAAGAAATCAGTTGGATCACTTCAGGCGAAACCCACAACCACGTAGCGCTCAACGTTCTCAGTGTCGACTTACTAACAGGCTTGCTATCGGGAGGTCCATAAACGACCTTCCAGATACTCCTCGCCACCGGCGTAACAATACGATGTCTCGCCTCCCTCCCCTCCTTGAGCCGCTCCTGGAGCCTGAACAGCGCACACTCCCTCCCCTCCCCATACGCAATCGGCATCTGCACCCCCAAGATCCCAAGCAGACAATACGCCACATCCTCCTCACGAGCCGTGCTTCGGTTCTGCGCCCACCGACACCGCTCCTTGATACTGAACTTGCCCACCGCACGTCCACGCAACACCCTCCCATCGATCCCCGTCGTCTGACAGATGCGCACAGCTTGGGATTCTCGATCGCCAAGATACGTGCCGTCCGGCGCATAGAAATGCACGGCTTTCGGCGCGACTAGTTCCTGCAGCGTCCAGCCTCTGTAGAACCACTTGCTCATGTGCCAGTTCGCGTAGTCGGGCATGTAATCTGTGCGTTCGGGCCCGACGGGGTACATTTGTTCTTGTTCCGAAACATCGGAGAGGTAGGCGTAGCAGATTTCGGCGTTTTGGTAGTAGGAGAACATGGCGTTGATGGCCTGTTGGAGTTCGACGTTGTTGGTGCGGTCTAGACAACAGGTATCTATCCAGAAGTGTTGGAGCTGGGGTGTCACTTTTGAGCCGCAGAAGCGGATCTTGTCCCACCCTGGCTTGTGTTGATTTGTGCCCTCCGAGATGTCTTCCGATGTAATTTCATCTTCGGGAAAACCCCAAGTATGTGAGAGGATGGCGTAGGGTGGGATGTTGGCGTTGGAGACTTCGACTAACGTTATTCTATCGTTGTTGAAAGAGCCGAGTTCATAGCGGAGGAGGCGCATGGTAGGTGGTGCTTGTAGCTTTGAGTTCAGGGAATAAAAACCTAGAGCTACGGCGAGAAACTCGAAACACGAAGAAATGCTACTTGATGATGGTGAACTGGTGCGGGGTAGCGGAGCGTAGCGAACGGTGACCTTGTATGCTATCATGAGGCTGGCTGCGCCCCCAGGCCCCCTGCTATGAGGTCGTGGAGGACCTTATAGAGTACTCGGGGTTGGGGTGGCGGAGCAACTCCAACACTCAATTTCCCTTCCCTGTGATCAAGCCGCACTGCTCTCGTGCAACACTGCTTATCGAATCCGGCTCTTTTATTCGTCGCATTGCGTATATGTGCACGCTGCCCAGATATGATAAACTCTGAGATGCCTAATCTGAACGGGCTGCCGAGCCTGCTTGCTTCAACCTGGGAAATTGGCTGTAATTGAAGTCTGCGTAGAGAGCTACATGAATAAGTCAGTGGTTAGAATGCATGGAGCGGTGAGGAATCAAAAATTGGGGTACAGCGTCAGTAAAGCTCACCCAGCGGGTTTTCAGTACCGAGTGTCCTTGAAAAAGGGTCGCACATCGCAACAAACTTTGCGCCCCAAAGTTACGTATGCGTATCCAACACAGCCCACTTCACCCTCACCGATCCCGCCTTGGTACTGCTCTGATCGTAAATCACGTCCTCTCCCAGCTAGCAAATTACCTCAAGTTCCCTCTGCACAGACTCCCCCGCCGCGAACAAAGCCTTGATCCGCTCAGCCTGCTCCTTCTTCTTTATCTTCCACATCTCTGTGTGACCCTTCAACCTCTGCCCATCCTCCAATTGCTCATTTGCCCACCCAACAAGCTCATCTACATACGCCTCCTCGACTTCCCTCAAACTATGAAATGCCTTCCCATACCCCTTCTCCCGGACCCTCTCTTCATATTCCTTACGCATCTCTTCCTGCCGCGGTAACTTGACCTTCCCAGCAATGACCTTCGCAGCAACCATGGCCTGGAACTCGAATAGGGTGAATGTGGCAGTGAAATATGGCACGCCGATAAAGACCAGTGTGGGATCGGGGATGTAGAAGATGTCTTTGTGTAGATTGTGCAATTGGACTCCATCGGTAATGAGTGTTGTTGAAGAGGCTGCGGTGGGAGGGGTGTTGGCGGGAGAGTAATGAGTAGGAAGGAAAGGCAAAGTTGTGTGATAGCCTGTGCAGAGGATTATGGCGTGAATGTTGCAGAGGATTCTGCCTAAAGTCGGGGTACAAAGTCAGCAAAGCTCATCCGGAGATGTCTTAACATGTGGTATCTCCCAAGTAAGTGTTGAGATGTCTTATAATGCAGGCGCACTTGTAACTCGAGTTACGTACCGGTTTTGAGAGTGATAACTGTCGGTAGGGTACCATCCGGCGAAAGATCTGCGGTATTCTTGTTTGGAGGTGGATCAAACGATGCCACTTCTTCGACTCGCACTGCATTCTCGGGAAGAAGGCTAGCTGGGAGATCAAACTTCCCGTTGCGGTGGCTCTGATAGATGGTTCCGGCGAAGGGGCCGAGTTCGCGCGCTATGTCGGTAGAAGAAACGCTTGCCCCGATCAAGAGAACATTCTTGCCTTTGAAGCCGTCCGGTGTGCGATAACCCTTCGAGTGCTGGATCGCAGTAGGCCAGCGCTGCTTCAAAGCTGCTAAGCCAGGAATGTCTGGGATCCTTGGGGCGTGGTAGTGGCCTGAAGCTACCACGACAGCGTCGAACTTCTACGTCATGGTGAGATGAGTGGCGCAGTTACCAATCATACAAACGTACCGAGACTGAAGTACTCAATGATGACACATCAGAGGAATGTTGACTCGGTGTCACAGCTTCCAGTACCCACTCATTACCACTCTTGGAGAGTTTCTTCACCTCAGTGTCGTACTGCGTGATTTCTTGAACACCCGTCTTCACCGCTGTGTCTTGGATATAATCTTTCAAAACGCTGTGGCTGACGTTGTCAGGCGTTCCAGGCGGAAATAAGTTTAGTGTTGTCTCAAGCAAACGTGTTCCCACATTATTCTTCAAGCCGACATAGCAAGGGCTACGCTGAGCAGACTGTTTAGTGTGATCGGAATCCAGAAAGACGAGAAGCTTACCCAGGTGGCGCATGTGAGAGCCTCCGAAACTCCTCTTCAGAGAGGTTCAACGCTGGGTTGAAGGCCGGCTTTCTCTCGGCTTCAGAAGCAACGATTGATGGATAGTTCGGCTCAAGAGGTGTGCGCTCGTCGTATAGCCTAACCTTTGATCAGCATGTACTCATGTCTTCTTGTGGTAGACCAACCAGACGCCACCAGCAGCATTGGAGCGCTCAAAGACAGTCACATCAATCCCCTCCTTCTTCAGATGAGCTGCCGCAACTATGCCGCTGATACCAGCTCCGATGATAGCAACTCGCTGAGGTCTCGAGGCCATGGCTAAGGGTTGCAAGGTCTTGACTTTCTTGAGAGTGTAAGTCCACTTTGAGATGTGGTACACGCCCGCTATACGGCTTCGGATACTCGCCCAATAATTGCAGGCAATCCCACCAGTTGCTTTGCATATTGAGCTCCACACGTTGATTTGTAAACAATGATCGAATAATGTGTCGTCAATCCAATGAGGCAGGAGCATCGGCGAAGCGTAATCCGCAGTAGAGATGGCACCATTGGGAGCTAATCGTACGAGCATGCAAGACGGACCGTACGGTGACTGTTGATGGACCGCGAATCTTTACGGAAATAATTGGAGGCATTGAGGAGGGTGCGATAAGGAGGGACCGACTGACGGGTACGCGCCATCATCCTAGCCGATGATGTGATTGCTGTGAAGACGCTACCCCGCAACCTAGCATTGATAGCTGCATCGCGTGGTATAACCTGCTGGAACATTAGTCAACGTGTTGAAAAGCTGCAAAGGGATATAAGCTTGGAGTGTGCCCGCGAAACGGATTAGCACTTGAATTGACTGAGAGCAAATATGGCGCCGGTTGCATTGCCCATCTCCCCTGAGATCAGGGACACCGTTCAACCAAAGAAAGACAGTTTGGGTTTGCCCGATGCAGCAAGAAAGAGACTGGAAAAGGCCGGTATCGACCTCTCAAACGGCTATCCGTATCGGCCGGCCAAGCCACTTTACCTGGACGATATTTACAAGATCCGAGCTCATGACCGCGATTATATAGACCCAGGCTCTCGAGCCGACCCAGAGAAGAAAGCGTTGCTGTCCGCAGCGAAGGAGGTCATCCATTTGACCGCTCACATTGGGACCGAAATTGTTGGGTTGCAGTTGAAAGACCTTACGGACCAGCAAAAGGATGAGCTTGGCTTGCTGATTGCTGAGAGAAGTGTTGTTTTCTTCCGCGACCAGGACATATCCCCTCAACAACAGAGGAAGCTGGGAGAGTGGTATGGCGAGATTGAAGTGCACCCGCAAGTCCCTTCTGTTCCAGGAGTACCAGGGACAACAGTGATCTGGCCAGCATTGCAGGCGACTGAGAGGCCGGCGAGCTTCAGGCAAACTGGAGGGGCATCGGCCTGGCACACCGATCTGGTGCATGAACACCAACCAGCAGGGTGAGTAAGAGAGTGTGCATGAAGCACAAGGTGGGACTGACACAACGTAGCGTGACTCACCTCCACAATGACACTATTCCGAAGATTGGCGGGGATACGCTATGGGCGTCCGGTTACGCTGCGTATGAGAAGCTGTCGCCGGCATTTCGAAAGATCATAGACGGTAGACAGGCAGTCTATCGTAGCGCACATCAGTATCTTGACCGAAACGACCCTAACGCTGGCCCAAAGTTTCTCGAGCGCGTTCATCCTCTTGTACGCGTCCACCCCGCAACCGGGTGGAAAGCACTGTGGGTGAACCGGGCCATGACGGTGCGCATCGTGGGCTTGGACAAAGCGGAGAGCGACTTAATCTTGGGGTACCTTTACGATGTGTATGAGAAGAATGTCGATATTCAGGTCCGTTTCCGATGGACTCCGGGTACGTCGGCGCTGTGGGACAACAGGATCACGATCCATAACGCAAGCTGGGATTACGAGGGCAATGAGCCGCGACACGGGACGAGAGTGACGGCTTTGGCAGAGAAACCTTTCTTTGACGCGGAAGCCCCAACAAGGCGGCAGGCGTTGGGCTTGGCAGGTCCAGACGACATCTGAGTAGCTTTACGTGTAGTCTGTGGGTTGCGGTTGCTGGAAGCATGACCGTCTCTCTCGAAAGCATGGGTAGCAACAATCTGTACGTTTCTTAGGTCAGCCAAATAGTAATGACTTGCGTCTATCCTATACCGCGATGAGAGACCATTTTGAGTTTGAGATGCCCTCGTTTGACGGTACGACGGTCTACGGTACCCAGCGTTGTAGGGATGTGGCAGTTAAGATTTCGAAAGAAAGACATCATCTGTTGGTGGAAAGCAGCATTCTGGCTATACACATTGCAATCGCGTAGTTGACGAGAGGGAGGCCTCGGAGGTTCGAGAGGGACGAAAAGAAGTCGGCGCTAATTCCGCTTCCGCGGTGATCTGTGCACACTGACACTCTCCTTCGGAAGATCTCTTGGCGTATTTCGACATCCTCCCATTACTTATTGGCATAGAGCACATGTTGTATATACTTGGACGCTGTATATCTCAGAGTTTTAATCTTACGATGGCGTCTCTTCCAGCGCGCTCGAAGACAGCGGGAGCGTCCCGACCCGCATTTCCCAGAAGCTAGATGATGTCGTCACGACTGCGAAACCGTTTTAAGAGCTCCAAAGAGCTCCAGCACGGTCTCATTACAACCGCATCAATCTACAACGTTTTCTTTTTGTCTCATTTTCTCCAATTCCCAGTTCCCAGGTTCTCCATGGATACCAATTACTTTGTCTGCACGCTTGGCCAAGCGGCCACATTACAGGATGGACCGAAACAATACCGGACAATCAGCGAATTTATATCACAGCAATCGGAGCACTGCGGCTCAAAGCTAGCCGTCGGGTTCGCGATTCCCCGTTCTGGGTGCGATTGGGACCGCGAGGTCTTCAGTTTCCAAGATATTGACCAAGGGGCGCGAATCTTCGCTCATCGTCTGTCGAAAACTTTCAAGCTCACAGGCCAAGCACGTCAAACGATAGCGTTGTTATCTCATAGCTCTGTCGAATTCCTTTTCACCTGGCTTGGCTTAATGCGCCTTGGACACTCAGTCCTTCTGATTGCACCACAATGCCAGCCAGCTGCCATCCTTCATCTGTGCAAGTCTTGCGACGTCTCGCTACTCATCCACGACACCTCTCATTCACCTCGGGCTGAGGAGACATTGGCCTTAGAAGATGAGGAAGGCGCCAACCTCATTGTGGGACTTATTCCACCACAAGAAGTTGAAGACAAATTGCAACCGCTCGATGATCTTCTCCTACCAACCCCTCAAGTAGATGACACTGACGTGGCTTACCTCCACCATACATCCGGAACGTCCTCAGGCCTTCCGAAGCCGATACCCCAAAGTCATCGAGCAGCAATTGGCGTTTTGCCGCATCTACCCACTGTTACATCGAAAGCTACTTTCACTACAACACCACTCTACCACGGAGGTATCGCAGATGCCTTCCGTGCTTGGACCAGTGACTCCATGGTATGGCTGTTTCCCGGGAAAGACGTTCCTATCACTGCGCGGAACATCTGCAAGTGTCTTGACGTCGCGAAGTCACAGGCCTCAATTGGATCATGTCCTGAAGTAAAGTATTTCTCTTCAGTACCATACGTTCTTCAGATGATGGAGGCTGATAAGGAAGGGCTCAAAGCATTGAAGAGCATGGACATCGTAGGTGTTGGTGGTGCTGCGCTACCATCCGAAGTCGGCGATCGGTTGGTGAAGCAGGCTGTGAACTTAATATCGCGATTTGGGAGTGCAGAGTGCGGATTCCTGCTCTCCTCGTATCGAGATTTTGCTACGGATGGGGAGTGGCAGTATCTGCGAAATTACAGCCCTGCGAAACTTCTTGATTTCGAGGCCCGCGACGACAGCTTGTCAGAGCTTGTGGTGAAGCCAGGATGGCCACACATGGTAGGTGTACCCTTGTAACGCTTTCTGGCTTTTCTTTGTTAATGTTGTTTAAGGCCAAGACGAACCGCCAGAACGGCTCCTTTGCAACAGCCGACTTATTCGCGAAGCACTCGATGCTGGACAATGCCTGGCTATATCATTCCAGAGCTGACTCTCAGCTCACATTGATCACCGGCAAAAAGTTCGATCCCGCTCCACTGGAAGCTGCCATTGCTACGTCAGATCTTTTGAATGATGTCTTGATCTTCGGAGACAGCAGACCGTATCCGGGAGTGCTTCTTCTAAGATCGGAGAAGTCCCGCGGGATGTCAAACGAAGAGCTTCTGAAGGCAATATGGCCATCAATAGAGAAACTGAACAAGGAGAGCCAAGATCATGCGCGGATACCGCAGCATATGCTCATCTCGGCACCGCATCAAAGCAATGCGTTGGAGAAGAGTAGTAAGGGCACCATAATCCGGAAAGCGGCTGAGACGAGGTTTTCCATATACATAAACGCAGCCTATGACCTTGAAGATGGCAACCTTGAAGAACACGTCGAAGACGAGAACGTTTCCCAACATCTCATTGGCCTGATCCGATCGATAGCATCGAATCCTGCTCCACTCACCGAAGAGACGGGCTTGTTCTCTTATGGAATCGATTCTATAGGCTGCATGCAGCTGAGAAATCGGCTACGGCGGCTGACTCCGCAGTACAACCAAGAGCTTCCTTTGAGTGTGGTAGAGGACTGTGGCACGGTCCGAGGTCTGAAAGACTACATCCTTCGAAAACGCCGCGGAGAGGTTGACGCCGAGATCGACGATGATGAGGAGCTGATGTGGAGCCTCGTCAAGGAGTATGGTTCCTTCGGCCAACAAAATTTCGCAATGGAAGGGTCCTCAGATGGGTTTTCGTCAAAGAACAAGTTGGGCGAAGTTGTGGTACTCACTGGTGCAACGGGTGCGCTAGGAGCACATGTTCTGGATTTGTTACGGAAAAGCGATACTGTTTCCGCCATCTATTGCCTCGTGCGCGGAGTGGACGAGGTTGCCGCAAAGGAACGTGTTAGCGAGGGTTTGACACAGCGGGGCCTCTCGAGTCTCTCGACAACTGGGAAGCATAATGACAAGGTCAAGGTCGTACCAGCGCAATTTGGCGAACCAAGGCTTGGTCTTTCGGACACCGTGTATGAATATCTCGCTGCAGAAGCCAGCCTTATTCTCCACGTCGCATGGACCGTCAACTTCAGACTCAAATTGAAGAGCTTCGTGAAAGACAACCTCGCCGGACTGAAGAGTTTAATCGATCTTTCCTTATCAGCTTCACGGTCGCGTCCGCCACGTTTTGCGTTCTGTTCTTCAACGGCGGCGATCATGAACGGGGAGCTTGATCATTATGGCTATCTCTCGGAAGCTCTTTCAAAATACCCGTCTACTGCATCTCCGCTCGGCTATTCTCGCTCTAAATGGGTTGCAGAGCAGATTTGCGCAGAAGCACATCGTCAGACCCCCATGCAAGGAAGAATCGCAATTATTCGAGTCGGGCAGCTGTCTGGAGATTCAAAGATGGGTATCTGGAACACGAAGGAAGCCTGGCCAATGATGCTCAATACAGCGAGACTGATTGGCTGTCTACCTGATCTCGGCGACGAACCACTCGACTGGTTGCCGGTTGATGTGGCTGCGGAAGCCTTCCTGGAAGCTGCCCGCGCTCAGCCCGTTCAAGTACATCAAGTCCCAGTCTACCACGTACTGAACCCACATCAGCAGCCGATATGGCACGAAATGCTATTGTGGCTGAAGAAAATAGAGGAGTTTGATATCGTAGAACCGGCCGAGTGGGTTCGCCGGCTCGAGCATGCTGACAACACTGAGCATCCAGCTATGAAACTCCTTGGCCTATGGAAAGATTCGTATGGCAGAGATGACGCTCAAGCGAAGCAGAATCGTCCTCGCTTCTCCGTTGCAGAGACTGAGCAACGAGTACCAATTTTGAGAGATGTCCGGCCTCTAGATGAAGCTTACTTGTTGAAGATTTGGACTTGGGTACGAATGCCCCACACACGCACTGCCTGTGAGACATAAACTGACTTGGTATGCGAAAATTATAGGTTCAGGCAAATGTTTCTTGAATGACAGCTCGCTGATCAAAGGAGACTAAGTGATGCAATCATCAGTTATGGGTAAAATAGAAGGTCAGCTAGAACCTGGAACTGCGTGGCTCCAGACTTTTGCCAACCAAGCACACCAGCGTAGCGGATGTTTCGTCTCAGCCTTTCCTCAGCCTTACGCCACAGTAGTACGCATATATTGTGCAATGCTAGATATATCGACTAGGTCAACTTCGGCGCCGAATGAACCGGGAAAGCTAGCTCTCGCGGAATCTAGCTAGTCCCAGCACGCGTTCAGATCCTGTCTACGTCAAAACTTCAGCTCAACGCGTACCGACGGACGATTTAATGTAGATGGAATCGTTCAGAATGTCAACCCGTATCCTCCGGTATGTTCCATGTACTTCTGGTCGGAGAAAACGAGATGTTCGTATAACATTATGTCGTACCCGAGGGGGTGCCGGTAATGGACGCTAGCGAATACGCGCTAATTGGTCGACTGTTATATTAAACCATGGGTACCGGGCACTACTTTCCGATGACGAACATCGCTTTTCTATATTCCGATAGGCGGCATTCAGCTCCATCCAGCTACTAGGGGTGGAAATGTGGGCGGTCGAATCGTAATCACCCCGCCGGTGCCCCTTGCAGTTGACCATCCGTTTCAGAGACAGGGTAGCTAGAGAAGCACATGCACGCCACTCCCAATAGCCTAGAATGGCGAACCTGGATGTGAAATATAAGATCAGTGCTCGCTTGAAAGAAACGTGCTCTGATTCCCTTCCTCCTCGACCTCCAGGTATCGCTTTTCCACATTTCACGAGCACCCATCATGGCATCCCTGCAATTTCTTTTCTTCAGGCTTACCTTTGCTTTTTCTACCTTCCGGCCAGCAATCACATCGCCGGAGCCCCAGACCACACTGACACCCGTCCTCACTCCTATTACAGGCGCACCAGCGGATTTCAACGCGGTAGTTGTGCCCAGTCTATCGTCCGCAGGGGAGCCGGTGCTAGAGAGTTTTGTCAGCTTCTCGATAGAACCTGCGTTCTTTCCAGACTTCGCCGGAAATACGAGTGCGCCGAATGTTCTTTCCCGAAATTTGCTAGAGCAAATCGGGGATCTCCAAGGGAGTCTACCGAATGTGAGAGTTGGTGGCAATACACAGTGAGTTGTTCTGATACTTGAAAGAAAATGGTGCAACCAAGACAAATGAATTTCTAGGGATTTTGCACTGTTCGACGCAACTCTCAAAACTGCCACCAAAGGAATATACTCTGCTGTGACGGCTGACTACCCAACCGATCTCTCTATCGGGCCATCATACTTTGAGTCGTATCAGACATGGCCTGCTGTCAGGTTCATTCACGGATTCAACCTCGCCAAAAATGGGACTAATTCGGCCAAGTCATTGACCGACTCAGCAGCACACGCTTGCAAAGCGCTTTCGAAGGACAGCTTTTTGTCTTGGGAAATGGGCAATGAACCAGATCTCTACAAGGAACAAGGCGTGCGACCGAAGAGCTGGGGTGAAGCGGACCTTGTGAAAGAGTGGAACATCAAGGTCGAAAGCGTTAAGGAGGCGTTGAAGAGCGCGTGTGGTGATGATTGGGCGGGCGGAGAGAGATTCAAGTGGGTTGCTCCTAGCTTTGCGGGGCCTAAGAACAGCCTGGATGCAGTCAAAACTTGGAAGGCTGGGCTGGACAGAAGTTCCACTGTTGCGAGGTTCTCATCCCACAAGTATGGTACCCTTCCTTCCACCGTATGTTGCACAGACACTTACATATAGTAGCTACATCGGAGATGCTACCCAGCCAGGCATTACATTGGCAGGTACCCTCTTAAATCATACCAAGACCGTCGCTAGTATTGGGGCCCTCAACGCCGAACAAAGATCTCTTGCAGCCGCTGGCATGAAGCAAGACTACATTCTAGGCGAAGCGAATTCACTCTACCACCAAGGTGCACCCGGTCTCTCCAACTCCTTCGGTGCCGCTCTGTGGGGCGTAGATTTTAACCTGATGGCTGCCGCGACCGGTATCAAACAAGTGTTCATGCATCAAGGCACCGACTACCGCTACGCGAGTTGGCAGCCCATCTCAACAAAAAAGACCACAATCGGCACCAAGCCTCCTTACTACGGCAACATCGCTGTAGCCGCTGCCCTCAGCAACAGCACAAAATCCGCCGTTCGCGTCGCCAACATTCCGCTTACACGCTCCACCGAAGCCGCCTACGCCATCTACTCCGAGTCTACGCTGGCCCGTCTGATGATCATCAACATGAACGAGTACAATTACAGTGTATCATCGACTTCTTCGCGCCCGATTTCTTCTTACAACTTCACATTGCCGGCATCGTGCAAAGGCTCGGGGATAGTGCAGAGACTTATCGCGAACGGCTCAGATGCAATCTCCGGTGTCAGCTTTAATGGTATGAGTTGGAACTCTGAGTTAGACGGGGGAAAGGGGCAGTTGTTGGGGAATGCGACAAGGGATCAAATTGTTTGGGTGGCGTCGGATGGGGGTGTGAGTGTCGAGGTGCCAGATAGTAGCGCGGCTTTAGTGCAGTTAACTTGCTGAGTTGGGGCTCATGCTATCATTTCGACTTAGCAAAGAAGAGACAAATTGAGATATGGAGTTGAAGCATATCGTAGTGCTACGCCACGGTTGACCGGGTCCTGCTTGAATACCACGGTCGTCCTACATGTGACGCAGCATGCTGCTGTGCCGTATCGCTTCGATAACGTAGGTGATATCCGGAAGTTCCAGTTGAGTCCTTGGTCCCTTCTGTTGCGGTACATGGCCGTAGCAATGTCATTTGTAACATTTTTATTTGTATTGACCGTAGTGCACTTAGAGCCCAAGAACCGCTCGCCTTCTCCATCGACCAGGGGAGCTAAGTGGCAAACCATGCCTGCAAATACCTCCATGTCAAAGCTTCATCAGATGCTAATGCCTCAGAGGGCGAGCCATCCGCGTTGCGCTGGAAAGCGTAGCGCAGAATAGCACCAATCCTAGCCGCCCGCTCAGCCACGTCGCGAATTTCGCCCCGCCGCCCATCATCTCCAATTTCAGAAGCTGACCAGAATTCATCCCAGAAAACTTCATGCAATCGCGAGCGACAGGCGTAGTCGTGCCAGCCACCGCGGTCCATGTACCCCGTCATCAAGAATAGGCAGTCCAGCTCCATACCGAAGGGCAGTACCGCCGCAAGAGACCAGTCGACGATTCCTGTGATTTCGTAGGTGTCCTCGTCGACTAAAATGTTGGTTCTAGAGAAGTCACCATGCGTGAGAACTTGTGGGTATTCCCATGCGAAGAGTGTGGAGAGGCTATGCTCCAACTCCAACACTGCCGAGGTGCCAAGAACAGATGAAGACCCAATTAGTAAAGCAAATCTACGTTGAATTCTCTCTAGACTGTCTGCTCGTGCTTCTGCTGTCACGTACTGCGGCTTTGACCAGCACCGAGCAAAGTACCTAACAGGTATGAGCATTATGGCAGGGGTGTCGGCCCACATTAGGCAACTTGTCCTACATACCTAGCAAGGTGCGACACAAAGAAAACATGTCTGACCTCCACTACCTCATCCATCTCAACCTGGCAGGTAAGAGCATTGAGACACGAGATTCCCGGCATATACGGCATGGTATAGATGGCCAGGGGCGGATCTGCACGATCGACCATGCCATGCTGTGACACCTCAGGCACTAGGGAGCGGTGAATCTCCTGTGCTAGCTTTCCCATGCTTTGGTCGAGGTGGGCTTCTGGCTCTCGGAAAGATACAACAAGGGCCTGCTTCCCTGACTGACGACCTGTGCAGATTACGGTGTAGCTCATCGAGCCTGGCGTGTCGACATTGTAGACTTCGGGAGCATCCGAGACGGATCGCGCAATCTGGTCGCACTGGATCTGGGTTGGGTATTTGCGCCTCTCGAAAAAGTGGTCGACAGCCTGCTGAGCCCAGGATTTCTCACCCATGGCGACAACTGTAGCGCTATTGATAAGTTACATGTACCGTAGGTTAGAGACGCTTACGCATGGATGATTTGGAGATAAATGGCATAGTACTACAATTAGGATGATTACTAAACCGCCCGCTTCTAAACGGGTCTAGATAAAGAGAGCAGAGCAAGGCTGCGGAAAATAATAGTGTTTTGGAGTTTTGGAGTTCAAGGAAGACACGACGAGTCTAATTCAGTTCAAAGGTGCGGTGGATGTACTTGCCTCACTTGGACTAGTGTGTCTTGGCGACAGTGGTTATCCAGTCAGGTGGGACAATCGGTCTACTCCTCCATCGATCCGAGATTCGTACCCACACTCATCACTCGCTATCCATTTTCTGTTCGCTGCTTTCGTTGTAAGGTCTCCAAGTCTGACCATGTCATCTCCGGATTTGCCGATCGGCAGCCACTCCAAACGTCGACGAATTGTGGAAGGGTCCTGTTGGCCTTGCAAGCAGCGTCGCGTGAAATGCGATCTCAAGAAACCTTCCTGTCGCCGGTGTATTGTCTCTGGAACCGAGGACTGCAGCTACAACAAGGTCTTTCTAAGGTGGAAGGAACGTCCCAGCAAACATGTGCCGGATGTCCTTCAACACCTATCCTTCGATGCCTCTCTGAATGGGATTTCTTTGGCAACTAATCAGAGGAGCGCAATCGCATACTTCAAAGACAGGTTATGGCCGCTATTCTCCACAGTCCACGAACCTGTTCCTCCTCCAGTGGCTCTGGCTTTGCGATCACAGCCAGTCCTCCAGGCTCTGTGCGTGTTTGCCGAAGAGCATCGCGCCCTCCAGGAGAGAGGCCAATCCACATCGACGCTGGACAACAGGCGACTGCAATGTCTTACTGCCATCCGCGGTCAGTTGAGCGACGAGCACACCGAAAGAGACTCCCTCTTTGCGCTTCTAGTTGCGGTTCTCCTTCTGTACTTTCTGGAAGGATATGTCAACTGCACAAATAATGACGCGTCTACACAGTGCCATGCTGCAGGAGCTTTGGCTATACTGGATGCTCTCGGGGGCTTCGAAGCTGCTCATACATCTTCTGATAGAATGACCAGGATGCTGCTCTCGGAATTCGCATCGACTGATCTCACTGATTCACTGCTCCAAGACAGGAAGCCCTCCTTTCCGGTCGAGATATGGGACAAGATGGAGCCTTGTTCAGTCTGGTGGGAGAGTCCACCCGGGACCAAGTCGCTTGCTACGATACTTTCCACCATGGCAGCCATGGCTACCTATCACCAGAATATTCGAGACGGAGCGAATGCTTGCAGCGAGACGGTCCAGGCTTTTGAGCGGGCTCTGCAGCCTTCATATACGATGCTCGACTATTCCAAGGATACGAACGCGCAAGAAGAATCTGATTGCGACTTATCCGACGCCATGGCGGCGTCCTCCCTGTCGCTGTACCGCGCGTTCCAACACGCGGGGCTGATATACCTTTACCGAGCCATAATCAACATACCCACCCATCATTTCCTCGTACAGCAGCATGTTCACGCATGTTTGGAATGTATACAAGGCATGGACACAAAATCTAGAGTCCAGAACTGTGCTTTGTTTCCGCTATATGTTATTGGGGCCCATGCGCTCACCGATACGCATAGAGCATGCATCTTGGAGAGGCTGGATATAATATACGCCAATCTGAGATTCCAATCGGTCTCCTCCGTCCGATCTGCCTTGAAGCAGATATGGAAAGCTCCACCTAGCCCGGATACATGGTCCAGTGTCTTCAAGGATGCCGCGGTACACACACTGGTCATTTGAACAGATGATCCCTACCCCAACTATCTTTAGTCAAACAAACTACATATCCGTTACTCAGCAAGAGCCTCCACCTCGATTTCCACCACCATACCCTCTATCCCGAGTTTCGAGATTTCGACGCAAGTGAACACCGGCCTGCGGTCTGGCATGACGCGCCGAAAGTTTTCGATGACGAAGTCGGCGGTTTCGTCGATATTGGTGTGATACGATCGAACCGCGTATACGTTCTTCCACGATAGGCTCTTGTCCGCAGCTTGCAAAGCTTTCTCCACGTTGTCAAACGCTAGCTCAACTTGTCTCTTGGGGTCCGACGCGACGTTCCCTTCTGAGTCCCAGCCACCTTGTCCGGATGTCTTGATGACGTTGCCGACCTTGACGGCCTGGGAATAGTGAAAGGCATCTGACTTGGACTCGGTGCCAGCGTAGTTGCTGAAAGAGGTGGACATCGTCGAAAAATATGGGACGGGTTTGGAATTGTAAGCGGAAGTCGAACAACTGATAAGAATTCGAGAGCACGGTTGCAAATTATGAGTGGCAAAGGTCTTTGTTCCAACTCTATGGGGGCGACAAGCTTATATGCACATCGTGTTTCCGGACCAACACCAAGTGCTGCGGGCCAAGTGGAGAAATCGATGCTTGGAGCCTCGCCGAAGATATCGCGAATGTCATTACGTCTTCGCTGAAGCACGGTGCATGTCATTCGTATCCACGCGAACTGATCTATCCTTCCCCGCCCTCTTATCCGACCACAACGTACAATAGATAGAAGTAATCGCTCCGCATGCAAAGTACTGGGTCCTATCCTGATGCCTGTGTAAATGTCCATCGTGCCGACAAAGTTGCCGAAACAGGCAGTTTTGACGGCCACATGCGGCTTATATGGGGCGATAAGTGGTGGGTCGCACTACTCCCGAATGAGAAATATTCTGGGCCACCTTTGACCCCACATTTTCGAACGGCCGGCGCAGACTTGCACTAGGTTCGTTGGGATCTGTCATGATAATTATCAACATGCGTCCATCTCCGTCATGCCCGTCTTTTAACGTTTGTTATTAAAGAACTGAAGGCCATTAACTGCGACGAAACGACCACGAAAACCGATTACTGCACAATGGATTTAGTATCCCCAACTTCCACCGGCACTCTCGTTGGCCTTGCAGCTTGCGCTTTATTGCTTGGAGCTACACTCCTGTCGCGAAGCCGCAGCACAAAACATGTTACCACAAACAGCGAGAAGAAGAAAGGGGACACATTCCCCACAGCAGCGCCAGCACTATTCCAAACACCACTCCCACAACCCCTCGAAGGCTACAAACTAGAGCTCACCGACCCGAAGATGTACCGACCCTTCCGGCATGGACCAAATTTCATCACCATGGGTATACGGAAGATGGACTGGAATGAATGGATCGAGATGGATTCGAATTTTGTTCGCTACCATGACACCAAGGTTTCAGAACTGGACAAAGACCTCAACGCTCACGTAAAGTATGTCGACAACGACGTAACACGGCTAGCATGCTTCGAGGTCTTGGATGAATTGACACAATACCTCACGCATCGCTACCCGGAAGTGTTCTCACTAAAGGACAACATCATTCGCAACTCGGTCACAGGAGAGGAATTTCAGTATCCGGTGGCGACTCCAACAGAAGCCTTGACTACGGCAGCGAAGCTCGTTCAAGATGATCTTGTGCTTATGGTGGAAAACGACGGTAAGTTTCTGTTGAAAGGCTTGCTCGAAAGTTTGCGGGATTGTGGCTAACTTTCTGTTAGACGGGGAGTACCACCTCGATGCAGGAGCAGTCTGTCTTCCCGGCTTCTGGCGTCTGGGCGAAAAATTCAGAATGTCACTCGACACACTGCACATCGAAGCCGGGGTCCCGCACTACCAAGAAAAGCTCATGAAGTCCATGAACCGCTTCTTCGATCGCATGACGCCAGAGCAACCAGTCATCCGCAACAATGTAAGCTTTCAAGTCCTCTCTCGCCTTCCTAAACCTGTTCATTCCCAGATCAAATACTGACTCCTCAATAACAGTACTTCATCCAACTCGACGACGGCCTTCACTGGTCTCACCGTATGGGTGCCCAAACCAGCGACCAAGTAGCCTCCTGGGCCACTGCAGACAGCGCCAACCTCCGAGTCGAAGACATACACTTCCGCTCTGAGCGGCAAAGTCTGCGTCGCCTGCCAAAATCAAAAGCTCTTTTATTTACGATCCGCACGTACTTTGAGCCCGTAACGGTGATTGCGAAGGAACCGCATGTACCAGGTAGGTTGGCGGAGGCGATCCGCACCTGGGATGGGACAGTCGGCTTTTATAAAGGAAAGGAACATTGGGAAGGAATCCTGTTGCCGTATTTGGATGAGATGCATCGGGCGCAGGTGGAGAGTGGGGTGCTGGAGAAGGAAGGAGCGGGAGACTTCCCGTTTTGAGGGGTGAAATGGACGGGACATTGGCAGGGGATGCACTAGGAATTCTTGCTAGATTAAGTAGGCTAGAATGCACCCTGTTGAGCATTGATGGTATCAGTTGCTTTCATCGGATATGAATCTCATGACAAATACTAGATGACCCGTGAAACGCCTCAAAATCGGGATGTGCTCGAATGGTCACCTACGCATTTCTTAGGTTGATTAATGTTTTCACACGATACATTCCATACTAATACGTTGGATCGCACATATTAAGATAAAAAGCAGAATGACTAGTATATCTAACTACACAATAAGGGAGTCGCTAAAATACGACGGACAATAATCTTTAGGACTCATCTGCCTAGTACACTTCGTCGACTTCATCCGGTGGGCCATTGAATTCTAAGAACAATTAGCACGATAGGTTACAAATTCGCGACGCAATGCACTTACGTTTCCTTCCTGAAAATAGATACCAAATCCCGCTTAAGGAGGCGAATCCAATCAACACCACTGAGGCGTAGTTCATCGAAACTTCAGTCACCGGCAGCGCAGCCGGCATACTGAAAAGCACCATCTCAAACAAGATCCAAGCAATCGCACCGACATTAGCCACTGTACCCACAGCGTTGCCTACACTCCAACGTGCATGCGCAACCTCTTTGCGACCAGTGTATAGGCTGATGGCAATTGGCACCAAATAACCGACCGAAAGTGCAATAACGCCAACGGACGCGAATGCTGTAAATGCGCTGCTGCTTCCCAGGTTGATAAGCCCAAGCAACATTTGTACGACCGTGACAAGTGATAGAGCATACACCGGTCTATCGGCAATGGTGCGGGTCCAGACGCTCGCTAGGGGAAGGGCTTTGTCGCGGGAAAAGGCCCATGTGCAGCGCGAAGCTGCCGTCGTGATACCGATGGAGCAAAATAGTGTTACAAACAGAACCATGATCATCACGACCAGGGCTGCAGTTTGCGAACCCAACACAGTCGTCACAATGAAGGGTAGAGCTTGGCCATACGGCGCTTCGAGAATGTCTTCGAGGGGTGGGAGAGTAAAACAGAGCGGTAGGACGAAAAAGAGGGAGGCGAGTCCACCGATCGGTATGCATAGAACAAGAGAGCGCGAGACCTCCACCTCGGGCTCTTGACACTCCTCCGTCATGGATGTTACCATGCCGATAGCGGAGAAGGCGTACGCCGGTGGGAGGAGTCCGATGAAGAAGGTAAATCCGGAGCCCCAGCCGGAGAAGCTCGTGTCGTAATGCCCGAGCGCATAAGACGCGTCATGCCGACCGGCCTTTGCTCTCACGGCCAGCGCGATGAAGATGGTGATGATGGTGACCAAGTTCCAGATGGCCGCCGCCGTATCCACGTATGGCAGCAATTTATCTCCAAAAGAGCAAATGACAAAGGTGAGGATGCAGATGGCGTAGAAGATAAGCAACAGTTCCCAGCTCGACGCCGTCCAGCCGGGCTTGTATATCGATACCGTTGCCGCGATGAGCGAGGCGAAGCCAAAGTTCACCGACAGCGTTATAGTCCAGTTACCGATCAGCCAAGCCCAGCCAGTCAGGAAGGAGAGAATCTTGCGTGTTCGTTTGTGCTGTCCACATAATCGATACGACCAGTAGTAGACGCCCGATGATGTTGGATACCGCGATGCAAGCTCGGCGAGGGACACGGCCACGCAACCATCGAGGACCAGGACGACGAGCAGGCCAACAAACATGGAGAGCTGGCCGCCGCCATAGATGGCGCTGAGGAGGGGCCCGCCAATTCCGTACGGGACCGCGACGATGGTGAGGGTCATGCCCAAGATAGACCATATAGAGCGGTTTTTCTTCAGCGTGTTGTCGTACCCCAGAGTAACATGTTGGACGACTCCTTCGCCGTGAGTCGCTATGGGTCCCATTGTGGTGCCGAAGTCCGTCTTTTCGAGGGTGGTTGACATTGCGGGCGAGGATTGAGGTCGAAGACAGTAACAAAATTATATGATCGCGAAGGTTGATGTGTAGGGTGTGTGAGGTGAGCTAATGCTGAGGTGTTAACACCGATCAATGGAAAGATAGGGGTATCTAAACACTTCTTCTAGAATCGTTTTGGTTATCTCGCTCCGGGCGTTAACGAGGATGACCTGGGAGGCGCTCCGCTATCGTATCTGGTCAGTGTAGGGGTGCATCGTCAAGACAAGAACACAGATAGCACATCTAATGGCGGCACCTGATAGGGAAGGTTGATAGGCATAAAGGGCCTTGCGGGGCCCCGGAGTCGTGTGGAGCCATGCGATAGCCATCTCGCCAACCCGAATTGCCGGTAAGAAGGGCTGCGATCAAAGCTTCGTACAGTCTATACCGGATATGGCATATTGATAGGCACTTCCTCGACCGTCTAGAATCGATGGTGGCGGCGAGCGTGGGAGGCGTGAGAAGGTGAGGTGGACATGACAAGACGGGACGCTACACAACGCACTAGTCCGAAGTGGGCAGTTTCGAGGGCATTACTGTGGGTCAGTCCGACCTCAAGCGCATCGTCTCCACCGGTTGACTCCACATGCACTCCACTCCACGACGCGATTTAGGCTTGTACGCTTGTGGTAATTTCAGAGGCACCACGCGACCACGAGATGGCGGCCGTGCATTGCGATACGCGTCGCAATGTGCCTCGGGTGCAGATGGTTCCTGAGGTCATTGGGCGGGTTCCGACAAGTGCCTAACAACTGAACATCAACCTTATCGACAGCACTTGCCCGTCCCATCTCGTCCCAGCTCACTCCCTCAATCCTCCCATCTTCGTCCTACATACAGCTTCTCTTACCTCGATATTCACCATGGCAGAATCAGTCCAACTCACAGCACCAAACGGCACGTCGTGGGCGCAGCCGACCGGTAAGTTTTATCCTCTGTGTCCCCATCTTCCAACTGAAGCCCATAGGTCTCTTCATCAACAACGAGTTTGTCGTATCCAGATCCGGTGAGACGCTGGAAGCCATCAACCCGTACGACGAATCTGTCATCGCCAAGGTTGCAGCTGGTGGTGAAGAGGACGTTGATGCCGCTGTAGCAGCTGCGCGCAAAGCATTCCGATCACCTGAATGGAGTGACATCTCAGCTGCCGAGCGGGGACAGCTGCTCTGGAAGCTGGGCGACCTTTGCGAAAAGAATGCGCACATACTTGCTACTATTGATGCGTGGGACAACGGCAAGCCTTATCAGCAGGCACTTGACGAAGATCTTGGTGAGACCGTTGCCGTCTTCAAGTACTATGCCGGTTGGGCCGACAAGATCTACGGTCAAACGATTGAGACGTCTAAGGCAAAGCTTGCTTATACAAAGCATGAGCCACTTGGTGCGACAAGACCGCTCCTGCTTATAGTTTCGAGACTGATGAATATCAGGTGTCTGTGGTCAGATCATCCCCTGGAACTTTCCCGTCATGGTTCGTCATGTTGTGTCTCGCACTCAATGTTTACTGAATGTTTCTAGATGGCCGCCTGGAAGCTGGGCCCAGCTTTGGCATGTGGAAACACCGTTGTACTCAAGCCTGCTGAGCAAACACCACTTGGAGCCCTCTATTTGGCCACACTCATTAAGGAAGCTGGTTTCCCCGCCGGCGTAGTTAACATCGTCAACGGGTACGGGAAGACCGCCGGCTCACGCCTGTCTGCACACCCGAATGTGGACAAGATTGCGTTCACCGGAAGCACTACCACTGGAAAAGCTATCATGAAGGCCGCGGCGGGCAACCTCAAGAACATCACCTTAGAGACCGGTGGCAAAAGCCCGCTACTCGTTTTCGACGACTGTGATCTGGATCAAGCGGTCAAGTGGTCGCACATGGGCATCATGGGTACGTCTGAGATTTTCCCCAGTATTCCAAACTTTGGAACTCTACTCACTGATAACGATTATCAGGAAGCATGGGCCAAGTATGTACGGCGACGTCAAGACTCTACGTTCAAGACACCATCTACGACAAGTTCCTCGAGCAGTTCAAGAAGCAAACAAAAGAGAACACCATCATCGGTAGCCAATTCGACAGTAAAACAACCCACGGACCCCAAGTCAACAAGGCTGCGCAAGACAAGATCCTGAGTTATATCGAAACCGCCAAGTCAGAAGGTGCCGACCTGATACATGGTGGCACGCAATCTGGCATTCCCGAAAAGGGTTACTTCGTCGAGCCTGCTGTCTTTGCTAATGTCAACAACGACATGAAGATTGTGCGGGAGGAGATCTTTGGACCCTTCGTTGTTATCCAGTCCTTCAAAACTGAAGAGGAGGCTGTCGAGAAGGCGAACGACAGCGAGTATGGCCTAGGCGCTGCAGTCTTCACCAAGGATATCGTCCGTGGCCACAGAGTAGCAGCAAACATTGAGGCCGGTATGATTTGGGTATGTGCACTCTCCCCTGCTTACTGTTTCCTCTGCTCATTATTCCATTAGATCAACAGCTCACAGGATTCGCACTTTGGTATTCCCTTTGGTGGTTACAAGCAGAGTGGCATTGGTAGAGAGCTCGGGCAGTATGCTCTCTCATCGTATACGCAGGTCAAGGCGGTTCATGTCAACCTCGGTACAGTACTATAGTGAAGTGGTGTGTTTAAGGGAGTCCTTTTAATGAATGTTGTGCAGCACGATTGGAAATGCATTAAAGACAATATAACCACACATACTATCTTGAACTTTCAACGAAATTACGTGTAGTAGGAGCCGATCTCGTTGGTATCACGCTGTTCAGTCCTATCACTTCTTCTGCGTACCGTACCGGCGAACTTCGGAGTACTGGCGAATCTATAGTCTCCCGTCAAGCCCATCAAGCGACTATCGGAGAAAGCTCATCAGTATAAGCTTTAACATACGAAAAAGATCCAGCGTATAAAGGACACCAGACTTCCTTATGGGGTACGTCAACCAAGATTCTGGTTTATGACATGTTAGTCATCCCCATCAATACGTCCCCGACTTCCTATCCCTTTCCCAAGGCCTTTACCAACCAAAGTGGCTCTGAACAGCGAAGACGTAGGCCAGTTCTTTATTTGATGCTATGCCAGATTCGCTAGATTGCTAGGCCACCAATTATACCTTAAGCGGTAATGCAACCTCACATTCGTATCTACTGCGGGGTACTTAAAGTATCCCCAGCTGTCATTTCAATGTACACATTCCAAAACTTCTATTACTCTGCTTTCATAAGAATTACGCGTTACTCATCATCCTTCTTACCCAGCGTGTCCTTCAGATGACTAAATTAATTGTCATCATCGGCATCACCGGCAACCAAGGTGGTTCCGTGGCCGACACTTTCATCAACGATCCAGCATGGCGCCTCAGAGGTCTAACACGCGACGCGCAATCTGAAACCTCGCAGTCATGGTCCGCAAGAGGTGTGGAAATGGTACAAGCGAATCTGCATGACCCTGAGTCGCTTCGGAATGTCTTCAAAGGCGCAAATCTCGTCTTCAGCGTGACGGATTTCTGGAAACCATTTCTAGACCCCAAAAACCATGTTCGCGCAAAGGAGCTAGGCAAGACAAATGGCCGATATGGCTATGAACTCGAGTACGAGCAGGGAAAGAACATTGTGGATGCGCTCGCAAAGGAAGTCGATGGACTGGATGAAGTGGGGCTCGTGGCGAGCACGTTGTGTAGCGCACGAAAGGTCAGCAAGGGGAAGTATCAAGAGCTATGGCACTTTGATTCGAAGGCCGATGTGTTTCCGGACTACGTGGTAGAGAATTACCCGGATTTAGCGAAGAAGACGAGTTATCTGCATACTGGGTGGTTCTACACAAGCTGGCAGATCTTGCCGGGGAAGTGGTTTGCAAAGGTGCGTCTCTTTCTCCATATTCATAACTGAACCTAGTACATTCTAACCGAGTTGACAATCAAAGCTGCCTGATGGATCCATTCAAATGCAATTCCCCACTCACCCCGATACTCCGATTCCGCACATCCACCCCCGAAAAGACACTGGGCCTTTCGTCCACGCTATGCTCAAACTGCCACCAAATTCCACCCTAATGGCGGCCAGTGAGTGGTGCACATGGTCGTCCTATATTGCGCTATTCGGTCAAGTCACTGGGGTTAAGACGAGCTTCCTGCAGGCTAGTGTCCAGGACTTGGATGATCATCTTCCTGGCGGCATGGGGAGGGAGATTGGCGAGATGTACGAGATGTGGAGTGATTGGGGGTATGAGGCTGGGAAGAAGGAGGTGATGAGTACGGAGGACTTGGAAAAGGTATGCTTTCTTGAGATGCGCATGAGTCGTTGATGATGCGTTGCTAACGAGGAGTGCAGCTGGGCATCAAAATCCCTACCATGAGCTTGAAAGAGTATTTCGAGGAAGTGAACTGGAAGGATGCGGGCATCTTGTAAGATTATATGCGTGGCTGCGGGCAAGATCGCAGATCGAAGTCCCTGCTAGCCTCGTTATCGCCTGTCTCGCTTTCGCTGTCACTTCTGAGGGTCTGTGTAGCCGTATGTGCATAACGGCATCTATGGAAAGGTTACAAACGCTTAGATATACTTTGTAGACATAAATTGAGTGCTTCGCGAGTGCGTCAAAGTCCTGCTTTCGTGTAAGCCAATCGGCGCTGAGACACGGGATTTGCGGACCTCACGCACCAACCCAGCGAACTGATTTGCGACGAAATTTCCACCTTATTTTGGAGATTGATTGGAAGTGGTTATCAAACTGTGGCTGCGGAGAGTTGTTCGCTTACATGAATTGTTGGGCAGTACCTACTATATCCTCCCTCAGTTGTGCTCGCGATTCTGATTCTAGCACCTCTTTATCACCAGCGCAGCCAATCTACATGCCACTAAACGAGGACAACCTGAGCCTTATCCTAGTGTATCTATCCTACTTCAGCGCTGGCTAGGATTTCTTGGCTCACTTCAAACTAGGAAAGAATTTTAACCAAAGCGAATAAATACTGGTAGGGAAAGATCGCTGGTGCACAGAGAATCGAGTGAGAAGCTGTTTGGGTAAACATTCGAATTCGGAAGAGCCCGGGTTCACTGAACGATACGATGATGATGCTTTTGCCTGGTTGATTTGCTATCACGCGCCATTTCTAGGCTTCCCCAGCCTACTCTGTGGCGGCCTTTCCCAGCGAAAGACACATTGTCCTTTCTCCATCGCAGTACGTCTCAGCCGCGGACCGGTCGCCCAATACGTCTCACCGTCAAGAGTCGTGCCAGACTCGAAAGTTACGCTGTAGTCGGGCGGCGTAGGTAAGTCCGGCCATGTAAGCCGGTTGGGCGCGTTGAGATATCGTTCCATGTCACCGCCAGATCTTCGCGTCGTTACCCACTCGTTCAAAAAGTTGCGAAACGTCGATACGTCCGAGTCAAGTTTGCGGTTGCAAGTCCACTCTGACATATTCTTCACCGTGTCCATATTTCGCTCCCAGTGAGGGATGCTCGTAAAGGACGTATCACCCGTGATGAGCTCGTATAACGTGAATACGACGCCAGTCACGTCGTCTCGCCCATCCAGTAAGTTCTTTTTCCCGCGTGCAGCCCAGTCAAAGTCGAAAAGAAGAATCATCTGTGTGTCCGGGTCGATAAGTAGATTTCGGGGCGCAATATCTTGATGCATGATTCCCAGGTCTAGATTTAGGAAATCAACGAGCTGCGTGAGTTGCTGTATCCACTCAAGACGGAAAGGCAGATTTGAACTATCAAGGGTTCCGCTGGGGATATACTTTGTTGTGAACCCAATCACCCGAGACTCCACATCCTCGAGGACTACGCGATCGAATGGTACTATATTTGGATGCGGCGGGAGACTTTTGAGAAGGTTAAGCTCATCCCATGCCATCTGCAGTCTCCTAGGCTTTCCAATGGGATTGAATTTGAAGGCAACCTTTTGCGGAATAGCGGATTCGTCGTCGTAAGATGATAGATCAACACCTGGCCCAAGCCGATCGAGCTCCTGCAATTTAGAGTACTGGATTCTGCGGCAATCTTGAAGTGATTCGGCAGTCGAGAAAGGTAGATATGCAATGAACATGGTATCGTCCTCTTCCACATCTGTGGAGACGCCGGAAATGAGCCCTTCGTCGTCGACCGTGACCGCGTGAATTCCCGGCGATAGATAGTCAGCGACTCGTGCTAATATTGGAACCTCAACGTCCTCGTCAGGCAGAAAGAGCTTGGCCGTTCCTTTGATCTTGATCATGCGTAGTTGATCCCAGTCCCAGACGTTGCAATGAGTTATGGTTGTAGGGTCTTCACTCGAGCCAAAATAACCCTGCCCCTCGGACATGAACCTTTCTTCAGGTTTGATCATGGTGCATTGAAGGCAAGAATTGGTAAAGTTTTACTGTGTCGATGTTGATGTTGACGAGATTGATATTTCGGGGTTCAGCCATCGGCAAATTCTCGGCAAAGCGAAAGGTGCGCCCCTTCTACCTTGCTTAGTTGATATCCAATCAACTATTTTTTGCTTTCATGTAAACCAATAGGCGCTGAGACTCGTACAGGCAGAATTTACGGACTTCACGCACCAACCCAGCGAACTGATTTGCGACGTAATTTCCACCTCAATTTGAAGATTGGTTGAAAGTGGGTATCGAAGTATGGCTACCGAGAGTTGTTCGCGTACACGAGTTTGGTGGCGAATGCACGAGGTTATTCTTCGCAAAGTGGAAGGTCGCTCGACAGCAGTATTATGGTCGACGACTACGTTGGGCGGTACCGAAGGCTCAACACTGAAGCACGATCACGCTACCCTCCCTAGTAAAGAGGAAGTGGAAGTGAAAATAACGTCGCTGTCTCACTTGCAGGATGCAAGCAAAGCCAACGAGGATAGTACGTTTCATGTGAGCTAGACATTAGGCAAGTAGCGACTGTATTTGAAGCTACCTCAGCTTCACGGACGCAAGCGCAGTACTAGAGAGATAGGTAGAACCGAGATTGGAAGAAAACTGTGAACGAGATCAAGATTCACTCCTGCTACATGCAAACGCCGCACGGCATACCCCCCAACTCGAACCACGGATACCCGTACCCCAACCGAGGAACAACACCACGCCCAAATAACATAAAAGCACCCACCCGCCCCCAATCCCTCCCTCAAGGCGCTCAAAGTCAAACGAGGGCATAGAGCCAAGTTCCCAATCGCCGAAACGAACCAATGATGATCAACGAGTTGTCTTCGACAGCTGAATACTGAGGTTCGAATGATCGAGGAGTAGCCTGTTAAAAGTGCGCGGTATTAGCCGAAGCTGGAGCAGGGCGTCTTTCAGGTCAAAGCCTTTTTCTCGTCATCGGCCGAAGCCTCAGAAGTCAAACAAGGGCATAAAGCCCAATCTTCATCCCACCTGCCTTCAGACCAAGTTGCGGTGTGTAACGGCCGTGGGCGACATTCGAGGAACGACGGGTAGGGTGACGGACAGCGGGTACGTCTGCGTGCCGGTGACCACGAGTAGCGAGATTAGCACGTGTGCGGTCGAGAAATCTGGATGGTGGCGCCGACATGTATGAGTAGAACGAAACGGATTGAGTCTGGTGTTCTGTGATTGGGTTCGAAGTCTTGAAGTGGTCAACCGGCGAGGGAAGGTGACGAGTTTGAAGAGCTTTCGACGAGGGATGGGAAGAAGAAGAGAAGGAGGAAAGCCGGCGAGAAGTCTCATTATATTACGCTGGGAGGCCCGAGCAATGGCCCCACCGTCTCAGACCACTGGCTTCATTTCTTGCAAAAGTGATACGCAACTCTGAGGAATGGAGCAGTCGGATTGCTCGCGCGAAGCATCGACGATGTGCTGTGAGCAGCAGCGGCAGTGTGTCCGAGGAAGCTACTACTCATCATAGCTAATAGACCAAGGCACGACTGCTTCTATGCGTTGCGTTCTTGCTTGCGTGCGTAGGAATTTACAGTTTTTGAGGCGAGATTTGTGCGCAGCATCTGAAGAATGGTGGTCGTAACAATGCCAAATGGGTAGCTACCGCGCACCAGATACCGCGAATAGGCACGAGCGATAACGTCTTTTCTCAGACCACCATGATCTTTCTGTTCTTGCGAGAGCATGGGAGCTTCAACGCGAAAGCACATCAGCGGTGGAGTAATAGTGACGTGATGTAACCAGCAACGGCAACCAAGAAGCCTCTAGGGTAGCCACAACTCATTCGGAAATTTGCCGCATCGTCCAATGTATAGCATCAACAATTGAAAAGAGTGAAGAGTAAGGATATATTCGAAGCGAAGACGAAGAACTACATACACCATTACAAAAGATGTGAAAGGAAAAACAAATTGTTTCCGAACGAGTGGCAGTGCCTGGTATGAAGATTCCCCGGAAGCCTAAAAAAAAACGCCTGCGCCAATTACAAAAATGCGGGATGGATAACGCCAGCGCTAACATGTCAATGAATGTGAGAAAATCCGGAACGTGGCAATAGCGAACGACTGCGGAGCAAGGCGCGTCACAAGTCCTAGCGAGCCCTACCCGGACTGTTAAAATACCTAACACTATCCTGTGTCTCGGCACCATATCCCGCTCGCTCCATCAATTTGGTAAACGTGGTATGCCCCGAGTCGGCCGTGAGCCGATTCTCCCGCATTCCGGGCGCTTTCGGAGGTTCTAGCAAGCTCGGTGCCGGCATGAGAACGTCGATGGTTTCTGTACTCGTACTCGTCACTAGTGGCCTTTGAGATTTACCTGCTCTTGTAGGCGTCTGGCCGGGTGTCCTGTAGGGGTCGCGATCGCCGGCCCTCACGGCGGGAGGTGGTGGTGCCGGATTTGAAGGGAGACCGTTCCAGCCGCTAAAGCCGCTCATTTTGGGTGTGCGATCCCACATGGTCTTGATCCGGGGAGTGAGACCACCACCACCAGCGGCTTTTGTTCCGATGTTCTTCTGCACACTTGGAGTCGAGTGCATGGATTGTGATCCGCGGCGGATGAAGTCTGCACGAGCGGCGTACATTGGGTCGTATATCGGGTCGCTGATCGTGCGTGCTACGTGGCCAAAGTCGCCCGAGTAACGGTTCTTGTCTGCTTCACGACGTTTCTTGAGGACCCACATAAGGCCGAGAACTCCGAGGGCCCCAATGAGGATGCCGGGGAAGAAGCCAGCAGCGAAGGACTTGCCGTCGAAGCTCGAGGAAGATTGGGAGGCAGGGGCGGCGCAGTCAGAAGTCTGAGATGCCGAAGCCGGGTCGGTAGAGGATGGCGACGGGGAGTTTGACGTCGGAGATGGCTTCGTTTTGCTGAGGGAGCACATGCCGCCGTTGCATGCGTAGCCTAGCGGGCAGCACGAGCTGCCGCATGTCGGAAGCTCAATGCTCGTGATGTTGGCGATATGGATTTGGTTGTCTGGATGGAGGGTTGCGTTGTAAAGCTTGACGTCGCAGGGTACAGGTTGGATAGCAGAACAGTCTTGTCCTTTCGGGCAACAGACGACGGACTGGATGTCTGTGGAGTTGATGCGGGTACAGACCTTGTCTGCCGCGCAGCAGAAGTTGGCCGGAAGGTCACCACCACATTGCTGCAAAGAGCTATCTCCTCCACAGGTTTGCGACTGTCGGCCGAAGAGGTGTGATGCTTGGGTCACAGGTAGGGTGGTGGCGATGAGGAAGAGGAGCGATATCCGCGAGAGCTTGGGAAGACCCGCCAGCGGACCCATTGCGGCAAAGTACAGAGACACAAAGGTAAGATGAGAGGCACCAAGGGGCAATGCTCCAGCTCTTGCTCTAATATAAGAATGATGGTGACTGGACCTCAAAACGAAACAATTTCAAATGACTAGAGATATGACCAAGACACAAAAACACTTGCAAGGAAATCGCCCGTGAAACAAAACGAAACTGACGAAAAGAGCTCAAACCAACCTACGATGCGCCGACGTCCAGTATATACGCCGACATCTTGGGCTACTCACCATCATCCGGCCACCATCGGGCGTGACGTTGAACTCGATTGCGGCTCCACTGGTCCTCGCGCCCGTGTTCTGCAAATAGCGCGTGGGAGGCGCCGAGTGGACGACAGCGGTCTAAAGGCCCAGCTACCCGCGTAGCAATGGCAGATGACTCCTCGCAATGTGTGGCTATGCACTCGCAGAATAGAGAGTGGATGAAACAAAGTTGTATACGCGCCTGCATGTGTTTGGGATGTTGGCCGTGTCGGGGCAGGGCGCGTGCTGATTGGCCAAGCGGATCGTGCAGGGCGCTAGTGCGTCTTTCCAGTCGCCCTCGCGGAGAAAAAGATGGGAGAGACGGAGACGACTGTCCATCACGAGAACTCACATCCACACATTATGATAATACGCTGTCTGGCCCGGCGGCCCAGTGCCGTCCAATGCTTAGTACAGGTACGACCACCGAGCGAAGAAGAGCCCAGCGCGGTGGCGACGGGTGGACTGACGCTGTTTTTAGAGATGCAGAGCCACGCCTTCGACGTCCTTCACGCGCAGCAAGCACTCCGTACCGTCGCTCACGAACCATGCGGAGCTGCAGACAAATGGCATCCCCGGGCTGCTCACAGCAAAGGGGTTCGATATTGCATACACGCAGTACCACCAGCACATCATTGACGAGTTGAACGCTTTCACAAAAAGTACCAATTGCCCACGCAAATACGGCATCACGCCCAGTAGCTAACTAGAACTGCGCAGACACTGTATGGGAGAACCAAGATCCCAAGTCGCTCATCACTCAATGGGCCCGCGACCCCATGTCTGCCCACGGCTTCAACCAGGCCAGCATGGCCTTCAACAACCACTTCTTCTTCAAGGGCATCAACCACGACCCCAACACTACTTCCGATATACCCGCCGAACTCCTCCCAAAGATAAACGAAAGCTTCTCCTCGCTCGAGACCTTCAAGGAAACCTTCCTCGCGACCGCCGACGCCATGTTCGGCCCGGGCTTCGTCTGGCTGGTGCAGAAGAATGACACAAACGAGAAACGGCTGATGATATTGACAACGTACCTGGCGGGCTCTCCCTTGTCGGGTGCGCACATGCGAAAGCAGAGCCACGACCTGAACAACCACAGCCCGGAATCGTACCAAGGGCTCAACTCGGTCGGCGCATTCGGCTCAGCAGCAAAGGTGGACGTGAAACCTCAGAAGTCTCTCGGCGGTGTCGACGTCGTGCCGCTGCTCTGCGTGAACACGTGGGAGCACGTGTGGATGCAGGATTACGGCGTGCGGGGCAAGAACGAATACCTCGAGGCGTGGTGGAACAGGATCAACTGGAACCAGGTGCGGGATCTTGCAGACTTCGGAAAGTCCCAGGATCAGCCGTTGAGTAAAGGGGTGCGGAAGTTCCAATACACCTGAGGGCATTTGTATATGAGCTTGTAGGAATAGATGTAAAAGATAGGGTGGAAGGTGTATGCATGTATATGTACTCTTCGTTCCTGGCATGGTTCTTATACATTGCGGTACAGTTCGCAGGGTGTCCAGTTTCGCGTTATGCATCATGGCCCGACAGCAGCCTTCGCCTGGTACCTTCACGCCGGGTTCGCCCTCCTCCGTATTCGTACAAGCCGTAGATGCAACATGGTATCTAACATTACACATCCCAAACGCCGTTGTATGCACATAGAGCGGAGAATCCAAATCAACTTTTCGACAACCTCGGCATGTCCTATCACCACCAGCTACTCTTCTTCCTAGCTTCTTTCCTCGCGTTCATCTAACAATCCCAAGTCAGCGATCGGTCGTGTATCATTGCGCGCGTCCGCAAGCTCGACATCGGCTAAGGCGGCGTATCGGTATGGATAGGTAAGAGGTTCAACGTACCCATTGCTCTTTGCAATCGCGGTAAGCCCTACAACCAGAGTGTTAGCCAACCAACCCTCAAAATGTACCCTCATGCGCATCATCGCGAACTCACTGGAAAAAATCCGAGCACATCTCCCGATCCCCTCCATTCCGGTGCAAACACTTGATGCTCTTCTGCGCCGCTTCCTGACACGGATCAAAGTATTCGGAATACGCTTTGCTACCCCAGAGTCAGCACTCGCTCCAATGCCACCCAATGCTCTCCCAGCTCATAGCCATGTCGGTGGCGCAACGTACTTCTCGAATCGTGTAGCCGTTCCGTTGCTCCAAGCTGGGTCGGATGCGGGCGTGGAAGTAGACGCGGGGGAGGAGTCTTTCTCGCCCATTGCGTGGGTGTGTGGAGGGAGTCGTGAGGTTGTTGGCGCGAGGGTTGATGGGCGGAGCGGAGGTGCTCGCTGAGGGTTCGGCGAGTCGGGTGGAGATGTCGCGGGCTTATCTTATCTGATCGATCAGAGCTTGGATGGATGTGTGGTTGGGGTATGCGTCAGGGATCTGCGTCGACTGTCGTACACGCTAGTGGACGACAACTTGTCTTGTCCTGCGCTGTCTCACTATCCAAGGAAGAAACTCCAGTTATGACTCAGGAGAAACTATGCAGTACATTGTATCTAGTCGTGATACCCAGAGCGTTCAGCGCCCACGTCTCTGATCAGGTAATGTGAATAGGTAGCAGCGGGAACACGGCTTCACTGCCATTGTCTCGGCATTAAGGCTCGTGGGCGAGATATTCAATGGTAGCATTGAATCACTATTTCCTCATCATGTCTAGCGGTCCCACCACATGCACTACGCGGGTGGCTTCTCGCGGCAGCGGAAGGGGCGTTTATCTCACCGCATGGATACATGGAAATAGTACGAGGTACTTATTGGTCACTTTGGTGAAACTGATTAGCATACATAGATGCTAGACATCGGGTTAAATTACCGAAAGATTTGGGTAGTGGTCTACTGCTATATGCAGAAAAGCTCACTAACCTGCGCGGAGAACCCAGGTTCAGAGCTCCCCGCCGGCTGGTTCCTGGTCGGTAGCCCTAGTCTTGTACCGGTGATCTTGAGCTATAGTCGCCACTGTCAGTCCACAACATCCGGACAGGAAGCTCCACCGCTCGACGCCACAGGGTCGTTAGACCCCCACAGCCATGACTCGTTGTGGCCTTTGTTGCACAGCTCCAACAAAGACGACCGCACCTGGATGGCAAGGAAGGTAGCGCGGGGAACTCCCAAGAACTTCCGTTCACAGCACTCTCCACAACTAAAAAAACAAGGTTTTGCTCAAAGCTCTCCTCCTAGGATCCCGCTAATGCGACTACTGACGCCTGCTGACCGACCAAATCCGCGTCGTCGCGCTGAAAGGAACCGTCAGTTGCTATGTAATGCGGTCCGCATGTGAGCGCTTCTATTATTTCCGCGCTGCAAGGCTGGCTCACGCGTTTCGGTGTGAGTGATAGGGCTGGACGCTTGGACGACGGGTGTAACGTGAGACTGGCGAGATGGCCATAGATTGAACGGTCCTGTCCGTTCGTCAATCTGGATAAGCTATTGCCGATGTGCACCCGCCAATGGATATTATGGGACTGCGAGCGAGGCGATACGATGATGAAGATTATGGTTCGCCGCACCACTTTGGCGGGTGCTGAGATCAACTCGATCCGGGACGTGTGCTTGGTGGTCGCACTGGTCAGGGGCAATCTTGGATTATAAAGGAGGCGGAGATATCGTTTGAATCTCGGCATTTATGAGAGATACTTCTTATCGTTTACTTATGTTTCCCGCCCAAAGATACCATCTGTTTGCCACATTAGCTCCAAATATCACCATTGGGGACTTCTTCCTGTTACAAACTTGTTTTGAACAGTCTCAGAAATCGACCGACATCCACATTGAAGTGAGTCAGTTCGAAATGTCTCCTCCATCTTCGGTTCTTCTTACGTGCCCGATGGTACATTGTGTCTTCGCAATGCTCGCAATCTTGCTCGAGTGTATCAGTTTCACCGGGCTGTCCGCCGAAGCTGGCCTCACACAGCCGCTCGAGATACGTCAGCTTCGGAGCGAACACCCGTGTTTTCCCTCAGTCGTCACCGTTCGTCCGTGGCAGTGCTCTATTCCCATTCCGTATACAAGCCTGCCCGTGACTTACCTGCTGCCCTCTCTGTCCATCAATCATAGTCACCCACGCTTTTCTCCAACAAATCGCAACTCTACACTCCTATCTGACTGCCTCTCCACAAACCTATTCCTTCCTCGCCGAACTGTGTCGTCACATCGCCTTTTTCCGACGCTCATCTACACTTGAGTGTTCAGATCAGCCGTATGTGTTTTCGAGCTCGCTTCTCCTCACCCTTCTCAGACCTTCCAACCACCAGCAATACAATGGCTGACGACATCGACTACTATGCAGACGCACCAAAGATGGCTGTCGCAACACAAGGCCTACCTGTGGATCCTTTCGCGCGATCCATACCTGGCACCGAAGAGTCTATCGTGCAGCGACCCACCCGAGGGGCCACCAAATTCGACCCAAACAAGCATTTGTCGTACGTGCCTCCAACGGGCATCATGACAATGAAAAGTCTCGGGTTCTCCGACGACACAGGTGTATCTCCTGTGGCTGTCTCCCAAGCTTTCCAGCTCTTCACCCAGGAAGCCATTGATGTGATGCGAGCCGAAATTTTCCAGGAAGATGTCCAAGCAAATTGTACGTTCAGCAGTAACATTGCAGCTCGCCAACTCCGAGGTTACGCAAGGAAGTAGGTCTGTCCGTGCAGTTTTCACCCATGAATCTACGATTTAACACTTCTCAGATATGCTCCCTTCGCATATGCGGCATGGACCAACGCCAACACGCTCAGCATCATTTCCGAGATTGCTGGTGTCGATCTGGTGCCGGTGTGCGACTACGAGATTGGACACATCAACCACTCGATGAAGACCGAGGAACAGGTCCAGGAAGAGCGGAGGGCTATTTCGCTCGAGGACGAGGGAATCAGCGGCTGCAACGAGGATCAAGAGGATAAGCCCATTGTTGGGTGGCACACCGACAGCTACCCGTTTGTGTGCGTTCTTATGATGAGTGACTGCACGGATATGAAGGGCGGAGAGACTGCCGTTCGCACCGCAGACGGCCAGCATATCAAAATCCGGGGTCCGACCAAGGTGTGTTAAAGTTCCTGGTAGAAGTAGACTTGCAGTAGCTAATGTATGCTAGGGTTGCGCATTGATCATGCAGGGACGATACATTACCCACCAAGCCATGCGTGCTCTCGGGTCCCAGGAGCGTATCACCTCGGTGACTAGCTTCCGACCCAGGTCTGCTTTCCTCAAAGATGACACGGAGCTGCGTACTGTGCGGCCTGTTTCCGACATCAACGAGCTATACTACGACTTCGCTGATTACCGGCTGGAGATGATGATGGCGCGCATCGAACAAGAGCGTAAAGAAATCGCCGCTCGTCGCCGCGCTGGTGGGAAGTTTGACACCCTCGCACACAAGATGTTCCTCATGAACGCGATCGCTTTCGTGGAGCAAACCGACGGAGAGATTGTCGAAGAGGACAAGGTGGAGAAGGGCTTTATTGAGGAGATGAAACTTGCGAATGCTGAGATCGAGACCGATTCGCCGAAGCCAGCACTGACCGAGTAGGATCAGCCGGACCCTGCAGAATCCGATTCTTGTACTCTGTTGCTGTCATTTACGACTGGTAGAACGTGGGTGCTACGACGAAAGACAGACATGACCGGGATGGGTGAACTGGCAATGTTTAGATGGGACACCAACATTCGGGAATACCAGACGTGGGTGCTTCTAGTATTGGGTGTATATAGTGGCTTGATTTTTGGCAAATTCGTGTTTGGGGGGTCGGGGGTCTGGCTGGAGGTCTGGCCGGGCTCCTTTGCGTGGTAATCGTGACTGGCGTCCATACCATGTTCTTCCGCTCTCGTACATTAGATATCTCTTCTGGTTACAAATTCGATTGGTGCTTTCGCATATTCGATACTTGTTGATGGCAAGCATGAAAACTCGTTGCTGGCCTCTGGAGAACGCAAAGGTCGTGGAAACGATGTGCGCAGCGCAAGTCTTGACAGAATGGGAACAAAGAAACGCTGATGACTAGCAAGATGTGTATATCGATGCGGTATGGAGAGACGGAGCAAGTGGGGCGCTCTTGGTCATGCTTTGGCAACTCGTCCTGTTCATGTCAGTGCTGCGGCGGGCGCCCTACGATACGCACCGAGGCGCGAGGAGGCGAAGTCGGCACAGGCAAGAAAGCTGCGTTGGAACGTCCGTTGGTGGACAGCTGGCCGTCGCGTTGGATAGGCGCTGCAGGCGTGATGAGGGAGGTCAGGATTGGCCGGGGCAAGGGCGTCTATTTGTGCGTGGCCCGGCCCATGCAAAGGCAATCTGATCGTCCGTGCGCCAGGCCGCTGCTGGTGGACCCATCCCAAGGCTGGCATGACGGCGGGCCGACGACGACTCTGCATACTTCTCCACCAGAGTGCTGCGAGCGGCACTGCGAGCTCTGCTGGACGTGGAGTTGCATGAGCGCCGCCCTCGACTCTGGCCCTCTTTTCCTCACCCTGCACTCGACTTGTCTCTCCACCTTGCCCCCACGGGTGGCACCCACGCCGGCCCGCCATGAACACACGAGCGCCTTCCCCGCCCGCGACCGCCCGGCCCAAGACGTCGTCGTCGTCCATCGTGTCCTCGCATGCCCCCGCCAGCTCGCACTCGCCCGTGAACATGGCCTCGGTCAGCTCCAGGCCCCGCGGCGTCACGCCCTCGGGCAGCCGCTCGTCCATCAAGGCCCTCGAAGGCGACCGCACCGCACGCCCGTCGAGCCGCGACAGCTTCAAGCAGAAGATGGCCAAGAAGGCAGAGGACGCCCCCCGCCCGAGCAAGGCGGACGAGGTAGGGCTTCGAGGCGCACATTGGGACGAAGCGACGCCGGCTAACCCTGCCCAGCAGCTCAAAGCCTTGCGCACCGAGTTCGACGGCCTGCGCTCACACCTCACCTGCAAGATCTGCGACCGGCTACTCTACCAACCCTATACAATCTCCTGCGGCCACACCTACTGCTACAGCGTAAGAACTCGTCCAAGTCGGCGCATGTGGAATGCTGATGCTAACGTCATATAGTGCCTATGCACCTGGTTCTGCAACAACAAGGCTCGCAAGACATGTCCGGACTGTCGAGCCGTGGTGGCCCAACCGCCCGCCCCCGCCTATGTTGTAGGTATCTCGATTGCCAACCCCACACTTTTCTGACCTTGTATAGATCCGGGATATGACCCTTGTCTTCGTCAACCGAGTGGAGCTTCTCCCCGCCGGTGAATCGATAGAACAGCATACCAAGTGGCAGAAAGAGGAAGCCGACATTGTCCAGCAAGACAAGGACAACACGGACCCGCACGCCGGCGGTCTCTTCAAGGGGTGCTTCCGGCCACAGCACGCGCGAGGGCCTTCCCTGCAGGTTGTCCGAGACCATGAGGACGGCGTGGAGCGGTGCCCGGTGTGCACGTGGGAGCTCGAGGATGGCGAATGCGTGCAATGCGGACTCTTCTTCGACGACAACGGCGAGTTGACGTGGACTGATAGCTTCACCGGCTTTAGCGACATGGACGACATGTCGGAGCGTGACTTGTCCGGTGAGGATCTCGATGCGGAGATGGACTTGGAAGACGCCGACTTTGACGCCTATGGACCGCCCGAAAACTGGCCAGACTTTTACCCTGAGGAAGGCAATGTCATGATGCAGCGATTCCTCGAGCACGGCATCCCTCCACACGCTGGTTTCGGACGCCGCAGGCCCATGTCTCATAGCGCGGCAGGCAGCAGGCGGTCATACACCCAGAGCATCGTCTCCGACATTTACACGGACGAGATGGACACCGTGCAAGAAGAGGACGAGGACGGCATGGACGAAGATTCTTCCATGAACGACTTCCTTGATGATGAGGAGGGCGGCTCGTCTACTTCGGCGAGCGCCTCGTCTACGCCTGGACAGACACCACAGCCCTCCACTGTCAGGGCTAGACTGCAAGGCAGAGCTCGCCGAGTTGTCGAATCCGAGGCCTCTTCCACAATTTCCAGCGTCGCCGAGGATGATGAAGACGAGGAAGACGAAGGTCCGATCCGACGCGGCCAGAGACACCGCGCGCAGACACGTTTATTACAACGTGCCAATGGTTCAAGTGAGCCTAGTGCGCCGCCATCCTCCACATCCACGGATGTATCAATCGATGACCTCGACGAGGACACGCAGGCGATTCTGCAATCTGATGGGTGGATGCTGCAGCACAATGGGCCCGATGACATGGGCGAGGAGGATGATGATAGTGACGGAGGCAGAACGACTGTTGGGTGGGACGCGACCGCGATTTCCAATGACAGAGTCCGAATGGGCGGTTCTCTAACACCTACTGCAGATCGACCCCGGCCTAGTGCCCCGATCCGCCCGCCCTCCCGCGTAGGCAACCCCCTCCGGCGACGAACCTCGATACTTTCGACCTCTACTGCCAACTACGAGGACGGAGAAGCCGATGATGATGACTCTGACCTGGACCACGACGGCGACATCACCATGGCCGCCATGACCTCTTTGCGCAACCGCCGCTCTCGGACGCAACTGCGCAATGCTGCTGCGTTCGCGAATTTCAATAACCGCTTCGCCAATCGCGGGCTGTCCCAGGGCAACGCGATTGACGTGGACGCTGATGACCATTCAGACAACTCGCCAACTGGAAACCGATACAATCCGCGCATCAGCAGGCTATTTGCCGACCATCAACGTGCGCTCCAGGAGGTGCAAAGAGGCCCGCCTCCAGATCTTGAGCCTCGCTCGATCACGCCGATTGCACGTCCGCGAACATCAAATCGAAACCGCCCCAGCCCTGCCCAAGCATACTCCCCTTTCATGCCCCCCGCGCCGTCTCGACTCCGGACGCCGTTAATGAACAACTCATCGAATCCGGCTATGAACCCTCGCGCAGCTGTTTCCCCACCTAGACGTACAATGCCATCCCAGAATTTGTCTCATGCTATCGATGCAGCCATTGATGCTCGAGTCGAACGTGCCAGTTCCCTTTCCTCTGCCAGCAATTCTTCGGTAATCCTCACACCCGGCACCTCAACACCTGTATCGCAATATTCGAACGACACTATGTCGGGTCTATCAATCGGGGCTGCTATCGATATGGTTGAACGCCCTCCTAGCCGCGTGAGCCGTCCACCTTCGGCTTCAGGACGACGTGGTTCTGCTGGGTTCTCGCCCGTGTATCCCGCTTTCCCTCACAATAATGTTGGTCTGAACATCCAGGGCCGCATATTTCCGCACCAGGGGAATCCCTGGGCGTCCTACGTACAGCCGCGGGGCGTCAGAAGTCGTAATTCACGTCAGGTGCTCAGAGACCAATCTTCAACGGCTACGCTAAGGGCTGCTGGCTCACGGGCCAATATGCGGGAAGGAGTAACTTCGCCGCAGGGTGTCCGACCCCAATCTTCGCGCGTCGATCTACGACCACAGCCCTCCCGTCGTCGACTCAACAACCAGTCTTCCACGCGTACTCTGCGAGCAAGCGAGCACGCCCGGCCACCACAGTCGCCTATCGCGAATGTAACAGCTCCTACACAGCCTCCTGCAAGACCGACGACCCGGTTCACAACGGAGGAGAGAGAGACTCGAGCGCGAGAGCTCATCAACGATAGGATGCGGCAATTAGAGCGGGACGGTGCAGTACCAGCTCGCAACAACCCTTTCGTTCCTGGCTTCCGACGCCCAAGCATTCCGTCGGCAGTACCGTCAGCAATCGGTACAGCGCCAGCGCCCCAACACACTAGGAGCAATTCCAACGAATCCATTAACTCTGGAGTTTTGTCGCATACTGCCACCAACGTTCCCTCGTCGCCAGGTCTCACACGTCGGCGTAGCAACCGGCAGATTGCCGCGCCTCCCCCTGGAGTCTTGCAGCCTCTCTACGGAAACTTTCACTCCCCTGTTACGACATACTCCAACAGTTATTTTCGTGCTAGGCAAAACTCTCATAATGGAGGATCCGCGTTCGACATGCCGCTAGATGCGAATGCTAGGGGCTTGAGTCCCATGACGGCAGCTTCACTCATATAGCCTTCGCGCTACATTCATCTCCTTGAGTATCACATTTCCTATCTTTTGGCAGACTCAGTTAGCGTTGGGTGGGCTGGTATTTGGCATTTAGCTTCATGAGTGTACGACCACGACTCTTTAGCCGAGGCATCAAAACGGTTTTTTTTCTGGCATCATGGGCGGCGTCTTGGGTTTTGGCGGCATCATACCAAAGAGCACGGCAAATAGGTGCGGATCGGGAATCACTGGGAAGGCGTGTCTGTCACGTAGTTATTGCTGTCGATATTAGCGGGCGTTTGGGGATACCAATTCATCTTGTTCCTGGGTCGTATCTCATCATAGCCGTGTACTTTGGAAATTCTGACGCTTGCATCATTGTGACATCTGTTCTCAAGCTTTCAACAGTTAACACGAGGGGGTCAGGTGTGTGATCTTCAAGAAGTTACTACTTTGTATCGTGTTCTGACATGAAAGCAGATGCATGCTTGCTCACGTCACTGGGCGGCCGCGTCACAACAGACATATCTTCAGTGTTATTCAATGCAGTACTTACCTTCCGAACGGTGGCCTAGCATTCGCAAGATTTAGGCTTGATACTTTCTGTCCAGTTATATTAATTGGGAAAGTGACGAGATGAAGGTGGGATGGGTTATGAGGCTCGCTATCAGGGCGATGCTGGAGATGCAAAGGCGGATGACGCAGGAGCTGTTCGTGGGAATTCAGAGTCAAGGCTTGTGGGGGAGGATGATGGAGAGGAGCTATTCTAGAGGAGGAATTGTAGGGTCATGATGAGGCAGATGACTACATGACGATGACTTCGGAGCCATGATGGCAGCGAGGGGGTTGAGGATGAGATAGATGGAACAAGGTGAGAGATAGGCGACACTGAGGGAACGCACGCGTAGTGTTTAGCTTTTGGCATTGGAGAAGGATACAATTGCTGGGGAGTGGGGCCGCTAGAAACATAGTTCTTAGTGTTCACCACCTGGGTACTTCAACAAGGATTGAACTCATGCTTCAATATATATTCGCAATCGCATGAGTCTCCTTCCCGGTTAACTTCCCAATAACACTTCAACCCCAAACTCACCCCTCCTTCAAAATATCCGCCCTAAGCCCCTCCATTCACTGCCCGCCCCCTTTCTTCAACTCCTCAGCAAGCGCCACATAACTCCCGGTCGCAATCTCCTCCAACACCCCCTTCTCGGCCCGAATCTCCCATCCCAACTCCCTCTTCGCCTTTGCATTACTAGCCCGGCACTCACAGCTTATGAACGAAGCAAACCACTCGCCCATGTTCGCAACAGCATCCTTATACGGCATCGCATGACACTCCACTCCAACGGCCTTTGCAATAGCCTTTGCAAGCTGGCCGTGCGTAGGCGTCGTTTCGGACGTAGCATTGTAGATGCCCTCGGCCTTCGCGTTCCCAGCGAGAAGCAGGTATAGACGTGCGGCGTCCTCGACATGGACGGTCGTGATGCGAGCGCTGCCGTCGTCGATATACGTGCCAGCCCCGGCTTTGGCGAAGTTCTGCATGAAGAGCTTCACGCCGCTTCCGGCACGACCGTAGACGAAGGGCGCGAGTCGGAGAATGCAGACACGCACCCCATCGTCCTTGTACCTAAGATTGTCCTTCTCATGCACGCTCGCAAACGGATGGTCCGCAGGCCACCCCGGACTCTCCTCGTCCGTCTCCTTGCCCTCAGGATCAGCCCTGGCATACAAGGTCCCGCTCGTCAAGATGAGGGGCTTCCCGCTGCCCTTGAGTCCCTCTGCAAGAGCCTTGGTAGCACCATTGTTGATAGCGAAGCGTTCCTCTGGCAGCATTTTGCCGAACTCGCGGGCGATGGAGTCGGCGATGTTGATGACGACGTCGGCCTTGGATGCTTCGGCGGTGAGAACATCGTGGGTCTTGAGGTCGCCGCGGACGGGTGTGGCGCCGAGGGAGCGGATATAGTCATCGCTAGACTCGGTGCGGGAGAGGGCCGTGACGGCGTAGCCTTGGGCGAGGGCCGTTTCGATGACGGTGGATCCGACGAATCCGGATCCGCCGGTGATGAAGAGTGTTTTGGTAGACATGGTTGATTGGGAGAAGAAGCTGAGGAGGGGAAGAGTAGATAGATGCGTAGTTGGATTTTGGAAAGTAAGTCGGGATGTTGGAAGCAAGTAGCTGAGACTGTGATGAGGAATAGAACTGAAGGGACTTCATAGCTACTTATAAATTCTCTCATTGATGGATGCGTGAAGGCAACGACATCCTTCCGGACTTAACGTCTCACGGTTGATCGGAGACAGAGACATGCATTCATGCATCTGGCATGGAGTAGCAGAAGAACCTCATGAATTCCGAATTGGGAACTGGAGACCACGAACACGCTAACCTCACATCGTACGCGAATCGACAGGCGAAGGGTGCGGTCGAATCAAGCTTTCGGGGGGATGCAGTTACGCACGAGTTCGGGAAATACGCTAACCCTCCGCCGTACACAAAGCACGAGCGGGTTTAGACTGTGAGGCTGAACCAAGGAGGAATATCGGCGATATCGTTGATGAGCCGTGGGAACAGATGTAGGCGTCATTTGCCGTGGAGATAGCATCGGAGATAACATATTGTAGCATCTCGCCCGAGAAAATCCCAACGATGGCTGGTACTACCGTACCGGCTATGTAGGTTGCTCTCTTTTTTTGTGATCGTACTATTCCGTGGGGCTGGATACGACGGCTTGAGTTCGTTGCTCTTCTTCTTCTACAAGATTGTACTGCACATCCTCGTTGCGCGATTCGACTAGGGATGGAATTGAGCGTGAGGATTTGACATATTGGGATTCGATGAAGAGATGCTCTCCTTCGGCACGAGGCCGCGTGGCCGGGACGACGGACCTAGACGGACCGAGGGATGAGGAGTCATGAATGCCCTGTGTCACAACAGATAAGCAAGCTCAATCACTCTTTCGAACTATGTCAGGTGGGGAAGTTAGCAAGAAGTCGGCATTGGGCACCAAGACCGCTCTGACTAAATTTCCGGTCTTTATTCTTCACGCCAGCGAAGAAGCCAAATCTTGAAAAATGTATTATATTTCGTCAACACGCGTCTACCATAAAAGCTGCACGTCTTCCATCCAAACCCTATCCAACGTTTAGAAAACGCACCTTAGCGAACTGGCCAAATATCATACCCATTCTCTCTTCACGCACTCCACATTTCCAGATATCCAACTATGAGCGCCAAAGTCGATCCGCCCCTGCACAAAGATAAAAGCAAGTACATCTTGCGGAGAGTAGCATAATAAAGGGTAATCGAAGGGGAATCTCAACGAGCGCTTCCATGCACAAAGAAGCAAAGTAGAAAAGGTGGCTTGAAGCCCAAACTGCATAAGAGAAAAAAGGCTGGGGGTATGCAAGAAAATGGATAACCAAATTGAAGTTCCCAAAACGCCGAACATGGTCAACATCGAAGCAGATGTTATGCTCGATGGTGGTATTATTGTGTACAAGGGAAGGAAGACAAAGCATCCTTCGATCAAGTGCCCTCGGATCCAGTCCTGGGCGATGTACTGATTAGAATAAAAAATTAAGGAGATGTAGCGTAGATGAGGCACCGATCAGATCAAAGTTTCGGGTGCCGGGAAAGTACGATTTGGATTCGGTTCGAAATGTCTTCGTATGGTCGGATTCGACCGTCGTGTGCGTCATGGTATCTTGGAAAGGTCCTCGTGTCTCACTTTCAGTCGAAGGCTGTCTCCTCTTTGATCAAGAGAGTGTTTTGATTCCCGCGGTGATCACGTGCTGGCGGATTTGATCCATTCGAACCCTTTCGTGGCTGGCTCATTCCCATGTTCATTAAAAGCATACCGCTCTCTCGCCTCCTTTGCCTCTGTTCTCTGGCAGTGCCACCACTCTTCGCACCATTCAGGCTACCATAACCATCAGCCTGTTGATATTGCTGTTCGTAAGCTGGAGTTTCATAACTTGGCCGAAGCGGGATGAATCCAGTTTCGTAACCGGCATATTGCTGAGGTTGCTGCTGAGGTGGTTGCGGTGGTGCATGCGATGGAGGAGGCATGCCCGCAGGAAAGCTTGACGGAGGTCGATCGTGTCGTGGCTGCATAGGCTGCGGAAATGGCTGCTGGAAGGTTGTCTCATTGTAACCCGGAGTGGGTATGTCACTGAACATCTGACGCCGAGGCGATCTGATCTCATCTCCAAGCTGGGATTGTGCGGCGCGGATCTCGTGGATAGGGGAACTCGCTTCGTCGATGGGTACGCCGAAGATGTCGGGGTAATCCGTCAAAAAGAAGGATATCAGAGGAGCAGGAATGTTCAGGGTTGGAGCGAAGACGATGCCAACGTTCCTGACGGTCATCTTGTTCACTCCCGAGTTCTCGACAATCTCTATCAGGAACGAAGCCACGTGCCGGAGAAGCTCAAAGTTGACTCTCGGCAACTTGTGTACGAGGACGTTGAAGGACTGGATCTTTTTCGAACGCTCGTCCAAATCTACCAAAATGATCAGTTAAAGTGAATCCAAGCCAAGTACCCTGACGACTTACCGAGAACTTTGAGGAAGTCGAGATGTAGTTCTCTTGTCAATACCGATGCCGGTAGCTCTCGCAAGTAGAGCTTCAGGAGAGATGCGACGGCGTGAATATCGTAATATTGCCCGTCTAATAACTTGACGTCGCCTTCAGTATTGAAGCGTTCACGCAAACCTCTGATGACAATGTTTGACCCGCTGAGTCGGAAGATACCTTCTTCGTTGATGGCGTTCTTCGACCTCAGGTATTCCAGGCTGCGAAATACGACAGAGGGGAGCGGATCCCGAAGACCAATGGGTTGAGTGTAGTCCACGGCCTCGGCCAAAGGTATGCCGAATACGTTGCGGTTCTGCAGAAGGTTGCGTTCCGAGCCTTGTTGCTGTTGGCCGAATAGTTCAGAGGGCATCTCTGAGGCCCGTTGTCTTGAGCTGAAACCGAATATGCTTCGCTTCTTGTCTTTGAGCGGTGTCGGGGCAGCCAGTGACTTGTTCCCCCAGCTCTCCAAATTCTGGATTGGTGCACCGTTGCTCGGGCCTGAAATGTTTGGATGATTCCGAGAGCTCTCACTAGAGAAAGAGCCAGTCTTTGGCGAATGCGCGTGGGCTTCCTTGGCTTCACGATGGGTCGGTCCACGCATCGGCGCTTCAGCAGCAATTGTATCTTCGTAGCTTAGCCCCTGCAATTGGGCGGACTTCTCGGCGTCAGGTGGACTATCTTTTCTGCGTGGACGAGATGAGTCTTTGCCGTGGTTTTCGCGTTGAGGCTTAGTCAGAACGGCCGGTCGGGTGGAACCTGGTGGCTGTGCCTCTACTGGGGATGGTTCTTCGGGGTAATCGACATGTTGCAAGAGTGCCTCCACCCATGCATCTCGTTCCTCATCGCTTTCTGCGCAAAGCACGTGTCGTACGAGACTTGTCGAGTCTTTACGCTTCGGCTCTAAGATGAGGAACGCGTGTCGGTACTGGTTATCCTCCGAATCATCGCGGCGTTGAGGAGATTGGTTGCTTTGTTGTTGAGACTGCTTGCCAATCTGGGCGGAGTAAAGCTTGATAGTACCAAGGTGTGCACCACCTGCCATCTCGTAATATCGAAATTCAGGACCGTCAAGGACAAAGTACCGAGCTTTCCAGCCACCAAAATTCTTGCCACGCTTCGTCAAGTAACCTTCTTTGCGCGTTTTGCCCTTGGGTGCTGCTGTGACACGGGGTGCAGTTGGCTCTGGAGCAAGAGCATCACCATTCTGCGCACCAATCACATCTGTCGAGAAGAACTCGCATACGACGAGTCCGGCTTTCTCGCTGAGGGGCGTCTCGAGGATGGTGTCGAAATAATGATTCAAAGCAGCCCTCCTCGCGTCAATCTTGGCAGGTGCATGGCCGCTGAATAGTGCGCGTTCGGGTAGTTTGCCATTGAAGTCACTGGATGACTTCAGTTGCGCGTCAAGCGCAGGCAGGGCCATGATGGTTTTTTCCATGCGCCACAGCTGCTTTCCATCCGATCGAGCATAAACGGCAAGATGAAAGACTGGGTCTTCTTCTTGTGGTTTGGGAGCCATATAGCTCAAGCGGGAAGGTCGAAGCCTAGAAGAGGACACCCTCACCTCGATAGAGGGCAAAGCATTGGGGGGAAGCAGAAGTCCCGGATACTGGTCCGACACAAGGCCCCGATAAACATGCTCGCTGGAGGAAAGCTCACCGTTGGCAGTGCTAATATCTGTTTCAGGGCTCGGTTGAGCATTAGGCGGCATCAACAGACTCGTCGTTTGGTGCTTTGCTGGGGCAAGCGGTTCAGGCCGAGGGACCTGGGGTGACGTGTAGGACTGAGGTGTGCCGGGAGGCAGTGGTACCGGTTGTTGCGGGGTCCGCGATGGAGGGTGGGAAGTGCTACTTGCACCAGCACCAGACCTCGGTGACATTGGAGGTGAAGCCAAAGACTGTTTCGGGTTTCTTGGCAGAGGCGATCCCATCGGCCGGTCTCCCGGACGGGGGCTGGTTGGGAGACCTGGACTCATTATTGACGGGGATCCCACACTCCGCTGGGCCAAGGTAGAGCTTTCTGACGTCGTGGGGCTGAGGAGTGCGTTTAATGAATTTGCAGGTGGGTGGCGGGGCGAAAGAGGGAGGCCAGCCTGTAGAGGGCTGAACTGGCGTGGTGATAAAGGGGCGGCCTGAGCCTGCGATTGTTCGTCGGATGGGCTTGCGGTTTCAGACTGTGTCGTGCTCTTGCTTCCGCTCTTGTGCTTCTTGGACTTGCTCCGCGTCTCCTCCTTTAGCGCTAGCGCTTCCCGAATGCGATCATCGTCCTCGCGTGTTTTCCTGCGTCCGCGTTCAACAACTGGTATCTCATTAACTTCCAAGGTGTCGTCATAGTCGGCGTCGTCTTGCTCGCCAGCTGCCGCTTGATGCAGATGAGCACTAGGCTTTCCGTGATTTACGAGATTGAGAGGGGCTGGTGGCGCTTTTCGTAGAGGATGCGATGGCTTCGCTGCTGGTGTCTCGAACCCATCTCCCCCCAGCACAGGCGTTGCTTGCGTGAACTGCAATGCGGGGGCGTTCAACCGTCCATCTTCGGGAGCGGGTGGGGTAGTAGCCTCGCGCGCGGGCGTTTGGACCGTTGCAGGTTCTGTGACTGCTTCTACGGATGCGTTCTCGTCTACTAGAGCATTGAGCGCCAGACCCTTGCTCGCGATGGCGAGTGGTTTCACAGCGAAGTCGGTTGGCGAATTGACACTCGAAGTAGGGTTGGACGCTGTGTGCACGTCCGAGTGGGACGGCGAGTGCGCTAACTGAGACTCGGGGAACAATCGATGAGCAGTCGTTTCCTGTACAAGGGGCGATGCTTTGTGCTCGGCGGGTTTTGTTGCTGCATTCGCCTTGGCAAAATCCTCATGTTTCTCGCTCGGGGCTGGCGACTGGCTTTCGTCACGTTCCACGACAGATCCAAAGGTGTCCGACCTCTGTGGTGCGCCAGGTAGCGGTGGCACCTGGTTGGCGTACTCTTTCAGTTTCTTCCGGTAACGGTCCTTGTCCTTTAATGACCGCTCGAGGTCTTTTTGCAGGCCAATGATCATGGACCGCTGTTTCTCTACCAACCGCCATAGCTGCCCGTTATGGTTCGATGCACTCTGCTCCTTCTTCCACAGGGCCAGCAGCGCGGCCTCGGGCGACCCGGCAGCGATTATGAGGGCCCCCATATCTGGCGGGTTCCCGATAGTTGTATCCTGTGACGGGCGAGGCGCATGGCTCGGATTCGGCCGGTAGGACTGAGACGCACCCGACGACAGAGACGACGCGGCAGAGTCTATGGACGGATTGCGCTGGGGTGTGGGCCGGGCTTCTTGTCGGCTCGGGCGCGAGGGGGGAAGCATGGCAACGGGCGAGGCGGGAGGGGAGACGCCGGCCGATGACGAGACTGGGGCAGATGCGTTGCGTATCTGGGCATACGAGGACAATTTGGCGGGCTGGGTGCCGCTTCGAAAGGGTGCAGGCGGGCTCGTCTGTGTGGGCGTGGGCGTAGGCGTGGGCGAGGCGGGTGTGTGAATGTCCTCCTCGGCAAGCAGCGCATCCAGTTTCTCGCGCGGCGAGCGTGGACCGTCGTGAGAGGTCGCGGACCCGTAAGGTGAGCGCAGCGAAGACGCTGCGGTCCCGGTTCTAGTCGCTGAGTGCTGTAGGGGAGCCGGTCGACTACGCGCTGTGGGGGGTGTGACGGTAGAGGATTGCTCGGGGTGGCTCGGGCGCGTCGTCTCGCGCAGCGAGGGAGACGATAGGAGGGAGGCGGCGGGCAACGGGGTCACTGTGGCCGTGGACGCGGAGGTGGTAGTAGAGGGAGTTCCATTGCGCTGAATCATGATGCTTCGGCTGGCTGCAATGCTGGTCTCAAACCAGCCTAGCCCGGCGACAGGGATACACTCTGGGACCCTCGTCGGTCAGTAGACTGGAACGGGCGGCGCGGTGGGGTCGGCGTCCTGTAACTTTGCTGCGAGCTGATGCTGGGTGAATTGGCTTGCAGTCGCACTCAAACAGACGGCACGGGGTCCGGCGGCAGCAGCAGCGGCAGCGGCAGCGGACAGCGTGGAGAGCCCAGGTTTGTATGAAGATGTGCCGGCGCAATTTGACCGCGTCCAACCTGCAACGCCTTTTTCCATTCCAGGGCCCGTCGCCAGGGCCAATGAGACGTTCCTGCATCAGGCCGGGTGATGGGCGGCCAGGCGCTTTGTCCACGCATCGTGCCCCCCCTCCCTCCCTCCCCCATCCCCAAGGCTGCAAGCAGGCAAAGCCTCTACCACACACACACGCACAAAGCTGAAACAGCCTCAGGCGTGTGGGCGTCAAAATGCTCTGAAGCGGCCTCGATTGGGCGCGTCCCAAGGCTGATGGCGTCCCATCTGACTGTCCCCCGCCGACGCCGTCACTCACTGACAGGAAGACGCATGCGAGTGCTGGCGACCACGACAGCACCGTGTGGAGCAGCGAGTCTCTAGCACTGCGGCGCGGACATGTCACTGGCTGCAGGCCGCCTGCAGTGCTCCGTTGGCCGCACCGCGAGGGTCGCCAGAGCCGTTGTCCCTGCGATATCAAACGCAAGCAGCCCTCGACTACGTCGGCGCAGTTCCAGCCCATCAGGCGGTCAGCAAAAGGGGGCACCGTCTCGTGCCTCTGTTGCGCCCCCGCCGTGCCATTCGCCAGCGGCCGGCCATCTCGACCAATGTTTGATGGCTGCAGATTCAAGCATTCGCCAGATCAGAGGCGAAGCTTTTAGTCCCACGCCGAACCATCGAATAGAATACCGTAATCTACCTGCACCGCAGCACAGGCCCCCCTTTCTCCACAGCAGCGCCACCTGGCATGCCACATCTCGCGTCTCAGTATGGCCCGCGCGACCACACACAGAGGCGTGCTGCTACAGACGGCTGATTTGATATCGCGTCGTAGAAACGGTTCCGGCCGCCCGTGTGCCAAAAGTCGTACGACTGTCGATTGTCCGCTTTTTGCGTGCCTTGGGAGCGAGGCCGAGGCCTTGGGAGTTCGTAGCCCCCTCGACGCATTCTTGACGACGCTCGGCTCGTACCTCTCATGCGCAGGTAACCGCCGCCGTTCACAGGCTAGCACAGAACGGTCGACGAACCTGCGTCTGAGTGCGGATTGCTACATGCGCCAAAACATCTACAACGCCAGAATAAAGACCAGGGCTCCTTGCTCGCTGTCAACTGCTGCAGACCCGCGTCCATGGGAGATTGAGGTCCTGGGATAGGTGTCGTCCTCATCCTCTTTCACTGTACGACATTTGACGCCGTTAGCGTGGAGACGAAGTACGACTCGAGCAGCGCCTTTCGCTTGCAGTGCAGCTTCATCCCCTACGCGCACAGCAGCGTGCTAATTCGGGATGCCCAACTCCATCGCCTGCACGTCTCCTGCAAGTCGTGGATCCCAAGATTTCCAAGGTACCGCTTCCTCTTCATCCGGCGCTCCTCTTCAATTCACCCGGGCGCATTGCTGCCGAGCCTGCCACGCAGCGAGTAATTGCAATAAACTACTGCAGGTCCCGAAGTCAGAAGACTGTACCTAAAGCGGCGCATCTCCGGATAGCCTCTGTAACCTTTCAATAGCACCGTTCTTTACACAAAGCCCTCGCGCCACGCCTCCCGCGCTTCGCCGCACCGCCCTCAAACGCCGTGGCAACATCTTCCCAAATCACTTTGCCTCGGCGTGCTATTTTGGACCTTTGTTTCTCTGCCGAACAGGAATTGCGTGGATCCGCCTTGGATCGTCGGTCAGATGCAGGTACATCCTCCATGATCTGACGAGCCAGCCTAATGAGGCAGGCAGCTCTTTTGGCCGCTGACCACGCTCAGGCATCGGCACCCGTTGGCATCCGCACGGTGTCGATGTTGGCTTTCTAATCGGTAATTCAGATTCTTTCCGATCCCGAACGTGTGGACATGCTAAGACCGAAAATCAATAACGCCTCTGGACGCCGTATGTTCCACCACCACCCGAGGACGCCGTTCATGTCCAAGCAAGAGAGCGAGTCAAGTCTCGGCTAAGCACGTTCCCTATTTATCATTGTGTGTATATTCGATGGCATTTATCGTCGTGGACCACTAGTGTGGTAGCTGTCAAGTCTGATGTCTAAAGCTGTGTATCATGAAAAAGGACAACCTCCACCACAGATGCATCCAATCTCTACGCAAGGCTGAAAAGCCTATATTTCCAGACTGGTCCAGACTGGATGAGACCGATATGAGTTTTCACGAAGAAGAAGACGAGTTGTGCTCATGTCGATGCTTTCAAGACGTCCTGTTTTCAACTCTATCTATAACCAAATCCAGTGGATATACGGCGGTAAAGTGGACCCATGGGATTCCTAGGCGAATCAATCGGTTAGTCAGTGAGATATGCTGTTATCACATCCACTGCAAGCGTCGTTCACAGTACGAGTGGGATGCTCATCCTACCATAGCTAGCAGTAGCTCATGCTCTTTGCCACACAAACTCAAAGTAAGAGCAGTCACGGCGTACTCTTTTTCCAGTGCCATAGTGGTAGTCTCTGTTCCGAGTATCGCTGAGCGATTTACCGCCCAACGACAATATGCGGCAAGTATGTCTGAAGTGGTTTTTCTTTCTGGTAGTGTTGCGGAAAGGTAGACCGGTGTAATTTGCCAACTCGTGCACGTTAAGCCCACATTGGTATGATCTGGCAACGCAGAAGTGATCACCATGTATGTGCTTGACCGGCTAGGTGATTCTTGGATAATCGTGTTCCTTTTCTGACATGACTTTCTCCATGAAGTGCCGCAAATGTCCCTCGCGTTATGCTTGATGTACAGTATGATACAGTTGTATGCAAAATCCCCCTTCAGATCTGTATTCGTCCAGCGCCACCTCGTTCCACCTTGTTCAACCGCCTTGCCGTTGCAATCTATCACGATCAGCTTCCAGTACCAAGTCTCCATCAGCAATCGCCTCACCTGTGTCCTTGTCCGCTGGCCGCGCACCGGCAGTCCCATGGCGTGCCGTCGGCCCCTGTATGTGCCCATATCCTTCAATCTCTTTATGTTCTCCTGCACCTCTCTCCGCAAGTCGTTCTCAATCTTCATTTCCGATAGCTCCGTGGTGAGATCTAGGACCGTCGAGTTCTTCAGGGTGCCGACCTTCGCCCAGGGTTGTATGTGGAATCGCGCCATGATACGCTGCGACACGTTGGGGCCAATGCCATAGAAGGTCTCGAGAGACCGCTGCGACAAAGTTAGTCTGAACCGGAATCGCAAGCTGTGCGGGAGTGCAAGTACTTTTAGGAGCGAGCCCTCAGGGAAATGGACGCCGAAGATGAGCACCTGCACGAGTTAGCGCAATCGTTGGAACCCAATTGCATGCATACCATTGCGCCGGGTAAAGCAAACGCTGTTTCTGAAGGTGTTGTGTTGAAGAGCCTCTGCGACTCGGAGTCTCGTGCCTAGACCGCCGCACCAGCAGGCGTTGCGAAACAGGAAGGCGCGGAAAAAGGTAACACCGAGGCACCACGTTTCAAGAGCGGCCAGCCATCGTCCCGCTCCACGCTCCAGGGACACCCAGCTGCCCTTAAGAACCCCACACCCCCAGTTGAAGGCAAACAATCAGACATCATGTTTTCTCTTCAGCGGATCGTCATCTCGGCGCTGCTGATTCTGTCCATTACTTTTATGTTCTTTGCTCAGACTACCGAAGCTGCCAAAGGACCCAAGATCACCCATAAGGTATGCTGGAGAGGAAGGACACGGGAGACAGACGATTGAAGACTAATATGGACGATAGGTCTACTTCGACATCGAGCATGGCGACGAAAAGCTTGGCCGCATCGTGATCGGTCTATATGGTGGCACCGTCCCCAAGGTAAGCAACCCCACCTGTCCATGATGATCCCAACGTTGGCTAACGCTTTCCTAGACCGCTGAGAACTTCCGGTAATATCTACAGCAAGCCTGATGCGGGAACAAAGAGCTCACAGTGTTCAGTCAATTGGCGACCGGCGAGAATGGCTACGGATACAAGGGCTCGACCTTCCACCGCGTCATCAAGCAGTTCATGATCCAGGGTGGTGACTTCACCAACGGCGACGGAACTGGCGGCAAGTCCATCTACGGCCAGAAGTTCCCAGATGAGAACTTCAAGCTCAAGCACACCAAGAAGGGCCTTCTCTCCATGGTGAGTAGCACACCCTTCTCGACCGGGGACGCAAGTTGGGGATACAAGCTGCGTCGGACTTTGCACGAACCAGCGGCTGTGCTCTGATACAGCAGGCATTGAGACCCCTCTGCATGCATTTTGTAGACCTTGCACCCTTTCAGAGTTGGTGGTTGTCATGCTCCAAGATTTGACTAACAGCATCAACAGGCGAACTCGGGCAAGGACACCAACGGCTCGCAATTCTTCATTACCACCGTCGTCACCAGCTGGCTCGATGGACGCCACGTCGTATTCGGCGAGGTCCTCGAGGGCTACGAGATCGTCGACCAGATCGAGAACGTGCCCAAGTCCGGCGACAAGCCCTCGAAGGTGGTCAAGATCGCTGAGTCTGGAGAGATCCCCGTTGCGGAAGGCGGTGAGCATGCCGAGCTATAAGCAGTGTATAGGCTGTAAATGCTGGAGAGGGGCTGATATTTCGTTCACTTTTAAGATACAGACGGTGAAGCTGCGGCTGCCATTGAAGGCGACAATCTCGACGTTGCTTCCTCGCAGCAAAATTTGGCTGACGTAGCTGATATCGCAAAGCCGACTGGTGAATCGAAGAAGCCGTCTACCCCGGCTCACGTACATAGCGAACTTGACGATGGTCTCTCTATGGGGCAAAAGTTGTTTTTCCTGGGCGTCATCGTTGGTATCTGCGCGCTCTTTCTACGTTCTCGCGGTGGAGCGGATGGGTTCAAGGTCAAAAGTATGGCCTAGATAGAGTTGCGTACCATGATAGCAGGAATTAAGCACGTTCACAAGCATGCCCTTGCCAGCGATGCGGTAGTGTAGATCGCTTCCGCAGAGCCCCGTGCGTGCACCGACATCGAATGTTCAGAGAGCGCATTGCGCCCGCCAGCGTCAGGCACAATGCATGTCAGATGGCAATGATGGCAGTTGAATGTGACGCAACCCGCCACGACCTGCGAAAATTGGCGACCGTGACAGCAACGGGGCGGTGATAGGCTGCACGGACAAATTTTGAAGGGCTCGCCCCCCAGACTGACGCTCACCGCTTTGGCCACGCCTGATACAGCCTAGCGTGGTTTGGCGAAGACCTTTCAAAATCTCCTGCAGCGCTCGCCCCAAACTCACTCCCACTCATCAACCCTCCGTGTGCGCAGCTATAAACCTTTACACGACAGCACAGGTGAAGCCCCTTCTTTTGGTCTTCACTCTCATTTCTTCGGTTGTTTCTGGAAAGAGGTCCTTCCTTTTTCCTATCACGAAGAGTTTCAGGCGCGTTTCTGCCTACACTTTACGACTCTCATCTTCGCCGCCGACGATTTTTCTCCTTAACTCACTGTTGAGTTTCTGAGATAGATACTCGCCAGCCCGACACACTGTCACCCACAACATCGCTCAACCCGACAGCAACAACTCCACTCTCGCCCAACATGGCTGAACAACTCGACATGGGTCGTCTCAACCTGCACGACTCCCAGCACGCTCCCGGCGGCTTCCAGCCCGAGCGCTCTGCGTACATCCCTCCCCACCTGCGTCAACGCCCGGGAGCCGGTCCTCCGCCCGCGATGGACGGCCCCCCGCCGATGAACGGCGGTGGTCCTGGTCTGAATGGCAGCGCCTGGGGACCTGCTGGGTCAGTACTGTCCACCCCGACACCTAGATCTACGTCACTAATGTCTCGCAGTCAACCACAGCCATTTGCTGGTGCCCCACCACCACTCGCAGCCAACGGCGCTGGCGGCAACTGGGCCAGCGCGCAGGCCTTTACTCCCGGAACTAACGCTCCCCCGGCCCGTGCACCGAACGGAGGCGGTTGGGGCGGTGGTGCTCAGGGTGGAGGTCGATTCGAACCCTCTGCCTATGGCAAGCCAGGCGCAGGCGGCAGCGGAGCCTCTGCACGAGGCTCTGGTGATGGACAATGGAGAGACGGCAAGCACGTACCGGGCGCAGCCAACCCGCGCGTCGAGCGTGAGCTGTTCGGTGTGCCCAACGACCCGTCAAAACAGCAGACCGGTATCAACTTCTCGAACTATGACGACATCCCCGTCGAGGCATCAGGCCAGGGTGTCCCCGAGCCTGTGACCACCTTCACCAACCCGCCTCTCGATGATCACCTTATCAGCAACATTGAGCTCTCCGGCTACAAGGTCCCCACTCCCGTCCAGAAATACTCTATCCCTATCGTTATGGGTGGACGTGATTTGATGGCTTGTGCGCAAACCGGTTCCGGAAAGACTGGTGGCTTCTTGTTCCCCATCCTCTCCCAGGCTTACCAGAACGGCCCAACCGCCAACCCGGCGGCACAGGCTGGTGGTTACGGACGCCAACGCAAGGCTTACCCCACATCATTGATTCTGGCTCCGACTCGTGAGCTGGTGTCCCAGATTTACGATGAGGCCCGCAAGTTCGCTTACCGCTCCTGGGTCCGCCCTTGTGTTGTATACGGTGGTGCCGACATTGGCTCTCAGCTTCGTCAGATTGAGCGTGGTTGCGACTTGCTCGTTGCCACCCCCGGTCGCCTGGTCGATTTGATCGAGCGTGGCCGCATTTCCCTATGCAACATCAAATACCTGGTTCTCGACGAGGCCGATCGTATGTTGGACATGGGTTTCGAGCCGCAGATCCGACGGATCGTTGAGGGCGAGGATATGCCCGGCACCACTGGTCGCCAGACTCTAATGTTTTCCGCCACCTTCCCGCGTGACATTCAGATGCTCGCTCGCGATTTCTTGAAGGAGTACATCTTCCTTTCGGTTGGTCGTGTTGGTTCCACTTCTGAGAACATTACCCAGAAGGTCGAATACGTCGAGGACCCGGATAAACGCTCTGTTCTTCTCGATATTCTACACACCCACGGCGCTGGTCTGACCCTCATCTTTGTTGAGACGAAGCGCATGGCCGACTCGCTCTCCGATTTCCTTATCAACCAGGGCTTCCCCGCCACCTCCATTCACGGAGACCGCACCCAGCGTGAGCGTGAGAAGGCTCTGGAGATGTTCCGTAACGCACGTTGCCCGATCCTAGTCGCGACTGCTGTTGCTGCTCGAGGGTGAGTCGCTCCTTTCCCTTCTTTTTCCCTTCCCTGAACCTCAGGCTGCGGTACGAAATGGCTGTTTGCAAAGCTCATCTAGAGGGGTCTCGGTGCTTGATGCATCATACCAACCTCCACGGTGTCTTGCTTTTACGACGCACTTTATACCTTAGCCTTGAGGGGCTCTGCACCTCTCTTTTCTTCCCATGATCCAGTTTTTTTTTTGAACTCATTCATTTCCCCTCTACTATCAAGCAACTGCTAATGCGTTACGAATTCAGTTTGGATATTCCTAATGTCACTCACGTGGTCAACTACGACCTGCCTACCGACATTGACGACTACGTCCACCGTATCGGTCGTACAGGTCGTGCTGGAAACACTGGTATCTCGACCGCCTTCTTCAACCGTGGCAACCGTGGTGTCGTCCGAGACCTCATCGACTTGCTCAAGGAGGCCAACCAGGAGGTTCCCACGTTCCTTGAGAGCATTGCTCGCGAGGGCTCTGGCTTCGGCGGTGGTGGTGGACGTGGTGGCCGCGGCGGTGGCCGCGGTCGTGGCGGTAACGCTACTCGCGACGTTCGTCGCTACGCCGGCGGCGCCGGTGGTGGTGGTGGTGGCTTCAGTGGAGGCGGCTTCGGCGGACCTCCTGCAGGCGGCGCAGGCGGCTATGGAGGCTATCCTCCCCCAGGTGGCGGTTACGGTGGAGCTCCTCCCCCTAGCTATGGCGGCGGCGGCGGCGGCGGTGGCTTCGGAGGTGGTGGCAGCTACGGCAACCCCTCTGGCCCTGGCGGCAACTCCTGGTGGTAAACACCAATCTTCGCGCACAAACTAGCGATGCCCCGGCAGGACCGAATTCCTTTTACGATATCCGGGTCATCGTGTCGCTCAATGGCGGCTCAGGCTTTATCGCATGACATCAGTCATGCTTGAGGCCTTCAGTACAGTTTCCTTCTGTGCTACTTCGTTTCCCTAGTTTACTGCGCTTTTCCGGTCACGACTCGGAACTCCGGAATCTCATACCCCATCAGCATATAGACATCGACTTTTTCTTTGCGGACATGCGTCTTTTCGAGCTCTGCATACCCAGGATATCCGGCGCATTACCGCTCCATCGAGGTCGATCCATAGACAGCGGAGGTTTAATGCCTTCAGGACGTTTTACGAACATTTTACGCCTCCGCTCTTCCCGGTCCATGCTGCTTGGGATCAAATTTAGATCTCGTTTCCCGGTTTTCGAGAGACCGACCTGTTTCATTTCCTTCTTCTCTCACCTAAAAGCGATTCCTTTTTCCCTGTCATACCCCCCAGCGAGCAGGTCTTTTTCGTCGTCTTTCTCAAAGCGGAGAGAGCTCACAGCGTGGATCTTTTGGGACGACGAAAAGTTGCTGGTTATCGCACATAGATGGCGTTCACGAGGGATGAGTCCCTTAACGAGCCCCTTGTTTGGGGGCTCCGGTGAAGGATATACCCAGACTTCGGTGACGACTATCATGGCTGCATGTGCCAGCTCGCGGTGGGAAAGCTTTGGTTTGCATCTACAAAGCGATCCTCTCGTGACATGGGCAAGGAATCAAAGAAAAGCGCTCACTTATCTGAGCGATGGTTTAGTTTATAGACTAGTCTCGTGCAGCGTAAAGCTGCTATCTGAATGCACATAGCTTCACTATCAAAAAACGCGTACACAATAATGGTTGATGCCTGACCGTGATCTGCGGTGTCATTCTAGAACTCTGATTCCGGAAGGCTGCGAGAGCGACGTTGCCGACAGTGGTTGGCACCGATGCCCGCGTTATCACGTGATTGCCATCGCGAGATGTATGGACCTCATCGGGACTTTATTGTTCCGACCCGAGCTTCGATGATGGTACCCGCTTCCTTCTGGGATCACTTACGATAAGATCCGTGGCTCCAGCAAGCTAGCGCGCTCCATTGCTCTTCTCTAGAATTCGTCTGCTTCCTTGCGCATGCTCCCGTCTTCTGGCGGCGACGTCTTCGATGAACCTTGCGCCATCCGAAACCTTACACAGCGCCGCGACCGAGCTCGACATGGATGCAGACGCGCCCTCAGCAGCGGTTCCGTCGCGCGCCGACGAACCTGACACCAGAAACAGCTTACGACACATCCTCGCAGCCGATCCAGCCGCCATGGACGACGCAAAGGAGTCTCCCGCTGAGCAGGCCGACACGCCGGGCCCCGACGATCTGGACGGCCAGGGCGACGAAGGCTCCAAGGCGCAGAGGACCGTTTACACGGCGAACCCTACGACCATGCGCCGCAATGCTAACGGCAGTGTGTCCTCGGTTTATTCGGGTAACAAGATAAGGCACCTGAAGAAGGAGGATGGCATCCCGCTCTGGCGCAAAGACATCCAATTCGACTTCCTCAAGTACGTCTTCGAGGACGAACAAAAGGTCTTCACGAAGACCGACAAAACCGCGGGATTTACGTTTGCGGATATATACTTGGACGCCATGGCGAAGAGCAGCAAGTGCAGCAAGATACTAAAGGACAAGCTGCTGACGGAGCGCCCTGCGGCCATCAACATGGCCATGGTGTGTTTGCTGGTCAATGTAGGGAGGATGAACACCACATTGAACTGTATGCTTGAATTGGACGTCCAATTGAGAGCTTTGTTGACATGCAGCAGTCTTCCCTGAGATGCGCGCGCAGCTGCGGACCTATCACTCGATCCCCTCGCTCCAAGCCCACCAAGACCCCAACGCCTACAAGCAGCTACAAGATGCTCCTCGGTTGAAATCGATATTGAAGGGAGCCACCGAAGACAACGAGCAGCCCAGCACCATCGAAGATATACGCGAGAAGTCTGTTCCACGAACCAACCCTGTCAACCTCATCTTCGTCCTCTCACAATATGCGCCCAAGATCTCCGAGCTTCACTTCTTCCCGCCCCGCGACTTCTTCGATCTCGTCATGCGACCCAATTTGAGCAGCCGCAGCCGCGCGACCGCATTCCTGTGGCTCATGTGGTGGTATCTCGAGAGCGACTTTTCGAAGGAAGATGCGCTTAGGAACCCTTTTGGCCCGGGACAGTACGGACCGCCGGACGAGGCCGCGACTGCGGGTATGCCGATCAAATGCCCCGCTTTCGACTTTCTCACTGCCGAGATGGAGGCGTTGGAGAATGTAGATTCTGTAGATGAGAAGAATTTTGGCGAGATCAAACGCAAGGAAAGGATAGGTAAGAGATAACTTGCGCGTTGTGAGAAATAGGCTGACTCGGTGCTAGCTATTCTGGAGAGTGACATGGCCCCTGTAGTCACCGGGCCTAAACGGACGAACAAGAAGGGTGAGTTTGATCTCAGCATCACACGGCATTTCTAACATCGCAACAGCGTTTAACCAAAATCCTGTTTTTTCTGTACTGGCAGATGACGGCGCTTCAACACCTGGACGGGATCGCCAGTCTCCATCACATGGTACGAGCTGCGGACTAAGACTTAGAGCTATAGATTAACGATGAACAGGATCCGCAAGAGGCCGCAGTGGCAAGCTGGCCAAATCCATGATCGAACGAGACTACGGCTCAGATACCGACCGCACCCGTTCCGCGTCACCACCTGCTAGCATTTCCAACATCGCTAAGAAGTCTACGCCCAACATGCGCATCAACACACTGCTCAACGACGAGGGACCAGCGTCCACGCCCGCTCCCAAAGGTCCCGGTCGCGGCAATTGGACTCGCAAAGGCAATGCCAGCGCCAAAGGATTTAGATCTAGGCTAGAACAAGGAAACTCCCAAGATGGGCAGTCTCCGTCTGGGAATGCGCCAACCTTTTCCGGACCTCATGGGTTCTATCTCCCTCTCAATGGCTCGGATCCTGCGCACAAGCGTACGCGGCCGCTAACACAACACCAACTAGCGGTTGAGCAGTACCGACGACGCCGCGTGGAGGTCATACTCGACCGCGGTATTCGCGTCGAATACAGAGCTGCTGCTAAACGGCGGCGCGTGCAGTCTTCGTTTTTGCGAGCCTGGATTCGCTGCAAGGGCATGCAGGATGGATACGACACTGATGACGAGTCCAACGCGCAACCCTCGCACCAGCCAGACACGGACGCCGGAACTAGAGCCCATTACCCCAATCCGGCAGGACTGATACCCATAGACTTTGGCGGCGAGGTCGACGATCATGGCGAGGAAGCATACTACCGCACAAAGATGCTCAACCGAACATTGCGACGAATGGACCGTTGGGAAGAAAACAAATCCTTTACCCGCTCAAAAGGAAAGAGCTCTCATCACCGTCATGAGCATAGAGAAAATGGCGCGTCAGCACTCGATGACAGGGACGATGACTACGGCGATGAAGACGAGGATATGCAGGATATGGACGATGCCCTGGAGCAGCGCGATGATGAAGACATGGACACCGACGAGGAGGACGAGAGAGCGTATGAGGCTCATACCCTACCGCCTCTACCGTCGAGCATGGGTTAGCGTAAAGTGTTTGCAAGGCGTACGGTCTGGGCCGAGGTGTTCTGTGTGTTTCACTTGCTTATTGTACCGATAGATTTGTAGGGTCAAGGATGGATATGGGTTACGTGATTCTTATCTGAATATGTCATCGCATAGATTTGGATGCAGGTCCATACATATAAGGATGTTGGCTTATGGCTATCTCATTGCACTGCACTGCGCACTGCAGGACCGCCTAGGGTATCATACCAGGCTATTGCTCTTCCCACCCCACTCGCCCGAGACTGGAGGACACGATGCGTCGTAAAATTGAGATATCAGGCAAGTCTAGTACGGAGTACTGCGTGCTGAGGGCCTCCGGATGAGCTTTGCGAATGATCACTCCCCCCTCTCCCCAGCTAGCTTTCACGACGCATCTTGTGCCTCGAAGCTGGGGATTCCACAATTGCTGAACAGCGCTCGCTCATGACCCGGGCTGCACAACTCCACACTCCACCAACTCCACCTCCATACTCTCCATATCAACCAACACGATCTGCCCCGTCTCTCTAAATCTCGGCACCGCAACAAGCAACACCTTCTGCCCGGCCGGCCCATCGATAACCCTTCTCCCAAATTTGTCCATGTTACCCGCAAAGTATATGTGCGGGCATTCTCTCAGCAGCAACGGATCGTCGTCCTGGAAGGGGTAGCACCATAACGTGTCCGGCGCGGTAGGCGCTATACACCGCCATCGCAGCATCATCTCCATGACTTCCAGCGGCTCGACCTCTTCTACGTATTTGAGCAGATCTTCGACCGTTTGTCCGCCTGTGCCGAGACATCGCCAGCCTTCGATGTCGCCTTCCCAGGGATTTGTTACAGAGTCGAGACCTTGGAGTGACTCGTTGGATTGGGCGGGTGGGTTGGCGAACGCGCGGCTGTGGGGGAAGAGCGCGGGGTGGAGGGGTTGCTGTGGGAGGGCTACGTTCGCGGGGTCGGAGGCGCCTGGTAATATTGTGATGGGGAGGGTGGGTAGAATCTGCGTGAGGAAGGTATCGAGTTTCTCGGCGGGTGTGGCGTTGTAGGCGGATGCATCGTAGCCGTAGACCTGTTTCTTCTGACTTTTTTTTGTGGCGAAGTCTTCGCGAGATATAATGGGGGAAGCGTGTGAGAGCGAGTTGCCTGCGACTATGAGACGCGTGATTCTGGCGGCGTTGGATTGTTCTGTGGGACCTGTTGCTTCGCCTGTTAGGTACTCCAGGAGCAAGTCCAGTGTTAAATCGTCGTCCTCAGTGCCGGTGATTTCTAGTCCTGACACGATTGCCACTTTGCCAGACCTATCATGCTCCTTCTTCAGCTTCTTCCCTGCTGTGCGGTCGGAGTCTTCGCGCTCCCACCGTTGGGGCTGCCGTGGCAGATCGGCGTACTGCGTTGCGATGACTTGAAATGCGCCGTCTGCTTTTTCGGTTCCCAGCGCTGCCAGAATGCAGCCGGTTACGTAGTGTGAGTTTAGAGTCTCTCCGATAACGCGCAGACGTCCCGACTCGTCTTCGAGCATCATTTCGTCCGGGCCGGAAGGGTTTACGTAGGACTCGCGCGGCGGAGGAGCCGATATCCAGTGCTGGAGCAAAGGTCAGCATTGTGACTAGAAACAGGGTGGATAGAATGGGAATGCGCACCTCTTTCGATATGTCATCCAGGACATTGGGCTTCAGATTCATCTCCATGTATACGGTGCCCACGACCCAGCATAGCTCGCCCTGCCGCACGTCGAGCACTCGGTCGACATATCTGGCCTTCTCACCTCCTAGCTTGTCCATGTCAGCCTCCCATCATACGACTTTTTGACTATGCCAATTCGCAGCCCTCATCTAGGCGTACCTCGAATTCGTCCCAAGCCTCATGCGCCTTCTCTATGACTGTCTTCTTCAACAGCGCTAACCGCACGAAGTACATGTCGGCATATTGCTGCTGGTAGTGCTTCTCGGCGCCTTTCGGTAGCGCGAAGGTGTGGAGAGGTTTGTAGGCGGAGGCATTTCGAGAGGGGAGGTACGCGGGGTCTTCGCTGGAGGGCTGTTAGCAGCGGTGCGGTCGCCTGGCTGGTGTTTGGCTCACAAAGGCTCGCCTTTCAGCACGTTGCCATCTGCTGAAATCATTGTGACGGTAATTATAGGGACGAGTGGTTGTTGTGTGAAATTCTGGTCGTGGAGGCAGTGGAGCGAGAGTGGTTTGCGGAAGTCGCGTTCGCGACGCGCTTACCGCTAGAACGTTAGTGAGTAGATCGACACAAGGTCGACACGAGGTCGACACGACGATAGTCCGTGACCATAAGACGTGAACATGACCACTCGCAACTTGCTTGGAGCATCTGCCTCACCGTCGAATCAAGCTGCCATGTCACATCGCACCATGCAGCAATGTTGAAATAGTTTAGGACGCTCGTTGCACGCAGAATATTGGAGAATAGAGGATATGATGGTTTCAATATATTAGAGTATAGTGCTTTAGCGGCATCTATCTACATCCTCCACAGATTTGTTCCACCGATAGCATCGTCAACCATTTAAGGCGACGTGCTAGATATTACTCCATCCATGCAATGATTGCAATAGCTAAGCCCGAAGGTGCGCCGGTAAATGCTGCCCAACCCAGACGCAAAGTCTATACATGACTGGGAGGGTGAGAGAAGGGAAAAGCTCATCGCTTTTCTGATAGTTGATGGCATGGTCTCGTGAAGGTGAACACAGCAGTGACGGATCGCTTAGATCATCTAGAGATATCGTTAGCAGACTGACCGAGTAGGCTTGATGACTGATAGACTTACCAAAGCAGCAGCGCCGACAGCGAGGACAACCATGGCCGGGGCGCCAGTGGCGGCGGCACCGTTGTTGAAGGGGAGGGTGGCGGTGGGAGCAGCGCCGGTGCCGGAGGGAGAACCAGTGCCGCTGGGGTAGACGGCAGTACCGTTGGGGGCGAGGTACTGGGCCGAGGAGACGGCAGAGAAAGCAGCAATGATGGCGACGATGGAGAACTGCATTTTGAGGGTTGGTGGAGGTGTTTGGGGTTGGTCTGTTTGGAGATTTGACAACGACTGTTGGTGTTTGAACGAAAGTGGTAATTGGAGTTGAGTACGGTTGAGTGATGGAAGTTGCTGGACAGATGCAGAGAATACCAAGTGCCAGGCAGTCTATGTTATATAGCACTGCTCGAAGCTTCGACGCCTGCAAGCACACACCAGCGTGCAGAGTAACACAGACCAGCCATGCACACGCGTACGTCAAGCCGCCAACCCGCCAACCCCCGCCTCCCTGCCATCTCGCCGCTCAATCAATGGCTGATACATGCCGACCCACTCAAAGCCCACCATGTTCCTCTTTCCGCGCATTACCCGCCAATCGCCAATTGTCGGCGGAAACATGGCTGCATCCAGGTGGGCCTGGTGGCCGGGCGACAGTGGCTGTCAGGGCGACGAATGCACGTCTGGACAGCCATCGGTCACGGCCGAGAGGCGGGTGCCAGGTGCCTTTCGCACCCAGCCACACCACGCTGGCCTGCGCCCCCGCCCCCTCACCACACCCGCACACCCACCCAGCCGCACAGAACAGGTAGGTGACGGACTTGCGTCATATCCAGGGCGGGTGGCCTCACAGCAGGGCCAAGAACGAGCGCGATAAGAAAAATCGGAATCGAAATCGATAGCGGCGGGGGCCTCTTGTTGGGCTCTCCCGCCGCCTGTTCTCGACGCCTCTTCGCTTCGCGCGGGATACCACGACGCCTTCCGGACTGCAATCCTTGCCCAGCCAACAAACGCCACCGAAACCTGCAAACAAACAGCCTCGCCACCACGTCCTGGATGTGTGCACTTCCTAATTATAGCCCTCCGCTCAACAGTGGTTCTGTGCCCACCAGCCGCGCATCTGTACACGCATACCCTCAATCTTAGCCGTTTATACAAAGCAATCTAACCCCTCCCCTTTCCTGCGAACCCGGAACAGTGATCGGCCATGGCAAAGATCGACGTGCCGCTTGGATCTTGTCGGGAGGGTGGGGACACGGACCGGGGGTTGGAAATCCTCCGTTCGCATGGTCGTTTAGCATCTGTCCAAGTCGACAGGCAAACCCTGTTTGTCCTCTTTTTATTCTGGATTCTGGGGCTCCATCCACGCGTCTCGGTGCGTGGCGCTCACTTGGAGGGGAGCCCGCGCTCACATCGTGACTGAGACTACGACTACGAGTACAACCATTGCAGTCGTCCGGACTTCGTGCTCGACTGCCGGATTGACGGATAAAGGTCACTTTCGATATTTCCTGCGCATACCTGTGCGTACGCTGCATTATCCGGATGAGTAGTGGGCGCAATATCACATGCATGCGCCCAGACATCACGCAAGGTGGCGTTGCGTGGGTAGCTCTTTACCGACGACGACGTCTGCAGCCGCCGAGCACAAACAGGGCTGTATTCTGCAGCTTCCCAATACGTTCATACCAGTGTTGCTTTCCGCTTACTGTCGCGTTTCCAGGTTTGCAACATTGCGGTAGATGAAGAGAAATTGGGAAGAGATACTGGGCGTTTCACGGCACACTGGTCCGCAACGTCATTACGCCTTTGACGAGGAAAGTTTCCCTGGAATCGCAGCAATCCGGACATTGTGCGTGACTTGATGCGTCATTCACAAGTTATGCTTTGCATTGGAAACCTCCCAACCTGTATAGTTTCTCCGCCTATACGACCAGCACTTCCCCACTACAAACCCCTGCATTGTAAAACGGCCTGCCTCCAATGTCCGATCCCCTCCGCACCTACCACGGCCTCTCCACTTTCCAAGTCATTCCCCTTTCCAATTTTACAAGCAACGAAGCTTGCTCCATATGTCGGACCTCCTTTCACGACCATTCTGTCGAAAGTCGGCAAATACTCAATGAAGAAGGCCTTTGCTTCTTCACTCTCATCCCTATCTTCATATCGTGTCCGATACCTCTCGATCGACCCGCCCGTCTACCTTGCCAAGCTAACCACGTCTTTGGACTCGTCTCCCTCAGGCATGGTTTTGAGGCAGGTAACCAACTGTACAGCCGCTGCCCGCTTTGTCGCGAACATGGCTGCTTATACACATCTCAAAACCAGGATCCCATATAGCGATTGCTGTTCCGCAACACCGCAAACCGCATCGAAAGGCTTCCTCTGCGCGAGCTAATCACCGAATATAGAACATGGACAAACGAGCGTCGAGTCCGCATACAACAATTTGTTCCTCTTAGTTTCTTGCCACTATTGATCAGTGAAGCCGGACGATTGCAAAGACCCAGGGTAACCGAGGGATGAGTTCTCAAGGTACAACTAGGCGTCGACCATCCAGATTCGCTCGATGTTCAATACCCAGTAGAAGACAGTGAGGCATAGCAAGTGTGCAGTCGCTGTCGCTCAACTGTCGAAGGCGGTGGACCTTGTACACGGCGCATACCCCGACTGGCTGCTCCTACTGCTCACTCCAGACGCAGATGTGCTAAAGTCACAACTTTCGATGGCAACCTGGAGAGTTCGAAAAGGGGTGCTAGCTCCTCAGGTCATCGTGCAGCACTGGACCGAAGCGATGCAGATCGTGAGAGCGAGATACTCGGAGGAATTGGCATCTGGAGTCGTTCTTGGAGATGGCCGTCAAGGCGTATGTGAGCCATGAGCGTAGATTGACTGACCTTTAGTAAGAATATGGGCTCTACCGGGATGTTGGTCTGCTTGTCAGTGGAAACACTGATGGTGGCAGTAGGAGTCCGCAAGAAGCCATTGTAGATCTACAAAGCAATGCTGGAGACAGCATTTGGAACGGTAATTAGTCAAGACGGACTGACGCTATGGAGTGTTCTCTGAGCTGAGTATGCATTCTTGGCCCCAGCGTTGCATACCGTAGGTATGAAGTGTTGCGCAAGGATAATGCGGAGCGCTCCGGTTGGTGGATACCTAGTGGAGGAACACACAGGTGTAGCAATTGATGACAATCGTGCTCACGTTGTTTCCATGCACGCTCGAAAGACCAAAATTCAACAAAAAGAGGTTCAAAGAATCACCGTCCAATACCCCTGCAGCGATCTCCAACCCGCGCCTCGACGCACGTCCCTCATGCTTGGGGCGAAGACCTCGGCGTCGTCAGCCATCAGACAGAACGACACAGCGAAGCCTACCATGACCGTCACGATCCTCAGCATAAGCTCGCTCTCCCCAACGCTTCTGTATCATTATTCGCATAAATACTCATGAATCGACACCCTTCATGATCGACACGCATCACCACCATGGGTCTCAGTAACCCCTCGTTCAAACGCCCGCCTTCCACGGTACGCGACATCGAGAACCCCGACGCCATAGACCGCAGTACCACGCCCCGCCCCTTCGACGAGCATCCCTCGGAGTTTGCAACCCCAGATAGCCGGCTCTCTGGCGAATACGCGGCGACCCATCCCCGCAGTCGCTGGCGCGATTCTTCCCGGTGGAAGAGCGCTCACGAGCGCATACCGGCGCCTCTTTCTCGCGCAGCGCATAAAGTTTCGCAATGGGCTAGAGGTCCCCAACCGCCGAAGGAATACCATATTAAACCGTTGTTTGAACAAGTTCAGATATTTCCTATACGCTTGTTGGCGCGGCTCCCCAGGTTGGCGAGGATATGTATATTCATATGTGCTTTTATGCTCTGGATTGTACTGTTCGGCGTCTTGATTAGCAAGTTCGCTTTCCCGGACAATTTCGAGGGCTTTGGAGCTCCAGTCAGGCTCTCGTGTGTAGCCAGGCCATGGTATGTCTCTCGTTTCCACCACGTCGGCAATTGGCATTGTGACTGACCCTGTGTAGGTCCGACGCTCGAAGCTGCGGAACAGATGGTAGGAATTGCCTCCCCTTCGACGGCTCCAGGTTCGCCTTCAGCTGCCCCGCAGACTGTTCTGGCGTTTCCGTCCTCAACCCATACGCCATCGGCGACAGTTCGATCATATACCGTTCACTGGTGGTCGGCGGAGCGCCAAACGCTTCAGAAGCGGACGAGCTGACCTACCGCGGCGACTCCTTCATCTGCGGAGCCGCAATCCATGCCGGCGTCCTGCAAGATTCCAACGGTGGCTGTGGTGTGCTCAGTCTTGTGGGAGAGAAGAGCAGCTACGGCGCCGTCACGCGCAATGGCATCGCAAGCGTAGGCTTCGACTCCAACTTCCCCCTGTCCTTTGCCTTCAATCGAAGCGAACAAGTCGTAGGCGCTGCAGGCCAGTGCCGCGATCCTCGCTGGAACCTACTCGCCCTGTCTATCGTCATGACATGCGTTTTCTCGTTATTTACCTCCCACCCCGCAACTTTCTTTGCTCCCGTTTTCGTCATCACATATTTCCAGGTCGCCATGGCGTCTGATCCCCCGTCATATAACGACTACCCATCTCTAGCAGCTACAGCGCTAGGCAATTTCCTCCCAGCAGCTTTCATCGCATATGTCATGTACCGCATCAGTATCCGCAGGACCCTCCACGGCCTCAGGGCCCAGATAGAAAAGACAATCCTCTGGGTCGGAGGCTGCTGGGTCGGTGCCCTCAGCAACATCACCCTCGACAAGATCCCCATCAATCGCCTTACGCCGCACGATCTCAAACAACAACCCGGCGCCATCACAGCCCTCGTATTCATCGTCCTCGTCATCGCGGCCATAGCTATCCACCAAGCATCGTGTTACCGCATCGAAGGCCGGCTTCTCCGCTTGCTTGCTATCTACGCCGTCCTCGGAATCAGCTTGGGTATCCTTTCTGCCGTTCCAGGCCTCGATCTTCGCATCCATCATTACATCCTAGGCCTCCTCCTCCTTCCAGGAACCGCTCTGCAGACTCGCCCCAGCCTCCTCTACCAAGGCCTCCTCGTCGGCCTCTTCATAAACGGCATAGCACGCTGGGGTTTCGCATCCGTCCTCCAAACCGCCGCCGCTCTCCGAGGCGACGCACAACTCGCAACCGGCGTCATACCCTCCATACTCACTCCTCTCATCAACGCTACTAACATCACGTTTACCTGGGACGGCCTGGCACGCGGCTACGAGGGCGTAAGCGTGCTCGTCAACGACGTCGAGCGCTTCCGAGGGTTTCCTGAAGATGGTGATACTAGTTTTACGTGGACGAGGAGGGCGGCGGAGAATCTGCCCGAGTTTTTCCGCTTCGGGTTTGTGAATTACATGCCGTTTGGCGGGGTGTCGTATAGTGATTTCACGAAGGCTGGGATTTGGTGGGGGAATGGGACGTGGGTTGACATGCCGCCTGGGATCACTTAGGACATTTGACATTCCTGTTTCATGTCGATTTCGAGGTTCATGTTGTATATGATCGGATCTGGACGTGGTGGATATGTTGTGTCATGTAGCTTTATGACCTGCGACGAGAATCCTCTGGATAAGCCATACCGACTCCTAACCCCAATCTTGAATATACTTTCTTTCCCAGAATTCACCCCCATAACTCCATCCAACCCGCCCCTTCTAAAACTCCCGCATAATCGCCTCATCCCCAACCCTCTTCGTAAACCCCACCGTCCTCTTCTTAATACGCCACACCCCACTTGCCCCGCGCACACCCTCAAAGTCGCCCTCCCCATCCCCATCCACATCCACCTCAAGCAGCACAAGCTCATCGACGTATTTGCCATACGCCTGCAGCACCTTCCCCTCATGCGGGCCCTGTCCGAAATGACACCCGATGAAAAACGTCATCGCGTACGCTGTGCGGCCATCGGCGCTGAACTGAATCGTCTGTGTTGTCAGGCTGTGGTGGGTGCGAATGGGACCGAGTCTGTGGGGAGTGAGCGGGGTTTGTGACACCGCGTACTCGCCATCCAGCGCTGTTGTGCATTCACGATCTTGAAGAGAGGGGCAGAAGGCAGCTACCTACCTGTTCGTTATAGCATCCCGCACAGCATCCACACTCTTCATGTCATTGTTAAATGGATAGTCCGCCGCGACGTCTGGCACGAAGACCTTGTCGAAGAGAGAGAAGTCCTTGGTGTCGAGGGCTTCGCAGTAGCGCGCTAGCACGTTTTGGACCGCGAGGATGTCGAGGGGATTGATTGGTGCGGGCATTTTTGTTTGTTCACGTTGGGTGTCGTGAGGGTGGGATATACGGGGGGGAGGAAAGGCGGAGGCGAAGGTAGATAGGTAGTGGTTGGCGATAGCTAAGATGGGGTCCATGTTCATGTTGGTTCGGATGGGGTCTCGGAACCCCACGTTGGAGTTCCGACAGGGCAGGATGTGGTGAGGTTTCTAGAAGATGCAGAAAGGATGATGTGCTTGGAAGGTACGATTGGGCGTACGAAATTGGTAGAGCGTAGCCCGGAGTCTCGGTGCTCGTTGTTTTTCGGCAGCAACATAGGTCTCGCATCCGCGACACATTTGGCATTGCAAAGCTTAAGATGTATTAAATCAATCGAGATTGCAAAAGAGACTGGAGTAATGGTATGGTGGGTATCATTCGGAGAAAGAGTGAGCCCGTATTACACTAACTTCGCTGTCCTGTGCGAATTCCTTCCTCAAGCCGACAAGAACGCTCGCGCGCGGGAACAATATCAAAAGCGGGTAACAGAAAACAGATACAAGAAGGACAAGACGTCAGAGCGGACCGAACAAAAGAAACATTACGTGTGTTACCTCGACTGTTCTTTTACTGCATCCGTCGTCGCCGCCGCATTACTCGACCCAACATCTCCATGGCTAACCTCTTCTTTCTGCGCCGCAGCAGCTTCATCTTCATGCTGAGGCTGCGTCTTCTTCTCCTTCCACCCGTCATGCGTGTTCCCCGGCCGATACTGCTTCGCATGCATCTTCGCCGCACCCACCTTCGCAGCCCCCTCCCTCCTGATCTGGTGTCTAAGATGCGGCTCCGGCCTCTCTCCCATCTGTTCAAGTCGATCCAGATCCTCCACATCGCTCGAGCTCATACTACTACTCCGACTAATCTGCGTATACACGATGTGTTCGCCCTCCACCTTCTTGCGCTCACGCTGCTCCTTCTTGAGTGTTTCCATTTTCTCGGCGTCGCTCTGGCAATCGAGCGTTACGACCTTGATACCCGGGAAATTGGCTTCAAAGAAGGATTTGAGCTGGGGGAGGAGTTTGGCGTTGGGACGGTAGGTGCCAGAGTCGTTGTCGATGATGAGTTCGTAGTAGGAGGGGTCTTTGTTGGGTTCGTCTTTGGGAGGGCTGTTGCCGATGTCGTCGGGGGGATGGGATGCGTTGTTGCCGCCTACTTCGGGCGGGTCGGACTGAGTGTGGGGGTGCTTCAGGCGGCGGATGAAGAATTCGCCCGAGAAGGCGACGTAAGCGGCTACGTCGCTGTGCATGGTGTGTTTGGACAACATGTCGATGCCGAACTCTTTGCCCGTTTCGGTGAAGCGGAAAAGAGCGTCCAATGTCAATACATATGTGAAGATGCGGCCTCCCTGGTCGTAGTGTACGAGCTCGAGGAACTTCTGAGTGAATTCTTTGCAGGGTTCAGCCATGGCTTCGTAGGCCGTTTCGCGGTCGAAATTGTATACGCGCGCGTGCTGGTGATGTAGCGCTTTCGACAAAATGAACCCACGGACACCCTTGGCCGTAAACATGGATTTGACAAAGGGTTTGAACTCGACGTAGCGATGATACATGGCTTCTGGAACGGGTCCGCGTAGCTGCATCTGATTCGACTGAAAATTGTACCGATTCGCCTTTGGCTTGCCGGTCCTCTTGGAGACTTCGCCGCCACTAGGCTCCTTCTGACCCAGCAAACGACCCAACAGCGGAGAGTAATGCCGTATCCAGAACTGGGGTCCCAAGGTGTAGGCGCGCCCTCCATTCTCATCTTGGGTTCTGCCCAGGTTCTCGACGCTCACGTACATGGAGCCGTTCATGTGTTCAACTTTATTAAAGCACACAGCTATGGCTCGCAACAGGTAAGCGCGCTTGCTGCCCATACGCTTCTTAATCGGATGGGCCTGGTCCTTGATGCCTGGCCAGCTCTCGCTTATATGGTCCGAGGTAATATGCGCATTGCCCAGGCGGTCGTCGTGGTCGGCGGGGTCCTCATCATATATGCGGCACTTCAGTCGGAACCCCGAGGCCGGCACGTTGGCCACTGTCCACTGCGTGTTCCATACCGGATCGGTGCTCTGTCGTATTGTAGGCGTGCGCAGTTGCAGCGGCGGGTCTTCCTTGTGGCGCGTCGCGAGCCCCGTTGTCAACTCGGCGACGATGAAGGGGTCGGCGGAGAGGGTGTTGATGTCGGCGAGGGGCAGATTGGTCGCGCGGTGGAGGGTGAACCTGAGCGTGTAGCCAGGCGGCGCGCGCGGTATCGGGGTATCGTCGAAGCCGCCCTCTGGACCCTTCTCTTTCTTGCTCGAGTTGGTGCCCGTCTTTACGGGTGCTGGCGGGTCAAACGACGCCGCGGGCGCCTGCTTCTCGACTGTCGCGGGTGTGCTGCCATTGGTCGCGCCGTCATTCGGTGCGCCGTCCTGTCTTGAATCGCTCTCGCCCGCCATTGTTGGTGGGCGCAGGATCCAGCGGAGGCCGGACGAGGACTGCGCCGGATAGCAGCAAGCAGCTGGGCGGAAGCGCAGGCTGGGACGAGGAGCGGCAATAGACAATAAACAAAAGGCGATGGGCAATAGACAACAGACAAAGTGCGCAAAGGACGGCGTCTTAAAAGCGCGCAGCGGCGAGAGGAGGCTGCGCAGCGACAGAGGCAGCACAAAGCAGTGGCTGAAGGCTGATGATCGGCCGACGCAGCCCGCCGTTGACTGGGGCAGTGAACGTCACTAGCGACCAAAACAAGCTTTGACAAGCATTCAGCCAAGCCAAACCGTGGCGGTCATGTCACTGATCGATGTCGGCTTGTCAATTACCCATCGGAGACAGCTTCTAGAGTTCACTATCATCTCAGGAACGACTTCTGGAAGCGTTGCAAAGAGCGTCACGCGCAACAGATACGAGGCTGCTGACGTCATGGTTCCAATTTGCTCCACCATGCCCTAATCCTATCCACACTCATCCCGTCATTTCTGCAATCGTTGTTCATCAGCGAAGACGGTGGTGTACCCGGAGTCCTCCGGGAGCCAGTGTCATGCCCCGGTACAACACCAATCCGCCCCGAATTTGCGCCAATGGCATCCGCAGGATAGCCTAGCGTCCAGCTCCCCCCACCACCAATGCCAGAGCACCTCCACTGTCAGATCATCTCTTCGTCTTCATTGCCTGGAGTGTCCATTTCTGGCAGTCCGACGTCACTCTCCTCGGCACTCTCATATTCTTCCACGTCTTCCGTGCTGTCGTCACCCGTAATGCCCATTGCAACATCGCTGTCGTCAACACGCCCGTCGTCGTCCACATCTTTGTTGCTGTCGTCGCTCTGGTCCTCAGCGTCCTTAAGGCCCGGAGTCGTCCCCTCCGTCTCGGGTGTCTCACCTTCAGACGCTGCGACTTCGACCACGGGCGATTCCGAATCACTCGCCATCAGGAACCTATCGTCGATTTCGTCGTTCCTCTTGCGAATCTTCTCGTACTTGTCCCCATCGAAACTCAGCTTTTCCCACGCTTTGACGCCTGACTCGTAGAGGTATTTCCAGCGAATGCCCTTCGATTCCGTCTTGGACACCTTCTCCAGACTGAACGTGTCCAACCCTAAGGAGTTGAAGAGCTCTCCCGACTCGAACACAACAAGTGGTGTGGCGAAGCAGGGCTTGTCATAAGGCTTTCCGCTAAAGGTGCCGAGCAGGAACTTGGACATGTTGGACCCACCTTTGATATACGAAGCCAGTGTGAGTCCCGCGTATAGCTCGCACATGGGAAGTGTTACCTTTGATGTAGTAGATGAAGTCGCTGCCGTCGGTGAAGAAGCCTGCAATATGCACGAGCGTCAAGCGGTTTGTCATGTCCTCCTGGCCCTCGACGTCCTCGGACAAGCGGTCGTTGCTGAGCGGCACCTGCTCCCATTCTAGGTTGAGTTTGAGGCGAACCTCCGATACCGAGTCGATGCCGCTGCAAAGTTAAGCATGTGCAATGACCGTCGATGACGTGCCAGCATCCAGTTGAGAAAGAATCGGCGCAGCAAGGGCAACGGGACTTGTACCTACCTAAAGATGTACATGTCGCAGTCCGAGTCAAGGAGTGTTTGCAGGCCGTCCGGCGTCGGCATTACTCCGCACTCCAAGTCCTCCATTTCGAAAGGGTGAGGCGAGGTTGTTGCGGCGTGTTGAATTTTGATGCGATAGAAGGAGAGAGCTTGCGGTGCGTTGCGGTGCGTAGCGTAGCGTAGCGTTGCGTTGCGTTGCTATGGGGTGTTGGAGGGACATCAATTCGCCATAGCCAGGTGAATGTAGAGTCAGAGCACCACGTTGTCAAGGTAGGAGCATGGTGAAGCGGGTACTGCCTGCTTGCCTATTCTCTGGTGCTCGAAGCTCTGAGCAGGGAAAGCGATGCTCTAATCTGCGTTCTGGGAACGGAAGCAGTCGCCTAGTAGCATCATCGGTGGGTAAGCGTGAGGAATGGACGGCTCGACATGGCTCTAGGGGAAAGGACAACGAGGTCGGGATCGTCTCGCGATGTACGCTTCTCGTCTTCGGCCGCTCTCAGCGACGATGTTGGTGCGATGAAGTGCCATCGTCGCCGCTGACTACGTGAGCCTCTGCCACGCATCGCGCACTCTATTCCGAGGTCCCGCTCGATCAGGGCAGGCCTTCGCATCACTTGGAGCGGATCTTTCACGCCGAGCGGTTGCCCTGTTTCACACTGAGGTTAGCCGGCCTTTGTCGCGTAGATGCAGGCTGCCAGAATGGGGATCGGCGTGAAAGGCAGTGGTGGTGTTTCAATGCGACGAGGGCGGCGCAACCAACGGCATGCGGCGGCCGCTTGGCAGTCGTTGTGCCGCGAGACTCGGAAATGACGGTGAGGACGGTGAGGACGGCCCTGCCACAGGCTGTGCGGTCAGGCGACGACGGAGTTACCTTTGACGAGCGCCAAGCAACCACCTGGGACCGGGGCCCGCAAGGTGTTGGCTCTGGTTGGCCAGTGTACCACGGACTCCGCTTCAGTGCAGCCGAACAAAATCGCCCATACCACCCACTACACCACGCCAATATGTGCATCTGTCCTCGGCCCTCAACATGCCCCAACCTTTGCTAGCCGTGGGTCTGGCGACGGCCCTGGTCCAAACCATTGACTTCTCCAGCGGCACCTTGTCTGAAAATCGAGCAATATACCCAAACAGCGATGGCGCCTCCCCGGATAATCACATGGTGCTTCGAGACATCACGAACAACTTCCACCGACTTTCCTTCCGCATCAGCGAGAATGACGCGAAACGCCGGGGCGCGGAAAAGAAGAATGCGAAGCTGAGCGACGCGGAGCAATATCTCCTCGAATTGAGCGACAAGCTCAAGGAGCTCGTCGAACCGTTGAGAGATGCCTTTCTTCACGTAGTACCGCCAGGATCGTACTACGATCCAAAGTGGGGAAGTGCGAGAGAGGCTTTGCTTACCGTTTGGAAGGAGAAGGATATCACCACGCTGATGAAGAAGCTGAAGTACCTGAAGAAGGAGGTCGATTCCACTCTCTTGTTCGCTCTTCGGTAGGTGCCATTGACTGTCGTATTTTGGCCATGGCACTGACCAACGCTAAGACAATATCTGGACCAAACAAAAGACAAAGAAGCGCCTTTCTCTAGTGTCCATGACGCCCGAACACATCACTGGGAATGGTGGCAGTCCGAGGCGCTCGACTCCATCCGTACTAATGCCTGGAAGCCAAAGAACAAGAAGCACGTTGAAGAGTTCTCGAAGCAGGTCGATGCCCTGACTCTGGCAGAAAATAAGGCGTACTTCTGCAGAGAGATTTTTGCCCATTTACATTTCACCGAGCAGGACGATCGGCTTCAAAGCATTTCCACCCCTCATGAGGGTAGCTTCGATTGGGTCTTCGAACCTCGACGCCAGAAAGAAGGCAGCCTTTTGACATGGCTAGGCGACACCAGTGGCCGGAATGTGTTCTGGATGACTGGGAAGCCAGGGAGCGGTAAAAGCACCCTCATGAAACATCTTTTCCGCAACGAGCGCCTCTTTCCAAAACTGGAAGAGTGGTCTGGCCACTCGCCAGGCTTCTTGACTGGATGTTTCCTCTGGAATTGTGGCAACGAGATGCAAAAATCCTCCATTGGCTTGCTGAATACGCTGCTATACGAAACTCTTCAAGACATGATATATGGACCTTATGAGCAAGACCCTGGCATAATCCCTTGGCTCTTCAGCGACCGCTGGAATCAGTTCTTGTCCTATGGTGGAGGTTTGAGTGCATTTACGCTGCCTGAACTTCGCGCAGCATTCGACCTCCTCGTCTCGGACGCGTCAAAGAAGTTCCTATTCATGATTGACGGCTTGGACGAGATCGACGAAGGCCCATCTACCCTGCTCGACATCTTCCTGACGGCCACCAAACGCGAGAACGTCAAAATGTGCATATCAAGTCGAAAAGCACCCGTCTTCCAAGAAGCATTCGATGGCTGCCCCAGCCTTGAAGTAGACCGCTATATGAGAAAAGGTATACTGTCCTGCGTCTTGTTCGCCTTCGACCAAAATGATACCATGTTCAACATTCCCGCCGAACACTCTGACGGTACCGAGGAGCGTGCCATCATCATGCAGATAGTGGACAAATCATCCGGTGTCTTCTTATGGGCGTCCCTAGCCACCGAACTATTACTCCAAGACGTCCAGGAAACAGACGATGTAGCCACCATTCGCGCCCGAGTCGACGCTCTCCCGTTCGATGTAGAAGATCTCGTCGCCTACATCGTCGACAGCCTCGACATCCAACAATTAGAACAAGCCGCAAAACTTATCCGGCTCCTCGAGGCTCACGGATACCCCTCCCTCCTCCCGCTCTGCTTCGCCGCAGACCCAGACACAACATCCAGCCTATCCGCAGAAGTGCGTCCACTCACACCACTAGAAGTCCTCACAACCATCGACGACATGCGCAGCCTTCTGAAATACAAATGCAAAATCCTCCTCGCCATCTTCGAAGCCGGGCCCACACACCAAACCCGCACCACCTCAACAACTCCCGACCTGAAACATTTCCGCGTAAACTACACACACCGCTGTATCCGCGATTTCCTCCGCTCGGACAAAATCCTCTCCCGCGTCAAACAAGCAACAAACTACGGCGCCCTCAACACAACAGAGAACTGGGCAAACGCTCACCTCTGGACCCTCAAAACACTCGCCCCCTGCGACGACGCTATGCCCATTTGGAACGTCCTCACGGACTGCATAGACCACGCCCTTCGCCTCGAAGCACCCACCAAGCGCGTCCGCATGACCTATCTCGACGAAGTCGCCGCCACGCTAGCCACGCACCTCTCTACCTCCACCTCTTCACCCTCACCAGTAGACATGGACTTCCCGCCCGGCGCAACAGTCCAATCCTTCCTCGATCTCGCAGTACTGTTCAATCTCTCTGGCTACGTAGCCATCAAAACGAGCAAGACGCCTGATCGGAAGGAAATACGGCATGCGATGGACTACGCCAAGGATGTACGCAGGGTCATTGATGCGGGAGGGGAGGAGAAGTGGCTAGGCCAGAGGGCGGCATCGAGAGAGGCATATGCGAGTAGTTCGCCGGAGGTGGCGGCATTGCTGGATTATCGCGTCAAGTCGGTGAGGTTTTCGACGCAGAAACCGGTTTTGGAGTTGCCGGAGTGGGTGTAGGCAGGGGTGTGCTTGGTTGGCGATTTCTGCAGAGGTTGCTTGTGTAGGATGTCGTGTGTAGACATGTGTTGAGAGGGGAGGTTTGTAGGTGATGAGGACGCTTTAAGACACGATGATACCCATTCCAAATCTATCATGATACTTTCTTGGACCCTGAAAATTTGCAAGACTTACTGGTGTTCTGCTTTCGTACTTTTTTGTTGGACTGCGTTCAGTCGCTGCGAGGTCTCACCCATACAGCAATGCTTACAACACGCTCACGATCATCGCAGAACTATATTATTGCAGTATCGTGAAGCCTCTAGCTATGCTACAACAAGTCAAACCAGGACACAGCAACAGCTTACCAGCTGGAAGTGCCCCACGGTCCTCTTCCCCGGTGAATCTATTTAAGTCCCTAAGTATATCCGCTGCAACAATAATAAGAAGCAGAAAGACGCGCGAGTCCAGTCCTCAAACAAGTCTCCGTGTTCCCAAACGAAGAATCAGAAGCGAGACCGTCAACGACACCCACAGACACGCAATCAGAGCGTATACCGAAAAAACCCCGCAAGATCGCCTTTCCCGCTCTCAGCCATCATCTCCTTCTTCCCCCAAACCCGCTTCTGCCCATTCACCGCATCCTTCGCATCCCTCCTCTTGTTCTCCTGTCCACACCACCACCGCATAAAAACACACAGCACCGTGCTCATAGAAAGCAAACCAATGAGTATAGCGTGGCCGCGGTGGTAGTTCGGTGCGTCCTTCCACGTGTACGTGTACCCTGAAAGCACACCCCCGAGATTGCCGAAGCCAACTTGCATAGCGATGCCTACGGAGCGCTTGGTGGAGCCGCCGATGTTGTTGCCGTTCCAAGCTACGGTTTGCGAGACGTTGGGGTAGATGCCGGCGGCGGCGAAGAAGGTGCCTAGGTATTGGTACTTTGCATGATGAGTGGTGAGCTGGAGGACGAAGCCGATGATACTACATCGGGTTAGTAAGTTGTATGCAGCATGTATGTGAGTTGGAGTGCAAAATAACGGGTTGAGATACGTATGGTCGTGGAACGGTGTGTGAAGTATGTGGGAAGGAGTAGGTCAGAAGTAATAGCGGTGAGGTAGCGGTGAGGTGTGAAACGTGGCTAGGGTGACCCTGAACAGGGCTACGGCGAGGCTGATGGGGTACGAAGGTAAGTGTGAGAGAGTGATGCACGTACGCTAGGAGATTGCAAGCGATCATGTAGATGCCTCGCTGGCCATGCTTGTCTGCCAACCATCCGGCCGTAATGCAAAAGGCGCAGGCCACGACGTATGGCGGTACAGTCATTAGCTGTGCTTTCTCATTTTCGTAGCCCAGCCCTTTGATAATGGTAGGCAGGAAGAGAGAGACCGAGTACAGCGGAGTGTAGATGCCGAAGGTGATGAGCATGTGCACCCAAATCTTCCAGTCGGAAATGGCATTTCGCAAGTACTTCAGGTTGAAGGTGTCGTCGAGATAAGAGCGGTCGGCTTCGAGACGTCGTTGCACCTCGCGGCGGTCGTCTTCGGACAGGAATTTTGCTGTGGCCGGATAGTCGTGCATAAAACGGTATGCCGTGAGCGCTGCATAGCCGTTTGTGTCAGTACAGAATACTTCCCAAAAAGCGCAACGTGGTGTTGACGCGACCGCGCGGGAACACCGGCACGCCAGAGGCGTACGAGGACTATAGTTCTGACTGTGCAACGGGCCAACGGGCACTTACCTACGACAACAGTGACAGCTCCTTCAATAATGAAGATCCACGACCAAGCGCCCAACCCACGAACATGATCCATCTTCATAATGCCACGAGCCACGAGTCCACCAAATGCTCCAGCTGCCGTGGCAGCAGAGAAGAACAGGGCCATGCGAACACCTACCTCGTGTCTTGGATACCACTGAGTGATGCTGCGTGCAACGTTAGTTTCATGCAAGACATGTCTCACGACAGCAGACGTCTCCGAGGTCAGACAGTGCAACGTACTAGAAGGTAATACCCGGGAAAAGTCCACCCTCGGCAATACCCAGGGCAGCACGAACGACCAGGAGACCCGCGTAGCTCTTCACAATACCCATCAGGCAGCAGATAACGCCCCACGCCACCATGATGCTTGGGATCCATATGGAAGGCCGGAAGCGCTTCATCATCAGATTGGAAGGGATCTCGGCCAGAACGTAGAAAGGGAAGAAGATGGCGAGCGCATTGTTGTACTTGAGAGACTTGGGCGATAGGTCCAGGTCTCGCTCGAGGCCGGCCAAGCGTGCGTTGCCAATGTTGCTGCGGTCGAGGAAGCTCATACTGAAAAGCTGTTAGTCTAATATCCAAGGGTAATGCAGAAGCCAGCGCAATTCCACAACACCGATCCCGCTACGTCTACCGCGGACTTTTATAAAGCTCGTGGACTCAACGGTTCGCGTATGTTCTTCTTCTAGTCGACAGCCCTCCACCTCTTACTGTGACAATAGCAGATCTAGAGTGAAAGACCCACAGGTAGAGTAGAGCAAGAAAAGGAATCAGAGCAAAGTCGATCTTGCGAAGCAGCCGGCGCGTAGCCTTGTCGTTGTAGCCCGCAGACGATTCGCTTCCGACTTCATCGACAGCAGCGACTGGCTGGTCGGAGACGGGACCGTGTTCCATGATGATGCCTTCTTCGGCAGTGGTGGTAGCCATAATTTCGTCGAAAGGTCTATGTTGAGCTCAGACGAGGGGGTGGATGTGATGAGGTCGTAGGGGCGAAGCTTGTTTCGGCACCGGAAGTAAAGCCGACTGTTTATCAACTGATCAATTGAAAAGGCAGGTGCGAATGAAGCAACCAAGCTAACGTTTGAGAAAATGGCGGCACACGCCCGGTGAAACCTATCTTACTGATTCCAGAGCAAGGAGGCGGTTCGCATTCTTCGCTAACGTTGTGTCTCGGTCCCGGCGCGTGTAATTTGGAAGACCTTCCGCACCAACTTCATTCTCTCAGATCATTTCCAAAATGAGTTTCCCGTGATTGTCAGATTACAGGTGAAGCAAACAGCAATCTCCTTGGGTAGGTGCGGCTCCTTGTGGCCTTTCGCTTCGTTTGTTGCGGCTGCAACCCGCAGTCTCTATGCATCCTCTTTCTTTGTTATAGCTTTGTGTCGTTCTATGGGGTGAGTAGGACGAGGCGCCGAGTCTAGTCTGTGTTGGCTCCAAGGGAGAGAGCGTGGGCGTACAGGCGTGATTCTCCCTCGACTTTGTCAGAGGCGTGACGCGACACTAAACCGGGCGGACATGCCTGCACTGGTAGAGCTTGATTAAGATCTATAGAGTAATTTCGTGCGCATGCCCTTGAGCGCTGGGTGGAGGATGTTGCGGGCATACGTGCGAGGTGTCTGTGCAACTATGGGTCGCTCCTGGGGGCGGAACGACGTCGTGACGTGCGCGTTGCAAGCACACGTGCACCACGCGTGCACTTCAACATGAGTTGGCACGCCGGTGCATTCCTTCGATCAGATCTGGCTAGCAATCACACCCAACTGCCTCGTGGTTCGTGTATGCACATCACTCTGGTTTGAGCAGCGCACAAGCACAGTGCCAACCAACACCAGCGGTGCTCAGCATGACATGCATCTGCGAGCGAGTGGGCCGCGGGAGTACAAAATCGCTGAAAGCATGTCTTTACAGATGAGGCAGGGGACCTTGCATCGCCACGGGTGGTATGTGGAACATTGGAGCATCGCTGTTTCCAGTGACCCGGTACTAGATCGGTCGTACAGTTTGTAACTTCTTTGTCGCCGATGATTGCCAAAGCTCGGGCACGCGCACCACCTACTCGGCCTCAAAGAAAGGTCAATCTATCTTTCAGGATCGTGTTCCTCTTCTTTCGGAACATCTTCCGAGATCTGTAACTATCATTCCGTTCGTTGTTGTATTTGTATCCACAGAGATATGGAACAGAGCAGCCTGCGCCTACGCCAATGTCCCGATCCACCCTTGTACGCACCCACAGTTGGGACTATTCTTGAAAACGCACCCCCATACGTGTCCGCAAGCCGTCTCCGGCCTGGGTTTGTGTGTAACTGCACTTCGCTCGCTTGTAGATATTGTCGTTGAGGAGCTTGTTGAAGGCTTCGTTGTTCCCATTGTCGTCTAGGTTCAGCCCAATCTTAACCTCTGACCCTGGGATCGTAGTAATAGGAACCTTCGGCCGGATCTTTTTGAGTGCCCAGAGTTAGGGACACATTTTGCGTCCCTCCAGCCTCGGACGGCATCCCGTGCTGCTTAAGGATTCTCTTTGGTATCGAGAAATACACTGCGTGTTGAGGTGGGTGTTGAGGAAGCCGTCGTGGCAGAGCTGGGCAGCGGTCTCATCTACCAAGTGGCTCGCAACTCGTTCTGCAAACTCTTGGATGATGGGGCCGACGCTGGCCATGTTGATCTGATTTCCGGCATACACGCCGATGATGGCTTTCCCGACCATGGCAAATAGCGTAGTGGCAAATAGCGTAGTGGTCTCTCCGTTTCCTCGTACGTTAACTAATTACCGAGGGCAGTGGCGGTAGACTACGATGATCGAAACGATCGACAGCTGGTCAACACCATGAAAGGCGTCGTAGCCCACGGTTCTGTGAAGATCTTGTTGGCTATGAATAGGGAAGTAAGGACGTATAGCACTTGAAAGAAACTCGTGTATACCTTATCTGCTAGGCATATTATTGCCATCATAGCACGAGGGTCGATGCTTTCTATCACATAGTTGATGAGCCGGTGGATGAACCGGGTCGCAAAAGTCTGGATGAATCAGTCACGTTTGGCTGTATGAGCAATGCGATATCTGATATTTCCAGCGGGCCGATGCTTGTTCAGCTGTCTGCTGCATGTCGTTCTAGGGTTGACTATCGACTCTTCTTGACCTAAGGAAAACTATGCCATATCTCCACCCAATAACTCCTCCCCTTCGCATCGGGCCAGATCTCTTCCCAGACCCGTCTTTCATCATTAGTTTCTCTCAAGTCTTCCATCAGCTGCAGCCGCTTGCTCATCCCAATCTCACCCACAATTGCATCATCGTTATCTACATCAGCGAACCTTCGCTCAAAGATCCAGCTGCATCCGACCCAACCCAGCAGCCGTTGCAGGTCGTTCCAAGGTTGTCCACCACCAATCGAGCGTAGTCGAAGGTGTTGCAACGAAGGTATGACGCCTGGTCGTGTGGCGCAATTAGCAGCGAGAATGAGCTGGAATATCGGCCGAGTGCGTTGTACGTACATCGCCCTTGAGATCAAGGCCAGGCGCAGACGCTGGGGTGAAAAGGCTTGGTGCGTTTTGTAGAATTTCATTGGGAGAAGATTCCCTTCTTTGCCTTGCGGGTACGGGTGATATAAGATTACCGTGAGCTTCTCTATACACGGAAAAGAGCCTAAAACCTGGTATATCCTTCTGTCTTCATTCCGCTCGGTAGCCTGAATCTTCACATACAGCTCGCGTATATTCGGGCATTGCTAGCGGAGGTTCTAGACGTCTTCGTGCGAGAACCAGCTCTCCGTCTTCAAAAATCTCAAGGAGTTAGCGTGACGCTCCAATATGCTTTACTACCCGCGCTCGGTTCGCCTTCTTTTCCAACCGACATTGTATCCGTAAAGCTCGTAAGAGGAGGTAAGGCCAGTAGAAGATCCCTGAATGCTACGTCTGCGTCATTGCCGGTCGCATCTTTGAATCCTAGAAGAGAAAATTGTTGGAGGCGTTGGAAAATGCCGTCTTCTGCCATCCGGGTCAGATCTTGGAACGCTTGCCTGTAAACCCGTACACTGAGATCAAGCGAACGCAACTCCCTGAAGTCCGTATGACTGGTCCAGTTTTGCAGCTTTTCAGGGAATAAGGTGCTCGTGCCTCGGAAGGAAAGCGTCCGCAAATGGCCCTGCTGGCTCAGAGTGTTTTTTGCCCTTATCACGAAGAAACCCTGCCACGGCGGGCGGGGCATCTGTACTGCTGCTAGTAATTCCAGAGAGTTGGCTGCCTGTTTCTACCACATGCACACCGACGTCAAGTTTGGAGCAGTCTCCGCTACGATCCGTAGAGCTGCCTCTCCGTTGTAGTCGAGGCTGCCGTCGCTATCCAGATACATAGCCGCTACACAAATACTATCTAAGGACGGAGACGTGGCGAGCGTCTATTCATCATCGTCCACATCGCGAAGGTGATCGTGGTCCTGGTACAGACTACGGAGACTGAACGTGTGAACATGGAGGCGGCATCTGGGTAGGTCGTTGCGCAGCATATACAATACGCAGAGGGGAACTTTGGTCGGTGGAGGCCCAGTAAAGGTCCTCGAGGCCTGAAAAACTCGCCAGAAACTGTGCTGCAGGCTTCCATGCTTCATTTGCTCTGGACTTGTTTTCTGGGGTGCAGACAGGCTCCGAGCCTCCAAAGAATTCGAGCGAGATGGGCTTCGAGAAGCTATTCCTCCCATCGCTATCGTTGGCATCTGGATCGGTCCACACCTGCAATTGCTGCTCCCGGAAGTATTGACCTACGCTTTCAGCCTCGAATGTCACTTGTCCAGAGATTCTCGCCCGCCGGGCATGTTTGCGTCGCTCGTCGACCTGCAAGACCTCATTGTACAGTGCCAGCACCTGTTCAAGCTGTTGGCGGTCCTTTGGCGCGATACTAACTCGCTCGAAATGCTGTCTAGCTGCTGTGGCACAGCACCGCTTACTGGCAAGCGAGAATGCGAAGAGGCTGCGTCGTCCGGCGTCGCAGCTAGAAAGGTAGTCGCAGATTAATTCAAGTGCCAATGAAGGAAGACCCTCGATATTCGAACATGATGCGAGATCAGTTGGAGTCGCCATTATGCACTACGCGTGACAGGTGGCGGGCGGGGTGGTACGGGTATAAGTGCCAATCCTTGTTCGAAGGCCGCACGTGTTCTGTACCTAGCAGAAACCGGATTAGGAAGGCGATGTCGAGCTGCGGATTCTGCCTCTACCTCCGTGCCGGCTTCCCAGCTTCTTAGACCCCACGGCGAGCCCCCATATCATAAGAGAAGGTGTACCAAAGCCAATCTTACCTAATGTAACCCTGAATCACGTTGTCTTACCTGTACACCACGCTTTAGCGGCGTAAGCAGCTCCTTCATAGCCTCAACTTTTCCATCTCAATCGAGTTGTCGTGCTACTTCTTCGTTTGGACCCCCCCTCTCGTCCCAAAACATCCCAGACGCTCTTCTCTGCGCCAACCCAAACATGCCCGCCACCAACTCAGCCTCCCGTTTCCCAGCATCCTCCCAAACTCCCTCACAAACTGCCGCCTCCACTGAAGCCGAGCGCGTCGTTACGTCAACCTTCGGCTCCGACTTCCAACTAAAAGATGCACAAGGGAATCTCCTCGGCCCCTTCAGCATCCTGTCCTATGCGCCCTCCACTTTCCTCCCTTACCTTAACTACGCAAAATCTTACACCGTACTCACGCTACTCACACCCAAGGAACGTGAGCTGTCGGTTCTGGCGACCGGTTCCGTCACGAAGAGCGAGTACATTTTGTACGCTCACAAGCGCATTGGGATCTCGGTCGGGTTGTCGGAGAAACAGGCGCAGGATGCGAGCGAGGGTAGGGTTCCAGAGGGGCTGGAAAAGAGGGAGGGGTTTGTGTATGAGGTAGCTTTGGAGATGGCGAAACGCTTTGGTTCTGTGAGTGATGACTTGTTCAAGGAGGCTGTGGTGGAGATTGGGAGAGATGGGGTGGCTCAGTTGGCGCAGATGGTTGGCGGGTATCTGTTGAGCAGTGTGCTGGTCAATGTGGCGAATGTTGAAGTGCCAGAGTCGTGATAGGGTTGCACCGCATCACGCTACCCAATCATCTTGTGCGGGTTTAAATATCCTAATTGGGTAACGCAACTGAAGTGTGTTGATGAACGGGGCAATAGTCCGCTATGAAACGTTTTGGTGGCGGAGATTGTTTGCTCCGGACATCGTTTGCGCCTCGACATCTATTCGAGCTTGACATGCTATCAACATTAACATCCTTGTGAACTCTAGTAACTTAAGAGCCGTCACGATTGTTATCTACTCCGGGTCAATTTCAATCTTTTTCCGCTCTTTCGCCTAGAAAATGGTCGCGCAACGATTCCGCAACGGTTATCAGTAGTAAAACGCTGTCGGGACGGAAGTGTTCGTAGGCCAGCGTTCTCGGCGTCAGTGATCGATGGTTGTCTGTGGCTCACTCGAGTAGCAATATTGAGCTGGCGTATGTGCTCGAACAAACTGCAGGGCAGCGAATGAGGGTGAAGTCTTCCGAGCCCATATTGTTACGCATACGTCTGTCGAATTTGGAGTCGTCCAATTGATTGGGACCGAAAATTAGTCGTCGTAGAAGTACAAATCGGCACGAAATAAATGATCACCACCACGCGCTTTGAATCCCAGCCTGACCTAGACTCGCACTGCGCTTACCCCCCCCCCCAACTTCACTCACACAAATTGATTACATGTTCCTCCAGATATCTCACCGCCCCAGAAACATACCCTGCGGGCCCCCAGGCGCCATGGCAAACGAACTCGCACACTGCTCAATCTTAGGCCTTTCAGGCTTCTCCTTTCTCACATAACATTCACCAACAGCATGTCCCTCCTCACAAGCAACGACCCACTTTCCGCTGCCCATCTCAAGCGGTGCTTTCCTCACGCCTCTTCCTCCACCGCCAACGATAAGGTTTCCGGGACGGTAGCTAGGGTCCGCCTCCATGCGTTTGATGACGCTGCAGTGTATGATGGCATTATCGGGGGTATCGCGAACTTCGCCTTTTGGCAACGGCCAGATGATCGCCTTCCATGAACCATCTTCCTGGAGATCCATGCGTCTGAATGGAAGGTACTCCATGATGTTCCAGAACATGACGCTAAACCATGGGGCGCCATTGTCGCGCTGAAGTACATCGTGAATCTTCCCTCGTGTTGCGGAGGAATGAAGCTGTCTGTTGAAATTTGTATGATGATGGTGATAGTTTGCATGATTTGCCAACGAAGGCGTTTCAGCCGTCGGATGTTGTCCAATTGTTGAAATATCCTGATTCTCGACCGGTGCCGGAGACACTGGGTCGATGGCGATTTCGATAGCTGGTAACGAGTAGAGATTCTCACCTCGTGCTTCTGGTGGAAATGTGACTTCTGGTACCGGTGGACTACAATGCAAAGCTTGCATCTTGACTTCGTCAAACTGGAGACCGGCTTTCTGTGCTTCTCGAACCATCCAGACTAAAGGGACATGTGACAGGGCAACATCTTCGCCTGGACGGAGCGGCCATCCACCTCCGATGTCCTAATCTAGTCAGAAGTGTGTACAATACGTGATAAGAGAGGCTTACAGTATGGCATCCTGCAAACCAAACCTCTTGAATGTCTTGCTCGCCCTCATCATCCGAATCTGTGGCATAATGCATGTGAATAGCATCTAGTGAGTAGTTCGATACTGAAGAGGCAGCAGAAGGAGGCCTAGTCCTATCGGACACTGAGTAACTAGGGCTCAAGTTGCGCACACCAGGTGCCTCCGAGCGATCACGGTGTGTCCCAGGTACCGCCAGTGTCTCTAGTCGACCACTCGGCATGTACATCTTGCGACCCCTTTGCTGCTGACCATCGTCTATCGTCTTCTCCCCTAAAGCACCAAGAGGGTGCCAGTGCTTTTGTCGACCCTTATAATGGTGCTTTCTATTTGGCTTCTCCTGGGATATGAGATCTTGTCGGAACTTGGCTCGTCGCTCATCGATAGAAACTGCATGTCGAATCACTCTAGCCGATGACCGCGCTGTGTACGGAAACTTGCTTCGCTGCATCCAAGCATTTTCGAAGCGTGGCACACTGTTCACCGTATCGAAGAGACCGAGGAATCGAATCGGCTTGACAGGGCGACTGAAGGTCTCGCGAAACGCGCACATGAACTCGAAAAGATCTCGCTTTTTTTGCTTTTCAAATTCGTTGTTTTCTTGTCGGCACTGCCATTGCTGAAATGTTCTGTGATCTTTGATTAGCAACATTTCGCACACTGCTACGGACGTATCTCACTTCCACGCAAAGTGGCACATCTCTTCGTTGCCCGCGGATAGAAGACCGATATGATCGAGCATTTCTGCAAGGAATCGAGCTGTGTATGCTCCGCGTGAGAATCCAAACATGTAAATGTCGTCTCCTGGCATATAATATCGCATCAAAAACTTGTACCCGCCCATTACATGGGCACCGAAGGAAGTTCCTAACATCTGTCAGCGAGCGACATCACCATCCATCTGGACATTTACCAACAGCGGAGTCCTTTGCCTTCATATACCAAGACTTGAATCTTGCCCTCCTACTGGTATGGAACGAAGATTTTGTCGAGTTGGGCACCACCACATAGGTACCGATGCCCGGTTGGTAGTAATGTAGCTGATCGTCCTCATTCCGATCCAGCATCCGGTAGATCTTGAGAATATTGGAGTCGGAATCAGTGCCGGAGAACTTGTTGCCTGTCCCGTCGAAGCAAAGTATGAACTTCCATCTCGGTCTTTCTACCTCTTGTGGGTGTACTCCAACAGGTCGGACTGTATCGCGATAGAAATTTAGTTGCTCCTGGTACAACACGCTATCCAAGGGCGCTGAATGTCGACGTGCCATGTCGAGGTTCGAACAATTCGATGCGAAGGAGTAGAGAATATACAATATTTCGGCAATAATAGGAAGAAAGTGGAGTGAAATCTTGAGACGGACGAGTCCGTAGTGCCACCCGGGAGAAAATAATGGGAACGTCATTTGATGACGCATTCCTTTATGGCATAAGCCAAGTGAACCCTGTGTGTGATTAGCAGGGGGAGAAGCCGGATTCAATTGTAGCGCTGTGAGACTTCGACGTCCTTCGCACTACGTAACGCAGAAAACGGCTTTCTCGTTCGCTATACGACACGGTAGATACCGCCAGACCTATGGGACTCAATGTAGCAGATTCTTAGTGTGTATTATTCAGTGGGAATGGTCGCCATTTGGTTGCGTGACGAACGATGCACCAGAAGTAGTCCCCACCTTTGAGGAACCTGCTTGTCCAACGCAGCCTGGAAGCTGGCCAGACGCTGCTCCTGGGAAATCCGCAATTCATGTACATCTCCGCAAGTGCAAGATCGGACGAGGATGAGGGCAGCATGTGCTTCTAAGTAAGCGCTCTGGGCGGAGAATGGTGGTCATCGAAGAGAAGAGGTGGGGCAATCGGGAGTGGTTCACTTGTGGAGCCAGTGACGTGCGAGCGCGAACGACTCACAGCATTGGTATCGAGATGCAAGTATTTTGGTGGGTTGTACAAAGTCAAATGAGAGGTTGATGTTGTCGATGTACGTTGTGGTACAAGGAAGAACGCTACCAGGAAAGGAAAGCAGGGTGATGCCCACGTCTTATTGGCTACTCCCTCAACATCATCAACAGGCTTTGTGTTCGGTCAAGTTTGGTCATCCAGCAAGCAAAGTACGAAAGTCACTAGATCGCCAACTCATTGATTGGATTGGAGAAACGGAAGGAATTCTATATGGCTGACCAGCATAATATGCGTGAAGATGGAACGCGATAGGAGTGTCGTATCATGCTTTTGCAGCCGATTGGCTTCAGGTATGACACCGCCGGAATACACGACCGACATAACAAACTTCCGAGAGCTCCGTGTTAGCCTTTTCAAATGCACCCCACGTAATCCCGACTTTCTTCAGCTCGTTCAGAGATCGACCAAGACCTCCACGTCCAGGTGACCTTATAGTTCCCAAGGTCTTTGAAATTGGAGTTGCGCGCTATGTAGTAGACGAACAATCTCCGCAGCTACGGGCCTGAAGAGCATCTATCGATTGTCCGAAGGATACAGGTAAGCGGAAGCGACCATGGCTGTGTACTCTTCTGGTAGGAGAGGGTCATGATGACGTTTCAATTTGCTGCATGCCCATCTTTGCCACGAAGAAGTATGTCGATAAAAGCGAGGGCCATGTGAGAGGTAATTCTCCGTCCTTGTCCGTGTCACTAGCATACAATCGGCACGAGTATCTAGTAGACGATAATGTCGAATATATCGAGACTGTCGTTAGGAAGAGAGACGTCTTTCCCGGACCCGTCGAGCATCGCGTTTGAAGTTATCAAGTAGTAACGAAGAATGTCGCGCTGCACTTGGAAATCATTCCTATTTTCTTGGCTCCTTTGCCTACGACCATGAGGGTAACATTGTCAAAAAGATCTCCACGAGTTCCTATTCAGCAACAGGTTACCCCATATATGGGACGGGGCAATTTACTTAGGCGATGGCGCATCCACATACGTGCATTCAGGTACCTCGAGTGGCAGATCCTTGACGGGCGTCTTGGCTGGCTGAGCGTAGTGCGGTGGAGAATAGGTGGCAAGTTGGGGGATATCAGGCGTTGCCTCTATGTAGAAGTCGTCTTGCCACGCCTTCCTCAGTAATAGCCGCCAAGACTAGCTCACTCAAAACTTGACTTGACCGGCCCAACAGCTTCAATGTTGAAGTAGGACCATGAGAGCGAAGTTTGACTTTCAGAAGTGATAGACTAGTCAATACCATTAGATTGAGCCTCAGGCCATACTGTGTGTGGGTAAACATTCGATCGAGGAATGTGAGAACAAGGCGAAAAAGGAATGTAAGTTAGTCTAGAGGAACTAGATGACACAAGGGGGGCGAAGTGAGACACATGGTTGACGTGGTAGAACAGGAGTAGGAAGGACAAGATGCGAGGGAACCGTGTAGTCATTCAGACACTCTCGTAACGGCTCCGTCGGACAACGTTCATGCTATTGCCATTGGCGCCTAGAGACATGTGCTGTTGTTCAAACAATTTCCCCCCTCCCGGATCGTACATAGTTCATCCACGGCCACCATCTAGTCCCTCTTCAATGGCGTGAACGACTCTTGTATGCCTTCCCGCGAGATGATCATCATCTGGAGACCATCACCAACCTCGATATGCCTCTCCACCGCACTCGTGAACGCATCCCGCACCAAGTCCTCCACATGGTCCCGGGGCAACGGCTCTGCCACCCGCGCCTGCAAGTCGTGACCCGTACCGCTACCCGGCTGGTACTGGTTCTTGAAGTTGACCTGGTTGTCCAAAAACGGCATGATGAGAGACGCCGCCGCACCAGCCGCCCTGCACTGCTCCCTCTCGTAGCTGCCCACCGGATCGTACGAGTATAATGCACCCTTACCCTCCTCATCTAGACCTCCCAAGATGGCGTGTACGTAGTACGGGAAGAAGCGCTTATTGTAAAGTATGTGGCTGAGTCGTTGGGCGCAGGCGGTCACCGACATGGGCTTTCCGTGCTGGTACTTGTACATCTTGACGATAGTGTCGAGGCGTTCCTTTAGCGCATCGCCGTCTGCTGCGAAGCCGACGACCGAAAGTACTATCCGCGCGCCCTTGTTCTCTGGTCCCTCACCGCCGATCTTGAAAAGCTTGGGTGCGTATCGCGTATTGATGCTGTAGCCGGAGGTTGAACGAGTGTCGCCGGCGAGAATGGTAAAGTCAGCACCGGAAATGCCGAGTGTTGAGCCGCCATTGTCGGTGTAGCTACATAAGATCAGAATACATAGATAATATACTCAAGGAGACACTCACGGGTAGAAGCCGTGCTGTCGCTCGCCTGAAGGAGCCGTTGTGGGGGTCTGGTTGAACGAGTAGCCCGGGCCGCCTTGCGGAGGTGCACCAGAGAAGATTGCAGCCATGGTGGGGACGTGGAGTCGTTCGAGGGCGAATGGTGTTGCGTCGAGAGAGCTTGGGTCGGGAGCTGCGAGTGTGGAAGGCGGATTTGGGCGGCGATATGGTTGCTGAGGATGGAGTTGACGCGGACGAGCTGCCTATGCCAAGAGTTGGAGCTTTGACCACGATACACGTGACCATCATGCACTATCGAGGGCCCGCAACAATATATAAAGTATTTTGTTGGCATTCGCTAGTCTACGGACACAAATATGATTTGAGCAAAACTACTGAAATCTGATCTGCATTAGTAGCTGCTATGCTTTATATCACTTCCGTTCCGTGGACCTTGACCGCCGCCGCTTAGGGGACCTTGACATGCTCCGCCATCTACTCCTTGAAGAATCCTTTCCTCCCCTGTGTTCTAGCTCCTTCCGCTTTCCAGTGCTCTGTGAAGAGGAGTGACTCGATTGCTGCTTGTCTAAACCTCCTATGACCCTTCCGGCTGCGCTTTGGCGTGCACCTTTGGCGTGGGGCGTTGCGGTGCTGCTAGATGTAGCAGATCGAGCCGACACAAAGTCTATCGATTCCCTAGGCAGTTTCGCCCTAGCCTCTTCCCTCGCCTTGCCAATCTTTTTCTGCGATGCGTTGAGCTCGTCACCGTATGCCCAATCTGGCCACTTGACCGGCACCCCAAGGCCTTCAGGTAGCGTTGATGCATACTGATCCTCCTCATTGATCCCCGCAAAGTCCATCAATCTCCGCAAATGGCTTGGATCCCGCAGGACGGACGAGTTCTCCAGCCTTTGATTGAAGTGCGTTCCTTTGTTCTTTAGATCTAGGAATTGGGAGAATTTCTTTGTTGCTTTCTGAGGTGGTGATCCGGGTGGTGATCGCGGTATGTTCCAGTTCGGGATGGTAGGTAATGTAAGGTTTTGAATCGTCAAACGAGTTGAAGTATATGGAGAACCGGGTGAGGCATCGTCTGCAGGTCCCTCTTCTGCGGGTGGAAGGGTTGCCGTGGGACCTTGAGCGGGTCCATTCAGCGACTCAGACAGCACTGAGGATTTTTCGGTTCGACTTGGGGTAATAGTCGGCCCCGGCGCAAGAGTCGTTGAGGGTTTTGGCAACTCGATATTAGTAGCTATCGCGCCCTTGCTGGACATATTTACGGGACTAACCTCAGGCACCGTCATCGGCGTGGCCTCCTCCTCGTCACTGCTCTCGTAGTTGATTCCGAGCATAACTTTGGTGTGTATTTGGGTGGAGCATGTTGAGAGCGCAATGCGTGAAAGTAAATGGAGCTTGGGCCATCGCTTCGCCAAGACCGCCGCAACGCCGCCAGAGCTGCGCGTATCGAGCTGCCTGGTCCGCACCTTTACCCCAACTCCATTCCCACACCTGACCCGCATCCCAAAACACCGTCTTCCTCCCGCTACCTCCACCAAACTCACTCTGCCGCCATGAACCATCTTCCGCAAGCTTGGGGCCGTGTATGATCCTCCTGCTCCGTCATCAACAACCGCACCACTGACAGAGATACAGCCCAGGGACGATGTCTACGGCGCTTACGACAACTCACATTTCCAGACGTCCGGTCCAATCCAACACACCCAAAGCCCAATTGTGACGGGTACCTCCGTTGTTGCGGCGAAGTTCAAGGACGGCGTAGTTATTGCGGCGGACAACTTGGGTAGGATCACACGCCCAAGCTTGAGTAGGAATGTCTTGGACTGACAGTGTATACAGCTTCATATGGCTCGCTTGCCCGCTTCACCGACGTCAAGCGTCTGCGGAAGTTCAACGACAATGTCGTGGTAGGCTTCGGCGGCGACGTTTCAGACATGCAGTATCTCGACCGTCTCCTCAACTCCCTCGACACCCGCGAGAACTACTCGTCCACGGATGACCCACTCAACGCAAAGAACCTGCACACATACCTCGCAAAAGTCATGTACAAGCGCCGCTCCGACTTCAACCCGCTATGGAATCATCTTCTCATCGCTGGTTTGGACGGCGAAGCGAAGCCTTTTCTTGCGAGTGCAGATCTGCTGGGTACCACCTTCTCTTCACCGACGCTCGCTACCGGATTCGGCGCACATCTCGCACAACCGATCTTGAGGAGGACAATTCCCGATGAGGCGTCAGTGGAGAACGTTAGCCAAGAGGATGCGGTGAAGCTGGTCAAGGAGTGTATGAAGGTTCTCTTCTACCGAGATGCAAGGAGTTTAGACAAGTACTCGATCGCCGTGATCACCAAAGAGGGCGTGGAACTCAAAGAGACTGAGAAGTTGGAGAATCAGAGCTGGGCATTTGCGGAGCAGATCAGGGGATATGGCACCCAGACGGCATAAGAGAAGTGTTGATGAGGCGGGTTTGAGAATCGTAACCATACCAATCGCACCCACACTTCTGCAGCTGGCAGGCTGAACGATAGAGACGAATGAATGCACTATGTACCAGCATGTGCCTTTGACTGAAGAGCATCTACCGTTGCGAATAAGCTGACTGTGCATGTAATTGTTATGGTAGAAAGTTCGACCAATCTATTATCAAACAAATCCTAGAGCTGGGGTACTAATTAGGTTACGTACTAGCCTCGACATAACTTGCTCCGTCCAATCTCGCCTTAGCTAACGGACTCTTTCTCTCGTCTTTTCTGATTTCCATGTCTACTTCCTCCGCACATGCGCAAGCGTATGGTCTCTAAAGGTGGAACCGGGGTAGTGGGTCGACACGTCGCATAGTTCCTCGAATATGGCCGTGCCAATCTGGATGTCGATACAACAACCATCCACGGACTTAATGGACGGCGCAGATGCATTCAAACACCCTATCGTACTACTGGCAATCACGGAGCTTTTTCTAGAAGCTGTAAAAGCCTCACAGCTGCTGGTTAAGGGACATACCTTCTTGAGGTAACAGAGATTCATAATATGGAAATTAGGTCAAAATGTAGGCAATGATGCATATAACTACCCCAGTCGTGGCTACACTCTTTTCTGCCCAAATGTCACTTCTAAAAGCGAATGGACACCGTGCGGTGGCCCACTCAACGCGCCTCCACAAGAACGCGAAAGGGTTGAATGCGGGGACAACACAAGGCTGACCAACACGGAATTGTGAAGAACTGTGACACAACAATTCGATGATCGACAGAAGACGCACGTGGAAGGGCGCCTCACGAAAAGGTTCTTGCGGGTTAGCGCTTGGAACGGCTGGAGGCTGATGGACGCTACGCAATCCTAGGCGCTATTTTGGGACTGCGCCACGAGCTATTGACGTAGTGCCATTTGGTTATGACCGTGACGAACTCCTGGTCCTTGAATGATCTATGTTCGTCTAGTATATATTCGACCAGAGACGCGCGCCATCCATCAGAACGTAGTACGACTGAGAAACTGCACTACCCGGTACAAAAATAGACCGCAAAACAGAAGAGCAAAACACAGCAATGGCCGGAGGAAAGCACGAGTACGATGGGGCCGCACCGCCAGCAACAAACCGCGCTCAAGAGTCATTAGAGTACGATTATCCCACTCCTAGCTCCTACAAGAAGCCACTGACCCGCCATCTTCAGCAATCCACCTCCAGCTTACGCATCGGAGTCTTCCGATGGAGCCTCTAAACTTCCGCCAGCCTATACAGCCTCCGCGTACATGCGCTCCCTCCGGGACGGCGATCCCCAAGAAAAGCTTTCCGTCCCGATGATCCACACCGAGCAGAAACACGGCCTCGGAGACTACCTGCCATTTGGAAGTGCTGGAAAAATTAAGCGACGTACAATCATTATGCGCCAGATGACGCGCGATACTTACCTTAAGCACTACGCGAAGGATGATGCAGGGAACTATATTGGGACAGAGAAGATGTATCCGGATGCGGGATTGGTGTTGGTGCCGAGTAAGAGTACGGAGGATGATGTGCTACGGCAGGTGAGTTATGCTCGTGTGAATTATAAGAGTGAGAAGCTGACGGGAAATCAGTTGCAGGAATTGGTGGATGTGAAGCATAGTGTTCGTGAGTTGCATTCGCGGAAGGAATTGCATTAATATGGGGTGGAACATAGTGAGGCGGTGGGTTTGAGTAGGGCGAGTGATACCGGAAGCCGATATGGTTTCCACGGATGAACTAGAATTGTTACATGGAGTGATTTATTTTTGGAATAGTCCACACAGTTCGCATCCAAATTGAGAGGTGTAGTCAAGATGCAAAAATACACGCCATGGCAAGGTTGCAGAGCGTAGCTTCCGAATTGCAGTAGTGAATGACGTCATCCAAGCGCCGTGGACTAAAGTCCAAACCATCTGAACTTGAGCAGTGCCGCAGCCTCAATGCCATCAGCGTTCCAGACACTCTTCTGTAGCACTATACACGCTGGATTGGACAGGGTCTCCGATCTTTAGACTGTATGTCGACTAGCGCAGCTCAACTGGAGACTTGTTATGGTATCTCGAAGTTGTAGAAAGGTCCAATGTTCACGCTACAGCTGCTCATAATACCATAGGTACCCATTTGTTCTACGGACCCCATCATGAGATTCCCAACACCTGTTGAAACATTTCCATATTTATTGGTAGCCTTGCAGCGCGGCTGTAAGTCTATCACGTCTCATCTGCACCTCTCACATAGTCGTGTCCCAGCCTCGGCATGCATCGCAAAACCCAGCCCACGAAAGCGCAATTCGACTGAAGCTATCAAGATAGCATGCAATTTTTGATGCGGTTGGGCGCAAGAGCTTGTCCTATATGAATGTCTCGGGAGACCCGTTCGCTGGTTGGGTGGTGAGCTTTTCGGACGCGGGAACGGACTGGGGAGAAGGTGTTTCGGAGGTACTGAAGAAGAGGATTGTGAGGGTGCGCGAGGAAGTGATGTATTCGTCTTATTGGCGAGGTCTGACTTACTTACTCATGTTGACTTATGCGTTCATCCCTTTTATTTGAGGATATTTGTAAGAATGGTCCATAAGATATTATCGACCCACATGCCCCTCATTTTCTTAGTACCAAACCGGTTCTTCCGCACCGTCCACCACACCGCCCCACACAGCGCTCAAAACTCTTCTTTCTTCTGACTCATACGCTCCTAATGGCCTATCTTGCTCCGTCCCAATAAAATTTCACGTCAGGATATATAATTTTCAATGCGAGAGATCTTTAACAATAAGTTGTTTACTACTACGACGGTCCATTAGTGTAGTTGGTTATCACTCTCGGTTCTGATCAACAGAAGATTCCGGGCGACCGCGGTTCGAATCCGCGATGGACCTCATTTTTGCCCACAATGCGTGCTTGAATGAATGACTACGAGATTTTTTTGGGCGTTGTAGTGGTGGATGCGGGGTTGGTTTGCGGCCAATAGGAGGACGCGAGCAGGTTGGAACGTTGACAGCCCACGGTGGTCGGTCACGTCGACCGAGCAGTTATTCCTTTTGGACTTGGGTGTACCCGTCACATTCACGATGTGTAAGATGCGTGGTTGGAGAAACAGTCTTCACCATTTGGACTATTTTTACGTTGAGAAATGGGGCGAAGCTCCGATGAGACATCAGTTCATGGTTTGGAGATTAAGCAGCAGAAACAGCGTTGCGATACTGAGATGAGAAGTTCGTGCCACCTAGACACGTACAACGTCTCTATGTCCCAACATTGCCCCTCGAAGTCAAGCCGATAAGTGAGATTCCTATTCTCCTACCACAACCCTGCGCTCTTACAAAGAGTTCTTGACCGCTTGCACAATTGCACCTTTGGCCCCCTGATCCAGACTGTCCAGTGCCCTCATATCTTCTTCATCGAGCTCGAAGTCAAACACGTCTGCGTTGCTGACGATCCTTTGCGGCGTATCGCTCTTTGGCAGCGGCACCCAGCCCTTTTGTAGACAGTACCGAACGAGCACATGGTTTGTTGACTTCTTGTGTTTGGTAGCTATGTCGTTGAGCGTCTTGTCGTGCGCTTTCTGATTGCGGACAAGCGGGCAATAGGCTTCGATGAGGATGTTGTTGCTCTTGCAGTATTCGACGACTTCGCATTGTTGACACCAGGGGTGGAGCTGTTGACCGTCAGTTGGAATCTCTCGGCCCACGAACCCCCCTTTTGTTGGAAGTATGTCTAATAGAGGATACTACGCAGTGTTATGCAGGGCTTCAATGCGACACGTACCTCGATCTGGTTCACGACCGGAGGCCAGAGCTTGCCGATCTCCTTGATCTCTTCAATATGTCCAATACCATAATTACTGACACCAATATCCCTCACCTTACCCATCTCCTTCGCCTTCTCAAGTGCGAGCCACATGATCCGTCTGCTCTCTTTCCCTCCATTGGGAGTGTGAATCAAGAACAGATCCACATATCCATTCTCACCATCCAGCTTCTTCACGCTCTCCTCGATCATCTTGTACGTGGACTCGACGTCGTTGCCCGGGGAGAGGATTTTAGAGGTGAGGAAGATCTCTGCGCGCGGGATCTTGGATTCTTTGAAAGCACGACCGACCGACTTCTCGTTGTCGTAATAAATTCCCGTATCGACGTGGCGGTAGCCCGCGCTGAAAGCTTTGACGCACGACTGGACGCATGTCGGAGGAGGCGATAGGTAAACTCCGAAACCGATTTGGGGTATTTTGAACTTTGAGTTCGTGAGCGGTAAGGTCGTGGTCAAGCTAAGCTTTGGAGACATGGTGTGTGCCTGGTTGGGATACTCAATGGAGAAGAGTTTCGAGCGATGGAGCGAAAGGTCGAGCAAGAGTGTTGAGAGTAACGTACCAGCAGTGCAGTGGAGCAGAGCTATTGGTACCCAAAGGGTAAAAGGCGGCATGCCAAAGCCACCATTCTTCTCTATCGTGATGTCAGAATGTTGCAACGGCAGTGGACCCCCAAGACCGAATTGATTGCTGGTCCGGTTAGTGCGCTGCTATTAGTTTCGGCGTAACAGACAGATCAATGGTGCACTCGCTTTCAGCTGTCTCGTGTCTTTGAACAAAAGAGCGCGCATCGTCGTGGACGATTAGACACACATGTTCCTCGTCAACATGTCCGTCACTGTTCCGCGCTAAGCCTGCCCCGCTCCGACATCCCTGCACTTGCACGTGGTGTGGCGTAAGCTCGAATTGGGCAACCGCAGCCCAACTTTTTCTTCAACAACCGAACATCTCACGAATCTGCAAGAACGCCGAGATGGTGCTCCAAGCAATCAAGTACTCTAAGGGTCGACTGGAGATTCTGGACCAGCTGAAGCTTCCACACGCCGAGGAATATGATCACATCTACTCGAGCACCGATGCATGGCACGCCATCAAGGAAATGCGAACGCGCGGAGCGCCAGCAATTGCCATTGTTGCGGCGCTGGCATTGGCAGTCGAGCTCTCTAACATGAAGCTTCCCCCGATTGCCGAAGAAGTCAAGATTTTTGTTATCGAGAAGCTCGACTATCTGGTGACTAGTCGCCCTACTGCTGTCAATCTCGCGGATGCAGCGCGCAAGCTAAGGAAAGCTACCGAAGAAGCAGCGGAGCAGCAGGGCGCGAACGGTGACTCGGTGAGAGACGCATATGTGGCGGCGGCCGAGAAAATGCTCGTGGATGATGTGAGCGACAACGAGAATATCGGTCGGCATGGCGCAGACTGGGTGATGAAGAACACCGACGCCGGGAGCAAGGGCAAAGTCAGCATGATCACTCACTGCAACACCGGGTAAGTCAACTAGCCGGCGGTGTTGCAACGATACTAAGTTGTACAGGTCTCTTGCTACAGCAGGATATGGCACCGCACTGGGTGTGATACGCTCATTGCATGCTCGAGAAGCATTGAAGCATGCTTTCTGCACAGAAACGAGGCCTTACAACCAGGGCTCTCGACTGACGGCGTTCGAGCTTGTGCACGACCAGATACCGGCAACGTTGGTCACTGATTCCATGGCGGCGGCGCTCCTGCGAATCAAGGGAGAGAGCGAGAACATTGCCGGCATCGTCGTTGGCGCAGACCGCGTGGCGGCAAACGGTGACACGGCCAACAAAATCGGAACCTACTCCTTAGCAATCCTTGCCCGGCACCACGGGGTCAAGTTCCTTGTGGCAGCGCCTCGGACTACTATCGACCTCAGCACCAAGAGCGGGAACGACATTGTCATCGAAGAGCGGCCAGGAAAGGAGGTAACTCTGGTGAAGGGGCCGAGACATGATGGCGTGACTCTCGATCTTGCGGTGGTTGAGACTGTCAGCATCGCAGCGAATGGCATTGGAGTGTGGAATCCCGCTTTCGATGTCACGCCGGCGGAGCTGATTGACGGCATTATTACAGAGGTGGGTGTGGTAGAGAAGGATAGCGAGGGTGTTTTCCATTTGGACAAGATATTCGAAGCTGATGGTGCGGCGGGGAAGCCATCGAGCATTGGAGGTATCTAAGTTGCCCCAATGACTGCACACGTAGTGTGTCACCCAGATACCCTAGTACGAGTGCCGTGGGGAAGGAAGCCAGTACTTGATTCACGCATCCTCTAAACATCTATCCTCCACTCGTTGATATCGTGCGCGTCATTTACTGCGTAGGTTTGTGAAAACCTGAGATGTCCAGTTTCACGCAGCATTGCGTCCGTCCTCAGTTGTAGGCGACTTCTCGGAGTCCTTTGGTTGCGCGTTGAGCTTCTTCTCGTCCTCGTCCGCCTTTGCTAGCAGCTCCTCGATCTTCTTTTCCAGCGAGTCGAGGTGGTTTTCCATTGCGGCCGCGGCTTGTTCGCCCCGCGCGAGTTCCTTCAACGCCTGTAGCAGATCAGTAGGAGCGGAAGCTGGTTGCTGACGGCCACGGACTTGCGTAAAGTCTGGCTCGGCGCGGGCAGTGCCGGCATCGCCGTTCTGTTCGCTCGACATGTTGGTGGTGAGGGTGCGAGCTATTGATGTTCGCCGTCGTGGCCGTGGTGGCTGAGGGCACCTTGGGGGAGCTCGAGCCATGGATGACGAAGCTAGCCCGATGCACGATTCACGGACAGCACACGTCAAACGCGGACCTTCACACCCTCTCTCCCTCGAACTTGAATGCCGTCGGATCTCTACTAGTACCGCTCATGCGCGCCAACTGACCATCGTAATCCACCGCCACTGCCACCGTCCCTCGACCATGTTCTCCGGGTCGAACTCGTACTTAGGGGGCGGCAACAGCGCCCGTCCGGGGCAGCCTCAATATGGCCAGCAACAACAGCAGCAGCAGCAGTCCTTCCAGCAGCCCGGCGGCTTCCAGGGAGGATTGGGTCCGCAGCCGACTGGATTCGGGGGTGGACAGCTCCAGCCTCAGTTCACGGGCTACCCAGGGCAGCCGCAGAGCTTCCAGCAGGCGCCGCAGCAGCAGCCTCAGTTCACGGGCTACCTCGGGCAGCAGGGTCAGTCGTTCCAGCAAGCTCCGCAACAGCAGCCATTTCAGACGGGCGCGCCCCAGCAACAGCAACAGCAGCCTCCGCCGCAGCCCCAGCGACCGCAGCCCACGGGCATGACCTCGGCGCAGATGGCCAACTCGTTCAGGGCTACGTCCGCGTCCCAGTCGATACCGCCTCCACCTCCCGCCAAGTCGAGCAAGATTCCGAATATAAGGCTGTCCTTCATCACTGCGCCCGACCAGGCCAAGTTTGAGCAGCTGTTCAAGTCGGCTGTAGGCGACGCGCAAGCCATGTCTGGCGACCAGGCACGCGACTTGCTGATGCGGTCGAAGCTCACGGGAGATGCGCTATCCCACATCTGGTAGGTTTAGAGATCCTATGTCTTGAGAACAGATATTGACTGGAAGCAGGGCAATGTCTGATACCACCAAGTCTGGACAGCTCCTTTTCCCCGAATTTGCCCTCGCCATGTACCTTTGCAACCTAAAGCTTACCGGCAAGGACATCCCAAATTCCCTACCCGAGCGTGTGAGGAACGAGGTGTCGAGCATGGTAGACATCATCTCCTTTGGCGTCCCCGATGAATCGGGCGGCCGCTCGACTCCAGCGAGCAATGCGCCAAGGTTCGACGAGGCCATAAATCAGAGCTCGCAGAGCGTCCCGACCATCCAACAACCACAACCACAGCAGTCCAACAGTCAACTCCTGACCGGGCTTGCGTCGCAGCCAACTGGGTTTGCGCCACAGCCGACTGGGTATGGACAGCCCCAGATGGGTTTACAGGCTCAGCCTACAGGTTTCGGACAGGCCCCCACGGGCGGATATACTGGTCCGCGACCACCGATGCCTCCCATGCCTACTGGATTCGGCTCTGGTCCTGGTCTGAACCCCAATCCGACCGGTATGGCTCCGCTGAATGCCCAGCCCACTGGAGCACCGGGGCAGTGGGGGCTGGTAAACAATCCCGCAACAGGTCTTCCCAACATCGAATCCTTGGCTCAGCGCATGATGCCGCAGACGGGAAGAGAAAGCGGTAATAACTATACTACGAGTGGGCTGAGTGGGAATGCTACCATTCCATGGGCCATCACGAAAGGCGAGAAGAAGCTCTATGACGACACCTTCAAAGCGTGGGATGGTTTTGGAAAAGGCTTCATCGGTGGCGAGCAGGCACTCGAAATCTTTGGCCAGAGCGGACTTCCTAAACCCGACCTCGAGCGAATTTGGACGCTGGCCGACTCTGCTGACCGCGGCCGACTGAATCTGGATGAGTTTGCCGTTGCTATGCATCTTATCTACCGTAAGCTGAATGGCTATCCTGTGCCAAACCGCCTGCCTCCGGAACTGGTGCCACCATCCACCCGTAATCTCAACGCTTCTATCGGCGCGATGAAAGGCTTACTATCGCGTGACGCGGAGGAGAGGAAAAACACGGGCGCTTTTTTGCAACCCCAGCGGACCGGTGTCAGCTACCTCAAGTCGCATTCTTTCCGGTCTGGGAGCCCTGCGGCTGGTGGCCGCAAAGATGCCACCGTCTTTCGAAACAACGACGACAACATTGGTTATAAATCAAGTGCAAGACATCGCCTGGGCGCGGACGGTCGCTCGCCTTCTCCGGCGACACCCTCCTCTCCTAGCTCGGAACGATCAGATGATGTTTCTATAGACCAGCTCAAGAAGATGGTTAGAGAGAAGCAAATCCTTCTGGACGCCATGGATACGCAAGATGAAAATGCGGCTGATGAAGATGACGCCCTTGACCGCAGGGACAGGCGCGAAGCAGAGGATCTTTACCGTCGCATTCGCAGGATACAGGAAGATATTGATGCCCATCCGCAGGCGTCGCTACGATCCACTGACTCTGATGCTGAACGTCGTGCGCTCAAGCGACAGCTCCAAAATTTGACAGATCGTCTGCCTGAGCTCGCCTCCAACGTTCGTCGGACCGAGCGTGAAATTGCTGATGCCCAGCTAGAGCTGTTCAGACTCAAAGACGCCAAAGCGCACCCAGGATCTGCTTCTTCCATTGTTGGAACAGGTCCTGGCGGAGCCATCACAGAATCGGATCGTTTGAAGGCGCGTGCTAAAGCCATGATGCAGGCCCGCTCCGCTGCCTTGACTGGGAAACCTGCCCCTACCGGTGGTGACGACACTGGTGCTGCCGCGGAACGCTTAGAGAAGGAGAGCTCACGTGTTCGATCTGAGCGTGAGAACAACGAGCACATGATTCGCGACGTCGAGGACAGCGTCAGAGAGTACACAAAGGGACTTGAATCGAGCCTCAAGGAAGGCGGACATGATAGCACCAGCGAACACGAAAGGCGTAGATGGGAGGATGGATTGGGCGTGGAAGATGAAGTCAAGGATTTCATATTCGATATCCAGCGAAGCAGCCGAGCTTCTCGCGTTCGTCAGAACGATTCTTCCCGTGATCGTCCTCAGACGTCCTCGCGCACCGAAGAGACTAGTAGACCATCTGCTTCATCGCGGTACGAAAGCCCGGCACGCAGTGCTGAGCCTACTCCTCGATCCTCTTCAGCCGCTTCCGGCGGCGGTTCGTACTCTTCCTACAAGACACCAGAAGAACGTGCGGCTTTCATTAAGCAGCAAGCAGAGCAGAAGATGGCCGAAAGACTAGCTGCTCTTGGTATTCGTCCAGTTACCAAAGGAGGGGAAACTGCACAGCAACGTCAGGAGCGCGAGAAACGGGAAATGGAAGAGAAGCGCCAGCGTGCCGAAGAGGAAGATGCACGTCGTGAGGAAGAGCGACAGAAGCGCCTTAACGAAGAGTCAATCGCTCCCCCTGTCACGGGCAAGCCGAGCGGCAAGAAGGCACCTCCACCACCTGCCTCTAGGAAGAACAAGGCCGAGCCTCAGCAGGACAGCAGGCAAGCCGAAGCTGACGCGAAGAAGGTTGAGCAAGAGCATGCTCTGCGTGAACAGCAAGATACTGAAGAGTCCGAGCGAAAGCGCATGGAGTACGTATCACTGGCTAGCACGAGCGCGAAATATATTAACAGAAGTGACAGAGACGAAGAGAGGCGGCAACAAGAGGAGCTTGCTAATGAGCAAGAAGCCGCCCAAGCTAGACTCCACGCCTTGGAGCAGCAGGTCAAAGAAGGCAAGCTGAAGAAGCAAGAGGAGAAGAAGCGCAGACAGGCTGCTCAGCAGGAAACGAAAAACCGGGAGGCCCAGCTCGCAGCCAAACGTGCTGAGATTGAGGCTGCGCGTGAGCGTGAAAGACAGCTCCAGCTACAGTTGGAGAGTCTTGATGAAGATGATACTTCCTCGGATGACGAAGGTCCACAGAACATCACTCCACAAGGTACCACACCTACCGCCAGCCAAGAGCTTCCCCATGAGAGCGCGCCCACCGCTCCTCCACCAGCGCCGCCCATGCCCCAGCCAGCGCCGCTCGTACGCCAGAACAGTACACCTCCATCCTCCATGGCAAGCCCACCAGCTTCGTCACTCACCAGCCCTCATCCTGGTCTTGGTGATACCGAAACCAAAAACCCCTTCCTCAAGAAGATGGCCATGTCAAACCAGGAGAGCCAGTCTGTCGCGACACCACCACCTCCACCGAGTAATACAAGCGAGGTGTCGACGAACCCCTTCCATCGCTTGACCCAGGAGAATGCCAACAAGCCGCCGTACACTGAGCCTGCCGCTGCTCCTATACGAACTCGTGGCCGACAAGAAGAGGATGACTGGTCGGTCGTTGATTCGGATGACTCGTCCTCAGAAGAAGAAGATGCTCCTCAGAAAGGTGCGAAACATCTCGCATCCCTCTTGTTTGGTTCAATGGCCCCTCCACGCCCGTTGTCTTCCATGGACAACAAAAGTCCTCGTCCAGAGAGCCCTGCTGTGTCCTCGCCCCCGTCAGGCATTCCACCGCCCCCGCCCATGCCTACGACAGGTGCCCCACCTCCGCCTCCCGGTCCACCACCACCTCCAGCGGGTGGTCCACCTCCTCCACCTCCCATGCCATCAGCACCGCCCGCTGCTGTACCCGCTCGTGGAGCCCTGTTGAGTGAGATTGTATCAGGCAGAGGTTTACGGAAGGTTGAGACGAAGGATCGAAGTACAGCGTCTACTGCTGGACGGGTGTTGTAGAGAAGACTACAGGCTTGGCTACGGTGTAATATTGTTCATAGTTTGCTTGTGAATACTTGATAATTAAGCCGCGTCTTATACAAATCGATTCTACATCAATGCTCCAACTTTTGATGACGATGTTCAGCAGAGATATGTACGATGACTAAGCTTCGTGAACGCGAACGATTGGTCAGTGCTTGTACAAAGAAACAACGAGCGGACCTCCCAACCTCACCTCCGAGCGTTGTGACAGCTTTCTCTTACCACACAACAGCTTCACCTCAGCCATCGTGCTCTTGTCCTATTGTTCTATAGAACACTGTAGCCTAGCACCTGATAAATTTTGTCTTTACTCTTCGCAGCGCGTCTTTAGATCAAAGATTTATTGCACACCCCAGAACCTCTACTCTCAGTAAACCCGAAGAAAGCGCAACATGAACGCGCCAGATCGGTACGTTAATCTCTCTGTTCAAATTATCGTGTTTTGCAGGCCGTCTCCGATGAGTCTGCCCACTTCGTACCACGATCCGACGTCCGCCGGCGACCTCTTTCACCGTCACCGTCACTGTCACTGTCACCCACACCACAGTCGCAACGCGCCCATGACGACTGCCACGCGACGCTCCCCACGCCTTGTCACTTGGGCGCAAAATGCTGTCGCATAGGCAACAACCTGAGCATGCGTCGGCCCAGACCTTCGACGCCACACGATACAGCACCTGCGTCGCAAAGCAGCAACCTCACGCCGAGACCTCCGACGACACCCCGCACCGATAGGAACAAGCGACACGATGGCGAAAGTGGGCAGACTCATCGAAGACGACCCACTGGCGGTTCAGCGCGACTCCCGCAAGGGAAACCATTACCAGCAGCACAAAGCTGATAACGACTACGAGTGTAGATTCGAGCTCTTCCTGCTAGACGACGGCCAGAAGAAGGTCGAGCAGAAGGACGAGACGCGTACGTCCCGCTCTCTCTCCCACTATCCCACCGTCCCACACCTATCAAATTTTACTAACACCCCACGCCACATAGGCGTCCCCAACACCGCCGTATTCACCTTCAACAAGGAGGACCACACACTCGCGAACCTCCTCTCGCAGCGCCTCCTTAAATATCCCTACGTCACCTTTTCGGCGTACAAGGTGCCGCACCCGCTCTTCGCGACCTTTGAGCTTCGCGTCTCGACCGACGGCTCGATTACACCCAAGGACGCCGTTGTCAAGTGCTGCAAGGATGTCATTGGGGATTTGGATACGTTGAATCGTAGTTTTACGACGGAGTGGCTGGGTAAACGGATTGTTAGCGAGGGAGATGCTGAGAGAGCGGCTAGGGAAAGGGGAGATTATTAGGGGGACGGTCGAAACCTTAGCCACGAAAGGTTCCTTGTGAAAGAGCACTGGGTGGCTGAAGGTTTGACTAGGCCTATGCATACTCGGCGTTATGGGCGGTTAGACGACTGCACGATATGGTGCGATTGCACGGCGTATGGGCATGGACTTTTGCCTCGAATACCTGCTTAGGTCGATGAAATATTAAGGATAGGAATGACCGGGAAATTCAAGGTTTACCACTACATGTGGAAGATATCTGTCAAACAGAAAGGACTGACTGACTAGTGGCCTTTCTTCTCTATGCGTTTCGTGCGTGCTACTATGGCCTCGTCCCCCGTGTTGCTTCTTGAGGCTGTCGTCTTGGGACTGTAGGTGGATCTTGATTGATTCTCACAACTACAGCGCGGGTAAGCGAAGTGATGCACCATACCTGCGATGGATGTTGCTTCAGTAGGTGTTTGTGGTGGTGCAAACAGTCTGTTGTACGGTTGGTATCTGTGGCGCTTGCTTCACCACGGTGGCTGCTCAAGTGGACGCTTCTAGTTGCGCCCCGCTGAGCTACCATAAGCTTAGAACACTCACATGCTACCATGTCCTCATAGCATTAAGCATAATTAGTTATTTAGAAACTGCAGGCAGGTATCAATGGCATATATACCGTGGTCGCTTGAGTAGTAATTTGAGAAAGATTGTAAAATTTAGCGCGAAATTTACCGTCCTTGGTGTTGTATCTATCTAAGATCAGATCGGGTCGTGGGTTGAGCTATGAGGGGTTTGCTTTATTCCTGACATTTCGTGACTTCCATCTCTTTGATCAAGCTACAACCTTGAACACCTGAGCTCGAAGAACACACAACACACCATATTCGCCAGCCATTCCTCCCGTCCACACAACTCACCTATATTCCGACCATATTCATCATTAGCCATATCCTCCTCTACCAAGCCCATCAAGAACTTCAACACGCAAGGATGCCCCATCAAGTCCCCCACCATGCAAGACTGGAAGAAAAGACTCAACCACTCCGTCAATGCTAGAGCAGAAGGGGGAACATTGATGGTGAGAGAGACATTCAGGAGAGGTGAGGGGATCTGATAGGTATGGGTGGACGAGACTCTTGGTGGGCATGTTCTGTTATTGAGCAAATCAGGGCTGAGTAGCGGCGCTTGTGATACCCTAGTTGATACGCATTCCTCTTCCTCTTACGTTCTTCTACATCGAGCACCATGACCAGTGGGTAAGACATGATCAGATTTTGATATCTGTGGATACTAAGATACTATCATCGTCATCATCATCATGAAGAAGTTAATATATATATATAACCAAACCACGTCAACCCAGGAAAGAAAATGCGACAGGCTAATGACGTTGTGCCGCTCATGTGTCGCTAAAATATACATGGGCTGCAAACTCCGCCACCGACAGGGTCACCGACCCGTGAAGGCGAGCAACCCAACGCAACAAGACCCAGGAACTGCGTGCACAAAAAGCTCCTCCATCCAGCAACCCGCTAAGCAACAGAGCACAAAGCCGCACGCTCACCTTTTCCATCCTCTTCCTCACTACTACTCGAACTCTCATCGTCACTAGTACCACTCCCACTGAACGGATTCCGCTTCCCCTTCTTCAAGTTACCCAGACTATGCGTCTTGGGATCAAACTTCTTGATCTCTGGTTTAGCAACCGAGTCCTTCTTGACTGAAGCAAGCTGTTCCCCTACAGTGGGGAAACCGGTGTACGCGGAGCGACCTCTGATAAGACGTGATCTGAGTGGTCCCATAGTAGAGGCTTTGGGGGTTGGTTGAGTGGCAGAGGCGAGGGGTGTGTTGGGGATGGGGGACATCCGACCGTTGGGTTGGGACAAATGGCGAAGTTGGGAGGATTGCGTTGCGGGAACGAGCGTAACAGGTTGTGGGGTGGTTTCTGGCGGTGAAGATGGAGGGTCTGCAACCCGACCACTAGTCAAGGCCTTCTCGCCATCTTCACCTTCATCTTCATCTTCGATCGCATCGCTCGCGTCATCACTACTATCGGATGATTCGTCGCTTTCGCTGTCTTTGTCTCCGTTGACTAGCTTGGGAGACGCAATCCGTGATTGTGAACGGGAACGCGAAGTTTCAGATTCATCGTCGCTGCCCGACTTATCTGGCGTGGGCGAGTGGCTTAGAAATCGCGCTGGTCGACGGCCCACTTCAGGCGACGATCTTGCAGAGTTCGCGGCGCTGACAGATTTGGACCTTGATGCCTCCTCGCTTTCGGCTTCGGCTTCAGATTCGGGCCTGCCCTCTGATTGCGGACCAGGAGGAGAGTTTGATCTTGATCTGGAAGCTATTTCGACATCAGCCCGTTCGGCATCCACCATTTCGACATCCACCCTCTCGGCATTTGCGTGTTCGATGTCGTCATTTGGCTGACCGACAGCCTGGAATCCCCAGGATTCGGCATTCCAGGGTGCTGAATTCGGGGCCGGATCTCGCACATCGGGTTGAGTGCTGGGATCATTCGAAGTCTCGACGTCAGGGTCTTCTGTTTCTAATTCCTGAATTTGGTTCGATGCAGCAGCAACTTGTAAATGATACTCCAGATCATCGGGTACGGTGTGTCCGTTCAAACCTGCGTCAAGAAGAGCATCATCTACAATGTCGGGACGCTTTCTAGCTTCTCGAGCACCGGGTGTTTTGGGAAGGTCTCCAAGATGTGCCCGGGTCTTATCCTCTTGCTTCCTCGCCTTCGCGTGACCTCCAGGGAACATCTTCTTCATCACGCTCCTATGGCTCTTCCTCATGCTAGCCGTCATGTTTTGACCAACGTCAGGGTCGACATTCGGACCTGGTGGACTGGGCTTGGCGATCGGAGCTTCTGAGGTCTCACCTTCGTCGCTCTGTGCCTCAAGCTCGCCGTTCTGCACCTCCGCCTCCCCGTTCTGTGCCTCTGCCTCTCGATTATGTGCCTCTGCCTCTTGATTCTGTGCCTCTGCCTCGACGTCGTGCGCCTCCGCCTCCGCCTCATCATACTGAGCGCTCCTCTCCCCGTTTCGTGCCTCTGCATCGGCGTTCTGTGCATCGACGTTCTGTGCATCGAACTCTTCCGATGACGAAGCGCCACTAGATTCGCTTCTAGCAGCATTACCGTTAGCCATTCTCGGGCTCGCGGAAAGCTTGTTGGCTACTGATTTCGCTACTTCTTGTGAAACAGGCCGAAGAAGAGGACGCTGATCACCCGCGGTGACGTTCGGAACATTGGATTTACTGCCGAGGGATGAGGGGAGCATTGGAGTTGATTTTGCGGGCGTGGCGCTGGCCCCTTGTGATGGACGTCCACGTTTTTTGGAAGGGACAGGAGTCCTAACGACAAGTTCTTTGTTGGCTGCTTTTGGCGGACGTCCACGTTTGCGAGGTGACACCGTCGCGGGAACTGGAGCGGCGCTGCTGTTTTGTGGTTCGCTTTCATCAGGTTGGGAGGATGTTGTAGCTGTTGGAACGAAAGCATTACTCCTTCGTCCACGTTTGACGCCTTTGTCTGCCCTTGGCTTCCGTGGCTTCTTTACAGGTTGTGCAGCGAGCTCCTCATCCTCATCGCCAGTCGCCGTGACTGTAGATTGCCAGATATGTTTAATATTATTCGGCAATGGAACCTCTGTTCGGCGCTGGCGTTGTGACGGAGGACTCGTTTTAGATTGCGGCTTGCGCTTGAGAAGCTTGATGGGCTCTCCAGGTATGCCATTGTTCGCGGAGGCTTGGCTCGGTTGTGAAGTTTCCGTCTGCTTGAAATTGCTTACGTTCTGCGGAAGCGGGACAGGTGTTCTTCTGGGTCCAGGCTGCCCTTTGACCAAGGGGGAAGCCGTGCCGTTCACGAGGCTCGAGTTCGTTGAAGCCGACTTTGCAGTGCCGTTGCTTCTTACATCTACAGCTTCGTGTCCTCTAACCATCTTCGGCGTGGTAGTCATAGAATACGATGTTCTCTTCGGTTTTTTGAGAGAGCCCTTCTTTCCCCACGTTGCGACTTGCTCTTCTGCGACAGACGTTCCGTTCGTGAATCCCGAGTCTTCCATGGCGTCTACGTCTTCAACATGTACACTCACCCCAGAAGCAGAGGCAGCAGTCTCCTGAGGTGTCGACTCTATCTCGTCTAATGGAGCCACTTGGAACAATCGGGTTTTAGTGCCTCTCAGTCCTTGTGTGCTGCTCTGTTCGTTGAGGTTGTTCTGTGTACTAGGCGAACGTGGTCGCGAGTTGTTGAGCAGACTAAGATCTCTCTCAACGTTCTTCCGAGCGTTCGGAGACCGGCCGTAGGTTATAGAAAGCTTCGAACGCGGCTTCATGAATGATGGAGAGGTTGTCGTTCTGTTAGCCCTATGCCCAATGAAAGCATTCTGCGATGCAGCCGTCTCGAGTTCTTCCTGGGTGGACTCTGGCGACTCGCGGATAGCGGCTTCTTCATAGTCTTCTTGTGGAGAAGGGGTGGGATCCAAACCGATTTGTGTATCGTCACTTTCCGTAATCGCATGTTCGCTGATCCCCTGCTCAACGCGAACTGCGCCCGAGGCCCGGTGCTGGAGATTCTCTCTCGACGCTCGCTTAGCTGCAGACAGTCTGGATGCCGGTAAGAGGGGCTTCTTGAAGGGTAGATTAATACTCGTCGCGATTGGACGCGAGGGAAGATCAGAGCCGAGTTCGGGAGATTCCTCCTTCGTTTGAGCCACAAATTGTGGATTGCCGGTTTGCGAGTTGTCTACGAAGACAGGAGAATTGCCTGTTCTAGATCTCGTGGTCCGATCCCTTCTTGCCTGTATCTGCGCGTTGGTTTCCTCGGCGTGTGACTCCCCGCTGCGGTCCGATTCCGTTGAAGTAAGTGGGCGGTCGCGAACGGGATCCAGATGCATAATTTCGCGCTGTTCGGCCGCTAGACGCCTCCTCTTGTTCCCCCGTTCCTCGCTTGATTCTCGGGCGCGCTTCGACGCGCTACCGGGCCGCAGGTTGGTGGTTGGGGGCATCGAGAACATGCGATTAATGAAGCTGGGTACAACTTTGACCATGCGCATCTGGTTGTCCCGCTCATTTTCAAATATATCGCCAACCGTGTCGTCCAAGTCGAGATCGCAATCGTAGGCATCTTGCAACTTTTTGATCATAAAGCAACTTCGCAAGGGCGTCAGTAACTATGCAGGCGTTGCGCAAGAGGAGCAACTCACTCAGCCTGCGTATGGTCCAGATAGTTCCGCTTGTAGCGCACTTCGATTAGAGCCCACACTTCCCCGAAGGTTAGACCCGAGTGCACTGGCAGCGCGAACTTTCTGCCTTTGAAGGCCGCCAGCGCGGCCGCTTGATGTGGGCCATGCGCGTTTTCGGCGGCAAGAGGGAGAACCTCAACGATCAGTCGCATGCGCGTATGGAGGTCCGCCATTGCTCGAGAGCCGCCGTGGCTAGGTCAATGGTGAGAGGGCGCAAGAGGCATGTTGTTGTTGCGGGGTGGTTGGTGTACATAAGTTTTGAGAAAGTTCGGCTCTGAGCGCGCGATTGGCCAAGTGTCCAAAGGTCTTGGCAACACCGGAGCTCCTTCCCCGCGGTGAATGAGAGCTGTCACTGCCGACGTCCACCTGCTATAATTATTGTGTTACCAACAGTAGGGGGCTCAGAACTTGAAGCAATGGCATCTCATACTACGCATGGATGGATTCCTAGGCCGCCACTGCCCATCTTCCACCGTAGACCGACCCTCGGGAGTCTCACTCTATCCGGCGAAGGTGCACGTGACAGCGCGTTTGCTCGACTGGGCGAGTCGTAGTGAGTCCAATCGCGACTGCCGACCACCTCCGGCTCCGCTCGCTTTGCCCACGGACGGCTTCTTGACAACTCGATACAATCACTCACCTCCTCGTCGATCAACATCCGTCCTCCACCACAGAGCACAATGGCGGACCGAACGAAGAAGCGAAAGGTGACGATACTCAACCACGGAGATGAGTTCAGCTAACTTGCAGTAGAAAACTCACTCACCTAAACATTCGGGTGCCTCTCACAAACGTATCCGACAGGCGTCCGCACCGACAGCAAGCAACAATGGCCCTGGCAGTGGGAGCACTCTTCCGACGAGTACAGACTGGCGCTTCCGACTCAAGGTACACAAGCAGTGCATCGCCATAGCGGCGCAGAGCCACCACCAGCATGAAGCATTGGATACTCGACACCCTCTGACGGAACTCTACTAACCGTGTCCACCGATAGGTCATCTCGTCCGCCATTGAAGTAGCCGATGAGGTGTTTGAGGAAGCCGTACAAGGACTGGTTCAGATCTGCTTCCCTGAGACTGTGCTGGAGGAGCTCGGCGTCGAAGTCATCGCAGCGCATATGCAGCAAGACAACGCTCCTCAGGAAAACGTCGAGAGGATGAGGAGCATCTTCAAGTCTGCGATGATTCAACGAGTGGCATGGATGCTCGCTCAGTATTCAGATACCCCGGGAAAGCTCGAGAGTGCGATCTCGGCACTCACGGATGCAAGCCGAGCTTTGCACGGACAACGCCAAAGTCAGGAAGTTGTCAGTGACTCTTCGAGTATCGGCGATGACACCTCAGCAAGCTCCGACGAAGCGAGCGAGTCCTCCGAGGACGAAGAGATCGTGCAACGAAAATATGCAAAGAAGACAAGGAAGAAGGGTAAGACGTCGAAGACCAAATCGCAGCTCAAGAAGAAGAAACAGCAGGATGCCGTAGACGAGGCCGATAATCAGGTGTCCGAGGTTGATACAGTGCAGTGTGCACATGACGAACCAGCCGCGACGAGGCAAGGCAAGCCTTCGGTCACAGAGGAGAAGAAGGTGTCGAAAAAGTGGCGCTGGAACGTGGACGCTAAGGGTCTCACTGCGGATGATATCGCTGACATCTTCAAAATAACGTCGGATCTATTTGCATACCATGCCCTTCCGGTGGTACAACAACAACTTGGGCCAGCAGCAAGAAGGAAGGTTATTCGCAACAAGATACAGTCTGTCTTGGACGACATGCCGGACGACGAATACCAGCAGTGGGTTGACAGCCTCCGGAACCTTCACAAAGGGGACACCACCATGCTCGAACGCGCCACAGCGAAAGACTCCGGAAGGAACATTGCTCGTGCCACGCCTGCACCTACCTCCCGACGCCTGAAAGAACACGATGATAGAGCTACGAGGTGGCAGCAGGACAGGCTCAGTGCAGATGTCGACGAAACGACAGCCAATCCCATCTCCGTGGGTGGCCCACCCGTTACCGTTGTTAAGCGAGAGCATGGTTTGACTGACCTGGGCCAAGAGGCCGTTGCCGCTGGCGGAGCAGTCGGCAAGTCTGATGACCTCGAAACCAACTCATCAGCCTTCGATCGTATTTCCCCCAAAGCCGTCTCGCCAGTAAGTTTTCCCATCCGGTCAGTCTTCTTCGTGCTGATTATGACCAGCGCAATGAACCAGCAAGTTCAGAGACGCCTATAGTTGACCTGCTTTGGGGGCCTTCAGTTATTGACAATTTCAACCGAGGGGCCGCGGCAGGGGTTCTAATGAAGGGTATTAACGATCGGGTGTCAAGAAATGTGAGTAAATGCGCTAAGTACTGCGTACGCCCTTGACATAGAATAGTCCATTAATGTAACGTACGACAACGGTGCCACTCAGATCGCAAGCAAGCAAATGCTGCATCATTTACTTGGCAGTGTTACTCCATGTCAGCCTACTTCTCATCTATACGATCCAACTATGCTAAGATGCCTCATTGAGTCACAACTTGTGCCATGGGTGATCTCTAATCCTACTTCGTTCCCGGAACTTATCGCCCAGCCACTCTTTTTCGCGAGCTTAATGCCTGTAAGTGAATTCGCGCAGCATGAGTTGATTGAACTCTAATTATGTTGCTTGGTAGTGCAGTCACACAGTCCTGAATCTTCTGTACAAGGACAGGTTTTTGTCAAATTGTGAGCATGTGAAGCGGCAGATCACGTTCTCATTGAAGCGTCGATATTATCCAAGCGAGAAGTTCCAAAAGCTCCAACACCTGATTGTAGTGGCCTTGAAGAGGAATGGTGATGGAATGACTAAGCGAGCTAAGCTGGAGAGAATTCTGCGACACGTTGCCTTCAATTACCGGAATCTGTTCCCCGAACTGAAGAATTCGAGCGTGGTCAATATGTGGCAGCGGACCACTGGCCAGAATTGGTAGGAGACTCGCATTGCTGGACACGGTAACGAGCATTAGGGCGCCTCTAGGGGCTCGTGGCAAGGCGGTTATGTACGAAAAGGATAGACAAAAACAAATCTGTCTGGATAGTTCGCGGAACGAATGATAACTCTGTCACATGCGCGCATTCCCTGCTCTAAGATGTTCGTTGGACCGAACTCCTTTACTCGCGGATAGCCATCACGTTCCTCATACCTGAGGTTGACTACAAGTCAAGTAGATAAGTGTCCGACATTGTCTTTGACGCCAGCCCCATCGGGGTGTCCTAGAGAACGGCTTTCTGTGTAGACAAGAAAAACGCGCTGAAGGCGAGCCGGTCCACCGTCATAGAGGTTATATATCGTTGTGCCAACACAAACACGACGCATGTAAGTTACGAGATCGACCACTTCAACAGTAGAAATTGGAGGTCCGTATACGTGACACCACACCTCAAGCCATTCGTTTTCCCGTAGTACTCTTGGACCTTCCAAGATCGAACAACACTGGGCATCCACTACCACCACTTCAACCCACTTTCACTAATGTATCATCCCACTTTCCGCCATAACCCCAACAAACTTCCCATACCTCTCCACACTCCTCTCCCTCAACCTCTTCCCGTATTTCATCATGAAGAAAATACTACAAACCTGTGCCATCCCCACAAATGCAGCAGTGATAAAACAGCTCTGCAGTCCCATATCAGTAACCCAAGGCGTAATTCCATACCCAATCGCAAAACTCATTGTATTGCGTATCAGAATAACCGTGATGATGGCCTCGCCCGACAACGCGCGATACGAATCGATACAATACGCGATGGAGAGTTGTAAGCCGATCATGTTCGTCATACCGATGACGCCCATGGCAAAGACGGGTCCGAACCAGTGCACGTGGTGTGCAGCGCCAACGCCCCAGAGGATGAGGCCGAAGGGGATGAGGAGCAGGGAGGGGACGAAGAGCCAGAGGCGGTGCTCGGATTCCATGATGCCATTGTTTTTGCGCGCTTTGCGGATGATGAAGTAATCGCCTACCCAGCCTGTGTATGCGGCGCCCAGTGCGACCCCGATTAGTGGCGAGACGTAAGCTACGCCGACCATACTGGCAGAGAAACTGTATGTTTCGCCTAAGATGAGGGAAGCGGTGGCATTGAGCACGTTGAACCAGACCAGGTTCGAGCCGTAGGAGAAGCCGGCGTAGAAGATTACAGGGAAGGTGGCAAAGAGTAAGGGACGGGTGACCATGCCCTTTAGTTGGTTTGGTTTGCGGAGGTCAGAGGTTTGGAAGAGTTTGAGTTTGGTGAGGTAGGTTTTGCGGGTTTGGGGTGGTGAGTGAGATGTGGGTTGTGGGTATTCGGTTGCGGTGGCTTTTTCGGCGTCTTTGGTCCCGGTAGGGCTGTTGTTTCTGGGTGTGCTTTGCGGAGTGTTGGCTTGATGGCGGTTAAAGTTTGTTTCTTCCATGAAGAAAAAGAGGAACACGAAGCCAATGCCGTTGAAGATTGCACACCAGTACTACTTCTGGTCAGCTACCCGTTATAAAGGATGGATGGAACTTACCAAAACCCACTGCCATCCTTGAGCGTCTGCAATGAATCCAGCAATGATTGGAGCGAAGAAGTTACTTCCAGCAAGAAGGAGGCCATACAATCCAAGATATCGACCTCTCTCATGTGTAAAGTAGATATCCGTGATGCTAATCTCACACAAACTCTCGATGGGCGATCCCACGAAGCCTTGTATTATCTTGTTGGCTATCCATTGCCCGTTCGTTTTCGTGTGTGGAGCCCAGACTTGAGTTGCAATAGTTGCGAGAATAGAGAGGAGATAGACTGGTCGTTTTCCGTACTGGAGCGCTAATGGCTGCCATAGCAGACAGCCCCATCCGAAGAAGAGAAACATGTAGCTGATATACGTTAGTATCATATCAAGCTCAAATAGTCCTGAACGAACCCAGTGCCTTGATTGAGATCGTTCAGCGTCAACCCAGTTTCTTGACTAATCGGCACCAAAACCGAGTAGATAGCAGCGCTAGCAATACCAACCATGAGCGTATAGACACACATGCATACCGTGCTCAAGGCTTTCCTCGACGGCAACCAGTTGAGGGGATCATCCGGATCAGAAGATGGAGATGGGACGAGAACGATATCTCGCTGGCCACCCTCTGCATGTCGCGCACTGATCGTACCGAGGAGATCGACCAGATGAACGGTTCCAGGGATATCCGTTGCGCCATCGTGATTATCAAGTGAGGTGTCGGCCATGCAGACGGTGTAGATTTACGAGACTAGGGAAAGCAGAGCCAGGGGGAGATAAACAAGTATAAAGAGAAGGTAAGCTGGTATGGCAAGTGTTTATAAGATAGCCTTGAGTAACGTTGTACCGAGGTGACACTTCCGGCGTTCCGCTATCAGGTTGTCTGGGGATAGGATCTGCAACCCTGCTTGGACCGCATTTAGTGTCGAAGCTAAGTCGATATGCGAGCCCGTTCGGACTATAGCACCCTCACAAGGTATACGTCTAGTGCGTGGTGATACGCGTGTGCAAGGTCTTCCGGCAGAAGTGGAGCAGAATGAGAGATAAGCATACGAAGATCTGAAAGAGGTACGATAAGATGTGAATCAAGCCCATGTACAATCTGGAGCAACGTAGCCGATTTTTGGTCCGAGCTTTGACAAGCCACGTCCAAAGCTTGACAAGAGAGCAATGTAGATTAATTAGAGTCGAGGGTGCACCAGTATGAGTCGGCTACGCTTGCCCTTATTGGCTAGCGTCCGCTTAGCTACAAACCCCACATTTCCACCGCAGCCTTGTAGGCACCAACATCAACCACCGAAGATACAAATCACCAGGGATTTTGAAATCTACATACTATACACCATCCAGCCTACTTTTCGGCGGACCACTCTCGTCCACTACTCCTGTTGGCCACACTTCCAAGGCAAAAATTCGAACATGGAATCGACCACCATGCCGCTTAAACGAAGGCTGACAGAGGGGACCAACGCAGCGGAATCCCGCGTCGCCGCTGGACGCAATGCAGCGACTGTCTCCGCAAAGCGTCGCAAAGTGAAGAACCCCGGCAACATAAGCCTACCCTCGACCTTCCTGCGACTACCTCGGGAGATCCGCGATCTAGTCTACCACGAAATATGGAGGACCAAGCTCCCTTTCACAATCACAAATCAGAACAGCGAGTTCATGGTCGAATACGAGATTCCATCAATTGAAGGATTTCAAGTCACACTTCCTGGCCTCGAAACGCGTTCCAGAAAATGGGCTTACCCAGCCCCTTGGTTTCTCGCCAATAAGCAGATCCTCAAGGAGGCTATCGAGCAGTTCCAACACAAGGCAAAGTGGTGAGACGTCTAGGCACTTCTATTGTGTGGATACCGCTCACATATCCTCTGCGTTGTAGGCTGTTTCTGAATGACCACCACACCAAGACACATATCTCTTCCCTACTCAACCCTTGGACGACCCATACGCTTGAGCTAGGCGAGATCAGGATCGCCGAACAGCAATATTTGCTACCCAACGGTCGCAGCATCGCAAGTCGTGTAGATCTCCGGATGCCTATTATTAGCCCACTTCGCATTCGCAACAATGCTTTCGTTAACGAATGTACTATCCGCAATCTTGGCTTCACACTAGACATCTCGTCAATCAAATCCATTGTTGCCCCAGACCGCCAAGTAGACATAGACCTACGTCCACTCCCGTCACTAGCTCTACCAAGCTTGACTCGGGTGGCTATTACATTACGGTTTGGAAAGAGGTGGAGCGCTCGTGAAGACGACAATGCTGTCAAACCGAAGATAATTGGAGCTGTGGAAGAGTTGGGTCCGCTGCTGCTGCGTGGAAGGGCAAAAATGGAGCTCCATAGATGTATTGAGAAGCCGGATGTTTGGGCGTACATATTTTGCAAGACATCGTAGGACTTGACCAAAGGGTAAAGCGAACGCGTTTGGGCGCTTTGGAATACAGTTTAGATCAACAAGTGCACATTTTGATGCTACGGTGCGTTGTTCCGACGTTGATTGCGACAATCAGATAGGTTTTGTTTTCGCTGTATCAGCTTGCTTGAAGGGCTATCGTTCGACCAGATCTAGTCACTTCGCCCAAGCCTCAGACGCGCAAGCGTATGCTACTAGGCCTCCTCGAGGCAGTCGCCCTTGCTCAGCTTTCTTACAAAAAACTGCCAGGGCCCTATTACCGTCATCTGAATCCTAGAACTTTATCATCGCCCTCAAACTCTCGTCCCTCGCCTGTCTTGTCTGCATATCCTTCACGCTCGTTCCACTGCCGGATTTCACGGCGTATTTTGTGCGCACTGACCCCACGCTGTCTCTTGCACTAGCCATCGCGCTTTGCCTGCTGCAATGGTTCGACACTGGCTCGATAGTGTATTCGAGAAAGACAGACTGGTACTGGTGCAGTAACCTAGGGGGATGTAGACTCAGGACCTCTGCGCATGCCGCCCGTTTATAGCCACAGGAGGATTGAGGACCGTGAACTCTATTTTACTTAATCGAGTGCACCAGTCCATTGTTTGTGTATTTTGTTCTCGGCTGGAAGATATCGAGCACATTAACTGCAGCCTTGACTATAATCAAATGTCGTATGACTGGTCGCGTACTCCAGCTTCGAATCCCGCTCAAGACGCGCTTGAGGAGCGAGGTCTTGTAGACATAATTACCTCATATGATGACTTCCTGGACGAGGAATACTGTCGTTTGGAGCTTCTTATATGCGGGAAATAGAGCGGTATAGATTGTCATAACCGAGTTTGCACCGTATACTAAGACGAAGCCGCTAATGCGGAGCAAGACAGTGTTGGTGATGATCAGGTAGAGCACCCGTTCTGAAATCAATCGACGCTGTTGCGACAAAGGATGTGAAGTCGCAAGTAGAGGATCAGAGGTTGACCGGTGACCACGATCTTTGACCATCAGTTGACGATGATTACAAAAGACAACAACATCGACTTACATGTCTATCTAACGAAGATCAATGTAAAGTAGAGGCAAACCGGCAGGGTGAGGGCGAGGTACTTTAAATAGCATCCGATAGAATGGCGACCAAAACCCGGTAGAAGTAAAGGCCTGATGCTTCTTGGTTGTCTTGAAGACAAGTGCGGTGAGCTCGATGACGTTGTAAAGTGCGACGCCGATGAAGGTTGCGAGAAGGAGACCGAGGCTCAGGGATATATGGGTATTATCGTAATATTTACCGCTGGCCATGAAGATGCGAAAGGTGAATGCCGATAGACGCGATAGAATAACAAAGAGCAGAGACGGACAAGGGACAATAGTTGAGAAGAGAGGCAGGAACGGAATTGGCCTAAGCCATCGTGGAAAACGAGAATAATGATAGAAATTGGAAGTAGAGAGAGGTGTAGGACTGCGGAAGACTTTTACTATGTGTAGGGATTGACAGATGGTGCGGATTCGTTGACCGCTCATATAGCCCAGAGAGAAGGAGAATGGGTGTGGAGGAAGGCACGCATGTTGAACCTTAGTATCTGCCTCGAAAACCAGCTCTTCCAGTTGGAGAGCAGTGGGAATATCGTCTTGAGAAGACATGTGTACCAAAGCCTTTGTGCCATCTGCACACAGTCCCTCTTTACCCATTCCCCTCAACCCGGAAATTGCTCTTTCCCCCAACGTACCTTCCCCAAATCACAACCGAACACAACATGTTCAAAAAGAAGCCCCACGGATCCTTTCAAAGAGTACTCGAACCTAGAACCCGAGCAAAAAAAATGGTAGCTTCTCTTTGACTGTATCCAATTAGTATTTCATGGATGATTGAGGTGAAGGAAACGTACTTGAGCGTGTCATCCTTAGTGCAGGGGCCATGCTAATCTTCTCTGTATCGTTTCAAATGACTAGTGCCCGAAGGCGAAAGATTTTGATGGTATTGGAGTATATATACAGGTGTGTATATTCGAGCGGAATATTGGTGGCTGTGAAGATGGTGTGAGGGTGGGGCGCGGGCGGGGATGGCTGGGTCTTGAGGAAAGAACGTTGAACGGAGGATGTGACTTCACAAGATACTTTACACGACGACAACAGAGTTATTATTTCCTCCACCACCTCTCCCTAGAATTAGAAAACGAAGTCTGCGAAGCTCATTCAAAGGGGTGTCAGTGCGTGTCGTCTCACTGGACCAAAACGCATACTCAAACCACCAACCTAACCTTCAACTTATCCCCCTCCACAATCTCATCCTTCATCTTCTCCAAAGCATCAACATCCCAAGTAGCTACCATATACCTGCCAGACATCCACGTCCTCGCTCCGGCCGTAAACCACACGCACGACCCACCAGCAAGCTCCGGTGTATCGATACAAACTATAATCTCACGTCAGCCCAGACATCCACATCGTCTACACTCCTTTCTCTGAAACGCAAACATGAAAGTGAAGAAGAGACGGGAAAAGAAACGGGGGAACTTACAAGGCTCCAACACCTTCTCCCTGGCCGTCAACTCTGTCGCTACACCACCAGGATGCAGGGAAACAACATTGACTCCCTTATCCCCATACTCTGCCTGCACAAACTCGGACAACCTGCACAGCGCTACTTTACTGATCCCATAGGCCGAGATACCCGCGCCGAGGGTATGCGCGCCAATGCTCGACATATTGATCACATCCGTAACGACCTTCTCCTTCTCCGCAGTCTGCACCATAAGCGGCAGAAACGCATGCAAGAACAGATATGGCCCCTTGAGATTGACCTCCAAGCACCTCCACCAATCATCCGGTTCCGTGTCGGTAATTGGCACCCACGGGTTACTGGTCCCCGCATTGTTAATCAGGACGTCCAAACGGCCTTCTTTCTGCTTGACTTCTTCGGCGCATTTGTGCACTGCGTCGGAGTCGATGGCATCTAGTGTGAATTTGTGGACCCTGATCTCCTTGTCGATTTGTCCGATTTCGGTTGCGACTTCGTCGAGCTTGGAAAGCGAACGCGCGACGATGATGATGCTGGCTACGCCTGCATGGGCGTACTGCAGCGCGACGGCGCGGCCGATGCCGCGGCTGGCGCCTGTGATGAGGACTACTTTGCCGGGCTGCTTGAGCGAAGAGGTTTGGACTACGGAGATTGCAGGGTAGATATCTTGGTGGAGGTTTTCTAAGCCGACGAAGCCGTAGCCCGTGTGTGGGGGGAAGATTGGGTGGGACATTGCGACGTGTGAGACAGGGGAAGTATGTGTTGTTGATGAAAAGGTATATGCGTGAAGGCTGATAGTGTTGTAAAGCTGGAGTATGGTAGGAGATGCTCAAGACGAATGAGGGGTAGATATATGAAGACGAAAGAGGACCCTTTTGTACCCTCCACGAGTTCAACACCACCCAGACGCTGTCATGCCAGTCAGCCCTAAAGGCGCACACTATCGTTCTTGAATCTGTAGCCGGCATCCTCCAACTACATTCCTGCACACCTACGGCAATCCTTGCCTACAAAGGATCAGTATACGACGGAAATCTTGTGTATGTCTGGATGTCTCTGTACTAATCGTCATGGATCACGAAAATCATCGGAGCTAGCGAACATAAGCCGAATCTCCGAGCCTAACCCAAAAGGGAGCTAATTAAAGCAAGAAGACTAATTTCCAGATTAGATGTGATCATAAAAACATACTGACGAGTGACATAGCAACGCAGGCACTGAGTTTTGTTTTTGGCACCGCTTACGCATGTACCTTATCAAGCAAAGACGGAGGCTGACTACTAAAATTTCCTGCCGGAATGGTTGGGGCTAATTAGTTGGACAGGGTTCGCGGTGGAAAGCCAGCGGGCGGTCAATCAAAGCTCGAGGGCAACGCGTAAGGGAGGCGTTAAGGAGCACCCACATAAGGATTCCGGAGCACCCACATAAGGGATCTAGTCTGGTAAGGGTTAGTACAGGATCGGGTTTAGGTAGGATTAGGGTTAGAGTAGGGTAATTGGGTAGATCCGCCTTATGTGGGTGCTCCGGAATCCTTATGTGGGTGCTCCTTAACGTCTCCCAACGCGTAACGGCGTGAATCCTTAGAGTGGGGCGTAAAGGCATAAACCCGGACCCGGATGCAGGCATAGAAGCTGACATTATTCTCCAGAGCATCCCCCGCTCCCACAACAGTGACGCCGAGACAGAGCACTCACGAGACTCACAGCACAGAACTTTCACTACGACGCAGAAACGACTCAAGTCGTTCCCACACCATTGTATTACACTATCAAAAAGGTACGCGAACAAGTGCAACGAGCAAATACCTACATGCCCGTCCACTCAAGGCAAATCCATCCACGCTTTCTATCCGCGCAGAGCAGGACCCTCCATTGCGTCATCCAAAGTCCCTATACCGCTCTTCCATAGCGCAAGCGCGCGCCATACCATGAGCCAAATACCCCTCAAAAAGCAAAATAAGATGGTACAGTAATATAACAATCCCAATGCCCAATGCCAGGCGGGGCCCTCAATAGCCGTGCCTTGGATTAGGATGTAAACAGACGCCAGGCCGCTCCGTCTTTTGGTTGAAAGGAAGAATGCATGCCCCAATCCGTTCGATGTTGAAAGCGCTAAATCAAGGAAAGTTGCACGAGTTGATGGATGGAGAACGCCATGACATGCAAGGCCTGTTGCCTAAGCCAACGGTTCAAAAAGCTTTTCCAGTCGAAATGGTGATGGTGTTGAAACAGGCTATCGATATCGTTGAAAGACTCGGATGAAAAAATCTGGCAGAAGTTCGGAGGCCTTAGTTGAGGAAGCCCTTGCAGCCGACGGAACCGCAGAGACAGGGGATACGATCGGTCGCGTCCATTTCGCGCTCGAACTTATAATCGTAGGTGAGTTCCTCGTCTAATCAAGGTTAGTGGTGTTCCACAAGGCGAATAAACAATGGTACTTACCCTGACCAATGTCCCGCAATGCATAGATGACAATACGCTTCGTGCCATCCACTCGAATGATCTTGGCCGTGCAGTTCGGTGTGCAGCTGTGATTGATAAACCGTGCAATACCACCCATCTTCGTTGCGTCGATAACCGTGTCCTCGTCGATGCGGAAAAGGTAGCTCGAGCCAACGCCTTGCATGTCGTACTTGACCTCGCGTAGATCTGCAACGCGTTGCCGGACCTGTTCGCCAACATACTCGATGATCATGTCGTTCGCGATGATGTTCTCTTGCGCATAGAGACCCCAATTGTGAATGGCAGAGCGGTCGAACTTGACGAGCTTCTTCCGCTTCTTAAGCTGATTGAAGCGTAGCGCGTCGCCTTCGGCGCCAGACATGTTCTTCGAAATGCTAATGTCGTTCATCAAGCGACGATTGCTTGCACGGTTGGCGCGGGAGGCGGCAGTTGTAGAGGGCTTCGCGCTTGTTCCTGTCTGAAACTTGAAGCCCTCGACTGTCGCCATGGTGCGTTCTTGCTGCTTGGCCTGGCGCTGGCGTTCTTCACGCTCGTACTGAACGCGAATGCGATGTGGGAGATACTTCGACTTTTCAGCCTCGCGGATCTTCTTGACGCCTTCGGTCCTAGCAGAGCCGGTGGCGTTGGGAACGTAGTGGCCTTCAATCTTGGTTTCGGTGCGTGAGACACCCTCCTCGCCTGGTCGATTGAGGTGCTTGATCGACTTTTGCTTCCAAGCCCAAGATTGCGCGTCTCCAATCTTCGCGGCGGCCATAGATTGCAGTGAGAATCGTAAATGCACGAAATCCTCGTTGTCCTTGAGCAAATGCTGCCAACCGTCAATGTCCATAACCACACTGAAGTCATCGTCCACAGTCCGCCGGGGTTCGGTAATTGAGACGCCCCAATTGATCGAAGAAGGCCATTCCTCCTGTGGTGTTTCTTCAATAACAGGTACCTTAACAGCGGGTTCGGTCTCCTCAACCTCGGCAACCAACAAATCCACCGCAGGCGAGATTTCTGTGGTGACCGATACTTGGGCAACCCTCGCTTCCTCCTCCAGTTGCTTCTTCGATTTTCTCTTCGACTTCGGAATGCTCTTCTTCTTCGTCGGGGCCTTTTCTGGTTCAGGCAACTCAGTTGTCTGGATGGGTTTGGAAGCGTCTTCGTCCTCGTGAGTAACAATGACTTCAGGCTCAAGTTTGTCTTCTGGAGGTGTTTCCACCCCAAAGATGGCATCCGCCTCTTGTTCAATCTTCCGCAATCTTCTAAACCCTTTGAGCGCTTTGTCCGCTTTCTTCCAAATGGGTGACGAACGAGGCAGAATAGCAAGTACTTGTTCAAGCTCTTTTTCTGCCATGTTTTCGGGATCTTTGTGGATGCAATGAGCAAGCAAACTCCTAGCATGGGAATCGTCCATCATCTCATCGTCGCTTTCCTCGCCCCATCCGGCTTCAATGCGCCGCCGCTTGGCTCGGTGCGCCCGTGAAGATTCTTCGTCATCCTCCTCATCCGAACTTTCAGCGCGGCTGATGGGGCGGCTTTCTTGTTCTTCGGTGGCGCCGCCTGTGTGGGTGCTTCGGCCTTCATCATCCGATTCGTCGTCGCCCTTCATGAGCTCCTCCATCCGTCGGTAGAGACTATGGGCAGCCCGAGGTTTGGGAGGCGCCTTTCGTCGCTCGTCTGCAAATGCATTGACGATCTTCTGGGGCTTCTTCCCGCGGATTCTGTTATGGTCATATGGCCCAAGGGCCTTCCGTCCATGTCTTCCACCAAACCCAGCACCCCGGGACCTTGGTGTAAGAGCTGCAGCGGGATCCAATCCAAGGGTCACAGACGGCGGAGGGCGTGTGTCCTCTTCTATCTTCTGTGGGTCCGGAATGTCCAGTCGTCGACGCTTGGCTACGTGTCGATCGGGAGCCATCAGTTCAAGCAAGACTGGGCCGGCGGTTCTTTGCTTGATTTCGCTTATCATCCTGTCGTGAAGCTCTCCCTTGAGAATTTCTATGGCAGCTGCCACGGGGTCAACAGCTTCTGCTCTCTGCTTCTTTTCCAACTCCCAATCAGCAGCCTCTTCTTCAGAAATTCGTTCTTCCTCAGCCTTTATTCTTTTCTGCAGTATTGCGCGCTCCGGACTTGGACTCCGTTCGTAGTTTGGGTCGCCGTACTGATTGCATTCCATGTTCATGACATATGTGAACAGGGCCAGCATATTGCACTCGTTGTAGCACCTGACCGTCTCGTCCTCGCCTCGTTTCGATTCCTCGAAAATGACGTAGTATCCAGTATTATCGCACCGCACATCCTTCCAGTGGAAATTCTTGAGACGCTTCTTGAGATGGTCCACGGTTGTGCTCAGCACAGGAACGTATTGGTGAGCGATGAACAGATACGGCTTTCGTTTCAACTTTGGCTTCACTAGCTCTCGTTCGACGAGGAACGATAGTTGAGCTTTGCGGGAGAGCGGCTCACGTGGGGGAGGCGGTCGCGCGCCTTTGCCAGACGGTCCTTTGGGCACGTTCGCCGGCAAATCGAACGTCCCAGGCGTTGGAGTTGCAACTTTCGCAGCGAGCTTGGCCCGGAGCTTCTCCTCTCCTTTCCGACTCTGCTCCACCGTATAATCGACTAGTCGCGTGCACCTCCGCCCTTCGCGATCGCAATGGACTTTAACGGTCTTGAGCCCGATGCGCTCGTTGGTGCCCTCGCGCTCCGCTCTTTTTGCTGAAGTGGACGCTTTGACAGCCGCTACCCCACGGGAGGCGGGAGTGTCCCGAAACTTGACCAGACATATGCCCAGAAAGCTACCGTTATCGGGATGAATCTGATTCTTAACAGACTCCACGTCTCCATAAGCAGTGAAGAAGGCCCTCAGCTGCGCATCCGATGTCAGAGGGTCGAAACCGGTCACGACGACCTGGGTAGCGGGCCCGGGGCCGCAGGATATGCGGGGATCGTAAGAGTAAGTCTTGGCGACATACGGCGCTATCCGAAGCTTCGTCTTTGCTGAACCTGTGACAGGAGACTTAACATTGTACTTGCCAGAGGTATAGCCGACAATAGCCAGACGGGGGTCCGGAGGAGGAGATGGGTCGCCCTGCAACACAGTTAAGTTAGCCTTAGCGTCGCAGGACCACCCATCTCAGGAAACATGTATGACCATCACGTACCTTGTCATATATATCCGTGTATTTCGGCGGCACGCGCTTGGCCCGCTGGTCCTTGATGTTTGGGTCCATCGAAGCATCGTAGTATAGGCGCTGGCCCAACTTGCCGTCGGCGGGTCGTATTGATATTCTCGCGTCTGGGGGTGTGTGCACGGGCGTTATGGTGTCGGTAGAATCTTTTGCGATGGCGCTTGACGGCGCATTGTGCGAGGTCGCGTACATAGTGTCATGCGAAGGCTTCGCTGAGCGAGGACTGGGCAGCTTGCCCGGCGGGGAAGAATCTGTACTGGTCAAAGGGGTGAGGGCGTGGAGCGAAGGGTTGCGACCAGTGTACGACATATTGTTTGCGGCGGAGAAGATTGACGAGGCGGAGCTTGCAATCGAGCTGTCTGAACTGGCGCGGTCTAGCAGGTCGCCGAAGCGCAGGCCATGATCGTCTGGAGAATGCGTGGTGCTCTTGCCCTCGGTTACGTGATTTTCAACAGCGCCAGCGGACGTCGCGCCTGGCTCTCGCGGGCGCGCGCTGACGGACGAGGCCGCCCGCCGCAATGATCTGTCTCTGTCTGCTGTTGCGCCGTGTCTTCGATCAACCGTGGACTGTGTAGACGTGCCGAAGTTGGGTGTATGTGCCGCAGGGCCACGCGACATAACCTGGTGAGCTGCTCAGCACAACTGCACGCGGCCCATCACTGTGCTGCTGGGGAGAGGAGGTTGTCGTTGGGCAGAGGCGCCCACTGTACGGACTCGATGCTGTCGCGAGCGGCAGGTTGGTTGTGGAGAACGCGAGAGGTACGCGGTGCAACGGATGGGAGCGCTGGAGGTAGAGGTAGGCGCCGAGGCGGTGGCAGAGGAAGGATAATGGGAGAGATGAGACGTCACGGCAACCGACAGCAGTCTGCATGCGCAAACGGGGTGGTGGGCGGAGATGGGGGCGTGGAAATGGAATGCGTACGAGATGAGGTCCGCTAGTGCCAAGATATCTCGCTAGGAAAGGGGAGAGCGATCGTCAACCAAGGCTTCATCAATGAGTCCCCCATCCTGTAACCACCCACCTCCGTAAACCGTCGCGCAACCTCCTGCATGCACCGCGCATCGCTCACATAAGCCAGCGTCGCGCGCTGCCTCTGCAGCTCACCATCCTCCTGGCACGCCCGCATGCTCGCAACACGTCTGCCAGCCCCCGCGTCATCGCATCGCCGCGCTTCCCAATGCCCACATAGCGAACGACCACGCCCACGAGCATAGCGGCTTGCGAACATGAACTAGATTAGACACGCACGCGACCGTGTCCATCTTCTATAATTCATTGCGCCGATAGTGCGAGGTTGTTGAATGCTCACGTGAGCTAGGTTTCTCGAAGCCTTTAGCTGTGTTGGACGCGAGAACGTTAGATTGCCACAGCACGCCATTGTGGGAGCCCGCAATACATCACTGTCACGGGAAGACGCCCAACGAGATATGACGCTGGTCTATCGGGTGCTGCCTTCGGCCATGCTGCGACAAAGGCGCGCGTCGACCCATAGACATCTGCCTAAATACATGCGAGAGACATTGACAACATAATGCTGTATGATCTTTGACTTCGGGCTTGACTAGAAAGCGGAAGTACAATGTACCCAGGCCCCGAAAGAGGTCAATGCGATGGGTACCCTGTATCCGTAGTTGCATATTTCATCTCATCAATAACCCGTATCTGCTGGTATCCGCTCCCTGCCTTCACAACCCATTCAGCCCACACTTACTCCACAATCTTGCCTTCAACCCACCCCTTCCGCTTAACCCCCAACTCCACCGCCGCACTCCCCCAATCCTCCCCATGATTGTGTCCCTCATTCCCGCCCTTCCCCGCAATCCCCGCCCTCGCAAGCCCCTGCTCATCACTCAACAGCGTCAACAGCCCAAAAATAACAGGTACATTGCCGTCCAGCTGCAACCGCATAAGCCCGTGGCTCACCGCGTCCGCAATGTACTCAAAGTGCATCGTCTCGCCCTTGATGAGCACGCCGATGGCAATGACGGCGTCGAAGGGCTGCGAGGATGTCGCGGGGGTCGGGGTTGTGAGAGAGGTGAGGTCCGAGGTGGAGCCTAGGAGGTCCGCGGCGGCGCCGACGATGCCGGTTGAGGAGGATTGGACTTGTGAGGCGGAGTAGAGTCTGGAGCGGTGCGGTTAGCCTCTATAAGTAGTTGCTGCTGTGGTCGTAGGGCTGCTGTGTTATGAGGAAAATGACACATACTGCTTCACGGCGTAAGGCAGCTCGTAGCTCCCGGGCACACTCTGTATGACAATGTTTTCATCCTTCACTCCTGCGTTCGCAAGCGCCTTCTTCGTCCCGGCAAGCAGCGCATCGATGATCTTGGTATTCCACCGCGCGTGCACAATGCCAACGCGTAGTCCGGAACCTAGTTGTGCTATTAGCAAGAGCATCCGGAAAGCCGTTGATGGCGCGGGCGTGGTGAGCGAGCGGGCGCTGAAGGCGGGGTCGTACCGTCGTAGGTTTTGGGTTCGCCGGGGCCTTTGAGCGTAGCCATTATTGCGACTGTATCTCTGCAGATGTGCGTGTAGGTTGATGGCTGTGTGTATGCGGATAAGCGGCAGTGGAGTGATTGCGGAGGTGAGCTGGAATGCAGGAACGAACACATCCCACCTTGCGGCCCCGCAAAACAGGGGTCCCTGCATCACGACATCAGCCAAGCAAGCAGCCGAATTCAGGAACAACATAATACGAATCGAGCTTCACGACATAGAAGCTTGCAATGCGCCAAATGTTTGTATGAATAGTGTTCATTTCATATCTGGCATGGAGCTCGGAGCAAGCCTGCAACATAGAGCTATCGTTTCATCCATCATCTGCACAAATCAATACAAGATCCGCTGGGCCTTTTGGTCCAATTCGAGTCGTAATCTTCCAGAGAGATCTTTTCCATACATCACCAGCCCAGGTAGTAACCTCTAAGACGCCAATTTCACTTTCCGCACCACCAGCTGTTTACTCAACAGTAACAGACTTGGCCAAGTTACGGGGCATGTCAACGTTGACGCCGACCGCAACCGCCATCCAGTAGGACATCAGCTGCAGGGGAATGACGTTAATCAGACCCTGCAAGCAGTCAACCTGCTGGGGCACCTCGATCTTATCTGTCTTCGCGGACGGGAACTCAGGGTCGTCCTTGTTGCAGATAATGATGGGTCGTCCTGAACGGGCAATGACCTGTTGGTAGGCGTTCAGTGACTTCGCGAAGATGTCGTCGCGGGTAAGGATCATAACGATAGGAAGGTTCTCGTCGACGAGAGCAAGCACACCGTGCTTGAGCTCACCAGACATGACAGCCTCGCAATGAAGGTAGGAGATTTCCTTGATCTTCAGGGCACCCTCAAGAGCGGTGGCGTGCTGAGCACCACGTCCGAGAAGAAGCAAGCTCTTCTGGTCCTTGAACTTCTCGCAGAGCTTCTTGATGGGCTGGTCGAGCTTGAGCACCTCCTTGAACTGATCCGAGATCTTGAAGAGACCTTCGATGATCTGCTCTCGCCTCTGCTGCTTGGATGCACGATCCTCGGAAAGAGAGAGTGCGAACATGACCATGCAGACGAATTGCGATGTGTACGCCTTGGTAGAGGCCACACCGATTTCGGGACCGGCGTTGATGTGGACACCGCAGTGGGTGAGCAGCGAGATGGAGGAACCGACGTTGTTGACAACACCGACGGTGAGGGCACCACGCTCCAAGCAGTAGCGGAGAGCCATGAGCGAATCTGCGGTCTCACCAGACTGGGAGACGAAGACGCATGTGTCGTCACGGAACACGGGCGCTTGACGATCCAAGAAATCAGAGGCGAGCTCGACAGCGATGGGGATTTCAGTCAGCTCCTCGAAGACACCGCGGACAGCCATGCACGAGTGGAAGGAGGTACCGCAGGCGATGAAGATGATCCTTCGGCATCGCCTGATGGTGGTCATGTATTGGCGAAGACCACCAAGGGTGACAGTCTTCTTGACCGGGTCGAGACGTCCACGCATGGCGTTGACGACGGACTCGGGCTGCTCGAAGATTTCCTTTTGCATGAAGTGGTCGAAGCGGCCCTTCATGATCTCCTGAAGCTCGATCTCCAGGGTCTGGATGGCACGAACGTTGGACACGCCGTCGTCCTTGTTCAAGCGGTGGATGTTGAGCGAGCCCTCGTGGATGTGGGCGATGTCGTCGTCCTCAAGGTACAGGACCTTCTTGGTGTGCTCGACGATGGAGGAGGGGTCGGAAGAGAGGAAGAACTCGGTGGGCATGGGCACGCCATCGTCGGAAAGGAAGGCGCGGGACTGCGAGCGGTGGAGAAGCGACTTGTCCGGGGGAGCGAGCAGGTTGTTGCCCCTCTTCAGGGCAACGTTCTGCGAGGCGCTCTCGGCAGAGAGGGCAGTGTGCTCGTCAGTGTACTCAACATCGACGAAGTCGACCTTCATCTTCTTCTGGGTGCGGACACCCACGACCAGGGGAGATCCCTTGCGGGCAGCAACCACCTCGTGGGGGTAGTGCACCGACTTCATGAGCAGACCAAAGGCACCCTGGAGCTCCTTGATGACCGTCTTGGTGAGCTGCACGAAGCTGAGGTCCGGGTGCTCATCGTAGATGTATTTGGCGAGCTTGGCAATGGCCTCGGTATCGGTCTGCGTCTCGAACTTGAAGCCCTTGCCCTCGAGCAGCACCTTCAACTCCTTGTAGTTTGTGATGATGCCGTTGTGCACGATGGAGAACTCCCAGTTGGGGTCGGACCTGCGGAGACGCGCGTTAGCCCCGCGCACAGCGTGTGGAGAATATTGGGTGATGTGAGGGGCCCGATCGGCGCGCCGATCGGTTTCAGCCCGAAGTACGGCGGGCTGCTGCAGATGGGGAGGGATGGACGGTGATGCTTACCGGTGAGGATGGCAGTTGAGGCGCGAGGGGGGGCCGTGGGTGGCCCATCGAGTGTGGGCAATGCCGACGTGCGAGTCGAAGACCTTGGTCTGATCCATGCCGGACTCGGCGACGAGCTTCTTCAGCGCGGCGACCTTGCCGACCTCCTTGATGGCAAAGACCTCATCCTTCTTGTCGCCGTCGACGGCCAGACCGGCCGAGTCGTAGCCGCGGTACTCTAGACGTTGCAGGCCTGCACCGACAGCTGTCAGGTCCTGCCAGCCAGACGTTGTGGGTGGGAACTCGCGGGGCACTTACCATTGATGAGTGTGTTGAGAATGTACTTGCGGTCCTTCTCCACCAGGTAATTGATGTATCCAAAAATTCCACTGGCAGAATCGTCAGCCTCTGTCCTGCAGCGTCTCCGCTCCTCAAAGCGGGGCAGCGGGCAGCGGGGAACTTACCACATGGCGAGCTAGAAAGGATTGTGGCACGGGAGTCGAGAGTGGTGGTAGGCGGCGACGGCAATTGGCGTCGGAGAGCAGGATATGGGGGGGAGAAGATGGCAGAAGAGGGGAGAGGAGCAAAAGAGCGGTGTTGATGTTTGGCTTTATAGTCGGTAGGCCAAGCAAGCCCGACGCAACCTAGGACGCCCGCTCTCAGCTGCTAGCTCGCCTCTGCACCATGCCCTGCTGCGGTGGCGCAACTCTCAAACCGAGTCGGCCACCCTCCAATATTCTCCTTTTCGTTGCCCATGACACTCGCATCACGCCGTGCCAGGGCCGTCAGCACATGTCGCTCGCCTTGTGCCAGAGCCCAGCTCCTATTTCGTCATATCTCGGGAAGCCGTCTGCGATCGGAGCCCCTGCTGGCCCGGCCAATGCCCACGCCCAGTTCCTGATCGCCCGCTATCGTTTCTGACGGCCCTTGGGGCGCAGCGCTGCGAAAATAGCAACGCTAGATGTTGTTCAACGCCCAATTCTTCCAGACCAGCGCGTTGAAGATTCTTCTCTATGCCTCTTTGTCCGGCGACTAGCTCGTCACGGCCGACGACGCCGCATGCTGTGGCTAGTGACTGCCAGCTCGGGAAGCTGCTGATGAAGACGTTTCTAATTGTAGGACGGCGGTAACGTTCAACAACTACGGCAAAGACGTCAGCACCACATCCCGGCCTGGATGCCATCCAACTCTGGGTGGCCTCGCCGCCAACCAACAGAGCAATCCGCCTTCTCGGTGGTGCAGATCCGGGAAGGATCATGCAGCGGAGCACCCGCATTCGGCTGCTGGCCGCTGGAGAGACATGCGGTGGGCTAGCACTTCTCCATCGTATTTAATACCGCAAGCAGAATCTGGAGCCGACTGGCATCAGGATACGGCTTGTGTAGCCGCTATCAGACGGTGAGAAGCAGCTTGCACGTGTACGCCCTGCACATGTTGTCTCTTGAAGTAGCGGTGCGGTTGTCGTCTGAGTTACAGGGTGGCGCGCGGTGAGCTTCGGCAGGCCTATCACGACATGCAGATACTCAACGTGAATTCGGCTGAAACATGGGACGTTGGCCTCTGTCCTTTCGGGCCTGCGGCTACTGCACACTGCACAGCATCGCACAACTCTGTGAACATGATGATTGACTGCTGCTTGTACAGGCCTCACCGTTACCCCAAAAACCCCTCCATCTGCAAGCGTACAAAATCGGCTTATCGGCTTATCGCGCCGCGGGGTCAAACTCGCGATCCGAGGCCAAGAGGCTATCCTAGCCGCACCCAGCGTGCCAGCCTTACGAACAAGCCAAACGCCAGCATATCAACGCTTCTGGAGACCAGCCCGCCAATCTGTCTAGAAGCGCGTTCTCATAGCAATCCACATGCCGGACCGCGCGCATCCATGGCCCAGCTTAGACGGTGCACGGGGGAAAATAATACCGTCTTTGCCAACCACAGGCTACCTTTAGTAGCGAACATGTGGCGCCAATCGTGATGACAAGGCCTTATGTACGCGTGAGAAATGCAAATGTATTCGCCTTCAAGCCCGGAGCGCGCGAAGAAACGGTCGATTCGACGTGTGCCCGTGGCAAAGCCCTCAATATCGACGTTGCTATCCTCCAGGGCCGTGAGCCTTGTGCTTTCTTCACTGAACTTGACAGGTTCTTACTCTACAATCTTCAACACGACCGCCCAGCTCTAATGCAAGATGACGCGCGATCCCTCTACAAATGCGCGACCATGTGCCACAAAACCTCCCAGTCTTTGAGTGCTTAGATTACGGTAAAAGTACAACCTAGGAAATCAAAAGCTTCCCAACGCTAGAACTTCTCAAGGCATCCTGCTATCGCAATAGCCTGGAGCTTTCTTAGTGCCACCGGCCACCCAGCTATTTATTGTGAGGGTTGTAGTGTACACCATGCCAACAAGGCCGACGATACAGACAATGACATCGATAACGCGGGCAGTCGTGCTGCGTGCAACGGCTCGGAAGTGGAGCATAGGCTGTCATGTGTCAGTTGAGGGGACCTGAATAGAATCGAGCGGAGGTTACTAACCGGATAGATATAGACCAGGGGAATGCATGCGAAGCTCCCGACAAGTGAAACAAATTTGTCGAGATCGTTCGCTCCAGCCCAAGCCAGCATTGCACAAAAGGCCACGATGAGGAAGCGGAAAAAATTCTTCTTCCACTTGACGTACGGGTTGTACTTGCCCGTCCTGCTGAACAGCTGCTGGCTCGTGATCTCAATGGCAGGGTAGATCTGGAGTGGCGTTGAGAAGAGGATAGCAAGCGAGTAGATGAACTGCACTCCGTTGACAAACTTGTTGTCTTGTGGCATGTTCAAGATGATGACAGTCTTTGTCTTTGACCCAAAAGCGGCATAAGAAAGCGCACCCATGCTGATGAAGATGACCGTGATGATGATCATAACAAAGCCCAAGACGTTGGGGAACTTCTTGGGGTTCTTCATGCCGCTCTGGATCGGGATGATGAGGCCGATGCCCTCAAAGGTGAAGATCGCGGTTCCGATAAACAAGGTCCAGTGTTTCTTGTTGAAGTTCTCGATATCCGAGATACCACCTTGGCCAACAATGGTCAATATATCAAAGTAGTACAAGTATACAAGGCCAAGAAGAATGAAGACATCTGCAAGTAGCGCAAGTTTCTGGATGTTGTTGATGTTGCGATAGAGCGACAGCGGCAAAAAGACGATCATTTGTATCAGGATCATGAAGCCGATGCTGATGTGTGTCTTGCAATCGGTGACCGCTAGGACAAAGGCTTGCATGTTTTCGGAGACGAAGACGATGTATGCGGAAGCGAAGCCAATCTGGGATATGACGAGCGAGAAGTTGATCATGTTGCGCATCCACTTTCCGTAGATGTGGAGTCCCATGTCGCCAAAGGAATGTTCAACGGCCAACCGAGTTGACACGAGCAACACGAAACAGAAGTAGGACAGAGCAGCTACGCCGAACAGGACGACATTCGAGAAAACCATACCGCCGTTGAGGAACGCCCTCGGCAGGAAGAGGACGCCCGTGCCAACGAAAGACTTGAGTAGTAGCAGTGCTGCTCCGGTAGGAGTTCCCTTGCCGGCTTTGACACCTTTACGCTTCCGCCGCTTACCTGGGGTCAACAGAGCGCTCGACTCGCCATACTCGCGTTCGTCGTCATCGTCGGTATGGTCGTGAGAGTCCAGCGCGTCGGAAGAGAAGTACTCATCTGGCCCCAGGTCCTCGTCGTCTTCCTCCAGAGCCTCTCCAGCAAAGTGCCCGTACAAGGTAAGGAACTCGAGGAAATTGTTAGTAAATACTGTGGGTTGCTGGCGTTGTTGGCGCTGTCCGCTTTGGTTTACGGAACCGTAGCCGGAAGGCCCTGGCGCAGGCGAGGGACTCCCAGCAGCTCTGTGTAAAAAGTTTCGTCGGAAGCCGCCTGGTTGTCTAATCGTGTCGATATCCAGGGTCTGGTCCTCCGGGTGAACACGATCTGCGGCGAAGCTCCGACTCCGCTTGAACTTTTGACGTTCCTCTGCCTCTTGCTGTTCCGTCCACCGGTAAATCTGACGTGTGATGTCTCCGCCTTGCAGCTGCAAGCTGTTGAATTCCTCCTCAGAGTCTGATGACCCGCGTCTGCCGCGGGAGACCGAGTCCTCTTCCTCCATAAACCCACGTTGTGATCTGCTTGGCGAGCCATAGCGGGCGGACAGATTTGAGATTGAGGGCTTCTGGGGACCCGCGAGATGACGGCGAACGATCTCGGGGTCTTCGTAGGGTACGGCGGGGTCGCGGCTGCGCGCATCGAAGGAGCCATAGTTGCTGGGCGGTCCACGACCGGGGGGAGCTTCGCTTGCGGGGGACAGCGGTCGAATCGGCGGTGTTCCAAAGCGAGGCGGGCTTCTACCAAAGGATTCTTTCAGTGCTGAAGAGAGCGCCGACTCCCCTGGGCCCGGCAGCGATGATGGCGGCGCATTTCCGCGACCAGGCAGCGGCGTCTCTGTCGTGGAAGGCTCTGGTGACGTGAGCTGGCCTGGCGTGGGTATCTGCCGTACAGCTGGCGAGCCCGTGGGGAATGATGGTACTGGCGAACCCAGCCGGGCGATTGACTGTGCGCGGGGGAGGGAAGCTGCTGGGGAGCTCTGGCCAGAGTCTCGCGATGAGAATGGCACTGCTCTCGGCTTCGACGACTCGGGGCGATCGTTCGTCATGACAGTGTATGGAGGGAGGCAGTTCGTCTATTATTGTGCTGCTTGGACGCCCGGAGGAAAGCCAGCCAAAAGCTTCCGAAGAATTGGTGCAACGCCGCTGAGGCACGACGGGAAGCCGAGCTCTGAAATCGAGGCGCTGAGCTAGCGAGGTCCACTAGGTTACTCCCTGAGCTCGAAGCTTGAAGAGCCTGCTTGACAAATTCTTCCACACTAAGAATGCAAATGTAGTATGGGCATGAAGAGATTAAAAGGCTACAGACAGCTGCTCACGGAACAGGATTGAGGTCACTCGTCGCTGCACGGCCGGGGATGAATGACACGTGGGGGCGTGGGGGTCTGGTCACATGCTTGGGCGCCCTGCGAACTTCAAACAATTAGAACGACTTCGGCGCCGCGCTAAGCCACTAGAAGTCCTACCAAGGAAGTGACGTTTCTGCGCATTCCGTAGCCCATCCTCTCGCCATGCCACGCAGACATCTGTAGCTCCAATGCTTTACCGTTCATGTCTCCAACTCGGACGCAATCTGTGAGCAAACTCTCGCAAGGATTTATCACAGGGCCCGCAGGCGAGCTCCGAGACCGCACAGCCACAAGCCTCAGCTTGCGCATACCCCGTGACAGCTCCTAGTCATCCTGGATCAAGAACATGACCGACGAGGATGCATCACAGGCGGCCCGCAGGCGGATGCCGCCGAGGGTCCATTCAACTTTCGCAGCTCGCACCGCGCGGGACGACGCGGAGCAGCTAAATCGACGCGGTTCTCTGCGTCCAATACTATCCCCTAGCGAAGAGACGCCACTGCTGGCGGGACGCGGAGATGCTCCCACCTACGACGGGTCTGTAGAGACGTCTCAGGAGCAAGATCAAGATCACGGCATCGATTCCTTGCGACACCGATTCTCGAACGCTATCCACACATTGCAATCAAAGTCCCTTGGGCTTTCCTCGCATGAGTCGGAAGGCAAGCGACCATCAACGACGGATGCTGTCAAACCTCGACCGGGGGCCTTCCCCAGGCCTGTGGGTGGCACTGAGAAACTAGGAACATTTGCTGGCGTTTTCGTACCCACTACGCTCAATGTCTTGAGCATTCTCATGTTCCTGCGATTCGGCTTCATCCTCGGCCAAACCGGTGTGGTGGGCATGCTGGGTGAGTTAGCACCATCTTCTTAACAATAGACATTAACCATAGGTAGGTATGCTCGTTGCTTGTTACGCCATCAACCTCTTAACTACAATGTCAATTTCAGCCATTGCTACCAACGGGACTGTCCGCGGCGGCGGTGCCTACTATCTGATCTCCCGCAGTCTCGGACCCGAATTTGGTGGAAGTATCGGCATAGTGTTTTACCTAGGGCTCGTTTTCAATACCAGCATGAACGCGGTTGGTCTCATCGATTGCTTCATCGAGAACTTTGGCGCCGACAGTGGCAGCTGGGCCCAGTGGATGCTGCAAGGCTTCTGGTGGCAGTTCTTATGGGCTACGCTCGTGCTGGTGACCTGCACCGGTATCTGCTTTGCTGGCAGCGGTATCTTTGCCCGATGCAGCAATGGACTTCTGGTCCTTCTCCTCGTCGCGACCTTTAGCATACCTATCTCTACCCTGATTGTCCGACCCTTTACCAACCTAAAAGAGGAAATCTCATACACTGGGCTCAGTTTGGACACTTTCCGCGAGAATCTTATGCCAAATTTCAAGGGCCACGCTGCTGGTAGCGTAGGCAAGCACCGCCCAAACTTTCAGGACATGTTTGGCATACTGTTCCCAGCGACAGGAGGCATCTTTGCGTGAGTTCTGCCTTTTCATCGTTAGACACTGCTAATAGGTCCCTAAAGCGGCGCTTCGATGTCTGGTGACCTTAAGCACCCCAGCAAGGCGATACCCAAGGGTACACTGTACGGCCTGGCTCTGACCTTCTTTTCTTACACAATCGTCATTCTAGCTATGGCTGCAACAATCACCCGCGAGTCCCTGTACAGCAACACGAATGTGATACAACTCACAAACATATCCGGCATTGTGATCCTCTTAGGCGAGTTTGCGACATCCGCATTCTCCGTCTTGATGGGCGTCATTGGGTCTGCGAAACTTCTCCAAGCTCTGGCTCGAGATTCCTTACTCCCTGGGCTATCGATATTCGGTCAAGGTACACAAGGTTCGGACGATCCAACTTACGCCATTGTGGTCACCTATATCCTGGCACAGCTTACCATGCTATCGGATATCAACCAAATCGCCTCGTTCATCACGATGACCTACCTGATGACATTCCTCGTCACGAACCTTGCCTGTTTCCTCCTGAAGATTGGATCGGCACCCAACTTCCGACCTTCCTTCCACTTCTTCAATTGGCAGACCGCTGCAATTGGAACCGTGGTATCGGGGGCGACGATGTTTTTCGTGGACGGCATGTACGCATCCGCTTGCGTTGGCTTGCTAGTCGTCATTTTCCTACTCATACACTATACGACCCCACCCAAGCCATGGGGAGATGTTAGCCAGAGTTTGATTTACCATCAAGTTCGCAAGTACCTTTTACGCCTTCGTCAAGACCATGTCAAGTTCTGGAGACCGCAGATCCTTCTGCTTGTTAATGATCCTCGGCGACAATACAAACTCATCCAGTTCTGCAACTCCTTGAAGAAGGGCGCGCTTTTTGTGCTAGGCCATGTAATCGTGTCAGACGACTTCGGTGTAGCAGTGCCAGAAGCACGTCGACAGCAGCAGTCATGGACCAAATACATCGACTTCTCCAAAATCAAGGCCTTCGTCAATATCGCAATTTCACCGGCAGTGGAGTGGGGTACGAGGAACATCGTCCTCGGTGCCGGTCTCGGTGGCATGAGACCCAACATTGTCGTCATGGGCTTTTACAATCTTGGCGAACTCAGGCAGTCCAAACCACGGTTTGACATTCCTTCACCTCAGCCGTCGCGTCCCCCGAGTAGAGCTGCGAACCATCCGATATCGAGGAAAGCGGTCCAGGCTGCGGCAAAGCGACGTGAGGCGGATCAAGTCAAGCTGTCGGGTATGTTGCCAACCGATACGATGAGGCCAGAAAACGCGATTGGGATCCAGAGTTATGTCACGATACTGGAAGATCTATTACTACGGCTTCAGATCAACGTCGCTCTCGCAAAAGGTTTTCAGGATCTTGACATTCCTACCCCCAAGCCTACGAAGAAGCAGAGGATGCTGAATTTGATCGGGCTCGCTAACACCGAGGAGGAAGAGCCCACCAAGACTTACATTGATCTCTGGCCGATCCAAATGTCGGCAGAGACTTCAGCTCCAGGTACCAATGAAGACACTGCCAAGAAAAGCACATTAACGACGAACTTCGACACTTATACCCTCATTCTTCAGCTTGGCTGCATTCTTCACACGGTACCGTCGTGGAAGCGAACATACAAGCTCAGAGTCGCTGTCTTCGTTGAATACGAGACCGATGTTGAGGAAGAACGAGAACGAGTCACCATGCTGCTGAAGAGCTTGAGAATCGAGGCAGATGTCCTAGTCTTCTGGCTCGCCAGCGGCAGTCTGAACATGTACGAAGTGATCGTCAACGGAAAGCATGACAGCGACTTCGATCAAGCTGCAGAGGACGTTGACGATGCTCTGGAGGATGAAGAGTGGTGGGAAGATATCAAAAAGCTGCGGAAACCAGAAGAAATGAGCTCTAGCACCGAGTTCGCTCAAGCGAGCGACCTCTTAGAGGCTGTGACAAATTGGCCTACTTCCTCGTTCCAACATGGTCGCAGAGATTCTAGACCCAAGCGATTCGCGGAATTGAGGAAAATGCTGAAACGCACCAAACGCAAAGCATCGGTCAGCAACCCGGGGGATGCTGGCACGTCGGTCAACAAGCGAGCTCAAAAACTACACCGAGATGTTCTCTCCGAAACCGAGTCTTCTTCCAGCAATGGCAGCGATGGAGAGGAGGAAGCAATTGTCACTGACAGTGATATGGGTTCAGGGGAGAACGTTTTCGACGAGTATGACCTAGACGCTTCGGACGATGAGAATGATGGCTCCCTTCCGCCTGTTCGCCGAACAAAGAGCACGAGTGCTACCGGTGGACTTCCATTCATTCCAAACCGGCTCAATCTGCGAAGAACTCTATGGAAAGGCTCCCCCCAACAAGAAGACAGACCGACATCGAATTCGGTAACTCCGCTTAAACCTCACCCGAACGCCACAGCATCCGATACGGCTGTTCTGACAAGCTCGAAAGCAAAACCGTCGAGCATAGTAGGATCGCCAAAGAGCCAGATGTCTTCTTCTCTGTCGCAAACAAAAGCAGTCCGGCCTCCGACCGTCAGGCACCAATCGTTTCCCAAGTTCACTTCGAAACCCCAACCACGCACCACTATAGCCGCCGAGGAAGCAGCTGGACCTTCTATCATGTTCGTGGATACACCCTCACCGTCCGCAGCCACAAAGAATGACCCTATCTCCTCTCCCATCTCACCATCACAACTCGCCGCCGCCACCGACACCTTCTCATCAACAGCCCGCGCAGCCTCAAGACCCCTCTCCACAACCCTCCCAACTACATCCTCTCCATCTACCTCCACCGCAAACCCCCACCACCCACAAACTACACAAGCTTCCGGTTTCCCCCTCCAATCCGCCATACCCCTCTCCTTCAACGATCTTCCTTGCCGCGCCCAACACCTCATCCTCAACGAATTGATCCGCCAGAACTCTGACGACACAGCTGTAGTATTCACCACGTTGCCGAGTCCGGTGGAGGGGACGGGAGAGAGTGAGACGGAGAGTGTCAAGTTCATTAGTGATTTGGAGGTTCTTTGTCAGGGGTTACCACCGTGTTTGCTGGTGCACAGTAATAGTATGACGGTTACTATGAATCTGTAGGGAGTGGATGGGGATGGTTTCGCTCCGGTGTATAGTACAGGTTGCAAACAAATTGCCTGCGGACGATCACTCCAGCGTGTCTCGATAGAACGTACAATTGCACAGACATGTATGCATAGGCCCATCATTGAGGTCGCTAATATTATCATATTGAGCTTGGTATCATCGATGCGATTCTACTCGCTCTCTTCTTCGCTGCTCGATCCGTCATTTTGCTCAATCGGCACCTCTTCCTCTTCATCTGCCTCCTCAGCTTTACCGGTCATCGCAAAAGCCTTCAAGCACGTAATTCTCGTCCCGGTCGAGTACGTGCCCAGTAGTTTTCCAATCTGCTTAGCGGTGAAGCCCTTGCCCTCGTCCGTCTCCGCGCTTTCCTTCAACTCACCCAAGTCCAGACCCCAGATGCGGACCGTGCCGTCGCTGCTTCCGGTGAGAACGACGAACGTCGTTGGCTCGATGCTCGTCAAGGGCAGCAATTCGAAATCCTTTACTCGGCCGGTGAATCCGGCTGCGGGGCCACCGATCTGCGCGATCAGCTTGCACGAGGGGATGTCGTCCTCTTTTGCGTTGTCGCTGGATTCGGGTGCTGCGGTGGTAGATTGTGTGTCGTAGAGCATGATGCGGCCGTCTTCGGTTGAGACGAGGAGGGTTCCTGGGTGCGAGGCTGATGGTAGGTAGTGCATTTTATGCACCTTCGTCCTGGGCGTGGGTAGAATCTTCGCCTTCGGTTTGCAGTCGATGCCGAAGATGACAACGCCACGCTCGAATGCGACGGCAAACTCCTCTCCCTCTTTGTCCCACACCACCGCTCTACCTTCGCCGGTTCCAAATCGGCCCTCTCCCACTGATGACAGGATATCTCTTCCGAAATTAAGCACGCCTGCTTTCTTTCCTGTGACAAGGTTCCAGAGACGCATGCACTTTTCGCCTTTACCCACGCTCACCATGAGCTTCATGCTAGGGTGAACGGCGAAGTCGTTGACGCCGGCGGGGACTTCACCAGGTGCTGCGGTGTCTCCACTGGGTCGACCTTGTGCTTTCGGGATGGGGGCTTTGATGGTCGAGAGGGGTGTCCAGTCGCGAGTCCGCGTGATGGTTATGGTGCTGTCTTCTCCTGAACTTAATAGTTTACTTCGCGACGGAAAGTATAACGCTGTGACGCTGGATGAGTGGTGGAGGAGAGATCCTAGCTCCTTGTTCTTGGAGTTCTCGGTGATGGAGGTGCCATGGAGGGTTGGAAGTTGCGGTTTGGATTTTGAGGGGGCGGGTGGTGTGGTGGAGAGGGAGTAGAGGTTGATGCGCTCGTCGGTGCTGCCTGTTGCGAGCAGGACTTTCGAGGACTCGTCTGAAGGCGGGGAGAGGGCGAGACATCGGATTGCGGAGGTGTGAGCGTTGAACAGGAAAGTGTCTGAGAAAGCGATCGAAGGCCGATCTTCCTCGGAGGCATCTTGAGGTCCCGTGACAAGGCTCCGCGGGATTGCTGCAACGAAGCCATGTAAAACTCGCTCGTAGGAACCCGTGATGACCTGGATGGTGGTCGTCTCGACGTCTCCTCCATTTGCTGTCGAGGTTGTCGCCGCCGTGCTCTTTGCGCCGCAACCGTCTGGCCGTTCACAGCACCTTCCTTGCTTTTACTTGCGGGAGCGTCGTTCCGGACCGCCAGCTTCGGTGTCGATACAGGCTCCTCTTTCCGGCTCTTCAGGGCCTTTGGCGCCCCCGCACGCCCAGCATTCTCCCTTTTCCGTTTCAGCATATTCGGTGATTTGCAAAAGTGTCGCGGTCAGGGAAAAATGCAGAAAGGCCATTTGCAGCAAACACGAAATTTTGAGGAAATTCTGCCGCGGCTAGCGCGAATGCGGCATAGCACCAACCTTATCGGCGCGGGCGGTGAAAGGTGCAACTCGGCGCCTCTCCTTCTCTCACGACTCTTGCGCCCGCCCAAAGTCGACCCCATCAGAGTATCGCCAGCTCATATACCATCAACGCACACGACCCCAACACCCCGAAATCCATCACGTTGGCGGCACTCGTTGGAAACGGATGTCGGCCACCGATCGTCGGTCCTCATATGTCCCTCGACGGTCTTCGTGATGCGTTTTCCCGGGAGAAAAAGAACGAGATCGCGTAAGTAACTCGCGATTTTATGGTCGCATCGCGATTCATTCTCACTGCAAGCGCGATGCGACACGGAAAAATCGCTCGGATTTTGTTGTTTGGTTGGCGTGGTGCTGATATTGCCGTGCATAGGCTTTGCGAGCAGTCGCGCAAGCGCAAGCTGCGCGAGCTCTACAACTACACCGCGCTGCTGAACGCGGGCCACCCGCCGCAGGTGCACGACTGGGTCATCAGCGACGACCCCAGCGAGCAGGAGGCCCGCTACCTCGACGAAAATAACATTGCAAAGTACGTCCTATTCTCTCCTGTGTGTTGTTATTCGTTTGAATATGGCATGTTGGTTTTCGCGTCGTCGTCGCGGCGTATCGTCGCTGCTTTCTACTGACGACTGCCATAGAGGTCGACGCTTCAACGATGCAACAATACCATTCCCCAACATCACTCCTGTTCCATCGCTGCCGCCAACATTACCCTTTCAAACATCTGCAAAGCCCGCTTTCCCCTCTGTTGTCAAATCGTCGCCTGTGCCAGCCGTTGGACCCAGTCTCGAGGAACAGCTTCGCGCCGCATCTACCTCTCCATCTGTTACGACTCAAACTCTCCCGTCCGTCGACCAGCCGGTGGAAAGCGACACTATTGTGGTCGCAAGACCGTCGTCGGTCCGCCCGCTTGTGGATTCACCGTCACGAACTAGCGCGCCGGTGGTTGACGACCAGGCAGCAAGTCAAAGCCTTGTCGCGGCACAGCAATCAGCCACTGCACAGCCCTCGGCATCCCCCGCGGCACAGGAACTGCGACAAGAGGAGGCTCTTCCAGATGGACCATCAGTAGACCCCAAAGACGTCATTCCACCTTCAACAGACGACGTCCCTGCACCGCCGGAGGAATTGCCATCAAGCAGGAAGCAGGAGGTAGAGCCCAAGAGACCCAAAGTTGTACATTTACCACCAAAGGAGGTCCAGGAAGCGAGGCTGCAAGAGACGGAGCAAAAGTTGGAGAAGGCAGCGGAACGGGAACGAAAAGAGGATGAGAGGCTGGGACTTCCTAACATCAATGGAGTGACCGATCTTGCATCTTCTCCCTCCTCCACGGTTGGTCCATACTCCCAAGCGACACCACGTGCTCCCCATCACTCGCCCGACACTAGCCCTGACGCCGAATCTTTCCACGACGGCTTACCACCACAAGCTCAAACCGAGATCAATAATATCACTCAAACTGCGCAAGAGGACAAGGATGACCACGAGCGCGCCCTGCAGGAGCAGATGCGCCAGGCCCGGGAATTGGCACGAAGAGACAGCGACCCTCCGGACGACGTTGAAAGGCAGCTTGAAGATGAACAGGCTATACGTCTGGCGCGGGATGGAAAGTCTCGTCTAAATGAATCCGAATCAGCACCCGCTGCTGGTACAGAAGCGTTGACAAACAACGCGGCGGAAGTTGCGCGAGAAGTCCAAGCCGAAGCTATCTCAAAGTCCGCGCATGAGCCCGCAGCGGATTCATTACCTACGCCAACCACCACTGCTCCCGAACCCTCGACTACTGAAATGGAGGCTGTAGAGAATGACCCAGCGAAGCTTCAAGAAGCGCCCTCAATTGGTGCGGAACATCCAACACCGCCTGCCGAAGTGGATACTGAGATGGAGGACACCCCACCTCCGGTCAAGGCCCAGGCAGAGGTCTCACCCCAGCCTCAGCCGCGCATGACCACTCGAGTTTCATCAGGCGCGATTCGTCAAAAGTCGGTTTCTGAGATCATTAGCGACAACGGGGAAAGATCAGCCCCCAAATCCGTACTCACTCCACGTTCGAGCAACCTCTCAGCCTCGGCAAGTCCCGCGAGGCCAATTTCCGAGCAAAAGCGGAAAGAGGTATCGACTGTCATCTTTGCAAAACCCGATGTTATCAGGCCAACAAAGACACTACAGCTATACAACGAAGATTATGCATCTCTCCAGGGAGCTTCGCAGGATTCGGGTAGAGACTATTTGCAGGGACTTTTTCAGTTCCAGGCGCATCATCCACCACGATCAATCGTGCTCCAAGACCTCGTTGCATCTGCGCGAAAGACCCTTTCTACGGCTGGAACGCTGGCCATGGTGAGGGAGCAGCAGGACTACAAGATTCTTAAGAGGGTCTATCAGCTCCAGAACGCCAATCGGTGGTCATTGCGCCAACTCCAAAAGTCCGCTGAACCTGAGCGCCCAATCACACATCAGGATCATCTCCTCGCCGAGATGAAGTGGATGCAAACCGATTTCAAAGAGGAGCGCAAATGGAAGAAAGCTCTTGCTGCTACGTTCGCTGATTGGTGCTCCGAGTACGTGCATAGCAGTCCAGAGGAGCGTGCATCATTACGAGTAACGGCGCGTGTTCCGAGGCTGCAACGGCGAACAAGCACGGCGGACGAGGACATGAATGATGCTCCAACACCAGATCTTGTTCACTCAGGTGCCCATGAGACTGAAAGCGAATCTTTTGCAGATGACGATGAGCTTATGTCGCCGCTTACTGCCAACGCTCCTGCTGGCCTGTTCTCTCTTGGATTCAACGATGTGGTCATGAAGATCGACCGCACGCCTGCTAGCGATGCTATGCTTCGAGAACTCCCATTGTACGAACCCGTGCTCGAAGGCGCAAGTGATGTGTCTCCCTTGTCGTTCGTCGATCCTCCTATCCTTCCCGTTTCCAAATTCGTTATCGGCAAATTAGTATCACAAGTGCGAGGCCCCCCACGAAAGCGTAGTCGGTACGAGTATGATTCCGAGGACGAACCATCTACTCCTCCCAGCCGATCTGGAACCTCCGCGGAACACTCAATGCCATCCACGCCCGGAAGAAGATTGTTCCATCGTAACGACCTACCGCCGGAGATGGCCGATGTTGCGCTGTTCAACCCAGAGAATAGGCACATTCGCGATCGACTCCAAGCCTCGCATCAGTTCCGGCCACCGACTGAATTCCCCATGCCTTCTGTCTCGTTCTTCGAGAACAGGAGCTCATCTCAGTGGCTGTGGGAAGAGGACCAGAAGTTGCGAGCGCTTGTCAAGGAGTACACTTTCAATTGGTCACTTGTCGCACAGCAACTTGCTCTGGCCTCTCTGTTCGTATCTGGGTCCGGTCGAAGAACGCCGTGGGAGTGTTTCGAGCGCTGGGTCCAGCTTGAAGGGCTACCTGCTGAGATGTCCAAAACGCAGTACTTCCGTACATATCAAAGCCGACTCGAACAGGCTCAGAGAACCGTTCTTGCGCAGCACCAAGCTCAGCAGCAACTGCTGCAACAGCAAGCGCAGAATGGGCAAACCATCTCTGGACAACCGCGAAGACGGACGTCACAGCCTATTCGCGTTGAGAGGCGAAGGGAAAATCGGCACCTCGCCATCATCGACGGAATGCGCAAGTTGGCTCGAAAGCGCGAATCTCTTGCACACAAGCAAGCCGAATCTCAGAAAGCGGCCGCTCTGCGTAAAGCGCACGAACCTGCGCAGCTGAAGGGTAATAGTCATACCCCTCAGGAAGTCAGTCGCCTCAAGTGGGAGCGTGAAGAGGAGATGAAAAAGAGGGCGGCTCTCAAGCAGCAGCAGGAGAACCACGCAAGGGTATGTATCTTGTCTACCCCTGATCTATCATGGCTAACACTTTGCAGCTAATGGCGGCGCGCCAAGCACAGATGCAAGCAGCTCAATCTGGTATGGCCAACGGTGTCAACCCACAACAGCGGAACGGAACGCCTGGAAACAATGCGAACCTCTCTGCTCAGATGCCAAACTCTGCTCAACCAGGGAACAATACTGCTGCGGCTAATGCTGCAATGGTGGCTCGGGCGCAACAACAACAAACTCAACAGGTGATGCAAGCCAATTTCCCCAATGGAAATGTAACTGGGGTGCCCATGGGCTCTTCCGGTGTTCCCCAAGCACAAATGCAGGCCAATATGCAAAGCAACCAGCGGATGCCTCCTCCGGATCAGCAAGTACGAATGGCCATGCAGCAAAGAGGACCATTCAACAATACTAACCAGCAACACCAGTTTCAGCTGCAACAACAACAGATCAATATGGCTAGCAACCTTACCCAAAACATGGGCATCAACGGCATGCCCAATGCCAACATGATAGCTTCCATGGCTGGGCAGAATCTGAACAACATGAATGGAACTATGAATGGCTCCATGAATGGCATGTCCAATAACGCCGGATCCCCACGGTTGAACCAGGCCAATCCCGTCATGCAAAGTCCTGCCCGTCCTCTCTCCAGCGGCCACATGCCCCAGCTCTTGCAAATACAAAACAATATAAAGGTACAACATCCGGAATGGTCGCCAGAGCAGGTCCAAAAAGTGGCTTCTGAACATCTCTCCCGCTTCCTGGCTAAACAACGCGTACAGGCAATGAATGCGGCGGCAGGTTCCTCCGGCACTGGCACTGGCGTGAACAATTCCCCTCAGCTCGGAAATAATATGTACCTCAACAATGGCACCATGTCCAACGGAACCATGTCCAACGGTACCTTGGGAGCCAACAGCCCTTCTCCAAGCGCAGTTCAAAACTACCAGCAGCAGCTTGTCCGACAACAACAGATGATGAGCCAGCAGCAGAGACAACCAGCGGGTAGTCCGGGCATGGGCGCCAGACCACCGAGTAGGAGTGCAACACCACAAGGTGCACAATTGCTACAGAGCCCAGGACTGCAGCAGGCTCAGGTGAACCGGAACTAGGACGATACTCTTCCAAACGAGCTGGCTGTCTACCCCGCGGCTGGGTCAGCATCGCTTTACCCATGCACAATTGTATATACCTTTTAATGATTCGCGCGTTTGGTCCTTTTTTCAGCGCAGGCTTTGCGGAGCCCGGAAAAACAGGGCTTCTGGGATGGGTGGGAGAGAAGTCTCTCTGAGAGCACGGTGTCTGGCGTTTTCCGGTGTTGCTAGCGACGTCAATTACTTTGGTTGGGCGGTGGTTGTGATAGGGTTATGGCCGCTTGCCATCATGCAGGATAGGTCTGGGCTGGTAGACGGACTCGCCTGTTCCCTTTGAATCTTGAGGTAGTGAGACGATTCATGGATGCGAGCCACTGAGGGCGAAACAATTCAGCATTGACGCTTTTGTCTATACTCGAGGCCATTGGTGTTTGTGACATAAAAATGCGGGTTGGAGACAAGTTGTTAGGTAGAGCACATGTCGCGGCGATATCATGTATCGGAAGGGTAAAGGAAGTCAGTAAAGATAAGTATTTAGTTTGGGCTACTTAAAGTCCGACATAGGCTCCGCTCGCGGGTGGACGTTTTCTGAAGTATTTGTACGAGATCAAATTTGGTTCACCGAACCCATTCTCACAGAAATTCTTACTTGATAAGGCATGGTTCACTAATCGGTAGCAAATGATCACAAGGTTGGGGAATCTCCAACGGAAGTAAGTAAATTTGCTTTCCACACTTTTTCAATACAACCAACTCTTTTCTCTACGCTGAAAGCGAGAAAGCGAAAAGAAATGCTGATTGTTTGATCTTACATACCTCCCGGTCTCACGGCGACGTGGAACAAGAATTAGCAATCGAAGACGATGAGGACCTGGATGTAGACGGAGAACTACAAGACTTCGCCGACAAAGTACGGCCGGAGATTGGCCCATGCTGCCAGCGCGGTACCTCCAGACGCGGTGACTCAATGCCACGGCGCCAGCGCCAGTGCAACTGAGTCTTATAATCCTCCCGAAACTGGCGGAGGCGTGCTTGCTGAAGCTCGGTCAGGCGAGCGAGATCCAGACCAGGCGCAAGCTCAGGAACTCCATCCACACCCACTGCACGGAGCCCGGCCATAAAAATCTCGAATAGTTCCTGCTGCTTCAGTGACTTGTACTCTTCGCGGCTTGAGAGAGTTTTATGGAGTATGCGGTTCAGGGGCTTGGATAGAGCATGCTCTTTGGTGTTGATCTTGGACGGTGCCATTGCGCATCTTTTAGTGATGGAGTTGGTACTCTCGGTGTTGGCAGTATTTGACTGTTAGGATATATAAGAGGAGAATATCGATGATTTTATATACACTGCTGAGGGTGGTCGTTGGGAGTGTTGTTCAACCATGAAGTCACGCCCTTGTGGACATGGTTCGTGGACGTATAATACATGCTGATGATCGTCAGTGAATAACGTGATAGTTGAATCTGTACAATTTGAGCGATTCAAAGGTATCCTGTGGCTTGTCGTTGCCAAAGGACACTATACGAGGACGACTCTGGTGTAGTGTTTCTTTGGTACTGAGACCTCGGTGTTCAACTGAGACCTCGGTGTTCAACTGAGACAGATTCAGAAGACCTCGGCTATCACAGCCTATCCCACACCGTCCCTCAGCCTCTTATTACACATAGTTCTCTTTCATCTAAAAGCGATCTTCTTTTCTATCTCAGCGAAGGAAAGTTTCTAAGAGGTCGGTCTCCTACCTCGTCTAGTATTTCCATCTTAACAATATCCAACCAAAACAACATATGATACCCACACTGAAACTCACCTAATGCCTCATGCCGCCCCCTCTTCGTTTCATATGACCTAGGAAGCAAACCACCATAGGTACTAACAACTCGAAGCGCTTGCATAGACGCAACCTCACGATGGCAACAACACAGCAGGGCGGCGGTGACTGATCATCGTTGGGGATGTCGAAGGCTTCGAACGCGGATATGAAGGTGGTGGAAGCGGCTTTCACCATACACTGATTATTGGTGTTACACATGAACCTGTGGCAGATTGGCGATTAGCACATGGATCGAGTCAGACTTCGTAACAGCTCCGATGAGTAGAGTTTTGGGTAGCCGCTCTCCTGTCTTTCTTTGTCTCAGCCTTTCGGCATGTCTTGTCCGTCTCCTGCCCTTTCGTGCTTTGTTCGTACATTTATCCCGCCTACACCCTCAAGCTCCGGAGTAGCCAACTATATGATAGAATGGCCTTGCTTTGCACCGATTTTTCATATACGCTTTTCCTTCGTCAACTTTCAACTCCAATTAATAACCACTTTATCGAAGGTTGTACATCTTTACCTCGCTCGACGAAGATGCTTCTCAACTTCTTCTCCCTTTCCCCAGAGGTTCGAAACGCTATCTACGAGCCCCTAGTCGTCTCCAACTACGTCGTAAAATGCGCCGGCTTCGACCCCGTCCGTCATCCTCCAGTCACTCAAGTTTGCCGTCGAATGCGCGCTGAAGCGCTTTCACTCTACTACTCCGAAAACGAGTTTGAGCTCGCCAACGCGATCTACCCTAACGATAGCTCTCGAGTGTTTGCCATCAAAGAAGGTAACGTGGGCGTTCATGAACCGCCTAGCGCACAGAACAGTCCTACCGGCGTGCTCGGGCACTGGATTCAGAAGATTGGCCTCGCCCAGTTCAGATATGTTCAGAGACTTGTCATCCCAATAAACGATCAACACCCAGAAGCTTTGGATGAGTTTGGAGAGGTTGAGTGGTATTCGAATCATCGCGCTCGAGTCATTATTGACTTTCCCGAGGGCGAGAAGGTGTGGGGAGACGCGCAGATTGAGGTTGAGATGATGGAGGGTATCAAGACTTTTCGGCAGGATGTAAAGAAAGGAGTCTCAGGACAGGGCTGCTTCGGTTCTATGTGGGGCGACTCGAAAACACGGCCGTTGCCCAAAGGCTGCGCGCCGTTCAATCATGTATTGAATCGATGGCTGAGCTGGGAGGAGCCAGAGATCGACGGACGGCGACAGGTATATGTAGCTTATGCTCACGATGATCCTCGAGTCACAGACGACTCTGGTAAACAGCTTAGACTGTGGCGACCGGCCGAAGCTGAAGGTCACGAGATAGCGGAAACTATTGACAACGAGTTGTGGGACCAGACCGTGAACATACTCAAGCCGCCGCCTACACGATTCTTTCCGAGCTCTGACGTTTTTACCGTGTTGTCCATCCTCGCGGACGCGGAGCAGTTTCACGATTGCTGCTACATGCGCGAGCCACCAACTTCGGGGCCGATGAAGCTACCAGGCCAACAGCGGTTGGATTTCGACGGCGATCAGTTCATTAAGTATACGGCGGATGATTTCGTAAACCCTAACGGCAACCAAATGTGGGATGTGTTCATGGAAAAGAAAGCCGCCCGGGACAAGTCAGAGGGAAAAGCGGAGGCAGTGGACAAGGAGGAAGCGGAAGGCGAAGAAGAAACGAAAGATAACGAGGATGAAGCCGATGAGTCAGAAGACGAAGATTCAGACGAGAATTCAGATGCCGAATTCTCGACTTCTGCGGAATACTATGAGGAGGCGAAACGCAAAGAGGCTGTATACAACGCTAGGGAGGTAGCTGTGAAGGATTTGTGGTACGAACGGGAGCGCCAGCTGAGAGCCCTCACGCTTGTTGGCCAGGACTATTGGAAACAGCATGACAAAGCAACAAGAGTGTTCTACGTGGAGGCTGGCAAGGGATGCATGGAACGGATCAAGATGGGCTTTGACTTTTATCCTGTTTGGAAGGAGGCAAGGGAGAAGGCTGGCCAGAAAGTTTGTCACTACCACGGCAACTTGTGGGAGTGGGAGAAAGTGCTGCTCAACTTCCAGGGGTATTGTCGACTTCGTTAAGTGCCAGTGCACATCATGTGCGTGGCACCAGATTTTGGATTAGCAGGTTGAAATGTAACTCAAGTAGTTCTTGAGATCAGTGATTTGCCATTGATATGCGTGTCTTAGCGAGGAGAAGAGCGTCCATGAACAGATGGTCGCCCTGGTCCGAGCTCGGCTCGCGATACAAGCCGAGGTTTAGGATCCTTGGCAGGTGAATGTCAACGTTCGCATCTGCATAACAACACCCGTGCCCATCTTTCGCATTCCTGTCTGTCCTTCCAGCTCGATCTTTACGTGATGGCTTCCGCGCCACGGTTCACGTACCCCTTCGCGACCTCCCCCGACGTCATCCGCTCCCATCAGAAAGATGCCTACTTCAGCGGCGTGCTTCTCGAACAGCTCTCCACACTCCTCCGCAAGATAAAGGGCGCACGCTACGCGCACACATACACGTCAGAAACGCGCGTCCTGGGCGAGCTGCTCTACCTTGGCCTTACTACTCTTATCGGAAACCGGACATTAGGCGAGGAGTACTGCGACATCGTGCAAGTTGAGGGCGAGAATGGACGACTGCCGGCGCTGGGAAGGAGAGCGGGGTACATACTGAGCTGTATATTGGGCCCCTATGTACTGGGGAGGATACTGCCCGCATTTCGAAAGAGATTACGGGCGAAGCTGGAAGCAAATGTGCGGCGATATGGGCGGTTGCGGCAGAAGGCGCAAGAAGAAGCGAAAGATGGTGGGAGCACGAAGGCGATATCGATGCCGCTGGGAGCGCGTGTTCAGCATTACATCCTCCAGAACCTCGATACCCTGACATCGCCGTCACCCGTCTACGCGCTATCCTTAGCGACCTTCTACTTTGCGGGAAGCTATTACCATCTTTCGAAGCGGATATGGAATCTCCGGTACATCTTCACGCGCCATGTCCAGGACAGCGACCAGCGAGTGGGCTACGAGGTCCTCGGTGTACTCCTCGTCCTCCAGATGGGCGTGCAGGCCTACCTGCACCTTCAAAACACCATGACACGCGACACCATCAGCACCGGCTCACTTGGCGCCGGCACCACCGCAACAGCCATGGTGGGCGGCGGCGTCGAAGTCTCTCTCGACCCCAATGCATACAGCATCAACAACGCACTACTCTTCGACACACCCGCGAACCCATCGTCGGTGCCGTCAGAGCTGCAAAAGTGGACCAATACGCCAGCTTTGGATAAGCCGAAGTACGAGCTCACTGACGAGGAGACGATGGCCTGGATAGGAGGTGGCAATCGGAAGTGTACACTGTGTTTGGAAGAGATGCGGGATCCGAGTGTGACAACTTGTGGGCATGTGTTTTGCTGGACGTGCATCAGTGATTGGGCGAGGGAGAAGCCCGAGTGTCCGCTTTGCAGGCAGAGCTGTCTCGTGCAGCATATTCTGCCGTTGCGAGGCTAGATGTATCAATCATCGATACGTCCTCCCAAAGACCAGAAATTCGACGGGCTACCAGGGTGCTTGTAGAATCACAACAGCGCATCCGAGAATCGGTAATAGCGGACTGGGCGTGATATTGCCTACCGGAAAGGGGCCGTCCGATGACCAGCATCTTAGCTGTGTCATTGATCCTGAGGATGCATATCCACGCAATGCGAGAGAATGCTACATGCACACGCAACGCGAAGAGACCTTTGGCGTCCTGATGTCCTTTCAATGAAGCGAGCACACTTCTACACGACGACAACACGAATCATTGCACAGGGAGTATACAGCAGAGAAGACCACTGACATAGACGTCTAAGGAGATGAAGATCAAGCCGAGAAGAGCCCAAGTAGAATCAACTTGAATTCCAAAGCCTTCCACTCGTGTTCTCCCCCCATGTCATGCTCTCAATACGCCCCATCACAAAAATGAACCCTTACTCAATTCCTCTTCCCATTCTTCCCATTCTTCCCCGTCTTCCCTCCACTCCCCATACCAACCCCCAACAAGTACGCCACCCTCGTCACCGTCGCCACCCCCGTGATCCCCACAGCTCCCCAATCCTCCGCCCTCCACATCCCCACTCCCAGCCTCCCCTGTTCACCCAACGCTCCAAACGCGCCCCAGAAATACGTAAAATCCACCAGCAAGCATGAAGCCTGCACAATCTGCCAAACAACTGGATCTCGCGTGTAGCGCAGCAGGACGGCAGAGAGGAGACCGAAGTAGAGCATGCATCCGCCGCGTTGCCGAAGGATCATGGTGTGGCCGACGTCAGCGGGGAGATTGGGGATGTGCGAGGAGAGCACGAGCGTGGGGTCGAAGAAGTCAATGTAGGCGCCGAAGGCGCAGATTATTGGGTCGAGCCAGGTGAAAAAGATGCGGTAGAAGGAGGGGTAGCGTGATGATGGGTGTTGGGCCATGGTTGATGGGTTGGTAGCGTGTGGCGCGTGGCTGAGCAGTGAACACCGTTTTAGATAGATGTATAGGTTTTTTGGTTATGAATCCTTGGATGCAAGTAGGTGTCATGTGGGAGACCCGTCAGTGGAGGTCGGCAACGTTGAGGGACTGCTGATGTGCACGGGCCTCTGAGGCCAAAATCCGGTTAGACTTGCTAGTTGGCCACTTCCCGCGCTCCTTCGTTCTCCTTCGAATATAACTCGGATTTGACGAAGTGATCAGGCTTGCAAGAGTGGTGTTCTTACCTGAGCTCGAGCTCTCTATCTACTGAGTAGCTCAAACCTCTAGAGTTCGATTTCTGTAGAAAGTTTGTTAGCATAACGCAGAAGTAGATGGCTTTGACTGTGCTAACTTCGATGCTCAATTGTCTATATACACTACCAGCATCTAGAGAATTACACAACGTAATCCTGAAACTGCGGCGACTTCGAGGCCTGATCCTCACATTGAAGTCGGGCTCGCGTATACCAGGCCAGCGCTTTGCTACACTGACGCATGTACACGAAACTCTCGGAGTTAAGCATCCAGACCAATCAGTTGGGAGTTATATATCCATTCTCGACCGTGTCGCTCTCGCAGGATGAATCACACATTCCGAAGTTCACGCGTAAGTCAAATTAGGCGCCGTGTCTTTGAACGTACTGCGTATTTGCTGCAAGGCCTCTACAAGGCCTCATCAATTTCTGTGTTTGTGTACAGCATTTGTTGCCATCGAGGTAACCAGAACCCTACCCCTCTGCGCGGGTTAAGTATCACGAGGAACCGGAATTGTTTCCCAAGAACTCTCTTTTCGCTCGAGGTCGATACCACCCCATGCAGTCAGTGGGTCGGCATCGAGGACATTCCGACAATATCGTTTTAGGAGATGGGCACCAGATGAGCACTCAACGAAAGCCTGATAAAACGTAGCATCGCAATCATTGTCATGAATTAAGACTAACATTAGATTAAATAATTACACAATTTTTTCTATATCCCCATCATGTACAACTTACAACCCATGCTTGTGCAAGTGTGCTGTTCGGCGCACCTTCGCAGCGTTTGTTGTGCCAGCCGTCGCCGTCCCATTTCCAAAGTATGCACAGTTGATGGTGTACGTCGACGTGCCATCACTGAATCCCTCCAAAACAACAGCAAACAGCGACTTGGCCGAGAAGCCACCATTGGCAGCCGCATAATCGGCAAGCGGGATACTCAGCACAACAGGGCTACCGTCCATGCTGCCGTAGGAGCCGCTCGACACGCTAGCCTTCTGAAGCTGCGAAGCATCTGCACACTTGTTGCCGCTGCTTTGAAGCTGTACTTTGAAGGTAGCGCCCGCCTTGGCCGTGACATTCAAGTACAGGGTAGAAGACGTGGAAACGTCAATGCAGTCTTGCAGCGAGTACCAGTATGATCCCGAAGCGGCGGGGGTCAGGGCGAGGGCGCCATTGGTAATGGCTGGTGCGGTTGTCATGGTACCATCATCGCTTTGCACACCACCATAGGCGTTACGGCTCGCGACTCCAGCGACACAGTAGTTTAGCCACGCGTTATCGGGGCAAGTGCATGTCTGGGGTGTTTGTTCGGCGGCAATGGAAATTAGACTGATGCAGCCAACCTTGACATCCACGTTTGCGGGAGTGAAAGATGCGAGCGCGACGCTGTTGAGCCTCTTCGAGATCAAGCCTGGGAAGTCCGAGAAGGGGATCTTGGCGACTTGGTAACCGCCGCTTTCGGTGAAGGACAAGTATGAAGAGATGTCTACCGAGGTAGGGGACGATAGCGAAGTACACGCCTCGTCTGTCATCCAGCGTAAGTTGACCTTGAAATCGGTGTCTGCGGGAGCCGCGACCGAGATCTGGATACCTGTAGCATTTACGGTGTCCGCATTGTAACATGCGCCTGCTCCGAACTGGGAGTACCAGTACGCATCCTGCTGGGTGCCAAGCTCGAGCGATCCGTCACTGCTGACAGTATAGGAGGCGAGAGTGCCCTCGTCGGTCATTGAGCCAGTGAGGCGGTTTGTGCGCGGGACATCGGATGCGAAGTTGCATGTGTTCACGATGGTACCCGAGCAGAGCCCGCAACCAGGGCTATCGGCCGGACCCACGAAGGATAGTGAGTGGATGTGGTAGGTTTGGCCGGGAGCGCTGAAGTTCCTCATGACGAACGACTGGAGGAATTTCTGGTTGAAGCCGGCCGGGAAACGCGAGAAGGGGATCGTCAAGGTCGTCTGGGCGGAGTTGAAGGTGACGGGCGTCAGAGTGGTGACGACGTTGGTATTGCACGATGCACCGCCGTGTCTGAAACCAACGTCGGCGGTTTCACCCGATGGGCCTGAGATGGAGAGCGAAATCGCGTCGTAGGAGCTGTTCACCGTTGCGCAGTTGCTTGGCTGCGCCACCAGCGAGTAGAAGTAAGATGACTGGTCACGAGGGACGAGATCGATGTATCCGCTGGTATTCTGGCTGTATGTCTGCATCGTGTTGTCGTCTGAGATGGGAGCACCGAGAGCATTGGTCTGCTTGGTGAATTCCTCCGGGTCACAGAAGTCTAGTACAACGTAGCCCGAGGCAGTTGCACAGGTGGATGTGTTGGTACCTGGCGCAGGTCCGCCTAGAAGGGAGATCCATCGCACCGTGAAGTTACTGGCAGCAGAGCCACCATTGGGCTTGAAGTTGTCTAATGTGATGCGGCTGACGGAGTCAGTGTTGAGTCCCGAGAATGCCGAAAGCGGGATTGTGACGTTCGAAAACTCGTCCTGGCTCAAAGATGCGTAAGTGTTGGTGTTGACAGTAGAATCCGAGCTGGCACCTGAGGTCACGACCACGTCGAAGGAGCCTCCAGACGGGCCACGCACGTTGAGTGAGACGGAGGTGTAGGCGGAGGCGTCCAGGTTCTTGCCGTTGACGGCGGTGTCGGTGTAGAAGTACGAATCAGAGCTCGACGGCAATAGCTGCATTCTGCCTAGCTCAGAGAGTTTGGCCCAAGACATCGAGTTGTTGTAGTCAGTCGAGCCGAACACGTTGTTGATACCGGTGATCCAACGATCGACGCTCTGGAACGACTCGATTGCAAGACCGGGAGTGTAATCTTCTCCGGGGGCTGTCACACATCGCTTCTGAATCTTGATGTTGTCAACGTAGATAGGTTTTTGGGCTGGTGCGATGTTTCCGATGCGAACGGCGCGAACATTGAGCATATCCTGCCCCTTGAAGTCTGAGAACGGTATCGTGACAGTGTGATTCTTGCCGTCGGCAGCGGCGTATTTGGTCACATCTAGGTACGTCTCGCTTGCCTGCTCGGAATGGCATCCTGTATCGAACGAAACAAGCTGCACGTAAAAGCTGGACCCAGCGGGAGCGACCATATCGAAGTACAAGTGGGTGTAGATTGTAGCATCAAAGCAGAAGCGTGAGATCTCGGTATAGTACGAGTTGACAGCGCTGTTTGCAGTGAGCTGCAGCGTACCATCCTCTGTGGTGGTGGACGAGAGTCCCGTAGACACAGTTTTCAGGAGTAGCAGATTGACACCGGCGTTGTAGAAGTATAGCTCGAGGAAGTCGTCAACCATGACATCCCACGCGATGCATTCAGTATCTCCGAGAGGTTTGGTCTCGAAGTCTGGGCAGTTGGAGACGGTCGCATCGCTGGAGCCGACGGAGAATTGAAGCGTGTAGAGGCCCTTTGCCGTGTTGCGTAAGATGACTGCGTTGGTTTGCCCATCGTACGAGAGTTGCTGGCAGACCGAGAGGCCACCCGATGCGGACTGGATGGCATAGTTCCGCGGAACCTGAAGCGTGAGGCCTTCCGAAGGTCCCTCCATACTGACCGTCATCGTAGCTGAAGAGCTGCCTGCTACGGTAATATCCGCAATGACGCGGTCCCTGTTGGTCCACCAGTTGGCAAGTCCTGTCTGGTTGAAGTACACTGCAAAGGGACGAACAGCATCGTGAAGCGCGCGCTGGATCTGAATCTTATCCAAAAGCGCGTCCGAAGGATGGATCAAGATGTTGTAGTGGCCACCATACCGAGCCATTTGCTTAATATCGTTAACCTGGTTTCGGAAGTCCGATCCGGGAAAGTCGGCACTGCTCATGTTTCCGTCTCCATCAGACCATTGGAGGGGGAACTCGTAATATGGGAGCTCCTCGAAGGCCTCGCGGTTGTGCGTGACTTGGAAAGGAAGATGAGTAAGATGCGAATTGCCTGAGCATGAAGACCCGCCGATGAAGCCGTTCGCCACGGCGTGCGAGGCTTGGTACTTATTCCAAGCAAGGTTGCCCGGACGATAAGTAGTCAGGTTGTAGTTCGTTTTGAAAGCGTCGTTGAGGATTGACCTGATCAAGTAGGCGCTGACACGGACTTCTCCTGATGCAGATCCACCCGACGTGTAGAAGGAAAGCCCGCTGGTGCCGCCCTCTATGCAATTCGTCCCGGGAGGAGGAGAGTTGCCCTCGCATTGGGTGATCACGGGGAAGTACCCAGCGGTGGTACCTTGGATAAACCGCTCTTCGCGAGTGCCGAATGGAAACTCCACTGCGTTCGGCGAGTGACTGACAGTGTGACTTCCAAAGTCTATGTATGGGAAACCGTCGGGTGCCGTTCTGAAGCCGGTGATCTGAAATATGTATGGAACTCCATACTGGAAGTAGGCGGTCTCATAGGCATCAGTAACGTATTTGGTATGAAGGTTCAGGTTACCGGCAGCTCCTCTCTCCTGAGAGGCGGCGGCAATGCCCTGTCCGTGCGGATACGAGACGTAGGTGTCGATGTCCCATGTGGTGGTGAAGGCGACTCCCATGTTGTATGGAACGGTCCATAAGCTGACAAAATGGGCGGTGGAAGTGACAATGTTTTTGATGACGCGAGTTCCAATATCATATCCAGGATAGTACATTCCGTCGTACAGTGGCGAGTATCCGCCACCCTCATTCTGGGCCGAAATGAAGAGGTAGCCCAAGTCGATTCCGAAGCTGTACACGTGTCCGCTAGCACCTGAAGGCTGGTGCTTAACAAATGCTGCGCTTGTCGCAGATGTATCTTCGCTGTCCACTCCATTGTTTCGAACGAGGTACTTGCCGAGGGTCTCCGCACGGCTGACGGGAGTGTACCCAACGTTGACAATGCCTGCGGCGGTGTAGTTCTCATAGAATGGCATTGCCGTGTCGTAGTAGTCCGCAAAGTCGATACCTTGGAGAGCCTGTAGAGTAGTCTCTGTGTCGGTCAACTTCAAGACGGACCTCGACCCGGCTGTGTTGATAGTGGACGCAGATACACCCGCAAGGGCTTGAAGTGCAGTGGGAACTTGGTTCATGAAGATCAGGTTACCGCCCTTGGCCACGAAGGAGGTCAAAGTCGCGACATCCGCCGAGCTCGGCCGGTAGCTGACGCTTGGGGATGTGTAGATGAGCAGACTTTGGCATTGAGAAGAGATGTTGAGCGACTCGATGACTTTGACCTGCAGACCGACTGTCTTGAGGGACAGCGTCAGAGGGAGCCTACAAAATGTTAATCCAAGTACTCATCCTAGCTTCTGCAAGGATTCTTACCAATTGGGATCTACTTCATAGTCCGGTAGGAAGATGTTCAACCCGGAGGCTGCACCAGCTCCATGTCTGTTTAGACCAGTCAGCAAGATGATCGTGATTCACCTTGTGAATTTTTACCTTGATCGAGATGGGACGGCTGCGGGCAGGCTCTCCTCGCTCGGGTCTGGACTCGCACCTGCGGGCTGTGTGAGGGCGTAGATGTCCGGCGACGAGATGGCTTGACATGCCCGAAAGATAGCAAAAAGAGGGACAAGAATGAATGAACGCATCTTTGCCGCTTCTCCCAGTTGAAAGTACAATCCGTGGAAAGAAGTATCGCAAGAATAAAAAGAGCAGAAGCCGACCTTTTGGTCCAGCTCCCGTAAGCCACAGGTGGAGCCTAAGGCACACTATAATTAGACGGTACCTGCACTAACAGCACTTAAGGTGCTCAAGATCAAGCGCTCCATCTAGCGGAGGCCACAATGACACCATTGTAAACATCAGAGTTTGTTAGTCGGAAGAAAAGGGGGCAGCGTTCTTTTTCGTAATGGTGGCGCGTTAGGGCTAGCAATCGAGAGCGAGGTCCGTCTTCGGCTGCGCGGCTGCTCGCGGGTTGGGCCCACACGGACTTTAAGGATTAGACCCAGGCTTGTCCAAGCGTAGTAATAGCGCTTCGGCATGAAACCCCCTAGGGGGGCCCATGATGCCATGCATGCTCGTACCTGACGAGTAGTACATGAGCTATTGCTTCTTTAAAATTTAGTCGGCATAAGCGCTAGCTCCGAGTCGATTCATGACGAGCCGCTTCCCCCTTTATAGCCAAATGTGTAAAAATGAACTGTCTCTTCCCCGGTGTTCTCGTCTCCGGGGAGCGGGAACTCCATCACATTCGTCGTGCGAAAACCGGCATCGCGCATTAGATCGAAGAAGACCTTTTCGCTGGAATGCCGAATCTTCATGGCAATCGCAACCGTGACATGGGGTGATGTCTTTGCAATTTCGTGGACCGTGTTGACTAGAGCGGGGCTGCAGAATCGAGTCAGTTCACGCACGAATAGAGTGGAGACGCTTCCCACCTGCTGTCTGGATTGTATGTGCAATCCGCTGCGATGACCAAATCAATCCGAGTCGAGCTGTCCTGCATCTGTTTCGGGATGTCATGGCCCCAGTCCAGTTCCGTCGATGTGATATTGCTTTGCTGGATCTGCCCAAGGTTATGCCTCATAATCTCGCTCGCTTCTGGAAGATCCGTGAGGACGATTTCGGCATCTCGCGTGAGTCGGGCCATGGTGATGCCAACCTAGGCCATTAGACTAACGGCTTTGGTCGATGTGGAAATTAACTCACCATACCGCAGCCAGCCCCCAATTCTACAACTCGCATCGATTTCGAGGCGGAGCTGAAATGCGGCAACGGAAATAATCGAGATGGCGTCTCGCTCAGGAGAAGGCCCACGTGGCACGATAATGCGATCCCGGCGTCCCTTGGCATGTTCAGTGAGCAGTCCTCTCACAGCACAAGAGCGAGTACCAGAGATGGCGAGCAATGCTCTCACCAGTTTCCTCCCATATATTGACTCGCACTCCGTCGCCGACATCAAAACGTCTCTCAACGAGCTTCACGGCCTCATTCCCATCTGCTGATGGAACCACCGGAGCACTCCATGCCGAGACTGTTCCTCGGAACTCTTCGTCCTGCAGCTTGCTGAATTCGTCATACCTCGACTTGGGCTCCACGCCAACGCGAACTCTCACAGGCCGAGCACCCCGAGATCTGCTGAGAGGAAACGTTATTGGGAGACTGCGCCCGCCCGTCCATTGTACCGTGTTCCAGACGATAACCTCGTCCGTATCTGCATCAAGGAGCTCAGCGCAAAGCGCAAGATCACGATGCAAGAACGAATCTCCCAAGTCGGACGTGATGGTGATCAGGCAGTAGAGTTGCCGTTTGGAAGTGTTCTTCTCGAGGGTGATGCGCGGCGTCTTGAGAAAGCGAATATAGCGCATGACAGTGCATGCAGGCTGACGAGATGGCTGACGAGATTGATATACAATGGCGAGGAAATAAATGAAGAAGCAGTGAGCAGGGAGCGTGGATTGACCTCGCTTGGCTTTCCTTGCCGAGTCCGGCAGTGAATTCTCCCCGCACGTGTTCCCTCCGTGCGCTTAGCCTTTCGCGGGCTGGGGAATACGTCAACAATCAGCCTCAACCACGACTTAGACCTCCAACGTGCTCAACACCTTGCGTCGCAACCCGTGAGACCCCCGCAAAGAAGCGCATCGCCGAATCCTTGTCTCCCAAACCCAATGCGCCGTCCGACAGCAGCCCGCCGCTGCGACGCTTTCCTTCCCCAGCCACCTCGTTGATCCACAGCAATGTACCGCCGCGGCGATCCACGCTGGAACCGCACAATTCAGAACATCACCGACACCGTCGAACACGCAAACGAGTCGGCGCAAGTAGGACTATACAGCTTTACCCACCAATATGTCAATCCATGTTTGCAATCTGTCACGCAATGCCTCAACACTTGCACCGCGCCGTGCTTCCCTTCGCAAAACGACCGCCGGCGACACCGCGCGAGATCGCGAGGCGCGGCCGAGTCGAGCTTTGACTTCTACGATGACTGGGAGGAGGACGAGACGGATGGGTTGTTGGGGTGGGGAAATGACAACCTGGATAGATTGTGGGGGAGCTCCAGTACCTATGGCGCGGTCACTCAGCCTGGTCGCCAGAATGCTATGAGCTATGGGAATCGGAGTCGCGATCCTAGATACGATAAGACACGGAGGAAGAGCGCTGTGCAGCCTCATGATGGCGGGCCGGACCCGACCATCATCCCTAGTTCATCATACTTTGGCTTTCTGGGACGCTTGCCGTTCAAGATCGGCGGGAAGGTGCTGCGCTACAAACCGTCTGCAGCCGACTTAACGGAACACCCGGGGCAGTCACGAAGAAGCCATGAGGCGGCGGTGGTGGAATCACAACCTCTGATCGAGGACAGCGATGAGGAGGCGCCAGCGGGCAATGAGCGGAAAGGACACGGGCGCAAACGCAGCCAAACAGATGCCTCCGGTCACACCACAGACTCCCTAAGCTCACGAGGTGACATATTCCCTAGCGACGACGAAGACGACGCCGTCCCCCTCGACGACGAATTCGCACTGGCCCTCGAACGACGGACAACAGGCCAATGGCACGACGACACCAGCAGCGGGAAGAGCAAGCCCCGCTCATCCAGCAAGAGTAAGAGTAAGCGGCCCTCCGGATCGCGCATGTCGACGCGATCGGTCTCCACTCGCAACACACAGGATTCAGGCAGGAAGAGCATGGAGCACTCCACCTCCGAAGCCATAGAAGTAATACCCACACTATCCGATCTGAAGCAAGAGGAAGAACGCGTACGCATCGAAGAAGAAGCTGAAGTGGAACGCAAGCGCTACGGTGCGCAGCAACTCGCCTTGAAGCGCGGGCTGGTGCCAGACCAACGGCTCCAGATCCCCGGTCGCACGAATTCGCCGAGTCCCCAGCGTAGCCCTGCGTCGCCCCGGAGTCCGTCGCCGAGAGGCGCGATACAGCCATCAGCTTCTCCATTACTGCTTGAGGCAAGTAGGCAACCAGATACAGATGCGGGACCAGGAGAATTACCCTTTCATACCGAGGACTCGCAGACAATGCCAGATAGTAGCGCGTTCCACGTCGACGATTCGGATTTTTCCAGCCTAGCACCTACGCCGAATAGGCCGTTGTCGTTAAGAGACGAGCCACGCGAGGTTGCAACCGAGTCTCCTGAAGAGGATATCTTTGTGCCTGCCATGCTTCCACATTTTGCTTCTAGACCAGGCTGAGCAAGGAGGAGAAGGAAGGACTAGACTTATCATCATTCTTGGCACAACTTTCTTCGTGGTGAAGAAGAGTAGAGGACCCGCGTCTTAATTAGAGACAAGCCGCGGACACAACGGCAGCGACACGTCGTGACGGTCGAAGAAAGTGTGGTCGAGGAGGACAGGACTTGAGGATAATTGAGGAACTCGAGGGCCTTTACATTTACGACCAACACGCGCATTTACTGGGTTACATTTTCATGTACTTTAGCATCTTGGAGTATCACTATGTAGCAGTAATTAGACGGGCAAGAACCAGCAAATGGCCAAGCCAGCACTTCAGACACTACACCTCACAAGCCCCCAAACGTGATCTGCTTTTTCATCAACCCATGATAGATATCATCCAGCACACCCCTCTTCCTCTTCTTTCCCTCCTCCTTCTCTTCCTCCTCCCGCTCCTCTTCCTCATCCAACTCAGCATCCTCCTCCGTCCTAGGTTTCCACGCCGCAATACTACCATCCGCATGCGCAGAATACATCTCGACATCATGCGCGCGCCACGCCAACGCTGTAATCCGATCCTTGGCATTCATCTTACCCTTCTCCACCGTTTCATGGATGCGTTTCTGCGGCTCCGGGCGGCGCAAACGCCGGAACATTTTCCCTTCGAAGAGCTCGTAGCCGAGGATCTCGGCATCGTTGGGGTAGAACATGATGTCTTTTTCTGGCTCGAGGTTTTGTGTGGGAGGGAGGAGGGGGATGCAGGGCGCGAGACCGGAATTGCGTACCATGGGGCCGAAGTTGGCAAGTGTGTTTGCGTGTGTTTCCGTGTTCCAGACGCGGATGCGTTGGTCGTGGCCGCTTGAGACGAGGTGCCTTCCATCTTCGGTCCAGACAAGACCGTTTACGGGACCGCGGTGGGCCTTTCCTTGCGAGGCGGTGCGCGAGAAGGAGGTGGTAGGTTTGCCTAGTACTCCGGTCGAGTCCTCGAGGTCCAGCACACCGAGCTCGCCAACGCTGCGTCGTATGTCCCAGAATCGTACGCTTCCATCCGTAGCGCCGCTGGCGAGGATGTGGTCGCGAACGGGACTCCATGCCGTGCTCAGGATGGCGCCTGAGTGTCCTGCGAGGGTATGTGTGCTTGCGCCGGATCGCAGATCTATGAGGCGTACGGAGGGGTGCTGTGTTGCGCATGCGACAAGGAGGTGCGAGGCTATTGGCGAAAGCGCGATGTTGTAGACGACCGAGTTCAGGTCGAAGGCAGCTGATGGGGCAAGCGTCTCGCTGGAGTATATCTTGACGGTGTGATCGTAGGATGACGTGAGGAAGGCCAGACTATCGAATGGATAGAACGAGATCTGCGTGATGCCCAGCTTATGCTCTTCCGTCGTCTTGTTCACCACCGACAGTGGCGCATACGAAGAGAAACGCTCCGTAGATACAGGCTGCGACTCAAGATCCCATATCGCAATCGATGAATCGGCACCGCCCGACAGCATATACCTCCCCTCAAAACGATCGATCGTAAGTGCATTCACGCCCGAGACATGTGCGGGTGGCCGTTCGTTTGGGCTATCGACGCAGGGCTGTCTCTGGCTGAAGTTCACGGAGGAGGGTTGCAACGCGTAGACGAGACGCGAGGCTGTTGCGCGTTTGACGGCATCGTGGGGGAGGAGACCGTAGGCACGATCGAGGACCTGTTGCGTGTTCATATGCGACTACATGCTTTGATTGCGATGGCGGGAGGAAGTGGTTCAAGATGACGCAGTTGCAAATTATGACTAAGCAGGCGGCACGTATCACGCGTCGCGTTTGTTGCTCCCTCTGTTGGGCTCCAATTACTGCATCCTTGGTTCAGTGCACTCAACATCATGCTGCGCCATTGAGCGCTCCAAGGTACGCATTCTATCTACACCCGTCGTTCTTTACCGCCCGACATGAATGCTCTTCCTCCCGACATAAAAGCTCTTCCTCCCCAACCGAATGCGACTTCTTTTGCATCGCTGCTAGTATCTCCTACCTGCCGCCGCTACAATCTGCAATGTATCTGACGTGGCTTTCGCTGTCTTACGCTCCCACCCCACTGCATTTCTCGTACTATGCACTCATACCCGCTCATCGCTATTCCGATACCCATCGTTACTCGGGTCTTACATATCGCTACTATTCCGACCTCGACATGTCTAATCTCCCCAACAGAGTCTCCGAGTACTTCAAGCGCACCCATCCAGGGCTATTTGGAGACATCGCCAAACAGACGACAGCGAATAGAATTGCTGAACTCCTCTTCCGTCGCAATCGTCACACCAAGCCTGACCCGAACGAACCCACAGCTCTCCAACAAGCCGAAAACCTCCTCGCCCGCTACCAGGGTCGCTTGGAAGAACAGGATGCCTACCAGGCTCGCTTGGAAGAACGATTCGCCCACTCCCAGGATCGCTTGGAAGAACAAAGTGCCAACTTCGCCCGCTCCCAGGGTCGCTTGGAAGAACGAAATGCCAACCTGGAAGCTGAAAACCTCAACCTCAAGGCCAAACTTGCGGAGAAGTCGAAATGACTCCAACACTGGAATGGCCCAGATCAAGCGTCCACTATCAGGGTCAGCCTCGGAAGATGAAGGCTCGCGACTCGGGAGATCTACAACGCGGAGGCCAAATGTATACGATGCCGTAGCAGGTATGCGACAAAGCGTAACTTTGCAGAATGTTTACTGACAAGTCCAAGGCAAAGTCACCCAATCCGGATTTCTCGGCTCAAAATCCTTCGAGCAAAGGCGCACCAACCAACCTTTACGTCCCGACGAAGTCCTCTTCAAGAAGCTCAACGCACCAACCCGCTATGAAGAGACTGACTACTACTTCGCACACAAAAACCTACCCGAGGATCAAAAGCTGCCCAATGGCGATCTTTTGAGCGCGCTGCACGCACGTATCTCGAAATTGTACTCTCGGACGCAAGAGCCTGGTGATCAGAAGCCATGGAAGTGCCTGGACGAGACTGCTTTGATTGCTCTGGGGATTCTTCTACACGAGACGACGAAGGGAGAGTTAGGTGAGACGGGAGATCTTGCTCTGGTCGAAGCTGCTCGAGGTGATGAGGAAGATGCGCTTGCGGATGATGAAGGGGTACGAACAGGGATGTCTTTGCGGCACGAAGGCAGAGAGCCACAGGAGCAGAGGTCGTCCAGCGAGGATTCGAGCTCGTATGTAAGCTCATCTGATAGCGAAACGGCTCACGGCACGGCATGATGAGACTAAACTAGCACCGGCCAGGGACAAGATTATAGAGCGGAAAGAATGAACTGTCTTGGCTAAGGTTGCCGATTGAGCGTCTTCAGATCTCATCCCAGAATTCTCATCATCATGAACTCTCGTGATCTAAGATGTGTTCTAGGTGTCCCCATATCCGAGGTCGTATCTACCCTTTCCTGGTGGAAGATGCTGGCTTGGCAATCATTTTGAGGCAGGCACCGATCGAGACCTCAACATCGATCATTTGATACTCACCTTTCGAACACGTACCTCACCTTTTGTCGCAGCGTGCATCACATTCGCCAGCCGTCTACACCTCGCCGCTCACCTAAGCCATGGTGAGGCGATCGGACAAGCTTGACTTGCCTCTGCTAACCTCACCATAGGCACCCAAGATCACGGCAAATGCGGTGAAACTAGCAACCATCCTCGCATGGTTTCATAATACGGCCGTTGCGCACAGCATCAAGGACCTCGAGAAGGCTCTGCCGCAAGTTGGGTCAATCAGTGGCATGCAGGTCAAGGACTATCTGCAAGCACTCTCAGACGAGAGCATGATCAGGGTTGAAAAGATTGGCAGCGGCAACTGGTACTGGAGCTTTCCGAGCGACGCGAAGAAGGCGAAGGAGGCCGCGCTTGAGAAGGCCCAGGAGGAATACAACAAGGCTAAAACAGCGGCCACGGAGCTGCAGATGAAGGTGGATGAGGCGGGAGCTGCGCGTGGGGAGGACGAGGAAATGCTCACGGATATTGGTATGACAGCTTGCGTCACACTCGCACTCTCCAGCTAATAACTGTAGGCATGGACCGCAAGGCCTTGATCAACAAGCATGCCGACCTGAGCAAGGAACTCGAGCGGCTTCGACAGGAGCTAGCCGCATACAGCGAGCAAGATCCGGTCGAGGTGGAGAAGAAGAGCATGGAGACGCAACAATTCCGGAACGAGGTAGAGAAGTACACTGATCACATTCTCACTATGGAAGGATGGCTGAAGGGCCAGATCGGTGGAGACGCGGAGCAGATGAGCATCCTCAAACGCGAACACTACGGCGACGAGTACGACGAGGAGGAGGGTGGCTTGCGTGAGCTCTGAACGGGCATGTGTGTAGAGCACACTGGGTAGGATGTTGAGGACAAGCCGTGAAGAAGGCTGGTACGACACGGATGAGGTGTCGGGGCGCAATTTGTGGGGTCGATGTGAGAGCTAATGTCAAATGCTTCTGATAGCTAAGCCACACTCAAGGGAATCATCTCGAATCATCAAGCTACTGTATGCTGGTGACCAAGGTTGTTGCTTAGTATATCCGTGTCCCTGAGTCACTAAATGACTGTGCCTGCCGGCTGAGGCTACAATTGAGGCGTCGCTTACGCACGGTCCCAGCAGCCCACGTTTGATTTGCCCTGCGCGCCCGCGTCATTAACGTCGTTCACAAATCGTCAACTAAAAGCTTCAACAACGCAACATATAGCCTCTGTGCGCCCTGTCATCTCCTTGCCATTCATTTTAACTCCGCGGATCGAGACCAATTGACATTCTGTTGTTGCCACCCATTTTTTCTCGTACAGATTTCTATAAACGACTTTCACAATACCCCGCATGGCTTCCACTACCAGCGCAACGAACACTGCCACTGGAGGTGCGCACGATAACCCCGGTCCTACGAGTCCACCGCGGCGAGGGGGAAGAGGCAGAGGCAGAGGGCGTGGTGGGGGTGGAGGTGGAGGTGGTGGCGCACATTCGGGACAAGACCACAGCCACGAGCAAACAAATTCCCGGGGACGAGGAAGAGGAGGCTTCCAAGCGGGCCGTGGACGAGGGCGCGGTAATCACGAAAGAAGCGAAAGAGACGTCAGGCTTTCGGAGAAAGGCAAAGCGCCCGTGTTCAATGCGCCGGAAGGACAACCAGTGCCATCCACAGTCGCAAGGCCGCAGCCCACCGAGTCAGACGCCGATGCAGAGGAAGGAGAGGTGTGCTTCATTTGCGCATCGCCTGTCCAGCACACCGCCGTCGCGCCTTGCAATCACCGCACCTGCCACATCTGCTCCTTACGATTACGAGCGCTGTACAAAACGAAGACGTGCGCCCATTGTAGAACCGAATCGGACCATGTAATCATCACGGATGACACAACCAAGAACTTCGAGGACTTTGCTGTGGGCGAGTTCTTCAAATCGGACCACAACTTGGGCATACATTTTGACAATGCTGAGATATTTGAGGACACGCGGTTGCTGCTACAGTACAATTGCCCAGATGGTGAATGCGATGTGGCTTGTTTGGGCTGGCCGGACTTGCATCGGCACGTCAAAACAGCGCATGGCAAGTTCTTGTGGTGAGTACCATCTCCTTCCATTCTAGTACCGTCTCGAGGAGACTCTGGCACGGATCTTCTTGCTTCTAGCATCATCGTACTATTCTGACCTCACACCAGTGACCTCTGCACACGAAACAAGAAAGTCTTTACGCACGAGCACGAACTATTCACACCCGCCGAGCTAAGAAAGCATCAAAAATTTGGGGACGACAATCCTGGTGCCATTGACCAAAGCGGTTTCAGAGGCCACCCCGAGTGTGGCTTCTGTCGGCAACGATTCTACGGCGACGATGAGCTATTCACACACTGCAGAGATAAGCATGAACGATGCCACATCTGTGACCGTCAGAACGGAGGCCGCAGTCAGCAGTATTTTCAGAACTACGATATGCTAGAGGTACACTTCCGGAAGGACCATTTCCTTTGTCCAGACCGCGAATGCATGGAGAAGAAGTTCGTCGTTTTCGACTCGGAACTGGACATCAAGGCACATCAGCTGGAGGTACATCCAAATGGGCTTACCAAAGACGCTCTGCGCGATGCCCGGAGGATAGACATATCTGGCTTCCAGTTTCGAGACTCACATGAACAGGAAGCAGGTGGGAGGCGTGATGGCCGCGGTCACGGACGAGAAGGAGGAAGGGGACGAGGCGGTGGACGAGGCCGAGATCCCAACGCTGAGCCCTTGCCGGCATCATCTGCTCAGCCCATGAGTAGGGCGGAACTGGCGTATCAGCGACAGAGGGAATTGCAAAGCGGTCCCTCGGCTGCCAGTCGAGCCTTTGGCGGCCAGCTCACGTCAACCCCTACTCCTACGGAAGCTTTTGCTGCAAGAGCTCCGCCATCTGCAGCAGAACCGTCCACAGTTAAGGCAACCCGTCCTACTACTTCGCTTGCTAGGAACGTTGCGAATGGTGGCGATCGGATGAGTCTAACCCCACAAACCACAAATGCAGCCCCACAGACGCCACAGGACCAAGCTCGGCTCCAACGACATACTGCAGTTACCGAACGAGCATCCAATATGCTGCGCAACGATCAGGCAAAACTGCAGGAATTCCGATCACAAATATCAGCCTTTCGCAACTCAAAAGTCTCAGCCACCAAGCTCATCGAAGGGTTCTTTGCCCTCTTCGATACGAGCTCTGCCGAACTTGGAAAGTTGGTTAAAGAGCTGGCCGACATATTCGAGGTACAAACCAAACGTGAGGATCTACTGAAGGCGTGGGGCGATTGGAAAGCGATCAACGAGGACTATCCGTCTCTTCCAGGTAACGCCACTGAACAATCACTGAGTGGCATTCTTGCTGCGCATGGAGGCTCGAGGGTGCTAAAATTGAAGAGCTCGACGGCGCAGTCGTCGCGGTCATCGGTCAGCAAGCAAGCAAGCTGGAACAGCGCCTCATCAAACGGGCTGTTTCCTCCATTACCAGCAGCGTCGTCCAGTCGTATTGGGGCAAAGCCAGGACAGACTCCATGGGCTTCATCGTCAACGAGCACAAGTACCCGTGTCTCACCCATGCCGTCCCGCGCCGCAACGCCTGCGGCGTCAAAGAAACAGCCCAATTCCGATGCATTTCCAGCACTTCCTGCAGCACCAAAGCCTTTGAGTACTATTTTCAGTCCGGGTTACACAGGTGCCGGGCTACGGCGGGATAACAGCGGACGCAACACACCTGCCAACGCGTGGGCGGGGGCTGGAGCGGGATCTAGCAGTGCCGCGGACGGGTTGGCATCGGAAGAGGCAGGTGCTGGGGGCAAAAGGAAGGGCAAGCAGAACAAGAAGCAGACGTTGTTTCATTTTGGCTAGTGGGGAGGGGTATGCCGCTAACGAGCGGACCTCCTTGGTTATGTGTGCAGGCAAAGTGAGGTGAAAAGGACGAATCAAACAGAAAGTGGAACTCAGGCAGCACGAAGTGCAGCTCGGAGGATAGACTGGCGAACGATGGGTATGCCCCCCTCAATTGTGCTTTGCACTTGAGATGTTGTAGAGAATGACTATCGTCTGTAGAGTAGAAGAATGTCTTGAGAAGAAGCAATTGCTGCCAGCGAGGCAGCTCGCGATGACGCTGTGGCCCTATCTATTTTGTGGTGTGGTAAGAACGAGGAGAGGCAGTGAACTAACGCATAGTAGCCGCTGTGTCGGAACACACCTTGAGAAGGAGCCTGTCCCGTAGGGATCTAGCACGTGTCTTGGAATTTTGAGCAGATTTATTATGTGAAATTGAAGCTACATGTAGCTATATGATCAAGGGTGTAGATGGGTTGAGTTGAAGCAATCAACAGACAAGTAGAACATGTGTCTAAGATTAGATACGTCTCTCATAGCGGCCAAGTATGCGAGCCAAAGAGAGCGCTCTGGGTCATGACGCATAAGAAGTAGGGACATTATGGGGGTTCTGATAGTACAGTACCTAGATGCTTGGGGGAGATATTGGACGACACTTCTTCCGCCGGAGATGGGGTGGGCCCGGATAAAGCTCGCTGCCTGTTCCCGTATTCGAAATACGACTCTTACGACGAGGAATCCACCCAGCACGGGCGCTATAACGATCTGAAATCTATAGCGGTTCTCGGTGACACCGATGCTCAATATACACAGGTCGCGTGGAAGAAACGAGACCGAATTGGCGTCCGAGCGTGTCGAAGCCATAGGAGCCTGGAGAAGAGGGGATAGAAGTCGTCGTTAGAACTAGGTAGGCTGATAGAGATGGGTTCCTGGATCATATACCCCGTTTGACTGCGACAAGCCTTTACGGAAAAATCGGTGTGCCTTGGACGCCGTCCCCAAATCTTGTGCGATGACCCTTCTTCCCAGGAAAGGGAGCATGCGTTGAATTGGCACAAGTGTAGCGAGAGGGAGTGCACGAACAAACTTTGAAAGGCAGGGTACCTTCTTCTCAAAAGAGTCGAATAGATCCTTCGTACTGCGCGTGATAACTCCCCATCCCCTCACCGCACCCTCAACCGAAATCCACGTCACAAACGCCTCGCCGCTTTCCCCCTCGTCCGTCCCTGAAGCCGCGGGAAAATTCCATCACCGCTGCAGCGCAATCCCCAACAGCGATCTCGGAAATCATCGAGTCGGCCAACATGCGAATCTGAAATTTTCCCATGAGGAACCGGGCATTGTGGCGGTGCAAGAGTGGGGTGGGACGGGGGTAGGCCCTGGCCCGGTCTAGAACCTCGCGGCCAAGCGGGTGCTGGAAACCTACTCTGTGCGTTTGCGCTTCGTATGCGAGGGCTATGCCATGCCATGCCATGCCATGCCGTCATGTAGCTAGACGAGTTTCGGGAGCAGAGGGTTCCGAGAGATGTTGGATGTCGGAGAGGTGCATGGTCGAGGTCCTTCGTGGGCTCCGTCCCGCCCGCTGATCATCTTCTTCGCGAACCCGAATGCGAATGGGAAGGGGGCAGATGCGACGAAATGGATAGCCACGTTTGTACAGCCACAGCACACGTACGTCAAAGGGGGGAAGACACGTGGTACAAGCTCGCGCCATGCCAGCCCGGCGGTTAGGGTCGTCGGGAGGCGCCGATTGGGGGGGAGTCTAGCGTGGTGTAGATGAGACTCTGCCGCTGTCACGCCATTCTTACTCGTGCAGTACCGCAATGGGCGTGATGGGTTGTGTGTGGGTCGAATGAAATGTTATATGTTGATTCTGTTGAGTCTACTGCAAGCCTAGGGGGTGGTTGCGAGCTTGTTGAAGGGGTGCCAGGAGCGAATTTTGATGTCGGTAGGATGGTTGGTTGGGACTGTTAGTCATTGCCTACTTACTCTCAATGTAGAAGTTTTAGTGCACGAGACGGCTCCACAGCGGCTCGGTGTGATGGTTTTTCGTCTTCGCGGCGTTTTCATCATCTCGGCATTTGCATGAAAATGCCGCGCAAAGTAGAGTGTTGGATCAAGGGATTTCGTTTGGTCTCTAGGAAGGAAATGAGAACCAGAAGGTCGTAGCAAGATAACAACCACCAGATATGCAAGTTATGCAACAAGAAAGTATGCGATTACCATTACCATTGCACGCATACTGCTTCTCATCCCCCAGGAAGAAACCTCATGTAACAGTATATTACATTTGCGCGCAAAAGCGGTGAACACAGAACATATGGAAACGCGTAAAGGATTGAAGAAAAGACTACATTAATTTACTCCCATCATCTCGAGTTTCGTACATGTCTCGTCTTGCGATACAAAAAAATCGTTGCTTCGTCGACACATCGTTCTTCGACCCGTGAAGGTAGCCCTGCCCGGCAGGATTGAGCATTTCCCCTCTCTCTTCCTCCCTACATTGGACCAACGTCAAACGCCAGACATGTCTTCGTGTTCTCCAAAACAGACTCGCTTTCTGGCACTATCACCCCCGTCAATGTCGTTTGTTACGCTCAATACTGCCGCATCTGCGGAGCGCCGAGCTGCGCTGGCATCATGGGCGCAACCGAGCTCGAAGGTCCAAGACGATGGAACATCTGCAGCAATCGCTCTCCAACACTGGGCTCCAGCTCAGTGCCATCCCTCGCAATCTTGACCTCGCGATTAGCGTTCCAAGGATTGCGAAGCCCGCGCGTGCGGTAAAACGGCAGACGATTGGTCGAGATCCATTCAATCTTGAAAGGTTTACCCCAGCTCTGCGCGACTCCAGGAGAGTCCCCTTCTGCTTGTTGTTGCTGCTGCTGCTGCTCTTGCTGCTCTTCTTTCTCGTTCTGTTCCTCCTCGCTCTCGGACTCGGTCAGCTCCGCCTCCCAGAATATTGTGCCACGCGCCGAATCATCGATGATCCTGCCTTTGGGGGCGAACTCAGTTGCTGGCGTGGGGATCGACTTGGGCACGTCCGTCGCATCGATATTAGGTTCGGGCTTAGGGGCCGAGCCCATAAGCTGGGTGCCGTCTTCAAGGATTCGTGACGCCATGCGGGCGTAACCAAAATACTCGCCGGACTTATTCGCGGAGAAAATGAGATAAACATTCTCGGCAGTCTGTTCGTAGTCAGAAGAGTGGCGATAATGCATAGAATATCGGGATCATACCTCGAAAGCTTTGTTCAACGCGTCCTCGTTGTGCGACTGAGTGGCCCAGATGCCATTACGGACGCTGAGTTCCAGATCTTGGAGTGTGAGACTCTTGACGATAAAGTACTTGTCCGACGATGTTGAAGTTTCTCTTGCTTCTTCGCCGCTTTTTCGTGCCGTGTTCTCACCCTCTCCTTGCGTCTCTTCGACATCTTCGTCTTGTGGAGACCGCGGAGGAGAACCGCTAGCTGCCTGTAGACCCACCATGGCCGATGGGCCTGTTGGTATACCGGAGGCTGGGGCCGAACTGCGGCGCAGTCTGCACACTAATCTCACTCCGTTGAAACGCGAGTCGTGAAACCGGTGCATGGCAGCAGTGCATGACGTTTCCGTCCGGTAGTTGACAAAGGCACAGTTGCTCTTCGATATGAGAAACAGACTCTCAATGTCCTTTGTAGCGTCGCGCGAGAAGTGGTCTTTCAACGCTACAACGGTTGTACCAGGTGGAAGGTTTCCAACCCAAAGCGCATGGCCGGACTGCTTTGGCTTCCGCGGTGGTCCTCGGGGTATCGAACTTGTGGGCCCTGGGCGCTGGTAGCCTAAAGAGCTAGTCAGTGACTGTCCGAATACAATTGTCGTAATGTCCACCGACTCACCTGGTGCTTGCACAAAAGGTCCACCGAACATGGAGGGCATTGCCCCTGGGTCTCCCTGGATGTTGTTCGGAACCATGCGACTGCCAGAAAAGCCGCCATCTTGTTGAGACATCTCCATGCTCTGTCTTCTACCATAGTGTGACTGAGCCTGATTGCTCGGCCCCGGGTACCCTTGAGAGTATTGCGCCTGAGGGCCATACGGCCCAGGATAGTATACGAACTGCGAGTGTGGGGGAAAGTTCTGGTACGGTGTCGGCATCGGGCCTTGGGCGGCGACGCGCTGTTGGCCAGCGGGGAACTGGGCGTAATTGTGGTGCTGCGAGCCTTGCTGCGGTACGAAGTTTTGCTGAAACTGGCCGGTGTTGAACCCAGGTCCGTAATGGTTAGGGAGTGATGCAGGTCCAGCTCCAGGGGCTTGCAGGTTCTGCTGGAGCTGGTAAACGAGCGCGGAGGTCGACGCGCCGGACAGTTGGTGCTGGTCGTGCTGTAGCATCGAGGGGTTCGCCTGAGCTGCGTTGGCAGAGGAGTAGTCTGGTAGCGCGCCTACCATTGCGCCCATATTCATGGCGGTGGCTCCATGGTCTTGTGTCGGGTAGTGCGGGTTCTGTGGATGCGCAGGAGAGCGCATGTCGGGACGGAGCTGGGCCTGCGGAATCGCGCTGAGCTGAGAGTAAAAGGGACTGTTGGAAGTGGGCGTTTTCGAGGTCAAAGTCGGGTTGTGACGGCCATGGTGTTCATCTTGCGCAAGACCAGTTGCTGAGAGGTCCAAAGGCTGTGCGCCGGACTCCTGGGACATGTCGCCCATTGGTTCTTCTACTACGATAGGAAGTGCAATCCACTGCTGTACCCAAACGAATGCCATGTCAGTCCATAATTTAAAGGAAGAAGCGAACGGAGATAGCGAATGACAAAGTAGCAAGGTGATGAACAACTGCAATGCGATAGAGATAGTGAGATGGTCAACGTACCTATTCCGAGCACTATATCAAGAGAGACGATGGTTTAAGTGGCGAGCCGGAACGATGGAGCACCGAGAGGATAATCCTCCAACACGTCGAGGTATCTGACGAGATACCAATAAGACGAGAAGACGAGGGTTGGTGAGAGTAAAAAAAGATTCGTAGGAGAGTCGGAGCCCGATGAGGGAAGATTAACTGTGTCGGCTCATGTACCACCTTGACAGGAGTGCTCGCTTGGAGCGGAACGAAGATGATGGTCTGAAAAATGTGGCCAGTCAGAACGCCTAAATGGTCTTTCGACGCCTTATGAGGCCTGTGGGCGCAACGGCAGCGATGATAAGAAGGGTAAAGTGCGCGTGTGGGCCAGCGGTAGTAGTGGCTGGTGAGGCGAGGGAAGCTCGTCAAGGGTACGCCGACTGCTCCACCGTGGACGGGGATGCCGCACTAGGATCTTGCAAGCCTTCTGCCTCAATTGCCTCTCGCTCGAGGGGCTTCTTGTCGTCTGATTGGCCGCGAAATGACGGGCTGTGGCTGTTGCAATGGCGGAGGCACGACAGGGAAACGAACCGGTGCTCTGGAGGCGAAATGATCGCCAGAAATCCGAACGAAGCGGGTTTGGGGCTGATATCAAAAACATTGAAACGAGAGGGCAGATGACAAAGATGTCGGGTGGAAGCGTTGGTAGGAGCTTTTGGTAGAGGTGTGGCGAATGCATCGTGTTTCTAGACCCGTGGCTCCACAACGCCGATCGTAGACTACGCTACGAAGCTTTGTGGGACCCTTCTCCACCCAAGTGTAACCTGCAAGGGATATTTTCGAGATTCCAAAGCAGCGAAATATACACACGTCCTCTGAGTGTTCTGTAAAAGCTTCGGAGATTTGTTGACCAGATACAGATAACCACTGGGGAATGTATTAGCCTTTGGCTAGGGTATTGACTATTTTTGCAGTTCGCCAGCGTCATGAAGTAATCCTGCTCTGTGATGTGCCGAGCAGTAGCTGCAGGCGCCGCGCGGGTGCCATCCCGGACGGCACAATTATGACATGGCCCTGGGTCTATGTGTCGAACTGCAAACGAGCAGCGCTCGGGTGGCTTAGCACGTCGTAAACGCAACGTAGGCATCATCCCTGTATAGCAAACGCTTGCACAATACACAAGCCAACACCCGCAGACCGAAGTCAGATAGTGAAGGGATGTCCAATATGCAGTGCAGACTGAGAACCGACGTGCCGATCCACACCACAGCTTGAAACCGGGTGTGCCCAACTGGCAGATGTCATCCTCATTGGCGTGAGACTATGTCAGAACCCAAGCCGCAACAATCAACCCGACTGGGCACTGGCTAGACAGTCGCTTGCCAATAGTACGTGTTCATAGTCCCGCATGCGACCGGAGAAGCATGCCACCAATGGACGGGTTTCTCATGATGTTGCCACCAGCGCATCGGCACGAACGTTTCTTCGCCCGAGATCGACAAGACGAAGCGGCACAGCACAGCCACAACGCCCTCGTGGCTGGGCGCATCTGACAAACAAGGGCGACTTTTGGAGCGAGCTCTCGTCCCATGTGCAGCCGCATTGACGGCCTGGAAGAGTCGAGCGGGTTTGTGACATGGTAGAAGGGCCGAGGGGCGCAAGGTGACTGAGTCGTGTCGTGGCTGCAGTGCAAGGGGAAACACGGTCGGCGGATTTCCGGTGCGCCACCATGGGAAATCGCATGGCAGAATTGGAAAATGCATATCTTGACTGGCCTTTGCCGTCGCAGGGAGGTATCAAGCTTTGACGCATCCCCACCGACGTAATCAAGTGGCGTTGGGCACTAAGCAACCGGCCCAGGGTCCACCTGCTGGCATTATACCATCCGTTGAGTAATTTGAGCCCTACGCCCACGCCCACACTCACAGCTGTTCGGACGCGGCAGTTGTCACGGCCTGTGGAGCTGGTACGGACCAAACGACTGTTCGGAAGAGGCTGCTAGCGGTCTTAGTACACACGACAGTTTGAGATGCCAACGACAGCGCCCTGGCCCGCAACTGTGCATCAAGAAGGCCAGCGTGCTATCAATTCGCCACGCCACAGAACCACCACCGGTTTGATAGGAGCGGCTCTGTTAATCGTAGTGATCCTCTCGCTTCCGAGCCGGCACGTCAGATAAGGCCAAGCCAACGTCCACTCAGCATCACCAACGAGGCCTGAGTGACGGATCCCCCTGGCGATCCCGCGACCCCCGCGACCCCGCGTCCCAGCCATATGCGGGAACTTTCGAGACCTGGACCCCTTGCGATCCAACTTTAGACCATGCCGTCATGTTGGTTGCCGGTCGCCTACCACGTCATGCGATCTACCTAAACGTCGGAGAAGCGAAGCACCTCCCCAGCTGTAGCCAACATTACACACATTGTGGATCTATGATGTATTTCCTACGACTCCTTCTACCTGCAACCTGGTAGACGACATGTGGTATGGCAGCCATGCTCGGTGGCAACCGGCCTACCAGGAAGTGACGCTGCGCCACCATCGAGATCCAAACGACATGTTTGCCTGCGCGCTGCATGTACCCTGCTCGGCATGTAAGAGCTTGAAGAGGCCTCTGAGTACTCTCCGAGTTAGCGTCGCAGCTAGATGATGTGTACCCGTCACAGCAGCAAATTCGGGAAGGGTCCATCGCCGGCGAATAAGGTGGCCATTCGTAGCCAAAAACTTCGGAGACAATATTCCTACAGCCCCGGCCGCACCAGGATAACGTTTGAAAGGACATGATGGTATAATGTTGTTTATTTCGACCTTACTTAGCCACGTGGTCCGACAGAAAGCTCTCGATATAAGCAAAGTACCCCGGCTCGGCCACGGTATCGTTGTGGCTTCCGTTCGGCAGCTCCTTCCATATCTTTGGCTCCGAGCGACATACTTGAAATAGCTTGGTCATGTGGGACGGCCTAAAGAACCAAGTCAGCAGAGGCCACGTGAGAAAGGCATACGAAACATACGGCACAATTTCATCCTTCAGTCCACTGAGGAAAAGGATGGGGATATTCGTGATTTGGGGCAGCACTTCCTCGCTCGGCCATACTTGATGGCAGAGTGACGCTAGATATTTGGCCGGTGGGAGAGCACTAGTTGCGTCAGTCATCTTCCTCCATCGACTTCAGTGCAACTTACGAAGGTATCATCTTGCGCATCGAGGTGAACGTGTTTTCCAGAACGATGCCGGCAATGTCGCCTTGCTTCTGGTTTCGCGCGGCGAGTGCTATAGCGACGGCTCCTCCAAGACTCTGACCATATAGCACTATGCGTGTTCCTCGTAGCTCATGGCGTTGCCTGATGTAATCTAAACCCGTTTGCGCATCGATCATCAAGCCTTTCTCATTTGGAGTCCCGGACGACAAGCCATAACCCCGATATTGCAGCATCAACACATTGCACCTCAATTCGTCTGCGAGGATCTTCGCGATGGGAAGGCGATAACCAATGTTGCCGGCATTCCCATGGAACATGAGCAGTGTTGCGTTCCGTGCATGCTGCTTGTTGGCTCGAACGTAGAATGCGCTCAGCGACTCGCCGTCGGGTGTAGGGATGAAAAGCTCTTCGGAGTCTGCTATGGCGAATTGTGCGGGCCGGGGAACGTTGGTTCGCGCGTCGGGAGGGAAGTTTCTCGCGTAGATGAGTTCACTGTATTTTGTCAGTGCCCGTCGCGTGTATTTGTTGGGATTTAGTACTTCTGCTTGAAATAGAGTACTCCGCTAAGTAAAGCAGCAAGTCCAGAAGATGCTATGAGCGGAATGCGGAGATACGTTAGGAAAGAATCAAGAGCCCCCATAGCTGCCTAGAACGTGGTGGTTCCGCAGCGACGTTCACACGCAAGTGATGATGGTGATATTGCAAAGGAGCGGTACTAGCGAAAGACCGGATAGAAGAAGAATAGAATACCCGTACGGTGGGCCTGGGCGAGTGAATAGCGAGGAGATGAGCTGGTAGGGTGGCAGTGAGGTCGCGATGCCCTGTCGGAGAAGGTACGGCGGGGTTGAGGTGCTAGTCGTGCAATTGCGGCGGAGGCGGCGATCGCAGCAGGGAATATCGTGATGCTGAGTTAGAATAAAGTGGGCAAACTTGGGAGGTCGGACAGGTTCAAAGGAAAGGCTCACAGCTGTCAAGTCGCGAAGCTGTCGCCTGTTCGTGAATTGACGTAAGCACTGCCCGAGGGTGCGGGTCGGCCGCACGTGATCAATCTTGAAGCTTGGACCATCCAGCGGCTGCGTCAACCAGTACACGAAGCTGCGATTGCCTGGCGCGGCGACAAGCTCAACTCCACCATCACCGCCGACATCCGCCTGCTCCCCATACCTCGAAGCCCTTCGTCGCCGTCCTTTAGAAGACCTACACGCACATAAACCGCCATTATGGTCACCGGCATGCTAGCAGAAGGTAATTGCGGCCGTGTTCTGACTGAGCCCGGAGCTTACCAGGCATAGATGGCATCCACGTCGACATGGACCACCTGAAGAAGGGCGAGGTGAAGTACGGAACTCTTTACCGTGTCTCTGATCAGCGTGCTAACGAGACATTGTAGCCTCGGAACCTCGATGTTTGTACCCCCACTGTCCTCACCGCATACGACATGTCCTAACTTGGTGCAGCATGGCGATCAACTTCAAAGACGGCGTGATATTAGGCGCAGACAGCAGAACGACCACGGGTGCATACATCGCGAACCGAGTGACGGACAAGCTCACGCAAGTCCACGATACGATCTGGTGCTGTCGCTCGGGCTCTGCGGCCGACACGCAGGCCGTGGCAGACATCGTCCAATACCACCTAGGAATGTACGGCGTCGCAAACGATGAGCCCCCGACCACGCAGACGGCGGCCGCCATATTCCAGGAGCTCTGCTACTCCAACAAGGACCAGTTATCGTGAGTGGTAGACCCAGCATGGCATGGTCAAGCTAACCTGAGGTAGCGCCGGTATGATCATTGCTGGATACGACCACAGGCATGGTGGGCAGGTGTACTCGATACCCCTCGGCGGCTCTCTACACAAGCAATCGTACGCAATCGGCGGATCTGGCTCCACATACATCTACGGATACTGCGACGCAAACTGGCAGGAGAACATGACGGAGGCTGAGGGGGTCAAGTTCGTTAAGGGAGCGCTATCGGAGGCGATCAAGTGGGATGGCAGCTCGGGTGGTGTGATTCGCATGGTGGTGCTCACGGCAAAGGGTGCGCAGCGACACTTGTATCTGCCAGATCAGAACTACGATGGGCCGGGCAGTCAGTAGGGTGTGGTTAGAGAGGGCGTGTACAATATAGGCGGCGGAATGCAGCGAGCTTGCAAAGATGCAGCTATGGCCGCCTCGGCGGTCGTAAGCTGTAGACGCGGCCCATTGGCAAGGCGTGGGACAAGCTCGATGCCACGCCCATTTGGTAGCTTAACGTAAGACGTTTCGCTAGCATCTCCCTAGTCGAAAAAGGTTCTGGGTGCCGGGCGAAAAGTAGCGTTACATAGCCAATGAGGAGGCAGCGTGGGGCCAGATGGCCGGGCCTGCCTTTCGTATCTGCCAGTTAGATCTTCACATGGGCTGTCCAACAGGCCGACATTTGCACAGGTGCTTCTCGCCGCAGTGTGGGTCGATCGGGGGCAGTAGTGTAGCGGTGAGAGGCACATTGCCAGACGGCGTGTTCGCGCTGCGATGGAGAGTAGTGGTGCGGCAGCGGGCGACTTATCAGGGCCCGTGGATCGGCAAGGGTTTCTTATGACGAACCAAGCCCACCACCCGCTCCCCACGGACCTCAAACAAGCCGCATCCTCTCGTCTCGACACCGGCCCAGGTCACCGCCAGCCCGCCTTTCCTCCTCCAAACTCCCTCGACGACGCTGCGCCGACCAATTCACTTTGGCCACGGCAAGCTGCGACCGAGGCATGCTCCATTTCGACCGCTGCTAAGCCCATCACTGACGCGAGCCACATCCGGTCCCAGCGGGTTCTTATCGCAGACACAGGGCTGGTCACTTCGCACCACACCACGGCCGGCCTACCTGCACCACAGCAGCCGCACACTCCTTTACCTCACCCTGCGGATCTGCGCGCCTCATTACATTGTCGACAGTCGCGCGTCCTTGCCCGAGTCCGCACCGCTACACCCTTCACCCCACCTCTGCAGCTTGACGTCGACCCACGCCAGCGCGCCCTTTCCGACCTCCCCATTGCCAACCTTCGTGCGCGCGATTGACCAGGGCAGCACAAACAACATACATCTTGAATCTTGGTTTTAGCACACCTCGGAGCGCGCCTCCTTCCTTGACATGGGATCGCTTCTGGTTAGCGAATTCGGTGGGAACCACTTCCATAACCCCATGTTTGGCGGCGGCCATCCACAGACGCAGGATTCGCCTGCCGTACACCATACACCCGTGCGGCCGTCTCCACAGGCCAACGCGAACCCGCCGCCGCGAATAGCAGCGCCGCCCGCCGACGTGTCCATGGCCGACTCGGGAGCTCCCCCATCGAGCTCAACACTGGCGCAGCCATCACAACAGACACCCTCCGAAGCCAATACAGCAGCTCAACGCCAGCCGCCTCCGAGTCCGCGCTTTCGCCCGCATTCGGAGCAGCCCACGCCGGCGGGCACAAGCTCCACGCCGAGCGTGCTTCCAAACCCGCGCACTGTACCTTCTTCCATCTCTCTCTCCGCACAGGAGTCTCCCGGTCATCCACTACGATCGCCGTTGGCAACGTCAGCATCGCAGCAGCGGATCAAGGTCAAGAGCCTGTCTCATATTCAGGACCTCGCAACCGACGACTCCAGTGCTTTCTCACAGACACGGTCTGTGTCGCGGCGGCAAAGGCGAGACCCGACCGATGTTGGCCCGCAGTATGAAATCAGCGAGATGCCCGTGTCGGACATCATCGAAATGGTAGCAGGGCTCTTGACCAAAATCACCACGACCAACGACCGTCAGCACGAGCATCTGCACCGCCAAATCCCCCCACCAGAAGGAACGTCTGGGCTAAGCCAACAGACGACCAGCGTTCTGGCATTTCATGGCAAGAATGTGCCCAGCATATCAATCCTTAGCTACCTCAGCCGGATACACAAATACTGCCCCACCACTTACGAGGTCTTCCTAAGTTTGTTGGTATATTTCGATCGGATGACGGAGAGAGTGAATGCAGGACCAATGCTCAGTCTGCGCCAGGCAAATCAGGAGTCGCTCGATCGTGTCAACGCAGCGGCCGACGCAAATGGAACGCCTCGTCAGCCAGACTTACCTGCCGAGCAGACCCCTTCCACGTCAGTGCAAGCAGCGACCCCTCCTCCATCTGGTTCCCTGGGTCCGCCTGCGGAAGCACCCGTACGAGGAGCCCAGCCGCCTTCCCCACCTCAGCAAGACCTAGAATCCGACCCCTACAATCTGTCGCACTTTTTTGTGGTTGATAGCTTCAACATACACCGCCTTGTCATTGCTGGCGTTACTTGTGCGAGCAAATTCTTTTCTGATGTGTTCTATACCAATTCTAGATACGCAAAGGTAAGAAGACTTGCATTTTGACGTTGCTTGGTTAGCTAACGTTTCTAGGTCGGCGGCCTTCCCTTGGTCGAGTTGAACCATCTAGAGCTGCAATTCCTTCTATTGAACGATTTCCGACTCGCAGTACCACTGGAAGAGATGGAAGCATACGGAACCATGCTAGTAGAATTCTATGCGCGTGAGGTGGCACAACAGAATGGGCGAGCAACGGATAGAGCATAGGGGGTATGCTGGCGGTAACGATGATTGAAAGGCATGCACACAGAAGTGCACGAAGCTCCGGACACACCCTTGTCCAGTCGGGGCTACACGGAGGGTGTCTCCCAGTAACGGGTCGGCTATTGGCTTCGCAACCCCATGCGGGCTCCTAGGCTCAATAGCGGAGACGACGCGGCACGATAATTCAACACAAACTTCCCCTCCCTCTCCTCAAAGGTCTCTCTAGCTCGCTAGACGTATACCTGGGAGATAGATTTTTCCTTATCTGTTAGCGGCGGTGGGGCACCAAAATTCTTGTTCAAGAATTTTGGGTTGGTGCCTCATGTCTTGGCGTACTCAACCCTCTCGTTTGCGGATCTGGGACTGCCAGCGCTGCCTCATGATTATGCGGTTATGATGGGCTTCTTATTTTTAATCTTTTACCACTACTGCCTAACTCGACATGTCTTGGCACGGCGTTACTAGAGGTGTAGTGGCGGAGTTTGCGAATGGGATTGTTTTGGCTTTTGACGTATCGACATCTAATTATGCGTGATTATAAACGTTCGACATGTACCTTTACTACGTCTACATGGTAAGTGCTATAGCTGCACCCGGAAAGAACCAGAGGGGCAGTACAGTGACGAGCTTATGTGGTGCGTGGGTGGGCAAACTAAAAGTTCTAGAACCTAAAGCGCACACGATTCAGACAACCCTAGTCGCTTTGGTACCCTTTAAATGATTCAGGGGCCACTTGCCGCATTTGCCCATGCCCTCCGTGCATGGACCACGATCGCATCCTTACCACGCCGGCTCCCTTTTCGATGGGCGGCGAATAAATGGGCGCGGATTGCCGCCTTTCTTCTCGTGTGAATTTTGCCGTCTGTGGTTTCGCGCGAGTTATACACTGTTCATCATTCTTTTTTTGGTTCGTGTTCCGTTTGTGCTACGTTGCGTATTCGCGTGCTTGCATGGTCAATTAGGCGGAAAGGAAGAGATAGAAATAGAAAGAAAGAGTGGGAGATGGCTAATCGGTCCTTTTCCCTAAGCACACTTGCGCAGTATGCTTTTCTCGCTGTGATTGGGTATGTACTTGCTGGGGCGCCGCTTTCGTCGATACTTTTTTCGGGTTCGAAAGATGGGAGCGGGAGAAAGAGTGTGGGGAAGATGAGGGGGCAGGGAGTCAAGATTTCGCGGGAGAAGTTGGAGAGTTTGGTTGTTCCCGAGGCGAACTTGTCGTGTGCGGAGCATAGGTATAGGGGGATGCATGTTCTGAGCAGAGACCCTTTAGTGGTTTATATTGAAGGGTTTCTTGGGGAGGGAGAGATTGACGAGGTGGTGGAATTGAGGTGAGTTTGTGATTTGGGAGTGGGAGACTCGACGATAGCCGTCCCTTTCCTTCTCAATCCCCGAACCAACGCCTAATCCCAAACGACCACCCAACTAACCCACCCCCAGCACTCCCCACTTCACACCATCTACAGTCTGGACCCAAAACAACGAACGTCTCGACCCGACCGTCCGCCTCTCCCACAAAGCACCCGTCCCCCGCAGTCCAACAGTCCAATGCATCGAAGAGCGAGCCCGCGCCTTCCAAGGCTGGCGTCCCTACGTCTTTGTCGAAAAGCTGTGGGCGCAAAAGTACGGCCCCGGAGGCCATTATACGTATCATTATGATTGGACCAGTGCAACCCCGTGGGCGGGAAGAGTGAGCAGTTTTATGGTGTGGTTGGGGGATGAGTGTGAGGGTGGTGGCACGAGGTTTCCGAGGCTGAGCTTGGAGAATGGGGGAAGAGGGGACTGGTGTCGGTTTGTGGAGTGTGGGGAGGGGAAGGGGGGCGAAGAGGAGGACAAAGGCGAGGATGGAGAGGGGAAGGGTGTCACATTCAAGCCTATCAAGGGAAATGCGGTTTTCTGGGAGAATATAAGGAGTGATGGGACGGGGTATGAGGAGAGTTGGCATGCGGGGTTGCCGGTTACGAAGGGGACTAAGATTGGGTTGAATATTTGGAGTTGGTATCAGGAGGGGTATGAGCCTGAAAAGGCGGGTGAGGAGGTGAAGACGGAGAGAGAGGGATGAGGAGAGAGGAAGGTTGGAGAGTTCGAGTGGGTACGAAGGGTTGAGTGTTGGCTGCCGTGGAAGCAGTGGGTTGATGTTGGTGGGATAGGGAGATGGGGTGAACGGATGGCATGCTCCGAGTTCCGCGGTTGAAGCAAGAGTCCATCTCTGCTTCAATAGCGAAGAGTGAGCCGGGTCTGAGGATCTGAAGGTATCTACTCCCTCAACGTGGAACGGTTGAGACGATCACTCGTACACGCGATGCCACTGCAGGCACCGAAACCCACTTCGGGCGAGCGTAACCGACTAATAACACAGCGCCTCGAGACCGAGCTGATACATTCCCCAGTCAGCTCAGAAATAAGCCATCTACATCGATGTGTCCAGCACGATAGCTATTTTCTACGCAGGATACAACAACCAGCCCATGAATTCTCAGCAATACGATGCAACATAAGAAGCTGAATGTGTTTCGTAGTCACCGACACACCCCAGGCTGGAAAGTCTGAGAGTTTCTGGGCTGTCCACATCGCTTGCCCACGGGAGGCAGCGCAACGCGTCCAGTCTGTACTGGGACGCCACTGTGGGTGGCTGTGCACGCTAGGCTGACAGTAAATGACAACACCTCCAAGGCCAGCCTCAGCCTTCTCTCGCACAAACAAATGTGTGTCATTTCAACACCACACGAACTTGTGTCGTACAGATACAGACGTAACATCTCAGCCACTTCTCAACGACTTATAGGCTGGCTCAAGGCCGGTCATCGCCATTCTGGATATCAACAACCTTCTTGAGCCTAGGGCCTCAATGTCTCCAGCAAGCCAGAACAACTCTACCTTAATAGCTCCAGCACCTACTAAAGTAACAAGAATCTATACAGCAGCTCCTTCCGCGTATATGCAGGCTCCAGTATATTCGCAATCTCCACCATTACTAGCCCAGCTCACAAAAAGAGACGGTATCCCAGCTGAACCTTGGGCGTCCGTCCGTCTAAAGCGCGAAGTATCAAACCGACCTAACGATTTACTACACAAACAAATCAATCTCCATAATTCGGATTCGCTACAATCGTCGACCACGAAAGAACGCCTCACGGATCGACTTGACATTCCAGGCTTTGGGAAAAGACGCACTTTTTCCCCACCCTTACCTCCTGCGAAAAGGTTAGCAGTGATAGATACCGTTGAAACTTACGGACGCAACGATGAAAGTAACATACCAGTATCTATACGATCAGTCCCACCACCCAAATTTTACACAGAGTGGATGGGCGATCGAGCCATTGGCGACACTCTGGAAGCAGATCATCTTAGCGCTCATAAGTTCAAGAACTTGCCAATTTTCGAAAAGGCCAGCAAGGACACTGTACAGACGTTAGGCGCAGAGACCATTCAGTTACACAGCAAGTCCGGCTCGGAGCAGCAGCCACAACAGCAGCCGCAGTTGAGTGAGTACCTTTTCCCATCCCGGTGGTTACGTACTAACTCACTCAGTGAACACCACCCTCTTCGCGCAACAGAGTAGAAAAGCCCGCCAACAGGCCCTGCTGCAACGACAGCAGCAACAACAGCAGCAGATGCTCGCTCAACAGAATAGCATGGCGGGCATGAACTTCCAGCCCCAGATGGCTAATATGATTCCCCGGCAGCTGGCTCAGCAACAGCAACAGCAACAGCAACAGAGGCAGAATTCCGGCCAGCATTCCGGTACTACAGACGCGAAACACTCCAGTATGAGGGGAGGCTATACGACGAAAATTATACAGCAACAAGACCTGAGTCGACAATCCGCGGATCCATCCATATACATGAGCTATACCATTTCTCAAGACATGTCTCAGTGTACAGAAGCTCAAGAGAAAACACGTCTTATCGCTCTTCATGACCGTGTGACTCCGTTCATCTCAAAGAGATGCAACTCTTATCACACGGCTCGTGGTTTGCCGCAGTCTAGGTCAAAGGATACACTTCACAAGTCTCACATGCAGTCTCAGAACATGGCACTACCCAGCCTGCCACCGGAACAGCAATTTATGTTACCAGCCATGGCCAAATACCTGCAAGAGCCAAGCGGCGAACAGACGGATGAGGATCGTGGTCGAAGCATCACACCTACTCTATCGCAGCGATCTGTGGAGACAGAGGAGGAACACGGCGAAGGTATGGCGCCTGCCTCGCCAAACCCTTACTCGTTCTACTACACGTACAAACCGGAGCACGTCCGGAACGAGATTGAGCGTCTCGAAGAATCCCAACAGCAACATGAGAGCCTGATACGGCGCAGAGCCATAACCCCCCCGCCCACTTCGGACGCGATGGCACACCAGGTCAGCCAAGGTGGTAGCTACGTGGGTCAAAACACCTCCCCTAACATGGCCAACAAACGAAGGAGAGGTAACGCCCAAGTTGACGGCGACGACGGGGGCGGGCCAAAGGCTAATAGCGCTGTGAAGGTCAATCAGGGTTCGATCGCGGTTCGCGACATAACACTGCTCGAAGTCGAGTGCTTCGTCTGCATGATGGATGACCTTCCCGCGAACAAGACGACCAAACTAGGCTGCGGACACCGCATGTGTCACTCGTGCCTCAAGCGCCAGTTTTCACTCTCCGTTAGCGATATCCAGCACATGCCCCCGACCTGTTGCACTGCCGAGCACATACCCTTCAAATATGTAGACTCTCTGGTCGACGACAAGTTCAAGAGACTCTGGAACAAGAAATACCAAGAATATACAACGGCAAATCGTCTCTACTGCCCGGCGAAAGGATGTGGCGAATGGATCAAGCCGACGAAGATACGTATGGATGTGACCTACGGACGCAAGTATGCTCGTTGCCACCGATGTAATACTAAAGTGTGCGTGCTTTGCAAGAGCAAATTTCACACACGGCGAGAGTGCCCTAAAGACGAGGAGACGAACCGTCTCGTGCAGACGGCAAAAGACCAGGGCTAGCGGGCGAAGAACAACAACTTCCCGTGGAATTTGCAGAGTCGGGAGCTAGAATCGCTTCGCACATATACCACGCATCTACAGCCGGTAGACCCCACGAGCTCCTCCCACGACCACTCATACCCCATGCAGTAAACCTGTGTGCTAACCATCTAGTCTATCTTACAGCATGAAATTCGGATGCAAACTGTTTACTAAACACATCATCAATATCATCTGGCGCGCGCTGCTACTGGCAAGATTTTTGAAGAGTTTCGAGTTGCATTGGAAAAGCACACGTGACACGAATACAGCGGGAACTAAGATCTCAGCTCTTGACTAACGGGTATGCTTCTCTACTCTTCACCGCGTACTCGATACACGATCTTACGCCTGCAGCGAGACGGGAAATACTCATGGCAACGACTTTCATTTCTGGTCTTCACAAAGTATTGACGGCCTTATTGAGATATCATTGACTACCCTGCGTTCTCACGTATTCTTAATCCGTGCGACCTTGTATTCCGCTTACGTACAACCCGAATTCGATCACCTCGTCTAAGGCATGCTTGAGACTTGTAGCGAGCGAGTTGTCTCGCAGTATTGATAGTATTCTAGATCTGTCTTCTTTTAGCTTAGATCCCGCTAGGGTTTCTAGCTCCTCTTTCAATTTTTTATATCTAGGCTGTTCATCGTCTCTCAGAAGGTCCGTTAAAAGCATCTTCTAAACCCTCTATTGTCTATCTTTGTCCAGAGGGGGTAGCGCATCGCTAGTTGTACTTGAAGACTTGAAAGCTTTATCAAATGTTCCTAATCAGTTAGACGTATGTCAGACACGGTCACAGATTGGTACAAATAGCAACGTAGAGATCGAATTCGTAGTCATAGATAGAGTGTCATTGAAGGTGAGACGAATAGCTACCCCATAGAGCTAGCGCTCTACTAGCAAATGTATCTATCGTTAGGTGACCTGCCCTAGCAAAGTGGCTAACAAAATCTAGCCACCGCTCATGCTTCGCCGCACTATGGAGCGACTTCATGTTCATGGCGCCTCCATTCCTCGCTCACTATTCCCTCGTAACCCGCGACGCTGCACTTTTAGAAGAAGTCGTACGTCAGTGTGAGCACTTTAAGAAGAAGTCGTACGCCAGTGTGAGCTCCAGCGAGAAGTCCTGAAGGACCGGGATTCGGGACTTTGGAAGCATGTTGAAGGACCGGAGAAAGAGGATTTGCGGTTGTGGAGTACGGGGAATGGGTGGGCTGTGCGTGGGATGGTGCGTGTGTTGGGTATTGTGCGGAAATTCCGAAAGATGCTGCCAGAGAGTATTCCAGAACGTCTCGAAAGTCAGTTAGAAGACTTGATCAAGGGCATTATACGTTCTGCCGTGGTGTCAGATGCCGACGAAAACGGACTATTGCGCAACTATTTCAAAGATACATCGTACTTTGGAGAGAAGGCGGGAACAGCTGCGATAGCGTCTGCAATTTTCCGTATGGCGGTGCTCAAGCGGGCAACATTATCGGACGAAGAAATCGCATGGACGGAGAAGATGGTTGGCATCGTTTATCGAATGTGGCGGAAGACGGCCCTGTTGCACCGAGTGGTCAACCCTTTGACTTCGCGTGATCGAAATCCCCAGTTTGGCTCGGCGGAAGGCCAGGCGTTTGCTTTGTATTTACTTGCGGCTCATCGAGATTGGCGATTGCACCAGGTCGGTTGAGTTTCTTGGGACGTGCAATCATGTGGCAGGATACAGAAATATTGATCCATTCGTCTTCTCCTAGACTTTCTGCAACTCGTAGTTCGGACGATATGCACCGGCTTACCGACAAGATCGGAGCATCGGTTTGCTTAGTAGAGCGGAAGGTAGCTGCAAGCGACCTAGAGAACAGACGATGTACAATTGTCAACACACTCGGTATTGTTGAGTCGAGAGTCGGCAGTGCTTGGTTAGGATCGCTAGTGCGCCGAATCCTTCTCCGACTAGAACATCGTAATTACGTTCTTGCATTGAGCTAACATTGGGTATAAGGCTCTCGTACTGCTACTGCAAGCACCATTCATTGGACTCTCTTGACAGTCAAAGTCCCCTCCGCCCCATCGTCGAGAGCAACAAATCCACTCGACTCAATAAGCTTCTGGAACTGACTCGACTCGTATCGTGCAGTCATAACAGTCAACCGAAGCTCCGGTTCTTCGTCTGGGGGAGACGGTGTCGACTGGCCAGAGCCGACAGGCGTTGCAGTCTCAGACGCTAACGGTGTCGATGTAGTCGAGGGTAGCGGTACCGGTGTGAAAGTCCATCGTCCAAAAGCCCAGTTGAGGATGTATCTCACGCGGTTGCCGGTGACGTCCAACGCTGACTCCTTGCTGCTGCTGTTTTCCGATGCTTTCGGCGGCTTCGATGCGTATAGAACGCCCTTTATCCGGTATATGCAGTCTCGGGTGGGGTCCTCTAGCAACCTATTCAACTTATCGACATCGACCCCCTTCTTCCCCCCGCTACTCGTCAAGGCAACACTCAACACCTCCACTTCACTCGCATGTTCATGATCATGGTGATGTTCTGACTCTGTCCCAACTCCCCTCGCCAGACGCGCATCCAAACCAAACACGATGTTCTTATCCACCCATCCTTTGTCACTCTTCGTCCTCGGCGTCGGCGGATCAATTTCCAACGCTAAAATCGCATCTTCCACATCCTCCACCCTCCTTTCCCCAACAGACTCCCACTTATTCAGCACAATCAGATCCGTATACCGCGCTTGTATCTTCGCCGTATACGATGTATCTTCATAGCCCTTCCAGTTCTCCACATCGATGACCGACATGACACCGTCCAGCACATATCTCCCTGTATCGCGAGCTAGTCGGTTGACTTCCATGGCGAGTGTAGCGGGGAAAGCGGACCCAGAGGTTTCGATTACGATGCGATCCGGGACGATGTCGCGCGCGAGGGTTTCGAGGGCCTCGGAGAGCTGGCCGACGAGGTTGCAGCATATGCAGCCATTGAGGAGCTCTTGCACGCCTGAGATGGCGCTTGAGGTGGCTAGTTGCGAGTCGACAGCTACGTCGCCGTATTCGTTTTTTAGGAGGGCGAGTTTGTAGGTTGCGGGGAGTTGGGGGATCAGGTTGAGAATTAAGGCTGTGGCGCGTAAGAACAGTTTCAATTCCTTTGGAAAGAATTGAAGACTTACTCGTTTTACCTGACCCCAGGAAGCCTGTAATTATGGTAATGGGTATCATAATGCTAGCGACAACGAAAGCACATTAAGGAGCGTAGGCTGCGAATAGACATGTCACCACCAACATGCCGAAAGTTATGTTTGAACGTGGGGGTATTGAGCTCACGTGTCACGCTTGCTTTTTTGGGATCAGGGCCCATGGCGGGGTCTAGAATGACGTAGGCGAGATCTCAAGTGGGGCAGATCTGGGAAGGGGGAAGCCGCAAGTCAAGGCACGAAGCGCTCCACTACGCTGTTCCAGGATAGCAAGCTTGTCCAAGCTGCGGACTACCTCCTGATACATAAATACCTGCTTCTCCCAGCTTCTGCTGCATCTCCTCATCCCCAATACCTTCTACCAATCTTAACCCTACCAACTCTACACTATCAACAACCATGGACTTCGTTAACAAGTTTACCGGCGGCAACGGCGAGCAGAAGCCCAACGAGCAGCAGCAGGGCTCTTCATCAGGCGAGCAGCAGCAGGGCGGCGGTGGTTTCCTCAGTGGTATCACCGGCAAGGTCAACGAAGCTGCTGGCGGCGGCCAGGCGTCTGAGAAGAACGAGGACTACCTTGACAAGGGTGCGTATTAAGCTCCGCTTCAGCTGCCAAGCTACCCCTCGTTCCTGTCGGGAGACATACTGACATTGCCCAGGTGTCGACTTTGTTCAGGAGAAGTTCCTGGGAGGTGGTGACCAGTCGAACGAGGTATGTCGTCATGTTTCCACTGTTGATGCGTTGCGTGAGCTGATAGTGTTATAGTCGGCTGTCGAGCAGGCCAAGGACGAGCAGATCAGCGACTTCATCCGCGGACAGTACAAGAACACCACCGGCAGCGATGTCCCCATTAAGGACAAGCCCACCACCTTTAACTAAGCGGGTTGCATACTGGTGTTGAAGGAGCTCTTTGCATGGATGGGATTGGGGGATGGCGTTGCCCTGGTTATGGAATAAAGATCACGATATCATGGAATGATCATTGAAACCTGCTTCTGTGCCTTGTGTCACTTGCTGCCGTGGTGCTTGCTGTGCAAGTCGGCCCGAACCCATGAACCAGGTCTAGGGCTGCGAGCAGGGGGCGGGGCAAGCCTGCATTGAGCAATATGCCGTGCACTATGCATGGACTCGTACAGCTTCCTTCGTATACTCGAGGTCTCTCAAGCGTATGGTATCTTTCATGAACCTCGTTCCCGTTCCAATGTCTCTATACAGTCCCGCAGCAACCCCATCAACCGTGTCCTTACTATCCGCCCCGCAGGTGTCCCAGCATGTTTCCCAGCTCCCCAACCAAACGGAAGAACCAGTCTCCTCCTCCCCTTCGTATCTACCACAACGAGAGCATCAAGCGGAAACTCGCCTCCACCTAACGGATGCAACAGCCCCAATCGCACAAAGTGGTTATAACTCGGCCCGACAGCCTGTATCAAGGGGAGCGAGAACGATGCGGACGTAGACGGTATATGTGTAGAAGGGTCGCGGCAAAGGACGAGCGCTTGTAAAGTGGGTGCTATCGCGTAGAGATCTGGTAAAGAGGAGCTGCTTATCGTTAGGGACAATCTTCCAGACTGCCGGATCAAACTTACCACAAAAGATCATAATGCAACTCCACATTACCTTGCACGCAGAGCACTACAGTCGACTCCTCCTGCTTATACCTGCCCACGTTGTCATGCGCCCGTAAGCTGCTCGCCGGCGGCGTCGCCAGTGTCCTCGATGCCAGGATGCCGTGCACATCCACACTCCATGCTTTCTCCGGTGGTACTATATCCAGGTCGTCCAACTCGCTCTGTGTCTTTGTCTTCTTCAGTGTGTCGCTGAATGTGGAGAGCGCGGGCGATGCCTCTGGTGCACGTTGTGAGTCTTCATCGGAGTCGTCTAATGCGAGGCGGGAGCGTTTGCGACTCATTAGGGGAACTTGCATTGTCCAGGGTTGCGGGGTAAGAGCGACCATCTGCTTCGGAGACCTACGCGCGCAGCTTCGAAGCAAGGTGATAACAGAAGCTCATGCATCTGTTAATTCTGGAGAAGTAACAGGTGTAGACAAGGTAAGTAGTATACTTAGTAAAGGTATACGATCAACGAAAACCAAGTACCGAGGCTTGGTATCACAGGGTGCGTTAGCTTAAACCACCCGATATCTCAGAACATGCCGCATTTTGAAATGACAACCCTTCCACTACACTACCTCTATAAGATGCTATGCCACCCGTCGCATCGCGGCGAGGAAGACGAATCGCCTCCAGGGCATGCGACACGTGCCGTCTACGCAAGCTCCAGTGCACCTTCGAGGATGAGAGCGCGTCGTGTCAGCGATGTCGGGACAGCGGAATCGATTGCACCTTCGTGAGCGAGCGGAAGCAGAGGGGCCCCGTTGCGCGACGGACTGTGGCAGAAGTGGGCGTTGCGCAGCTTGCACTGGGCAACCTGTCCATCGAGCACCTGTGCGATGCCGTCGTCTTTCGTGCCATCCTCAACGACTACCTTGATCTGGTCTACCCCCTCATTCCGCTGGTCCACCGCCCCAGTTTCCGCGCCCTCGTGGATGCCAACGCGTACACCGAGGATCCCGCTTTTTTCCGTCTGTGTCTGGCCGTCTGCGCCGTCACCGTGGCCTCGATTCCTCGCAAATTCGACGAGTATGGCCTCGGCAAGTACTCCGATGTGGGTGCCATGGTCGATAGAGCCTGCCACGTTGTGCTGCTCAGCCGCATCTCCTCGGAGCCGGAGTGGCAGAATCGACCAGCCATGAGCACCATGATCGTGTCCATTCTGCTTACCATGTCCAGTCACTATGCTGGCAGGGCGAACCAAGGCTGGGGCTATGCAAGTGAGGCCATACAGTTTTTCCGTGCCCTGGAGCTGTATCGGGAGGAGGCCTACGCTGAATTGACGCTGCTGGATGGCGAACTGTGCAAGAGGGCCTTTTGGCTGCTATACATAATCCAAATTCACGACCGGCTCTCGTTCATCGTGCCTCATACGGGTTTGAGCTTCGACCCACTCCGTACGGATTGGGAGTTCCTGCTTCCCCAACAAGTCGACGATGAAGAGTTGACAGCCGCTGAAAGCACCACGACCGGACAAGTCCACGGCTTCCACGGCCCTCCGAGTGTCCGCCCGCTTCCCATCATCTCCGGCTTTGTTGCTCTTATCAAAATCTTTCTATGCGTTGTCGATCTTCTCTCCAATGGATTTCCCGGTTCTCCTCCCCAGGCATATGCAATGACATCCGGAGCTTTGAGGCCGCTCATCTACCCTGAAAACCCTGCAGATGGCACTTATACTCCCGCGGATTCAGCACAGTCCAAATCAACCATCAGCTTGAGTGCTTTGCTCCGGATTATCCGAAAATTGCAGGCCACTCTCGAGGAGCTGCCAAACGAGCTAAAGATATCGACACTGGATCCGCAACTCCAACCCCCGCATCACTGCTCGTACATGTCGCCCTCGCGTACGCATCAGTTTGACACCATGAGTGCGAATATACACATAACGAGTCTCTACATCCAGAGCACAATTCTAGAGGCCTGTTCCAACGCCTTCACCAATCCTCAGGCGACCATCTATGAATCTCCTCCTGGTGACGATACCAATTCCAACCAAGAAAGCGCGCCTCGAACTCAGCTGTGGATGTTTAGAAAAAGCATAGCAAGAGAGTTGCTCGAGATTTTGGAATTTTGCTCTTCAAGAACTTTGGAAGCAAACGGTTCGTCAATGGTTTGTATCTTCTCGTACTGCACGGCGCTCATGTCTAACGCACTTCAGATCGTGAAGATTCGAGAGATTGCCGCCACACTGCTCGACAGCGACAACAACCATCTTGAAGTCGCTTCAGAGCAGGAAGAGCAGTCACGAAAGTACGTTGCGCAATTTGCGGATATTCTTGCCAATCTTGATTATATGGGTCAAGCGACGGTCATTCCACATATATTTTCAACGCATTAGATCAAGCCCCGAAACCAAATTCAAGCACATTACTACGATTGCTCATAAACACCAAGTACTTCTATCTTCAGAAAAGTTTGTAGTCAGAGCATTGATCCTCGACCTGGTAGAGACCCGCTATTCAACGGTCCCCATGCATTGCTCATCTGAATTCCTTGTCCCCATCCGTTGCCTCAACCACAGTCAACACCTCCGTCTGCGACCACTTCCACGCCGGAACACCACGTTTATACAGTTCGTCGATCTCGGCAAAGGTGCGACCGGCCGTCTCTGGGACCATAAACCAGATGAAGACGAATGAGAATACCATAACGGCGCCGAAGATGAAGGCGATCTTCCCGCCTAGATTACCTTGATCAGGGTTGATGGCGTACGGCAGTGCAAAGGACCATATACAGGAGGAGAGACCGCTTGTGATGGTTACCAACGATTGCGTAGGAGACCGAAGCCTGCTCGTTGCGTTCTCTGAGCTGATGACCCAGGCTGCTGAGCCGATGGTGCCTTGGTAGATGAAAGCCCAGATGGCCATGAAGGCAACTGGAAGCAAGGTCAGTGTGCTCCTGGGCACTTCGAACGTGTGGACTTACCTTGACCCCACAGAGCTCCCTGGTTGCCTTTCTCCTGGATCACGGCCAGAATACCGATGAGCAACAAGACACAGGCCAGGAAACCTGTTCCCCACAACGCCGTACCACGTCGACCAAACTTCTCGATGAAGTACCAGCCGCATATGTTTCCGACCGTCATCAACCCAGATATACCGACTGTTGTATCGAAGGATGTCGCTGCTGACATGCCACCAAGCTGCATAAAGTAGCTCATGTATCCAATGACCCAGACACTGCCGGTGGAGTTTTGGATGAAGAAGATGAAGGCTGAGACTATCGTGCGTTTGATGTTTTTGCTGTGGAAACACTCCCAGACTGAGCCCTGAGTTTCATCATCGGCGTTCATGCGGGCAAGGGCGTCGTGCACTTGCTCCATATGGCCGTCCACGTCGTAATCGGGTCGGTGCAATTTCGCGATATTATTGCGTGCCTTATCGGCTTTGCCATGCGCAATGAGCCAGTAGGGGGATCTGGGAATTTTCGTCAGTAGATGGAAACGCAATGAAGGGTTCGTACACGTACTCGGGGAGGAAGGGCAATATGATCAAGCCGATTGCTACATAGCCCCACTGAGTTGCGAACAGGACTTTGTATTGTCTCGAGTCGTTGTAGAAGCTTGTTTGTCGCTGGACACCGAATCCGATCAGTTGCCCTAATACGATGGCAAAGTTCATGCCCGCAGTGACAGCTCCACGGACTGATAGAGGCGCCATCTCGGCCGAATAGGTCGGCGCTACGGTAGCAAAGACACCGAGCGGAATACCAGTGAGGATTTTCCCGCCAAAGAACTCTGCAGGTGTCTTGGAGAAAAATTGGAGAAATATACCGCCCGTATTGAGGATATAGGCTACCAGGATGCATATCTGACGGCCAAACTTGTTCAGACCCACGCCGGAGATAAGACCACCAAAAATGATTCCTTTTTGCAGTCAGTACAAGAACCACAGACTGATATATGACTGATATTTACCGCCTAGAGTCGCCGCCTGGAATCCGAGCTGCCAGTTCGCGTCGATAACATAGTCACCAGCAAACGGATGGCCAAAATCCTTTCGAAACTCTGTAATGCCAACCACCACACCTCCAGCTAGCGAGTCGAACCCGTACATGACACATGTAAAGAACATGTATAAGCACCATGCAATGGGCTTCCAATGCTCTTTGATGGCTTCTTTGCGGGTAAGGCCATGTTGACGGGTTTCGAAGTCTTTAAGATGTTGCGAGGAGCCAACGACGGCTGGTGCAGGACCGGTATTCTCGTTTGTCTCGACGACTGGGTCTTTGATGTCCACCATTGCGAAGGCAGTGCACTTGAAGTTAAAGATAAAGCAGAAGGAGAACAGGAGGGTTGGCAAGAGATAGGCCAACAGCTGGGGATGAATCGAAGGAAGCGGCGACTGACGGGACTGCGAGGTGACCCATAGCGGTGGGACAAGTGCAGATTATATACCCGGATTAGGTGCCACTCTTGACATGTACCCCAGCTTCCAGACCGCTGAATGTGTGCCCGCGGGGTCGGTCGCTTGATCGCTTGATCAGTAGTCTGGAGAAATCCATGGTAACCACGGGGAAATCAAACCAGGCTAACGGAGAATCTCGATGGAGTTTCTCCTTAGCGCCGGCTTCCTGTCGACCAAATATTTGGGGTTGCTAGAGGACTGGCTGCGTGCGAGTCATTGAAATTTCGAGCCAATCAGAGTACATACTAGGAAAAGTAGAGCCACCAACCCCATGGGAGCGCGCGGAGTATCCCTATTTCTCCGAGATACTCCGAGATGGAAATTGGTCGGATGGATAGTGGATTGCCACCCTTGAGTCGTGAAGTGGGAGAGGTAATGCTGTTGTAGAACATTCCACGACCCCTCCCGAGGTCAGTCCCAGTCTCATCGACGCGTTGCAACTCTACCACGGCCCAAGAAACATACGCCAACACGATGCCGCACAAAGTCAATGGCCATGTCGATGCGAGTGAGGACCTGAGTGCATTGCTGGGAAGCTTGACGCTTGATGAGAAGATATTGTTGTTGTCTGCGAAGAACATCTGGGAAACGCCTGCAATTGAGCGAGTTGGTATTCCGTCTTTAAAGGTAGGCAAGCCGTCACGGTTCCCTTACAGTGTGCTGACAAGATCATAGGTTACAGATGGACCGAATGGAGCGAGAGGAGGCGAGTTCTTTGATGGAACTTCAGCTGCATGCTTTCCATCGTGCGTTTCTCTTGCTGCGACGTTCAACCGCTCACTTTCCCGTCAAGTGGGTAGAGCGCTTGGACAAGAAGCCATCACAAAAGGCGCATACGTCCTGCTGGGTCCGACAGTATGTTGTCACAGGTCTGCCCTTGGGGGTCGGAACTTTGAAGCATTTTCCGAGGACCCATATCTATCCGGCGTACTGGCAAGTGAATACGTGAAAGGACTGCAAGATGAGCGAGTCGCAGCGACAGTGAAGCATTTCCTCGCCAATGAGCAAGATACGAGACGATTCTCCGTTGATCAAACAATCTCTGAGAGAGCATTGAGGTAGGCGCTTATGGCTAAGATCCTGCAAAGGAAGTGGCTGATTTGCACCCAGGGAGATATATCTCAAGCCCTTTGAGATGGTGGCGAAAGAAGCAGACCCTTGGTGCTTCATGTCAAGCTACCCTAAGATCAACGGCAAACACGTTGATGCCCAGTCAAAGTTTCTGACCGACATTTTGCGTAAAGAGTGGGGTTACGAGGGCATGGTCATGTCCGACTGGGGCGCTGCGAGCACAGTTGAAGGTGTCAAGTACGGATTGGACATGGAGATGCCAGGGCCACCACGTCAGCGAGTACCTGAAGCTGTCCAGGAGGCTTTGAAGAAAGGCCAAATCAGTGAAGAGGACATTGATGCGCGCGTCCTGTCGACGCTCAACCTCCTCAAAAAGGTCGGCAAGTTCAGCGACCGAAGAGATACACCCAAGGAGCAAGCAATTGATCGCCCAGAACACCGCGCGTTGATACGAAAAGCTGGAAGCGAAGGTCTTGTGCTTCTTAAGAACGAAGGTGGTATATTGCCGATTGACGTGCAGAAGACCAAAAGAATTGCGCTGCTAGGACCACTGGCGAAGTACGCTGCTGCACATGGCGGCGGAAGCGCTAGTCTAAACTGCCACTACAAGATCAGCCCTTACGACGCCTTCACAAAACGACTAGGCAAGGACGTCGAGATTACTCACTCGAAAGGTGCACACATCTTCCGCGTGTATCCTGACATAGAAGCCGGCTGCACTAACGCACATGGCAAGCCTGGCTTTCTAGCGGAGTATTTCATGGAACTCGAGATTGGGGCTTCGTCTACCGCCTTCCGCGTCGAAGAGTTCCCTCGCGGCAACTTCAATACGCTCATGAACACGAAAGTCACTGGTTGTAGGTCCGTACGTCTCACGACTACATACCAGCCACCCGCGTCTGGGAACCACTACCTCAGCTTCTCGGGTCTCGGACCATCCAAACTCTGCATCGATGGAAGTTTGGTGGCCGAACAAAGGGGCTCGACCAGGGACGCCATGGGCTTTTTCCTTGGCGTGCAAGAAGAGGAGCGTGTACAGTTCGAGTTCGACTCATCGAAGATGTACGACTTAATGGTGGAAACACATCCCTCTCCGACTAACAACGCTGAACTGTACGTATACCTTGTGAAAAGCCGCGATGCACCCCAAGTACTACCTGCCGTTTGAGATCAGGCATTTTCATGACGCGGGAACGCTTTACTAAAGCCAACAGATATCTCATGGAAGGTCAAACTTCCATCCATCTCGGCTTCATTGCACAAGAGGAGATGGAGCAAGACGTCCTCACGGAGGCCATAGACCTTGCCAAAGAAGCAGACTTGGCCATCATATTCGTCGGAAACACCACGCAGTGGGAGACGGAGGGGCAGGATCTATCGTCCATGACCCTCCCCGCCAACGGTTCGCAGGATAAACTGATCGCTTCCATTGCAGCCGTCAACCCCAACACCATCGTCGTCAATACCACCGGCGTCCCCGTCGAACTTCCATGGCTGGACAACGTTCCAGCGTTGGTGCAAGCATGGTACGCAGGACAGGAGACGGGCAATGCCATCCTAGACGTCTTGATTGGCGACGTGTCTCCCAGTGGCAAGCTGCCCATCAGCTGGCCTAAGAAATACGAGCACACCGGCTGCTATGGAAACTTTGGCCTGGATAGCTTCGAGTCGCGAGAGGTCGAGTATGTGGAAGGTGTCTTTGTCGGGTACAGGTGGTTTGACCGGATGTGGGGTGCGGACAAGGAGGTCAGGTTCCCCTTTGGATACGGCTTGAGTTACACCCGCTTTTCCGTCAGCGACGTTTGCGTTTCCGGTGCCGTTGTGAACAACCCAGACGCCAAAATTACGGTGTCTGCGAAGGTTAAGAATGTGGGAGCAACAATAGGGTCGGAAACTGTGCAGGTTTACCTTGAGCCCCCGGTGGTGGAGGGGCTAGAGCGGCCTGTCAAGGGAATGGTAGGCTTTGCGAAGGTGGAGCTTGGACTGGACGAGGAGAAGGAGATTGAGGTTACGTTTGGGAGGGATGGGGCTGCGTATTGGGACGAAGTGGTGAACAAATGGAGGGTTGGTGAGGGAGTCCATGGTGTCGTTGTTGCGACGAGTTCGGCGCCGATTGATGTCAAGGCGCGCTTGGAGCTGGCTGTGGAGAAGGGCTTTACATATTCAGCGTGAGGGTCGATTTGTGATACTCGAAGGACTGCATGTCTAGTAGAACGTAATGTCAGCGAACAGACTCCAAGCGTAGATGGTAAGTTATCAAGTAAGACTTAATCAGCTAGCTTATTGTAAAGTAACATTTTAACTAGGCTAGCTGCCTAAGGCTATAGCCTCTAGAGGTGAGGAGATAAAGACACCCGCAAGTGCATCAGACAACTATCTTCGCGTGAACGCTGGGCATTCCAACAGCGACGCGAAACAAGGCTCCTTCCTCCCCCACCCCACGCGTCAAGCACGCGGCCCAAGCTCCGACCCCGCGACCAGCCCTACACCCCCACCAAGCTCCATCCAGAAAACCGTCATCCCGGCCACCCAAGATCACTTCGCATCCCGATGAGCGCAGTTCGCGACGTGACGAGCCGACTGCGCCAGACAGTCTGGAATGGCTCTGTTCCGCTCGAGATACGGCTGCACAAGGACGATTGCAGGACCTATGATAGTTCGGATCCATACCTGGTGCGTTCTACCGCCTACCTCATGTTCATGTTGCCGCCTAGCCATCCCATTTACAGAAGACTGATTCGACGACCTTTGTGCTGTGTGTAGATTCAGTTCCCCCGGCTTTCGTACCTGGGACTCTTGATCCACAAACTGCATGGCTTTTTTGAGAGTAGCTTGATCTATCCCGAAGTGTCGCCCGCGGATGCGTGGTTAGAGTATGAAGGCGTGCCGTTGCGATGGCATTATCCGCTCGGCCTACTCTACGATTTGTACTCTGGAGCGGAGCCCGCGTATCCTGAAGACGCGGCTACAAAGCAGGAACACCACGGCTCTGAAGACGAGCAAAAACCTCTACCGTGGAAACTGACGGTGCATTTCTCTGAATATCCCGTTGAGCAACTTGTCAAGCTCGATGCGGAGGGCAGGCATCTGCATGATCTTTTCATACACAGTGTGAAGGAGGTATGTCATTCCATTTCGCATTCTCGGTGGGAAGAGGACTATACTGATGGGTGTGGTAACAGGCAGACTACCTCCGCACCGGAACTGGGAAGACTGTCATGTTCCTCAGCAAAGAAGATTCAACACAGCTCTGGGAGTCGGTCAAACAGCACAACTTCTCCCTATTCAACCCTATCAATCAAAAGTTGCTGAACCCCCAAGGCGCTGTTTTACGCCATCTTCCCGTCCGACTCTACCTCCCGCACGCAGCATCGTCGGATGCCAAACCGGTTGTTACAAAGACTGAACAGACGGAGAAGCCGCAAGATGAAGGTACTGAAAAGGCTAAGAAGGACGAAAAGGACGTTCCGCCAGGCTCGTTGCGAGTTGTGCAGTCGCTCATTACACCGTCGTTGACGTCTCGTGAGTTATAGTAGTCATGCCTAGTCCGAGCCGTGAGACTGACTTGCTTCCAGGGCAGCCACAGACTATCGGCACAGCATTGAATCAAATCATACCGACACTATTCCCCAGCAGACGGAGTCCACTGCTTGCTCAGGCGGTACTACATGGTGCAGTCCTGCCTTTGGGTGCTAGCGTGGAAGAGCTGATACGGGCCACTGCATACTTAGACGGATGGCTACATATCGCTGTGGTAATGATGGCGTGATGGACATAGTTGCTGATTGCTTTCACCATGTATGATACCGGATTACATAGCAGTTCTTGACCTCGTCGACCAATCACACGAACTGTACCTCTCAACGAACATTACGAATGCCAACAGTTTGCTAAAATATGACACAAGAAGAGTGGGTATCATTGCTACAATCTAACAGCCCAACAGAAAGCCCGCCAAACATCCTACAACAAGGCCGTATTCTGTGCAGAAGCCGCCAACCGCCGCGCGGACATTGATATACAAACGCAAATGCAAGTGCTCCAAATACTTTCAACGCGAACGCCCTCGCTATATCCAATGCGCATGTCACACTACCATTCTCCTTTTCTTCTCCCGTCCACATCCCCAAGCTTACGCAACAGGCCTTAACGGCAAATACGACGTCTGCTCCTTCGTTGTGTCTAATTTAACATAGTCCATCAACTTGTTCACCAACCGCTCACAGTACGGATCCACATACGCTGCCCAATAGTACGCACACGTATACGTCAACGCCAGCACCGGCACCATCGTGACGAACATCCACGTCGCGCCCGGATACACCAACCGCGTTATCTCCATCTCCCCCTTATCATTCAGATGATCGGGTTTGATGCTGATGCCGTACAGCAGCCATGTCCACACCGTCTTGAACACCTGCATGTGCAGGAGGTAGACGGCGAAACTGTGGCGGCCTAGCCAGAGCAGGTATTTGCTGCTGAGCAGCTTTTGCAGACGGGGCACGATGATGATGGCGATGACGATGAGGATGAGGCCGATGCCGGTGGAGAAGCGTGGGAAGTCGGGGTTTTCGGGGAGGATTTTCTCTTCGAAGTCGTGCAGGTTGCGCGACCATTCAGCCCATTCCCAGTGGCGTTCGGGGTAGGAGCCTACGTAGAGACCGACGAACATGAGGGCCGCGGCGACGAGGTGGCACGCGAGGCGGTGCGCTTCGATGAAGGCGCCGGTGGAGGGTTGGACTTGGAGTTCGGCGATGAAGACACCGAAGAATCCGAGGAGTTCGAAGACGGCTGTGTGTTCTTGTTAGCGTTGTGGAACGGAGGTGGAGATTGGAACAAGATTCGTCCCGTGTGGCTTGGGAGCAAAGCGAGATCAAACGTACCCTCCTTGGTGCTCCACTCGTACAGCATCATCAGAAGCGCCGACGCCATCCTCCACCTAGGCTTCAGATACGCCACCGCAAACAGAAAGATATAAATCTTGTAGCTCTCCTGCAGCAATTCCAACATCGTCCACTGGTTGTTATCGTAATTATTCTCCCGTCTGACCCAGGTCTTGCAAATCTGCCATCCCAGCTCGTAAAACGCGCCCGTGAAGGTACCAATGCGTTTGTGCGCCAGCCCCCCGAGCCAATAGTTGTCCGAGTGTTCCAGCACCGTGTACAGCCCCAGCTCGGAAAGCACCCACGCCACCACCGTGGCGGCCGCGGCAGGTAACATGAGGCGGGGGAAGCGGCGCACAGCCGACTTGCTGATCGAGGAGAAGGCTGCTTCTTGGTTGCCCGCGCGGTATAGTTTGACGGGCTTGAGGGCGCATACGTAGCCCGTTACAAAGGCGAAGATGGTGACGCCGACGCGGCCGCGGCCTGCAAAGGACATGAAGGGCCATTGGTCCCAGCGCATGGGTTGATTTTCGCCTTGCGCAGCATCGAATACGGGGTCGTCGAATTGCCGGTAAATGTGTGTTATAACAACGAGAACTGAGGCGAGACCACGCAGGCCGTCGACCCACTTCACGTTGGTCTCCGCTCCGATCGCCATTTTGGTTCCTCCCTCTCGTGCACCCGGCGGTTTTCGGAAAGACGCGTAATTCCAATTTCAAGGATGTTAGTCTGCAATGGTTAGCACAGGCCAGAACAACTAGCGTCCTCTTGCGAAGAGTCAGCCCCAGAAAGAGTCCAGCCTCTTTCGCAACTGTCCTCTTATCTAAAACTCTGAGAGTGGTGTAAAACGTACGAGGTTAAAGCGGCTCCAACTCAGACAATCCCAGGGAAAGACCGTTGTAGCCACAACATGGGACGGGAAGAAGCCAAGTTAGATCCCTTGCGTGTCAAATGTCTTTGTCGGATCGCAACGTCGTAAACGGGTATCTCTAGCAGATATCCTAACAATGTCAGAGATTTGTGCGCTTTAATGTGTCCTCTTCTCCTCGAGGCTCGGCATTCCTTACTTACCCCTTCTTAGATCCTAAAAGAATGGACGCCGGGCGCAGAAGCTCAGCAAGAACCACAGCAGAAGAGATTCGGGCCTGAAAAACAGGCAGAAAATCGAATCTCCGGCTCAGAAGAGTGATGCTGGGGGCGTCGGAATAGTAATCGCCGTTCCAAAGGAAAAGAACAACGAAGGACAACGACGAAAGAGAACAACGAAATAACAGTACAATGTCGTTAACTGCTCAAAAAGGTATCCCACAGTGCAGAAGCCTCCGGCAGCAGAAAGGATTGGCGGTCCCCGCGACATATTTAAGACGAGCGCGCCAGACGTTTGTCCGCGCCGCATGGCAGGGGGTGTGAGCCGTCGCCGGCAGCGTGCTTGGCATGCCCCGTCGATACGGGGCCCATCAGATGGCACTGAAGGCTTGCCCGCTTGCGTGTCTAGTGTCATGAGAGCCAAAATGCCCGTCTGGATCAAATTAAGGCCTTGGCTGGCGATCTATTAGTGACGCCCCAGGGTGAACTGCTGAATGAGCTCGAGATGGCCTTATGCCTGTGCCGGCTACCCGACGGGACGCCTAGTACGTTTCGACAGTCTGTACTGTTGCATGGTTCGTTCGGATGAGTGACGCGGCGCGCCTGTTTCGTCTGGAGTGCTGCTTTCTTTCCAACGGCGACCGCAGCCGGTTACCGAATGACACGCCTGAACAGCCTCGCCACGCCGTAGGACCCCCGAACGACAACCCTATTGTGCACACGACCATCAATCAGCAATTCGCACGATAGCCTCTAACAGTGCGTCACTCTCCTCCCCCTTGCGAACCCAAATGCTAGGAGCCACTCCAAACCCATCGATCCGGCATCTCTTTGCCGTGGGTGCACTCAGGGGGCTTGGCAAACGTCCGTCTTCCATCCCTTCCACCAATTGCTCCGAGCTGCAAGCCTGCCACCTTCTTTGACGGAACCCGCGAGCAGGGAACGAATTTACACCTGCTCCACTTAGCAAGCCGCCTTAGCAAGCTAGGTTGCAATACGCGAGGGCGGAAGATGCTTGGCGTTTATGCCTTTTTACAGTACGTATACCGGTGGGTGCGACGTGTGTCTCAGGGGAATTCGAAGAGAGGCCCCCTGTATGCTTCCACGTGTTGTTACGATACCCTCCGCTATCTCCGAGCGCGTTATCTACCTGCGACTTCTATCACCACCACGCACGTACGGTACAGACGTATGCCTTTCTCATGTTCCAGTTTTCAGCCCCATTGGAATTCTCATCCGTGGTATCCGCACTACCCGTGGCCAGAATGGATTCGACCCTGTGTCGTCATCGACCTTCTTAATAGTCCTCTTTCTAGCGTCTGCTAGGAACCCGTTGAAGCAACGGCGCTACCTTTCCCTTGGACCTGACAAGGCTGAAGTCGCCTCTCCTGTGTTTTGCACTCAGCGATAAAAAACACAACGATACGAATGTGACCTCCCAAGCGAAGCGAACAGAAGCAAAAACCAATAAAGCCAACATGCAACGCCTAGAAACTCTTTCATCAAACCACTGTGCATCGTTTCAGCATAGCACAGCCCATCACATCTAAGCAAATCCTATAATGCTCTAGAACCCCGAAACCAGAAACTCCAATCCTCACCTTAATAACACCCGGAACTCCCAGTTCCCACGCCGGAATTCCACCATATTAAGGCGCTCCCTCTCCCACACACCGCTGACGCCACCTAAAGATAAATATGGTTCCTGCTTACTTTCCCCAGTTTCACGGGTAGCGAAATCCTCCGAGCGCACAAAGCAGCTGACTGTGTGATCGTGCTCTCGATTCGGCTAGCGATACGACAACCGCAGGGGCTAGCGAAACGGAATGTAAGATATTAATTCGGACGAGGGTACGCGTGTACGAGTTTTCAGCCAGACTGTACATTCGCGGGTGGCGAGCTTGGGCGATACGAGAGTAAGCACGGGACCCCAATAGTCGAGCTCGTACAGTCGTACCTATAAAGCAGTAGTTTTGCAAGTCGATCGGTATCGATAATCACGCGAGCAGGCCACATCAAGTCACCGTCCGAGAACATCATCACACTATCGATGCGAAAAGCCACAAGACGGCAAAGACATGGAAACACGAGCATACTACACCAACCGTCGCATTCACTATCCCACCACTCAAATCGTAGTCCACTACACCCCCCGACCCAACCCTAATACGGGATCCCATTAGTAATAAGTTGGAACCGATCATAACCCCCCGTAGAATAACTACTCGCACTCTTCCGGATCAGCTCCCTCATATAATCCGCCGCCTCTCTCTCCGTCTTCTCCAACACAAACCTCTCCTTGAAATGCTGAATAGTCTCCGGCTTGAAACACGGCAACCCACTGTCGAGCATAATCTCCACCACCTGACAAAGATGTCCGCAATGCTGCCTCGACGCCAAGAAAGCCTTGATGGTGAGTTCTTCGAACCAGCGGAACGGCTGCGAGTTTTGGCTTCCGCCCATGACGGCGATCATTTCGCCCGTGAGTTTGAAGGGCGCACGCTCGAAACGGACACCACCGGGCGCGATGTCGAAGCAGAAGCCGAAGTCAATGTGGATGATGTGGCCGGCGTCGTCGATCATGATGTTACCATTATGGCGGTCCTTGAATTGGAGGAGAAAGGAGATGACGCTGTAGGCTGCCATGCTCTTTACGAAATTGCTGCGTGCTTCTTGGTAGCGGATGGAATCTTCGTTGCCGTATTTGGAGATAAAGTAGTCGTCGAGGCGATTAACGGCTTCGCGGCCAAGCATGTCGCGGGAGATGGAGTTTGGCAGCACATCGATGACACCGCATCCAGGGGCAGTGGCGGTAACACGGTAAGGAAAGACCCAGACGTCTAGCCCGACGTTATTGAAGATACCCCTGAAGGCAGCAATCATCTGCAGCGCAAGCACATCCTGTCTGCAATCGTCGCCGACTTTGAAGATGGCAGATTGCCACACTTCATACGTATTCTGCTTCGTAGACGATACGATGCTCCCAGTATCTAGCGTAACGTCGCCATCAATGGATTGAGCATCCGTCTTAGACTTGCGGACGCGGAATGTAGCCATGAAGGGAGTCTTTGCGTGGGATTGAAGCGGCTTCCCGGATTTGCGGTCGATGCCGATGACGACACCGTCAGGGTTGCTGGGAAGGTATACGCCGACGTCAACTTGAATCTTTCGGAGCTCTTCCTCAATCTTTTGCTTCTTTTCCTCCTTAGGTCGGTCGAGGATGGAGCGAAGCGTCCCGGAGACGCCAGTAACCTCGTTGAAGAAGGCAAACTCGCGTTCATAGAAATCTCGATCCGTGTTGCTGAAGCTCGACTCAAGACTGGTCATGACTTTGTCAAATGTGGGTTTGGCAGGATCAGGCTGCGAAGCTGGTTAGAGAGACACGTTGATAGACAACAGGGTAAACTCACGATCTCCGAATTCTCGTCCTTGAAGGCGTTCGCTTTTATGTTCCAAATGATCTGATGCGCGAACAACTGTGAGAACGTTGCCGTTTCGATGATGTATCTCTCGACGTATCCGAGGACATCGTAACGGAGCGTTTGCACAATCTGTGAGACGTAGAAGAACGTCACGTCGACGGAGTGACTTTCGAGGGCCCGCATGGCATACTGTATGATGGAGGGATGATTGCCGTAAGCTGGTAAGAAGTATGTAGCTGCTGTAACAGGGTTCACGGCAGCCCAGTATGTTAGATACTAGTTCGAGTCAGCTACTAAAATATTTCAATACCCGCAGATTGACGAACCTTAAGCTGGAAAGTAACATCGGCCGGCAACTGGCTGCCAAGTAGGATCTCAAGAGCATCAGGCTCATCAAGAACCTTGTGCGGGAAGTTGAGGACCTGCCATCGCACCTCCGTAGTCAGACGTTGCGATTGGAAACGCTTGAGAAGATGCACAGCGATTGATGGGTTCTCGTCCCAGGCAGTCTTGAGATGAGTGGTCACGGCAGCCTAGAGGGATGTTAGACTATTGCGTCCGAAACGAATACAGATACGTACATCTGTGAGCGCCTTGCTGTGTTGCCCAGAAGTGAAGTGGTGCTTCTTGTTGTAGTCGAGCGGGAAGAGCCAGACCATGAGACGCGTTTGCTCATTGGATATGAGAAGCGAGAGAAGATCTTGCTTGGCTTTCGGGGACTTCAATGGACCTTCTGGTGCAATGCCGGACTTACCCAGCACTTCAAGGTAGGACTGGATGTCCGACAGAATGTGTGTCTCGGCTTTGATTTGTAGTCGATTACCACCAATTGACCATCTAGACAAGTTAACAAAGATATAGCTTGTTGGCAGGGAGTACATACTCAGGTGCTTTTGCGAACCACGCCAGCGCAACGGACAGAATGCGATCTTTCAAGCGCCATTTGATAGCGCTCGGTAGAGTTGTGCAATGCCGCACAATACGAAGTCCGAGCAAGATGATGTGGAAATAGGCCTCCCTAGCCAGAGGTTGCCGGCACCCTGACCTCATCGCATCAAGTGTAATATGCATAAGGCGATTATACACCAGCTCCACGTCGGGATTGCCGAGTCTCGAAGCGTTGAAGTGGCTTGACAAGAACTGGAGGAGTCGGTAGTGTGGGGCTATAATGTTGTAGATGTGCTGCTGATGTTTTGAGAGGGCTTCTTTGTCTGTCGGTGCGAATTCCTGTTTGCCATAGAAGGGGTCAGGATGACTGTAGATATATTAGCAAGTTATCTCACACAACACAAGGAGGTACGAACTCTAGGGCAGGGCTGAAGATGCCCCTCCGCCTGTGTACAGTGTTCTCCCAGCACTCAGCAATAGACACAAGGATTCGAGACTCCATTCGCGGGTTTTCCTTGATGACGCTCATCCAAAGAGAGATACCCAGCTTGATTGACTGTTTCGAGAGCACAGCAAATGGGATACCAACAAGGTGATGCACAATCGGCGACTGGTCCGTTTTCACTCTGCACAAGAGCGCCGCCGCCCGTCGAAGGATATCGCGTAGCTCGGCGATTGTAACATATGAGTGACTCAAGGTGCGACTCTCAAGATCTATGAGTAGACGTGTAGCATCCTCAATACTGCGGTTAAAGGCTGAACGGTGAGGCGCCGATGATCCATCCAGCCTTAGCCATTCATCATCTTGATCGTTCAAGCCATCAACAAATCTATACTCCTGTCGAGTAGTGTACTGCGCGACGAAGTCAGAAGCAGTGTTGATATTGATACCTTGTCGTTCGATGGCTCCCAATCGTTGATCAGTTGTTGGTATCACCGAACCCATCTCAAGCGCGAAAGACCGGCCCAGTGAGATATGACCGTAAGCGCCTTCATCATCGAATTCAGAGAGGTAAGTCTGCAGCAACCCTTTGATGTCGAGCGGGGCGACATCCAGAACACCCTTGACCCATGTCGTAGCCCGCTTGTGAAAGCTGTTCAACGTCGCTCGCCGGAGGCTGTAATCATCGGAAAGCTCTACCACAATGTTCGATTTGGAAGAGGTGTAGGTGGATGTCCAGGTGTATTCGTCAGTTTCTCCCTCGAGGCAACTAGACCACATGATGGAAAGAAGCTCTAAGAGGGCGAATAAAGCGCTCTTGTGGCATAGCGTAGCTGGAACGTCCCGAATGATGATGTCTGCACATGCAACGGCAGCCTGTTGTACACGTGCGATTCGGTGGCAACACCCGGAGAAGATTGTCGCAAGCTGTTGAGCGAGATATGGGGTCGAAAATAAATGAAGCGTTCCAGACAAAGTTTTCGTGACATATGTCCTTGTGATTGCCGTCGCAATCGCGAACATGCAGTTGCCCACAGCGCCAGTGCGTAGCTTCGGGTCAAGGAAGTAAGCTAGTGCTTTGGTGGAATCACCTGCGCTGGCTCTAAGGTCCTCTACTAGATAAGCAGTGTTCAAAAACACCGCTTCAGAGTAGCTCAAGGATCTGACGTCACCTTCACACGACGGCAACAACTTCGCAAGTCGTTTTTTCTGGTCGACAGCGTGCTCGGGTGACTTGCCACGACGTAACACTGTGTTCAGCTCGATGTCGCTTTCTGGGAGTGATGCCCGATCTTCGGTGATCAATGGCTGGCTGTGTTGTGCTAGAGTTCTGAGCTCATTTATGTGGTCTTTAGCGAGGCTGGATGTAAGGTCGAAGCCATGCACAACAATGTTGAACCAGGCATCTCGATGAAGGCTAACAATGGCATCATTCATCTTCGACAGGTCCGTGAACTCGGCATTCTGTGAAAGGAGTAGAGCCAAAGGCGCAAGAAGTTGGGCAATTTCTTGGGCAGCCAGCTCGGTGTCTCGAAGGTGACGGTGGTGTGATTCGTGCGCGTCTCCTTTGCTAACAATCGTGTCAAGCAAATGCGTAAGATACACTTCGAATGCAGGGGAACCAACGTCAATCTCCTTTGCAAGGCGGAGGCGTGCATTCTTGACCTAGAAATAAAGTCAGCAACGTTCGTAGATCGACGAACTTTCATGAAGTAACCTACAGCTTCGAGTTGCATCTGATCATCCGCCAAGAGAGCGTCGTGACATAGCTTAGAGTAAAGCTTGAGTAAGACGCGGAATTCTCCGGGCCCACTGTGCACCCCGAGAAGAGCAGCATCAGTGATGATTTTTGCATCGACAACTCTGCTGACTCGTCCGACCTTTTGTGTGAGCATAGAAAGGGCCAGAGCTGTGATCTTCTCGTCTTTGCAGTTGCTTGCTACTGAGATGATTGTTTGTACTACAGTTGTATGTACGTGATGTGGCTCGTCAATATCGCTCGGCGTGAGCGATATAGCACTTCCTGTATGCTGGTTGCCGTAGATGCCAGAGGATCGCATGGCCTTGCCCTGTCCATTCAAACCAGGGGAAGATGCTGAAGCACGATCAACAGGGCCTGCGCTTATGACGTTTCCTAGGCTGTACAGAGTGGTGATGATTGCATCTTGAGGGAGAACGCTGAGGACTGAAGCAAGACACTCTGCTGCAACTGATGCCGTTCGATGATCGAAGCCGCCTTGAACAATAACGCGGGGAAGTGAACGACCTAGTGTAGTAGCCATTGTCGGAAACACTTTGGCGAGGATAACCATAGACTTCAATACGGTAGAGGAGAGGTCATGGTCCACCGACTGTGAGGGATCATTCAGAGTGCTGTCAAGCCAGGACATCAGCATATCGGATTCTGCAATATCGTCATCGTAGACGGTACAGCACAAGTAGGTCGTGATGACCTTGGCCTTGACCGAAGAGGCCTGCCGCTGCTGCCACGCGGACCCAACGCGCTGAAGGTAGTCGAGGTCGTTGTCTAAGCGATCCATCTCTTCAGTAGCTATGCGTGCCAGGCCATCTGCGAGCGCATCCTCGGAAGAGTTCTTGAGAATCCGGTTGTTGTTGTATGATACTCGTAGAGAGTCTAGGATGTTTTCCTTCGGATTTCGATGCGGCGAATCTAACAGGAGCGACGCGCAAGCAACTACGACTTTAAGGAAAGAGTCATGGAGTATCATGGCACCGAGGGGTCGTCCAAGAGCTGCATAATGCTTCGCGTAACGCTTCCACTCTCGCAAGCCATGCTGATGAGAGCGAGCGTTGCGCACAATCGATAGCGCGGTCTCAAATCCGATGAGGAAGTTCTCGGACAGAGCTGAGCGCACACTTTCTACGAAGCGGAGCCGATCGTACGCGGCCCAGAAGTTCGCGTGAGCAGCCGTGGCATTGAGAAATCCCAGTAGCGACATGCTTTGAGTCATCACTCGGGCCAGATCCCCATCAGCAGTGAAGTCGACTTGATCATCCTGATCGAAATGATCTGCCGACACCTCAGCTGCCACGGTCGACCAACCCTCCACGTATTTGGCTATGATATCACGGACGGGCGACCGCAAACGCTCATGACGAACGCCGAGAGAGAGGATAGCGGAGGTAAGACTTTCGGTGAGCACTTCGTAGGGTGAAGGACCGATGTTGCGAAGGTTCGGGGAGGGCGACAGTATCTGTGAATACGACTCGGGGAGGTAGGGCGCAAGTTGTTGGAGGAGCTGTTCAGCGACTGCGGAGGATTGAACGAAGGGAGCGGCTTTGCAGAGGGCTAAGACGGCTTCGAGCTCTGGCAGTTTCTTCACGCAGGTCAGACAAAATGTTCCAATCTCACCCATAGAGCTGGTAGAAATGCTCCCGGGCGGCTGTTACGCACCATTGAGACCCGAGTGACGAAGACGCCCTTCTCGCCGGAGGAGCCATTATGCGCCGCAGCGCCACTGGGACACCTCTTGTATATTTTCCGAAGGTCTGCCTCCGCTGTCTTGCTCGTTGAGGCCTGCGCGGAGAGCTTCGCAAGCTTCTCGAGCGCATTGCTGCGAATGTTGCGCCTGCATCTGTCAGATCGAGCTCGGGAGCGAGGACAGGCGCGAAGAGGACGTACGTCATGCCTCCGGTAGTAGCCGAATGGGAAGAAAGCAGAAGCGGTTCTGCTCTACGCTCGCGGCTTGCGTGTATGGTAAGCAAAAGGGTTGACCTCCAATGTTCCTGAATGACGAAAGTGGGCAACTCCGGTGTAGGCTGTGGCGCGCGCTGTGGCGGTGTTCCAACACCACCCATGCCAACGCTATTATCACGAACAATTTCATTTTGCGGGACTTCGCGTTGAGGACCAGGATATGATGTAGTAGTTTGATTCAATACTCCGTACTGCCTCTTGACAGTAATGCTATGCTACGCTATGCTATGCAAACTTGCTTAAACAACAGTAATCCAAAAGACCTCGCTATGCAAACCAGAACGCTTTCCAACCATGATGCGAATACATATCGTACGTGAGCCTTAAAAGCACTCGTTACCTTCCATGATACCCCGCAGAATTCCGCTTCCTGGACCAACCAAAGCTGCGGCCAGCTCCGTCGTGCCCACAGAGCTTGCGACGCGACGATCCTCAACAGCGACACCACCAAAGCCACCTCGACCTTTCCTGCTCGGAGTGCCCGCTGTCACGACAAGAGACCCAGCTTTGCCCTCCACAGCGGAGATAAGAGATAATGTTTCCAGGCTACCGACGATGTCGCGAAATTCGGTGCTGGTGAGCGGATGCAGAATGTTCTCGCGCTTGCACAAAGCCGTGTACGCCTCGTACAGCTCTTTTATGGTGGGTGCAACGTTGTGGGACTTCGATGGCGTTGCGAGGACGCTGCCTGCCGACGCACGTTTCTTCTTCTCGATAGCCGAAAGGGAGCAGAGGACTGCCTTTTGCTGGAGGTTGAGGTTTTGAAGACGCTGGACGGTACCGTTGCTGAAAACAGCCGCGGTAATACGTGCCATGTGGGCTATGGATGCCCGCGGGGCGGTTTCAACGGTGAGCTGAGCGAGGGAGCCTGCGAGTGCGATCTGCGCTTTGCCCTTGGAAGGCGATCGGACGACTGGGGACGAGAGGTTGATGTTGTCGATCAGTGGAATTTTGGTCGGTGATGGAGTAGGAGAAGGCGTGATTTCTGCGGCCTTCTTCGCGTGCTGGTCGCGCGTATCAGCCTCGATGAGATCAATCGCGCGCCGGCAGATGTCGAGTGCCTTGCGGATATCGCCGGACTGTGCGGCTACCTTCTTGGAGAGGAACATGATAGCAGTCGTATGTATGAAGGGGACTGAGTCTTTGCCAGCCGGGAGGAGCGATTTCAGTTTTGAGGTGATGACAGCGGAGATCTGCGCCGCGGTATAAGGCAGAAAAGGTAGCAGGTGAGGCTTCAGGCCGCGAGCTTTCAATCGAGGAAGGAACCGATCTGTAAAGTCCAAGGCGTTCGCGATTCCGACAAGGACGAGCCCAGACGACTTTTGGAGGGACCATTCGAAGATGTTGTAGAGAAGGTCCACGTCGAGCTCCAGGAGGTGGTCCACCTCGTCGAGCGTGACAACATAGGAGGTCTTCCGCTGCATAAAAAGCTTCTTCAGCGCATCCATTTCCTCGCCTTCGGTGATCTCGGTGATATCCACGAACTCCTCCAATAGCGTCCGGTACAGGTCGACCGCGTTCTTCACGCTCATACAATTGATGTAGCCGGTCATCACAGTGTTGTCTGATCCAATGTCTTTGCAGACTTCGTTGACGTAGGCGCTCTTGCCGGTACCAGGTGGTCCGGAGACGTAGATGCAGCCAGACTTCTTGCTCTTTGTGCGCGTTGAGATGAACGTCTCGAGTTCCAGGCGTTCTGTCTCGCGTCCGAAAAGTGCAGCGGGCGCTGAGCTTCTGACGAAGAGCTGGCGGGCTTCGTTGTAGACTGTAGGGGCGGCATTGCGAGGAGTGGTGGGCGTGTGTGGTGTTCTAGGCGTCAACGGTCGTCCAGCGACTATGAGGCGATGTCTCGGTGTGACCGCGATCTTGTTGGAAAGAGCATCTCGGCGTCGCGGCGTTAAGGGGGTCGGCGCAGGCTTCTCTGGAGATGCGGCAGGCGCTTTCACTGGCGAGTTGACCTTTGTGGGAGACAGGGCGAGGCGGGTCTCGGGCGCGCCGTGTTTGGCAGGAGTTGTGGCAGCTCTCCTGGCGCGCTTTCCCGACGGCTTGTCCTCGGTCGCCCGACCATCAATGTCCATCGCATCGCCATTGCGAGCCGTCGTCTTCTTGGGAGTGACGAACGGGTTCTGATTCTCGCCCTCATCGTGAATCACGAACTGCGCCCGGCGTTTTGCGCGTGTGGAGACGGCAGACGCTGCATCTGTAGACACCAAGTTAGACGCGTTGACGGGAATGGGCATCCTATGGCACCTACCTGACGCATCAATGTTGGCGGAGCTGCGAGTCCTCTTTCCCAAGACGGGAGGCATTCTGGGCAGTAGCGGAGCGCGGGGGGAAGGGCGGGTGGTGGAGTGGAAGTCGCGGTCGGTGGGATGGAGATGGAGAGCAGGAACGCGCGACACGTCCGGCTTTTGGGCAGGCGCGTCTTTCGCGTAAAGTGGACTTGGCACTCCGCGCGCGCCACCAGCCACACGGCGCCTCATCGCGTTCATGTTCAACACTCCGCTTGACGTGGTGATACTCCATATTTGATGTTGTCTTTCGACACACGCGACCGCTGCTGGACAATTGATGCCGGCATCATCTGCAGTTTGGCGAAGCCGGGTAGTGTCAGCCGTCTATCTCTCTGATAGTCAGTGCTGCGTCACACGATTAGTGCAATACACAGCTCGAGACCAAGGACGCATGCTACGTGGAATCGTCGCCAGGCAGTTTGCGCCTATCATGTTTGTCACATCGGATGACCAGTGTGGAGTGCTTCTTGGAGACTCGCCCGGGAGCTTCTGCTGCTTCTCGGTGAAGTCTTTGATAACTTCGAGATGATCCACATGCGATATAAGAGGCATACAGCAAGTGAATACGCTATTGCGGGAAACCTACTCGGACCTTATCGCGACTCCGAACTATATCTTTACATAGAACTTATGTCTAGAGATGTATGGGATTTGTATAAATTTGCCCCAGACTGGCTGTCAGGGTTCGACAAGGTTTCTGAAGCATTGAGAGACATAGCGGTTGAGCTGCAAATTGGGCTGTTGAGAGAGCTGTATCACACCACGCCCGGGCTTTTTCGAATTTGATGAGGGAAGAGAACGTGAAGCTGGTCTTGAAACGGAGCCGAATTGGAGCGTAACAGCCGCAAAGTCACATCACTAAATGATTCGTTTGTTCCGAACTGTCAAGGTCGAAGTACTGTAAAATATTTCAGTTATGACCTGTCTCAATTCCAACCAAGTTCATATTGGGGTCTAGAAGCCAGATTTTGGTGTTGCAAGCATTCGGTGTTGCTGAAATGAAAGCGTGAAAGCGTGACCGCGTGATGGCGTCAAAGCTCGCTCGCGTCGTTCTCCACGCGTAGGCATCTCGCTTTACCGCCAACCTCAACCCGCCCCACAACGTCGCTGTTGCCCGCAATGGCACCGAAAAGCAGTCCCTTCTCATCCAGCTCCTCCCAAAAAACGAAACAACAATCCATCTCCAGCTTCTTCGCGCCGAAGCCATCCTCCGCCGTTAAACCTGTCGTAGCGAAACCTACACCACCGCCGGAGGTGCCGCAAGAATCGGAATCTGAGGAGGAGGAACTTCCTGTACCACGGTCATCCTTTGCGGGGCGAAAACGCGTCATAGAGGAGGCGGAGGAGGAGGAGGACGATGACGATGCCGGTCGCTCTTCGCCCAAGCGGGTGCGGTTCACGAACGATGAGGCCTCCCGACCGTCACTCGCGCAAGCTTCCGACTCGGATATCAATGTCTATAAGCAACCCAGCAGCAGGACTTCGGACCGTACATCAAAGTTCATCTTCTCCTCGTCGCCCGCTGTCGTAGACGAAAACGACGATGATGATTTGAGTTCGCAGAAGCAGAGGGAGGAGTTACACAAGAGATTCGTGAAGAAGCTGGGTCGGCCAGATAGTCTGCAGCGTAACAGGAATACTACAGAGTTGGAGGAGACCGTGGAGGGGGAAGATGCGGACGAGGAAGAAGAGGAGGCGCCGAAGACCACCAAAGGGAAGAAGGGCGCGAAAACGAAGAAAGCGGCGGTCACACCCATGGTGAAGCAGTATCTGGACATCAAACGACAACACCTCGACACTGTGATACTATACGAGGTCGGATACAAATTCCAGATCTATGGGGAGGACGCGAGGACTGTTTCTAAGGAATTGGGCATATTCTGTATTCCGGGCAAATTCCGATATGACGATCATCCATCCGAAGCCCACTTGGACAACCTCGCAAAGGCAAGTTTTCCTGTACACAGACTACAGGTCCACGTCAAGCGCCTTGTGCAGGCGAATCATAAAGTCGGCGTTGTGAGACAACTCGAGACGGCGGCATTGAAGGCGGTCGGGAATAACCGGAATGCTCCATTCGTACGGAAACTGACGAACCTCTACACAAAAGGCACATATGTTGACGACGTCGAGGGGTTGGCGTCAGGTGGCTCAGGCCAGGGCGCGCAGTCAACCGGGTACTTACTCTGCATCACCGAAACCAACGCCAAAGGATGGGGCACGGATGAGAAGGTGCAAGTTGGCTTCGTCGCTGTACAGCCGGCCACTGGAGATATTATCTATGACGATTTCGAGGATGGCTTCATGAGAAGCGAGATCGAGACCCGGCTGCTACACATCGCTCCAACCGAATTTCTAATCGTCGGGGATCTCTCAAGAGCGACAGAGAAGCTCGTTCAGCACCTGTCTGCAAGCAAGACCAACGTGTTTGGAGATAAAGCTCGTGTCGAGCGCACTGAGAAACCAAAAACCATGGCTGCCGAAGCATATAGCCACATATCCAACTTTTACGCGGACAAGATGAAGTCTAGTCAAGACGCCGGCTCTAACGACCAGGGCGCCATTCTAGACAAGGTCCATCAGCTGTCCGAGCATGTCACCATCTGTCTTTCGGCGATGATTACTCACTTAAAGGACTATGGACTGGAGCATGTGTTCGACCTAACAAAGTACTTTCAGCCATTCAGTGCTCGGTCGTACATGCTACTGAATGGCAATACTCTGTCAAGCCTCGAAATCTACCAGAACCAGACCGACCACTCCACCAAGGGCAGTTTGTTCTGGACCATGGATCGTACCAAAACGCGGTTCGGGCAGCGTCTGTTGCGCAAGTGGATTGGCCGGCCGTTAATCCAAAAGGCGAGTCTAGAGGAGCGTATAGCAGCTGTCGAAGAACTCAAAGAGGGCGAACGAACACGGCCAGTTGACAAGCTCACGCATGTTCTGAGCAAGATCAAGACAGATCTTGAAAAGGTCCTGCTTCGGATGTACTACAAGAAGTGTAGCCGTCCTGAGCTCCTCTCGGCACTCCAGGCCCTTCAGAGCATCTCGGGCGAGTACTCGAATGTCAAAACGGCCGAGGACACTGGCTTCACGTCCTCAATACTGTCCGAAGCCGTGTCAAAGGTACCAAAGATCTACGAAGACATCAACAACCTCTTGGAAAAGATCAATCCCCAGGCCGCAAAAGACGATGACAAGTATGCCTTCTTCAGAGAAGAGCATGAAGCAGATGACATCAACGATTACAAGCTAAGCATCGCATCCGTCGAGGACGACCTCAATACACATCGCAAGGAAGCAGCTGCAAAGATCGGGTTAGCCAAGATCGACTACGTGACGGTCAGCGGCATTGAGTATCTCATAGAAATCAAGAAGAAGTCGCCGCAGGAAAAGAAGGTCCCGGCTTCCTGGCAACAGTCATCTTCGACTAAGGCTGTAACCCGCTTTCACACGCCTGAGGTCCGACGCATGATGCAGGAGCGTGATCAGTATAAGGAGTCGTTAGCAGCCGCCTGCGACGCTGCCTTTATGCGCTTCCTCGACGAAGTCGCGGCAAAGTACCAGGACTTGCGAGACTGCATCCAAGCGCTTGCAACTCTTGACGCGTTGCTCTCTTTGGCTACTCTAGCTTCGCAACCTGGCTACGTCAAGCCCACCTTCACGGATGACATTGAGCTTTCAATAACTGGTATGTAACGTCAACGGTAAACGCATGTGAGACATATACTGACTCCGTGTGCCAACATTATAGGCGGCCGTCATCCCATGGTCGAGCAACTATTACTTGAGAGCTATGTTCCGAACGACCTACATCTCTCCCACGACTCCACTCGGGCACTACTCGTCACAGGACCCAACATGGGCGGGAAATCGTCCTACGTCCGCTCAGCAGCACTCATCGCCATCATGGGTCAGATCGGCTCGTACGTCCCTGCCACTGAAGCGTGTCTCGGCATGCTTGATGCAGTCTTCACACGTATGGGTGCGTTCGACAACATGCTGAAAGGTGAGAGTACATTCATGGTCGAGCTCAACGAATGCTCCGACATCCTCAAATCGGCAACACCACGTTCCCTCATCATCCTAGACGAGCTCGGCCGCGGAACCAGCACATTCGACGGCGTGGCCATCGCTGAGGCAGTTCTTGACTATATTACTCGCGACTTGCAGTCGTTGACACTGTTCATCACGCATTACCAGCACCTCGCTAAATTGCAGAATCGATTCGAGAACAACGAACTGAAGAATGTGCATATGCGCTTTGAAGAGGTTGCGGGCGGGAAAGAAGTCGTGTTCTTGTACGAGGCGGCTGAAGGTACGAGCCACAGATCGTATGGGCTGAACGTGGCACGGCTGGCGCGGGTGCCGGAGAAAGTCATCGAAGTGGCGGAGGAGAAGAGCCGCGAGCTGGAAGAGTTGATGGCGGCGTGTAAGGTTGGGAATATGTGAGTTTTACCGTGAATATGTGTTGTTAGCTGCGGATTGCTAATGATTTCGTAGGGCGCGTATGGTCAAGGGACTGTTGACTGATGGTAGCGAGGCGAGTCTCGATAAACTTGTTGAAGGACTGGAGCAGTTGTAAGACTATGGGCGTATGTTTTGCTAGTGTAACGGGGCGTTTTGCGCATCGGATGCGTACAGATCTTATCTAGGGGCTTCCCAGGGCCACAGAGATTGTCATCATCTCGGCGTTTAAAAATGAAAATGTCTGTGGGTTTTAGCATAGCATAGAATTATCTACCGAGCTCACCAAGCTTGAATGAATATGTATAAGAAAAACTACTGCTAGGTATATTCTTTGTTTTCGGGTAAGATGGCAATGTGAGGGTGAGCTGTGGGTGGATTGATGAAGGTGCAATTGATCATAGCACGATGCTACACATACTAATACGACAGCAAGAAGAGTGGCATATGTCGAACCGAGTAGTTGAAAGATAGTCCAAAGAATTCTATATTCATCGAAGATCCAAACGGGAATCCTTGCTCTTATGTAAACTCCGTAGCTCTCAGCTCAAAGAGACAAGACAAACATCGACGCTCAAGCGAATGCTAAAGAGCAGGTAAAAAATGTAAAAGGCGCTCCCAAAGTAAACCCAAATCCATCGTCCATCCTACACGAGCTTCTTAACACATGGGAGCGTACACGTCCTCTGCCCTATACGCTGCTCTTTCTCCCCCGCACCCTTCAACCCGTACGCTAGACAACATGTTTCGTGAATCATAACATATCAGCCCTCCCCGGCCCACTGCGTCTACCCTCCAGCCACCGCCTACATAAACCCCTGAGCCATCTTCGCCAGACTAGCCAGCCCCCCAATTCCACTCGCCACACTCTGGATATTCAACCCGCCCGCGCCAGCGCCCCCGCCGCCCCTCTCCCCGCCATACCCATCACTCCCATAGTACCCGCCGTGATGTCCGCTCCCACTGGACCCGCCACCCCGCGCCCCCTGGCCCCCCATATCGGGCAGATTGACCCCAAACTGTCTCGCCAGCCTGTGCAGGACGCCCCCGCTCACCAACGGCATAATCACCATGAAGAACACCTTGAACGGATGCCGTTTGCCATAGTGGTATAGCTTTCGTAGCAGCTCGCGGAATTTGGCGTACAGGTAGGATATGTAGCCGTCGCGGGGCGAGCGTTTGTAGCGCGAGGTGGACGAGTTGTGGCGGGAGGAGGAGGAGTAGGAGGAGCCCGCGTAGGAGCGTGCGTAGCCTGGGCGAGAGGAGGTGTGGTGGCGGGAGGAGGACGAGGTGCCGAACCAGCCCATTGTGAGGTTGGGGTGGGGTTTTGTGGTGGTTGGGTGGGCTGTGGTGTCGTGGTTGAGCGGGAAGCTATGGAGCGCAGCGCATCCGCGAGAAGATGATGTCGCAGTCGCAGTCGGAGTCGCAGTCGCAAGGCGTCCTCACAATCGGGCTGCGATTTCGCAATCCCAATACCACCGCGCCGGTCAAAGTGGACCTACGTCGGGCAGCAGCAAGCAAGGCAACACGCCTCTCCTCTCGTCTTCACAAGCTGGCCTCAGCTCAAGCTCCGGACAGCTAAGCCAAACAGCACAATGCACGCGCAATCGGTGGCAGGGCTACCCTCACGAAAGCGACGATATCGATAAGCAAGGAAGAACGGTGCAGGTGGAGAAAAGAACCTGTCGCTTGTCGCGGGAGATGCGCCGTCGAGAAGAGGGCTCGGTCGGCAGCGATATGGAGACGGTCGACGGCAGCTGCAGGGAAGATCGCCGCCGGCGAACTAGATACCCAGACCGCTTTTTGGCATCCCTGCATGGTACCCAACCTCCTCTGCCAAGCGCATGGCGCACGCAACCGTGTCTTGCGTGAACGGCTTGCTGTGATTGGTCGAGTGGGGATTGGTCGAGCGAGGTACGGAGAGGTACTGCGTGAGGGTTGTGCTTCACGGGATGGTGTTTAGTTTGTGAACTGTGGCTCCAATTAAATATGGCTGTGTAGGTGGTAGAAGACGGGCTTGAGACCGTATGGACATAGCGTATAGTAACGCGAAGGTAACTAGTCGAGCATGTTCTTTCGCGTACTCTGAGAGGCGTGTCGGTACGAAAGAGTTATGTGTGAGTCGAGGTTGGTGGTGCCAGTGCCGGAGATCGCATCGAGGCTGGCCAGCAACCGAAGTGTACAATTCATGGAGAGGTATATTCTAGTCCTCTTCTCCCTTCCATGTTCAAGGCAATATCTCTCAACTGCCATGTTGCCCCTGTCCCTCCCTCACGTACCCAATATTGCAAGTATTAGCTGAACTAAACTGATGCCATATACGAGAAGATATCATAACGGTAGTGGCAGTAAGCGGGGATTACGTATAAATTAACAAGCACAATACTTTTCACAGGTGATGCTGCATCTTGCGACAGACCCTCCGACACTGTATCCTCTATATCAACGTTCTCTTGAGGGAAGGCTTCCCATTCTTCCTCTTGACCTTGCGGGGCCGATAGCCGGCTTGAAGAGCCAGGTTCAGGAGCCACAGAAGCTTTGTCGTCCGACGGCGTCGTTCCTTCCAAAGTATGCCGTTGTTTGAATCCCTCCAGGTATGCTTGGTAGCTCCGATAGTTCTCCGTTTGCTTGTAGATCTCGAGTGCTTCCTTGTACTCTCGCAGTCTATCAGCGGCAGGAGTTTCCCAAACATTCACTCGTTCTTCACCTGAGAGTTCCCTCCAACGCTTACCCGTCTCTTTAGCAATCTCGGTGAAGGAAGACCGCCGAGTACTGGATCCTGTCGAACATACTCGCCGAAAAGCACATAGGCCGTCTTAGGTTTGGGGGGCGCATTGGGATCTGGTCGCGTGTGTCGTCGATACGGTCTGGTCATGCGCGTGGGCGAGGTCTGTGGCATCACCTCGGACTGTTCTCCAACTGCTCGTATCCTTTCGTAGGATGGAGAGATAATTCTAGCCTTGTATTCGGCATCTGATGCGCTTGAACCGCTATATTCGCGTATAGCGCGCTGAAGCTTCCCGCGATCGCCCAGCTTGAAGCCCAACTCCACCATGTCGGATTCCATTATCGTTGTCACATCCTCCCAAGTCTCGAAGCCGTTTTCATGTAGGCACTCCTCATATTGACTGAGTCCGATCCGAGCGAGTGCCATACTAAGCCCGAACGCATCAGTAGTAGCCTTCTCCGAAGGCTTCTCCGAAGGAACAAAATTCATCCTTCACACAATCTCCCATGGACTTCGGCAGCGCCGGTCGGTCAGAATGGTGGATGCACAGCGTTGGAGTAAAAGCGTAATAGAATTGTTTCTGACCCAAATGCTGTGTCTGCTTCGCTGACGTCACTCAAAGATCCCCCACCGGGAAATTCGACTCGAGTTTCCCCATGAAGAAGCTAGCGCCGTTCGCTCGATTCGAAATCAAGAACCTCGGCATTACAGCGACCTCAACCGACTTGCATGTTACGACTCAGGTCTGTACTCTCTACCATGGCCAGTCCGACGTAGGGAAAAGGCCGTCGCATGCTTAGCGTACATTTCTAACATGTCGACTGACAGCCTGCTCGCAACTGAAATGACGAAAGGTAAGCTGGACGCAAAGGTAGGCTGGCCGACAACTTAGGCCACTCGAAAGATAGGCCACACGAAAGAATCATTACTAGAAGGCACTAGTCCGAGCTGCATGTAATTCATCACAAAACTAAAGACGCCACTATGAATCGCTATCAATAGTGTAACATTGTTCCAAGGTGCAGGAAACCGGTCCTCTCAGCCCACAAAATACACAGGCCCATAAGTAAGATGGGGGAGAGGTGCAGTCCACCAAGACGAAATCTGTCCCAATTGATAGATCCCTGTACAATGAATAGTTTGTTGACCAAGGAATTCTAAAAATATCTCATATGGTCTTGCTCAGGGTCCCAATTTTCAGCTCTGGGACAAAAGGGATCGACGTGACAGTGGGCTAGTTAGCATCTTACGGTCATGTCTCCCATATCCTAAAAGATATAGTACATACAACATCCACCTCATATTATCTCACATGCCAGCCCGACAACCCCCAAATAATCCAATTCCCGAGCCCCTAAAGAATAATCCAACGTGGCTATGTAACGTCTGAACATCAACAAAATGCTGGCTATGCAAGCGAATATGCACATTTTATGCAAGAACGAAGGCGAAAAACAAATATCATGGCCTCCTGAAACTCGAGCTCAACCCAGAAAACGCGTCTGGGGAATGCCGACCACCCATTAGACCTGCGAAATGTACGCTCTCACGGCTGACATGTCTGTTGTCTTGGAGCTGTGGCGGGACGGCTGAAGGTGGTTGCTGTGGTGCCTGGGCCGAGGCGAATGGATTCATTTGTCCAGACGCGGAACCGACAGGTACGGTTGCTGGTGCAGGTGCAGCCGCGGGCGGGGATTGGATCTGTTCCTGTTGCTGAGGAGCAGGCTGCGGGTAGTCGTAAAGCGCCATGATGGAGTTCTTGTTGAAGGCTCCTTGAGGCTGTTGGTAGGTTGGCTGTTGCTGCTGCTGTTGCGGCTGCTGGTAGGCCGATTGTTGCTGTTGCAACTGTTGATAGGTCGGCTGCTGGGATTGGAAGAAATCGGGAGCCTGATTGGGTTGATTCTGAGTATGTTGTTGCATCATGAATGGATTGGAAGAATGTTGCTGAGGCTGCTGTTGGTTTTGCTGAGGATACTGTTGGCTCTGTTGTTGCTGCTGCTGCTGGGGTTGCTGCTGCTGCTGCTGCGGGACTTGTTGATTAGTAAATTGACCAAAGGGATTAGAAGATGTATTTGAAGGCGAAAACATCTGACTACGCGCTGATTTGAGAAAGGGATTGCCGGGGCTGGTCGGAGAAGACATGGGCTGATATTGCTGCTGTTGTGGCTGGCTCTGATAAAAGGAGCCGTACTGCGGAGGCATCTGCGGCATTGGAGGCGGAGTAAAGCTCTGCTGGAAGGGGTTGGTCTGCGCAAACGGAGGTTGCTGGTTGTAGTCGCCTGTCCGATTCGGGAACAGCGGCTGCTGCGTTTGTTGGCTAGATAACCCTAGTCCTTGGAATGTTTGCTCGAGAGTTTGTTGCTGTTGCGGTTGTCCAAATGGATTCGTCTGGGTTGCGAATTGTTGTTGCTGCTGCTGCTGTGCAAATGGGTGCTGCTGGTGCTGGCTAGCCTGCATCTGCTGTAAGAACGGATTGTAGGAACCTGACGGCGAGGTGGGTTGGGTCACAGAGCCGCCGTAATGCTGGGACTGCGGTGGTAGCGGAGGCAATGGCGCAGCCGCATCCAGAGCGTCAAACGGGTTGGTCGAGGCAGCAGGTGCAGGCATCGTCTGCGCTTTCTTGAGCATTAACCCATTCATATCGAGCTTTGCAGGCGGTGTTGGCGTGTTCCCCCGGGACTTGCCGGGATTCTGCTCTCCCAACCTGATCAACGCCTCCACCGCCTTGTCCAGGTTGCCATTGAGGCCCTTCAGCACCGTGGCGTTACGTCTGTCGTCCGGAAAGCCCATGTCCTTCAGCGTGGCCAGCTTTGAGTCCAACCCATCACTAGACTGAACAACACTGGAGCCAAACACACGCGAGGCCTTGTTCACTCTGGGCGGGGAATTGCCGTGCTCGCTGAAAGAGCCAATTCCCGGTGACACGGGCGGCGTTCCATTTCGAGGAGGAAGCGGAACACTCTTTTGTATGCCGAATCCAAATCGCTTCGTCGGCTTGGGCGGGAGCGGGGGCGGTCGGTCCTCGACGGAGCTGGAGCTGCCGGTGTTCGATCGCGTGCCCGGTCGGGAGTCGTTCATGAAGGCGCGCTGTTCGTACTTTTGCCGGATGAAGCGCTCCATGGCGCTTTCCACTTCGTCGATGTCAATGGGCATCTGCGCCTTTATGTTCCGCGGGTTGTACGTCTTGTTCGACTCGGTGTTGCCAATGCGCTTCATGTTCTGCAGAGAGTCAGCATGCCATGCAAGGTGAGGGAACCGCTTTCCTTACATCGACTTGCGCATTGTCCCACTTGTCCATGCTCAGTGACTTGACTTTGGATATGTGCGTCCCCAGCTTGCGGTGCAGGGCGCCGCAGCGCATGCACAGAAAGATGCCCAACTACTCTGCGTCAGCCATAGTCCGGAGAAACACTTGTGCGTCGGTGGAGGGATCGGTCGAAACAGCGGGGGGATCGGAGACGACATACACTCCAGCTGGCCCATCCTGTCTATCGTCAGTCGGTTGGTAAGCCCGTAGCATCCGCGGCGCTCACCTGGGTTGCGCACACCGCAGTCTGCGCAGACTCCATTGCCAGGGACCGTCTTGATCAGCTCCTGCAGAGTGCGCTCGTTGCGCGCCTGCTGGCGCTTGTTCAGCGCGGAGGCCATGTCTCTGCGTCGTGGTGCGGGAGGGAAAGCGGGTCGCGCGACGGGAAAGGGCGAGCACTCGACGTTCGGATCGGGAGACGGTGCACGAGACAAGGCAGGAGATCAGAAGCTGGTTTTGGCCGTGGGCAGTCGTCGCCTGGAAGTTCACAACAGTCTAACGGACGCTGACAGACTCCATGGTGAAGTGGAGTAGTAGGGGCACGGAATAGGGAGCTCGACAACCCTCGCTCACCAGACTAGTCGGACCAGGATGTGCTACAAGCGAGTTGGTGGCCGAGCGAGAGAACGTGGAGTCGCTGGGAACGAAACGCGTGCAACCCCTGCCTTGGATCGAGCCTGCGTCCTCGCTGGGACCGCTGCATCGCTGTAATTATCTGCACGGGTCTGCTGTCTGCGACACCGTCTCAGGCAACTTTTGCTGATGAAGTGCCCCTCCGAGTCCTCTCTCATGACATGAACACCACTGGATGAACAGCTAGTGAAGACCACCCGCAAACAGACACAGCGTGGAGGGCACGTAGTGTCCACTCTGCTTGCTCCCTGACACACGTCGCTGCAACATGTCACCAGGCTGTCAGCCATCCATCCATGTATCCACCATCCACCCATCCATCACGCGTATCCGCGGGGCATCATCACGAGGGGCTGGGGCAAAGAGTCTGTACGGGCTGCAGGTGCACCTCGGCGGTATGGAAAACCACGATCCGAAGCCTAAATAGACCGAGAAATTCAATCTTGTACGGCAATATGACAAACCATCCTATGGAGGTTGAGCAATGGCAGTTGATTATCCGTATCTGGTTATGATTGTGTGTGAAGAGGAGAAGCGGTTCGCGGCGCGCGACGATTTTGTAGAGGCGGGGGCCGCCAAGCCCGGAGTTTGTCCGCCATCGCACTTTTCTTCGCACTTCGAGCGGCCTCCATGTTTCCTTCCACACTCCATCTTCAGCACTTTAGATACCCGACATCCACGAAGCCTTCCTTTGGAGCTCCTTCGCAGGCAGAGCGCGCCTCAGCATGCAGCGATCCATGTCTAGTCGCCGCTGCGAGCCAGCGCTCTGTCCTCTCGTCGTACACATCCCACTCTAGCCTGCCCCAGGACCTTCCCATGGCCCTGGAGCTACGTTTTCTTATGTGGAAGATTGAAAAAGGTTTTTAGCAGAGCCGTGTCTACTCCACCCCAATCGTTGCCATTCGCACGAACGTGTGGGACTAAATCAATGACAAACATCACTTTCAAGGTCGGGCAGTCTTGTGGGAGCCGCGCTCTCGGTTCCGTTGCTCGATACTTCTGCGGCCATAAGGCAATGTCAACCTGCATGTCAACTTGCATGCCAACTGGCACGGCGGAAACGTACGCAACGCCCTCTTCCGAGACCATTCCTCGTGGACGAGGGGTGAAACGGGCCCCCAGGCGTGTGCCACACGGTCGCGCAAATAGCCCCAGGCTCCAGCCCCCATGAAGCTGTCTGCGGGCGCATCCTCGACACTCGATTCTCGACACTCCATAGCGTGCTGACCCTCCGTTCCCACGCTCAGCCGCACCCCAACGGTAGAAGAGCTTGGTATGATTGATGCCGTCGTGGCTGTGCTCTCCATCAACGAGCGCCATGTGGAGGTACCGTGCGCAGCTGTGGAGATATCTTAAGACACCCGAATTCTCCTAACGTCCTCTTTCCGGAATAGGGCGCAGGTGGCCCCATGTCTCGACCGAGGACTTCGCCGAAGCCGGACATGGGAGTGAAGCCTCACTGCGGATGCGACCAACTTAGCCGTATGCCCTATAGGGCGATGATCCCCTGGACCCTGGTGTGGCTGACCCGTGGGCCATCACGCTGCATATATAGGAGTTAAGCGCTTCGCGGTGGAGAGTTACGCCGCGCTTACGAGATGACCTGTCAACTCAACTTGACCCGCTTGACAGACACGGCATACGCACTTTCGCTCTCCATCATGCGCAATGTCCAGCAGATTCCGATAAGAGAGCCGGCCCGCTCGGTATGTGGACCATACCATTATTCCACTTGCTGCGGTGTGTACCTAGGCTCTCCTGGGGCCGAGACGATGCGGAAGAGAAATTTCGCCCATCAGCCCTACATGTGTAGCTAATCCACGTTCTGTTTCACCACAAGACACAATGCTATTCGAGCATCTCCCCAAGGCGTAGAAGGCTGTGCTTCTGGCTCCCCTCACGGATGCCGCATCTTTGGAGAAGACTCGCTGTCACCTCCACGAGTGTCCATCATACGTCACCTACAGCACTTGCCGAGTAGAGATATAATCCCGCGCAGGCAGGGTAAAACTCTCAGCCGCATGTAATGTGGCTGTTCACTCGCTACTCTCTCCATGTTAGCTCGCGCTAGTAGGTGGTAATAGAGGGCGTTAGATGATGGGGATCTTCTTCGATTCTGCACACGCATATTGATCCTGCGGCATGACATGAGCTCAGCTATATCCTTACCGAGCTGGATGGTCGATGTATTGCGCGATAGAGGTGTTCAGGCCCTGTGTCAGCGTCGCAATCGAAGTCGCAGTGTTGGTCGCTGCCATGGTCGCTATCCTGCGAATGCGCTTCTCATGCTTGGATCCTCGTGTGAAATGCTTCACTATCGACTGGACCGTGCGAAACATACGTAGGGGTTTCATCTTCGGTCACCTCCATCTGGGTATGATTCGGTATCGAGGTCGCGGGGCGTTGATGCATCTATACTGTTTGCGACAGGGCGAGAAAGCATTCCAGGCGTAGCTTTCGTGGACCGGTCTGTTGACCGGCGACTCACTGATGGAAGGTCGCTCTTGGACACCGCTCTCCCACGTGTTGGAGGAAGTGACACGGTGAGCGGCACAGTGGTCGGCTGCATGGTGCCGCCGGCAAGAAGTGTGCAATACACTTGAGATCCACAGCTCTAGTATCTCAACTAGTCTCTGGAATGGGGTATGGAATGAGCTCCTTCGCTCAGGTCGGGAACCACGATGGTGTCCCGCGTTTCGCATCATCGGCCGCTCCGGATGGGAAAATACATGCTGTCTGGAAAGTTGCAGTCGCGTGCGAGGTAAGGAAAAGACGGTCTGAAGGCTAATGGAGGCATTTGGCGCGAGGCGGACACGTTGTGACACGCTTCCAGAAGGCTTCTCGCATCCACGTCGCTTCACTTCCCGCTCCCCGCGTGAAAGCGTCGATGATGTCAAGCATCGTGGGAAAAAAGAGTGTCGGTCTGAGTATGCACAGCCACGCACGAAGGGGCCAATCAGCTGCTGACGGCTGACAGCCGCAGCTCTCTGGGCCAATCAGACAGCACTCCCGGCGCGCTAAGGGTCCCCTCCGTCCCTTTTCCACCGCTTCAACTTCATCGCAGTCTGCCCGCATACCAACGCAAGCCCTAGGTCCTCACCATCCCCACACCGACCAAAGCTGCCTCGCGCGCTTGACGTGTCGCCCTTCTGGCTATCTCCACTGCGATTTCTCTCGGTGAGGACCGCCCGGCACGCAACCCGGTCCGCAGCGACGCCTTTCCAAGCCGTCAGGGAGTAGTGTAGCAACACTTGCATGACGGCTGAAGCGACATCCTGGAGATGACCGTTAGTATGCGACACTCGCTCGTCCAAGGGTCCTGCAGCTCCATACTAGTCTCAAGTAGCTTTTGAGCATCTTGGTGATGTTTAGGCGAAAGGCTCGATAAGAACAGTAAGAGCCGGAGGCTGAGCACAGCCACTCGTCTCAATTTAGGTTCTGAGTAGAAGTTCGCCGGGCTCTTTCCCGTTTCCAGAGCCATACGAGCCAATGATGTTGCTGTTTCAGCGTCTGAGTCGCATGAAGTTCGCGGCTGAAGCATGGGCTTGACGACAGGGTCACGAGTGTACGGCCCTTCCGAGCCATCCTGCCGGTCCAACGGTAACGAGAGATGCAGGTACTCCGACTACGGATCCTTAGAGCACGATGACTCGATACGACATGGCCGCCCTCTCGATCGACACAACGCCAATCGCTCGCTCCCCCCGTTGGTAGCCTCGTGCGCGGTGTCACGAACCCTACAGGGCTGCTGCATGGGACTAAAGAGCTTTGGGCGTTTTGACCGGTGGATGTGCAGTACCAGTGAACGTCATGGTGCTATACTCGACGGTCGACTCACGGAAAAGCCGAGCTCGCTCGTTCTAGCTCATCCACACTTGCCGGTTGCGTCCCACCCTTACCGAAGGGCTCAGTATCTGGTGTCGATGCCTAATTTCGCTCTTGACTCCAGGGCGCTGTCTTCGCACGTCTTGGTCCCCCACGTAGGCGGCCACGGTGATCCCCAATCACGGGCCTTGTAGCCTAGAAGCCTCACGTCCCCAGTGGTTTGGGTCAAGGATGTGCGCTCCTACATCGTCCATGCCGATGCACAGTCTCCCGTCATCTACTCATGCCTGCTGGCTTGGCCTCGGTCGGATCGCCCGACAGTATGAATACACCTAACGCCGCACTTGTGTCAAGGAGCCATTCGTCACACGTTCGTTAGTACACTCTTTACTGTTCTTTTGTTGCTCTCCAGTTTGTCTTTTCCCTTCCTCCCCCAGTCATCTACCAAGGCCCGAGCTGAATGCCGACCACCTCGTTTTACCTGCACAGCATCCGGTCGTACTCGAGTAGCTTGATCTATACTTGGCCCGGCGCCAGGTGCTCCACCAAGCTATGAGTAGACAGTCGTAAGCTTGGCCATCGCTTTAGTCTTCATAGTTGAACGTCTCCCGAATCGCTACCCATCCTTTCCACCCACGCACCCGATCTAGCTTCACGGCTACCTTGGCTAGGCTTGAAAGCTTCGTCGCGGACAAGAGCATGTCATCGCAACAACAAGGTAGTGAACAACAAGCAATGTCTTCCAAAGCCGGATCGTCGGGGTCGGGGAGGGAATCGTCCAGGTCGAGGTCGGACGATTGGGCGGAGATCAAGGACCCGAACCAACGCAGGAAGATCCAGAACAAGCTAGCCCAGAGACGCTTCCGTAAGTAAACCCGTGGAAGGAGAGTAGACCGCACTACTTACTCTTTGACAGGAGACAAGGTCCGAGAACAAAAGGAAGACGCCGAACGGGACGTGGAAAACCAGAGACGGGCGGGAAGCTCCTACGCATCCCCCGAGCCCGGCGAAATCGATCAGAACCGAGAACTCTCCGGGCTTCCCTGGGGAGGCATCTCGATGAAGCACATTGTCGAGACGGGCAAGACCAAAGAACAGAACTCGCAGCGGAGCTCGAGAGAGAGCTCGGTGTATGCAGCGGCTTCGCGGACTGGCGGCAGCAGCAGGTGAGATCTCCCGGAGTGAGTCGGTCCCAAGTTTCAGTCCGGACGACACGGTTAACATGGCGATAGGGTCGGCTTACGCCTCACGGATCAGTTCGCACGAGGGTATCCGGCATGGAGGTTCTTTTCTTACTACAACCACCCGGGTTGGGGCCCGGGATGATATACAACCGTTCTTTGGGTCATGTTTTTTCTTTTCCGACGTAAGGCACATGTACTTAGGGGCTCTGGCAGCCCGCGGATTTCATATTTTGGGGGCATGTTCGGAGTTGCCATGATGGACTCAAGATGTTACGCCTTGATGATTATGGCGGTCTCCTTTGGGCCAAGGGGAACCGGGCGTGCTGCGCTGCTCGGAATTCGGCTACCTACTGCCCGGCTTCAGTGCTTTCTCTGCCCTCGTTTTTCCTTTCCTGACGAAGCGGAGGGATTCATTTATGTAATCATCAATCATTAATCAAGCTGTTAAGACAGGCGAATTCGCCCTGTCACCACGCGCTTAACGATCTGCACACGTGCTAGTACTATTGTTAGGATGCGTGAGGATGGGCCGGTCGCAGTCGGGAAAGCCTCAGCGCTTGCGATTTCTGCCGTGTCACACTACATATCGATAACCCCGAGGCCGCGTCTCGGGCCGTCTGGCGTATACGGCGGACCTCTGGCGGAAATCAGGCAACTGTTTGACGAGCTGCGCGCCGCCGCACGCATCTCCAGCCTTCTGCCACAGGTGGCTGAGGAAGGGTTTTTGCACCTGATCGCAACGTGATGCGAGATATCGCCCGACGGACGACGCTTCTAGACGTCGGAGTGAATGCCTCGATGACGAAGTAGACTAGCGCTCGTATGCCGGCCGTTGTCTCGCGTGCCCGCTGCATCCATTGCACTCGCGCCTAACGGCCTCCCCACATGTCACAATCGGTCACGACGCGTCGGGGGTGTGATGGAATCCACCTTGGACGTTCCTGAACACAAGAAGCTTAACAATGCGGTTCTCGATCCTGTCAACGAAGTGCGCCTCGAGGGTTTGGCAGTCATGCGTAGTCGGCACAAACGACTGGCGGCTGCTGGGATCAATTGTTCCATGGTGCATGACGAGGCTGAGAGCACAGCCGCCGTGGAGGTGGCTTGTGCGAGCGTTCCTCGCTTCTCTTGCCGAACGCATGCCTGCTCCAACCTCAACACCTCCATCACACTCACGCGTTGCTTCTCCACCGCTTTTCTCCACCACTGACGCACGCCCGAACAGACCGTCCACCCAGGTATTCGGGATTTGGCGCCGTACAGATGATCGCAAGAGCGCGGAAGCAGTCCAAGTTGCCGCGCCGCAGAGCGGTGACTGCGGATGCCTGCTTGCTTCCATTGCGTCGTACCCTGGGAGACGTCGGCAACCATGATATCAACCGCTATCATAATAACGATAGAGCTGGCGTTCAGCCCGGAACGCAATGTAGAAGTGCGGCAAAGCACTGCAACGCAGTCAGAATCGGCAACCGGACTCTCCTCACTGACGTCAAACCGCTCTCTCCGTACGGCACGTCTCCATCCCCATAGCCGCAGGTGCTAGGCAATGGCCCCCCCAAGGCAGCCCATTGGTGTTTGAGGCGCCTCACAGGTTGGTATGATCGCTTTGTCCCCCTTCAGCCTCGAATTCGTTGCCAAGGACCATTGCAAAGTTACCCTGAGCCTGGTAAGGGCTAGTGCCACGATCCTACCTGGTCTATCGCCGTATCCTGCCCTCCCCTACCTTGCATATACTAGCTGCTAAGGTACGTCGACGACTGACTGCCAGTCTTTGTGCTGAGCAGCCACAGCCGTCCCCGAAACCCGCAAGCTCCTGCGGCGTCAAGGCGAATTCCAACGCCACTCTCCGAGATCACCGAGCCTGGAGACTAACAAAGCTCACCAACGGTTCAGCTAGCTTTGTGGCGTAGGAAGCTTCTGATCTATATCATCCCCGCCGTTGAGCCACAAGTGCATCCAAATATACCGTCCATCAATCTCCATGTCCGCGGAAGCACTCTCCAAGCTATCGCTGGTGGATACTATGGTGACGACTCGAGCTGGTGCAGCTCGGGCAAGGACTGCACCTCCCAATGTCACGCCCAGTTCGCCTCCATCCAGTCCAGCACCTTCGCCGACACCCTCCCTCATCGAATCTCCGGAAGGCCGGCAGTACGATGTCTCCACGTTCGACGATGATCTTCGCCGAAGAGCCAAGAGGGGACTGATGGACGACAACGACATCAGCATGAAGTTTTGCAAAGAAATCGAGGACGGAACCAAACGCTACCTGTTCCACCTTGAGGACGACATTACCGTGGCTTTGAGAGAAGATCGCCCTCCCAAGTGTAGCTGCGGAGCCAACGAGGGTGGAAAGGCCTGCAAGGTGAGTTTGTAGCTGAGACTGTACCGTGAATCGAGCTGACTTGTGACAAGCACATCTTCTGGGCGCTGGGTCAATTGACTTCTACTGTTCCGAAGACCCAACCCCTCAAGCTGGCAGAGGATGGATCCAGTGTGAAAGATATGCACCCGGCAGAGATTGTCGGGAAATTTGGCCTCGAAGTGATTGCGGCCAATCTGGACTGGGTTTACCAGGAGGAGGCGTTGCCCGAGGATGACGAAATGGAAGACGAAATCTCCAACATGCTCTCCGTCTTTGAACCCACGCAAGCCCTGCCGAGCGAGTTCAAGGACAATGAAGCATCGGACCTTAGCGAGCAGTCGCGGAAGTATCGAGAGCTGAGGGACCTCTTGAGCCAGCATGCAGCGAAGAACCCGGCTCTGTTCATCCAGCTACAAGAGATCATGCCGCCAATGTTCCAGGTACAGGTCTTCTTCGAGAAGATCAACCATCGCGTCGACCGAGCTTTCAATGCCCTGGAGGAGTACATTGCTCGAGGCCCGACCAATGCCATGTTTGAAGCGCTTGATGTGCAGAGGTGCGCGGAAAGAGTGAAAGGGCTTGTCGAATCGGTTGCCGAATACTACGACGAGCAGGTCGAGAACAATCCCGCTCACAACGTCGTTGTATTAGCTGCCGCCGCCCTGGTCAAGATCCTGGATGAAGTGACGAAACGCGACTACGATGCGTACGCCCACGTATCTTGGGGCGTGATGCCTCCCACCAGCGCCGAGGAGAGCAATCTTTCCGTGTGCCTCATCGGGACCACTGTCCAAGGCCAAGGATTGTTTGTTATGAAGACACTTCTGGAGTTACCTCAGGAAGACGTCCTTCGTAACCACTACGAGGTGCTGGTCGATATCGAGGGAAGGCTCCGGGGAGCCGAATGGACTCCACCGGCCTACATGGACGCAATGCGCCGGCTCATCCACGACAAGAGGAAGAGAGCTGCATCGTCAAGCGGCGGAGGCAGCGCGAAGAGGACTATGCAGTGATCTGTGTGATCTGCTAAGCTCCCTTCGCAGTCACGCAAATTCCCTTCGGGGTAGAGTCTGCCTGTCATGGCTTCGGCGTTGCTGAATCTGCTTGCGGACAAGTTTTCTTTTATATTCTTTTATATTTCGTTATTTCCTTCTCCATTTCTCTCCTTGGTCCGTCTCCTTGTCTCCTACTACACTCACAACGAGGAACGAAAGTGTGAGCCGCATGTGTTTTTCAGGTTGGCCTGGCTGCTACCTGTTCTCTTCTTGTTTCCACCCTTTCAGGCGTGTGTCCGATCTCTTTCCTCTTCTTCGCCGCTGTTTGTTTCCATTCATCCCTTTAATATGTTCCCTTCTCCACTCCTTTACTCTCATTTGACAGACGAAGCGTCGGTACTCCCGAGTAGCTTGAATAGATAGATATCTACTTTATAAAATCGATCGGCACATCACCGATCTTGCCGAGAACAGATCATGCACGGAATACACCATCGCACCACCACACCACCACTCTACCCCTCTTTCCAGCTGGTATCCCTGCTGCCCATAGTGGGATGCAGCTCTTTCCCACCGTCTCGGGAGATGCCAAGACGCGGAACCGAGACTTGATCGTTTCGGACCCGAAAAACAGTGGATGACTACCATACTCCAGTGATCATGGATGATGAAGTTCTCGACGGTGTCCCAACAAGCCATGGAAGTGACCATCGTCAGGTGCCGATTCCTCGCTGTTTGATCCCGCCAGCTGGTGGGTAGACAAACTCCAAGCAGGAAGAGGCCGAGGTAAGGCCGCTGGTTCGCTCACGCACAGTAGCACCACTTGCTTATGTGGATCCCAAGGTGCAGATGCTGTCGGGCCGTTGCATATGACGGTGTAACATGGCAGCAGATGGTGGGCCCCTCACTCAGAAGATCAATCAACTGCGTGCGATATGGTGTCGTGCTTACCACGGCTACCTATGGTATCATCATATCCTCGAAGGGCCGACGCCCACTTGCATGTTTCGGGAACCAATCAGTGTCGCGACGTGGTTACACGATTATACAGAACGGCACTAACGTGCAAGCGCGGAGCCTACAGCACCTAAGCGTGAGTACCGCAGGCTGCCTCAGGCTAAGGAATACGAGGCATCTTCAAGTGCTACAGCAGTGCAGAAAGTGCCAGTGTGGATTCGGAGACCGTTGCGAGGCGTAGCGACGAGCTCTTCTTGCTTCCGTGGTACTTTCCGTGGGCCGTCTGTGACAGCGCGACCTTCTTGCATCGCGATGTGCTACGACATGTGCTCGTGCTAAAGATAGCGGGCTGCATGGTCCCAGGGCGCGCACACGGCGAGGGCAGCGGTGACGGCAAGTGCTGGCAAAAGCAACGTTTGCTGGGACCGAGACCGAGACACGGCTTACGACGTCTCACGGTGGTGTCAGCAGCGAGCGGATTGGGGGGGGGAGAGGGTTCGGTCGAGTTGGCCTGTCTGTCCGTGGTAACCGTAACCAGCATGCATTGACCAAGACGGTGACGAGCTGCCCTGGGTGGCGAACAGGTGTCCAAGCCGATGGGCTGCGAGCCAAGTGGCCCGCCATGGAGAGGGTCGGAGAGTGTGGTGGGAAGGTAGGCCGCGTGCAGAGGCGGAGCGGGGGGTCGCTGCAGTAGGCCCGTTGCTACCACTAGCTCTGCCTACGCGCCCGCCTGATTCGACGCGTGTGCTATCGCGATTCCACGCGAGCCCTTTGTCTGCCCTCGCTGGAAATGCGGGGAAACCGCGCTTGCGTACTTCGGGACTAGCGCCCCAGACAAAAAGTGATCCCCACGCCCACGGCCGCCCCCCCCCCCAAGCCCGCTGCGTTCCCCTTCCATATTAAGCGGTCCATCATTCCCCCC
>Ga0247733_1000035_pt1 | contig 237933 bp, 250 predicted proteins | sample UWRJL043104R2_FD_180932 | JGI IMG/M metagenome (GOLD analysis project Ga0247733, IMG submission 180932) | Plant litter microbial communities from Arlington Agricultural Research Station in Wisconsin, United States - UWRJ-L043-104R-2 | ecosystem: Environmental > Terrestrial > Plant litter >... | reverse complement strand
TGTGCTGCCTGTCTGTTGTCGCGCCCTGCCGTCGCCCGCCCACGCGAACGAGAAGCCTCCCTCCTTACCCGTCACCACGCCGCGTGGCGAGCCTCATGTCGCACAGCCTGTAGCGGCCCTTCTTACGCCCTCACCTCGCCGTCGCCTGCGCTGCTGCACCTCGACGACGAGACGCCGCCCACCACGACGGTCCCGCCACCTGGGCCTCCTCCCCGCATCGCCCCCGGCCGTCGCTGCGTCCTCGACCACCGGCATCCGCCCGCATCGCCTCGCCCGTCGCCAACGGGCCCGCCGCCTGGCCGTGACCCGCGAGCGACATGGAGTCGCCCGGAGCCTACCCAGAGTCGCCGCTCGACCAGGACGATGTCGTGTATCCGTGCAAGGGCTGCGGAGAGGTAGGAACAAGGCCAATCGAGATACCATCCGCTCCGCTAACCGCCTCCCCAGATCCTCGAGGAGGGCAAGGCCTTCGAGCTCGGTACGCGTTCCACACCGAGACATGGCGTCGCGAGCACCGCTAACACTCCATAGCTGGCAACCGATGGCACATTGACTGCTTCCGCTGCAACACGTGCGGCACCCTGCTCGATTCCGATGCCAACCTGCTGCTGCTCGGCGACGGCTCGCTCATCTGCAACAACTGCACCTACAGCTGCAACCACTGCGGCAACAAGATTGAGGATCTGGCCATCCTGACCGGCGATCAGGCCTTTTGCGCCAACTGCTTCCGATGCCGGAACTGCAAGCGCAAGATCGAGAACTTGCGCTATGCTCGCACATCACAGGGAATCTTCTGCATGTCGTGCCATGAATCTCTCATGGCACGTCGGCGGAAGAAGACCAAAAAACCTCCCTCAGGACCAACGGCCAAGGTGGACAAGTCTCTGCCTGCCCTGCCTCCCAGCGCTGTGCCCACGGGCGGGAATGCTTTCACGCCTGATCTAGACACGCCGTCTGATGTCTTCTCCGAGCCCCCAACCACTGACGTCTCTCCTAGGCCATCTGCCCCGCGGCGGAATGATTCTTCACCAGCAAACTACAGGCGCGAAGCATCTCCTTCTTCCGCAGAGGACTCTCGTCGAGGTAAGTCACCGTCGCACCATCTTCCTACCGTGCTAAGCCAACTTCTGCAGACAACCCGACCCTGCCCGCGAGCACGTACAAGGAGGCGACCCACTCCGAGACATCAGACACTGGCGGCGATGACGGCACCATGCTCACCTTCGCCCTGGACCCGAATACCGCGCCGGGACCGTCACCCATCGCCAACAACCAGACTAAGTCCGCGGAGGGCAAGACGGGTCGCGATTACTTCAATCGGCCCCCAGCCAACCACAGGGACTTACTCAAGGAGAACAGGTCACGGTCGGCATCAACGGAACGTCGAGAGAGCCCCCACATCGCCTTCCAGGAGAAGGGACGCCAGCCCTCGGAGCAGTTTTCGGACACGCTGCGGAAACGCAAGGACCCCGCTAACGAGTCGCCTGCAATTGGCAGCAGCGATCGCATGCGCAGCCAACATGCTTCCCCGGCCGCACCGCAAACGTCCGATGCCTTCAAGCTGCAGGAAGTTCCGAAGAACAAGCGCGCAGAGGCGAGGAAGGGCTCCAGCACTAGGTCGCCGTCGCATGGCTCGCCTGTCCCAGACATGGCGGGACGCCTCATGAGCCCGAACGATCTGGTTACCTCGCCCACTCCGGTCGATTCGCAGAAAGCCCGCGATGATTCGCCCGCCACATCAGGCTCCTCTTACACCTCTTCGCGGCAAGTGGAGCGACCGGCGCGCGGAGACTCGCTCGCAAATGCTGCCATCAGGCCGCCGGCCTCACTCAAGAAGGAAATACCTGCTGCATCTCCGACTACACCCACGTTGTCGGCAAATGAGCGAAAGCCATCCAGCGCAACCGCGTACAGCCAGCAAAACGGCAGCTACAGTGTTGCTAGTCCTGCTGACTCTATATCAACACGGAGCATGGCTGAGCCACCCGTTCCGCCTCAACGTTCCGCCGGACGACCTCCCCCACCCCCTGTTGATACCTTCGTATCCCCGCGCGTGCCTCCGCAACCTCCCGTAGCATCGCAGAACCACAAGCCTACTGAGTCTGTGAGCACAATCCAAAGCGAGACATCGAATCATTTGCCGCCCCATGCCGGCGGGCTACCCCGGTATAGCGCTCAAGGCGACTTCTCACAAGATGAAGACTTTGCGCGTCTCCTGTCGAGCCAGAACCAGGAGACCCACGAAAAGGAGAATAGCATGCTTCGCAAGGTTTCCAACGCCGTGTCTAAGTCTAAGCACGGCCGCAGTTTCAGCGATCGAGGCTCCGTAAACTCGCCACGCCACAAGAAGTGGCCCACCAACGGGTCCATCGACATCAGCAGCCCTACTATGCCCTCGCCAGATTCGAAGGAAGAGAGTGTCAACTTGAGGAACGAGCTGCGCCGGGCTCAGCAAAGAATTGCCGAGCTCGAAGCCGAAAAAAACGGCCTGGAAGAAGCTGTTCACAGCCACGCTGATATCAAGCAAGCAAACACCATGTTGAGGGAAAAGCGAAACACCATAACTGTTTTGAACACTCAACGCGAGATGGTCATTCGAGAACTTGAGATCATGACAGAGCATCTGAAGCGGGCAAAGGAGGTTGGCGGCACCTTGAACATGGATTCCATCAAGTCGGACATTATCAAAGATTTCGGCAACGCGTTAGAAAAGCTGAAAGATCAGCTTGGCGAACAAATTGAGGAGCTGATTGCGAAGCGCACCGCCCTGACCGACGAAATCTCGAATCTAATACAGATGAAAGACAAAGGCTTTCAGGAGTACGAGTCGCTCAGTGCGCAAAACAAGAAACTCGGAGACATGAACAATCACCTCATCGAATCGATTCAATCAACTCTCAAGAATAACAAGCAGTCCAACGGAAACCAGGTCGTTGACGCAGCCCGATCACCAGCAAATGGCCTTGGCATCTATCAGCCAAACCACAGGGTCGGAAAGTCGGACATATCGATCGATGCCCAAGTCATTGCACACGAATCGTCCTACTCAAACCTACACGAGGCGGATAGTGAAGCCACTCTGGCCCAGCCACAAGTCGTGAATATTCGCAAGACTGGAAAAGCGACCAAATTCTCCAACTGGAAGAAGGGGGGCCAGGCAATCTCCAAAGGTGTCTCGAAGGGCTTCAAGGGCGCCTTTGGTCCTTCGGATCACAAGCGCGAAGACGAGTTTGGCGGTCCCCGAGTCATCGGAACTCCATACGGATCTACTCACACGCAACCCGACCTTGCTTCCATGTCGAGCGTAGTCTCCGCTAGAAGTAAAGAAGAGCCGACTCCACGTGGGTGGTTTGGCGGAAAGGGAGGCCCCACTAGGCCCCCAGGCGAGCGTCTCAAACCCATGTTGCACGACAACGGTAGCAGCAATCTCGTCGGCGAGAATCCCACCGTGTTATTCGGGTCCGATTTGAGTGCTCGGTGTGAGTTTGAGAAGCGAATGATACCGGCAATCGTCGGTCGCTGCATAGAAGAGGTTGAAGCACGAGGTGAGTCTTAGCTTTACTGATCGGAGTTACGTGTTGGCACTAATTGCGAGACAGGTATGGACATAGAGGGCATCTACCGCAAGAGTGGCGGCAATTCCCAAGTCAATCAAGTCAAGAGTAACTTTGAGAATAACGGCGATTTCGACATTTCGGACCCAGACCTCGATATCCATTCCATCAGCTCTGCTTTGAAGGCCTACCTCAGGGCCTTGCCGATGCCCTTGATCACCTACAACGTCTACGAGCAATTCTTAGAAGCAGGATCGATGCAGAACCCCGAGCAGAGAACCAAGGCACTGCACACAGCCCTGAGGGAGCTCCCTCGTGCTCATTACGATACCCTCCAATTCCTCGTCTTCCACCTGTCTCGTGTGATCCAGCATGAGAGCGAGAACTTGGTGAGTCTCTCCAGCCTGCGTGTGTAGCTTGATGACTGACAACGAATTAGATGACCCCGCTCAACCTCGCCGTCGTCTTTGCGCCGACAGTCATGCGCTCCATTGATATCAACCGCGAATTGATCGATATGGCCGTGCAACGCAAAGCTATGGAAGCGCTGCTGGAGGACCACAAGAACGTGTTCTTCGAAGAGGAGTGAAGCGGGATTTAGCCGACTGTCCTTCGATATGTACTCCTGCATCTACACCATCTGTTCCATACCCATCGCCATATCAGCTTTGTAATCCGAGAGGACCGAGTGCTCGAACACTGCCTCTTCACTTCGACTATCCGTACATATGCCGTGCTTCGGAAGCCGAAGTTTCTCCTCTTTCCGCTTTCCTGTATGTGCGAGCGGGGTCCCACATGGACCGCAAGCCGTGCTATACGCCCGGCTCGTTCGTTACCCAGATTGCAAGCAACCCTTCCACAGCGTCGGCGTTTGACGAAGCTACGAACAAAAGCTCTCCACATCAGATTGTCTCCTTTCTACAACTTTCCGTCCGTTCAGAGGGTTTCTTCTTGACTTCCGGAGACCTGTGGAGGCGTTCACCTTCCGGACTGCTTCCTCTTTCTTGTATGATACTGCCCATATTCTCCTCTTGAGACCCACTTTTTGCAAGAAGAGAGGGACTCGGGCGTTCGTTGGCGATTCTTTCTTGTTACTATACCCTTGTGGGTGCAAATTTTAGGTGGAGGATTTTAGGGCGAGATTTTCGGGCGATTCAAGCATTTCACCTTAGCTGAGGGGAGACTGCCGTGATTAAGATGGAATGATATGGAACATTTTTTTCAAACTAGCGTTTGTTATTTTGCATCTGTTCTGTGAGCGTTTCGTGCCATTTTCGCGTCTTTGAACCTCCAGAGGACGACTTACTGTTGAGCGTGCAACTGCTTCCAAAAACTACTGTGGCTAACGCCCACATCACTTCGCGCAAGACCTATACCACCTTCGCCGTTCACGCTTGCTGCCCTTGTCGTGTTCCCCGGTACGGAAGCCTCGTGAAGCCTCGTGAAGTCGGATCTCATCATACGGCACCGGCGTTAGAGGTGGTTCTGACAAACAATCTTGCCCGCATGGATATCCTTCGTCTCTGAAAGCTCAGATTCCCTTTGCGAAGTCGATAAGAAATGTTGAAGATGTGAATGAAGATGGTACAGTACCGGTAAATGCCTATGGTCGATCGATTGAAAATAAGCTCCGCGTCTCGAGAACACCGGGTACATCGACCACGGCTAACGCGGTTCCTTGCATAGAACACCAATAAATGTTCTCCAGAAATTGCTGTAATACGAGTCGAGTCTCTAAATTCGTCATGCTTTGGCCAGTCCCAGGCGCGGCATTTACTTTGTCGGTAATATCGGCATCTTGCATTTAGGCACCACCGCTGGCCTTTCCGGCGTAAACGACGTCCATATTCGATGCCAACACTTGGAACTACGACACCACAGCGGCTTCACGATGCCCCACCTGGTCCTCGGGACCGCTGAGCTGCAACCCCCACATGTGGTTCCTGACTCTCGAGCTTGAGATCGTCGAGAAAGCGAGCGTCGCCATTTGAGATGAGCATGGCATCGTCTCGGTTGGTTCCAGATACGATACACAGAAAAGCTGGCCTTCACGGTGGCCCGTTTGAGAAGCTGCTCGCGTTCACCACCAACGCCGCTGCCGCCCATGCCCCACATTCCTCGTCGTTCGATGTCGTCGTCGATATTGATCAATAACGTGGGATTGAACCTTTTCCGCGTGCGAATCAATTGTTACAGCCAATGCTGTACTACCGGCTTGGTCACCATATTCTACGGACCCAAGGAGGCTACTATGCCGTTCTGCAAGGCTTCGCGTACTACGCCGTAGGTCTAATCGAGCAGTTCGCATTGTTATCTCTCTGTCCTTCTCTTTCTGGGTTGATACGGGCCGTAGTCTTCGTTTCTCGCCAGCTACTAAAGGCTACGCGTCGTCTATCATTCGTACCGCGTATCGCTACTTTCTTCACTTCCTCAAGCTCCATCGAACCTCGCCCGGAACCATGCGTTGGACTTTTCTCAGCCTCGCAGGCGCCCTGAGCTTCTCGGGAGCGTCTGCAAATGCCCTCTTTGGGTCTGGCTCCAGCTTGGGAGTAGGCGCATCACACCTGTTCTCGGAGATGAAGCGCTCTACAGCTCGCGAGTTTGAGAGGAGGAACGAAACAACGCCGAATCCTTTTGCGAAATTCCTCACATCGCGTCAGAATGCTGGGCGTTGCGGAACCGACTTTGCGAGCCAGAGGTGTCCTGGTACGCAGTGTTGCAGTAGCTACGGCTACTGTGGAGATAGCTTCGAGTAAGTCTCCTCGATACACTGGAGCCATTGACATGCGCTGAGTAACGGTTTCACCTTTAGGCATTGTGCGGAGCTTGTTGGCTGCCAGCCTCAGTTCGGACGATGCGGTGATCAGCCGGTCGAACCTACGACTACACCTACCCCCACGCCGACCCCAACGCCTACTCCGACACCGACACCGACACCCTCACCCACATCCACGCCGTCCACCACGATTTCTTCCTCCACCCGCATCTCCAGCTCTTCTCTACCTCCTATCCCCTCGGGCACGTTGATCGTTTCACCCAACGGCTTGTGCGGTAACTCGACTACGTGCTCGGGCAGTGGCTTTGGAAATTGCTGCAGGTGTGTTGACAAGATCAAAGTTTCTAGGACTCAACTGACAATGATAGTGAATGGTACTTTTGTGGTTCTTCAACGAGCCACTGTGGCACAGGCTGTCGTCTCGGCTTCGGCTCCTGCGGCGGAGGTCCAATCCTTTCCTCATCTCCATCGCCATCTCCGACCCCATCCCCAACTTCGTCGCCGTCACCGCCCCCACCGACCTCCACGCCCACTACCACACCAACGCCTACTACCACGCCAACGCCGACGCCGACCCCAACCTCGACTCCCACGCCCACGACCACATCGCGGCCGCCAGTTCCCACGCCCACTGTGCCAGTAAGTACAAACGGCCAGTGCGGTTCAAACAGTCGCTCTTGTACGGGCTCCACGTTTGGACGCTGTTGTTCTGAATACGGGTATTGTGGTAGCGATGAACAGTATTGTCGGGTTTCTTGGGGATGTCAGATAGCTTGGGGTGAGTGCGGTGGGGTTTGAATTAGGTAGAAGGGAGTGTGAGACTTCATGTGAGGAGTGGGTGAGGGTCTGGAAAAGGATGGCTTTTGGGTTGGAGGCGATAGCTAGAATGGATGCAATGCGATTTATTTTACAGTAGGGATGGCGCACCGGGTACGAGGTTTTACGATTGAGTGAGATTCCAGTGATAACACGCATTGAGCATGTTCATTCATTGACTGTTTCGAAATAGAGATACACATCGGATCTTGGTGTGAAACACTCTTTGTAGGCAGAATGTGTTCCCTTCGGCAGCTTGAGTCTTGTCTTGAGAGGGAGATGTTATTGTGTTAGGACCACAACTTGCAATGTCAAGCTAGACTGTGGTAGATATGGCACACCATATTAGAGTACAATTCCTGGATTGAGTCTTACTCCCATATTTACACTCTCACCTTCCTGTACTCCGTCTTATTTGTAGCACACCATCTTAAACTCCGGTTCACTGATGGGAATCTTATAAATACTCTGAGAGGGGCACATATGCGTCGCAGCCATCGATACAAGATCGCGATATTTTCCATTTCCCATTTCCCATTACCACTCTTTCTTGCTACGTAATAAATGCGGCACGTCATCTGAAAGCCCGTTCCACCACCTGAAATCTAACCGCCACCACGACCGATGCGCATATGCGTCGCCGCTCTAGCATGGCCGTCCTGCACTCCCACATAACCACCTACCCTGCGCACAAAACCCACTCCAAGTTTCGCCTTCATTCAACCCACTCACTTAATCAGTGTATATAATAGTCTACGCAAAGAAGCCGTTAGTACAAGTACACAATCGCATCACGGGGTGGATGAGCTTCTTGAATTATTACAGCAGCCTGTCTCTTTCCTTGCGCAAAGCCTAATCTCATGAAGTCCGCCACGCGCAACACCTTCCTGCTCTATCGTTGCCTTCTTGCTGTCTTCTCATCATCCTTCCTCCCGCCCTCTAGCTGCACCACCACATCCTTATTTAACAGATGATCCACATTTGGCGCCCAGAAACTGGCAATGATGCCAACGCCGCAGAAGGCGATCGTGCTCAAGAATACAGTCTGGTACGCAGCAGCATTGGCTTCCTGATAAGCGCGCACGCCAGCAGCTTGGATGGAGGGTGTGAGTCCTTCGACAGTCGCCCATGCAGCAGGTGTGCCAAGGGTGATTGCGCTAAGAAATGTAGCAATGCTGCCTGTGGGAAGGCCCGCTGCGACGAGGGCGGGTGGGACGCTCGCGGGGATGGTTTGAGCGAGACGATTGTTGAGGATGACGGTGTATACACTGTGGCCAATGAGCGCGCATTTCGTGGTTGTGGAATAGGGAGAACTTACGTGGAGCAGACAGTTGAGATGAAAGATCGTGCCGACCCGGCAATACCAGTCGCGGTACCGAGTTCACGCTGATCTAAATGAATAGGATCAGCTTCTATTTCAAACGGCATATGTGTTCTGGGAGTACATACCTCTGACAACGATAGTAGCAACAGTGCTGTTCAGAATCTCATTCCAGCCAATGAAAGCAGCGGCGAGAAAGACGAAGACTGCCGCCATGATGGGTGTATCCGGCGTGGCTGCCGCCATCGAGGCAAGGAAGACGCTACCGATAGTGAACACGACCATGATCTGGATGTTCGTCCTCCTCTTGAAGAATGCGCCGACCATTTCACCGAAAAGAATGCCAGAGTTGGAGATACATGACATCCACCCAGCCCACATGACGTTGTGCCCACTGGAGTAGAGCGTAGCAACCATCGAAGGCCAAAGGATCGCGAGCGCGTAATATATGGCGGCTCCGAGCGCCCAGAGCAGCACAGAGATGTTCCAGCCTAGATTGTTGAGTACATGCAGCGGAAGTAGAGGTTCCTTGAGCGGTGCATATGCCTCGTACACGAAAAAGCCGACAAGCGCAGCAAACCCGACGACGATTGTCGCAATGACGTTAGCTGAAGTCCATGGGTGAAGAGTGCCGCCCCAAGATAGACCCATGAGGAAAAGCAACAGGCCCATGATGAAGAGCAGCGTGCCAATATAGTCGAATTCTTTTACGAATTGAGCGACTCGAGAGCCTTCGTGCTTCTCGGCGAATGTGGGAGGCTTGTAGAAGAAGAACCATGCAACGGTTGTAGCGGCATTGAGGGCGATGAGGAGGTAAAAGATGCTGCGACTGTGAGCTTCGAGCTATGGTTCCGATGGAACAGGACTGCATACCCTCTCCAGCCCACGCTGGTATGGAAGACGAAAGCATACGATATAGCTGGCGCGAAACCGCTCGTTGGAATTGCCCATGCGAACCTGGAGTTTGTCAGCCCGAGTTCAATTGATTAAGATGGACTTTTTGGACATCTTACACCCATGCTTGAGCCATGAAACGATATTTCGTCGGGACTAGCTCGCCGACGACAACTACAATACGTCAGTTTTGCTCGATTAGCGCAGTGTCCCAGGATGGACCCACAAGCATATGAAAGCTGCGATGCGGCACCAAGACCAATGAGTACCTCAGCGGCAATGAGTGCCGGAATATTGGGAGCGACCGCCGCGACAATACAGCCAACAGTTGCGAGCGCGTTACCGCCAATGAAGAACCAGCGCCGACCTGATCATATCAGTACGAGTACGCATAGCAGAGTGCAGGGAAGGTCGTACCAAATAGATCGCTCAATCGCCCAACCAGCATGAGCCCGATCGAGTTCGTGAGCAGATATGACAGAGCCACCCAACTCAGATTCGGATCCGGTCCGATATCCGCGTTGATGAAGGCGAGGACTGGCGCTGCGAGACCGAAGCCTCCGACACCGCAGCCAAAACTGGCACCAATAGCGAACACTGGCTCAGTCAGTATTGTCTCGCGAAGCATCAGTGATGAAAACATACTTGAGCCCAAGAAATTAGCACTCTTGAAGTACCCGGCAGGAAGATCGTCCTCTGCGACCGTGAAGTCGCGACCGAGGATCTCTTCCTCATGGGAGATGTGATGCTTCTCCGAGTCGGAGAGGGTCTCGAGGTGGGAAGTGGTGTTGATCTCAGCATCTTCTTTCGGCCCAAAGGTCGTCGCCATGTTGATTGAAGTAGTTGAGATGAGGATCTAGGGGATCAGGGTGGTACAACAGTACCCTCCTTGAATGCTCGAATTCGAGGTTAGAGGATCGTCGCTCTTATGCACCGACATAGTGGATAACCTGAGCCGGTTCGGTCGCGCTTCAACTTGACGTACATGGCGTGGCGCGTGCTACCCCAGAGATGTGTGGGGATTCCGGGGTAGTGGGGAGCATCTAGCACTGCACTGCTGATAAATCTAGACTTGCGATAGTTTCCTCATGTTAGGGTGAGCATGGGGCGGATAACATCAAGCAGAAAGATGCCAAGCTGGAAAATGGGACGATCTCCGAGATGTAAATCCGTTTCGAAGAAGGAAGAGCACCGTGGAATGTAGGTTATGCGTGGAAGAGGGAGCTGTGCAGGCGGCTTCTTCGTGAAGGGGAAGTATAATTTGAGCACCTTCATGAATGCCGTTGGAGGGTTGTGATGTTTATTTCATTCGTTGTCCAACATCCTCGTGTTGCTTGTTGTTGGAACAGATATCCGGGGTAAATGCGGGGTTGGTAGCGCAGCGCTAGCGAACAGTGGGAGTTGACGAGCGATGAATTGATTGTAAAATGTGTCAAAGATTATGAGATATTGCATTGGCTGTCGATAGGTACTCTCCAGCCCTATGCAGCTCGTTTCTCTCCATCAACGAAGTCCTTGATCGTCTGCTCCAGCCCTACATCTTCGGAAAACCCCAAACTCTTAGCCCTCGAGGTGTCGTACTTCGCAGGCCAGCTGAGCACGATTCGCTGGATAGTCTCGTCTCTCTTCTCCGTCACAAGCGCGCGTGTATCTTTCCCTGCAACTTTCTCCAAAGCATCGAGAATCTCCCCGCTCGTCGCCGTGTATCCTGGCAGTAGCACTGTCCGGAAATGCCCAAGCTTTTCGGCTGGAACATTCATAGCATGCACCAGGTTGTGCACCAGTGTGCGTGGGGAAGTTAGCCAGATACCAATATCCCGGTCCACGGGTAGTTCGCTCTTCTGGCCATGTATGGGCTCTCTCACAATGCCGGACACGAATGACGATGCTGCAGCCGTCGGGGCTCCAGCTCGGACAAACACAGTGGGCAGGCGCACCACGCGGCCATCTATCAAGCCTCTCCTCGAATAGTCGTTGATGAGGTATTCGACCATCAGTTTCTGTGTGCCGTATGAGCTCTCCGGCATCGGGACGACATCCATTTCGGTAGCGACGTTCTGGACCGCAGCTCGTCCATTGACAGCACAAGAAGAGGAGAAGATGACCTTCGTTCCGAATTGCTTCTGTCGTATAGTGTCGAGCAGGCTGCGCACGCTGTCGAAATTGACCTTGAGACCCAGTTCCAGGTTCGCTTCCGCGCCGCTCGACATTATGCCGTGAAGGATGTAGACCGCATCGGGCGATCTAGCTATCAAATCTTGACATGCGGCAGGGTCGGTAAGGTCGGCGCCAACGCAGGTAACTTGCTCAGACGATGTCGGGTTTGGCGGTGGCTGCACGTCCGCGAGAATGAGCTCAATGTCTGATGCTTCGAGCAGCTTCCGCGCGAGGGTCTGACCGACAAAGCCGCCAGCACCGGTTATAAGGATTCTCATTATGGATGCGACGGAAAAGATAGGTAGAGACTCGAGATGCGCGGCCGCGTGGAGCTATAGCGAGATGAAAGGGGAAACATGGCGCGGGAAAGCCGGCTTTTTCGGAAGGAAGCACTTCCCCGCACTCAAAAATCCATCGTCAGAGGATCGAACAAAATCAACCACGGTGGGTAGATCTTCAACATTCGAGAACAAATAGCGTGGACGAGATTCCTTCGAAAAGCAATCCCTACCCGACAATCCGCCAGACAGGACAAGGATTCGGACTTCTCGCGCGCATGGTCCTGCGCCCACTTCCCAAACCAGGTGCTAAGGCAGAACAGCCTCAAATCAGCTCATCTCATATTTTCGAAATCTGACATTTCGCCTACATTTAGATTAACATATGCAGGACTGACCATCGGTCGGCTCAAGCTCGCACGAGCCAGGTAAATGTTGCAAAAGCTTACGTCCCCGTCCTTCAGGCGTCCGCGAATCTTCTTCGACTATAAAGATGCCGCCGCCCTGGAAATATACACGCCATTCGCGAGATAGTCTCGTCGACACCCATCGACCATGTTTCCTATTGCGGCAATTCTCTTTGGCTTTCTTCAACTCCAGAAATCCGAAGCAGTAGAAAACACTCCAATTGCACACACGTCCTCCGGCGTAGTCTTAGGGTTCATCAACGACACAACGCCGAATGTCGCTCAGTTCCTCGGAGTGCCCTTCGCCGAAGATCCAGTAGGCGCATTGAGATGGGCTCCACCAGTATTGAAATCGGGAAACGAGAGCATCAACGCAACGGCCTTCAGCAACAACTGCCCGCAGTTCCTGTCTAATCTGGAGACCGTTTATTCCGAAGATGCGACCGGGTTCGTAACTCCGCAGAACGTCGGTGAAGATTGCTTGTCCGTCAGTATATGGGCGCCAGCAAAGAAATGCACCGAAAACAGTTCGCTTCCTGTGATAGCGTGGCTCTACGGTGGAGGGTTTGGCGAAGGAGGCGCAAACGTCCCGTATACGATCCCGGCCAAGTGGGTCGAAAGGACCCAAAAGCACATTGTGGTGTCGATCAAGTAAGTCCCCAAGACGTTGACAAGCTCCGCGACTGACAGCCTACAGCTATCGTGTCAACATCTTCGGATTCCCAAACGCTGCAGGATTGAAGGACGACGAACAAAACCTCGGATTCCTCGACCAACGCGCCGCAGTTGAGTGGTTGAAGCTCAACATCGCAAACTTTGGCGGCGATCCCAACCGCATCACTCTGTGGGGACAGTCTGCGGGCGCAATGTCGGCAGATTATTACAACTTTGCGTACACTGAAGATACCATTATCAAAGGCCTGATCATGGACTCTGGTACTGCCCAGATCGAGGGGTTCTCAGTAGACGGATCCAACCATTCTACGTTCAGCTTTGTTGCGACACACTTCGGATGCGTCAACCTCACAGCAGAAGCGGAACTGAGCTGCATGAGAAAAGTGAGCCATGAGGATATCAGTGCCTTCCTGAAGGTGCAAAGCGATGCAGGTTCCACACTCGTATTCAGCTTCACTGTTGACAATCGTACAACGTTTGCAAATTACACGGAGAGGGCTCTGGCGGGCAACTTCACGAAGCTACCGGCCATCGTAGGTACCAACGCAGATGAAGGAACATCATTTACGCTTCCCTACGACCGAGAGAACGGCCCAGATATCGCGTCGTCAAACTTAACCACTCTCAGCATCTTCCTCTGCCCCGCGGTCAAAACAACACAAGATCGATATCTTGCCGATCCCACTGTCGCCACCTATCGATACCTCTACGGCGGCAACTTTACAAACATATCGCCTCAATCGTGGGAAGGTGCATACCATTCTTCCGAATTACCGCTTATTTTTGGAACATCCGATCTTTACAGAGGTCCCAATACACCTTTCGAGACCGAAGTTTCAGAGAAGATTCAGGACTATTGGCTTGCTTTCATGGAGGATCCGGTGGACGGGTTGCCGGAGATGGGCTGGCAGCCGTATGAACCAAGTGGTGACGCTGTGTTAATTGGATGGAGGGATGTTGTGAGCCAACCGATTGCGGAGGCAAGGCTGGATGCGCCTTGCGATGGAGTGATTCCCCGGGATGGGGCGTTTCCGCCGCCGTAACGGAGAGCGTTGTTACTTTGAAACAGTTATCTCCCACGTGCCAATCTTTATGTCGAATGTCATACATATACGAACGTAGATAGTCAAAGACCAATATAGACTAAGATTGCTTCCATTTGAAGACTCCCCAAGGTGATATGACATGCAACCTAAATAACCAATGTCTAACCATAAAATGCAACCCATATGCGCGCCCTAATACTGAATACACCCGATATACTCTTACTACCGCTCTCTCCACACAAACCAGCCACTCGCAAGCACATCCCAGGTCATAGTGGGACCCTTGCATTAATGTTCCTCTCGTATACAAACAACTACCCCAGCCCAAACGTCTGTCTTCGTCTACTCCCAACTCCTACGAGGCCGCTCATAGTGACTTGCGATGAGATATGAGGGCTCCTGCCAAACGTCCATGTGGGTAGGCTGGTACTCATCAAGGTCCCGATTGCGATAAACCGTGTTTGAGTACGAGTAGGTGTTGTCAATACCATTGAGGCGGTCATAGTACCTTTGCTCGGCGGGGTCCGTCGAATCCCTCCTCAGTGTCATACGACCACTTCGGCCCAAATCCGAGAAGCTTTCATCGACGGTTGCCCTCGTTTCCCTACCAGACAACCCCTCGGAGAAGAAGGTCATGCGGCGCGGTGTTACCGGTGAATCCTCAAGTGGTCCGAATGCTCGGTTTCGCTGTAACTCATGTGTCAGTGAGCTTTCTTGGAGATCATGGACCGTTCAAGCTTACTCTTCCACCCTCATAGACCAATTGAGAGGCAGGAACAGACCTCTCTTCCCATCCATCCCTTGGTATATACTCATCCTCGCCCCTAGCGTTTCTACGCGTCTGGGGGTTACCTAATTCATCCATGTCCCATCGGTTAGAGTCGCGGTTGCTGAACCGATCGTGTGCAACGACAGCCGTCCAGTCATCGTCTTCCTCTCTGGGACGTCTTTGTCTGGAATAGCTCACTCGCGTAACGGGATCTTCCACGCCCGTAGTAAACGTGTCCATTGTATTCCAATCCGATGCACGAGTTGAGAAACCATACCCCGACTGCGGGGCAACTTGTTCCCAAGAGGTATCACCGAGATCAGGATCTTCAGTCCGTTCCATTCGGTAGTTGGTGTTTATGCGCGATGGGTAGTCAATGTCATCATACGGGCGGTTCGATGCCATCGCTCGGGCCCGAGCTCCGCGTCGGTCATAATCAGCGTCCCTAACAGCCCTGTCACGCATATCTGCAGGGTGCCTGTTCCGACCACAGCTGCGTCCAGTTCTCTTCTCAAGACTCCTCTTCGCAAGGTCCGCCAATGCATCTGATGGACACCAAAGGTCTATGTCTTTATTACCCGCCGTAGGTGGATCTTCGATGACTTTGTCGCCAGTAGGAGTTGTAGGAGTCTTGTCACCTGGCACTAGAGGGGCAGGTTCGGTAGGTGTTTTGTCGCCTGGGGTACCGGGGGTCTTGTCCCCAGGCACGAGAGGGACGGGCTCCGTGGGTGTGTTGTCGCCTGGGGCACCGGGGGTCCTGTCTCCGCCCGGGACGATGGGCGCCTCCGGACCAGTGATAGGCTTTGGTGCAACAGGCTTCGGTGGCGGCACCACCACTGCGCGTTCGACGAGGGTGGTATTGCTGGATTGGTCCACCACTGCCACCTTTGGTCAGCATCCATAGTCGAGTTGGTTATCAACTAAGACAAGACTTACGATCTCTAGCCGATGGACCGAAGCCATAGAGTACTCTGCCCGAGCCTGCGGGCAAGTGGCTTAAAGCCGCTAAGGCGACTAAGAAGCCGGCGTCGAAACGCATACTGAAAGAAAAAAACGAATGAAAGACGTCAGGGAAAACAGACTATAGCGAGTGATAGAATAAAACGACTGACGAGTGCTGAAAGAAAGGAATGTGCCAGCCGAATGAAGCTGTAGTTTGCTGCCCAACAAGGCGTCCGAACCTCCATCTTTATACATTACCTAAAGCTTCAAACCGAACTCACTTGTACGGAGTACTTTCATCTGTCCGCCCACGATGCGGTCTTCCGGAGAAACACCAATTCCAAAGCCCGACAGTCGAAATCCTTGTAGGCTGCCATGTGGATCCGGCATTGCCACAAGAACCTCCGTTTCGATGTTGCTTTAGACTATAATTGGAGGGCAAGTCAGCAGTAGCGATGTCAACGGATTCGCGAAGATGCACATTAGTACCAATATGGTACTAGTATACCCAGGAAAAGGAAACCTCGTGGTAAGGCACCGAGAAGTGGTCTGGCAAGGACCACTGTCTGGTGCGAAAAGAGCTCGAGCCACAAATAGTCCACGGTTGTTTCTCGATCCGCAGTCGCATTCCGCACAATCCTCTTCGTGCAGTCGGGCTTTGACTTCAGGTCTTTCCGTGTAACTCGCGCGAGCTTGCGCGGGCTCGCTGGCTGCCGAATGCATAGCAGACTAAAATTACCCCAGGTATGCAAGCAAGCGTCGTTGTGCACAGACATAACAGGGCGATATCCCGCCACTCAAAACATAGGAATTAAAGTTAGGTGACCTGGGCCGGAAAGCTTAACGAGACGTGAAGCCAGAAAAGGATTGGTCGGTTTTCGAAACCCGATGGGATTCGTATTGATGTTTAGGGGCCGACGCAAACGCCGACGCCTGGCCCGATCGGAACTCCAAAAGCGTGAGGCAAGCACACAATAACTCATAGAACCCGTCTGCAAGATTAAAATGAACCGAAAACATGCGGTTTATCAATCTGTTGACGGGGAGTCGCGCTTCTGTCTACACACGCAGCTGTGCTGAACTCAGTGGGTAAGTGTTCTAGATGTCGTCCCTCGACGCTGCTTTCTCTTGACGGCCCCGAGTTCGTTGCCATGAAATTGAGTACACCGAGGGACAACATGGTCTGCCTAGCTTCGGAGTTGCGTTCTGGGCAGGGTGTGAGTTGGTGGGGAGGATCATGCCCGGTGGTCGGGATTGCAAAACTTTGAAACCGATTAGGCCGAGAGGGGCATGGCCTTGGAATCCACGACTGGTTAGCTTCACATAGGGGCCATATATATATGAACAGCAGATAATCATTATCAAACATATTTTGTTTCAAAGATTGATTGTCAAGACCATATATCCTCAAATACACCTCGTCCCATATTGACTGTGCATAGGTCGAAATGCTGTTCTCCGAAGTCTTCCATTGCTGAATATGCGCTAGCAGCCAATGCTCGAACAGACGACCGTGTAGCATACTGCGCCGCGAATATGTAACACAAAGAGACACCAGCCTGCCAGATCTGCATGTATTCATGGCAACGATTGGTAGCTCTGAACTGGTTAGCGCCAGGGAAGCGAAACTCGGGGATGACTGTGAGCCTGCATGTTGGAACACCGACATTGTCGACGAGCTCACTGAGTCCCTCTACACTGCACACTTGTCTTCTATCATCTTCTTATATTTTTCGATCTCGTCTTCATAGCTTTGGTAATTCGACATATACCGTAGATTTATCGGTACCTGCGTGATTCGAATCTGCTGCGCCTCTAGCCGCTGTAAGTGGAGATGTCAGCCTCTCAAGCATTGCCGCAGCGGGTTAGTTCGCTTTATGCACTGTGCCCCATTGTACACCAGGCAGCTTCTTAAATATCGAGGCGCTACATATTTCTTTCGGACCTGACCGGCTATTTAGACAGCTCAGTTGAACCTACACACAACGTTTCGGCGAAGTCATAGATTATGACGGCAGCGATTATTAGCAGTGACCCCGAGGATGGAAGAAGCAATGCAGGTATGCCACTCTGAACGAATGGGGATGAAATCGGAGCCAACACGCTGTAGAAACGGATCGTTCAACACTCGTCCGCATCGAAATGCACAGCAACACAGATCCGGACGACACGAACGCTCTACCCACGTATACTTTGTCGGCCGTAGAGGGTGAATCAACTCTCGACGCCGAACAGTATCGACCGGAGAAGAGTCCGGCGCCAGATCAGTCACACGCTGCGCAGGCATCATCAGACATGAAGGCGTACCAACCGCCGACGCATGACCAAACCCAAGCTGGTCCGAGTCATCCAGAGGATGCGCCACCAGCATTTACAGATTTACCCCCGGATTACTTCACCGAGCTGACCAATAACGCTGCGGCTGTGCACACAAAGCGATGTTCAATCCTGAAAGAGCGACCGGCCACCTGGCTGATCAAGGGGAAGAGCATGGCGCTATGCCCGCTTGCAGCTACTGTGTTGACTAAAGAGGGACTTGTCAAGCCCAAGCACCTCGAACTGTTAGCCCTCCCGCCTTCTAGTATGAGCACCCATCTGACAATGATAGTGTTTCGCGATCATCAGGAGTCAAACGCGATCCTACCGACCCTCTATCCGCCGTAGCCTTTGGGGTCTACGATACTGTCGGCGATGTCCTACTAGGCTTAGTCCAAGGTCCCGTTGAGCTGGGCAAGCAAGTGGCACCAATGATGAAACATTATGAAGCCAAACAGCACAACGACTCCTTGGAAGCCAACCAGAGTCAACAGTCTATCCCATTGAGACCTGCTACATCCCGCAGTACCTCCGCGAACACACAAAACATCAGACATGATGATGCGTATGGTCACTACGAACCTGCCAAGACACTCGAGGTTGAACATACAGGAGACGATGCTTCGGTGACTTCGAGGTCTTCAAAGGGGAAGGGAAAGTCTGCTATTGGGGCGGCAGGTCAGGTTGCAAAGGGGACTGGGAAAGGGTTGGGTAAGATTGTTGGAGCTGGGTTCAAGGCGCCGATGACGTTTACTCATGGGCTGACGAGAGGGTTTCATAACGTGCCCAAGCTATACGGCGAAGAAGTCCGCGAGTACGAGAATGTGGTTGACATCAAAAGCGGGTTGACGGTCAGCGCAAAGGCAAGCATCACATACTTTATCACGCCTCGCCTCACTTAATTTAACGACTCGCAGGGTTTTGGCCACGGCTTGACAGACGGAATTTCAGACTTCTTCCTCAAACCAATCGAGGGTGCTCAGAAAGAAGGTGTCATCGGCTTCGGAAAAGGTACGCACACCGAGATCAGTCGATCCAACCCAACGCTAAACTCTAACACGTCACCAGGTTTCGGAAAAGGCATCGGCAACCTCGTTTGCAAGCCCGCCTCGGGCGTCGTCGGTATCATCGGGTACTCTTCTGTCGGTGTGTACAAGCAGATTCAGGGGATCAATTTCGGGAAGAAGGACGCGGCAGTCGATGTGGTGATTAAGCTTGGAGAAGCGGAGTTTGAGCAAGCAAACGAGTATGTGCGGAAGTATATTGTGAGGACTTGGTGCGAGGAGACGATGAAGCACAACGACTGAGTGGTATGGACGGAGGGGTAAACGAGGATGACATTGATACCCATGGCATGTTTACTGGCTGGTCAGGGGTTGTAAAGGTATATGCATAGAAGGTAGGGATGTGCCTGGCGCACGTGGAGTTACTGTTTGGCGTTTTCCTAGAAGAAATTGAGCGGACTTGAAACTAGGAAATTCGACTAAGATGTCTTCGTATCTGAAATTGTCCCTGGCCTCCGAAAGACTCAGACCTAGCAGGCTAAGTCTCTGATCGAATCCACTTAAGCACGGCGCGTGTGCATTTGAAATGCCAAAAGGAAGGTCGCAGGGACCCATTGTAACTGTAAATCTAAATTGCTTGCTCTGAGAAGGGAAAATGATACAGGTTTACATATGTACAAGAAAAGGCTGGTATGTGCAACCATTCTTTACTGACAGCAACTCGACCTCTCACCCTTACTACCCTACACCTGACCAGAAGCTAAACAGACCATCTGCCGAATCTGCTCCAATGCCGTAATAGTCACCACGTAGAAGTCACAGTAGCAGTACTCGTAGCCTCTAGTGCTACGACCCTAGTCGTCGGAAGAACGATTGCGTAGTTATAGGAGTACACGTAGTCTTTTTAACTTTATGATTGTCAGCCATAAGCGCATGTGTAGACACAGCAACGGAAGTAGAAACTTTTACGTTGCTCTGAGCAGGTTAGGGAACTAACCTAGAAGAGCCGCTGACAGTGCCAACGAAAGCGTTCAGGTTTACAGCGCCGCTGCAAGAGCCTGCGATTTCGAGACCGCCTTCTCCGCTCAATTCGACAGCTCCGCCAGTGAGACTGAAGGTAGGCTTGCCCGTGCCCATGGCGACTTGGTGGGCGCTCGCACCGGCCGGCGCATCGACCTCTTGGACATTGTCGCCAGATTTGATGGTTAGTTTACCGGCCTTTGTGAGGAGGGAGACGACGAAGACAGAATCTGAGAGCGAGTCGATGCCGTCAAACTGGCAGCCGGCTTTAAGCGAGGGGCGGTACCAGTAGACGAGTTTGTCCTCGGTGATGGAGGGTTCTTTCGCGCCAGCCTTGAAGGCTGCGATGTACGGGGTAGCTGATGATGTTGTTAGATGCAGTTTCGAGCGAGATTAATGACTGTGACGTACCCATTTCGAGCCAGCCGTCGTGCGGCATGTTGGCAGTCCATGCTGGGGAAGTGGTATCGTGATCATCGCCAGCAGGAGCAAGGTAATGTGACTCGCCATAATCGTTCCAAGTGATGATTTCAATGAAGCGAGGGGCCAGCTCAAGAACCTCGTTCCATCGGTTGAACCAGAGAAGGTCGCTAGGGAAGTTCCATGCCTTGGAGGGAAAGTTGGTGAAGAACCATGGTGACACTGGTGCCATGTAGGCCTTGTCCCCAAGCCAGCTAGTATATGAAGCATCACCTTGGGAAACGGTGATATTTGCCCCAGCGGTTGGTGCCCTGTTCGCGCCATTGTTGTCCCAGGCGATCCAGTTGAAAGCGCCATCCACACCACTGAGGTCGGTGTTCTTCCCAGCATGGAAGTTGGGCACAAGGAAGAGGTCGAGCCCTGCGGCATCGCGGATAGCCTGAGGGTTGAGGCGATGCGCATCGCTGTCGTCGCCGTTGAAACTCGACACGAACACCTTGTTGTCGACTTTGAGTTGGCCTTCCTTGCCGGCATAGTCTTTGATATACTTGGCAACAAGATCTACATCCCCCGAGCCGAAGTAGATGTCGGCGTCGTTGTAGTCAAACGACATGAACACTTTCATACCGTTTTTCCCTGCCGACTCGTACGCATAGTTGAGCTGATCAGGGGTGTATGAGTCTTTGGCGATGTTGAGAGCGAAGGCATCGATGCCAGCCGCTTTTGCCCGCTGCATGTCGGCATCGTATGCTGCGGCGCTTGTACGAGATGCTTGGGTACCAACCTGCGTAGGTCAGACACATGTTGTTGCACTGTATGGGTATGCCTTACCATGAAGTGGGCAAAGACCATCTTTCCACCATCTTGCCGCTTATCGAACGATTGAAACGGCGCGGCTTCAGCGCCAACCGCCACCAAAGCTAGAGCTAACCAAGAAGTGAATGATCGCATGTTGCAAGGAGTGAATATAGACAAAGCAAGATAGCCCAAATCTCGTGCGAAAGCAAAACACTTTAAAGAACAGGACAAATGATTCGTACTGGGTCCATCGGACCCGCAGCTCACGCTAAAACACACTGGAGCCACACGCCCACGGTTACTGATGATCACGGACTGGGCCAACACCATGACCTACAGCCCCGTGTAGGAGCAATTTAGCGACACCCTGGCAAGCAAGGCTGTGTAAAACGAGGTGGATGAACCATCTTCATTGGCCCAAGGACACCTTGCACAGCGGTATGTCGACTCTACCTGCCGGAAGAACGAGATTAGCAAGGTTTCGTTTCAATGCCAGCGATAAACGAATTGCGTTATGCGGGGATGGCGCGTTTCAGGATAGGCGTCTTACGGAAATTGATGTGAGCCTTGCGGGAGTGGAGGATGCGCTACGAATTGCGCTCCGCTTCGGAACTAGGCGAGGGCGATCTTGAGGTGAAACGCGACGTCGGGGACGACAGGCATAGTCAACTTGCGTAGCAGAACACTCTGTTTTCAAGGCGAGCGTGATCCTACTCTCGTCGTAGGGCATGACACGTTGGAGATCTCATCGCAAGAACAAGTAACACCATAATTTCCACTAGCAGTCCTGTCTTCGCAGCAGTCTGGGTCGGCGGTTTCCAACCCCATCTAGCTCCGGACCGAAAATACAGTAGCATAGCTGATCTCATGCACGCAGGAGACCGAAACGCCATCGCATGCTGCAGGAGCTCAACCACAGTGGAGTGCGTTCGTGTAGTGTTATGACGACGGACGAACGGTGCCACTTAATCGCGGGAACGGCTTCACGTAAGATCCTTATTCGCACTTCCCGGCTGAAGCATCAGATGGCGTCTCCGTCATTGGTGGTGAAGCTCCGTTGCCATGGACGCATCGCGCATTGGATGTGGTGTCATGCCGCTGCTAAGACTCCGTCGGAGAGGGCTTGCGGCACCGTGCATGTTTCCGTGGCACCGAGTTGGCTTCGGGACAAGGAACGGGGGCGAGCGGTGGTCGGAACAACGATTCGCCGCCTTGAACCAGCTTTACATTACATCATCTTAGCCCCTCTGCTACGCGTTATCTGATCCGCATCTAATCCGCATCTAATCCGCACTTGATCCGCACTTGATCCGAGGTTCAATTGCACTACCATCGCTAGCTGATGGGCCGAGTAAAACGATGTGATCAACAACAACTTTTTGTATCTACAATGGCTTCTAAATCTGTCCCCGTTTTGACGCTTGAAGGTGCGCGCACCGCTATCGCTGCTGCGGAGAAGCGTGCGAAGGAGATCAATGTGCCTATGAGGTAAGATATGTGGATGAGCGATTGAATGCAATGCTAACCTAGTGACAGTAAGCCGGAAGCGTTTCTTCTATGATTGTCTACGATAGATCACTCCCTCATTCTGCCTATGAACATAATCCCAACCAAGAGACCGCAGCATTCCCGCCGTGATCCCGCAAAAGCCACACTAACACACCGACCCCGTCCCACAGACATCGCCATAGTAGACGCAGCATGCCACCTGATAGCCTTCGAGCGGATGGAAGGCGCAAAAATCACCTCCATCAGCATTGCGATCGACAAGGCCTTTACGGCCGCGGGCCACCGAGCGCCGACGAGCATTTGTACGTCACTTACCCCACCGTACCAACACCATACCCTGCCCTTCCAAACGAACATCGCCATATTTCCTCAGATAAACAACTAATACTTCACCTCCTCTCTAGATAAGGAATCGGTCTGGCCCGGCGGCCCCGCATTCGGCATCTGGAACACCAACAACAACCGCTTTACTACCATTGCGGGCGGCATACCGATTGTCCTCGATGGCGTTGTGATAGGCGCTATTGGATGCTCGACTGGGATGCCCGCTCAGGATGAGGATGTGGCGAAGAGTGGGGTCGAGGCTGTGGAGAAGACGTTGAAGGTCAAGGCGAAGCTATGATAGCAGCTATCCGTAGTTGCGCCGTTACAGTAGTTCCGACATAGGCCCCGACATTTCGGTGTCTGCATTAGAGGAGCGCAGTGTTCAATGAAACGTCCAAAGAGCACAGCAAAACCAGTCTTCCGGCCAGAACATGTATGATGAAACTGCATTTTCCCCTCGAATCTACCAAATTTTACGTCCTCCAATTTCAGCCGCAGACAAAGAGAACCAGAACGAACGCCACCGCATGCCCAATAACGCCTTCGCAACGACCATGGAGAGGAGCAGAGAAGGAAGAGAATCAACATTACAATCTATCACACAGGAGCAAGCCCCCCCTCACCCGTGGGGGAAGCTCTACCCAGCACAGGTAGAGTGATACCCACGGCCAATCATACACATTTCCCCCCACCTTTCGCACTTACATGATATCAAAGCTCTCCTTCATTTTCTTGATCAGAAGCCACTCGTCCTTGCTCACATCTTCCCTGAAATGCGCCTTGAGCGTGTCGATAGACGCACGAGAAATATGCGAGTAAAGCGTGTCCTTTTCTTCTAAATGGCGACCGTAGATGGGCTGGTTGGGGCCTTCGATCTTGACCGCGACGGAGGGCTGGCCTGCTTTGCAAATGGGAACTTGTTTGTGGTCGCGCTCGATGGATGTACTGTTGATCGTAAATTAGCCATTTGTTCGGTGCTGTAGGGGGATGGCAAGGCAGAGGGATAATGAAAATAGGAGAAAGGACGCAAAACTTACACTCTTCCGAGGTCAATAATCTCCTTGACACCAGTCACGGGGTTCTTCTTAATGGCGCAGATAGGCGTTGTTATCCGAAGGCTGCCCTCAATGACATCGATACCAACAACAATCGGCTCCCTCTTGTTGAAGACAGCAACCGGCCTAAGCACGCACGGGAACACAGCCAACATCTTGCTGTCCTCCTTCTTCTGCTCTTCAAGCACCTTCATATGCGCCGTGAACTTGTCGAAGAGATGATAGATAATGTCCGCCTCGAAGATCTTCACGCCAATCTCATCGGCGTACGCGCGCGCGTCTTTGTCGACCTTGACATCGAAGCACAGCATGACAGCATACTCTTTCGACTTTTCGAGCATGATACCCGCGCGGAGCACGTCCTTTCTGAAGACCGGGCCAATAGAAATTGTCGCGACGGGAATTTTGGAGACGCGCAGGAACTCGAGCAGAGCTTCGAGCGATCCTAGAGTGGAAGCCTGCACCGAGACACCACGGCCGGTCTTGGACACTTTGCCGAGTAAATGTGCCAGGTCGGCCATGACCTCATCCATGAGATCCTCCTCGTCATCATCTGGGCCAACAACGAGAAGGCGGGAACCAGCGATCGCGTTGTCGAGGCCATCGGCGGCAATCTTGATACCCATGGCGGCCTTGACTTCCTTGTTGTGTACATAATTTGACTTGATGCGCAGCTCCTTCATTTCGGCAGGCGTAAGGAGTGCTCGGATGTTTGTCACAATGGGTTCTGGGTTACCACAGAGCACCACCCGGTCTCCTTCGTGTAGGATACCGTTGGACAAGATCACATCGATGGTGGTACCAAGACCTTCGATGACCTTGACTTCCAAGACCGTGCATTCTACCTCGGAGAGGTACATAAGGTTGTTTGTCAGGCGTTCCTGGGTGAGCTTGATAATGAGCTTGATCATATCTGGGATACCTTCACCAGTATGCGCCGAGGTAGGAACAACGGACACGAATTTGGCCATGTTCTTGTTCCTGTGGAAGAGCTCGGAGTTGAAGCCCTGCTCCTGTAACTGGGTGTGCACCTGGATCCATCGATCCTCGAATTCGGACTGGACGGCTTTCTTCTGAAGGTTGAAGCTGTCCTCGAAACCGTTATTGTCAATCCTGCTCCACTGATGCAGACGATCGATCTTATTCAGTGCAACAATGAACGGTGTACGCTTGTCGCGAAGCAATCGCATCGACTCTAGTGTCTGCGGCTCAAGCCCGTGCATAATATCGACGACGAGAATGGCAATGTTACAAAGCGAAGAGCCGCGAGATCGTAGGTTGGTAAAAGATTCGTGACCAGGGGTGTCGATGACGAGCAGACCAGGGACGTTCAATTGGAAGGAGCCGTCTTTGTTGACAACGGCAGTCTTCTTCATTAGCGCATCCCGTGGAAAGTATGTAGCACCAATCTGCTGGGTGATACCACCAGCTTCGCCTTCCTGGACGTTGGTCTGTCGGATCTTGTCCAGCAGCTTAGTTTTACCGGTATCGACGTGGCCGAGAATACAGCAAATGGGAGACCGGAGGTTGTCTCTGGAGCGCGCCGCTAGAGCCTCTTCGTGCTGTCTCTTCCGCCGATCTGCCGCCGCCGCCTTTCGTTGTGCTTCGGCACGCTGTGCGGCTGTACCTTCCTCTTCACCCGAAGATGAATCGTCGCTGTCGTCGTCGTCGTCATCATCTTCTTCCGAAGAGGAATCGTCGACATTGGATGTGGCGGTTTTAGACGAAGTGGTCTTCGCAGGTGCAGACGAAGCATTTGTTCCTGACTTCGCATCAGCCTTCGCAGCGGCTGCTGCAGTGGCCTGTCTCTCGTCTTCGCTGTCCGCATCCCAGCTGTCCTTAATACCGTCCATACCATCGTCGCTCTCCTCGGCCTCGGCATCCTCGCGTGCCTTTTGCGCTTCGGCCTCGGCGGCAGCTTGCTCTTCGGCTATTCTAAGTTCCTCGAGCTTCTTTGCTGCCTCTTCGGCCTCCTTATCCTTCTGGGCATCGACCTGCTTCCGCTTCTTCTTGCGATCGTCGTATACGGGCTTCTTCTTCTCCTCCACGGGCTGCTCGAGGGCTTCAACCTTGGCGCCTCCACTCTCAAGCATCTGCTTTAGACGGAGTTCACTCTTAGCCTTGGCTTCCTTTTGCGCCTTGGTCAGGTATTTGCCCTCTTTCTTCAGCTGCTCAATCTTCTCCTTTTCCCTCTGTTTCTTCAGAGCCTTAGCTTCGGCCTTCTTCTTCTCTTCCTCTTCGTCACGACGTGCTAGCTCCTCTAGTCGCGTGCGCTCCTCGGCCTCAAGCCTGGCGGCCTCCTCTTCGCGTTTCTTCCTCTCCTCTTGTGCCTTCTGGAGCGCGGCGAGGGCGGGATTGAGTTTCTTCTTCTTGCCACCGGCGGCAACGGGCTCAGGTGCGGCGGCGGCGGCGGCAGGTTTGGCTTCGGTGGGCTTAGCAGCCTCGGCTTTTGCAGGACCAGTGGCTTTCTTCTTCGCGGCCTAAGTTATTTGGTCAGCGCAAGTTCCCTAGATATATCGAAGAGGCCTTTGTAAAGCAATCTTCTAGCTGGAGATGTGGAATCGCATACCAGTTCCTTCTTCCGCTGCTTCTCCTTCTCCTTTCTCTCTTTCTCCTTTTCCGCCTTAGTCTTCACCCTCGGCGCGCCATCCTGCGAGTCTTCGGCCTTGTCCTCGGCCTTGTCGTCGGCCTTCTCCTCAGTCGCCTTACTCTTCTTGGGCTTGTAGTTGCCAGCGAACACATCGTCGTCGTCGAAAGTAGCCTCCTCGGGCGCCTTCGAAGCCGTGCCCTCAACAGCACCGTCCCCGTTCGCAGGCGGGTCTTCTCCTTCTACAAAGTCTTCATCCGAGGCCTTCTTTCCCTTCTTCTTTTTCCGCCGCTGAAGAGCAGCCATCAGGCCCCCTCCGGACTCATCCTCGGCCGCGGGCTCCTCCGATGCGCCTTCTGCTGCGGCTCCATCTTGTGGCGCGACGGGCTCGCCAAGATCGGCCTCCCAGTCGTCCTGGGCCTTCTTGTTGCCCTTCTTCTTCGGCGGCATCGTGTCAGGCGGGAGGGGCAGTCGAGGTGGTCGTCAACCGTGGAGCTCGATTTTCGTACGAGCGTAATGTTCGTCTACTGTGGTGAAGGACACGAGCGGGGAATTCGTCGCGTGGGTGCAACGCGGGCGCGAGTGTCTAGTGTCGCAAGACGCCGTAGGCTGTGATGTAGACGGTGGCGGGGTCGACGAGGAGTCACCGGCAGGCGCAGCCCGGGAAATCAAATAGCTAATTCGGTGGACGGGAAAGTGGGCCTAGGAAGCAAAGCCGGTGCCCTCGAGAAGCGAAAGAAGTACAAGGACAGACGCCGGGCAAACGCACACACAGAGCCGAAATTCGATTGCTTGAATCCAATGCTGGCGGGGTTCTCCCGCGGCGGCGAACGGCAGTCAACGTGCACGTGCCACCTGAGCTTCGAGAGGACCATTCGTTTTGGGCCGCGACGACTCAACGCCCAAACAAAGGTCTTACCTTTGATATGACTATGACTCTGACTCTGACTCTGCAGAATAGGCTCGATGCCTAGCTTTCCCTACGAAAAGCTTGAATTTTGTCACTAGGGCTTATTTGTTAATCTGCGTCCACGCCACGAGTGCACATGATCCATCAGCCCACCAACTCGGTATGTAAAGATACAGAGCTAAAGCTCCAATGATTGGAAAATGCTAGTACTCGCTATCTCCAAAACATATCCTACTCCACCCCTTCTTCCTTTCCATACATCCCAATACAAGAACGCCCATATTCCCTTCTTCCCAAGATCCGAAAAAAGAATGCAATGCTTTCGAGGCGTTATTAAGTAATTCGATCTATGAACAAATATTACCAATCCCCAGATCCAGCGAAGACGGCACTACAAGCACGTGATATGCAGCAAAGATGGAGAGATATGTCAAATGAGGAGACTTTTATAAGCCGTATAGTCGTAGATGTGAGTGATATGCTTGCGTGATGCGAAACCTTCAGATGCGTGTACGGGAGTGTCGACCTGGTTTATTGTTGTTGGCCGACGAGGAGCGACTCGACGGCGCTCCCAATGAAATGCTTCTTCAGGCTGAGGTCCATTCCAAATCTGGGTAACGGTTAGCATTGAAAAGATCAAGCAGTGCTGTGTTCACAAACCTTCTCTCAAGTTCTGCCTTGACAGCTTTCTTGGTGATGGACATGAGATTCGCAGTGGAGAGAATGTCTCTAATCTCGGAAAGAATCGCGTCGTCGCTGGGCAGATTGAGACTCGACATCTCCATGTTGTCGTAGCCGCCGTAGCCACTCGGCGCCAAGCTCAAGCGCGAGCCATTGTCGTATCGTGGCATGTTGACATGCGACATTGGTCGCGAGGGCGGCATTCCCCCGTACTCGGAGCCACCAACAACAGAACCACTTCCGTTGTTGAAGAAACGCTTGGTGCCGTATGAGAACCCGGAGACCTCCGAGCGATCATCGCGCATCGTGTGTTGCTCCCACATCTCGGCCTGGTATTCATCCCACTTCTTCTTGGGAATGCTGGCGGGGTCGAACTTGCCTTCATCGGAAATGACGACCTTTTGACCCTTTTCGCCAGTAACGATACGTGTATTACCCCAGGAAAAGTCGTCCATGTGCCAGAACGAATACAACGGAAGGCCAAAGGAGAAGATGGGCGTTGCGAGGATATAGATGATCATCCATCCGATCATCTCCCACTTGCGGCGAATGATAAAGATGATACCTTGAAGACCGTAGATCGCACCGAGGAGAATAATAGCGGTTATGGGAACTGTGTCCGGCTTCGCCACCAAAAGGTAAATCAGATAACCAATATAAACGACGGTGACCGGCATGACGATTGTAGAGAGCAAGTCCAAGAAGACAACGAAGCGCATACTGAAACAGCAGAAACCACAAAGTTGCTGCAGCGGGATCAGTTCGAGAAGGTTGTGCACTGTTGAATTGATCCAGCGACGACGTTGCGACATGAAGACGGTCCAGCTGTCCGGAGCAATGGTCCAGGCGTGGGCTCGGAAAAGGTACTTGGTCTTGTACTTGGAATGGAACTTGAGGAGTAAGGTTGTAAGGTATCGATCCTCTCCGAGATGGAGCAAGTTCTTCATATGGAGCGTGTCCACGCGAATCTCTTGGTACGCTTCAATCACTTCTTTGCTGACGAAAAGCGGCTTTCCGGTCTCAGCGGCGCGGATACGATACATGGTGAAACAACCTGGGAGACAGGTGACGGAGCCGAACAAGCTTTCGAAGGCCTTGGTCAAGTTGTGGGAGATGTAGTATTCGTACACTTGCATCATCGTCACAAACGATGATTTCGCATTGCTAAGAGACGTCTCGCCGCAGATACCGATGAGGCGCGTGTCGTGAAGGAAGGCAGCGACGAACCGGGTGGCGGAATCATCGGCGACGACTGTGTCTGCATCGATCTGCAGCAGGAATTCGTAGAAGGTCGGGTTGACGCCAATGATGTTTCGGATCTGGTGGTGCATTTCGAGCTCCAATGGGCTCATTGGAAGGTTGTAATGGACACGGTTCAGGAACCTCATCAGGATGACCTGAGAGTCACGCTTTCCACGGTTGCCGGGCTTAGAAACCTCTGATGGCCTACCGACCTTTACCACAGCGAGGAAAGGAACAATGTGACCTTGGACCTCGTACAAGCCAGAATAGCACTTACCCATGTTGTGTTGCTTTTGACCTTCACCCAAGCTCTCGAAACTTAGCGGGTCGGGATCTGTGGTCTCTGGTACACCGAGGATATCCAGTACAATGCGAGGAGTAGGCCGGTCGTTTCCTTGGCCAATGATCATACCATCGCAAATGATGACTAGGAGTTTGCGCTTGTCGTCGTACTTCATCCTGGCAGCCGAATCGATAGCACGACGAAGAGAATCCTCATCTTCAGTGTAGGCTGGCACTGTACAGATGATGAACTTGTCGATGTTTTCAGGAACACTCTTCTTGCCGAATTGGAGTGCAGCGAAGAACTTGAACCCAATGACACTGACGAGAATGATCGAAATGGCGAGTAGGAAGTATTTAGCGAACTGGCACTTGGCCGAGCTCCTAGTATCGAGGTCGCCAACGTAGAACAGATTGTCCAAGCAGATCTTCATGTTGTTCTTCACTTTCGGGTCGAGGCTGAGACCATCCCAGTACTTAGTGACATCGTTGCCAGCTTGTACTCGGAAAATATCGACCACGGAATCAGCCATGAAATTCACGTTGATATCGCCATCTCGCCCGGGGTCTGCTTTGTCCCCATGCCAGTCAGGATACTGGACTTCTCGACCGCCCGGCGAATACATGGTCAGGTCATACACCCTGTTGTTCATGTAGGCGATGAGGTTCTGCTTCGATGCCAGTGTTTTGAGATACTGCGGGCTGTAACCGACCCGTCCCTTCATGTAATTCGCCTTCAGGAATACTTGCTGCTCGAACCACCAATCAGGGCGGGAGTCGTTTGTGGCCCATCGGAAGTCGTGGAATTTGCGGTTGATGTCGTCGGTCCTTATTAGGTTGTTCGAATTGGTGTAATTGGTAGACTTGTAGGTGAGCTGAACGCCCTCGAAGACGCTGCCGTCCACACCGTTGCAAAGCGCAGAGACTTGGACGGGAAAGAGGTTGGTCGCGTCCGTACCAGCATACTTGTCCAAGGCCTTGGTAGGAATGATCGAAGGATAATGGTGCGGCATGAATTTACCCAAATCGTAAACGATACCCCGGATGGCCACGTACGACCCTGCCCCATCTTTGCCGTTGAAGGAAGTGAGTTCGGCTGTCGAATAAACGTGCTGGGTAGGGCAAATGAGCATGGGAAAACCGATCATGAGGAAAACCACAAAAGAACAAGCCAGCCAAATGAGCATGTTGATAGCCAGCTTCTCGCGCCAAGCCAACCGGACGTCCTTTCGTTTGATCCTACCGAACCACTTGATGAATATGTCGGGGATATACCAAGTGAGTAGGTAAACGATAAAGACCCAGCGCTTTCGGCTACCTGAAACTGGAAGTACGTCAACCTCCTCCATATCCTTGATGGGAGCTTTCTCGTCGATTGCCTTGGGTTGCTCGAGTCCGTGGAACATATCTCCGCTTGTGATAGCAGACGGTGCTTCGGATCGGGCGTCGATGTCTTTGCTACCAAAATAGCTTCCGCGTTTGTCATCGTAGTAATTGCCCGGCGAAGGCGCGAGCAGACCAGACCTAGCATCGCCGAACGTTCGTGGTACCTCTGGCGTGAGGTTCTCCTCCGACGCGGATGCTCCGCGTGCCGGAGGGGACATGTCCGCCGCATTAGCAATCTCGAGCCAGCATCGTTCACTCAGGAACACGCCCGTGGCACCGACTCGAGCCTCATGCTCGCGCCACGGTTTGTCGTCCAGCACCATTTCCGCCCTCTCCCTCTCGCCGCCCACCACCGCCGTGTTGATCTCGGCGAGACCAAGGAACTCGGCAAAGGGCAGGAAGACGCTGAAATCAGCTACGCGGAGACGGGAACTAATCTCGCAAATTCCCAGAGCCTGGATCTGAGCCCGCACACACTTGCTGTCGAATTGATTGGCAATCCTACGATCGTTGGGTTTCATGCAAATAACGAAGTAGGGATTCGCTTTCCGCAGAGACGAGTCGATTGTCCTGAGTGAGCTCATGAATTGACCAGCGGCACCCGTTTGCTTGGTTGAGTCGCCCTTCCTGGAACCAGAAACAGCGCTTTCGGTATCGCTGATGGCATCTTCATCAAAGACATTGACCGGGCGACCGAATCTGCCGCCCCGGTCTGTCTTGCGCCTCGCCATGCTGGGCATGCGCATAGGCTTGGAGCTGATGGATGCTTGTATGATGGCGGTTCGCTCCTTGGGATGCGTGACCTTCTTGAGCTCGTCCTGTCCAAAGAGCTCCTGGACGAAGCCACTGCGAGCAGTCTTGAGCAGGTTCATCATGTCACCCGAAATGAGCTCGGAGTTCTCTTCGAGCAGATTCTCGGCTGAATAATCCACGTCTCCAGCAAAGTGGCGAATGGTAAAGGAGGGCGATGTGTTTGGTGTTGGGAAATTGCTTCCAGGTTGAACAACGGTGGAGCTTCCAGGCACGATGGCTCGGTTCTTACCATCAAAGCGCTTGCGGATGGCGTTGAGGAAATCCATGTCGGTCTTTCCACGGCGCATCTGATCGTCCAGGATGCTGAGCAAGCCGTTCCCGGGTTTCAAAAGACCTTGCTTCGCATCGGTATTGTCAAAGTACTCCAGCTGAGGTACGCTGACATCCTCAGCCTCCATTTCTTGGACCTGTCGGCCGAAGAAGCTCTGTATGCAGAAGTTGGACAGAGACTCATTGGCGGTGTTGTTGAGCAGTTGGTCGAGGCTTGAGCCAGTGCTGGCTGAATGAGCAAAGCCGGGGAAATCAACCAGCGAAACGGTGTTGGCCACTTCTTCTGGCAGAACGCATATCCTCGAGTTGATTTGCTCCATGATATAAGCAACGAGCAGCGAGTACAGGGTTCGCGCCAGCTCGTCAGCATTCGCGCGAGCGCCTTTGGGGTCGAGCATGACCGTGACACGCTCGCGATAGAGCGTCTTGGTTTTGTAGCGGAGGCTCTGCTCTAGCTCGGACGTGCTGACGCCGAGGAAACGAGCAATGGGCTCGAGACTCTCCCTGTTCCTAACCATAGTAATGGCCTCGCTGCCCTCGTGAGAGTAGCCACCGCTGTCATCCGCAGCCGGTGTTGTGGATTGACCCGTCTCGAACTCGAGCTGACCGATGTGGAGGATGGTAGCCATGATCTCACAGATGCCCGCAATGTCCTGCTTGGAGAATTCGAGCTTGCGGAGGGCCGTCTTGAAGTCCTGGAAGCCGCGAGCATCGTCAATGCCGACCTTGAGCTGCGTCGGGTGACCGAGATAGCGCCATCGCTTGCTCGCGGTGAGGGATGCCCGAGTCCCGGCCGGGTCGTTTCCGATGAGATCGAGGCTCAAATGCTTCTTTTCGGCGGCGCTCGTGCCGGAAAGAAGATAGTACAGGACGTGGTAGTTGCGCTCGCCGGTTGGCACGCAAGCAATCCGACTGCGCTCCAGACGGTGAGCCAGAAACTGTGCACCCAGAAGTGTGGCATGGTTGGAGGTGGAGGTGTTGTATTGCAGCTCAAGCAAAAGACCGGCCTTGGAGGCAATCGGCGTTGTGGTAGTTTTAGTGGTGGTGAAGGCATCAAAGACAAAGTTGGCGTGCTCAATCTTCTTGGACAAGGGCGTGGCCGAATAGGATAGGAGCGCCCTCAGCACATGTCCGCGGATGGTGGTCTTGCCGGAACCCGGCTCGCCCCTAGCACATGTTAGACTTGCAACACAGGTATGGAAGCTGTTGCAATGCTTACGAGAAGATAATAGCCTGGTCTTCCGAGCGCAGACCGAGACGCATGTAGGCTCGCTGGGCCAGGTCGTCGGCGGCCTGGTGGGCGCTGCCATCCTTGCCGCCATCATGACCCAGACTCGAGTCGGTGTATGTGTTCAGGGAGATGATGGCGTGGGAAGAGAGCTGCGACGTGGGCAGATGTGCGTGGAAGCGGCTCGCCAGGTGTGCCGTCAGCTGTGTATCCGACTGCAGATGGCTCGGCAGGGCGGGCAGCGAGGCCTGCTGGTACTGGGGCACGTTGGCCCCAAAGGAATTGCTCGCCATGTTGTGGGACGCGTCCCCGCGGGGGCGTAGAGCGAGTGTAGAGGTCAGGCAGGTGCGGCCTGTCGCGGTCGGCGGGTGCGGGTCGCAGTCGAGATCACGGTGTGGTTGTCGTGGACAGGAGCGATGGTCGGACGACTAAATCGGGGCGTGTTTGGGTGCGGAATGCAACGAGGGCGGAGGAGAAACAAGACGCGAGAGGCGAACGGCGTGCCTCACTCCAGAAAGACTACAAGCAGCGGGACGAGCGAGCGTGGTGAAGGGGCACAAAACGAAGGAAAAGATACACAGAGCGGGTGGCCGCGTTCGAGGTTGGACGAGAGGAGGTCTTCACCAAGCAACGATGCGGGTACCGGGGTGTTGACCTGAACCGCCCTAGCGAAGTCGCCGCCCGGGGCCTGTGCTGAGGATAGGGGGGCAAAAATAGACATAGATTACAGTGTATGTTAATTGTGCTCCACCACCGAATCGCCTGTGCCGCTTATTCATTGATGCGCCATGTCTCGACCACCTTTCGCTCGCGGGCGGGCTGTGGACAGCGGCGCTCACTAGACGTGTCAGCTAGCCATGGCGTCTCTGTCCTGTCCGTCGCGTATTGTAGCATGTGCTCCTCTCCCCACCGCTGCCGTCCCAACCAAGCAGAGATGCGGCTTGGGGAGGACGCGGCTTGGGGAGGACGCGGCTTGGGGAGGATGCGAGCTTGGCCAGGGCTGCAGGGCTTGCGGGAGTCTGGGGAAGATCGCTGCACGGTGGCCGGACGCTACGCACACGATTGCGTTGGTCCCGATGGCACGACGCGACCATTCAACAGAATCTCTGGACCGTCCCGAAGGCGGCACGCCGCTGCCTCGACACGCACGGCGGTATTGTTACATTGGTGACAGAATGTTTCAAAGGCGGCCATCGCGAGATGCGGCACATCGCCGGAGGAGCCCACGAGCAGGCCGAGCGTGGGCCTAAAGGTAATACCACCGAGGCACATGTTTGATAGACATGCTGGGCCTCAGGGGCTCCCCGTGACGTCAACCATCGGCGGAAGCTTTCGGCGTCAGCTCGACGGGCCACGCTGGAAAGGTGGAAAGCGTCCAAGCGGGCGTGGTGGAGATTTTGATGCGTTCTTCCTCTCATTTCGCGTGCGCCGGTGGGTTGCCCCCGTTGCCCAGCACCGGACCCAGCGTAGTCTACACGATCCTGCGGAGGCGGTTCCGTCCGCTAATCGACACAAGTAGCTGGGGGGTCAGCCAGATTCCGCGACGGGCATGCCACTTGCAAATCAATATACACAGCCGCGTAATATCCTCAGAGTTTTCCCAGACGCAGGTAAACAATAGAGGGGCCCCTAAAAATAGGGGTTGAGACACAAACCACCGGCCACGCCACCGCATGCAGATTGGCCGTGCCGGCGGCGAAAAGCACTGCAAGACCCGCGCACTCATGCAGCTTGGACGCCTGCCGGGGTGGTCCGCGCCTACTCGTGTAATTTATCGCTTTGATACGCCGCCGGACGTCCCAGCACGGCTGCACTGCATGCGAGCTAAGGAATGCGCTCTCTGCCCACAACATCGTCGTCGCTCTTCGCTGCCACTGTCGAGCGCTGCCCGTCTCTGTGCTGTTTTCTTCTTTGCCGCTGTACATTCGTTTCATACGTACCTTCGTTAGCCCTTCGGCGCATCTAGAGTAACGGGCACGTTCGGGGCTCCCCATAATCGCCGCAGCCCCGTTTCCCAGCTCACTGACGTCCGCAACCACCCCCTCCGAGTGAGAAGCTCAGGAGACGCCTCTCGCTGAACGCTCCACGCCCACACCCGCCCACCGCACTCGTTACACCATCGCACCCGCCCCACCGAAAGCGTGCCTCTGGCATCGCAGACACCTCCACCACACTCGCTGTCCGGGCACTGCCCACCGCCGCCATGAGTTTCGTCAACAACTCGCGCATGTCGGTCTACTCGACTGCGTCCGCCGGCCCGCGTCCCACCAACCCTTCGTCCCAGGTCTCGACGACCACGCTGCTCAACACGCTGAACACGTGCTACAAGAACAGCCAGTCGTACAACCTCGAGGCCAGCACCAGTCTGGTTGTAAACACATGGGCCACCGCCAGGTCAGACCTCAACGGACGGGTCGGCTGCACCGTCGACACCGAGTTGGGACGAAAGGCCTGGGAGCACGCCCGCCGACGCGCCGAGGATGGCTGCATTGTGCTGGGGTGAGTTGCTCCTGCCACGCCGAGCGAGTCAATTGCTAACCCTTCCAGATCGCTGCACGATTCCACACCCGAGCAGCTCGCCGCATTCTCTTCTTCGCTGCCACTGTCGATTCCCACCAGCTTCTACACGGCACTCGAGGCCCTGAAGGCCTTTACCCATTGCGTGACGCCCCAGAATCCCTCGTATCCCCGCCATACCGCACTCGCCGCCGTCTTCACCATCAACCTCCAGGGCACCCTGCTCGGCGCTGACATTAAGCTCTCAGCCTCCGGCATCGACACCCGGAGAGGTCTGCTCGATGTCCCGGTGCAGCCCGGCCACCGTGCTTTTGATGCCTTCTACTACCTCAGCTCCAGCTCCGCCAGCCAGGCAGAGCGCGAATTCCTGGACTTGAAGCACCCATCCGAATACTATCTGTTGAACCGGTCGGGCACTTTCTCCCCGCCTACCTACCTGCCTGATGCCGACGACGCTGCCGCTGCCGACGACTGGCGCAACAATCTCAAGGCTATCGGCATCAGGGGTCAGAAGCTGTCGAATCTCGTCAGCTGTCTTGCCGGCTTGCTCAAGCTGGGCGACACTCTCAACTACTTTGCTGATGAGCAGTACTTCACCTCCGTCTACGACGAGTGCGGCACGTTACTTGACGTCGCTCCGGACGTGCTGAAGCAGCAATTCAGCGACAAGGAGCGCGAGGTGGTCATCGCTGGACTGTATGAGGCCCTAGTCGACTACGTAGTCGCCCACGCCAACGCTACCATCACCGAGGATATCCACAGTGCACGAGCGTCGTTCCCCTCTGATGGCAGCGATGTTGGCCCAGGAACCCCGCCCTCGGAAGATGAAGCTGGCGACATTGTCAACATAACCGTCGTAGAAATTCCTAGCCATGAGCTAGGCAAAGCCGTGGCCCTTCGTACGGTCTTTGACGACAACGACGGCATCAACGCCGAGATGAAGGAGGATGGCGTCCAGGTCCCTTTGGCTGGCAGCTCTGTGCTCGATGGCATGCGTCAAGCGGCTCAGGCTTGCGAGGCTGACCTCGGGGTGGACGGCCCTGCTCTGCGCCAGCAGCACATTGACTGGGAGAAGCGTGAAGAACTTTTGGAAATGATCGCGCTCGAGATCACCGACCCCGACAACTTCATCAAGAATGTGCTCAACCCCGTCCCTGGTCAAGGTATCGTTCTTGGCAAGCACAATCGACTGGACGTGCCAACGGTTGTGGCTAGCAGTAGGGTCTGGTTCCACCTCAGCCTTCACCCATGCGAAGCATCACCCGAGAAGATCGCACAAGACGCCAACACAGTGTGGTCAGCTGCAGTAGTATCTCGTCAACTTCGCGACTGGCGGCTACCAGAGTGGGCCAACCGTCGCAACCGATCGCTAGACTTCACCGCTGATTTCGACCACCACGAATTCTTTGAACGCTACCATACTCTGGGCTGTATGGACGGACAGGATGGCATCCAAAACTGGATCATCGAGCGCGGTTGGAGCAACGGCGAGGTCGTCGTTGGTCACCAGCGCGTGTGGGTCCGAGAAGGCACTTGGTGGGAAGCAGAATCGCAGCTAGACCTCAAGGCCCAAGAGATGAGTGGCGCCACCATGCTCGGAAACATGGTAGGGGCCGGAGGGCTCGAGAGTGGGTACTCGGCCACCGCTCCTGGCATGGGCAGCGACTTCTTCCCGCCCTTGCCAGAGATGACCCCTCAAAACAGCCAAACGCAACTTTTGCAGCATCGGCAAAGCTCCCTCACCATGGGCGCTCGGAGTGCCGCCGCCGCCCGGTCCATCGCCCCAACAACAGCTCCAACTACACAACCCCGCCCTGGTGACTACGGTCTCGGTGGAAAGGGCGACGAAGACAAGGGTGTCACTTACTACGACACCGAGTCTGGGGGCAATATGGTAATAACCGAGGTTCCTCTCTCTACGACGAGGCGAGTCTGGGTTGCATTCGTTTGGGCCGTTACTTGGTGGATCCCGTCCCCGCTCCTCAAATGGGTTGGTCGTCTGAAGCGGCCCGACGTTCGGATGGCTTGGCGCGAGAAAGTCGTCCTTGTTCTCCTCATCTTCCTCCTGAACGCTACCATTGTGTTCTACATCATTGCTTTTGGAAAACTGTTGTGTCCGGCCAAGGACAAAGTCTGGAACCGCAAAGAAGTGTCCCAGCACCAGGGCGCGGACGATTACTACGTCAGTCATCATGGCAGTGTTTACGATCTCACAAGTTTCTATAAGAGAGACCACAGTGATACCAACACTCATACCTCGTCGGAGAACATGCTTCCATTGGCCGGGTTAGACATGGATCCTTACATTAGGCCTCCGCTCTACATTGCTTGCCACAAACTAGTCACCAGCAGTCTTGTCCAAATCTCACCAAACACCACAATGGACGATTACCATCAGGAAGCTGAACATTTGTCTGGTAATCGCACCGTCGAAAGCGATGCTCTTAGTCAAAACAGCTGGTATAAAGACCAATTCTTGCCAAAGATCAAAGAATTCAGAAAGGGCGATTTGGTGTATGATGTCGACACGATCAAGGACGAGGGCGAAAACTTGAACCACTTCTGGTTCCGTCTGGGCGACCGTATCTACGACTTGAACTACTACTTTGCTGAGCAGAAGACCAACCTTGGCAACAAACAGTACCAGTTCCTGGACCCCAAGATTGACGAGATGGTCCAAAGCTACGCCGGGAGCGATCTCACAGATAGATTCAATCGTCTGGATGCTGACACTCGAAAACTCAACCTCGACTGCTTAGAAAACGCATTTTTCATTGGTAAAACCGACTTTCGCAAGTCTGCTCGTTGCCGAGTCAACGACTACATACTTCTTGCCGTCACCATCATTCTCTGCACCGTCATTGTAGTCAAGTTCTTGGCTGCTCTGCAACTCGGATCCAAGCGACGGCCAGCGAATCAGGACAAGTTCGTCATCTGTCAAGTCCCTGCCTATACCGAGGGTGAAGACCATATACGAAAAGGACTGGACTCCCTAACAGCGTTGGCCTACGACAACAAGAGAAAGCTGATTTGCGTCATCTGTGATGGCATGATCGTTGGAGGTGGCAACGATCGGCCCACCCCTAAGATCGTGTTGGACATCCTCGGCGTGGACCCTAAAGTGGACCCTCCTGCGCTCCCTTTCAAATCGGTCGGTCAAGGCAGCGAGCAGCTCAACTACGGAAAAGTCTACTCTGGTCTCTATGAGTTCGAAGGCAACGTGGTTCCTTACATCGTCGTCGTCAAAATGGGCAAAGAGTCGGAGCAAACCAAGGCAAAACCTGGTAATCGTGGCAAGCGTGATTCACAGATTCTGCTCATGAGTTTCCTAAATCGAGTACACCACCGAACCGCCATGAATCCTTTGGAATTGGAGATGTTCCACCAGATCAACAACATCATCGGTGTGGATCCTGAACTGTACGAGTACCTTTTCATGGTCGACGCCGATACGATGGTCAGACCCGACTCTCTCAATCGCCTGGTCGCAGCTTGCGCCAATGACTCCAAGATTGCCGGCATCTGTGGCGAGACCAGCCTGGAGAACGAGGAGCGTTCTTGGTGGACCATGATTCAGGTCTATGAATACTATATCTCCCATCACCTTGCCAAAGCCTTCGAGAGTCTGTTCGGCAGCGTTACCTGCTTGCCTGGATGGTGAGTTATAGTTTGCCTTTTCCTACTACAATCAGCTAACAATTTCAGTTTCTGCATGTATCGCCTACGTACTGCCGACAAGGGCAAGCCACTCATCATCTCCGACAAGGTTATCAAGGAGTACGCCGACTGCAACGTGGATACCCTTCACAAGAAGAATCTCTTGTCTCTCGGTGAAGACCGTTTTCTTACCACTCTCATGACAAAACACTTCCCGTACATGTCATACAAGTTCGTTCCGGATGCATACGCGCGTACGGCTGCTCCTGAGACCTGGAGTATTCTGCTCTCTCAGAGGCGTCGCTGGATTAATTCCACCATCCACAATCTAGCTGAGCTTGTCTTCATCAAGGACATGTGTGGCTTCTGCTGCTTCAGCATGCGCTTCGTCGTCTTCATCGATCTGTTCGGAACAATTGCACTTCCGTCGGTGTGCGTCTACCTCGGGTACCTCGTGTACTCGCTTGTTTCCAAAACCGGCCAGTTCCCCATGTTTTCGATCATTATGCTGGCTGTTGTATACGGTCTTCAAGCTGTCATCTTCATCATCAAGCGACAATGGCAACACGTAGGATGGATGATTATCTATATCCTTGCCTTCCCGATATACTCCTTCATCCTCCCCATCTACTCATTCTGGAAACAGGACGACTTCTCTTGGGGTAATACTCGCGTTGTTATTGGCGAAAAGGGTGTCAAGCAAATCGTCACCCATGACGATGAGGGCTTCGACCCAAGAAGTATTCCGCTCCAGCGCTGGGACGACTACGCCCTCGCCAATGGTCTTCCAGGACGTCGTGGCCTTGCTGGAGGCTCCGAGAAGGGCGAACACAGTGCTTACGACGATAACGGGTACGAAATGAACGACATGCAGTCCGTCTACTCGTCGGTCAAGCCAGCGACTATCATGTCTAACATGCACAACATCTCGCACATGCCTCCTCAATCGCCAGGACCGTATCAAGGCATGCAACCACGACAGTCTTCATACTCGAACTTCTCGCGCTACCAGGATAACCCCCAGGATGGCCATGGCCGGCTGATGTCTATGGGCGGAATGAGCGACCTCCACAACACTTCGCCATATGGCAACCGACCCTCTATGGGCGGCTTCCAGAGCTCTGATAACCTAATGACCTCCACTCCACCAATCCGTGGGCGCAGCCCTCTCGGCGGATACAACCAGTCTCGGCCGGGCAGCACAGTCAACTTCCAACACATGGTGAACGGGCCCTCCGATACGGATATCACTGAGGTCGTCCAACAGTGTCTCAAAGAAGCCGACCTCGACCGCGTCACCAAAAAGCAGCTGGTGGCGCTCGCGGAGCAACGTCTTCAGACCCAGCTTACCGGCGAGAGGCGCATTTTCCTGAACCAGCAAGTCGATCACGAACTCGCGAACATGCTATAAGGGCCTGATTGCTTTCTATTTTGCCTTAGCGATTTCCTCCATTTCTTCGTTCTTTCGCCTCTACGGCCGATCTTTGTTCAATCTCAGAGCCATCTATGGTCGACGTTTACGACTGGCTGTCGTCGTTCCTTTTATGCATTTTGGAGGGAGAGGCGCATCTATGGTAAAATGGGGTCTGAAATTTGGACTGGGTCCTTTGCATAGTCATTTCTTCGCTCCTCGTGGGGAACGTCTGCATAGAGTAATGATAATAGGATGGCGCAGACTATACATAGCTTAATTGATCACTCCACGACTGTAAATTCAACATTCCTCTGCTTTCTGACACTAGTCATTTATTTTTGGGTGCATGAAGGGGGGTGGACTTGACGTACCATCGGGCGAATCTCGGCATATTGCCGAGCTCAGGGAAGCTGCGGCCAGCTCCGCCATCCCCGAGCGTCAACACCTCTCCAAATCTCACGACCACAGCGCTTCAAACCCACCTACTCCTCCCGCGTAATCACCCCCATAATGGCGCCCCGCCGCATCGAGCAAGACGAGATCGAGAAATACTGGGAGATCTTCTCCACACTCTCCCACGGCGGTACCCACCTCGACGGCGCACAGGCAGCCCCGGTACTCAAGAACAGCCACCTCCGCGATGACCAGCTCGAGAGGGTATGGGACCTGGCAGATGTAGATGGCGACGGCAAGTTGGACTTTGAAGAGTTCTGCGTGGCTATGAGGGTCATCTTCGACTTGATCAACGGGGAATCGTCAGATGTCCCGCAAACGCTGCCCGACTGGCTCGTCCCAGAGTCAAAAGCGCACCTTGTACAAGCCAACCGCGCAATGTCTGGATCTCTCCCCGCTTTTGACCAAGTTGACGACGACGACGATGCGCCAGGACTCAGGGATGGCTTTGATTGGTACATGAGCCCAAACGACAAGGCGAAGTACGAGGAGATATACACGGCGAATCGCGACGGACATGGGAATGTGTCATTTCATGACTTTCAGGGGCTATTCGACAGTCTAGATAGCGTGCCAGATAGCGACGTCCGCTTCGCATGGAACCTCGTCAATCCGAAAGCGCGAGAGAACGTGGGCAAGGACGCCTGCCTAGCCTTCCTCCACATCCTGAACCAACGCAGCGAAGGCTTCAGGGTCCCTCGGAGCGTCCCACCTAGTCTGCGCTCGAGCTTCGAAAAGGCACACATTGATTACGACGTAGAGCGCACAGGAAACCGCTGGGCCGAACGCAGCGACGACAACACAACAGCCGGCAAGAAAGCCAAATTCGGCGATGCATACCTCACACGCCTCGGTGTTGGCGACCGCGCAAACAACTACGGGGCCCGCGCGAAAGGTACGGACCATGGGAACCGCACAACAGAGGACTGGGAGGAGGTCCGGCTGAAGAAGCAGCTCAAGGAGCTAGAAGAGAAGATGGAGCGGGTCGAGAAGGACGCAGAGGGGAGAAGGCATGGACGGCGTGGCGATAGCAAACCCGCGCTTGTCAAGCGCGAGTTGGAGATGCTGTTGGATTTCAAGAGGGGCGTGCTGAGGGAAATGGACAGCGGGGATGGCGGCGCGGTCAAGGGGCTGGGAGGGATCAGGGAGGAGATCGAGACGGTGCAGGAGCAGGTGGACGGGTTGCAGGGACATCTGGAGAGGAGGAAGGAGGTCCTTGATGATTTGAGGCGGCAGATTGATGAGGAGAAGGGTCGGTAGGGTCGTGGTAGCCTTCCTTTGTACACATTTTCTTGTTAGCCCTCTGTACAGTCTAGATTGTGGCTAATGGTATTTGCAAGAGCCTTCTTGATAACCCTCGTGGCATTGTACATCGTAGCGAGCTCGCAGCATTTAGCTGTCGCACGATACGGTTTCGCAGATGCGAGTCCTTCGCGAAGTTCACCGTATTGTTCACAGATCACTCCTCGTTACCCTCAGCGAGCTTCCCATTGTTTCGATCTCGCAACAACTATTCTATAAGGCAGTGTCGCAGAGTGAAGCGATGTTAGGATCGATGATTGCATAGATGCGAAGACTGCGTCTTCGGGGGCCCTTACAACCATAAATTCCGAGCTTGGCTTAACTCACAGTTCTTGTCGATCATAGCATTTCGCTCTGGACTTTACTCGCACAAGTGTTGAGTTCCGGTAGTGCGGATGCTAGCAGTTTCCGTTGAGTCGGCCGGTCTTTAGATGCGTGGGCAGCTCTATGTATTTTGGGTTTGCCTTGTAGGACATCGTTCTTTCAGTTGCAAGAAGAATCCGCACGAAACACAGTAGAATTTCTACACAGTAAAGGTGCTATATCCACACCTCACACACGATGATTGAATATTAGAGATTTACACTGAGCGTGAGTAGCTCCTTTTCTTATCCAGTTCAAGAACGGGATGGTCCGGTCATGCGGAAGACGTACCATCACTTGTCCCGCGCTCAACAGCGTTGTAGAATAAGACCTCCAATCTTCAATGACCAATCTTACGTACTCAAGGACCTCCTGAGTCGAAGAAGAGTGTGACAGATCCTGTACCTGTCTTTCTTGGCGATATAATCACGGCATTGCCCCTGTCAAGAGCTTTGGTTGTAAGGGCTATCGCGTACTTCTGGAGTGGCTCACTCTGCCTTGCGGCACAAATCAGTGCATGCTTTGATAGGCGTCATGCATCAAAGACCACTTGCACCGGCTTTCCCTTGCGATGCAAGTATCTCTATTCATCTACTTCGGGGGTGAAGAGAGAGCAAAGTACTAGTCGCCCATGCTACGAACACTACGCGAAGATGACTAGTCCATCTAACCGCGATAGTCTCTGTCATGTACGTACCATAAGCCCGGTGTTGATCATTGAAGCAAAGGAGAACCCTGTCTGAGCGCCCCTTTGCTTGATCTAGGCACCAACACGTACGATATGTGCCTCGCTGCCTCAGTGGCTAGTTCAACGGACGACCTTACAATTGATCAAACATTGCGGTGGCCCATCTTCCTCTACACTACAACACAGTCAGGGGCGTGAGCCTCGTTTAGGAGACCGGCTACATGATTGCTTCCGTCTCCCCTAACCCAAAAGACACCAATGTTTTGACCAATATCATCGTAAGACAATTCATTTGCGAACTCAATTTCCAGACTATGGTGAATACAAGCATGAGTCTGGGTATTTCACTCTAACACCTCAGCTATACCCGGTGGCGTCTCTAGCAAACACAGCTCAACGACGGTAAAAGTATCACCAGTTCATCCTCACCGATGTGCCTCGAGCTCACCTGCACAAAGGGGAGTCATCTGCCTAACTTGGTGAAGTGGTGAACAGCTAGGCGACTTGCCCATGGGGTCCTGTGACGGTGACCGCGTCTGGCCGACCTCCTCGCTATATAAGTCCCCTTTCCCGGCACTTTTGTGGACCTGACGTGCGCTATCATTCGTTCTTTTCTACATTCGCTCTGCTTCCGACAGCTTTTGCTTGCACAAACATCTGTTTGATTCCATTCGCTTCTCAGATCACTCGTTTGTCAAGCCGTTTGCTCAACAACAAGTCACTCCTAATCTCTTCAAAATGGTCTCTGGTACCTCCAGCTCCAAGATTCTTAACGAGATCGTCACCACCATGGCTAGCCTCAACGTCAACAACTCGCCCAATGGCTCTTACAACGGCTCTTGCAACGTCCCGTCCAGCAGCTTGTCTCAAAAGGTAAGACTACTGGCTTCCAGCTATTTCCTTTCTCCGTCATGGTAGCTGTCACTGCTACGACTTCCCCTTTCACATCTATCTTCTATTTGATTTCGATGCTGTTTCGCCCTTCACTGTCATGGCAGCTGCCACCTCACATCTGTCTTGCATCACATTCCAAAATCCCTCTTCCTCTTCAAGCCATATCTCAACCTCCTAGACCAGCAAAGCCTCGCCCATCGAAACGGTTCCAAGCGAATTATGGCTGGACATCACAAACCACCTTGACGCAAACGACCTCAAGAACCTCCGCCTCACATCCCGCGGCTCCAACAACGGCACCAAGAAAGCCTTCGCCAAACGCATCGGTGAAACCAAGAAGATCTACCCCACCCCAGACTCGATCAATTCTTGGCTGCGCATCAGGACGACGGATTGGGCTCCATATATCCTCCAAGTCACCGTTGTCGGAGAGACTCTTCGCGAGCACATCCGCGGCTACGATTGGGCTTGGCAGACGGTGCAGCACGCATCGCGGTATTTCTTCGACGCGAACGACGTGCGTTGCGTCCGCGAAGTCACCGCTTCTCATTCCGCTATGGTCGCCGAGTGCCAGAATCTCGTCACCTCGGGGCTATACCGCACCTGCTTGGTCCAGCTGCTGCGCAATCTGTCTGGCCTCCGCAAGATCACGGGCCAGATGATGCTGGAGTCTGGTGAGCATGTCCCCGGCTGGGATGGCACTGTTCGGGTGCGGGATATCACTGGATTGCGAGACTACGACATCAATGTGGTCTTTTATGATGACTGGCAGTACGACGAGCAGCACTTGATGGTGACGCTGTATGAAGACGAGCTGGGCTTTGATGCCCATGACGTGGCGAATCCCGGTCCTCAGGCGCGTTTCTATCAGGATTTTATGGCGGCTACTGAGGAGAAGAAGCAGACTAACGGAGAGGTGGAGGTCATCTTGGTCTGGAAGGACACCCACGTTGTTCTTCAATAGATAGAGGTGGTTAGCTCTTGGCATTTGCGAGCGACAGACAAATACAAGATTGGTAATTGTGAACACTAGACAGGTGAAATGAACAAGTACTATACAAACGCCTATCTTTTCCAAATCGTCCCGAGTGAGCAAGCGAACGCTACATAATATCTAAATGCTTTGATAGAAAGAGAAGATAGTCCATGCCAGTCACCCCCGACAAGTCGTGAGAAGAAGAAAACCATTCAGTCCAACGCCAGAGTCTACCGTCCCCGACTAGTGTTCCTCCCCATCACCGGACTACCCCCACCAAAGCTAGGACTCCGCCCTCCCAACCCGGGCGTCCTACCCACCTCCATCATTCTCACACCCTCCAATTTGACTCCCAACTGCCCCTCAAATATTCTGCCCACTACACCTTGAACAGCCCTTTGCAACCCACCCTCCAATTCCGTACCCAATAGGCCCAAAACAAGCGGCGCGAAAACGTCGACATGCTTTTCAAACTCGCCCTTTGGAAATTCCAGGTAGTTGGTAAGCACAGTGACTACAACAGGGCGCCAAGTCACAATATTGCGCTGCTGCGTCTCCTCGTCGAGATCGATGTAGGAAGCAATTATGTCCTCACAGAGGGGGATAAGGGCTGTTTCGGTATCGCGGCGGGAGGCGGCACGGTCGGTCGAAGTGTCGTGGTACATTCGGAAGAGGATAGAGACGTATACAGATGCTGAGCCCGACTCTTGCTTGAGAAGGTTAGGCGGCTGCTTCATAAAGCCTTCGCGGAAGAGGCGGGAGCGAAGGTCTCGATCAGCATTGAAGCGCTTAGCAAAATGGTAACTCTTTTTCAGTACGCCCATCAACCGGAGAAGATCGCCTGACGGAATCTTCTCATATACAGACTCGTTTGTAAAGAGCTCCTGCACGGTCTCGATCATGAGAAGTTGCAAAACGCATTTTGTGATGATTTGGTTGAAGAAGCGACGACGAGCGGCAGTCACGACAACGGGAGGTTGTTGTAGATTGGCGTCTTCAGGTCTGTAGTCCTCGAGCTCTTGGGTTTGCCGCTTGGGGAGGGGCGAGGGCATACGTTGGTGATCATGCGCAACGTTGCTTGATGATTCAGATGTGATGAGAGAGGGACGCCGGAGTTCCGAGAGACCATTGATACCGAGAGCATTGTCTGCTGGCATATCCTCCACCGGAGTCTGTAACACCAGCTCCTTCGGCGGTGAGGCCGTGGTTGGCGTCTTGCTGTCAGAAGAATCGACGAAGCCGTTAGGAGTCTGAGCTTGCGAGGATGAACCGGCTGTCGCAGCGGAGAACAGTGCTGTAGCTTCCGTTCGTTGGAACAGATCGACAAACGCCCGAACGATTTGGTTCCAGTGCTTGGGTGTGAACTTTTGGACATTCTGAAGGATGAGCTGTTGCAAGCAGTTGCTGCCGATTCTCGCAAGGGTATCGTTCTCCTGGCAAATACAGAGAGCGAGAAGATCGAGAAAGCGATCCAACATGTACTCTAATGACTCAAAGAAGTGAGTAAAGAGCTTGATCATGTTGCGTAGAGCTTGTATCATGGTCGTCGACAACCATACAGACGTCTCTTCGTGGTTGAGGACCTTGGACATCTCCGACTTCGACTTCAGCACCATGAAGATGGGGTAGAGCAGCTGGCGCCAGAGCATGTCCCAAAAATCGTGCGGGAAGTCGCGACCATAGGCAATCAATGTCTCGAACAAATAACTCAGAGCTCTTGATCGGACTTCGAGATCTTCACCCGTCATGAGAACATCATGGAACGCAAAGAGCACTGGGAACCAAAATTGCTCTTCTTGGGTCTGTCGGCTGGGCTGTTTCGGTATCGACGATCCCTTGTCGGAGTCTTTCACAAATCCGGCTCGTTCGGACAATGAACACTCCGGCGTCCGCAGCATCTTCGGCACGGATGACTTGAGGAGCTCAATGGCCTGGAGGGACTTCTTTTGGAATTTGTAGTTCTTCGAGAATTGGGTAAGACAGACGATCAGATCGGCGAATGCAGCTTGCGAGATGACGACTCCGAAACGCGTATTGTACACTTGGGTGACGTTTTCAAAAGCGAGGTTGACGATGCCCTCTATTGTGGTGTCAGCTGCTGTACCATTCTTAAGCTTCAAAAGACTCACCATATGGCTCCTGTGCAGCCACAGTGAAGACCCCAAACATGGTCTTCCAACCTGATCGAATATTCTCTCCGCGCGCCTGAATCATCTGAATGAGACAGCGGAGCACCATGTCCTTGACAGAGACATTTGTCGTGTTGCTCATAATGTGCTCAAAGGGCTTGAGGAAGTCCTTTTGAAACTTGAAACCCGGAAGCTCCTCAATTTCCATAAACTTCATCGAGAGTTGTCGTAGCGAGTTTAGAGCAAAGTAGACGACATTAGTGTTAGCGTGGCAGCCAACCTCGACGAAGTGGGCTCCCAGTATTTGCCAGATATTCGTCCACTCGAATCGCACACGCGTCATATTGTAACCGCTGATCTCGACCAGCTTCTGCAAGCTGTACGTGCGTGGTGACTCGCTCTGACCTGAAGACTGTATTTCTTGCCAGCTGACTTGCGTCAATGCCTTTACAAAGTCCACAATTGCCTCTCCGGACAAATTGGCAGTGTTGGTAAATATCCGGTCGACACCCCTCACGATATCAATCGATCGACTGATCTCGGCTACCTCGGACTCAAAATGGATGTTGCTGCTCTGGGAAGGTACGCGTCGTCGATTCTGAGGCACGTTGAGTGATTTGCGCCCTTGAGGGCCCTGAGATTGTGACTTCAGGACATCTGGTACCGAACGCTCATCAATACCCGCGGATATGAGCTGGAACCGGTCCAGCTGAGAGACACAGGTGAGTATTTCGCGCCATGACTCCCGCAAGAGATCACCTTCTGTATGCGCAATGTCAAGCAAGACCTTGAGAGCCTCCATATTCTTAGCCTTCATCTCGCTCAGGTTGTAGAGGTTGGTGAAGCGGGCAAGGAACGCAACAAAGGCTTGCCGTGAGCTCTCCACGTCGAACAAACATGAAATGCGAATGGCAAGTCTGATGCCCTCGATGCATAGTCTTACAATCTCAATGTTGTGGTCCTGCGCTTGAGCCGATAGTGCGGTGAGGAAGGCCATCCAGGTGACTTCAAACATTGGCCCGACATGCTTGGACGAGGTGGCAGGAATGAACTTTGACACCGGTATGTTCTTGGTTGTCTTCCTTTGGGTTCGCAACAGTTGCTTGTATAGTTGCTCAGTCTTGTTCGCCATGGCTTCAGAAGCCTGTACGAATGCTTCTCGTTGCCAGTCTCGCCCTCCACCAGTGAGCGCCTGTCCAACAGCAGCGAGACCCCCAGTAGGCTGAGCTTGTATCAAGCCCTTGTCCGCAGCCGCTTCTTGCTCACTGTTCAGCACAATTTCGGTTTGCTTGATCTCCTCGTATATGCCTCGGATGTACTCATCAGGTAAATCAGCGTTGTCGTTGATTCCACGGTTGTTTTTGATGAAGTCTTCCGGTGTCATACGCGCGCCTTTCATCTTCTTACTGTGTTGATCTACGTTCAGCATGACTACCGAGTAACAGAGAATATAGGCAGTATCGGCGTTGGCAAAAGCGTTCGGGTTGCCAGTAATGTAGCGCTCGGCGAACTTGAGCATGAATCTGTCAATCTTCTGGGCTTCACCGGGAAGTCGGAAGCTTTGCAAGAATCGCCGTAGAGCGTCCGTAAATCGCGTCTTGTTGAAGTCCATCAGATCAACGAAGGCGTGCATGATGGCGATATTCTCCGGGTTACCCTCGCCCAGGAATTCTCCCAGCGCTGCCTTATCCAGAGCCTCGTTGTCCAGAAGGAACCGGGCAATGTCTTCGGGAGAATCAGAAGCAATGAAACCGTCTTTGATCAAGGTCTTCAGTCCGCGCTTCGGCTTGTAGTTGAATTGGCGTACCGCGTTTGTCAGCGCCGTCTTTTTTTGCTTAGCCTTCTCCAGTTCACTGTAATCGTCTTCGGCCAGTGGTGTTACCGTTCCGGAGTCTGCGCCAACCATGGGAGATTCTGCCATCACGGCCCTGCCATCGGTCGATGCCCTCAGATTATCAGCAGAGCCCCTCAGATCGGCGTTCGAGTTTCTTGTAGTGCTGGCTAGAGATTGCTCGGACCAGTTCACAAGCGACCGCAATATTTCAACAAGAGCTTCCAGCGATTCTTGTTTCATAGCATACTCTGGAGGGAATGCGTGTTCAACTTGGTGAGTTGTGTTCATGGATGCAGTCGAGAGCGAGGGAGGCATGGCCCCTCGCGTCTGCCAATCTGCATGTCTTGCCTGCTTCTCGCGCTGCTCTTGGTATGCTTGCTGCTGCATTGGAGAGACGGAAGTGGGGGTGATGGAGATCTTAGACAGATGTTCAACAACACGCTGGTACATGTTGTCAAGCGCGGTACGGTCGCAGTCGTAGTTTAGGTACATCTCGACCAATGCGCGGGGGTCCGCCGCTAGCCTTCCGAACACGTTCAGAATGTACTGTTTCTGGAACACGGGAGCAGTTCGCTTGTCCAGAATGGCCAGATATATCTCCTTCATAAACACCTCTACTTCCTTCTTGAGCATCACTCGCAGATATTTGAGCATTTCCCAAAAGATTTCGCAAGCAACTTCGAAGACCTTGTTGACGGAGCTTGCGCCATTTCGGCTCAAGCTTAGACAGAGATACTGCTTGATCGCTTGTATGAAGGACGTAGGCTCATCACCGCTACCACTTCGAATGGTTGCAAATGGCGAGGTGAAGACGACGATGTTGTTATGCAGAATGGTGTGGATGATGTGCAGGGAGAGTAGCTTCGATCGCATCCCTTGTGATCTCACGTCTTGGGCATGGTCGACCGTCAGACCCTTGGTACTAAGCCGGCACATGGCTCTAAAGACGAGATATGCGTCCTTGACAAATATCTCATCCTCTTCCTCTTCTTCCGAGTTCTCGCTCTCCTGGGGATTCGGGGAAGCTCCAACGCCAGAGGCCTGTCTTGAGCCGGCCTTGCCTTTTATGCGCGTGACGAGTGTGGGCGCGTTATCGTGTATCCGGTCGTCGTTGAAGCTCATGTTGTGTTCGAAGCTCTGGAGGGTGATCTTGGGACCCGTGTGCTTGTCGACAGGCTTGTCACTAGGCTCCGGAGGCTCTGGGTCTTCCTGCTCTTCCTCGTGGTTATGTCCGTTCGTATCTGGAATGGTGCCTTGGACCTCTTCTGGATCATCTTCGCGTGACTCGTCTTTCTCGTTCAACGACATCCGAGATAGGTTTTCTCTGGCCTCCTTGATTGCAAGTCGAGCCTTGACCCGCTCAAAGACGGTGCCCACCATCTGCGTCAGTGCGCCCTGTGCCACCTGCTGGTTCGCGCTCGATTTTGACAGCAGGAAAATGTTGTACGTCAGCCGCACCGCCTTGAGCAAGCCAGCGCCGTGCACCACGATCTTGTCGTTCAAGATGGCGGCAAGCAACGACTTGACAATCTGGAGCTGGATATCCGGCGGCGTGGCCTCACCCTGAAAGCAGTCGCATATTGTGTCTATGGCTCTCTCGATCAGGGGTGTGACCTCATTGTCGCCCTGGGGCTCGGAGGGCACGGAGAAGTAGGAGTAGCTGATGAGCTTGCCGATGCAATCGAGGGCTGCTATGCAGACGGCGACGGTGGGTGCCTCGGAGGCTAGCTGCAGCGGTTCGAAGAGGACCTCGGGGTTGATGCGCGCTGGGTCGCCCTCCCTCTTGATGGCGGCCAAGGCCGTGTCCAGCGCTTCGTGGAGCTTCTTGTTCTTCTTGGCGTCTTTTGAGGTTGCAATCGTCTCCAGCGCGGTGATGACAAAGACCAGTGAGCTTCGGGTCGAGGGTCTGGCAGCGGTTGTGGCAGCGGTGGATTGGGAATCTGTTCTCGAGCGGTTGTCGCTGTGTGTACGAGGGTCGAAGAACTCGGATGTGCGTGGAGTGTCTGACGAGCCGTTCGGTAGGTTCAGTGTAGGTGTGGCTGGACCAGGCGTAGATGTGGGCACTTCCGACTGCTCCTGGGGTGCGCGCGGCGTCGTGGGAGCTTGCTCGTCCATGTCGCCAGATGCTGCCTCTGAGCCTGTGTCTGCGGTCCCGTCCTCCTCTTCCGCATGGACTGGCACATTCTGCAGCTCCGCGTCTGCCGAGGGCTCCGCTGCCTCTGGCGTCTCCTGCGGCCGCTCGGTGTCGGCCATGGTGGGTGGTGTCGTCGCGATGCCGGCGGGTTCGTGATTGATCGTGTCTTTCTTCAAGTGTCTGGCGGGGCCTCTGCGCTCAATTCATGGCGCGGGCAAGAGCTCGATACCGTGGCTGGTGCTACTGTGGAGCGCCGTGTCGTGCAACAGCGTCGGTGGAAGGGGAATGGGGAGATCCAAAAACAGAAAACCGAATCAGCTCGCGGCCGGGGATGTGACAAAGTGTCTTTCGGCGTAGTTGGCCTCCTTACTCGATCAATGTTTCCGGATCCCTGTCAGCATCCAGCTCAGATGCGAGCTAACGTTACCGGCTGTGGCTGACTGGCTGTGGCTGACTGTGGCTGACTGCCCGACCGTCGCAGTCATGCCCTGTGCCCTTCGGAGACGGAAGCGCCGCTTGGCATGGCTGATGGACGGGGATCCGACAGCTAAACCAACCCGACTTTTCTGTTGAGAGCAACATTCATCGCAGTAATCCTCCCATCGTCCCTCCGAACGAGCGCGCGCTCTCCTCCCCCACGCCATCTCTCCGTCCGTCGCATCCGTCTTCCGGTTGTGTCTGCTCCCTCCCTAGACGCCCGCGCGTAAAATTTCAGCAGCCGCACCGGCATCCCCGTCACAATGCCAGCTACCACGATGCTTCTATCGCGGTTCGGGAGCCAATTGACCTCGCGGAGCTCAATTACTCTCAAGGGCTCTCTGGCTACCTCGAGCAGACGGACACCCGCCCTTGCTGCCCTCGCCAGATACTATGCCTCCAAATGTGAGCAACCTTCCCCCCCGTAAGCACCGAATGGCGCAAACAGAACTATGCTAATCCGGCCCCTACAGCCTTCCCACCGCACACGGTCGTCAGCATGCCCGCGCTGTCCCCGACCATGACCTCCGGCAACATCGGCACATGGCAGAAGAAGGCCGGAGACGCAATAGCCCCGGGCGATGTGCTCGTCGAGATCGAGACCGACAAGGCCCAGATGGACTTTGAGTTTCAGGAGGACGGTGTCATCGCCAAGCTCTTGAAGGAGTCTGGCGAGAAGGATGTTGCAGTCGGCAGCGTAAGCCTTTCCCTTCCTTTAAGAGTAGATTCTTCAGGTCAACACGAGGCCTAGAGGATTGCAATTTGGGCGTCATTAGACTTGAATCGAATCGCTAGCTAACTTCTCGCAGCCCATCGCTATCTTGATTGAGGAAGGCGGGGATGCCTCTCCTTTCGAGTCCTTCACTATCGAAGATGCCGGTGGTGACAAGAAGTCCGACAAGCCGTCCAAGGAGGGCGACGTTTCCGAGGCCAGCGAGCCACCGAACTCGGGATCCAAGACAGCGCCCCAGGCGAAGGAGGACTCAGCGCCTTTGGCCATCGAATCCGATTCGAGCGGCAAGCGCATGGAGACTTCCCTCGACCGCCAGTCCGCCATCTCTCCGTCCGTCAAGCAGCTTGCGCTGGAGAAGGGTGTCCCGCTCTCGTCCATCAAGGGCTCAGGTCCCGGAGGAAAGATCACCAAGGAGGACATTGAGAAGTACAAGCCGGCTGGTGGTGCTCCCTCCGCAGGTGCTACAGGTGGTGCGCCGGCCTACGAGGACACACCGGCTACCAGCATGCGCAAGGTCATCGCGTCTCGCTTGACCCAGAGCATGCAGCAGAACCCCCACTACTTCGTCGCCTCTAGCATCTCCGTCTCCAAGCTCCTCAAGCTCCGCGAGGCCCTCAACGCCTCGTCCGAGGGGAAATTCAAGCTCTCGGTCAACGACTTCCTCGTCAAGGCCATCTCCGTCGCCGCCCGCAAGGTCCCCGCTGCCAACTCATCCTGGCGTGAGGAGAACGGCGAGGTCATCATCCGCCAGCACAACGTTGTCGATGTCTCCGTTGCTGTCGCTACCCCCATCGGTCTCATGACCCCCATCGTTAAGAACGTCGCCGGTCTTGGTCTCCAAGCTGTTTCGTCAACAATCAAGGATCTTGGCAAGCGCGCGCGGGACGGAAAGCTTAAGCCCGAAGAGTACCAGGGTGGAACCATCACCATCTCCAACATGGGCATGAACTCCGCCGTCGAACGCTTCACCGCCGTCATCAACCCTCCACAGGCCACCATCGTCGCCATCGGTACTACACAAAAGGTCGCGGTGCCCGGCGAGCTTACCGAGGACGGTACACCGAGCGTGGAGTGGGATGACCAGATCGTCATCACCTCCAGCTTCGACCACAAGGTCGTGGATGGCGCGGTGGGCGGCGAGTTCATGAAGGAGTTGAAGAAGGTCATCGAGAACCCTCTGGAGCTACTACTATAGTGTGTCTTGTAATTTTCATGTGGGTAGGGAAGATATCTTGCGGATGCATGTGGGTCGTGTAAGCTTTTGGCAGCGGACGAGCGGGTAGTTTTCTGGGAAGGTGCTGATATCTTGTACAATGAATGCCAGTCTTCTCTGTTCTTGCATCTCTGCAGTTCTCTTTGTAACTTTATAACCAATAGCTGCCGAAGCCTATCTACACACCATCCTATGTGTCTAGCCATCAGGCCCTACACATCCTGCCATCCTGCGTATACAGCCCATCCCTCCCTCCCCCACTTCCCCTAACAACCCACTCGTCGCTCCCCACGCCACTGATCGCCCAAAACACGCCCTCGGGATCCCACTCCCTCTTCACATCCACCAACCTCTCATAATTACTCCCATAGAACGCATCCTTCCAATCCGGCTCCTGCATATCCCCCTCATTCATATACGCGCCAGATCCAGGCGTGATATCGCGCCACGTCTGCATCCACTCCTGCAATCTATCATGGCGTCTCGCCAGATCCTCCATCCCGTTATCGTCGCCGGCGATGGTGTTGATGCCGTCCCAGTATGCACCGACTTCATAGCCTTGCATGTGGAGCACGGTGGTGCGGAAGGCAGGGTGCACGGCGTTGTCTGGGTTTCCTGAGACGGCGCGGGTGGGCGCGTAGTTCTGGCCGTGGATGTCGTAGCCGGCTGTTTCTACGAAGCGCCGCATGGCGAGGTGCGAGGTTTGCAGCGTGGATGGGGTGGAGAAGGAGCTTCTGGGCCAGAGACGCGAGGCTATCAGGGTGTGGCCTACTTGCTCGCCTTGTGCGCGGCGAGTGCGTCGGAGGGAGGGTGGACGCTCTTCGTCGAGTTCCGGGGCGGACAGGGTTTGGATTTGTGGGACTGCTACTGGGATCCCGATATCGTTTAGCTGCTCTAGCAGTGGGCGTATGAAAGTGCGGTACTCTGCTGCTGTTCGACCGGGGAGCGAGATCGAGACCGTGAAGGAAACACCTTGGACATCTGGGTTCGTTGGATTCGCACCGTGACGGACGAAGTTGTAACCTAGACCGCCAGCATCGCAAATCGCGAGGGTGTAGTTCCAGTACGCTTTCATACCCTCCCAGAAGGTTTCCGTGGGGAGACCGGTGGTGGGTTGGTTGCGGGAAGGGATCGTCGAGAAGGAGATGCTGCCTGAGGCGACGGATGTTTGGGGGAAGGCCTTTTCGATCAGGGAGGTTATTACGCCGAAGGTGCCTGTGGAGGGTGTTAACATCTACTACTGTTTCATCAACTTGCATGGAGGAAGGATCAGGTATTGTAGAAGAGCTTTCGGTCTTACCACCACCACCACCCCTAAAAGCCCAGAACAGATCCGCATTTCTCTCCGCATTAGCAGTAACCACCCTCCCATCCGCCGTCACAGCGTTGATCTCCAACACGTGATCGGCCGCCAATCCCCAATAACTGGTATAAGCCGAATGGCCAGCTCCTTGGACGAAGCCCCCAGCAAGACCAACAGTCGCTCCCCCGGCTGTGATGATAGTCGCATTGTTTCTCGTCATGAGATTTCGGGCTTCGCCAGATTGCATACCGCCGCCTAAGGCTACTGCTCGGCCTGTGTAGGTAAGAAAAGAGAAGTCGGCGTGGTAGGTTAGACCTTTGAGGTTATGGACCCAGATGGAGAGGGCGTGGCCGCCTATGGATTTGCCATTGAAGTCGTGGCCACCGCCCCTAGTGGAGGTTAGATGAGTTTTTACTTTTCAGGCTGAGAAAAAGGCCATCTGCTTACTTGATCACTAGCCGTATGTTGTTGTTTCGTGCAAAGTTTACGGCCATTTGGACATGTCGCACAGTTAACGCGTCAACCACGTAAACAGGATATCCTCCTTGAGTACACGTTGAGTTCGGCTGGCTAGTCGGTACACAAGTATTCCCCGAAGCCCATTGTGACAAGATACTCGTCGGATCACTTGAACTACTCTTCATCAGCATCTTTCCTCCGCTTTCGCTATCATTTTGGCTCGACACAAACTTACTGCATAGCAATGCTGCTCCACGATCTCTTCAGCTGCTCACATCTCGCCGCATCATACAACGGTCCCTCATAACACGGCGCAGCAAGCGGAGCCGGCTTGAGCAACACGCCTCCTAGTGTTTCATTGAACTGCGCCCAAGCCGCGTCGCTCGGCCAGTCATCGTCGCCCGGAATCGTTCTACATTCTTCCCTAGGAGCAGGATTGTCGGGACCACCAAAGCGAATAGCTGGATAGTCCAAAGTTTCTGCTTCGGTCAATTGGGTATCCTCGAAGGCGAAGTTGAACGCAAGCGCCGTAGCTGCAAGCAACGAGCAGAGAAAGGAATATAGCATCATGTCAGAGACAGACAAGCCAATACACAATTGACAACAGCTAAGAAAGGGAGGAATCTCACCACATAAATACCTCCAATTCCTTCCGAAATGCTTACATGCTCACTCAGAAGTCGACGCAGCATACTGCGTACGATACCAAAGTATCACGCAGATGCGGTCGGGTCAATCTAATTGTTCGTGTGGTCTCGTGTCCGTATGCAGCCGGGGTGGTAAAATACCCTGGTCACTGCAGAAGGTACCGACCCACCTCCAAGTCCGTGGCCGAACGGGCGAAAGATTGCAGATCACTTCCCACCCAGGAGGCCAAGTCTGCAAAGAAACGCCAACTTGGGTGCACGTGGGTGTAGTGAGAGTGTAGAATACGAGATGCAGGTAGGAAAGAAACGGGTAGAGGGTCGGTGGTGTAGTTCGGCGGCTTGGGGGCTGCGTACTCCTTTGAGAAGGTGCTACTCTCACTAGGACTGCTTTTTTCAAATACCGGTCGAGCGAGCAAGTGCCGGAGTGATTGCATCCATAGAAGATATTACAGACACGTGCTCTGACATACCTTCAGATGTTGTACTTGCGTGGGTGTTTACCGCAAGAAGAAGTGCATCCGGTGCTGCAGCTTGGGTACAAGCCCCACAGCGGCGGTTCGAAGAGGCCACCAATACAAACACTATCTTTCTTTGCATATTTTTCAAGTCGGTCAGAATCATGTGCGAAAGAGATTGCGGACAAGTGCACAGGTTTTATCTGGAAAAGCGTGTCCAGACTGGTGTGATAGTCCTGTATTTTCGTTGCAGTCCGGTCAAAGACACCCGCGCCTCGCCCATGGACTTGTCCTTAGCAAAGCGAATCCCAACTCTTTCTCTTTCTCTTTCCCATCCCCACCTTCACCTCCATCAGGCCAGTCGACCTCCACCTCAAAAAGGCCCAGCTCACTTCCCTTCTTCTTCGCAATATCTATCAATGGTTGAAACACCCATTGCTCGTGGCTCCTCACTACTTCTGGCAACCCTTGGGACGCTATCTCCGCAAAGGCAGAATGACACAGCTGTATCTTGAGAATGTGAAGACCCTGCATCCGAGAGATAATGTAGCAAGCTGTATACCAGGCGCTAGGATGACGCGATATGAAGTGTAATCCGGGCTTAGAGTTACGCATGTTGGATCGTGATTGATGATTACTTGGCACTGGAATAGCTGGAGCAGCTGGAACATGCGAGAGGCGGCGTTGGTAGGAACGCGGAAAGTGCTTGATGGAGCTGGTGAAGTAAGTGTCCGTGGTGATGTGCTTGGCGTTGAGATGGAGCGAGCGGATAGAATCGAAGTGTCGACGCGGCATACTGACACCAGCCAAAATGAGGCTATCGAGGTCAAAGAGTTGGAAAGAGCAATGTTCAAGGATGAAAACGAATGCGTCCGCATAGCTGCGCAAACGTTAGCAACTCCATCTCTATCCTGACCATATCACACGCTGAACATGAAGGATAATCTGGAGTCTCACAAAGCTTTCGAGGCATACATAACCCCTTTGAGTTGCCATAGTCCGGATCTAGAGTCCTGATCTTTCTTCCTCTGGCCCGGCAACGGGGATCTTCCTAAGGGACCAGGAACCCTACGAGGGCGACATTCCCGATGAGAGTTGTGGTAAGTAATTTGTCGACTTCCAATGGGACTGTGTATACAAGTGCATAGACAGTCTTTCTCGATTGGCCAGTCGGAGACGCAGGGGTAGGCTACCAAGCCGATTTTGCTAGTCCTGGAACCTTTCTGGATGGTCTTCGAGAGGTGTATCGTGTGAAAGGGGAAGACGAGCGCGTAAATCATCATGCGGATCTCCAGCGGAAGACCGAATAATCCTTCGTGATTTTGTGGAGAAAGTTCCGTATTAGTTGGGAGGCCATCGCTATTGTTTTGGCGTTCTCTGCGTGTAGACTGCGCGGCGGGTTTAGGCCAGTGCTGGTAGTACTCCTCATGTCCGAGGATCCTGATGCGGGCGCTTCTGATGATAACGCTCGTGATCCAAAAAGGTAAGGTCACAAGCGACTTCGTACACTGTAGCAGGGTTTGTGGCGGTGGTTGACGTATTCTCGTCATCCTCGCATGGAAATGTAGTGACCAGGATGCTGTTCTGAGCGAGCAAGAATAGCTGGGGTGTCAACTCAGTATGCAAGACTGCGGGGAACGCGTTGGCGGTTCTTTTAGCCTGGCGATGGAAGCAATTCGATTCAAGATGAGTACTAAGAGGTCTGAAATCTGTGAAGAATACATGCATGGTTATGATAAAGCGTGCGGGGTGCGTCGCATTTACAGGTCGACACAACCGCGCCACCTTACAGCCTAATCTAACAATAGTAATCTGCTAGCCGCTTTTCGTCTCACTCTCTTCCCTACCTCCCCTCTCGCCACCTTCACAAGTGTTCTCTCTCGCCATCAGATTTCTGACTCAACTTCCTCTCCTCCCCTCTCTGCTCCACTGCGAACTCATGGGTAGTCGTCACATCCACGCCGTGTCTGGGGTATACCGCGGTCCCTAAGATGGAGCCCTATGGATGGGCTCGAGATTCGCGCAAACCGGCCTCTTCATAATCTCCATCGTCCAAAACCCAACCTCTGGGCTTCTCTAGTCTCGCCTCCCACGTAATAGCACTTCGATCGCCAAACTTCCGCAAAAGTCAGCATATACTCGCAGACAGCTACCAGCAGTACTGCACCTACCTCAAATTTCCCATTTCAAAAACCTTACCAACCCACCGCCGCTCCTCACCCAAATCTAGCCTTCTTTCCCAATCCAAGCCCCAGTCCCAACCCCTCACCATCACTATCACCACTGCCCCACCTCCGATGAACAACAGGCGGGCTCCTCCTTCCCTGCCTACTCCCCTGTCGTCTGCCCTGCTGCACCCTGACTTTCGAGTCCATCAGCGGCCTACTCTCCATATCTACTTCATCCGGCGATTGGATCTTGATCGACGGGATGGAGCTCGAGCTCGAACTCGAGGAGTGTCTGGAGTGCATCTGCGGGCGGAACTGGCGGAAGTTCTGGCGCGGGGAGTTTGAAGGGGAGGCGGATAGGGAGGGCGAAGAGGATGCGGAGGAGAGGGTTGGTGAGGAGGTGTAGTGTTGCGGCGGCGTGGAGGGTGGTGTGGGAGATTCGCTGTTCATCCATTGCCAGAGGGAGTGGGCGATTTGGAGAGAGAGTGCTGAAGTCATTGTTGCTGATTTATTTGATTGGGAAGGTAGGTCGAGAATGTAAACTGTCAATCGCGAATATAATAGCACGATCCAGCGTGTAGAAAGTAAGATCCAGCTCTGCTTAATCTTCTGATCAGAAAACCCCAGCCCACCAATTCCCCCATTCCCTACTTATACCAGCCCATCTCTCGGACGCCGAGCCGTGCTTCTGCCCTACGCTTACTCGCACGCCCAACCCGGCGAAAGCACAAGCACGCCCGTGTCCCACGTCACGGAGAAAACCGCCAGGTCCTTTTCTCAGCCCTGCTCAGCGCTCGAATCCGGCGTAAGCGAGGGTGCCAAACCCGAGTGTCTGGGGACGAGAGGCGATGCAAGCGTCGATGTTGGGGATGCTGCTCGTCACACCCCTGTTACCGATCGCGGCAACACCCAATCAGGGCGTCTGGTGCGTGGCGCCTCGGCCCCATCTTCAAACAGAAACAGCCCGAGCGGCTGTGTCTTACTCCGACCGTGCGAGTAAGCCGACCGTGCTGCGATTGACTTGACTGCTTCGCCGAGTAGTATGTGCTTCCCATCGTCATGCTGGAGTACGGATCGTGTAAATGCAAAATGGCTAATTTCCCATGAACTCCGTTTTCAAGATCTGGGCCTCACGCTTCTTCACGACTTTCGCGCGCTCCAATCAGTCTTGTACCGCTCGTGTCGAATCTGCTTCGCACTTCTTCCACCTCGAAGACATGACTCAGGAAGTAGGGTTGTTACCGTTTGTACTGCAGTCGAATCGTGTCGCAGAAGCTGACCTCGACCATGCACAAGACTTTGGGCCATGAAAGAGGTGAAGTAGAAGTATCAAGTTGAGCTGGATACGTAAGCTCGAACGCTCGCCTCTTCTCAACGGAAGCACGAGTCTCCAGGACCCAAATCTGTCGAAGACCAACTTGGTGCCATCTACCTTACATTCCACCGGTAAAGAACCGATGCGGCAGGCAAAGTACATTCAGGTCGTCAAATCTCGCTAGCGAGGTCTTCCACACGCCATGAAGGCCTACCTAAGCAACCACCATCCAGTCCCTCGATGCCCCACTTCTCACCAATCTCCGTTACCCAACATTCTCCGCCTCCTTACTCCTCCCCTTATTCTTCTCCCTCTCCTCCTTCTCGGCATCGAAGAACACGCTCTCTCTGTGCGTAGCACCAGGCTCGACATTCGGCGGCGCCGTCCTCGCGCTGTTCATAGGCGCACTATACGACAAGCCATCTTGGTCCCTCTTGAACTCTTCTGCTCGCTTGATGTCGCCTGGCGAAGGTTCGGCCAGCACAGGAGCCATTGACGTCGTCGAAGGACCCAGTGGTGATTTGGGACCTCCCCAGCCCTTCTTCTTTTCGCTGGCCCAGGCGCCCCAAGAGGAGAGGTAGGCTCCCGCTTTGTTGGATGCGGCTTGGATGTTTGCTTGAGCGTGGGTTAGGTCGGGCGCTTGAGGTTTCCCTGCTGTTGTTAGTCTCTGGGATGTTTAAAAGAAAGGGTAGAACTCACATCTAGCTCCACCTGGTCCGCCGTGTCTATCGCCAATCGGACTGTTTGGCTCACTCTCCCTCGCCAACTTCTGCTCCTCTGCTCTTCTCCTCTGCGCCTCGCGCATAGCCTCCATCTCGGCCCAGATGTTGTTGAATGCACTGCTCACTTTCTTCTGTCCTACGGCAAGTTGCTTTCCGATGACCTCCCTGCTCTTTTCCAGTCTCTCATCGAGGTGCATTTCCGCTACCTGCCTAAGCGCCACGCGAGAGTCAGCACACAGACGCCTACGACGACTGCCTGGAAGGTGGAGTCGGAGAACAGACTGCCAGACTTAGTTGAGCCTGGGCAGACCTGCTAGGAAGTATGGGCAACTTACTGCGCTAGACGCCGTTGGACGTCTTCGATGGACAGCCCACCGGAACAGGGATGCTTGGGGTCGACGATGTCGAAGAGGTGCGAGTCGGTGAACTTGTTCCATATCCTGTAGTTTTCGGTTTCCATCCAGGCATGGATGTAGTCGTTTGAAAACTCGCCTGCGGGATCACCTTCGTGGTCCATTATGATCGTATCTTTGTTCTTGTTCTTCTCTTGATACTGCTTGTACTTTACTGCGCTGAGCATGGCGAGTAGGTACTCTTCAAACTGCATACGGATAAACTCCTCACTCCCCGCATATCCGTGATCTTTGGGTCGGCTGGGGTTCGACTCGTCCCAGGTATCGGTCACAGTCTGCGTCAAGAAGTCGATCCACCGTCGATCGGGCGTTGAGAGCACCAGAGCCTGGCGAACGGAACTTGAAGTGATGCTCAAAGTATGCTCGTCTAGGTTGATCAAAATGTCACTATATCGATCTCTCTGCTGAAGCAGGAGTGAGTTGGTCGAGCCAACGATGTACGACTTGGTGTCCTGGTCAGCAAGCATATCGAGCTGCTGAAGCGGCGTGTATGGTCCAAATAACGAGCCTCGGCCGAAGAGTTGCAATGGAAGACCCATGTAGGTGAGTACTATCTCGACATTAGCGATGTTTACAGAATTGAAATCATGCTACCCACAAGAAGAGCGTTCCGAAGTCTTTAACGAAGTAGGCATGACGAGCTTCTCCTCAAACGAGTTGAACTTGGGATCAGCAGAATCTTGAAGATGGCGAATAAGGCCGGGTATCAGAGAAATAAGGGCAAACTGCATCATGCAAAGCCGCTCGCAATTCGAGCCGAAGAAGAGCATCTGGTCCAGTCAGCGTATGCCCACGCCATCGACAAAGGTCCGTACTTTGGGCTGAAGTAAAGCGCACTTGAACAGAACCAGAGTCTGCCACTTGAACTCGTGAATCAGCTCTCGGAGTGATATGCCTGCTCCTGTCAGCCATGACCCAAGCCAATGCTCAACCGTACTCACCAAAATAGTGATCCATCTCCACCTCCTGATTCCTCAACAGCGTGACCAAACTCTCCTGAAACCTCTGCATGATCTCAATGTCGGTAAAGTCCTTCTGTGCGAACCACGCCGCAGTCACAACCCCCAATTGCGCCTTGATAGCCCCAAAGTACTGTGGACAGTCGCTGATGACCACCACGGCCTTCTGCACCGTACTCCGTGTGACCTCGGCGGGGCGGTCGATCAGTTCATTCGATCCAAGTTGTCTCGTGCATGAAACACCAAATAGGGACGTCGCGGGGTGGGTATCGGAGGCGGCCGTGGAGGCGGAGCGGCGCAGCGTGAAGTAGGAGTAGTCTTCTGTGGAGCTGTGCAGCAATGAGCCAGTGCCGGGAAAGAGGAAGCAGGAGGCATTGTACGTACGCATGCGCGCCGTCGCTCAGCGCCATGAACGGTAGATTCCCCCAATCATTCTCAATCGCAGGATCGGTGCCCTCTTCTACCCCCAGCCATGTTTCGATCTCGGGTCCGCTATACACGATGTTAGCAGCCTGCGACTTCTCCTTTGCCCCCGTATCTCCCATACCTCTCCTGGTCCCTTCCACCTGGCACTTACCGCGCATGATGGAAGTCCACGATACACACAATGGGTGTGAACCCCGCCATTTTCGTTCCTGTCTTCACTTCTTGGGCGTGTTTCTGTGTACTATCGTGATGTCGGAGTCGCGAACGGAGGGATGGCCATGGAGCGCGCGTGAAGTCGGGTTAGACGGAGGTGAGAGCAGATGCGGAAGGTCAGCTTGCTTGGTGCTGATCTTGAGTCGTGAATGTTGCGCACGGAGGGCAGCCCTCGGCGCCGCTTAGACGATGCGCCACAGGGATGAGGGCTTTAGCGGCATGTGATCCGGGCGGGGGGTGTGGCACCGTCTTGAGTCTATTTTACGAGCATCCTGACTAGCAACGGAGAATTCTGCGGTCATCTTCTGGGTTGTGCTGTCCAACGGGGAATGACTTCATCCATGCGCAATCCGCACTAACTCTGGCTCGCAACATGGCTACTATTCAACTTGAAAGGTCATCACGCGGACTTGTGCTTTTGCTCGTACATAGTCTATGCCTCATAACTAGAACGAAACAAAAGCTCAGTAGGGGCAATGCAGTTCGAGAACAGGCCATATGATATTTCCTTCCATTGTGTGTCAGTCGCCCTGGCATTACCGCCATCGCCGTCTCCCACATCCCCGCTACGCCATGCCACAGTCGTGTCTACCGCCTGAACGTAATCCAACACGGCACAAAATCGTCCCTCGCTACCTTCTATCCACGTCCATAAGTACGGAACGGAGAACAATCGAAAGAAAAGCGTCCAGGCGAGACCGAAGAAAATGGTACTGAATGAATCCCACGCACAACCTCCATAGCTTCCATGATCAGTCGTTTTGAAATGCAATCAACTGCTGGTCTCCTCGCCGCCCTGTTGTGCGGCATCAACGTTGTGGTAGTCGAGGATCTCGGAGTACCTGCAAAGTCATTAGTCGGCGACACCTAGGGTCCGCTCTGCTGTACGTACATCATGATCTTCCAGGTGTCTACTGGTAGGTCTGCGTCGTTGAAAGACCAGTCGAACTTCTCTTCCGCAATCGGTTCGTCAGAGGGATCGTGGTACGGGGCTAGGTATGGGTGGGCGAGGGCCTCCTCGGCTCGGACTCGCTTCCTTGGGTCGAACACAAGCATGTTCTCTAGGAGATCGATGGCTACAAACAGTCAGAAATCTAGTTGCAAGCGACCATAGTGTCCAAACGTACCAGCTGGCTCGGCATTCTTGAACTTGGTTGACAAAGGTTGTCGCTCACGCTTGGGCAGCGACTGCACGAATCGTAATGTCTGCAACGGTAAGCATCTGGTGTTTCCTAGGGGTTTGTGAATCCTTACGTTTTCGCTGCAGATGCCTTGAATAACGTCATCTGGTGGAGTGCCCAAGAGCTCTGTGATGATGGAGAACTGGTTCACGTGGTCCTTGCCGGGGAACAGCGGCTTGCCCTCCAACATCTCTGCAAAAATGCAGCCTGCGCTCCAGACGTCGACCTCGACGTCGTACTTTTGCCACGTGAGCATAATCTCCGGCGCTCGGTAGTACCGTGTCGAGACATAGCCCGTCATCTGGGGGTCTTGTATACGCGCAAGTCCGAAATCGCAGATCTTGAGATCACAGTTCTCGTTGACAAGAATGTTGCTAGGCTTCAGGTCGCGGTGAACAACTCCGGCGGAGTGGACGTATTTCAATCCGCGCTTGACAAATCAGTGGAAACCTGCCACGGTGGTTTTGCAACGTACCAGAATCTGGTACAGGAAGTACTGGATAAACTGCTTCTCGAGGGGTCGCGAGGTGAGCAGACGGTGGAGATCAGTGCCCAAGAGCTCGGTGACGAAGTAGCTAAAGAGTCAGTATGAGGTGGCGGTGGAGGGAGGGGTAGACGCATACATGTCTTCCAGCGGCGAGATGAAGATGTCGCTCAAGCTAATGATCTGCCACCCGTCAGAATCGCCATGCCATAGTCGGAGGTGTCAAGTGCCCACATTCTCGTGCCTCAAGTGCTTCAGCAGCTTCAGTTCTCGGTACGTGCGCTTCGAGAGGACGGGGGTGCTGAAGGGCTTCATGATCTTCTTTATGGCCACGGCCTGGCTGGTGAGCTGGTCCTTGGCCGAGCTGCGGTCCGGTCAGTGTGGCGTCTTCGGCATTGGATGGAAAGACTGTACCATACGAGGCCGAACGCACCCATGCCCACGGGCTGCAGGTCGGTGTATCTGCATGAACGTCAGTTCCGCGCGAAGCGCATGGCGGGGTATATGCCTGACCTGCTCGTTATCTCGAAAGTCGTGCCAAAAATCTGCGCGCGAACGAATTCTGCCATCTTGATGGATTGCGCGGGTGGGGCCGGGGGGAGTGTACGAGGTATTTGAGAAGTGGTGTTGTCGTGAGTTGTAATGGGTCCCGGGACAAATAGCCAGGTTGCCAAGCCACTACAGCGCTGTGGTGTTCGGAGTGGCGGAGGCGGGCAACACAGTTAGGAGTCGAAGAGACAGTCTATAGGTGCGCAGACGGTGGAGCAGGTGGTGGTTGTTGCGAGGACGAGCGCGGGATGCGGTGGGGTCGGCAAAATGGGATCAGATCGGGCGATAGCACCGCCGCGGAGTAGCGCTATAGGGATTCGCTTGAATTGCGACAACAAAGGCTTGTAGCAAGAAGCTGCAACGAGCAGAATTCTCAGCGCGGATCAACAGAAGGGCCGGAGTGCAAGGAGCGGCGGGTTGACGTCGACGATCTTTCCTGGAAAAGGTGGGAGAAGTATTTGACGATGCCAAAGGGTAGACAGGAGGGGCACCGAGGGGCACTGAAGATGGAGCGTCGAGCCTGGAGTTGGCCGACGGCGCGCGAAACCTGCACATTCACCGGCTGCCTACGTCATAATGGCAATTCTATCTTCTCCATCTCGCAAAGGCGGTCTGGAGCGCTGCTCGCCGTGCTAGTTGGCCCAGGCCAGCAAAACTTACTTACAAGTCTCCAGGGATCCTTCGCTGCCAACATGTACTTGGAACGATCATCAGCGACTGTGCCTGCTTCTCCCACGTACAAGCGGTCCTTGTGCGCTCCGGCCCTGTCGCAAATGGCCAAGGCTCGTGCGTCCACCGGGCACCGGGGGGTTGCAGTACTTCGTTGCCGAATTATACTACCTTTTCAACGTCGTCTGCAAGGCTCATATAGAGGGGTTTCAGGACGTATCATCTAGTACTGGGCCTCCTGTTGTCTCGGTTTTCCGACGCACATCTTGCACGCTTCAGTCGTCGGCAACGAATTTCGGCAAGGCCGTGCGTCGGGCCAGCTGTTACCATGGCATGTTCATTGCCTCGACACTATGCATACATCTACAGGTGTAGGCAAGTTCTTACTGCACTCGGTCCTCTGGCAGGGAAGACACGGGCGCATCAAAGGTACCGCCTGGTTGCGTGGACATGCACCTCTGCGCCTCGTCTTGGACCGTCTGCCTCCGCACTGCTGCTAGCAGCTTCTCGTATTCCGACTCTCAAGACAGTCAGCGTCGCTGCCGACTCTGCCCCCGAAACGACCCTCGGTCACAACTGGCTGCAAACACACCAGACATGTGGCGCTGGGCGGGTTGCAGAAGCTGCGGGGCCGGTAATGCCATTGCCTGGCGGCCCCTTCAGGGTTAGGCCGTGGGACTAGGGAGGGATGGATCGCGGCCACGAGGGCTGACTCGGCGGCTTCGCGCGTGGAAACGCTCCTGCACAACACAGATTGATCGCCTTGATGTACCGGTACGAGGTGACGGGCCACAGCCAGCTGACAGTTCCTGGGGGCGCTTCTGTATCTGAGTGTGCCGGGCCAAGGGATGACTGATGGCACTTCCCGAAGGGGCAACACAGTGCACTTTGGGGGCAGACGGCGACAGCCTTTGACGAGTGCAGCGAGTGCAGCGACGGCCGCGAGCTGCGCGCTGGCCTCCGGTAGGTCGAGTTTCGCTGGCTGCATTGTTGCGGGAAATGCGCATTGGGCCGTCGTCGCACGAAGAGGAGTGTCGCTGGGGCTGGGCAGGGGGGTTTAGACTCTGCATATAGAATCGATACCGGTAGGCCTGACCAGAATCCGCCTCGCGGGGACCTTCGCCGGCGGCCGTGAGCGCTGGCTTGGGACGGACGGGAGACGGTGAATTGCCATTTTGCCACGGGACATGTGGGGATGTCGGGGAAAAGCAAGCAGCAAGCAAGCAGCAAGCATCGTCGGTCGTGGTCGTCTGCCAGACACGCAGCTCGGCGCGGCACCGAGGGGGATGCATCGCAGCAGCAGCAGCAGGCTCAGCAACTGGCGAGCCCTGTGCACGCGTTTGATGCTCTGCTGCTGGCCGCTGGCTGCTGCAAGCGGCTTGTTCTCACTGCTCAGACAGCGCCCACAGCCCAAGTGCCAGCAGTGGCTTAGACTAGCACCGCACCTGCCCCCAGATGCCTATCGCAGGGCTCGTCGACGCCATCACTCACACCTGCATCGCAACCCCATAGACTGCTCGCCGTCGCAGCATCGTCCCCCTCCGCGTCCAGCTCCGCCGTGCCCTCCGCCATCGCGGCCCGTTGCCCTCTCCGTCTGGGGGTTCCGACACTGTGTAGACTCTGATCTGCCGCGCAGCCGGTCCTGTCCACAGGCACCCGCACAGACCCCCCGTGCCCCGTGCTTCACCCCCGAACCGACCACCACGACAGCGGCCCGCTTGAGCCATCTCCCATCGCCAACTCCACCATCAACACCTCCGCCTCTATCGCGTCATCGCCCGGCGGTCTCCACCATCCCGTCGCTCGAGCAGCACGCTGCTTCCGCTCCTCGCACCTCGGATCGCCCACGTCCCCCCCTCACCACGCTGCGCCGTCACGCGGCTGCTACGAGCTGCCACCGCCAGGCACCATGGGCATCTGCATGAGCACGAACAACGACGATGTCGAGCAGAAGAAGCGCAGCCAGGCAATTGACCGCAAGCTCGAGGAGGATTCGCGCCGGTTACGGCGAGAATGCAAGATCCTCCTGCTGGGTAAGCAGCTGAGCGCCGCCGCCCTGTTCACGCCAGCTAACACGCGCACTCAGGTTCCGGCGAGAGCGGCAAGTCGACTATCGTCAAGCAGATGAAGATCATCCACCAGAATGGCTACACCCAAGAGGAGCTCGCCATGTACCGCCTGACGATATACAAGAACGTCATCGACTGCGCAAAGGCCCTGATCGGCGCCATGCACCAGTTCGACGTCGAGCCCGAAGAGCCGGGCAACGCCGAGTACTGCCAGTATCTGCTCGAGTACACCGTCGACCCCGACCCTGAGAAGCCGCTCGACCTGCGGGTAGGCCAAGCCATCACCTCCGTGTGGCGCGATGCCTGCGTGCCCAAGGTGCTGGAACACTCGAGCGAATTCTACCTCATGGACTCGGCGCCCTAGTATGTGAACGATCCGGTGTGGTCACCATCCTTGCTGACAAGCACAGCTTCTTCGACGAGGTCATGCGCATATCAGACCCCAACTACATTCCGGTCGAATCCGACGTCCTGCGCGCGCGAACGAAAACGACCGGCATATACGAGACACGCTTCACCATGGGACAGTTGAGCATACAGTACGTTGTTGCGCGAGATGCCGCCTTGGTTCCCGGCTAATGTGAAACTGCAGCATGTTCGACGTGGGCGGCCAACGGAGCGAGCGCAAGAAATGGATACATTGTTTCGAAAACGTCACATCCATCATCTTCTGCGTGGCACTGAGCGAATATGACCAGGTTCTACTGGAAGAGAGCTCCCAGGTACGCAAGTCCGGCCAGAGTCACAGTCTGCGGCTAACAGGGAAACTAGAACCGGATGATGGAGAGCTTGGTCTTGTTCGACTCTGTAGTAAACAGCCGGTGGTTCATGCGGACAAGTATCATCCTGTTTCTGAACAAGGTCGATTTATTCAAGGCCAAGCTAGCGCGGTCACCACTCGGAAACTACTTTCCCGATTATTCCGGAGGCAACGACGTAAACCGCGCCGCCAAATATCTGCTCTGGAGATTTAACCAGGTGAACCGAGCGCATCTCAACCTCTATCCACAGTATGTCAACACCCGCCCACGGCGCAGTGTTCTCCGCTAACAGATGCAGTCTGACACAAGCCACCGACACGTCGAACATCCGACTGGTCTTCGCGGCCGTGAAAGAGACGATATTGCAGAATGCGCTGAAAGACTCGGGCATCTTGTAGTGCCTCGCATCCTGCTCCTCCACCGACGAGGCCACACGTCGCCCGCTGTTCATATTCGCCTCCGACTCGCTATCACTTACACATAATACACCACGCTAGACGACCACTCCACACCCGGCCGTGCTACATTTGCTGCACTTTTGGGTCACGAATCAGGATTGGGATATATCATTGCCTCTAGTCATCTTGCAGAGCGCAGCATCGGAGTTTCAGGCGTTTAAGATTCCACACAGGCTTTTACCAAAGCCCCGGTTGCTTCTTTGTTCCCCCTGGAGTTGGTTGTTTCTTTTGCCCATACCAGTGTTTCCTTGTCTTTGTGTCACAATTCATTCGCCTTTTTGTTTTGGTCCGAGAAAAAGTTATGGTTCTCTGGGGAAGCGCTTGTACTGGGACTCTCCAAGGTATTTTCGTGTTTTTGTCACGGGGGAAGTGCGATATGCTTTCAGGTTGCGATTGGGGATTGTACGCTATAGTCTCTCCTTGACAATGTTTTCCCTTCTGCGGTCTTGGTGGAAGCGGGCACATCTCGGCATCGGTTCTCGACGTCACGACTCAGCACACGCAACAATATGCACGACAATGGCCACAACCGCCCTGCAACGCGCTCCCAAGGTCGAAACCAGTAGCATGCGATGCGATGCGTTGGCATACGGTCAGGCGACTCCCTGCTCCATCTTCATCGATCGGAAATGTGGCTCTGCATGAATGCGGGCATGAGATTTGGTGGTTTGCGCCTTGCGCTTTTGGCGGAGCACTTGTCTGCAGTTCCTTTTGTGTCTTTGTTCTGGATCTAAAGAAGACGACGACTTCTGGATACCGACTGGGGGTTCGCGTTGACGGCAGCTATGGGAGATGAGATAGAGATGATAAGGAGAACATCGTTGCATTTCAAGAGCCCGTTCCACTGCTCTCGAGCCCGAGAAGCTTACTGACGTCGACTGATGCTGACATACCGCATTGGGGAGTCCACTGACGCACCACAACCACGACAAAAGGCGACAGCATCGAAATCGGCTGCCATCACGACACTTCAGGTACATTTCGCACTGGTGTCCCAAAGGAGATTAGTGTGCGCAATGCTGTAGGGGTTGAATCCTCCGGATCCGCATCTTCGCCGACTTCAAAGGAGTTCGCCGACTTCAAGGAGGTGGCCGATACTGCATTATTGCGCACACTTCAGTCTATTCAGATGTTTGCGCAAATGCGCAGACCGCTAGACTACATATAGGCATAGGGTCTGGGCCGCGACGTGTTGACAAATGCTAGATTAGGGGGTGCGGTGTTGCGTATCGCACCTTCTTCATCTAAACACTTATAGTGTTTCGCGTTACACCTTTCCTGGGCTTCAGATGCCATGAAAGCAGGTCCTACCACCGTGGTAGCATGACCTAATCCACTTCGGTTGACAGCACGGCGAGTTCGGGTAGAAATGTAAATAATCTTCTTTCGGCTGATATGTGGGACGAGCGCGACGTCACGGGATCCCGATCCTTGGGGGCTCAGATGCGCGGGAATCGCAGCAGGAGGCGCGGAGAATAGGGGAGCAGGACCACGGAAGCGAACGCGTGGGCTGTGGCGCTTTGGCTTGCCTGCGAGGGCTAGATGCGAGGGCTGCCATGTGTTTCGGTGGCCGAAGCGTGCAGCGGAGTTCAGGGTGAAACGAAGTACTGGGTTTGGGGGCGGCGTGGTAAGCGGGGACTGTGGGATGCTGGGAGAGACTTGTCGGATTGGACGGCGAGGTTAATGGTGTTTAGAGTGGGTGGTGCTGCGCCGCTGGGTTGCAGGTTTGTAGGGTCGTCGGGCCGGGCCTAGGAGGGGTGGCCTTGATGATGAGGTGGGTTGGCTCGGTGTTTGTTGGTGGGGGAGAGGGGAGGAGGAGGGGAGGAAGGCCGTGTTGAGGAGAGATGTGTGATCGGATGGTATATTTAGAAGGGCAGGTGTGGATCGATGCTCCCGCTGGCCGAGTATCACAGAGGTACGACGTTAACTGTGGAACAATATCGCCGATGTCGAAACGGTCTTCTAGAATTTCCATATTGCCTGCAGACAGGAAGAGGTCTGTGATTTGTCTAGTCGTCCGCGATGCCACCAGCTTCACCCAACACGAACACATCCCACCCGAACATCCCACACAGAGTCCTCCGCCGAACCTACCTTGCCGTTTTACAAACTGGAACGTTGAAACTCTCTCTTATCGTAACATCCACGTGTCAACGGGTAGATAAAGCTTCCGTGCACGTGGAAAGGCTGAAACATGCAAGTGATGTCCCGAGGGCCGACCTTAAAGGCCAAGTCAGGGTACGGTGCGCTTTTCAAATGTCGGGGTTTCGCACGGTGCCCGCTTGAGTCGTGGGCACGGATGGGGCCGAATGTGGGGGGATGTTGGCGCGCGGGCCGAGGCATGGATACGAGCTTGGGGTCGAGCTTAGGGGTGGGATGCGCAGGACGGACCCTGTTTCTTGTTTCCTTCAGCATGGTGGCAGAAGAATGGTGAACGTATCAAGGCATGTGGAATGAAAACTAAACTTTTTGGTATTGTGTTTTGGGTCCAGTTTTGATCAATCTTGATGCCTGCCAGCGCCAACCCCACCCACCATCCAATCCATACCCAGAGCATGGTTTTGTAGTTATATAGGTTGACCGAAGAGAAGAAGGAAAGACAAGGAAAGGTATCGTAAATCATAACGCCGGGTCAATGGCGCTCGTCGCTCGCTCGCTGTAATATCGTATCAGGTCATCCTCGCATCGTCGCTCGCACGCCATGTCCCAATCTGGTAGTCCTCTGCATCAATGCTCAACCCCGCGCACAGCATCTCAGCCTCATGACAAACTGTCTTCGACTCTCCCCCTCAATCTCGCAAGATGCACCTCTCTAGTGCCTGTTCGAAAGGAACCCAGTTTGGTCGGGGCTCATCGCCTTAAGAGGCGGCGAGGGAGCTGATTTAGCCTCATGCTTCGAGTTAAGCGCCAGAAAAGCTGGCATCGCGCGATCAAGGATTGATGAAGCGAAAGACTGGCTGTCTGGGGGCGAAGATGGCGCGCTGGCAACGCTATCCACGCTGCCAACGGAAGAGACTGAGGTCTGGCGGCGGTTGAGGGAGATAGGCCGGTTGGAAAGAAACCCGTGAGCAGCGAGCTCGGACTCGGGGGATGCGGAGAGCACGGTGCCGTCAGATGCCGTCTTGGTGGGAGTGTTGAGAGAGAGGAAGGCCCGCGGGAAGGGGATGTGGTGGGTGGAAGACATTGCGCCACGGTGGTTGGTTGGATGAAGTTGAGGGGAGAGAGGTGTGGTAGTCGAAAAGAAGAGGGATGGTGTCGACGAAGTCTTATGTGTTTTTCGAAAGCAAGAATGAGTCCGTAGTACCGTGCTTAATGGTCCCGTGGTACAAGATGATGGATTGGGAATAGCGTGGCTGTTGAGTGACCTCGTGGGTGGATGAAGCGAGTTGGTTTGTCCAAACGAAATCGGGTGCTTAGGTCGGATTTATACGTCTTGTTGTGCGAGCCAGCTTCAACGAAGCATTAAGTTACGCAGTCGCCCAAACGAGGTGAGACCCAAAGCGGAGGCGCGGGATGTCGCAGCTACTTTGTGCCCACAATGGTACCGTGTTTGAATGGTGTGCGGGGCAAGCTTCCGAGAAACAGTGCTTAATTGTTTTGGTCGCGGCTAGTGTGTGAAGATGGGTGCCTAAGAAGCTTGGAAGTGCGACGTGCTCTAGAAGGCGCGAGGCTGTTGGCTCGTTTGTCCTTGGCGGGTGGAGGTCACGAGGTGGGTCTCCTATAGGCGCGGTGTGTTGTATAACTTTTATGAGACCCAGATAGGTTTCCAAAGATTGGGGCTGTATTGACGTCTTGTGTTTCGGACGTTTGGGATCTCTTGGGTGTTGATCAATTCGCTTGGCGATGCTCGATTGCGGTAGTTTGACGCGCGGAGTGGAGATGTGTTGATACAACAACGGTGAGTGGTGCCTGACAGCAAAGGGGGGTGACGCTTTATTATGCTCTGGAGTGCTCGCGAGGATAGCTTCGGTTCAGCGTACGGAAGCTAGCGGAGTCGGGGAAAAGGAAGTGCGAGGAGAAGGAGTTCCGGTGCTGCCGTTCAAACCAGCCAGCAGCGGCCCTGAATTATAGAACATCCCATCATCAGGTCCCAGAATTTTTAGGTCTTACCGCCGGACCCTCTGGGATTGTTTTGCTCTCGCGCAGGTATGCAGCGAAGTGGATGGCCGCTAAGATGCGCCAGAGTGGGTTGTTGTACTTCCAGCCAACGAGCTGCCACGTTGGAGCATCCAGAATGCTGCTTGGCCGTGGGATGTGTCTTACGCCGCATTTTAGGATCGTCCGACCGACGGCTAGGTGCGTGCGGCAGGCGAGCGACTGCATTCGGACGATGCTTTTGCGCGAAGCGCATGCAGAAGCCTGGAGATCCCGTTGGCGGTGAGTCGGCTGCCTTGTGCGGGGGGTGATCACGCCGCTCGCGCCCCTCATCTTAGGGTAAGCCGAAGATAGCCTTGATGGCGCAATATCTTCTGGGGCATCTCATGAAGGGCAGTGGACGAGATAAGCTGATGGTGTGATGGGGTGATGGCCGTTTGAATTGCTGTTCGTGAGTTTGTTGGTGGCGGTTATCCTCAATGCATGCAGTGGGAGACCTGCTTAGTCAGTCATAGTAGGGACCAAAGAAGAAGGTGGGAGAGCACATCGCTACCACTTCCACAAGGCGGCGTCGCCAGCGCTCACTACTCGCTGATAGGGATGCGACCAAAGTAGCTGACGGCCATTCGCTCGACGATCAATGGCTCATTTATGAAGCATGAAAAACTCCTGGAGATCCTTTCCTCCATCGCACTACTCTTCAGCGTCTCAAACAGATTGTCCACCCTCCATCCTGCTAGCGTGGCGACTGAATCTTGCCTGCGGGGCTACTATACGGACTCGCTTTATCTTGATCTCCGCTGCGGCCGAGATCTAGTCTGCATCCAACTCGCTCCACCACCGGGCCAGCCCAGCCACCATGTCGCGAGTGTGTCAAAGTGATGGATCCTTTGGCCCGAGCGTCGGCTCGTGCCGTGGGGGTTTTGATTGTTAGCAAGCCCGGTTACGCCTACCAATCTCGAGATGCCTACTAATTTGGCCTGCACCTCTAGTCACCCTTGTCTTTGAGGAGAGCATCTTGGGCTTGCTGCCACAAGCTGCATTACTAGTGCTAGCTCCTGTCCGATTGGTCACGCTTCAGCGACGACGTGATAAAGTTGCCAGAAGCTCCCACTTGGGTTTCCTGAAAACGGTAACTAATGAGACCATCGTACTGATGCAATCCGAATGCTAATGGTTGTAAGATCACGGGTATCTGTTATGCTGCATCTTCAATCACCCTGCTCGCAATATGGAGCGAGACCGAAGCATACAAGACAAAATGGTCCGTCGTGTCGGCCTCTCTAGAATTTCTTGGGTCACTTATCATCGTGACACTGTCTCGCCTCGAGCACAGTCGAGCCGTGCGGCCAAGTCACCTGCTCCAATTCTTTCTTCTCGTGCTGCTCGTGTGTAATGGAGTCCGGCTTCGAACGTTGTACTTGATGGACTATCCTGCATTGCTAGTAGTGCCCGCTTCCATCCACACCTTTTTAACGGGTTTACTGCTGTTGCTTGAGTCGCTGGAGAAGCGTGAACTGTTCTTTTCCGATCGAGACCGCAGACTGCCCCCAGAAGAAACCATTGGGTTGTTCGGAAAACGTCTGTTCTGGTATCTCAACGGTCTGTTTCGGGACGGTTACCGCAATATCCTCAAGCCGGGAGATCTATACAGCATTGATGCAGATCTCGCGTCCAAGGAACGGGCAGCCGCCTTCCAGGACGCTTGGGTAAAGCAGGACAAGACGCGTCGCGCACCTTTAGTTCGGACGATACTCAAGATACTTTGGGCAGATTTGCTTTCTCCGGTCATTCCTAGGTATGCACTTGCTGTCACCACGTGACGTTGGCTGACCTCGTTGAAGATTGCTTCAGATAGGTACAACCTTAAGCCAGCCATACCTTATCACGGCAATGATAAGATATGTGGAGGACCGTGACAGTTCCACTTCTAAGAACACTGGCTACGGACTCATCGCCGCTTTCGCACTTAACTACACACTCTTAGCCATCGCTTCTAGCTGGTGTGCGCACAACGTAGCCCGATTTATGACTAAGCTCCGAGGCTGCATGATATCACTCATATACGAAAAGACACTGCACACTGCTTCTAAAGACGTCAATTTAGGTGCAGCGACAGTCTTAATGTAAGAATATATTCGATCTCACAGATGAGCTTCGTCCTTACGATTCGAACAGGAACGTTGATGTGGAGAAAATGCTTCAGGGTTGCAAGTTCATGCATGAGATATGGGCAGCTGTTATCAGCACCGGAGTCGCTGTATACATTCTTTACACGCATTTGGGTATGGTTTATACATCGATCCTTCTACTCCGCCTGACTGATCTGCCCGCAGGTGCTGCCTTCGTGGCTCCTTTCGTGACCGTTCTGATAACTACTGCAATAAGCGCTTATTTAGGGAAGCACATGAGAGCTCGACAGTTGATGTGGGCTGCTGCCACACAGACACGCGTGTCAACGATCTCTTATGTGGTAGGACGTATGAAGGGCATCCGCATGCTCGGACTCTCCAATACCGTGTTAAGCATGCTAACCAAACTTCGAGAACTCGAAGTCGATGCTCACAAGTACATTCGCAAGATACACGTTTGGGTCTTACTGGTTTCCAACGTCATATTCCAGCTGACAACGCTATCAACCTACGTCACCTTCGCCATCATCATGCTAACGAAGCACAACGGGTCAGGTCTGGACTTCAACACACTTTATGGCTCTCTGTCCGCCTTGAAGCTGGTCACATCTCCGCTCATGTTGGTGATTCAGTTGATCCCGGCTATCCAAACGAGTCTGGCTTCGCTTGAGAGGATCGAGATATTCCTCAAAGACGGGTTCCTTGAGAAAAATGAGTCGTCCGACGTCCACCTAACACCAAGATCAGAGGATCTGGAGCTTCTTCCGGTCGAAATTGATCGCTCCCAGGCCCCACTCATTTCGATGCAAGATGCGACTTTTGCGGTGGACGATCAAGCCCTCCTACTCGATATTACAACGAGCTTCCGGCCCAGCTCATTCACAATGATAATCGGAAAAGTACGTAGCTCGGAGTACAAACTGCGTCGTAACTTCAAGACAGCGCAGCCCCCAGTCCAAGACAACAAGCACTGACACCCCTGTGGATAAGTTTTACTGACGTTAAACCCATCTTTAGGTTGGGTCCGGAAAGTCGGTTTTCTTACGCTCTCTCGCAGGCGAAACGAAGCTAGTGAGTGGCACTTTCGCGCAACCTAATTCTGGGATAGCTTTCTGTGACCAAGCGGTGTGGCTACGCAACGCCACTATCCAACAAAATATCTTAGGAGAGGATGACCTCGATGAAGCGTGGTACAGCGTAGTCTTATCAGCATGTGGTCTCGTCCAAGATCTTCAAGGTATGAAGAGGGGAGACCAAACATCCGTTGGCTCGCAGGGCATATCGTTGTCTGGGGGTCAGAAGAATCGCCTCGCTCTCGCTAGAGCTCTATATGCTAGAAAACCCGTATTGGTCATTGACGACATGCTCGCTGGACTAGACAACATGACTGAGAAGCTAGTCTTTGATCGCGTCTTTGGTCGCAACGGACTACTTCGAAAATCGAACGCTACCGTCATTCTCGCAACACACGCAACCTACTACGCTCGCCATGCGGACCGAATCGTAGCCTTGTCCGAAGGACGCATCACTAATGAGGGCACCTTTCAAGAGCTGGTCGAAAAGAATGTTGATTTTGATGTATTCAATGGCAATGCCAGCAATCAAGAAGTGGAATCAGCTGTTGACGTCATTGTCGAAGTTGACAGCTCGACAAAGCTTGCAAAGCAATCAATGCTAGCTTCCGAAGAAAATGAGGAAGAAGAAGATATGGGTCGGCGGTCTGGCGATAAGCGAAGTCTCCTGTTCTTCCTGCAGGCTATTGGACCATTGCATGTCAGTCTCTACTGGATTTTGTTGACATTAGCCACTGTGGCCACGCAAATACAATGTAAGTACTCGCCGCGAGACATTTGCCACGTTACGGTCTGGCAATAGATTCGACTATTACCACCCGTCGTGGAACCACTTTTTAACGAAGCCATAGTTCTGTGGCTCAAATGGTGGGCTGATTCAGACGATACCAGTGACTCAGCTTCCAGACGGAATCTGTCTCTCTTCGTTGCTATCACTCTGATCAATGTTGTACTCTTCGGTATCTACCTAGCGTTAGTCATTGATCTAGTCGTCGCGCCGCTTAGGCTGATTTAAAAGACAGACACTTTCTACTCTGGTTTGCGCCCGGACTGAGTCTTAAACTCCATGCCAGCCAACTCAACTCATTGATGCGGTATGTCTACTCCTCGAAGGAACGCGCTGTTTCCAGGCTACCCTATTTCCATTGTGGTCACATACTTATAAACCTCAGTGCCAAGTTCTCATGGCTCGTATCCTCTGACATTGGCACCATCACCAATCGATTTTCGCAGGATATAGTCATGGTTGATAATCAGTTGCAGATGGCGTGGATCAACGTGACCTCGGGTACTATATCTCACATTGCACGCTCCGTTCCGAAACTAATAGAGACAGAACTCCTTCTCTTGATCTCGACTATCGCCATCATCGTGGTGGCGACACCTCCTATTGCAGGTACAATTCCACTGCTCGCAGCTATCGGTTATTGTGTCCAGAGGGTCTACCTCCGTACTTCGCGACAAGTTCGTTTGATGGACCTGGAGGCAAAGGGCCCGCTTTGCACGCACTTTCTAGAAAGCCTAGCTGGGATCGTCACCATTCGCGCATTTGGGTGGACTTCGGCGTATCGTAAGAAGAACAGTGTGTATCTCGACTTGTCGCAAGTTCCCTTCTACCTACTCTTTGCCATCCAGAACTGGCTTAGTTTGGTACTTGAGCTGTAAGCAACTTCGAACACAGATACACTCGTAGGACATTTGCTAATCGTTTCTCCCACGTCCAGCATGGTCGCAGGGTTGGTCACCGTAATTTGCGGCTTGGCTGTGGGTCTTCGCTCGAAGGTGGATCCGGGTTTCCTTGGATTGGCGCTTGTATCAACTGTGGGTAGTCCCGTCTGCCGACGCACACTACTGCATGCTAACGGGTGCAGATGGATCTTGGCTGGAGCTTTCGACTGATCATTCTTGCGTGGACCGAGTTAGAGACCTCGCTTAGCGCAGTCACTCGCATACGGCAGTTCACCGCTACTCCAGCGGAGGAGCAAATCGCGCAAGCGAACCCCCCAGAAGGCTGGCCTATGCATGGCTCCATAGCGTTCAAGAATTTTGCGGCAAGCTACACTGATGGCGGAAAATTGGTGCTCAAGGGTATAGACCTCAATATTGCTTCCGGTGAGAAAATCGGCCTCTGCGGGCGGACGGGTAGCGGAAAGTCCAGTCTGGTGGCTACGCTATTTGGTCTTCTGCATCGGCAAGAAGGCGAGATTTTGATCGATGATGTGCCCACCACAGATATCTCGTTGGCCGTCCTTAGGTCCAAGATCATTGCTCTACCGCAAGATTCCTTCTTCCTCAGGGGTACCGTACGCTACAACCTCGCACCATGGAGCGCAGAGGAAACACGTCGCCCAGTCTCTGATGATCTAATGAAAGATGCACTGCAACAGGTACAACTCTGGGATAAGTTGGGTGCCGCAGCAGATCCGCAGCAGTCTGCTCTCGATGTGAGTCTAGACAGTGCAGAGAGCCTTTTCTCTCAGGGCGAAAGACAGCTCTTCTGCCTCGCACGAGCGATCCTAATGGATGGCAAGATCGTCGTGCTCGATGAAGCTACTAGCAGGTACGACCCCTCACTATCAATCCCATTAAGTACTTAGATGATTAACGAGTGCATAGTGTCGACGCCCATACAGATGCGCTCATGCAACGCATACTACGCACCGCCTTCGCTGATCGTACCATAATCGCCATTGCTCACCGTCTCGACACTATTCTTGACTTTGATCGTGTGGTCGTCATGGATGCAGGGGAAGTTGCTGAAGTGGGACAGCCGAGACGTTTGATAGAGACACACGGAAGTCTGTTCAGAGGGTTGGTGGAAAGTCAGGGAAAGAAGTAGAGGGTAAAGCTCATCCTGATAGCTCTCAATAAGTTGGACACGACGAGTTTAGAGCATGTTAGTGTTTTGCAACGCGCCTCATAGTACTCAAAATGCAATACATAGGGAAGACATTACTCATGGTCGATTAATCGGATTAACCGGAACACTCAAGTTTCAGTCGCCACAACTAATTCACCTATGATCATGTGTCTCACAACCACTAGAAGTGACCAGTGCCATCTACTGAAGGTCGAGAGTTTGTTAAAGAACCAAGGGATGCAGTAACTAGAGCCCGACCTCTATAACCTGAGGAAGACCGTTGGCACGAGGAGGTATTGGACCTGCTAATGTACTTCATATATGAGCTGTGGCATACAGGACGCGGTGGGAGCGGATCGCCGTACTTGAGGTCGGAAGATGAAATTATCAGGACCATCGACGACTTACATGAGTTATGTTGGGGTAGGGAGTGGATCAGTATATAGTTGTTCAACAGGAGGACATAAACAGTTCACTCCCAATGCATTCCTGGAGCAGTGTAAAAAGTGTGCCGTGCCCAAGCTACGGGGCCATGGGAGCTGTAAGGCAGTGGCCGGGCTGGCATACGGTAGTACTTCGGCTCTTCTATCCACTTCTTCTGTGATTTGATCTATGGTCATAAGCGTCGGTCGACGGAGGCAACGGCCTTGGTTTGAGACCTCGTCGTCTGGAGCAAAAAGAAGGGCAAAAACATACAACAGCGGGTATTCGCTAGTGGTCACCCACCTAACTACTAATCCGCCGGTACAATGCTTAAGTACAGCTGAGCGAACGGGAAGCTCTGGATTCATTGTCCTATGGTCGTATGTATTGGTGTTGCTAAGGCATAAATACTATATAGCACTATGGCGCGATTAGTCATTGAACCCATCACTAAATGAGGCAAACTACCTGAAAATAGAAAAACTCAATTTGTCGGTCATGGATGAGTATATACGTGTGATGGCGAAAGCTCATTGTCCTATTCAATAGTTGGGGAATGCATACGGGCGGATTATGTTTCACCAAATAGGACTAGCGTCGGGGCTAAACAAGTCAGAACCACGACGCCCTTTCTTCGCATCGCATCATGATACCTACACCCAACCAAACTCCATCGCACTTTTTTAAATTACACGACCCCAGACCCATCATCCTAGTCGATCTGCTACTCTATGACTTCTCCCTCGAATGAGAACACTCAATGGACACAAGACCCTACCAATCCCAATCGCTCATTCAAATACATCCAAGAGTACACACCGCCTGGGGTAACTCAGCGTATCGGCGCAGGTAGCTCATACCATGTAGGGCTTCTCGAGGATGGAAACGTTCTAAAATACCCGCTGGAAAAGGGGGAAGGCATGAAGGGTCTTGCGGTCGAGCATGCCATCTACGAGGCTCTTGGCTCCCATGAGAGAATTGTCCGGTGCTTAGGCCTCACCGAGAATGGACTTCGGTTGCAGTTTGTAAGCCGTGGAAGTGTCACGCAATACCTCAGCAAGAGCCCTTCAATTACACTCCGATTGCGATGGTGTCGTCAAGCCGCTGAGGCCCTCGCCTTTGTCCACTCGAAGGGAGTCATTCATTGTGATCTTCACACAAACAATCTTTTGTTGGACGACCAGCTTAACGCTCTACTTTCGGATTTCCAAGGCACGTTCGAGGACCTCGATGGCTACGCTATGGAAAGCACTCGGTATTTTCTCCCTAGAGAAGCGACTAGTACGCCAAATCAAACTACAGACATCTTTGCGCTTGGAACACTGATCTATACTATAATGCTTGGGGTCGGACCGTATCCAGATCTGTTGGACACAGAAGTAGAGGAATGCTACAAGAAGCAAGACTTCCCTAATACTAATAGTCTTGTATGTGGGAAGATAATCATGCGATGCTGGAGTGGTGACTATGTCGGTGCTGGGGAAGTACTTCAAGATATCAGGGCTTTGGAAGGACAGCAAAGATTCATCTTAACTGGAGGAGAAGATAAGCCGAGTGTCGCATTTTAAAAGCATGGACGGCTTGCGCCTTAGGACAACACACTAAAGCCCCTCTCGACGGGCTTTGCGATGTCGCATTCCAACCTCGTTAGATTTTTTGAGTAAAAATGCCAAATAAAACAATACGAGTGCCGTTGTTACGCAGCAGGGATGACATACAAAGGTAGTATTTCGTAGACACGGGAGAGTCCAATATGCTGCTCCATACCAACGTCAAATTGACTTCCTCTACAGTTCTGTCGCCCTAACCCCTTTAGCAGCCCTCGAACGATGTGCGTCGTAAATACAGAGTAGCACAGTATCCACACCAAGGCAATGGGTACTGACACCCCTTTCGATGAACTTAGCAAGCTTTGTACCTAAGCCTTTGTGCCCGCCCGACGACGCACTTCCAAGGTAGCGCTAGTGTCAACGGCTACAGTCGACGGACTCAGGTTCCGCGTATTCGCATGTGCATCGTCGACGTACTAGCAACCCGGTGATGGAACGGTTCGAAATCTCTTCCGCGAAGTCAAGGTAGACCTCTTCCGTCAGAACCAGCAGTCATTTGAGATATCCAAAACTACGTGCTGCAACCCGAGAGTATTTAGAATGATCAATACCACGAAGTTGTAAGTGTTACAAGAGCAACGTTATTACCGCCCGATGTGGCTCTTGGCTCAAGACTATGAGGTTCCAGAAATTCTGGAAATGGTGGCGCGCCAATGAGTGGATGCAGTCTGGGGACTATGCCGGTCATTGACTTCGCTGTTGAAGCCTTTGAACAGTAAAGGAGAGAAGATGAGCAACATATACACGGCATAGCGATATCTCAGGCGGAAGTCGGAGTGATCCACCAAGGGCCTGTCGATTGCGACAACATTAGCTTGTCAGGCATAGCTACCTTCATAGAAGCTGTGCTCAAGCGCATAGTTACCCAGATCAGGCCCAGGACTTGCAAATCATGAATGGACAGCAAATAAAGTGGTATCGAAATCTATTCTGTATCGTTCTACCAAGCCGAGATCGATGGCAAGTGAATCGTTAAACTATCCCCTAACATGCTGTATTTTGGTATCCAGACGCCGACCATGAACCTCCTGCTCGCATTACTCTTGATCATAGGCGGGACGCCAAACAGCCCGGCAACAAGCCTGCATGCAAACATCTAAACGTTAGACACAGACAAAGGAAAACTTTTGCAACCGTGCGATCCGCTTAGTCGTCCTCGTCCGAGAAGACCTCCTCGCCACGCTTGCGGCGCGCCATACGGTCCTTCTTCTGTAGAATTTGTCAGCGAGTGTCACAGACGACGGAAAGATTCGACAAACCTTCTTTCTCATCTCAGATGAAGTAAGCTTCTTCTTCTTGCTGCTGGCGGCAATCTTGTTGCTGGGAACGGTTAGCGATAACTTTGGACGTAGCGAGTGGCGGTACTTACCCCATGGCATCAAACTGCTCCTCCTCCTCGCCCTTCTCCGTCAACCGGGGACCGGCACCCTGGCCCTGCACCCAGTTGTGTCCAGACGGTGTCATCTTACCGTCCATGACAGCCCAGACTTCCTCGGTAATACCCTTGGTGAACTCGGCGGAGTGAGTGATGATAATGACACCACCATCGAACGTCACGAGGGCCTTGGACAAGGCACCGAGCGAGTCACGGTCGAGGTAGTTGGTCGGCTCGTCCAAGACGATCAAATGAGGACGTTGCCATGAGCAGGCGGCAAGGACGACCTTGACACGCTGACCACCAGACAGACCACGCATGCGCGAGTGAGATACCAGCTCGGCATCGATACCGAAGTTGGCGCAGTGGGCTTCAATCTCCTTGCGGACCAAGGGACGGAACTGACCGCTAGCGAGAGCCTCCTTCTGATCGACCTCGGCGACCATCTTGCCGTGAGAAGAAAGGAGCTCAGAGCGGGGCAACCATGCGTTGTCGGCAGTCATCATAGGAGTCCATCGCTCGTTCTTCATGCCCATGTTCTCGCCGAGGGCGAACGAGCACTCATACTCATACGAGTTCTTGAACTTCCTGCGCGAGTTGATGCCAATGACGCGGCGGGGAGAGTCTGCAACCATGTACACCTTGTCCATGGCCTTCTCGTCCTCCTCGGTGACGATCTTGTTGGCTCGGTCCATCGTCTCGCGATCCTCACCAGTCTGGAAACGCCACTGAATGTACTCAGAGGGTGTCTTGTCCAAGTGGTGATCGATATGTGCGAAAGCGTGCTGCTTAATGTACGCGATACGAATGTTCTCGTGCTGGTAGACCTCACCAGAGGTGGGGACAAGCTCACCAGTCAAGACATTGACGAGGGTGGACTTGCCGGCACCATTGGGACCAATGACGGCGATACGCGAACCGAGCGAGCACTGGAAGTTAATGTCCTGAATCTGCGGCTTCGAGGTGCCCTCGTATTGGAAGGTCATGTTGGTGACACGGACAATGGCCTTGGCCTTGGTCTTGACACCCTCGAGGAAACCGGGCTCGGGGAACTTGAACTCCATCTCGGAATCGCTAATGTCCTTGTAGGAGCGAGCAGAAGGCACACGCTCGATGAACTTGTCAAGGTTACCACGGTAACGCTTGAGCTTGAAGCGCTCGTAGTGGATAACGTGCTGGATGATGTTGTTCAAGAACTTGCTGTCGTGGGAAATGACAATCGACGTGCAGGGCGAGGTGGTAAGGTAGTCCTCGAGCCACTTGACGTTCTTGACGTCCAAGTGGTTGGTCGGCTCGTCGAGCAGGAGAATATCAGGCTTCTCAAACACGGCACGGGCAAGGGCCAGCTTCATCTTCCAACCACCAGAGAGGGCGGTGATGGGACCTTCAATCTGCTCCCTGTTGAAGCCGAACTCGACGAGAGTGTTCTCAATCTCGGTCTGGGTGATTTCGATACCAACGGATCGCAGCTTCTTCACAGTCCACTCGATGGTGGTCTGCTCCGTGTCTGCGGAATCCAAGTCGTGCTCGACGTAGACGGTCTTGACCTCGTTCTGCTTGGGGAAGCCCTCAACCTGCTCGTTGTTGATGGCGCGCATGAGGGTCGTCTTGCCGGAACCGTTGGGGCCGAGCAGACCATAACGCTGGCCACGCTTCAGGCGGAGATGGGTCTGGTTGAGAAGAATCTTGGCGCCGTAGGCCAAGTTGAAGGTGCAGTTGCAGAGATCCTCACCCTCTTCCTCATCAGGCTCAACCTCGGCCTCAACAGCCTCGGCGGGAAGGGCCTTCTTGCGTAGGGCGTCGACAACGGACTTGGCCTCATCATCGCCAGTGATAACGGCGACAAAAGGAGTGAGATGGGTCACCCAGCTCGTAAGCTCGTAGTCCTTCTCGTCGATGAGCTGACCGCCGATGGCGCCAATGTAGTTGACAATGGGCTCCAACTTCTGGTCGACCTTGACAGTGGAGGGAAGCACAGCCTTGAGGTGGGCGGCAAGGACAGCAATATCACCAGTCTTGGAGATCTCGGGGATCTTTCCGTCCTTGACCGCACCAACGCGGGTGAGGGTGTCGAGACCCTGCTTGGTCTTCTCACGGGCCTCAGGATCGGCGAGGGTCTCGTTGTTCCTCTCGAGCGCGGGCATCAGCCTAGGCAAGAAAGCAGCGACAATCTGGGGGTCCTCGACAAGCTTGCACATGTTATCGACAATGACGGCCGCCTTTCGCTTGATGGCAGTCTCGCGCTCAACGAGACCACGCTCGAGCAGAGGCACCATAATGGCCAAAGTGGGCTCGTGGACGTCGGTAACGAAAGTGGTAGCACCCAGCAAGTGAACCGTCTCGGGGACGTTCTCCGGCTTCGCGATACACTTGATCAGCTCCGGAATGAAGCGCTCGATATCCTTGTTGGAGATGAGGGAGCACATCGTCTCCATGGTGGAGTAGGCAGCCTTCTTCACCTCGGGCTTGGTGTCCCACATGGCTCCGGAGATGACGGGAATCAGATCAGGCACGCGGTAAGCGAGCTGGGCCGGGGCGCTCTTGGTGAGAATCTCGATGCACTTGAGATCCGTCATCTTCTCGGGCCACTTGAGTGTGTTCTCCAGAGAGTAGATGATGTGGGGGATGACGGCCTTGACGGCGTTGGGGTTCACAGCGGAGACAATGGCCTCGGAGGCAGTCTGGGCAGCCGTCTTGACGGCGCTCATCTTGTCTGCGACAGCGGCCAGCGTGTTCGGCAGGAGGGCAACGAGGAAAGGCTCGACGGTGGGGGAAACGGTCGAGTGCTGGGCGATGGCGCGGATGGCGTCCAGCGCACGCTCGCGAGCGACGGCATCCTTCTTGCTGTTCAGCTGCTTTCGCAGGAGTTCAACAGCCCTGGACTTCGTCAGCACACCGTGCACGTAGATGTGGGGTGGCATGTAGCCAAAATTTCGGATTTTTCAACTCACTTTGTGGGTGCGTCGCCCTCCTCGATGTCGCCATTGATGAAGGTGGCGAGGTCAAGCGCGGCGGCGTTGATCTCGTCCTGGGCCTTCGAGATGGTCAATTTGCCGAGCAGCTCCTCCAGCACCTTGAGGGACTGGGAGTTCTCGGACTTGATGTTCTTCGCGGTGTGCGCGGCATCAGTCGCAGCAGGAGCCATTTTTGCTGATGTTGTGGGGGATGGCTAAAAGTCGAGATTGTGGTGCCGAAGTGTTCCTTTGCAGGGACAAAGCGGGGGACTTTTGGGGTGGCGGTCTGAGGCGCCAAACGGGGGTGGAAAGATCGAAATCTATCGGGGTATCTCGGTTGCAGACGCGACGAGTTCACTCGTACCGTATGCAAGCGCAAATTTTAAAAAGAAAGACCCACGGGCGGGAAGAGGTGAGGGGAGAGAGTGAGGGTGCGGAAATGGAGGGGCGGTGGGTTTTTATTCTGAGGGCGCGCACAAAAATTTCGGTGCTAGTGATAAGACCCCTGCCATAAGCGTGGGGCACGGGCCTCTCTACACGGTGTGCTGTGCCCAACAGCCGCTGCCTCCAGTCTTCGCTTTTGCCTCTGTGCCCGCCATGACGAAAGTCTCTCCCCATTACCGCCGCCGCTGTCATCTGTGGACACGCTTACGGCCCATGCCGACGAGCCATGAGAAGAACCTCCCTATACCCTATAAGCCTACAAGGCTCTTATGAGGGCGACCAGGACAATCCAACACAGAACAGCCGCAGAGAGCACATGTGGCAGTGCCTTCGAGCGTTCGTCCCCGACAGGCTGGCCGGGGTCTTCGAAAGGCGGTCAGCTCCCACTCAGACTGCCACAAATAGAGACGTTTCACGACGTGGGATGCAGTTTCGCTGGCCGATTCGACGTCGTAGCCTCTTGAACGAGCATGCCATCAAGTGGGCTTCCCCCATACTATGTACCGTTCTTCCCAGCCACACCCAGAACAGATCTCTGGACGTCTTCTCCGTCTACTATCCCGCGGCCAATTATTCTAGCACGCAGTTGCCTGTTCGAGGTAGTTGCAGTCTGCCCGCGTCTGTACCCCTCGCTCTATTCGCGGCGCCGACCCTGGCGCTACGGTTGTAAACGGAGGCTCCAGACCCTCGCCGAAAGTGCCATCCCGGCCCTCCCGAGGTGAACGCCTTGCAAAATTGCAAAATTGCCTTTGCGGATACTGTTGCCACAATTCCGAGCACCTTTGCCGAAGTATTTATTTCTGAAACGGGCACTAGAGAAGAATTCTAGAGTAAATGGCCGAGACTAATGTACTTCGGAGTCTTCGATTAATTTCTCTTTACCACAATGATTGGCATGCGCGCTCATAATTCGATGGTGGTCCCCGGTGGAGTGCGGTGATGGCTGAACGCCATTTGGCTTGCTACCCCGGCTTAGCGCTCTCGTTCCAGCGAACCACTCATCGAAAGAGCTTTACCATTTCTTTGACTTCTCGCTCTCGACAGAAGCGATTTGCTGTCCCAGGTTAAAATTCGAGATAACAATCACTTCCCTCTCCAATCTACACCCTCGTCAAAGGTGTGTGGCGTTTCGCTTGAGCCCAAGGACTGTGCCCATCCCGGTTGCACAGGTCGCTGAGCAGCATGTCCTCCAGAAATGCGCTCGAGCACACACCCCACAACTTATCGATATGCCCCAGGTTCCATCTTCGCCCAGGGTTCTCCACAGTACGCTTATACGTATTCGTCCTGTCAGCGGTGTGACATGCATGGAGGCGTGCTGGCTGCAAGTCATACTAGAGTATCCACTCCCGATTGTCATCGCGTGTCGGTTTACATAGCCGTCGAGACGTCAACGAGCTTGCACGTCCTCTTCTGGCCGCCGTGTGCTTCCTGCTCGCATACAAGCAAGTGACAATTGATCAAAAGGTGGTATCTGCAAAGGTCCATTGTTACATACATTATCCAAGGCGATTTTTCTATAGCGCATCATCCAACGCCCACCATTGCGCGACCCTCTTCTTTGCTGCTCGCTGCCGACTATGGAATCCATGCCATCGAAGACAAGTTCGCGAACCTTCGAGGCACACTGTCTTGTGAACCGGTATCGCAGGTAGATTTCACACCTCCAGCATCTTCTAGAAATGGCACGGGCTGTATACTGTTCACAGCTCGAGCCGCTGTTCCGAACAAAGACACATTTTTCGTATGCGAAAAGCGCTGAAATCAAACCCGAGTCGCACGTGGCCCGAAGGTAAGAGACCCTCCAACGCGGAGAGCGCCTGCCGGTGAGTACTGCCAATGGGTACATCGAACGCTACCCGACACCAATGCCGAAATGCTGAGAAGAAGGATATCAATGACTATTGCTAGCACTGTGAGCCGTGAACTCCGATGACAAAGTCGACTTTGGTAGACATTTGCTGTGCAGTAGCTCACCAACATAGGTCCGTGAGACGGTAGAGAAGCTGTTCGAAGGGAGCCATATTCAAGGCCGTTTCTTGACGTCGCTACCAGTATAAATCGTTGTCTCGAGCGTGCTTCGTATCCTTTTGACAGAGAGAGAGGACACATCAAAATGTATCGCAACAAGCCAAGCACACAGAACATTGGCGAGGTGATGTAAAACGTACGCGTACGTGACTCCATAGACAGCGGCATATGCGGCGAAGGAGAAGAGAAAGAAGTTGGTGAAGACGCAGAAGCGGGACTGAACGCGTGGGATCATACGGCCAGTGCTGACCGTCTCAACGAGGAGGGTGAAGGGCAGTACCGCGAGAACGTTGTGGTGCGACGAGAAAGGTGTGAGCCAATGCAACATGAGATTTCGCACCCACACGACCAGGACCGGGAGGTTGATGGGAAGGATCCAGAGCATGAGAATAAGAATAGAGTGCGTATAGTTGTAGAAGCTGTAATTGGCATCCATGCGCTGTTCGCAGTCAGTACTTGCGATGAACGAACACGTGACTAGTTGAACTTACTGAATCCTTTGCTAGTCTGTATCCGCGGACACAAGTGGCAATCTGCACGAGGCAGAGCACAATGTACGCAAAGTGGTAAGGAATCACCGTGGATACAAGCGACAGCAAAACGATGATGGTGATTACACGCTGGCTGGTAGATGTTACGGCAAAAGCCGCCGGTGTTCGCCTTCCATCGTCGTTGCGAAGAGCAGACGAGGGGAAGAGGTGGTAAAGCATCGCAAAGGCGTACACGATGGCAAGAGCAGCGTAATTGACAGCGACGCATATAGCGACGCACATCAACCCAAACACGGGTACTAGGAAACAGAAGAACACATCTTCTGATCCAAGCAATAGCTCGTGGTCGGTATGGCCGAAGCGGTTGGCGATACTGTCGGGAGCTGCGTTGAGCGGCCAAGATTGACTCAATTCGGAACGAGTGCCTGCTAGGTACACAGACAAGAAAGTGAGTGCCGCGAGAGCAGCGGGTAGCGATGATTGCATACACTCATTCAAGCCCTGGGCAAAGCTTATGAAATAGCCAGTCTCGTCGTAAACTGTGAACTGCTGACGGAGGACTAGTGCAACGACGAATATAGGGAAAGCCGCAAAGACGATTCGATATCGCATCCATAGCTTGCCCATGCTGCCCAGTATGTCGACATTGAGAGACACTTTCATGCTACTGTGGCAGGTTGGATCCGTCCAGAGCTGCAGTGACAAGCCAGTCGAGGGTTGCTGGGCAAAGAATGCAGATGGCATAAACGGCGCGATGCCGTGCAGGTTGATGTCGGTATCTTTGACGTTCACGAAGAACTTGCTTTCGTGGACATCGGTGATGTATTGCCTTACGAGAGGCGTGAAGAGCTCGCCCATACCGCAGGACCGCTCGTCAACGTGGAGAGTGTATGCAAGGAGACTGGAGTGTAAGGCTGGAATTTGAATCTCCACCACCAGAGGATGGCGCGCAGGAAGTTCCAAGTCAAGGCCAGTAGCCAGGAGGCGTTGCAGGGCAGCATCCACTCGATAGACGGATTCAGAAACGTCGCTAAATTCAGCGATGACCCAACCACTCTCGTGTCCACCCGCTTTGTCGACCACGGCAACAAATTGGTGGTCTGACAGGTCTGCAGAATCGTATTGCAAGTACGAAAACGGACGCTGGTCAGTTCTGAAGGGAAAGGAGGAATGCCGAGTAGAAGCTGGAAGTGCGATGACATCTGCCGCAGCATTTTTGCATACCAGTCTTGTCGATCCCGAACTATCGCCGGAGAGGTCCATGTTCATTTGGAAGAGCGCTTCTGACTGGCCTGCTTGGAGCGGAAAGACGCCGCAAAAGAGAATTTCGAGCTTGCCATTCTCCCCTACAGCATCCAGCTTCTCATTCGTAAGAAGAGTGAACTTCCGGCCTTGCGATGGGTCTTGCGGTGGTACTGGTAGTAAATATGCTTTTGGTTTGTGGTCTCCTTGCCCAAAACTCCGAAGGGCAAGCCTCTCGCCTTGAGCCAATATCGCGCTGTCCTCCTCTAGTGTAAGAAGCGTCTTGGGCTCCCTATGAGGCAACGTCTTCTCAGCGACTGGTTCAAGACCTGTGAGAAACCACTTCTTGAATCCACGCATGCGTTCTGCGCGCGGCACGGTTTGCGTCGGCCTCGCAACATCAATGACATCGTACAACGCACGAACAATGCTCTTCCTTACTTGATCACACCAAGTGATGGAGAGATGATCGGTACCAGTCCAGCAATTCGGTATGGAAGCTGTGAAGACGGTGAAGCCATGCGTTGCGGGTACCAGGGACGTAAGGCTTGCGTAGTCTGAGGATACTATAGTATCCAAACCCCCACCGGCAATTGAGATGAGGGTGACGTGCCACAAGGGGTTGTCAATGGCCCACTTCTGCGAGTAAGCATGCCGCCAGTAGTCATTGACACCCTTGTACGTGCGCACAATGTCTCCGTCGAACGAGATTGGGGCCATTGCGTGGGGTGCCGAAAGAGTGATGATGGTATTGATGGAGTTCGATTGATAGTTGGGCATCGTAAGCATAGTACGAGCGACCACGCCACCCATCGAATGACCCACTATGATGACCGAGGTAGGGTCTGGTAGGTGTGGGTCACGCAGTGAGCGCGACGGAGTATGGTACAAGGACAATATGTAAGCAATAGCGTCGTTCAGATATTCGGCCTGGTCGAGCAGCGTCTGGCCGTGGAAGGCGGTAAAATCCTCATTGAAGTCGACTGAGAAAAATTCCAGCGGCCTCTTTGCTGCGCCATTTGCGCCTGGACCGTGACGATAGACATTGTGGTAATGGTAGGCAGCTTCGGAAGCAAGTGATCGCACCTGCTTGTAGCTGCCAGCATTGCCGGGAATGAAGAGAACAGGGACGCCTTTGACCTGCCATGCTGTTAGCACGAGTCCCATTCATAGGACTGTTCTGCCTTACCCTGACATCCTCATCGATGCCGCCCTCTCGGTATATATAGAGCGAGTACTTGGTTGCAAAGCGGGTGTGCTCTGTATCAAAGTCGTCGAATTTGACGTAGGCAGGCCGCATGTATGACATTTCACATCCTTTGGTGTCTAATTGCCGTGTCAAAAAGGATCGGCCCATCAGCAGCAACAGCGCAAAGCCAAGCACTGTTGCGGCCAATGTGTACCAGGAGCATGCCCATAACCGCAGCCGCGACCGCCGATTGCTGTCAGCCATGCTGCCCGGTGTAATGTCCTTCGCTAGCGAGCTCATCAGGGCGAGTGTCGTCTCGTTCGGAGGCCAGCGTGCGGCCGGTATCGAAGGGCGGTCGGTATGGCTATTCGCGGTCGCTGAACGTTGCGCGGGCGCATTCCTGTCTTGTCCCTCTTCTTCCGTACGCCAGTTATTTTCCTGTGTGGTTCCCAAGCTTTGCTGGTCTACGATGCGCCGATTACCATATTCCGCCGTCGCGTGTGGTAGTTGGTGTTGAATCGAGAGTGGTGAAGGCGAGTTAGAGGGTCGTCTCGGCGTATAGGCCCGTTCTATCGGTTGCTTCTGCTCCTGCTGCTTTTATTCGGGCCCGTAGAGCGTGCCTGCCGGGAGTGGGTAGCTGTTCACTCGGGTTCCCCTCTTTCCACCATGAGACGCTTCCTGCTTCTCAGCCGCTCCTGTCAAAGCTCCAGCAGAGCAGCTTCGCGCCCGTCGACTTTTTATATACGCAAGCGAGAGCTGAAACCCATTGGAGTGGTGAAAGATGGGATTTCGACGCGCAGCAGTGCTAGAACGACATGCAAGCGCAACTGCAAGCGCCAAGAACCCCGTCACTACGTCTTCAACGAGTGATTATTTCGAGCGCAGCAATATCGTCTGATCATTAGCAGAGTATAGACGACTACCGGTAGTTCGAGAAGTGGCTGCTCGTGGTTGACAAAGACAAACGCATCGTTCGAAGTGGTGTAAAGTCCGGATGATGCGACCCACGACATCTTTGGGCCCGAGCGCGACGATGACAGCGGCGTCGCGAATCCATGTGCGGTACCGGCGCCCGAGGTTGATGATAATAGGTGTGTAATGGCACAAACAACTCGCAATTACTATACCATTTATCGCTTTAGACTTTGCATTTGATCATTGTGCGGTCGCACAGAATGTACTCTCCTGCTCGCTTATTGGTCGGGACAAGACTCGGGAGCCAACGTCCTTCGACGTGATCTCCACCACATCCCAAAGCCTCACATCTAATCGCGCGTCCATATCTCACACAAAAGTACTTCTTATGCACACCTTGGCTGAATAGAGCCCCACATCAACCATAATGGCAGACGAACGCTGCGATCTGTTTGCTAACGTGGGCACTCAGCGATGTGGGGTTGCTCACAGAGTCGGGGTTGCTCGCGGTCATGCCAAAAAGCGAGCTGGTCGAAGGACAAGCTAGTTTGGAAAAAGCGTGAAAGACACATCCCTCTTTCCTCGAACATGGTTTCAAAACTGACCAAGGAGTACAGTCCGTCCTTTCAAGCATGACTGGCGGAGTCCACCTTGATTGATACTAAATTGGGCTGCGATTCCCTGTTGTCTCCTTGAGTGTCTGGATACCCTCTTTAACTCACTGTATCCCGGCAAGCTCTCATCCCGGCTGCCCGTATTATCGCAGCGTTATTTGCCCAGCGCGGACGTATCATGCTGTCACTCCCTCCAACTGAGAGCTAAGATTTAGTCAATAATGTCGACTAAGCGAAGACAAATGCTCCACGTCCGTGAGTTACAGCGGATATTTGCCAAAGGATTCGATACGTTAGACTGTGACTGCTCTCCCGCGTACCTTACTTTAGTTCCTGTCAATCGCAACGGTACTAGTCATTTCCCACTAGATTGTCCTTAAGACCTTGATATACACCGCAACAAGATACACTGCAACGAGACATTGCTCTTGCTCCCCTAGCTTCCACTACAACCCATCCCCCATGAGATACCTCACTTGTCTGAATCCTAACTTATTGCGTTCGATATTGTACCGGCAGTTTTCGTCTTACGAGTAAGACTTCCATCACCCATCTAAAACCTTCATCATACCCTCTATGCTCGCAAACTTCTCCCTCTCTTTACCAAGCTCCTTCCCCCTCGCTCGTTCTACCTGGTCAATCTTCTTCCAGTCCTCCCAGCTCACCGGTCTCACGCCTCTGCGCATGACCTCATCCTTGATTCCATTCCATCCCAAGCCCGTGCTCTTATTTTCGCCGTTCTCGGTATTCAGAAACGTAGCACCGCTCTCCCAGTCGTGCGCAATTACATCAGCAGAGGTAAATGCATCTGCCATCGTACTTGCAATGACACCTGTAGGCCCGCGTTTGACCCAGCCAGCGCAATACACACCTGGAACAGGGGTTGCTTCGTTGTCTATAAGCCCATAAGACGTGGTCAGGACGCGACCGTGTGGATCATTCGGGATGACGCCGAGCTTTGCGTTGAAAGGGACACCGATGTCGGATAGGCCGGGGAGTGCTGTGGATTTGTATCCTACGGATCGGAAAGCGAGGGATGCTGGATACACAGTAGTCTCATCTGAAGCCACTACCGATGCGGACTTTGACAGTGTATCTGTGTCCGGAGCAAATGCCTGGTCGGTGAAAGTAACGGAGGTGAGATGATCCGACGTCCCGCTTGCATCCATCGACTTTGGCGCTTTGAGGAACGATAAAGCCCATGATTTAGGGCTGTCTTGGGGTGCAGCCTGTGTTCCCTTAACGAGCACTTCTGCTATGCGTCGCTGTACGCGCGGGAGCTTCTTGATATCTGGTGGATAGTACGACCGATCGACTGGTTCGAATGCGACATTCGGTATATGCATTAGCTCACGGGCTTCTTTCACAGTAAATGATGCCTAAAACATGGTAAGCAAATATCTCACATGGTTCTGGGCAGACGCACCTGCAATGGCCCCCGTCGGCCGACAACTTTGACAGACTTAATCTTATTTCGCGATAGAGCTTCAAGAGCATGTCCGGTAATATCAGTCTTGCGCAATACATCAACCGGTGTGAGCAGTATCCGAGCAACATCTAGTGCAACATTTCCTTGTCCAATGATCACGGCTTGGTCCCCAGTCTGTAGATCCGGTTGCAGGTTTTGGAACTCGGGCAGCCCATTATACCAGCCCACAAACTCTCGTGCAGAGAAGACGCCTAGTCGGTCTTCTCCAGGTATACCCAGCGGTCTGTCCTCCGAAGCCCCGTACGAGAACAGTATCGCATCGTAGTGAGGCTTCATGTCCACCAGTTTGATATCGTGGCCGATCCTCACATTGCCAATGTAATTGAAGCGTGGTGACTCGGCTACCTCCTCGAAAGTATCTTCGCAATTCTTGACCTCGGGATGGTCTGGTGCGACACCGAAGCGGACCAGACCGTACGGTACGGGAAGCTGCTCATACATGTCCACCACGGCATCTGGCACCTTCTTTATCAGCCGATGGGCAGTATAGAAACCCGCTGGACCGGAGCCGATAACGGCGAGCCGGAGAGGCTTCGTGGACGCCGTCGTGCTGTACGCATTGCGTGAAAGGTATGACGACCGGGTTGGCGTAGGAATCGGCAATGCGACAGTGGGAAGGAGGTGAGAGCCGTGCTCGATGACGTTGCGACGAGGCCGGGACCGCGACAAGGTGTAGGAGCGCGTTAGGCGCGGAGCGACAGTTGCTATGCGCTGAGCACAGCTAGTGCACACATACGGCGCGCGGTAGAGGCGTTGAGAAGACTGCATAGATGTTGTGGCACTATTGAAAAAAAAGCTGCGAGCTGCCGCCGTTCAGGTCCAATCGCTGACTAAGACCAAGCGACTTGGAGAGTAGCAGCGTCGCTCAATGGATCAATTCCAGAACGAAGACGTAAACTTTCACAATGACATCCATCCGTCCATAATGAGTCCTACGGGGGTTTGGGTGCTGCACTGCCATTTGTCAGATGTTCGTCTGGACATGGTTGCGAGGGCCGAGCTCTGAGATTCCAGCGCACCACCCCTCACTCTCACCATCCCGCTTTGCACAAGTGCGACGCCGAAAAGAAAAAGTATCCCCTGTCATGCCCACTAGAGAATCGATGGATGGGCCTGGATGGCGTGTCGTGCGCGGCTCATACTCCGGATATACTTTGATTGTTGCCGGGGCAACGTGTATTTATGATCTGCCCAACCCCTGCATCTCTCTGTCCAACATTCCTCCGCAAAGCGCAAGTACCTCTCGTTCATTCTTCACGGTCGCGCATCGAGTGTGCATTCCTGAGCCTCATATCCGCTCATCATGGGCCGCTGGCAGCCTTACCTCTACAATGCGCCCCAAGACGCGGACTTCAACCCAAAGGCCGTCACGATGGCGAGCCGACAGCCGCCTTCGCCGACAAAGAAGAGGCCTGATGGGCCTCTGGTCAACTTCAACAGACATCCGGACAGCTATTTTGTCCTGCCCTATGGCAAGAGCGATGTGAAGCCTATGGGCTCTAACGTCAAGAAGACGATCACGGTTGTACGGTGGATACAGTTCGGCTTGCGGCTCCTCAACCTGCTTGGTGCCGTCGGAGTTCTGCTCTGTAGCATCTTCATCAAGGGTGCGCAGACATCAGAAGGCTATATCATGAGAATACCAGTAAGTTTGTGGCGCCATGTGGTCTGAATATTGCTGACCGAAAAGCCCGGTGTCGATATCGTGGTTGCGCTCTACGCCATCTACCATCTCCTGAGGAACGCAAAGTCCCGGACACCTGCAAGCTCCGCCAGCTACCACTTCTTCGCGGTGATTACTGATGCTGGCTTCGTACCCTTCTACGTCTTTACCGCGCTGTTGGCGAAACGCAACCTGAATGTGGATGCGGGCACAGATGGACGCTGGCGGACTTTCTTTCCGACTGACGAGGAGACGAACAAGGTTTTGCAGACTACATGGCTCATGGCGACAGTGGTGGCCGGCCTCCACATCACTTCGCTCGTGCTGGATTTGTACCTGGTAGTTATCTTTAGGAAGATCGCCAACCTTCCTCCGGACATGAACCCGTTGGAGGAGAACTTGACTTCACGTCGCAACACCAAGCACAAGTACAAGAACTCCTCCATGTCAGCCAACGTTCCGTTGACTCAAGAGGAGAAGCGGTTTAGCGCCCAGAGCTCAAACACGAACATGGACAACAGAAACTCGCAAACCGACTCGTTGATTACAGGTGGTGAAGTTCCTTCGCCAGATCGCAAGGCGATGTCTTTCATGCATACTCGTGGGCACTCTGAAATGGTCTATTCACCACACACTCCAAACTCGGCGCGAGAATCCCGCCAAAGGTTCTCCATGTACTCGCAACCCGCCTCTAACCGCCAGTCCCGCGCGGAGCTCAATCATCGCGACGATTTACACCGCAGAGATGAGGACGACAACCAGACGCTGGCGCAACGAAAATCGCTGCTCGCTCAACAAGCTATCAAGAGGAGCTCTCGACCCAACTCTTTCGTCACATCATCGTCGAAGCAGGATTTCTATACTCCTCCGACTACCGGTCATACGAACGAAGGCTCGGGAGACCTCTCCCTGCAGAACAGCCGCGAGACCTTGCAATCGGACAACTGGTTTGTGTACGGCGAGTCAGAGGCACCCGACAGAGAAGACCCAGCTCCCAAGCCATCACTATTTCCTACAAAGAAGCAAGGGTACAACACTGTAGCGACATACGACGACGTGTCTGATGAGGAGTATGAGACACCAATGGCGCCTCAACCACTGCGAATGAATCCGCCAACACCGCCGCCCGGGCAACTTCATCATAAACCTATGAGTACACCTCCACCGTCCAAGTTGCAGAGGACCCAGACGGTGACCTCATTGTCGAGCGAGGCAACCTTCAGCCGCTCTCCTACCCGAGGATCCTTGAAGACGCGATACTACGGTGACCTGAGGGCAGCGACTCAGGGGATACGCGGAAATTCGCCTGCCAACTCCCCAAACGCGTCACCTACGAAGAGCGGGTTCACGCCAGGTCCCCTACCCAGCGCCGCCAAGCAGTACACTACCAACTCGCCCTCCACACCGAAGATCAAAGACGTGCCCTTTAGTCTCGACAAGAAGTCATTCGCTAGCGTGCGCAAGACAGGCGAAATGGGTTACATGCCGGTCAAGGCTCAGTCTCCTCGGGTCATCAGCCGGTCTGGAGTGGACTACGGCTTCGACGATTCAGATCTGGGGACGCCGGGTCGGAGACGCGACGTGAGCGGCAAGGTTGCGGAGGAAGGTCGTGGTGGGGCGCAAATGGGCGGGCGATGGGGAATGCATGACCACGGGTTGACGTACCGCAATGTGAGCGGTGTAGCATAGGAGGTCTGGTTAGACAGTGGATTCTGTCATGATTTGGAGTTTGTGGGATTGTAACTCTGGTGGTGTATATTTTAGGCATACGGGGGGGAGAGATGGTATTTATGATTCCGAACACAAAATTCAAGTTTTGCAACGCAAATGCTCCCACGAAATGACAATCAGAATGAGTAGATAGTTCGTTTTCTCTAACAACTTCAACATTGTAAAATGGGTTTGCCATGCTCAAGCGTGCTCATCCACAAACGCGGGCGCGAGGTTCTGACGGGCTCAAGGGCCGCACGCGTGTTTGCGGGTCGAGCTGACAGGCGCACCCGAACGCAGGCAAACACAATTGACTCGATGTCTTCTCCGCCTCGAATCTTCCCCCTCGATCTGATTCCCCGAAATTGCACAATCACCCCCCATCTTTACGTTTGCGCTGTGCTCATGCGCCACGCTATCGCGCTTAGCCGAGACACCACGCATCTCGTGACTCCGCGCATGTACCTTGAGTCCACTTTGCCACCATATCATCTCACGACGCGATACTGCATCCTCCTGCATCCTCCGAGTGTTGTGCGCGTCGTGCCATCTTTCCCCGCCCAACATAGCCATTTCGTGTTTTCGACAGGCATCTTAGCCGCCCGCCGACGCGTCGCGTACACAGCCGTGCCCGCGAGTCCCAACCACTTTCCGATATCGTCCAAACAGCGACGCTCTCATTGCACAAATCACTGCCCTTCCAGGACTCGGTCAGCACCGCTGTAACCCGAGAATTGGATACCGCACGCCGGCGTTCGACCCTCATATCCGGCGGGGTTGCCATTACCCCACGTCAGGCTAGATGGCACGTAAGTTTCGCGCCCGCCGGCTCTGAACCGACGACGCTGACGACGACGCCCTCTAGAGAACCTCAACCTCGCGCAACCGGCGCCCATGCCAGCACTGTACAAGCGCGAACTACCCGATTCGCAGGAGTCGTATGTGTCTGCAGTGTCAAGCACATTTTCAGTGCCGCAATTGCCTTCATCGTCGAGTAACCTCTCCGTCTCCACCGTCGGCGACTTCGACTTCCCGCCCCCGTCAACTTCCAGCGAGCCGTCCGCGCAAAAGCAACACGCAGAACGAGCGGTACCGGCATCGCCAAATCCCGCTCGTGGTCGACATGCGCCTTTGCGGATCGATGCAGTTCACCCGCCGCGAAATGGTGACACAACAGCCAGCCCCATGTCGCTCGACTCACCCATCGCCCAGGGCTTCAAGAGAGGCGCAGATGGTGTGGTGAAAGGCTCAATCATGACGGTCGATGCCTCGCTCAAGCCTGCAATGGGCCACAAGAGGCCGAAGAGTATGGACTTCAGCTCGAGTACTCGTATCGGAGAGGTGCGTGCCGAGACATGGCCCTTGAGCAGATCGCATGTGGCTGACATACCCTGCAGCTATCTGCCCAGCTAAAAACCCGACTTTCCTACGCCATGGTCAAGGTCCAGAACGGTTGGGAAAAGCAGTCGCTTGAAGAACTAGAAGAGCAAACGTCACAGCAAGGGTCGCCAATGTCCGCTACTAGCAGGAGCAATGGCTCTCGGCCAACATTTGAGTCACCTACTATATCGGAGCGCCGCCGTCGCCCAAGTGGTGTCTCGGAGAATTCGGACCACATCATGATGTCGCCAGGCCAGAGCACACCTTCAGATCCCTCTAGGTCTCTTGCGAATACTCCATCGTGTACGTTTTCTTTGCATCGAAAGGCTTTTCATGCTAATTCATCGCTGTAGCATATTGGCGACACGGGACTAAGCCTACCATGAGTGCTGCTGTGAACCTCATCTCCGTCACCGGTTCGGATGCTGGGGCAATGCTCGGCCCAGCCGCCGAATTCAGCTCCCGAAGGAAGCGACGCTCCAGCGCCTCGAACCATCCTCCACCTCTACTTGGCTCAAGCCAGCGGAAGCATTACAGTGATCTAGGTGCCACTCTCACGACCCCGGCTACCCCCAGAGCCGGTATCCTCCGTATGCCAAGTCAGCAAGCCGAAAAGGATGCCGTTGACACCTTGCTCTTCATGAGCAGTCCGAACAACTCCAGTCGTTTACCACACACCAGCTTAGACGCTCAGGTCCAAAGACCTCAAGTTGCTCCTCAACGACGCGTCATGTTCGAAGCAAACCTTGCTGGTGAAAGAGGCTTCAAGCACCCACAGCAGCCTCAAGCGTCCGGCAGTCAGTCCGCAGCTTACTATCGAGCGGAAAAGTCTCGGTAGCACGTCCCTGGTGCTATACTTGAACGACACTGGACCGCGACTCACTCAGAAGAGACCGAATGCATGGTTGGCGTTGTGTGATACCCGAGCATATTTGTACTGCATCAAAGGCATTGCTACTTTATTACTCCTAGGCACCAGATTGTTTGGAGGCTGGACTGTTGTTTTAACTACGATTCATGTTGTATACAATTGTTTTGAGGGGCCGTGTTGGGACGTTGTTAGATCTGGTGTGGTCAAGAGGCTGTCGGTTGCATTTCCAAACCACCTAGAGGCTTCATCTGGAATTTTACGAAGATATGATTAGCGATTACAGCTGCTTACGAATATTACAACATCTACAAGCAAATTGCGAATATGGTGGCAGATTTCACAGTGGGTTTCGGTGTAGCACCATACGTTGCAGGGGTTGCACTGAGGGTTTGTTGTGTTTGATATTTGAGTTATTGCCGTGAGCTCCGGGCTGCACGTAGTACTCCACAAAGAGGTTCTGATGGTGGCAGGTTTGTACTTGTGAGTGATGCTAGCGGACGGGTCCGAGAAGCAAGAGCTCACAGTCAACGGATACCCTCGGCTGATGCATCAGCGTGTCTGAATACAGACTTAGGTGCGGAGTGACGGTTACTAGTCATTACATATGAAAGTCTGTTCTGACAATCAGTTCTAACAATATGTCCTAATAACCTGTTCTAAAAATCAAATACTCTAACGGACCAAAAGCGGGCGGGGGTTTCCATTCCGCCGTCTCCCGCCACACCTCTCTAGCGGCTGGACCTGTTTCCACCGAGTTCTGCACTGTGCAATTGAGTGGTAATACAAAACTGCGCTGTGCAATTACATTTAGTGGTACCACTTATTTCGACCTCATACAAAGCTAGAGAGATCCTCCGTACATCTTCCACGCATCTCTGCCACTCGTCAACGACTTTTCCAAACATGTCCAAACCTCAAATTCTTATCGTCGGCGCCGGTGCAGTGGGCCTCGCGCAAGGATACCACCTCTCCCCGGGCGCGAGCATTACCTACCTTGTACGCCCTGGCCGTAAGCCAGCATTTGTCGCCCCAAAACGGCTATACGACTACAGAGAAAACGCTCTACGTGTCTTCGATAATTACCGCGTAATCGAATCGACAAGCGAAGTTGCAGGTGAAGAGTTCCTCTTCGTCTTGGACACGCTCGACGGACATACCGCGCGCTCGGAAGGCGGCACCGCAACCCTACGCGCTGTCGGTGCCTTGATTCGCGACACATCTGCCTTTGTTGCATACGATGCCATTGGTGTTGACATCGAAGATCACTACGCGGAATCCATGGGGATCTCCAAGGACAGATTGATTTTGGCGTGTAGTATGCTTGTGCACCAGCCGACGCCGGAGATCACCATTCCTGACACCGCGGATCGCAAGCTGGTTGCGCAGGCCGACTTGCTGTACATTTGCCTCCCCGGCCAAGTGGGTCTCATGACATTCAATACAAACCCAAAACTCGCCAATGCGCTGAAAGAAGCCTACGCCAAGGCCAACAAAGTCAAAGTCGCCATCCAACCTGCTTTCGCCGCCTCCCTCATCGGCATAGCAATGCTCCACCTCGTAACCTGGAACATCGACGGCTACCAGCCTTTCCCGCACCTCTACGCCAACAAGCCCCTGTGGGCCCTCATGATACGCGCGCAAAGCGAGATATTGGCGTTGCCGCGTTTTGGATGGGCGGGGTGGGCGATCAGTTGGGTGCTAAGCTCGTCTTGGATCACTAAGAAGGCACTGTTTGAGACGCAGGTTGATGGTGCAAAGCCGATGGCTTATCATGAGTTTAATGCGTTTCATCATGGAGGGAAGGTGGTGAAGCAGGACATTGCGGCGTTGGTGGATCTGTTGAAGGATGGGGAGAAGGAGGGGCGGAAGATGGTGGCGCTGAGGGAAGTGGTTGAGCGGGGGGAGGAGACAGAGAGGCAGAAGGAAGAAGCTAGGGCGAAAGCGGGAGAGGGTGGGGAAGGGGTGAGGAGGAGGGTTTAGGTTGAGGAAGGAAATCTTGTGAGGAATCGTGCCGACTTTTGCTTGTATGATAGGTAATTCATTTGTGTGTCTAATTCTCGCTCGGTACTTGCTCCCATATGGGCGATGACGGGCCTCGCTATGTAATTATATGGCTTTCGTTCTTCTTCAGATGCGACCTTTCCAGTATTCATTCTGCTTCGATAATTTAGCCGTTCTAGTACCTCCCAAGCCTCTCTCAGCGATAATAAAGCCAATACACCGCAAAGGCAATCATCAACAGAAAAGGCACAAGCAACCCACTGTACACAGAATTAGCAACTCCAACACCAGCACAAAGCACAAACTAAAGATACACGTACCTCCCACCACCGTCAAATTCTAATTGACTGTTAGCCAGCTCCTCCTCCTCCGAAACCTCCTCCCCGCCATTCTTCTTCCTTGCATACAGAATCAACGACTTGATCGCGGCCGCATTCGCGCCTCTCACAGCTTTCTTGACGTCGCCGCGCCGAAGCAGAAGGAACGTCGGCATAGCGGATATAGTGTAGCGCTTCGCTATTTGCGGCTGAGCATCTACATCGACTTTTGCGAAAGCGAGTTTGCCATCGCTCGCGTGTTCAGATGCGAGTTTTTCGAAAACAGGGGCGATGGTTTTGCAGGGGGGACACCTATCTGTTCGTCAGATGATGATGAGGGGTGCTGAATTCGAAAAGGTGAGGGTGTACCTACCATGTTGCCCAAAAGTCGATGATTGTGTATTCGGTTTTGGAAAGTAGGGCGTCGAGGTCTTCAACGCCTTTCACGGTGACGTATCCTCCCATCGTGTGCTTTCACATTTGTGGTCGGACGGTGGTCTGACAGCCTTTGGGAACCCCACTTTAGGTCCGTGCATGAGCTAACCTATTCGGAGCTCCCCCCTCTGAATCTCAAGAACGTCGTCATGCTATCGATGTGGGCCAGGAACCGCAGGGATTACGCGCGGACGCTTGGGGTTAGTCATGGTGCCATGACGGATAATAATCGCAGCCTTGGGTCCTTGAATCCTTCATCTTCTACCCACTACTCAGTCTTGGCTATTTTGACTCTGTGCGGCGTCAATTGCTTTGACAGATCTTGTTGGACGTTGTTCGGTGATCGTTTAGCTCCTCGACGTTGGGAACAAGAAGATAAGAAATACTTACGACCTATCAAAGACTTCAAGCTGGCAAGATGTCCGTCTCGGCTGCTTTGAAAAGCAGAGTTCGACGGCCGAGTTATCTGAAGAAGGTTGCGAAGCCTGAGGATTTGCTGCATCATTTCCCCAATGGAGCGTATGTTGGTTGGAGTGGGTTCACGGGCGTGGGGTATCCGAAGTGAGTATCTACCTTGTTCCTCTACAGCCTTTGGCCTGCGATTAGCAGGCCATGTGTTGGTGTTAGCTGCTGGTGGGTGCGGAAGTGACGGGAAGAGGAAGACCGAGAGATCTCCGCACAAAATCAACGGACCCACAGCCTCGCCTCGGGAGGATTAAAGATCATTGTTTCAAGGCTGGAGAAAGTCCCTGATCGTCGATTGATGCATCGAGAGATGGCAAGGCGCTGACCTATTGTCAGGATGATCCCCACCGCTCTGGCAGACCACGTCGAGAAGAACAACCTGCAGGGACAGCTAAAGTACAACCTCTTTGTCGGCGCTTCCTCCGGCGCCGAGACTGAGAACCGATGGGCGCGTCTGAACATGATCGAGAGGCGTTCGCCGCACCAGGTAGGTAAGGAGATTTCCAAAGGAATAAATAATGGAAACATACACTTCTTCGATAAACACCTTAGCATGTTCCCGGTAGATCTCATGTACGGATTCTACACGCTCAACAAGCCCAACAACCGCCTCGACGTTACCATCGTGGAAGCAAGCGCCATCACCGAAGACGGCGGCATTATCCCCGGAGCCTCCGTAGGCGCCTCCCCCGAGCTCATCCAGATGGCCGACAAGATCATCATCGAAGTGAACACCGCTGGGCCCTCGTTTGAAGGTCTGCACGACATCACCATGACGGATCTCCCTCCGAATCGGAAGCCCTATCTTATCATGTCGCCCGAGGACCGTATCGGAACTCCGCATATCCCTGTAGATCCGGAAAAGGTGATTGCGATTGTAGAAAGCGACTATCCGGATCAAACACAGCCGAATCATCCTGAGGATGATACGAGCAGGGCGATTGCATCGAATTTGATCGAGTTCTTGAAGCATGAAGTCAAGCATGGGAGGTTGCCGGAGAATTTGCTGCCGATTCAGAGCGGAATCGGAAACATTGCAAATGCGGTTGTTGGAGGGCTTGCTGTAAGTGATATCTTCGGTTCTGTGCAAAGCAGCGGGCTAACCAGCATGTGCAGTCCGGAGGCGCCAACTTCAAGCACCTCAAGGTCTGGACGGAAGTCCTGCAGGACTCCTTCCTGGACTTATTCGACTCTGGGAATCTTGATTTCGCGACGGCAACATCGATTCGCTTCTCTCCCGACGGCTTCCAACGTTTCTACAATAACTGGGAGGAGTATGCTCCGAAGCTGCTCCTCCGCTCGCAGCAGGTCTCTAATTCGCCCGAGATCATCCGTCGTTTGGGTGTCATCGGCATGAACACCCCCGTCGAAGTAGATATATACGCACACGCAAACTCGACCTGCGTGATGGGCTCCCGCATGCTCAACGGCCTCGGTGGCAGCGCCGACTTCCTCCGCTCCGCCAAGTACTCCATCATGCACACACCTTCTACCCGCCCTTCCAAGACCGATCCTACAGGTGTCAGCTGCATCGTACCCATGTGTACACACGTTGACCAGACCGAGCATGATCTTGATGTTATTGTCACAGAACAGGGTCTCGCGGACGTTCGTGGTTTGAGTCCGAGAGAGCGAGCGAGGGTCATCATCAAGAAGTGCGCGCATCCGGATTACGAACCGATACTGACGGATTACTTCGATAAGGCGGAGTTCGAGTGCTTGCGGAAAGGGTGGGGACACGAGCCGCACTTGTTGTGGAACAGCTTTGATATGCATCGACATTTGAATGAACATGGGACGATGAAGGTATGTGTATTGAAAATCTCAATGGGAAAAAGTACGTGAATACTAACTTGAACCCAGTTGCCGAAATGGGACTATAAGAGTGCGGAAGAGGGGATGGAGAAGTCGAAGAGCAAGCTTTGATGGAATGTGAGTCGGAGAGGTATATTATAGAGGAAGGAGACGATGGTGCTTCCGCGAGCAATGAGATGACATCACAGTGTATACAACGTGCCTCAAAAATTCTTTAACGTACAATGAACTTTGATAAAATTTAAGCTGGGTCGTGATTGCCGTCGCTATCAAGCAAGCACGAGGAAGCTATGGCCACCGCACGAGCCACCCGATACTGACGACATCCAAAGCTTCGCTCCCAGCTTCATTCTCCCACTACAAACTCCACCACAACCGCCACTATGCTGCAACTCCTACCACTATCCACGCTCCTACTCCTCCCCGCTATCCTCGCCACCCCAACACCCCCCTCAGAACCGCTCCCTCTCCTCATCTGGCACGGCCTCGGCGACAACTACGCCGCCGACGGCCTCCACACAGTGGGCGACCTCGCCATCGAAACGAACCCAGGCACCTTCGTATACTACATCCGCTTGGACGAAGATCCAGATAGCGACAAGACTGCGACGTTTCTGGGAAACCTGACGGAGCAGATTGAGCGTGTATGCGAGGATTTGGCTGCGCATCCGATATTGTCGAGTGCACCGGGTGTGAATGCGCTGGGGTTTTCGCAGGGTGGGCAGTTTCTGAGGGGTTATATCGAAAGGTGTAACCAGCCGCCGGTCAAGAACCTGGTCACGTTCGGGAGCCAGCATAATGGAATTGCAAAGTACCAAATCTGCGGGGCGACGGATTGGCTATGCAAGACCTACATTGGGATCTTGAAAGCAAACACCTGGGGCCACTGGGTGCAATCTCATCTCATCCCCTCGCAATACTTCAAAGCGACCAACGACACCACCGGCGAGCCTACCGACGAGTACCTTGAAAACAGCAACTTCCTTGCCGACATCAACAACGAGCGCAAGTTGAAGAACACGACATATGCCAAGAACCTCGCTAGCTTGGACAATTTTGTCATGTATGTATTTGAGGACGATGAGACGGCAATTCCAAAGGAGAGTGGCTGGTTCGCATATACGAATAGCTCGAGTGGGGAGGTGACGCATTTGAGGAACAGGACTATTTACAAGGAGGATTGGATCGGATTGAAGGCTTTGGATGACAAGGGTGGGTTGGCGTTTAAGACGACAGAGGGGGGACATATGCAGCTGGACGACGAAGTGCTGACGGATGTTTTCACGACGTACTTCTCACCTGCGAAGGCGAGCTGGACTGGAGTTGTGGACGACAAGGAAGAGCTGTTGGAGCTGTAGGTTGGCTCTTTTATTCGCTTGACTTGGGTATGGTATCCGAGTGCTGGTTTCAAGGAGTCTTTGGAGGCATCTCGGCAGGGTATACACACGGGTTTCGCACTGGCTGGCATCGCGCACTGCATCATGTGGTTTGGGACGGGGAACTCAATCTTCATGAAGGCCCTCATTGTCATTCACTTCCTGTACGTATCAACGGGATGAAGAGCAAGTGGTATCAAAAGTAGTTGCAGGTCATCTACTCTATACACCCGAACGCCGTAACAGGGACGCCGACTCAACCAATGCGTGTACACACAATCTCCGAACGAGCATCTAGCCTGCAATCAACGGCGTCTGCACCGACTGCAGTGCATCCTGCTTGAGCTTACTCCGCTTCTCCTTGCTAATCGACCCCTCCGTCTTGGGCTTCTTGGCCTTCGCCTTCTTGGTTTTCTTCTGGCTTGCTCTCCGCTCATCGATCTCATCGGGCTCAAGCATCTCCTCCTCCCACTCATCCCACTTCCTCTTCTTCTCACCCTTCTTCGCGCCGTCCTTGATCTTGTTCTTGGGCGCCTGGTCAAGCACTTGATCCTCGCTGACCCAGAGCTCTTCGGAGAGCCAGATAGGGAGAGATTTCGTGGTAGGGCCCTTGATGTGCAGAGCGCGCACGTTGCGCCATTTGTGTTCGATGTGCTGGTCAACCAGCTTTGTGACGACGGCTTCAATGTTCTCCTTGAGCTGCTGGGGCGTCATGGAGAGCTTGCCGACTTTGATGGAAGTATTCGCGGAGGCACTCATGCTCACATATGTCGCGCTGAGCGCAGCTTCGATCTCCCTGGCAATTCCCTGCGCGGTTCCAACGACGTTGTCGGCCTTCTTATCACTCTCCTTGGTCTGTTCGATCCGGGTGCCGGCAGTGAGCTTGATCGGAATCGGCCGCTTCGCCTTGGTACCGTAGAAAGTCTTGCCTAGGGCGTCTGTAGCGCTCTTGATGATCCGGTCGTCCACCATGAACACGTCGTACTCTGCGAGCAATTGGCGCTTGGCTTCGAAGGTCTTCCACTTCTTCTTAAGTTTGTCGAGGGCGATTACCCGGCCGACTTTTGAGCGCAGATTTTCGGGGAAGGCGTCGGAGGCGACGATGTCTTTGTAGGCGCGTTGAGGGGCTTTTGTGAAGATGCATATACGGACATCTTTGGGGTAGAACGGATGTGGTAGAGGGCTGAGTTGTGTTAGTCTTGTGGGAAAAAAGTCGCAACGGGAATCTTACAGCTTGGTCGGCTTCAACCGACTAGTATCGTGGACATGCTGCTTGGTTGACACACTCAGAAAGATGGTCTCCTCGCCGGCCGGTGCTTCGTCCTCATCCGCAGCTAAACTCTGCTTGCCCGACTTCTCTGCCTTGGTTTGCGCATGCTGCTTCATATGCGACACGAGCGCGGTTGCCGCTCGCTCGACCTGGGCCGGATCCAGTTGGTAGGGAGTTCCATTGGAGACTGTTGTGGTAAGCGGCGCATGTGCAGCCTTCACCTCCTTCGAGCCGGATTTAACGAGGGAATTTGATTTCGCCATGGTTGCGGAGTGCTATAACGTAGACCGCCGCGGCAGGAAATTTCGAGACAAATTTCGTCGGAGCGGTAGAACGTTATTCCGGGAAACCGCGGGGTTGGATGGAGTGACTGCCGTTTTGGGAATTAATATATCGAGCTTTGGCCAATCAGCGCGTGGGCAGGCAGAGATCGCGTTCGACGACGCGGTGTCGAATTGCAATGTCGGCGCCCGCTGGAATTCTCCGTCACCGATGACCCGTTATGCACCTGATCGAGTCTGCAGGCTGGCCCCGAATGGCGATGGAGCATGTGCTCAGCACGCTCGTTACCTTGCGTGTTGTGTAGCAAGCTTATTGCAATAATCCTTCGCAACACCCGTGGGACATGCCTCTCGAAGCGGTGGAAATTCAAGTAATACCATACGACTTTTGAGACAACGGGCGCTTTCCGCGAGGCCACCAGGCAAGCCCATCCGAAAAGCTTCAAGGCGAAACCCACGACAACCGTGCTCGACCTCGACCTTACCATGGGGGTTTCGACGCGTCTATACCGCTTCTTCGGCATCACGTCACGTCGCCGAAAGGGTCTCGGACATGCACGTACGCTCCACCCAGCGCCCAGTACAGTAAGCGAAGTGGATGCTGCTCGAGAATTTCACGAGAATTTTCTTTTTGCCTGCGTGACGCTGTCTATCAACATGCGTAGTCCCACATGGAATAGTCGCTACTGCACGCTGCTACATCATGGCTAGAACCAATGACGAAGGCTTTGGTGTCAGATATTGTTTGCTGCGCGCTGCCAATTATCAATTATGCCGGTATTGGACCAACTAATTCCAGCGCGGAGGCTGGGACGCAGCAGCCGAGCCATCGAGCGTGCTCGTGCCGCGCCTCGCCGAGGAAGGGTGAACTGAAGGGCTCCCGAGGGCGCACATGGAGAGCCAAAGTTGCAGCGAAATGATTTCCTGAAGAACACAATTGATCCCTCCAGCTTATGGCTTGCAACATAATTTGAACGAGAAAAGTGACTCGATTGCAGGGGACATTGGTGCAGGGTGGGCGAGGTGAATGGCCCAAGCTTTGGCCGTAGCGCGTAGCGCGACTGCTCCACAGTCCACACTGCACGTCGTTCACGCGAGAGACCACCTTGGCCGCGTCGACGAGACCTTCTCTTACCCGCGAATGCTCAGGGCCTCTTCCTTTACTTGATCCGCACACCCACCACGCCCACCACGCTCCTCTATTCTCTACATCTTTCTGACCAGCCGCTCGTCTAGCCCACGGCTATCACGACGCGCCGCCCACCTCGCGTGGTGCCCTCCGACATGGCCTTCTCCCCGAGCAAGTCGTCACAGACGCAGAAGCCTCTAGAGCCAGAGGCATCCCATACAGGCCACGGAGACACGCGTACGCCTTCATTGTTACCCGCCTTTGAGCCCCTCAGTTCGTCACCATTCCCGGGGCGCCCGCAGTCTGCGAAGCGGAAATTCGAGGAATTGGGCAACCTGGGTTCACCCACATACTCCAAATCCAAGAACAGTCATCTCAAGTACTATCCCACACCCGTCCCTACGTCCTCCACGGGTATTATCGCCTCATCGCCTCAGAATGTGCGCCCTATGCTTGACCGCGCCATCTCCGCCCTCTCGGAGCGACAGCCCCTCGGCGCGGTGCCGACCGTGGATCTACCCGCGGACGGCGAGATCCTTCGCATGGGACGTTCTTCGAACTCGTCCGACTACCAGCTGTCCGCCAATCGCCTCATTTCACGCGTTCACGTCCAAGCCGCGTATCACGGTCCGACCGCGTCTTCCCCGAACGGGTATATCGAGGTCGAATGTCTGGGTTGGAATGGAGCAAAGATTCACTGCAAAGGCCGCGTCTTTGAGCTGAATAAGGGAGACACGTACATGTCAGAAAACCCAGAGGCGGAGATCATGCTGGATGTTCAGGATACCCGCGTCATGATCGCGTGGCCTGTGGTGCCGAGGAAGCTATCTTGGGACTCAGAGGACGACTTCTCCCCGCCACGTCTAACTGCGCAAGATCACTTCGCGTCAAGTCCGCCTGTCGTCCCGCGCTCACCAGTCTCCCAGAGCCCGATTCGTCAACCTGTCTTCACTATCGCCCCGGTACTCCCTACTCAGCCCCAGTCTAGTGCGGTGCAGATATTCGAGGATGAGGATGCCCAAGACGAGAATGTTGATCCCAACGAAAGCCAGGCTGCCGACGTGACCTTTATCCAACCTTCGCAGTCGCGCTCGAACTCTGCTCCAGATGCTAGTGTTGTGGACTCCAAGGCCAGCGTGCTTTCGTCATTCGCTGCTGACGACTTCTCCGATGTAGAAAACGAAGAGAATGATCCCATCGTTCATTCATTCGGTCCCTTTGGGGAGAACCTCCTCCCACGCCTCGCATCGTTCTCAACTACCACACCGACGCAACCTACCGTTTCGGCCCATCAACGTCGCCGTGCTGTCCTAGCATCATCGTCCCCTGTGCGAGCTACTTCTTCGGAGTCCCTACACTTTAAGGAGTCCCCGATTAAGAACCATGTCATCAACCAACTCGCCTACTCTCGTCTTCATTCGCAACCCTTGTCGCTCATTCATGGCAACCTACCTTCCGAGCTGAAGGTTTGCATGCCCGATATCTCAGAAGAGAAGGCCACAGATGGGAGCGGTGAAACAACCCCGGTTCCTGAGCTCAGCAGGCAAGATCTGAAGACGCTCATGGATGATATCGCTTGCATCGGCGAGATCCCTCGCTCTGGAAAAGACGCCGCGGGCCAGCCTCTCGAGAATGAGTTCTACTATCTACCAGAGCTAGACACGGACATGCTGAGGCGAGAGACGGTTACGGTTGGCATGCGTGGAGGTACTGGTCTGCGAGCTGTGAGGAGGCAGCACAAGGTAAGGCATCAACTGCGTGGCATTATTATCATCCCTTACTCACAAATCTATAGCAATATTACTGGAAGAAGCCACGTGTCTAGGCTATCCCAGATCCGACCGCAAAAGTTGTCTGCCGCCCCGACCCCCTCTACGACCCGCTTCGACCTATCATAGCGACGGCTCCGCTCAACGCATCGCTGATCTCGCCGACAAGTACGTGGCGCATCTACACCAGCCGCGGATGGATAAGATACATCCGTTGTTAAACAGTACAAACACGCCACCATCCCACGAACTCAATACAACATTCGGCATTTTCATACTACTCCCTGTCCATTCGCATAGCGAGGCGTTGTCGATACCAGTTCCAAACTCCCCCAAATTTTCCTTTCTATGAGTTTTTCTTCCTGTTTCTGCACGTGTACCAGATCTTTTCCACGTCCAATGCTTGTGTACGTTCGCCTGTGTACCACTATCTTTCCTTCGGCTGCATCTGCATATCCGGAGCTGGGGTGGTTGGTGCATTTCCTCTCAGATTATTTCCCTTTTCCATTTTCCTCTTCGCGGCTACCGCAAGAATTGGATCAGATCAAGTCTCGTGCTACCCTTTTGGGGCTTTGGCTTTCTCGGTTTTGCCAGTGCCGTAGGGTGTTCGCCTGTGTCCTGGTATGTCTTCTTCGGTTCTGGCTCCGTCGATCGTCGTGTCTAACAGATTTGCTAGGCACCTCCGGACATAAAGGCTGGCATCGATGGAACGAACCGTGGACTTTCGTGTCTTATTTCGAGCGCGCGAGACGTCGACGGGTATATCTTTCCTTTTTGTAAGACATTCACGCTGTGGTTGACGGTTCTCGAAGGAGATGGCGACGGCGATATGTGGTGAAAAAGTTTTGAACTACGTTCCAGCTGCGTCTTGCGTACCTGTTCCTTTCATGGTTCGCGATGATGAGACATGGGACCACGACGGTAGTATTTCGAGTAAATTCAATTTCGTGTACATTCGGACACTGATTTCAAAATAACGCTTTTCTTGTGAGGAGAAAGAAGTTCTGAGCTGCAATTGCGGATTAGGATCGGTGGCACGAGACTATTTACTATTTTCGTGCAGCCGTGTTAGCGATGACGTCACTCTGATGCGAGTGTGGCGCGATGTCACGTGATGGTTATAGCGCCACTATCATACAGCCACATTTGAAGTGTTGAGGGGCACAACGATTAGGACCGCAGATATCGATTGTCAAACATCTTGTGCCAAAATTCCATGGTATCGCAATGTATTCGTCAAGGAAAGGTGGAAGTATCGATTCACTCTACATGCCGGGTCCCTAGAGCCAGAAGTGGAGCGTCAAGCACATCGAAGAAACCGTGTGCCCGTATCCGCATGCCCTCCATAACCCTTCCATCCGCCATCGGATATTCGTACCGGCAACCCCCACACTCGCCAAACGCCTTCGAGCGAATAGTTTACTTGAGCTTCTTCTTGGGCCGGAGCTGGTTGGTGTGGCCGCACTTCTTCTTGCGGCAGTTGACAGCGCGCGGTGGCAGACGAGCGTAGCACTTGCGGCAGATCCTGCACATTTATCAGCACTGCATCTCCATGGATAGTTGAGAACAGGGTTTCCCACATCTTGTCGCAGTTGTACTTGGATGCCAAGGCCTTGAGCGAGGGCTCGATGATGCCACCACGAAGACGGAGGACCAAGTGGAGCGTTGACTCCTTTTGGATGTTGTAGTCGGAAAGGGTGCGGCCATCCTCGAGCTGCTTGCCGGCGAAGATCAAGCGCTGCTGGTCCGGGGGAATGCCCTCCTTGTCCTGGATCTTGGACTTGACATTGTCTACGAATCCGTCAATACATGTCTCCTTCCATACGACTATAGCGGTATCTGCGCGATGCGATTGCGACGACGGTACCGGGGGAGGCGGCGGGAATGGGTGTGCGTACCGATGGTGTCGGAAGACTCCACCTCAAGGGTGATGGTCTTGCCCGTAACTAAAGTCGCGCGTTAGCAGAAGATCAGAGTGGCAGCAATTCGTCGTTTTTACGTACGGGTCTTCACGAAGATCTGCATGTTGTCGGTGCTGCTCGATCTTGTCTGGAGTTGACGTGGTGGAGGCGAAGCCGCTGATGTTCGAAATCGCTGTGTGCTTAGTAAAAGCCCAGCTAGCCTTGACGTTAGCGAGATGTCCGTGCGCCACTTCACGTGCGACGACATTCACCTCCACACCCCGCCTTAATGCATGCAGCTATGAACCGAACTCTAGCATCGAGCTTTAGGCTTTTGCAGTTTGAGATGTGGTACTCTCACTCATGTAGTTTTTGCCCGCTTATGCACAACCGCTACCGGGCCCAACTCGGGTACAGGATGCGTCGTCAGACAGCGCGGATTCAATTTGACAACATGAGCCTGGACAGACTTTACGCCTTACTGATGTGTACCCCAGCCTTCGTGGTCATGTAAAATATTCCCTCTCTTGCATACTTACGATTTCCCCAAATGTGTCATAATTTGCGCTTGGGTGCGCTTCTCGAAAACGGCAACTTCAAGAGCATGAAACAGAATTAAAACTTCGAACGCGACCATAGAAGGGGCAAAAATGGAAGACTACAAACTGATAGATGTCATTGGGCATTTTCGCTGTAATACCATCTCGGTCTCTTCGCATTTCGCCGAATGGTGACAGGCCGGCTTGCCAAGAGTGCCCGGAAGGCTTTTAAAGTGGACCGGCCATCAAATGCAGACAGCTTTCGACAGACTCTAAAGACGGCAGAAGAACATGTCTTCTGAACAGTTGCACACGCTATCTACAGAGAAGTCCTGCGCAGGCTCACTGCTTGAAGTTGCACCACGTTGAGCTCTTCGCAGCAGCTCACCACCCGCAATTGACTACGGACACAAAGTGCAGCGGCTACTCCAGCAAGGAACGATGAGGGTCATGACGAAACTGTGCTCACCAGGGAAGAAGACGAAGCATTAGAGGACACAACAAGTCACCAGCCGTGCGACCACTTGAACGCCTATTCTGACCACTTTGCCGGCCGCGGTGAATCGGGGGACGAGAAGAGTCTGCTTGCCAATGGGACCACATTTGAGGTCCTTGATGAGGACAACGGAGTGGTGCGGGAGACGCAGCGGGTCGTCTCAGCACCGAACTTGAACGCTTCGTCTCGAACATAGCTTTGTAGCCGTTCAGGGGACTGACACGTACTACATCTATACTGTTACCTAAATCCTAGCATCCTTGATTCTGTGAGGAGTGCAAATGATCAGCCTACCCTAGAAGGTGCCAATCATAGCAAGCTTCTTGATGCTGGGTTAGGGAGGAAACAGCATGTAAAGATATCGAAGACAGGACGTAAGGTTATAGGCCAAGCGCGTACGAATGTAGGTGAAGTGGGTGCAAACATGAGATGAATGTGAGCCTGGTAGATAGGCTTATAGTGTTCTGCGCCAGTGAACTAGACGAGAATTTGGTTTTCATTGTTGCACGTATTAACCAGATCCTCGACATAAGTCGCCTACGTCAGATGTTGGGATGGTGATCATCATGCCAAAGTGCTACTCAACAACGGGCTCCTTACCCTCTCGCCTTGCAGTCTTCCACTTCTCAACCCTCCTCTCCGTAAAAAAGACAGCGTTGACCAACATATGTAGCTCCAACCCCGCCACTCTAGCCACCTCCTCGAAAAACACATCTGCATGCTCTGGCAGATTACTCGCTTTCTTGTACGACATGTAGCTCTGACCGGGTCTCTGCATTCCCGGATCTTCTTCCCCATCTGCAACCACTTGGTTCGTTCTCATTCGTCCTTGCACCGCCCGCACCGTCTCTAGCTGCTTTTCGCTCCCCGTGTCGTCCGATTGCCGGTTCTCTGACGGCGCAATACCCGTGGTAACCGGAAACATGCCATACATCGCATTCCGAAAGTCGTCGTTCGCTTCGTTCGCTTCGATATGCGTTTCGTCCAGAAAGTTGCTGAGGTAAAAGTCGAGGTACTGGTCCATTTGATCTCCGCTCATAGAGAACACATCCTTTTCCTTAAGCTTCGTCAACTCTTCGACCGTATACTGAGAGTCGCCTTCCCGACTCTTCAGCTTTGCGTTACCAATAATCGTGCACCAGCTCCTCCAGTTAAATGTGGTGGCCGCGGGCTCAGATATTGATCTCGGATACCGTCGCTCCCCGTCAAAGGGATAATAGAGCTTCACGCAGACCACGAGACACGCAATCAGCTGTGCTTCAGGCACGTGTCGTATACCCAGCGCAGTCTTTCCCTCTGTATGTATTGCGAAGTCATACTCCAGTAGATTCCCAAGGCGAATGGTCGCGTCGTACAATTCCAGAGGTAAAGCAAGCTCTTTCAGGTAGCGGAAGAGCAGCACAGGAGTGTTGAGCGGTGGCCACAGAATGCCGAACTCCTTTTCGAACCCGACTTCAAGGTCGATGAGGGTGGAGTAGAATCGTGGGAGACTGAGTAGCGAGTTCGGATCTAGCGCGACATGATAGTAGGCTGGTAATCGGTCTCTCATTGTAGTCGGAAGGAGTTTGATGGCTCTCCGGTACGTTAGTTTTCCTTCTGTAGTCCACGTGTAGATGTCGCCAGGTGTGACTGGCAGTCTGAGTGTGATGATACCCAAGTAACACAGTACAAGACTGTCCATCACGTTTGGAGTGTCCTTGAGCTTCTTCTTACGATTTTCAAGGCCTGGTTGATTCGTCTCGCCATCTGTTTCCGACTCGGAAGTAGCAACGGCTTGCGACGAGTCAAACTCTTGCCGTTCGCTCGTGATTCTGCTCTCAAATTGGAGGATGCGCAGCGCCCATAGGTCCTGAACAACCGTCTCAAGCTCGGCCGGAAGCCCTCGTTCGTGTATGAGAAACCATAATTGATGTCGCAGGATCAACTGAAGGCTTTTCAAGTACAATTCGACAGCTTTTGGTCCCTTGAGGTCTATACGGGCACTACATTAGCACTGCTGGACTGAACAGCCGGTGTACGCCAGTGATGTCGCAAGACGTCCGGCCGCACCCCCCTTACATGATGGAACTTACACCTCGAGACCTTCTCTGTCTCGTCTTGATCTTTCGTTTTGCGCGTCTTAGTCCTCGCTGCGGACTCATACATGTCATCATCATCTCCGGCCAGCAGCTCCTGCACATATGTTAATTGATGTTCCCAAAGTCAGTTGCGCCCTACGTACGCCTTTCCGGTGTCCATTCTGACAGTAAAGGTAACCATCTTCACCCTCTTCATATCGTCTCGACCGACAATTTTCGATGCCGCAAACGGGCCCTCTGACCGGACCTTCGTCCATGTTGAGGCGTTTGCGCAGTTGGTGGACGCATTAGGTTGGTGGTAGTTGCATGGAGCAGCTTTTACAAGTACCGAGGAACCAGAAATTCGCCTCACGCTAGCCACATGTGGACGCACACATTCACCGCGATTTTCACCAATGACAAGGACAGTGTTTGGCATAGCATCATCACATTTTAACATTGCCGTTGGGGATATATAGAGCCCAGAGATCCGTGAAACGTATCCCCGTTACATGAAAACCGGCAATGCAAGAAGCCCAAACCTTCCGAAGAACCGCAAGTATTGGTCGCCCCAGCGAGAGCGCCGGACAGCATTGAATTACCAAGCTGCCGTGCGCGCTGCGGCCCAAAAGAACCACGTGGAGTATTGTCGATGTCCTCGGGCCGCTCCACTCCCACCCGAGCCCGAGTGTTTCCAGGGTAAATCCTTAAGCCTTGGGGGCCTCCTTCGCGTCGATGGCGGTCTCCTCGCCCATGGCAGTGAGGACAATGACGTCTATTGCATGGTTAGCTGTGTTTATATTGTCGTTACTTTGGGCAACTCACTCGTGTCCTTGCCCTCCTCGCTGAACATCTTGTTGATCTTGTCACCAACTTCACCGTCGGGGTTCTTGACGTCGTCCTTGGTGCTGCCATCGTCGGACATGAGGGAAAGGAAGCCATCGTCGGTCACGTCGACCTGGTATTTGTCAGCAGTTGTCGGCTACAAGGTACCGTGGCACTGACGAGGAGGTACTCCTGGCGGCGGACGTTGGGGACATCCATGTTGTGAGTGGAAGGGCACAGCTCTTCCAACTTCTTGCCAGTGAAGATGTCAATGGCGACCAAGTGGACCTTGGCGTGACCGTGCTTGCCCGTCTTGGAGGTGGACATCTCGACGATCTTGCAGGGGCGGTTCTTGATGACCACGAAGCCGTTCTTCCTCAAGGCAGAGCACTGCATGGGGTAGGTCGTGGAAGCACCGGCATCGGCGCTATCGAACGTGTGCTCATGCTGTACACGATGCGATTAGCTTTTCCTCGATGAAGTGGCGCGTGAGGCCATGTCGATGCCTGGGCGCAACCTGCGGCGGCAATCGATAAGGCGGGGTAGAATTGCTCGCACGCCCGCGGGGAAGAGCCAAACGTACCTGCGCGTCGTTGTTGTCGGCCATTGTGGAGAATGAGTGTGACGGCTGGCTGGGTCGAGGAAGAGGCGAGGTGGAGGGTCGTGTGGTCGGGAGTGGGGTGGGCGAGACGGCCTTATATATGGAGAAGACGAGAACGAGCGAGGATTTTGAACATTGGGCAGGAGGGGCTGCGGCGCGCTAACGGCGCCCTTGCCTAGCGCCGGCCCGGATCAACGACCCTCCGCATCTACCGCGCCTCTCGAACTGTGGTCCGGTGCCTGGCTCTCCAGCGCGTTGTATCCTCTTGACTCACCAGATGCGCCCTTGACGAGAGGCGGAGCAGGGCAGAGCTCAGGAGCACTCGGACACCATGTGGGGGCTTGACAGGCTTTCCGCCCACTCCACGCCCTCGGGCACGCCGCCGCCTCGCCGCGACTCCTACTCTCCAGCTCCCCGGCGCCCGTATCCCGCGGGGCCCATGCCGCTGCCTCCCAGGCCTGGCATCAATCCGCGCTCATCCTCTCTGTCCCTGATCTCGCCTGGATCCTCGAGCACAAACCTGCCCGCAGGCGCACGAATACCCAATGGCGCAGGACGCCGGCGACCGCCCGGGGGTGCGCCCCCAAATGTACCCGACCCGGTACAGGTGCTGGAGCAGATCATGGGAGGGCCGCCGCGAAAGCCGGTCGTGTCCAGAATCGAAGCATTTGGCGCCATACCGAGCAAGCCGGACGAGGTGGAGGTAGACATAGATTTCGGGGACCTGAGTCTGCAGGCCTTTGCAGCCCAGCCAGCGGCAGATACACAGCAGTCTTCTACTGTACATACATATAGCGCGCAGTCTGTCGAAGAATGTACGTCTTTACATCCTACTTTCTGCCGGTTTGCTCATCGTGATTGCAGTCGACAAAGAAAAGGACAAGTTTGAGGATCTGCACAAGTCGATAATAGCGTGCGACGAGGTGCTCAAGTCTGTCGAGACATATCTCACCAACTTCCAGGCTGATCTTGGTGCCGTTTCTGCCGAGATTGAGTCGCTGCAAAACCGCTCGAGCGCACTGAATACCAAACTCGAGAACCGCAAAGTCGTGGAGAAGATACTTGGCCCGGCCGTCGAAGACATCAGCATCTCGCCCGCTGTCATCCGCGCAATCGCTGAAGGGCCTGTCGACGATGCGTTCCTCCGCGCTCTCGCCGATCTTGATAAACGCTCACGAATTGTAACTGCGAAGACGAAGGAACAACCGGATCTCAAGGCACTATCCGACATCAGACCTCTCCTCGCTGATCTTACGAACCGCGCCATCGAACGCATACGAGACTATATAGTCGCCCAGATAAAGGCGATCCGCTCGCCCTCGATCAACGCCCAAATCATCCAACAACAAGCGTTCCTGAAACACAAGGAACTCTACGCCTTCCTATCCAAGCACCAACCCGAACTTGCCGCGCAAGTATGTCAAGCCTATATCTACACGATGCGGTGGTACTACCTAAACCATTTCACGCGATACAGGACAAGCCTGGAGAAACTCAAGGTCCACGTCTTAGACAAGCACGATGTTCTCGGCGAAGAAGCAGGCGCGAAGAGAGGAGGCACACTACTGGGCCAAGCTAGAGGCGGACCCACGGCATACGATGCCTTCGCCCTCGGCCGCCGCGTCGACGCACTCAAAACACCGTCTGTCCATGCGCTACCCGCTCACCTTGCCGAAGAGGAAAAGACGGCGCACCACCTGGAAACACCCTTCCGGAGTTTTAATCTTGCCCTCATCGATAACGCCTCGTTCGAATACACATTCCTGACAACATACTTCTCTCCCGGTCAGTCATACCACGCAATAAGTCGCACCTTTGCAGCTATCTTCGAGCCGACATTCGCGCTAGGCCAGTCACTAACTAAGCAACTGGTGGAAACGACAACGGATACCCTCGGTGTACTACTATGTGTAAGACTAAATCAGCATTTTGCCTTTGAGCTCCAGCGAAGAAAAATCCCCGCAGTAGAGAACTACATCAACGCAACCAACATGCTCCTCTGGCCACGCTTCCAGCAAATCCTCGATCTCCATTGCACATCGCTCCAAAAACTTACATCATCCCTCCCCACACGTCCCTCCACCGGCACCGCGCTTCTCTCCTCCTCTGCATCCACATCCGCTTCCACGGCGCCCACCCCGCTCACACAAAAATTCGCGAACCTCGTCCACGGTATTCTCGCGCTATCCAGCGAAGCTGGCGATGACGAACCCGTGTCGGTCTCCGTGGGCAGATTGAGATCGGAGTACGAAGCGTATCTTACGAGGGCGAGTAAGAGTGTGAGTGATGCGAGGAAGAGGGAAAGGTTCATGAGCAATAATTTCAGTCTTGTTTGTACCATTTTGGCGGATTTGGATGGGAAGCTTGGGGAAGAGTCTAGGGCGTATTTTGAGGGGTTGAGAGACAAGTTTGATAAGTAGGGAGTGATGGTGCTGGTGCTGGGATATGGGCATTGGAGTTGGGATTTTGCATTGCGGATTAGCGAGCGATCATGGGTGATGTTGATTCGAGAGCTTGATTCAGATTCACTGAACGTTAGATTTCGACTTGAGTGAGAAGCCCAACTTTACACTTCTCTTAGTAGCTGGTGCCATTCGCTCCGCTAGCCTTTGCTTGTGAAGACACGTTACACTCGACATAGGGGGGGTTCTTAGGTACTCATATCACTCTCCGATACAGGCCAGGGCTCGTTACAACGAAGGTTCTCTACAATATGGCGTGGGGTAGATAATTTGGCTCTAGTCATACCATGCCCTTCTTCTCTGCACTGTGCCCTCAAGTACACCAAGAGCAATTCTTAAATGACTAGGTCAAAAGGATGAGGATATGTGAGAGCAAACCTAGGTTTCATGTTGTGACCTCTCCCATGGGAAAAAGTCTATTCCAAGGACTCGGATTGTCAGGATGACCTTTCAAGTTCTTTCAAGTTGTCGGAAACAGGTATTACTTTATACTATACAAACAAGCAACAAACGACATGATTTTGCCGCGACCGCCATACCGTGTGCATACAACCCAAATATTACTCAAAACGCCGCTTCCAATATTCCCTCAAACCTAGAAGTGCAAAACTCCTCATACCCCACCCTCCATCCCACGAACTCTCTGCAAAATTCCCGTAAATATCTTCCACTCTCAAAGCGAAGTGACTAACCCCTTTTTACGAACTACCCAAAATCCTCCCATACGCATCCTCCACCTCTCTCGCCACCTCCAGTAGTGTCACAATGACAATTTGATGCGTCACATTCGGCAACCGATCCCTGTGCAACCCGATCCACTCCAACGGCGGCGTCGCCTCGCCCATATCCCTCAATTGCGGCGTCTCAATTAGCGGTGGCTCCAGCGGCGTGTATTCGTATTTGCTCTGTGGGACGTTCACTACAGCTGTGATTTTCTCTTGGCCTTCTTTGGCGGATGGTGAGGAAGAGGACGAGGGTGCAGAGGGGTCAGAGTCTGTCGACGAGGCCTGCGTGATCTTTATGTTGGATTCTGGAAGCGGCTTGCCGAGACGAGAGGCTAATGTACGCGAGTGGTTGGACCACATGCTCCGGATGTAGGAGATGCGGCTGTAATTCCACCCGACGTCTACTTTGCCCTCTAAGGAGGATTTGAAGACGTAGTCGATGTGGTTGTTCCGTGGTGTCTGCCATGTATGCATTGTAGCAATCACTTTTGGGACTCTCAAAATTGTCCCTCCTCGTGCACTTCTCGCGCTGTCCACAATGTCGTCAACCGTGAGGTCTGCGACTGGCTTGGTCTTCTTGGACGAAGAGATGGAAGACAGGGCGACGGAGAGCTGGCCGAGCGTCATACCGAGGCCTGAGTGGATCTTGCCTTTTTCGAGGGCGACGGCGAAGCGCGCTTGGGCGTCCGCGGCTTCTAGCATGAGGATTTGGGTGTCGACGAAGGTGGATGGGAAGATGCCAAGATTGATGGAGCGTAGTGTGACCACGACGTCTGTGTGCAGCGAAATTGGGGTCTTCAGCGTATCGTCGTCCGGTTTGCTAGCTATCATACTCTGTGACGGGGAACGGCCATAAGGCATAGCAACGGAGGACTTGCGGCGCAAAAATTTCTCAATATCCTTCAGAGACTGCGTGTACGCCTGCTGATTCTCCTGCACTAGGCGCTCGAGGGCTTGCCACAGCGCCAGACCCTGGGCAGCGCTGGTAGCTGTACAGAAAATATGCGCCTTGTCGCCATCAAGAATAGCGACGAGACGGTCGCGGGAGCCTTCTTTCTTCTCGTGGACATTGTACATGAGGAAGTCGAAGTTAGCAATGTCGGCGATGACAAAGGCTTGGTAGTCGAAACCAGCCTTGACGCGCAACTGGCGGAATCCGACAGAGGCTTGGATGAGAGGCGTTCGTCGGGTACCTACTTCCTGTGGTGGCCAGCTAATACATGTGCGTACTTTGACGCCCACAAGTTCGACGAAACCACTAGTGCGCCCAGCACTTTCCATGCCAATATGCTCAACACCAATGCAAAGGTTCTGCTCCCAGTCGATGCCCTTCTTGGATGAAGCCCACATGTTGTGGATGTTGAGTGATGTCTTTCCGATAGCTTGGCCTAGATCAAGCTCAATCGATACATCAGCTATAGACACATTGGCATTCCAAGGGAATGCAGTAGCCGCCGTTACCTGTTGGTATCGCTGCATGAAGTATTCCTGAGGCTCCTGGTTGGCATTGGCTGTTGTAGGCTTCGAAGACTTTCGGATTTCTGGAGGAACCCAGATCTCTCTGAACAGCAAAAAGTCCTGAAGTTGGCGGGCGTTGACCTGAAGTGCCATGGGATTGATCTTGAGGATTGCCGAGATGCCGCTGGTACCGCTCAAGTGCTTGCTGTTCATTAGCGATAAGACAACAGAGTCGACATTGAACCCAAAAGTGGATTCTCTCGAGTACACGTGCTGGACCGTAGCCTCAAGGTTCTCAAATGCGGCCGACGCTGCAAAGAAGTGACCATGCTCTTGGGACTTGACGCTGTTGACGGTGATATAAATGTCTTTTAGCTTCGTAATCGCCGCGACACGTGCAATTGGCTGACAGCTCAAACTGAACTCTTGTTGGCAAATCCGAAGTCCCAGATTCAACTGTGTCCGGCCAAGAAGGGTACTTGGATCTACAGTGATGAGGTTGTCATCTTCCAGTAGCTTGGCCGCCGGCTTTGCCGGTGATCCCGAGTCTGGTGGTTTTGCTGAAGCAGGTGACTCTCCGTCTTTCTCGCGAACGACCTCTTTGATGCTCTCTGACATCTCGATAATGACGGGCACAACAGTAGGAAAGAGAGTATTGCTCGAGCCGTCGACTCTCAACTCAGCGTTGAGCGAAGGGTCGTGTCCATCATCCTGGTACTCCACTTTGAGTGCTATTCCGGGAGCGCGAAGATCGAGACTACTCTTGGACGAGTCACCGACGAATTGGCTATACCTCCCCTTTTGCTGTGACCGACTCTCCTTTGTGTCTGGGTTGGGAGCGACCCCACTGCCGTTGATGTGTACGACAGCACCAGCAAAATTTGCATCGACGAGGAGGGAAGACCATCGTTTGTTGCCAAAAGGATTTTTCCGCTGGGCCCCGCTTGTGGTGGGAGTCATGCTCCAGTTGGCGGACGCGATGCGGAACTTCTTGCCAGCCAAGGCGACGGATCGCTCGATTACATTCGCGGGTAGAATGAACCGAGAGGCGAGCTGTAGGTCTAGAGATTTGCCGGCAGCGTGGAAAGCAATTTTTCGTGTCTCCTTGGTGGAATTGTAAGCAACGGTAAACACAACCTCGGGCAGGAGTGCAGAATTTCTCGATCGCACTCTCTTATCTGCTGAGACTGGGACCATCTGGAGCTGCATATCTTCAATCATCAAGCGTGCTGCGTCCTCTTTGCGCGTTGAAAGGTCGATTCTTCTGAAAGATAGAACCAGATCCTCGGATTCCGTTCTTGGAAAAGGTGCAATGCTTGTGCCGACAATCCAGCTAATGTAAATCTCGAGCACTTCGATCGAATATGTCGAACTGAACAGGACACTTGAGTTGACGCTCTCTGTGTCCATATCCGAATCGCTCTTCACACTCTGGTCCCGTCGGTTAAACGCCCTGCTCTTCGTATGGCGTAGTCTCCGCAGGTACTTCTTCTCTTTCGAAAGATCAAGGTCCTTGATCTTGTCTTGAAGATAATTCATGACATCCACAACGGCTGAAGCAGTATCGGCGAACATGTTCACCTCCAGCCCAGAGCTTCTCACTCGATAAACCCTACGGACAGGGTTTACATTTGTGTTTGCAGTGGCTTGGAACATGGCGCCGAAAGTGACATTGCCACAGCGGCGTATCGAATCCGTAGTCGATAGGGTCAGGTCTACGCTAATCTCATGGAGGAGAACAACAGCTTCTGGCAAGGCCAAGATAGTGTGGTTCCGGCCGATGTTGGTGGCTTTCAACTGGATTGAAGATAAGCGCACTGCTAGGTTTGCGGTGGCTGAGTCGGGATGCTGGCCAGGAGCGCTAGCGCGGATGTTGAGCCCCGAAAGTGTCATTTGAACCGAATAAATCACATCCCTGGAAGGCTTAGAAGTCTTGGCTACTCGTTTGTGTGCAGCTTTGGGGAATATTTCTTCCACATGGCCCTGGAAGATCTCCACATCTTCCCGGATGGCAGTGAAAATGTTCGAAACCTCAGGCTTGTTGATGGTCGCAATGAGGGCTTGGATCTCCGAGGCTTGCAATTCGATGGTCTCGATGATCCCGGAAGCAGAAACTCTGGTCTCTTCTTCCGTGTTTGTTACTTTGATGCGACCGTTGACTGGAGGTAACTCAAGAGAGCTGACAACATTAGATCTCTCCAAAGAATTGCTGAGCATCCGATGTGTATGCGCGGCTAGATCATAATCGATCCGTAGCGTTACATTCTGTCCAAGGGCGGGTACCACAGAGATGCGACCGGATGAACCCACAATAGACCAGGTAAGCGACTGAAGTAGGGCTAGCTCGATGATATACTCATCCATGAGCAAAGCTAGAGTAACATTGGGCAATTGAGCCATCGTGTCGTCGTGAGTGTCCTGAACAGATTTTGTCTGTGACGGACGCTGAAGCTTGGTGGTCTGCTCGTGCAAATACGCGACTTCGTCTCGCAGTACAGAGTCTGCGACTTCGATCAAGCCAAGTATGTCTTCTTCGATCATGAACTTGATCATGCGGCTCGCCCCAGCGATTTTGATCTCGTCTGGGACAGAGCCGCCAATGCCCATCTCGTGGTGCGCAAAGTAGATGCTTGGTTGGTCAAATTGCGATCTGAGTATTGGCCGCGATCGAGAGCGCAGTTCCATTCCAACCTGAGCCAGATGAAGGTGTACAGTCGTCGTCTGCCCTGTTTCTGACGCTCGATCGTCCGTCTTGACTACCGAGAAACGAAGACTGCGACCTGTTGAAATGCTTTGAAGATTGACAGTGTCAAGAGAGAATTCGGCTTCCTCCGTAACATAGACGATCTGTAGACTGCTATCGATGGTTCGTTTCTGTTCCTCTGGCGGCAATGCTGGGGTGGCTTGTATGGAATGTCTGAGATTTTGTTCCTGGAACAACCGGATCAGATTTTCTATTAGTTCGCAAATCTCCCAATGGATATGTACTGAGCTTTCATGGGAGCTAATTTGGACGGTTGTGGCATGCTTGGGTATTTCAGCTCCCACCAGCATAAGACCTGTCGGTTCTGGGGTAGGGACCACAGCGACATTGATAGCTAGGATTTTCAACCCGGCTTCGCTCTGTTTCGGCCCCGGGTCTATTATGAGCTTCATACCCTCAGAACGGATGTTGAGATAGAGTGGCGCGGGAAGGGGTGCTTCTGTTGTGTCCGTGGCAAATCCAAATAGCATTCTCATGGCTAGACTCCTCTTAACATGAGCCAAATCCCAGGTGCGCCATTGATCCCACATCGTAATTATTTTTTCCTCGGCATTCTCAGGACAATTAATGTGCGGCTGAGAACAGAGCTCTCGGGTCTTCGCTTTCTCGGCGTCTGATAAGCTCTGCCATATGTAGCGGAATCGGGAGATGATCTTCCAAGAGTCGTGGCTGCGCAAATGGTCTCTGACCGCACGGAGAGCGTATGAGGCCTTGGTTAGAAAAGCTGGATCTTGAAGTTGCTCTTGCACACTCGTGAGGTGCCACGCTAAGAAACGTAGTCGACTTTGCTGTCTCTGTTCAATCTGGGCAAAGTTGGTTCCAAGCTCTTCCCCAAGGAGCGTAGTTCGATGAATCAGCGATGCTAGATATTCGATTTTTTTGCTTGCGGCCGCGGTCTCGAAGGCTCTGAAAGTGACGTTGGCTGATGTTGCCGTGGACTTCAGCACCCAAACTAGCAAGTCCCTCATCTCAGCCTGAATTGCGACATCGTCATTTGGGCCGCTGGGACTCCTCTCTGTGACAGACAAACCAAGCGAGCCGAGAGTGGTATGCAATGACACCGAGTTTTCGCCTGCTCGTTCGCCCGGAAAGCTTTTGATCCTCGCAGCCGTCTTGAGTTGGTTGAGGATGATGTCGTACTGATCTTTGCCGGCGTTGGTCCCTGGACTTGCTGTGTACTCGTTTTGAAACCGGAAATGGGTGAAGGGAATGCGGATATTGAATTCGATTGATTTTCCCTTCCCTTCGCGACGCTTTTGGTGATCTAGGATCTTGGTCATGACTTTGACTTGGAAATCGTCTAGCATATCCTCAGGTCTGCACGGCTGGAGGAGATCCATCAAGTTCGATATACATCGAACGAATTCAGGTGTACAGAACAGTCGTACACCAGCCCCTGTGTCTACAAGGACACTTGTGTGGTCGAAGGATTCATCGAAATGCTTTGATGATACATCGTTGAAGACGAGAGCATCGTCGCTGTCGTTCACAATACGTGACGGTATCGGCGGGAATACGGGGACATCGGACATGTCTGGCTCAATGAGGTCCAACGGGAAATAAGGAGCAGCGAGTGAGCTGGAAAGAGCTACTGAAGATGGCGGTAAGTTGCGTCGTGCTCGTTCTTCTTCACCGACGCGCGCATAGTACCTCTCCGCGCTCTCTGCTCGAGACGATGCGTTCTCTAACAGTGTTCTACTTCTGCTTGAGCTTGCCCTTTTGCCGTTCGCTTGATACTGACGGACGGACCTGATACTGCTCGCCAAAGAGCCGCTGGAAACGGAGCGAGAGGTAAAGGTATGCAACGGCCGCCCACGTGATGATACTCTATCGGAGGAGTACCCTGATGCTGAGGATGAACTCGCACCGGAGCTAGGCTGGAACATAAAGATTGCGTGTGGAATTTCGGGGTACTGCAATGCTGGCGGTCGAACGTTGTCTTGGGCGCCAGGTTGCCCAGTGGAAGGCGAAGCTGGAGAACTGTCTAGCATAAACTGTGCGCGGTTGGTCCTTTGGTCATGCAGACGTATGTGAGACTGCTGCTTGTTGCGGTCCTGAGTGAAGTCTAGTTTACGATTGAGCATGTTGAGCGTTAAGTCGGTCTGGAAAAAAGCGTGGGTCTCCACCAGTTGTCTCTCGCCGAACCGAGTCCTGTGACGTGAGGCAGACCGAGCGTCAACGGCTCCGACAGTCAGGTTTGGTATCCAAGCATTCACGCGTTGGGAGAACGTGGTGCCGGCAAGATCATTAAAGTCTAGCCTGACATGGCCGGTACTGACTAACACTACCTCTTTGGCGATGTGGAGCCAGATATGAACATCGTTGGTTCTCAACCTGAGGAACGTGGAGTCGTGAATAATTGGAAGATCGGCAATTGGCAGGGTATTCTCGTCGTCATCCAAGGTGAAAGCAAATGAACGGATCGCCCCGGCAGCTTTCTCCACAAACTCAGATGTGCATTCCCCAGAAATTCTGCCCACGTCAAAGTCCCAGTTGCAAACGTAAGTTGGTTCAGTGGGAGGAAGACCAAATAGACGATGACCGAAGATACCGACAGACTCTATGAACACTTCGGTCTGGCCACCAGCATCGTGTAAGAGACCGGGGCTAGTAACAGCGGTGCTACGCGATAGACTTATGGGGCTGAAATTCACCATCAAGTCCATGTAGTAATTAGTGAACCTCAGGTCGGCGGACATAAACGGCAGATCTGCGCGGAGGCAATCTTCAGCCGAGTAGAGATTAGTAGGCAGTAGTACACCGGCCTGTTCGACTGAAATACAAAGTATGACATCGAGGTCATTTGAGACCTTCGCGGCGTTCTCGCCCGAGGGTGTTCCGTCGGCCGCAGGGCTTTGGCTGGGAAGACCCTGGAACTCTTCCTGGGTCTTGAAGTGCAGGTCGTCTCCGAAGTAGTTGTCCTTAAGCTTCAGAAAGTGGTGAATGAGCCAACCGTAGAGCTCCACACTGAGCTGGTCGGCAGTCAAATCCATGAACAACCTGTCCGTGTTCATGGGAGATGTCTCTGTTCTGTACGTATGACTGCCGGTCAACATCAGACCACCCAGCTGTGCCAGGTTTTTGTTCGAGACAAAAGTGTCTAACGTGTTTTTCGACGCCATAGAAACGTTCAGGCCCATATCTCGGCCTCGCACGTCGAACTTTATCTCATTCTCGAGCGGTCTGAATTTGTCCAATGGTATAGTGACATCGCCTTGGAGTCGCTGCCCGTACAGAACGATGAAGTTGTTCTCATCAAGCTCGGAGGGGTTGTTGATGATGTTGGAGTCGTTCGTGTTCAGGTATATCTTAAGATTGGTGAAGTCGATGTTCAGAATATACTGGAACGGGACGAACGTGAAATAGTTCGGGGGCGGTCCTGTACCCCAGTCGGCTACAAGATCCGTCAGTAGAAACAGGTGATCCCTCAGGATGAAAAGTTCGAGGTCATGACAAGAGACATTGAACGCCCACTTCCTCAAGCTATTCCAGCCGACAGGGTTTGAGAGGTCGCAATTCAAACCGATAGCCCCGGATCGCCAAAGGAGGCCATGATTCACACTAGAGGTTATCTCCGTGCTAACGATGTCGACGTCTAACTTGTTGTGGAACCCTTTCTCCGCAGCGACCATATCCATCGTGTAATTGACAGAAGAGTTACCGGATACCTTGACGTCAATCCAGGCAAAAGGTCGTACATTCTGATTGGAAGCCGTGGTATCGCGCTGCTTTGCTCTCACAGATTTCCTCCGTGCTCGTGGTTTGGACTTGGACTTGTCTGCGGCTTCTTTGTCGTGACCGGCCAAGGTGCGGGCCTTTCCTTTCCACTTCCAGTCTTTAGATGGCTCGCGTACTGGAATGCGAAGGACTGTCTCTTCCTCGATGCTCAAGTAAAGTTTGAAGAGCGACATAACTCGAAGCTCGCCCGGCTTCAAAGGGGCCACAGGAACGGCGTCAACACTCGCGCCAGGGAAGAACATAGACTGAAAGACGCCTCGATGCCGATCGGTCCAGGGACCGTAGTTGATAGTCCCTCCGTACACTTGAATGTCCATGCCGTATTCAGGCGGAGCGCTGCCGTTGATATCCCCTGGTCGGGCTGAATCGATGTGCATGCTGTTCTCGAGTTCACTTGGGACTAGACCAGGGACATCCCAATAGAAGCTCACGTTGACACAAGGGCAATCTACTATTAGGGATGTCTTCGCGTACTCGACTGGATCCCACTCGCCATGGCCATCACCTTTGCTTTCGTCCAGGTAACGACTAAGACCTTTCCAACGTTCCTGACCAGGAAATTGCCACTGAGGATTCGCGGTTTTGCTATTGCGGCCGGTATGATTGGTGTGCGTGTGGATGGAATCTGTAGATTTGGAGAACAGGCCAGACAGCCGCGGGATATGCAATCTCGGCCTCCTGCGCTTTTCCGGCGCATGAGTGTCGTGGTCCATGTCTTTTTGCACCACATCCTGTTCAGCTTCCTGCTTGAAGCGCGCGGCGGAGTCGAGCTGGGAAGCTTTAAAGTCTGGGTTTGGCTTCATGTGCACCACTGGGTGAGTGAATTGGAAGTTGAAGATTTGCTGATAAACGTCCAGAGGTCCACAAGGAGATGCATCAAATTCGCCGCTAGCTTTCTCGAACTGGGCGGTTATGACGGATGAAGTATGTTCGTTGCCAATCACAATCGCGCCCTTGTTACAGTCAATGTAGACAGGAAGTAGTCGCAGGAAAGACGGGATGGGGTCCTTCTTGGTCTTGAAGGCTGAGGAGCTCGTGTCGGCGCGGGCTACGCCAGCGCCCTGTTGTTGTGCAGCTGTCTTCTGCAACTTGCTCTTCTGGCCTTCGCGGGTATCTGTAGAGGCTCGTGCGGAAGCATTTGTGTCACGCTGGCCCTCGTCCTTCTCCGGCGATTCATTTGACGACGTAGCGCCGTTCGTCTTGCGCTCGACGGCTTCGATGATGCTGTCATAGGCCGGACTGCGATTGTACATGAAGGCCTCGACGCCCGAGAGCTTGATAGAAATGCGGCATGGAAGCCGTTTGGTGGTTTGCTTGCCTCCTTTTTCAGCCTTGTCAAGTGTCCTACTCCGGCTTCCTGTATGGCTGCCATGTGTGCTACTGGGTGTTGCGTCACCCGAAGACGGCTCATGCGCGAACACGCCAGCATCCCTCACCCTGCGAAGCCAGTAGTTCCATGTGATGTATCCACCATGGATCAAGATCGTCTCGTTGTGGCCGTGGTACCGTATGTCTTTGAAGAAGATGCGACCGCCCAAAAGCGATATCTGGAGGGCCTGGATGTCGATGTAGGCATGGTATGCGCGCCAGGTGTAGGCTCGGATTCCATATGATACGAGGGTGGCGAATAGGCGGTTGAAGTAGAAGAGGAAGAAGATGGTGCTGCACCGGTCAGTGAGGGGTGCTTGAATGGTGATGCAGTCGACTCACAGGATGCCAGCAATCAGTAGCTCAACCAAGAACACCCTGTACCAGTTAGCAAGTGCGGAATCCGCGATGCAACACCACAGCATACCAGTTGAAGCCAGCGTGCGCCAACAAGGGCTCCGAGACGATTGACCCGGCCATGGCGGCAGCAGATGGAGCGAGAGCGCGGGATGCAGATCATGGTGGTGCCGGAGGGAAGGCGCGCATCCCAGAAACTTGGGAGGAAGGCGCGCGCGCGAATTGGGTCGTGGAGAGAGAAAGAAGCGGAGTGATTGCGCCGGTGCCCTCCGCTGAAGACCAACGCGCAGAAAGCGGATGACAGAAGAGTGAATGATTCAATGCTGGGGGTGCATACACGTGCATACGAATCGACGGGCGTTCGCGAATCCCCCAGCTGCGCTAATGACGCGTGCGGGCCCAAGCTTGCTATCAGATCCAACACGACGACCGACGGGCCAAACCGCTGGCACGAGACACCGAAGCAGGTACCGTAGAATTGCCACCATGACGGCGCCCGGCTCTTGATACTGTTTCTTCTTCCAGTCTCTCTGCTGCCCTCGCCCGCTCACTGAGCAGCCCCAGCCACTTCTCCCCGCATCTCCACGCCTTCTCCGCCATGTCTACAGGCGATCTTCTGTGGCAGCGGGACACCAGCGACACAGGGCCCGGCGGCACTGGCGACCGCTTTGCCCGCGCTATCATTATCGTCGCCGGCGTCGCCGCCCTCACAGCGAGTCTTATCACCTTCGTGTCAGTCGTTCTGTTCCCATCTGGTCTTGTCCACCACTGACGTAGGCTGCAGCGCTGTATGGTTACAATCGTAAGAGGCGACCCTTGAAAGGTCGCGTGTTCATGTTAATGCTCTTTAGGAAGAACTATCGGAAACCACTTCTCCAGCGATATGTCGTGCGTATCTTGCTCATGGTCCCCATCTACTCGGCGTCCTCTTGGGCTAGTCTGGTGTCCATTCAGGCCGCCTTCTGGATCGGCCCTCTCCGCGACGTCTACGAGGTTTGTATCACTTTGTAACTACAGACGGGAGCTGAGCTGACAATTCCAGGCATTCACCATTTACACCTTCTTCCAGCTGTTGATCAACTTCATCGGCGGCGAACGCGCCCTCATCATCCTCATGACCGGCCGCGCTCCCGTGTCGCATCTGTGGCCGCTAAACCACGTTTTCCCCAAAGTCGACATTTCGGACCCTCATACATTCCTTCGCATCAAGCGTGGCATCCTGCAGTATACATGGGTGAAGCCAATCCTCTCCGTCGCGGCCATCGTTATGAAAGCAACCCACACGTACAAGGAAGGATACCTCGGGGTGACGTCTGGCTATCTCTGGAGCGGCATTATATACAACCTGAGCATCACGATTAGTCTGTATGCCCTCGCTATGTTCTGGGTGTGCATGTTGCAGGACCTGCAGCCATTCCGGCCCATGCCAAAGTTTCTTTGCATCAAGGGCATCATCTTCGCATCATACTGGCAGGGGTTTTTCCTGTCCATCCTGGTATGGCTAGGCGCTATCCCCGATGATGTTCCCGGCTACAGCGCCGACAACGTTGCCGCTGCCATCCAAGATGCCCTCATTTGTTTCGAGATGCCTCTCTTCTCTCTCGCTCATTGGTACGCTTTCTCGTGGCACGACTATGCCGACGACACTATCTCGGCTGCCCGCATGCCTGTCAAATACGCCTTGCGCGATGCCTTTGGACCGCGAGACCTCATCGAAGACACCAAAGATACGTTCGGAAGGGGTAATTACGAATATCGCCATTTCGACGCAAATGACAATGTCCTGGCACACGAAGATTCCTCATCGAGAGCTGCCCGTATGAGAGAGGGCATGCGCTACGAGCGAGGGGGCAAGGGCAAATATTGGATACCGAAACCGGGCCAGGGCGAGCAGGAACCTTTGCTGTCCAAAGTCTCTGGTAGTCGAGCGCGGACCATGAGTCCAGGCGCACATCGTGCGCTAGAGACCGAGTCGGATTACGGAACGACCGAGGGCGAGGAGCCAGAGCTGAGTCCAGAGGACGAATGTCTGTTCGATAACGCTCGATCGTTGGAGTTTGGTGATTGGAATGTGGGTTCTAAATTTCTTGCTTGACCTCTGTTGCTTACTTACCCTGCCACAGTATCCTGTCATAGAGGCGCACCGCGCTTCACGTGAAAGTCACCTATACGCAACCCCAAACATGCTTACTGGAGGCACCAACAGACATCTGTTGCAACCCACAAAAGCGAACGAGCGAAGGCGGAAGAGCAACATTAGAGAAATCCAAGCGTCGGCCGACAAGGGCAAGCACCGAAGCGATTCCAGCAGCGGTGAGCCCTCTAGCTCGAGATCCGCAGTGGCCAAACTCCTGCGGCAAAAGTCTTCTTCCTCGTCCAGTTCAGGAAAGTCGGACAAAAGCCAGCTCGTAGACCTAGTCGTGGAGGACCACGACGCAGAGGATGTCGAGCGTGTTCGGGCGAGAAAGGAAGGCGGGTCCGGTTGGAACGAGGTGGAACCCAAACATTATGTGTGAGTGTTTGCCACACATGTACGCGCTCTGTAGCGCAGAGCCACGTCCTAATTTCTAGACAGTCACACTTACCCTGAGGATGGTCAAGAAGAATCGGTTCGGGAAGGTTTCGACCCCACCAACCCCGAGGCACACAATCCGGAATCAGTGCACAATCTGGACTATCCCTTTACAGTGGAGGAAGGTGAGGAAGGAGAAGATAGTGCTCCGCCCATTAACAAAGCCGCCGAGGAGTGGGAGGAGCGCGGATACAACAGTGATGACGGGCAGAAACGCGACAAGAGTCCTCAGTACGGCAGCTTCAGGGACGAGCGCAATGCGTGGAACGACAGTGACCACTAAAGGACTACTGCATACTCGATGGCAAAATAGCGCATTGAGCTGCTTTGCGCACGATGCTTGGGAGGTTTTAACGGCATCGATTTGCAGCCTTTGAAACGTTTCGTTAGCTTGTGTGATGAATTGTCCCGACCATGGATCACTTGGGCGTGCTGATCGATTTTCGCGTTCATGTTATATACCCTACCTGGTATGCGTGCGGGTTTACGCGTTGCTGTACATACGAAACTTGGCGCGTTTGTTGATGCTTTGTCTTATACATCAGACAGAAAACATGGATTATTGGCTACGGAACGGATTATGCTTGCATGCATTGTGTCGAGCTGTCAGTACCGGCGAGACTTAGTTGACAGCAATTGACGGCACCACATGTGCCTGTCGCGTGCTCCTCGCTCCACGTTATCCAACCAAGGTCCGCCGCGGAGCCTGCGACCAACCAGTCATACCCCACTTGTCACGCTCTGAAGAAGCCGCCTCGCGTGGCAGGACTAACCAAACAGTGTGAACTACTGGGAGGTTCAAACGGATCGCTTCGTTGGTGCCAGCAAATCCTCTGCTGAGCGCCGCGGTGAGGAGCTGTGATGGAGCAATATGAGTTTTGATTGCTGATTGGTTGGAACCTCGATACCGTTCTGCCGAGATGTTTGTATTGCGTTTCTGGAAGATAGCCAATCGAGTTGGAGGGCTGCTAGAGGGTCTATGCAAGTGGGTTGAGCTGCACTTGTTTCGAGGATATTCGGGCTTGGTTGGCTGGTGAGTGATGGGCATGCATCGGCGGTGGTGGTCTGTTGAGGTGGCATCTGATGGAGCGTGCGGCGAAGCCGCGACACGGAGGAAGGGCTGTCGCAACATGCTCGCACCGCCATAATGACACTGTACAACGCCGTACCTTGCGGACCCCAGATCCGCCCCTATGAACCAGGAATACTTCACACGCATCATCTCATCTGTTTCAAGCAATCTCCGCAGCCTCGTCGTCGCAGCTAAATATACACACCTCATCGTAGGTAGAAAACGCAAGCGCGCCGCTGCACACCACGCAACGCCATAAAAAGCTATCCAGAGCTCCTGGGCCAATAAACTGAGGTGGAGAGCGGCAGGACGAGATGGCGCACCTGTCAGTTTAGCCCTGCAAGCGCTATTGCCAATCGATTCGCTGCCGGTCTACACAGCGACCGGGCGCTTACATGCACCTGCAGCCAATGAGATGGCGATCAGCACGCTTTTGGAGACCGCATCCTCGTTTGTCCGGGGCCGTTAACTTTTGCTCGAGAGACGGATATGCGGACTGCAATTTCTATTGGCGCCTGGGGCCGCGTGGGGACGGTGCCGTGTGGTTATATTGTCAGGGCTTGCCGTCGAGGTGCGGGTTGGAAGGTTTGGAAGGGTTCGATATTCTTTGGACTGGAATTCTTGGAAGGTTGAGCTTTGCCGTAAGCTGGATCCTTGCGGGTATTGTCTCTCTTGTCTCTTTAATTTGGACAGCACATTGATACGCCATCTCGCTGGAACGCGTGGGCGACTTGTGTTGTGCTACCCTTCCCAAGGTTCCTCTCCTCCACTCCTCTCTCCCTTTATCCCTCCCTTCCTGACAAGCAACGCTGAAACGACTCTGTGAGTTGTTGTTGTTTTGTTGTGGTCGATCGGTTCTTTCTTGACGCGACGACTTTGCTCCTTGCATTGTTCAACTACTTCTGTTTATATCCCTTTGGCTCGGGCCGTCCACTCCCTCACTCTTACTCGCTTTTGGTTCCGAGTTCGACTTGAAGTTACGTTGGTTCGCAGAAGTCAAAGAGAAGGATTCCACCTGGGAGATCCCTGGTTACTGGTGGCATGATGGAAGGAGAAAAGAAGGGAGCTTGGCTGGCCATGAACCTTGGATGCTGCGCGTCCAAGAGGGATTCTATCGATGAGGATGAGGGAAGGATGCAGTTGCGGGACAAAGGTACGTGGGTTCTCTGTTTGTCACTTTTGCGTTCTGCAATTCCGTCGGTCGTCTTGAGAAATATTACCAAACTACAACGCGGGCGATGGACAACGACACAACGGGATCCAGACCTATCTCGAAGACCACCACAACCCTCTTCCAGAACTACGAGGACATTCCAAAATCCTTCTCTGCTTCACGCTTCGATGTTGACTCGACCTTCCCGTTCCTGTTGAGCTGCACCATCTCGCTTAAACCTCCTCCTTAATCTGGATAATAGCCTCGACACCTCATCCAATATTGGATGCATGGCTTATCCACACCCGCATTATCGCAGCGCATCCTTGCTAACGATCACTTAGGGGAACTGGAAATGACAATATGCTACGACCAACCGCAGCCGGTTCCACAGCCTCGGGCCGAAGCCACGCCGCCACGTCCATCAACGAGCATGTCGATGAAAAGTCACGTCTCGCAATGGTACTCGAGTAGTCGCGATATAGCGACGCGAGCATCGTCTCGAACGAGTCAATACACGCTCACGCGGCCTCGCAAGTCGCATTCAAGAACGAGACCGCGCATTAGTCGACCTATGGATGTAAGACATGAGGAGGGCTTTGATGGCACCGAAGGCATACAGAGTATGCTCGACGAAGCGCCCATGCCGATCCGTCGTCGTCGCAGTTTTCGCCCCTTGGAGCTCTCCATTTATCTGCCAGACAATCGTCTCTCTCCGCTTCCAGACTTCTTAGAGGCTGAGTGGGAAGAAATGACTGGGCTCACAATGCCTGATCAGGTCATGTTACGCAATAGAGATTCACGAACAAATTCTACGACTTCAGACCCGGCGACGCCGTCATACATTATCCCGCGGAAAGCGATCGGTTCGTCACGACGGAGCAGTGTTCAGAGCCACGTCTCGCTTCAATCGAGGCCGCCCTCGGAAACGCCACCCTTCATCCTTACCGATCAAGCACCTCATACATCCTCCGTGTTTAGCTCAACAAATTCTCTCCGCCGTTCCCTCACCTCCAGCACTTCTCCACTACCAACGTCGCGGATCCTCTCGCCCTCACGATCCCGCGCCCAAACCGCCCCATCCCGTCCCCCCAGTCTCCGCAAAACAAAGAACGCCATCGATGACGAAGTCCGCGAACTAAATACCATCGTCGAAGAGCGCCGCGCAGACGCCTACCGCACCGCAAACCTCCAACCTTCTTTCATCAACCGTCCCCCTCTCTCGCCTTCCTCCCATGTCCCCGCCATCGCACCCTCGCGCATCCTCTCCGTCCGCTCAGAAACACTATCAGACATCGGCTCCGCCTTCTCACAGCCCTTTGACAGCAAAGCCCTCCCCACACCTCCAGGACAGCGCCAAACAAAACTCCGCCTCGTCCCTATTACACGTACGTTCAGTGGACCTTTGGACTCAAACCCGATCACCCCACCCTCCCCCACACCAACAAATTCGATCCACCGCCTCGGTGCATGGCTGAAGCGATCCCTCCCTGCAACCCCCTCCTCGGCAACTTTCTCAACAAAGTCCAACCACACGCCCTCCAAACCCTCTAGCCTGCGCTCCTTCAAACTCCAAACCGCGGAGTCACCGTTCTACCAATGCACCGCCGCACCCCCTCTCCCATCCTTCTCTCGCCCCTCAACATCAACATCCAGCTCCAGCTCCATAACAGCAACCCACACCCGCCAAACCAGCGCCTCCACCGCAACCGCAACCCTAATCCCCTCCACGCCCTCCACGCCCTCCCTCTCCGGCTCCTCAACCCGCTCCCTCTCCCTCACTTCGGACCCACAGTCCATGCCCCCCACACCCGCCCGTATCAACGTGCTCAAAGGCGAGGGCAAAACCCGGCGCATCCCCGCGCCGCTCAACTTAGCCAAAGAAAAGGAAATGCAGATCGAAGTCGCGCTAGGGAGTGCGGCAAGTAGTCGCAGTGCGCGCAGCTTGAGGCCGCCGATGAGTCCCAATTATGGACTGCTGAAGGGCATGGAGATTAGTGCTAGGAGTGTGGAGAAGAATAATGGGATGACACTCAGGAGGGCCACGTTGGAGGCAAGGAGGAGTGCGGAGGCGGCTGTGCTGCCTAGTCCTAGTGCGGTTGGTGTCGCGTTTTGAAGGGAGGATGATTGAGACGTGATACGGTTTGGTGTGGGTCTTGTATGGTGTACAGAAATGATGGGACGGAAATGGGACGGAAATGGGATGGTTATCAAGGGTAAAGAAGGATATCGGAACATGTGGGGTTAGAAATTCCCAGTATCTTGCCCAGCGGGCAATTGACTCGGCCGGAACGGGTACGGGAATTGGGACGAACCAGGAACGTTTACTTCTCCAGACGCAAGACAGGCATATACCCTCCGCCGAACGACCCACTCGACCTCCGTTCAGCGGACGCCTCTTGCGCACTCACCCTTATTTGGCTTCCTTTGATGTAGATAGTCGCAGTAGATGTGGTGTAATGAACAGAGTATCCGTCGGACTGAGCTTGCATTATTTGCCGAGTGAGTGAATGAGTGATTGTGGAACGGACAAAGACTGTTGGAGCGCGATGAGCTTATGCAATGCCAATGCATACGAATAGTTTCCAATGCGGCGGGCGTACTTCAGAGATGGATGGATGGGCCTATTGAGTGGTGTCTGCAATTAGTGGTGTCTGCAATTAGTGGTGTCTGCAATTAGTGGTGTCTGCAATTAGTGGTGTCTGCAATTAGTGGTGTCTGCAATTAGTGGTGTCTGCAAGTAGTGGTGTCTGCAATTAGTGCACTATACAGCATGGAGAACTAACAATGAATGAAAAGTCTAGCCAGCACCCCTTTTCAAGCAGGTAGAGTAGAAGGTTACGTACACAATCTGATTATCGACTAACTGATCACAATACTATGTGCACTAGGACCCATCCTGAATGAGATAGACTTCGGAGTGCGATTCTGTTACCCTGACGTTGATTCTCTTCACGCTGACTTCCCTAGTGCGATCGAAAGAAGTGATTCTTAACCTTAAACATGATATCTTCTAACACTTACTCGTTCATTTCGCATCACCAACTCAAGTTAATTTTGGCATGTTTACAGATTCGTAGACTTCGATTCCCTGGTCAGTCGCAACACCATCTGCTAGAAGCTTGGGTCACACAGGGTACATTTCTTACTGTTCAATCATCGTGTTCAAGGTGTGGGTATGTCACCTCATTGTGTAGGCACTCTATTCTGTTTCGCGCAGATTCTTCTTGCAAAGAAAGGAACCTAATTTCACAAGGGAAATCCAAAATGAAAAAGATAGATTCGTAGATACATGTTTAGCACACTCTGATATAGTTAGAGAAGTATAACAAAATCCACAGATAATTTGCTCTACGTAAAGCAAGTCGCTTTGACTTAAAAAACGACGACTCACAGCATCAACAGATTTGCACAACAAAAATTCAATAAAAACGCAGATAAGAATTTGTACTTACAATGGCGCAACCCTAGAAATGGAACCATATATGCAGATTTGGGATTCTATATTAGCAGAGTGAAGGTATTATCTGAAGCTTTTCCAGCTCCTTCTCTCGTCATTCATGTCTGTATTCTTGAAACAGTCTGGAGAAGAAATTTCATAAGAGCTATAACGTTCAGCACATATCGCTACCGCCTCGGGGTCCTTTCATTTACACTCCCGTTTACACAAGCACGCTATACAAAGACCTGATTCTCACTATTCTGATCTCTAAACTCTAAACGTAAGCAAAAGGATCAAGAGTTACATTCGTCCGCGCCGCCCTCAATGGAGAACAACAAGCCAAAACACGCTTCATGCGATGCATCCAATCCTCTAACTGAATTACGACCATTCATCGATCCCACCTCACGACCAGCAATGGGATCGAGCTCTTCGCCGAGCTCCCCATACCCAACCAAAGACTCATTTATCCAGAACATCCGCATGTACAACCAACCCAAATATGCCTCTAACAACCCCAACTCGGCGCGCTGCAGCCGCGCCAAAATGGTGCATGCTAGCGCGACTGAGACGTTCATGGTAAGGCAGGTGAAATGATTAAGATGCGTGTTTCTGGCATAAGCATTTTGTGTAGACAGACGGTATGTGATATAGGTCTCCAAGGTGAGGCACGTGTAATCCGGACGGGATGCTGCTATGTAGCGACTACGGTGATGTGTCGTGCGATCTTGAGAGTCCTGCCGTGGGGCGGGAGGAATCGGTGTGCGAACAGGAAGAAAGAGTGCGCCATGCTGACGTTGACGTAAGGGGCATGAGGACGTAAACCACTGCAGTCTTCGCCTCATCCACCTCTACCCTGTGCTCATCGGCAGATACGTACACCATCTAAGATGGAACCGGAGCATGAGTCAAGACCTATGCGCGCGGCCTACAAGAAGCGTCTACAATCGATCCAAGCGCACCGCCGAATTGGCAAACTTTGAACTTTGAAAAGCTGCTTCCACACCTCGCCTTTCAACGCTCAGCGGATCAGCATCTGGTGCGCGCTAGCATTGTACCGTCTGATCATGGAGATCAGTATCATAAACTGGAAGGGGTGCGGCTATTCAAGCTGTGTGCAGATAGCGGTGGAGAGTGAGAGCGAGCCTTGACTCTGAATCTGTTCAAGCAGGAGAAGGTAGGCATGGAAACAAGTCTGGACATGTACTTGCTTGGGACAGTTCGATAAGAACTTCACACACCCTGTCGGTCACCTGTGGGACGGGTCGAAGTTGGTTCAGGACAAGCCATATACCATGATGGGATGTAAGTTGTTGTAAGTTCGAAGGGTATCGCGCCGCTCAACACATATTTTCGTGGACGCTGAGACCTTGGTCGGGAAAGACACGCTGGTTCCCGCGCATTCCATGGAGAATGAATGGAATATGTCACTTGTTGAGTCAATTTGGTTGAAACTAGTTGTGATGATTTCTTGCTTAATTCTTGACGCTAAATGCGCATGCCAATGTGTGAGTAGAGGCTCATTGTGATCATGCCAGTGATTACACAAAATCGGTGGACTCTTCGACGTGTCAAACCGATGAGACCCATCCAGTGATCTTCCCAGCGCATCAGTACTTTAGATCATCTCAAGACATGACTGATCTGGATCAAGTAGCACTCGAGAATGAATTACTTCGTACCGCTTCCAGGGATGATCCTTTGGAAAAGGTCTCACGCCCTAAATTCCTCTGCGGAACATCCGGTCTCGTCCTTCTGTCAACGTCAATGGTCGACTCTCGCAAGGACAACATTGATTGCGAGACGTCTTGAAGTCAATGGCTTACTTTGGAATGCCGAAGGCTGCCATATCCGTCATGAGAATCACGTGTGTGGTCGGAAAAGAGGTCACTGTACCGTGATACGACATGCATCAAAAATCGGATCTGGGAAGACGTAAGGAAAACCTGAAACTCGCCGACGATGGCTTGGTAGAGGGACGATGATAGGTACGTGAGACGGTAACCGTTGGTAGTGTCGTACGTCTGTGGTGTTGCACGTCGGTGATTATGGCTCAAGAGGGCAACAGGTAGTAGGTGGCGCTCATGGTGACAATAGTTTGGACAGGTGGGCCGATGTGCTCCCTTGTCAAGGAATGACAATCTGCTTTGTGTGGAGGACCATGCTCAATCCCGCGCACAATCCCCGCCTTGATGAAAAGCGTGGCGACTCGTGTCCACGACCGAGAGGGCGGTTAGTGCATGCAAGTCACCCGTGTAGCTGTGGCATCAGAGAACGATCTCCCCGGCAGCGGCCATTCCGACGAGGCTTTTTGACGACCTGGTATTTGGGTCGTGCCTTGCTTGCCTCGAGGCTAGTGGAGTGGTTGTGCAACAAGCTGCTGAGAGAACCCAACAACCGGGTTATGGTGTGGTTGCAAGCGGAGACCCTGAGAACACTCGGCTTCGCCCGAGTATGGACCGCAGGCTGTTCTCGAAGATGGCATCGAGCATCCAGAGCCACTGATCAAACAGGGAAGGCTCGAAATGGAGTGGAGCCGTCGTATCCAAGAGCCACTGTCCATGTCTCCTGAAAACATGCAAAGTCCTCGCGTACCAGGAGTTGCACTCTTCGCAGCCAAGGATCTATAGACACGGCTATCGGTGCGGTATGCTGGCTGTACACGCGGCAGATGGCAATTGCTCGAAGCACGCTTTTGTCGGACGATGAACCGGGTCAAGAAGAACCTTGGCTAGGGCGCGTTATTATGCCGACCCACCAAACTGCTGCGATGTCGGTCAGAGAGTGCTAAAGCAGGTAAATCTGGTTCTGGCTTAGTAGATGTAACGATGGAAGGAGACAGTGGGCTACTGTGTGTAACCAGCTTGAACCACGGAGCTTGTTGGTCTGTTGTACAAACAGAATCCAAACAGAGATCTACCGATCTCGGCCGGTCAGTTCGCTCCAAGGGTCGTGGTCAGTATATGCATACACTCAGCCAGTATGAAACTCGCTCGCGACAGAAAGCACGTTGTCGTCTCCCACGGGTAGCGACAGCAAGTCGAGTGAGCCGTGCAATTGCGTCCCCTCTTGCACGTTCCAGCTGTGGGCGGCCATGGACCCAACGCCACGGTGTGCGCGCCTCGTGGGAAAGCACATATCAGCTAGAATGAAGGCAACAAGCCTTGGTTCGACCAGAGGCTGGTCGAAGTGGCATCGTCAGGTTAGTCATGCGCGACAACGCATAGCTGGCAGCGCAACACGCGAAGCTGATTAGATCCGCGAGAAATGACCGAAGCGCTTGCTTGCAAGGAGTGCGCGTCCGTTGCGAAAAGCATGGCGAACCTTTTCGGGAAGTCACGGCATCTCATAGCACGCGTTGAGCCTGATGTCAAGAACGAACGAAAAGCTCTTAAGGCTTCATGATCGAGGCGACTCGCGACTTCAGCGAACAAGTGTTTGCAGGGGTGTGCCTCTCGTCTATGCTGCCAATCTATGCAGGACGCCTCTTGAGCTAAAGCACCAACGATGAGCCGGGCGTCTGCGGGGTTCGGTCTTGCTGCGAGGCATTTTCTCGGGCGATTCGTCGCGCGATACATGCATTACTATGGGATGGGGCGTTTGGCGCTGTGGTGACGTCTTTCAAAAGGCGCCTCGGCTAATGCCCTCGGATGCTTGATCTTGTAGACGATGTGACGATGTGACGAGTTGGACAAGGCTACCGACACAAGAGGCCAACATGGTTTCTTTGAACGCGGAGATGAGGCACTGGGCTGGCAATGGCCAATCCCGCGCGACAATGGGAAAGCAGAATGGGATCGGGGTTTTAGTCGGTAGCCCTCGCGAACCTGCATAAGCGTAAAAGGTCCCTGGAGCAGCGCTGCAGGAGCGGGCCTCAGGGATCAGAGGGCGTGGCGATGCAGCTGCAGGCCGTTGCAGCTGAAACGAGGGATACTATGGCGGATTTGCTGCTGGGCGTCGGGAGCTAATCCACTGCTTCTGGTCAGCGGGAGGCTGACGTTTGGACACAGCCGCAGGCAAACCGCCGCGGGCCCGTTTAGGATTGGGACCGTTGGGTGATACGGGGCATCAGCTTTCTAAGAAAAGAATACATAGGACTGACCGTCGCGGAGGGGCAGTGGACTCCGCGCAGGCGCGCAAGGGCGCGACGGACGGCGGTGGATGCTGCCGCGCCGTACACCGCTGGCCGTCGTCGTCTTCATCGTCGCCGTCGTGCATACGGCGTGGGCGTGCGAGCGAGCGTCGCTCTGCCGGGCAGTGCGCGTGCGGGCGCGGTTGCGGTTGCGGTTGCGGTTGCGGATGCGGATGCGGGCGCGGGCGCGGTCGCGGCTCGCGCTCGATGTCGGGCGGGGGTGTGGTGGTGTGGATGCTCCATGGCATGGAGGCATGGAGGTGATGCGCTGCAGTCGAGTGAGGTCGAGGTTCGCGCGGTGGCCTAGCCGGGAAGGCGGGAAGGCGACGGACAGTCGTTGGTTCTGTCCCGAAGCGTCCGCCCCTTCCCGAACGGACAGTGTGCGCTAATAAACCTGAGGTGAGCCAGGCAGGCGCGTCCGTGGCGGCGAGGCCATGGCCATGGGCTATTGTCACTGTGTGCGAGCGAGGGTCGCGGCGGCGTAGGACGAACCCCCATCGGACGGACACAGGCTTGACGGCGGCAGGGATGGCGATTTAAGGTTGCATGCAAGCCACTCCAGGAATAGACGGCCCATCACTCGCTTGTCCGGCGCAGGCGCAGGCCAGTGCTCGCTGCTCACCACACCTCGCTGGTCGGCCTCCCTTCCTGCGACCTGCGACCTGCGACCCGCGACCCCAACCGTCGACGGCCCTCTGCTGCGGCGATGGCTACCCTCACTGTGCATTGGCTGCCGGCGACCGCCACGGCCCACGATGCTGAGCCAGGAACCGGCGCATCCCAGCCCTCCACCGTGCCCCATGGGTCCGGGCCCAGCTCGCACTGCTCTGCCCCAAGCACCCGTGCCTGCTCCCCATTGCACCGGCTTCACACCAGACGCCTAGTATTAGGTGCTGATGCTCACCCCCATCGTGGCCGTGGCCGTATATCATCTTGTATGCCGCCGCCGCGCCTGCCCTCCCCCGTCCAGACTGCCCGCCGTGCCCCATATCCACCACGCTCGCTGCCACACATAGCCTCCCACAGCCAGCACCCAGCACCCATAACCCTCGCGCCGCTCCCACCGCTCCCACTGCTCCCACTGCTCCCTCCGTCTCGTCCCTCGTTTGCATTCTTGCACAATTCTCCTGCTCTCCACAAACCAAACGCCTCGCGGATTGTGTTTCGGCGCTTTGGCCCTGGCCCTCCGCATTCTCGCTCCCTGCCATTGCAGACGTCTTAGAGCCCCCGCTTCACCCCTCCAGGATCCCGCCGCTCCCGTCCGACTGCTGGAATTGCGTCTCGTTGCGTCTCGTTGCGTCTCGCTGCTCTGGTCCTGCCTTCATTCTGGAGCCCGTCGTCTCACCCATCCGCCGGCACCCGTGGCCACTGCCCGCCGCCCAGCTGAGCTTACGGCCAGCCCTGCTGCTCTACTGCGCCATCCTCGGCCGGCCCAGAGCCTCAACGCACGGGTCCCACACCCGTCCGCTCGATCCTGCCGCCCGTGTCTTTTTTAGCCATCCCGGCCTGCCAGGCACTGCGCAACGTAGTGCTCAACGGTAAAGTTGGCCGCCATCCGAGGGCGTGCTCCAGCAACCACTGACCCAGTAGTCTACCAGGCTGGCGGGATCGGTAATCACCAAGAGTCATCCGAACCTTCTCCAGGTAAGTCTGCTCCTACGTCCTTGCATGTCCGCCTACTCCCGCCCTCCCCCTCCCCCTCGGCCAATCCCACTCCCTCCCGCTGCCCTGGTCCAGCCCTGCCTATCCCACTTCTTCGTCCGGCCATGTATTAACTTGCTCCCGTCTCCTCTCCGCAGTCATAGCTTCATCATAGCTCGCATAGTTCCTTTTGCTCGCCAGTAGACCTGCCCAGCCTCTTCCATATTGGCCAGCCCTGCGCCCATGTCTTGTTCCCTTTGTTTCTTATGTAAGTCAATCCCGTCTGGCACGTCAAAATCCGGGTTGCGATATGCGACATCTCATACCAGGACACTCACACTCATTTCAGGATCCGGCATTGGCTCTGAATCACTATTGTTTGTTGTGTGAGCAACGCTTCCCCTTCCCGCATTCGTCGACAGGAGGCGGCTGTTGTCTGAGCTGTGTCAGGCGACGATTCGGGCTCACAACATAGGAGACACTCAAAGACCCCCTGATTCCCGGATGAATCCATCTCCTGAGCACTTCGATCGCCTGTCTTTGGGGAGGTCCTCTTCTGTCAACTTCGCTGGTCACAAGGTCTACCAAAACACACACCAAATTCGTCTTCTACCCCTCCCCAAACAGCCTCTCTGTGTACATTTGTGGCGATTGTTGCATACACAAAGACCCGCATCGTCTGTTCTGACATCGAAACAACCACTCTCCTGGATCGGCGTGGTGCATGTTCCGCTCGCCTCCCGTCTGCCCTTGTCAGAGCACGGGTTCACCACTTCCACTTGAGTTCAGCGGCTTCGAAACACCGTCAAGCTGGCCTGCGCCGTAGAGTTTAGCTATCAGGTGCGTCTCCCCTCGTACGTTGAAAGGCCTCAGCATGTCGGCGGGCGCTCAGCCCTGCGGCAGTCCGCTGCTGCCTGCAACCCAACCCCAAACTCAAGGCTTGCCTGCTAACACGACCCTGATCGCAGCCTGATAGCGACCGCGCGCCCTTGTCCGCAGGCATCAGCTTCCAGTCGCCAGCGCAGCTGTTTGCACAGTACAGTCAAGGCCTCGCAAGCGGTCCACTGACTGTGCATCCTGCAATAGCTGCCAAACTGTCGTCCATGTCCGGTTACGACAAAAACCAGGAGCACTATGCGTATGGTAAGTGTGTTGCGGCTCATATGACGGGTTGGCCAGGGCGGATGCCACAGCCTGGTCGGATGGTCCCGGTTGGGCCACGTGAGAGCGGTTAGCAAGCTTGACTGACCACCCTTCCAGACGCCGAAGCCACAAGACCGAATCAGGTTCCGACTTACGCAGGCATTGCACAGCCTTCATTCGCCTCGCAATACGCCGACGCGCCCACACGTTTATCCCATGAACCCTCGAACCTAGAAATGCCCTTCATACCTAGCTCAACTTACGAGTCACGCGCAACCGGAGCCTACCCACCCGGGTCCTCATTTATTGATGCAAGGTCTCGTCATCCGCCCTCACATACTGTCACCGAATCGGAAATCACCAAATACGTTTCGCCGTCGCAAGGCACCGCCGGATCCACCGTTCTACTGCACATTAGAACAAAACACGATCTTGCTGCCGAGCAGCCTACGTTCGTCTTCATGTTTGGGAAGAAGAAGTGCGTCGCCGCACTGCAGAAAGTGGACCACGACGATGACTTCTACAATTACGCTCTTAGTGTCGAGGTCCCTCCGTTTCCGCTCACCAACTCGTGGGATCCGACCATGATGCTCAAGCTCCAGATGGAGGACAAGAACGGTCGCTTCCTCAACGAGATCGAAGCGGGAAACTTTACCTTCACCGACATGTCTCCAAACCTCGCGTATCAGTCTTCGCCAGAAGTTGCCAGGAAGCGCAAATACTCGGGCGACTTTAGCCACGGACAGGACTACTCGGAAAATGCTGCAAAGAGGACAAATGCGATGCGCTTCCAGACGAAGCCACGCTCCATGTCCGCTGCATACTCAGCCGCATCCCTCTCGCCGCTACCAGCGCAGTCCAACTTGTCCAGCACTTACGGCTACGGCAGTGGATATGACCTCTCCAAACAGGCGAGCTATACTCCACAGATGTCGCAGAAAAGCCTATACGCGGTCCCATCAGGCATCAGCATCCCGCAGACGGACATGAAACCGCCTTCCATGTCCCCGAACTTACAATCCTACGGCCAGTACGGTTCGCTTGGGCAAAGTGGCAGACTTTCGTCAATGAACCCTAATCCATCTCGATCCACGGGTCAGTCGACTTCGGCTAGCCTCCCAACCCCGGTTTTGGTACGAGCCACCACTCTTCCGCAGTCCGGCGTTGCGTCTTCTGGCCAAAGTTTCAATCCATACCTGATGTACCCGACCAAAGCAATTCTGAAAATTGAAGGCGACTTGGACAGAATGGTGGAGGACTGGACGCAGGAAGAGCAGGATTCAAAGCGTCGCCTCGTCGAGTTCAAAAGATCACAGCACGGCAGCACTATCAGCACGTCGTTTGCCCCTGTCACCCCAGAAGCTAGACCGGCGCGCAGTATCTGTGTCAGTTGCATCTGGTGGGAAGAGAAGGACGAGTACTTCATTACGAGTGTTGATACCATATATCTTCTTGAACAGTTGGTCAACGTGCGATTTACCGTTGAAGAGAAGAACCGCATACGAAGGAACCTGGAGGGCTTTCGCCCCCTAACCGTCTCGAAGGCCAAATCGGACAGCGAGGAGTTCTTCAAAGTCATCATGGGCTTCCCGAATCCGAAACCGCGCAATATCGAAAAAGACGTCAAAGTCTTCCCATGGAAGATACTTTCTCATGCGCTCAAGAAGATCATCAGCAAATATGTAGGTTCCCTGCTCACTCTACTGCACAGTATCAGACTAATGTCTCGACAGTCCGCAAGCTACTCTTCGACCGCTGGCGCTGGCTCCCTCCCTGTTGGCTCTTCATCAAGCTATGTGCAGGTCGGCATCTCGCAGACCGCAGGGGATGCGCATCGCAACTCTTCGCCTCGATCGGTCGCCAGCTCGGCTGCTACAACCGTATACACCCCCAGTATGACCTCGACCAGCTTATCTCCCAACCCCAAATCGTCAGCTGGTATGGAAGGATCAGCTGGCCATGGCCTATCGGTACCTCAGAGGGGTCCACTGGGCCATGGTATGACTCAGTGGGGTGCTACTACTCATCACCAGGTCCCGCAGTACACTACAGGTCTCCCACAAGGACAACGCGAGGCCTGGGACTATGGTGGATACCTGAACGCCACTACCGCCGCGGGTGTGCCTGCGGCCGCGCAATCGATGCACATGCAACGCTCAGACGTAACACCAGACCTCGGACAGCTTCCAGCCGACAGCTCATACCAACAGTACGGTCAGCGCACCACACGGGTCTAGTCAAAGGAGCATCTACAACTACAGAAGATGGTGGCAGGCAGTCCGTAGATGGTGGTCGGGTGATCTGCATCGTCCGCATGATCCATCGGCAGCTAACCCGATTGGGTCAAAGCGCGGATTCTCCACACCATCTCCTCGTCCGTAGTGTGCCTCGTGTTGCACACCTCTTCTTCCCCTTTTGCCCATCGGCGTCTTTCTTTCTCTCTATCTACGCTTTCCTGATTTATCGGCGTCGACTTCGGGTCTTTCTGAATTTCTCATCATCGGCACTGGATCGAATCATACACGCAATACCCCGGGCAGGCGGCGTTTGGGTTGCATCTCATTCCATCATCAAGTCTCTTATCGGTGCACTTATTGGGATCACGGCGTCTGGATACACTATCGGACGATGCCTAGAATCATCGGACTGGGACCACGATCGCATATCGGACAACACTGGCTATGGCTACCGACGAACGACAGCATCTCCCGGCGTTTCTGTGCAGAATATTTCATTTCCTTTCTAACTTCACTTCGATCTTAATGGTTTCATGACGGCACTTTTCTTCACACTCTTTGATGACGTTTCGGATTTTCCCTCATTCGTTGATTTGCTTCCTTTGACTTTACGCGACGCGATGCACTTCTCATCATGGCTTATCCCTCTTTACACCTTGCATTAGATAGGAGCCAAGGGCATGCATCGGGCACGGGCTATATTCGTCGAGCGCGGCGCAGATATCGGTGGCTTTCGTCTCCATTCCATTCGAGATTCCCCCTTGTACGTTATACCAATCTACCATGCAAGATGTTACCGTTACCAACTTGTCCACTGCGATTTTCTCACGCCCTGAGTCCTCCCTTTGCGCGCAAATCGGCCTTGCGCCCCAAGTCATACCCACGCCGCGCAGGCATCAGCGGGGCGCTTGTGGGATGAGGCCTGGGCGCATGGAGTGCACAGCCCTATATCACCCAACCCACACACCACTTACGCCTCACTAGGGTCCCGCGCTTCCCCGCGGCGTTGGTACGGCTTACGTCATTCTAGTCATCTGCCATTTGCCAGCGGTCATCCTTCACTGGGCCTGATCATCGAGAGCATGATGGATGATCTCGATATGATCGCTCCCATGAGCTTGCCTTTGTTTATTGACTATTTCTCGAAAGAGCTGATCTTACGGCTACGGTACCAAGAATACTGCGGATACATGATACGTCATGCGATATTCGTACGTCACTAGCGATGAATCATTCAGTTGCTATTTAGCCCACGCTGCGCTTGTGCTAAGGATGCGTGGGATGGGCCACGTCACATGTTGCTGAGAGAGGGCGGCGTGTATGCAGTATGGCGGCGCGATTGCATGCTATTTGGAGCTCTCGGAAGCTATGCTTATTGCGGGTAACGAGGATGTCGAGGACTCAGCGTTCTCCGTGCTGTCAGATGGGATGGATGCGCTTCAGCGGCGCGTCGCTGCTGCCTTGGTAAGTTCTATGCTTGGTGATATTAGTCTTGCGAGCTCTGGTAGCCTCCGACTTGACGCGACTTCAAGCGGATAGGATGAAATCCAGCCCGTAGGCTGTTCTATGTGTCCTCGGTGATAGCCAACTAGATGATGTGTGCTTGTTACCCAGGATGTTGTGCACCATGGCCTGCAAACGCGAACAACACAATACACCTCTGGGTCCATTATGCACGGCGCAGTAAGACAATCTAAACCACCGCCGAGCACTTTGACCGCGCAGCCGCGCAGACGCCTTGAAACTTGACATCGCCATCCAACGTGAGGTACCTCTGCACACAGCATTCTCACTACCCCAGCAACGACAGCGGCTTCTGACATGCAGGATGCCGAAACACACGGGCACCGTTGGATCGTAAGATGTGGCGATGCACGTCGTTCTGTGCCGCAAAACCGGCTTAGCTGTGACCCGTGCCGTGTAAGCACGGGGAGCCGTGTTGGTACCAGCACCGGGCGGGCGTTTCCCCCATAATCCTGGCGGTAAGGATGACAACGGCTTTGTTTTGATGCGGGTGAGCTGTTCGTCTGGATTGGGAGGGCATCATGGTGTTGATTTGGAAGGAAGATGGTGCACTCATCCCAACCTTGCGTGTTTCGACGGCGGGGAACGATCCTGTGCTTACATAGACATCATAACATGATACGGATTTATTATATTCTGTGCCATCTAGAAGACGTATTCATCCTACTTGTACATCTCGCCAAAGCGTCTCCGACTTTCGATGCAGTCAATCCATCAATCGCTCGCACCAATCACCTCCCACCAAAGAGCACAATCCCCATCAAGCGCGCGCTGGTCCACGAGTTTCACAGACTCTTCTCCGTTCTGGAAGATCGCCACGTCAACGTCCCCTTCTCCAATCGCACTCCACCCTGGTCCCGCTTCAGGATCTTTGGCAAACCGTGCCCACGCGCCACGCATGACGTCGCTCACAGCGTATTCGTCTGCGGTCGCATTCTCGCGCGGAAATGTGCCAAAGACAATCTCCAGTTCGCTCGAGTGGTATGCCCGGCCATCTGGGATGTGCTGCGTGTTTGGGAAAGTAGCATTGAACTGTGCGGTACCGCAACTTAGCAGTGTTCACATCGTTGCCTTGGACGAGCCTGGGATGTATAGCAAACTTACAAAATATCTCCATGAAGGAACTCCAAGATCTGCCGTATCATTTGCAACGAGAGCCGCTCCACACTGGAACGAAACATACGTCTCCATCTCAGCAATCGCATCAAAATCGGTGGGAAACTCCGCACCGCCGACTGGATACGCAGCCGTGATGGCGGCGACAAGTTCAGGGCTGGCATCCGGTCCAAGTACGTTTTGCCGATATGCAGTGATGTTGTTCTGTCCGATGGTGAGAGAACGTCCTTCGTCTGCAACTGTACCGCTGAGAAGAGGGATTTGCGCGGTATTCCCAGATGTGCGTGCAAGCGCCAGGTTTGCTAGGTACGTGTGATTATCGACGGTTGGGTTGAAGATCAAAGTTTGTTTTTCGATGATATCTTTGATGGTGGTTGCGGGCGCCGCCGATATGCATGTCAAGTTGCTCTGGCCAGTGCAGTTCAGTGCCGCAGCGAGCGCGTCCCATGAAGGCCTGCCATCGGGATATACTTCGCCTGGGCTTGGATTACCACGATAGCTGATTTGTCCACTTTGTAGGATGGCGGCGCGGAAAGGAGGGTTTGATGCTTTCGGGTAGCTGGTGAGCAACGCGTCGATCGAGAAAGCGCCTGCCGATTCGCCAAAGACTGTGACTTTGGCGGGATCGCCGCCAAAAGCATGGATGTTGCGCTGGACCCATTCTAGCGCGAAGCGTTGGTCTAGAAAGCCGAGGTTGCGGTTCTGCGGTGGCAGTTCGGGCGAGTTTATGAATCCGAATGCTAGCATGTTCAAATTAGTCGGCATGCAAAGGTTCCGTTTAGCTGATGAGTACGAACCGTTCAGTCGGTAGTTGGCGGCGACGACGATCACATCCTCATAAGCTGCGAAGTGCGATCCGTCGTAAACAGGATGGCCGGCATGACCGAAGTACAATCCGCCGCCATATATCCAGACTAGGACAGCTCTACCTTTTCCGGTCGCCGGCGTAGCTGGAGCAAAGACGTTGACGAACAGGCAATCCTCGCTCTCCTCGGGAGCAGGAGTATTAAACAGCTCCATGTTAAGATTGCGACTTTCCTCCGGATCTAACCGGCGTTAGAGACCCGGTAAACATCTAGTACCGGAAAGAGTACCATTGGTCAGACTTACAAAAGAACTGCTGTATGCAAGACGCTCCTCTCCTATTCGTCTCCAGTGGTTCGGACCATGGCTCAACCTCTTGAGCCGGCGCGAAGCGTTTGGGCGGCGCGGCAAAGGGTATTCCGAGGAACTGGTTGACGGCAGTTGGGGCTGAGGGGAGGGATGTTGTCGTGCCTATGACTACGCCTGCATCAATGGTAGCCACGGGAGATGATGGAGAAGCAATGGCGACATTGCCGAGCCATGAAAAGATTGCTGCGGTTACGGCAAGTGCTTGCAGAGAGTGCATTGTGATCGGTGCTGGGAAGATAGGCTTGAGAGCTGTGGAATGGTTGAGGGTCACATTGTCTTTATATGATTGATAACTCGATGCCAGAGAGCGTTGGCGTAGGAGTATGTTCAACGGACTCTGCGTTACGTATACCTTGAGGTTAGTGTTCCTACACTAGTCAGGATAGGATTGAATTGCCGCGCAATATCCTTCTATGCAGAGTGAATGGGCACTCGTGTTAATCCACTTCATTCCTCCTATCGAGCAACAAAGTATAGCTGTATGTTTTTCTGATTTGAAATCTGACTTGGCATTTGACTTGGCATCAGCCTGACAGTCAGAAGTCAGAAAAGCTACAAATCGTGCCGTCAGAGGCCAGTCACGTCGAGTTATGCACAGTGTAAGTCGATCTTTTTAGATGAGAAAGGGACTCATGGAGTGAGGAGAGAAAATAGCGGGTACATCAAGCAGTTCAGCGCTACAAAAGTTTCATTTTGTTTGTAATCTTAGTACCACTCTCTGTTAACATCATACCAAATCCTCGCGGCTCAAGCTATGAATCTGGATGCTCGTCCGCGCGAAAAGATTAGAATCCACTTATAACCTGGGAGGAAGAACAGTCGGCACCGGGGGGCGACTCGTGGTCCTGGGTAGTTCCGGAACAGCAGTGGTAGGTACGCAAGCGCAAGCACTGCTAACGTGCGCAACTACTTCGCTCGAAGATGAGTTGCTCCCTCCAGCACATCCCACTCTCGCATAGTCCGGAATAATTGCAACATCATCAATCTGTCTGACCGTGAAGTTTCCGCAGAACTGCTGGCTTTGCTCAAGACGTCCTTCGATGCTGCTTGCACGAAGCGAGGTTAAACACTCGTCGGCCTTGCACACAGCTGGCTTGGGGCACTCTTTGCTGGTCATCTTGACGACAAATGAACCGCGCTCGATGGTGTGCACAAAGATGAAGCCAGATTTGAAGTTCGCATAGGATGACCACGATCCGAGGAAGGCGACTAAGCCGCCTCCCTCCATCTCGTCATCTTCCGGGTAAATGTCGAAGAGACCGGCCTCGCACAGGCCGTCTCCGCTGGGATCCTCCGTGATGGAGCTGATGTCGATGACACTAAGTCCGGCACCGTAATTGCTTTGGTAGAGGAAGCCATCAACGACGTATTGGTTGTGGTCAATGGCGCGCCTCTTTCCCTCGTAGTTCCCGGTGTAATGCGGGTTCTCCAGATCGCGGATGTCGAAGATATGAGTCGTCGGTAGGCCTTGAGTCATTGGGCCGACCTTTGCATCGCGCTCATCAAATTCGTCATCAAGAAAGATGTATTCTTGGTTCTGCTCATCGTTGACCACACCTTGATGAATGTACTCTGCTCCGGGAAAGGTAGTGATAGATATAATGTTGGTGGTGTTGCCGACCTTATTCGTGACATCGTAGATGGTGATCGTATCCTCATTATAGGCGTAGCAGATATCGCGGCCCTGGTATTTCTTATCCGGACCACGGTAGACCAGACATTGAGCATCGTGAACGTAGCCATCGCCAGCCGCGCATCCTGGGCTCCAGGGATTGGCCGGATCAGTGATATTGAGAAAGATCAGCCCGCCTCTGCATGGTAGGTTGTCTCGCACTCTGATGGTCTCGTTACCACCGACGGAGCCGACGGCAATAGCGTAGTTGAGTTCCTCGTTGACCACGATGTTATGAGTTCGTCCGACGGGAAGCTCGTCCCAGTGACCGGTCAGATCTGCTTGCGTGAAGTTTGTAGGGCTCTCTGGATCGAGATCGAGCAGTTTTTTCATGTCGAAAATTTGAACACCGTGTTTGATCGCTTCAGATCCAATGACAACGTGATCTTTGACGATGCGGATCTCCCTCCAGTTGGAGCCGATGGAATCGTACTGAGGGAGTCTGCCGAGATATAGCATCTTCCCCTCGCTGCTAATTTCGGCGAAAGCTGTGCCATCGTATTGCCCGATGGCAACGAACTCTCGTCCGTCCTCGGAAGTCCACCCCCATGAAGAGGAGCCTCGACTGGCATTACTGCCCAGATCTGCGTGTGACAAGAAATGGTACAGGTCGATCTGCGCGGATCAGCACCACTCGCGCAATCATCGCGGTTTCATCATGCTCACATTGTGACACTTGAATGTGTTGTTGGAATCGCCTGGAATCGCTGCAGCCCATCCGTCCACACACGGAGTGTATCCAAGCTCGGGATATTGGCTGCTCTCCATTGCACCCGCAGCAAGCTCAGCATCCCATTGCGCCTATGAATCAGGTTAGTGACGTGCGATTGAAATAAGGACGTGCTAGATTACATACCATCTTGATTCCCATGATATGAGCGTGGACAGAGCCGGAAGCATAGTCCTCTGATGAGCCCAAAGCAGCTGCTGTGCTCAAGCCCAACAAGGACGAGCACAGAGTAGCAGCAGAAAAGAGCAGATGCATGATGAACAATGTCGTGCTAAGCCACAAATGAGAGCAGGACAAGAAGATGCGAGCTGAGGGCGCAGTCTCGTTGAAGCGCCTTCAAGTATAAGTACTCGCATCTCGCAGGCTCGCCGCAGTGACGCGGCGCGCATGGTGCGTCTTGTCTCTCATGGCAACCCGGGTCCAAGGAAAGCGGGCGTCCTGAATAGGGAGGTCGACAAGCTCAACGCCCGGTATCAACATTCTAATAAGACTCTTGAAGCTTGATGTCGTGGTAGATGCTCGGCGTATGACGAAGAGGAAGATAGCGAACATGGTGGGGACAGGAAGGCGGAGATGATTCGGCTGCCCAGCGCTGCCCAGTTCCGCCGAACCCCCGCCAACCATGCATGCGTAATGGATGCACTTGGCTCGCGTGCGTCCTGCCGCTGGCAATTCAATAACATTGCAGGCTGCAAATATCTGGAAGGTACATTTGCGCTCGGGCGTGGTGGAGTGACCAACGTTAATGAGTTCGCATCGGATGTCGGACAGCGACAGAGATGCCAATCATCAAACCTTACAAAGTGAGATCGGCCATGGAATTCGGTCCGACATATGCGCAAACGTCCCGCCGCGCCGTCTTTATCGCGCCCCGCTCTTGTACTCTTGGTTGTTTTCTTGGTTGCTACTTCAGGCAGGTGCGCATTCGGCACATGTCTTTGCCTTGCGTGCGGCATGGTATGTCCATGTCACCGACGTGAAAGCTGTAAGTCGTCATCAAAGTTCGATTAATTTATTCTTGTGGTCCCAGGAATTGGGATGCTAACGTACCGCAACCCGAGTTCGTGGAATACTAGGCATAGTCTAGGATTAGAAGAGTATTAGTATAACACTTTGCGCTTCAGACTAGTGAGAGTGCTAAGTGCAACGCATATAATTTAGAGTGACGCTTTAATTATATGCATCTTCGCAGGAAAAGGCAGGTTTAGTAAGAGTACCTTTATAGAATAAGCTTCTTTACTACTCTTCTACGTAGCTAGACTTCTTATTTCTATTATATAATCTATCTTATATTTCTCTTTCACCTCTACTATACTTAAAGTCTAAACAATCTTTAAACATAATAGGAAAGAGAGAGGATATGCTTTAAAAAGATAGTTGTAGAGAGAAAATCTTAAAAGGAAATGTAGGAGGGAAAAAAAAAAGGAAAAAAGATTGGAGAGCCTGGGTGTTGATCCCAGATCTCTCGACTGCTTGCGACCCCGGTTGTTGTTGTTATTGTTGGTTGCCCTTTCTTCCTTCAATCTTTCTATCCCATTGGATACTGTTGTAGGGCTCCGTACGGTCGCTGGAGTAAACACCCCTACCGTACCCCTTTTCTTGCGCTCCTCGCAGAGGTCTTGCAGGGATCCCTCCAGGTGCCCAGGGCTGTTCCGTCTTCTCTCGTTCGCCGAAGCTACTAGAGTGAAGTCGTACTACACTTGCTGGGTCTGGCGGACGGCCACAAGGCGTGCTCACTAGCGCAGATCGCTTTATCCCATTGGATTGTTGGTGTTTTGGTGGGTTCGAACTGTTGATCTTTTGTAAGACCTCGAGAGGATTTACGCAGAAGCAGTCGAGCGTGTTTACCGATACACCAGCTCTCCGGAAGATTTTATGCAATGCGCACACGATAACAAATATAAATAACGTTTAAAGATGTGATAAGTAGCATTGCTAGTAACGGGGGCACTTCGTCGCCGTATATCAGTGTGTATGGCATTGTGGTGAAGGTTGAGGACGGACGGGTGGCCCCAGCTTCGGCTTCTTTCACCTCCAGCCAGCTACATTGAAGTCTGATGACATGACATTGTGTTCTTTGATGCGGAGAAGCCAAACACTAGTCTTGAGAATCTGTTGGATCCGGATACCTTTGAAAGCATCCACTGCGAACCATAATGGTAAGCACTGTAATACAATGACTGCTGATCGAGCAGCATACGGTATTAAACGATTGCATTACGCCTGCTATGTGGTCGCCCTGAAACTACTGGAGCAGATCTTACAAAAAATTGAAGAGCATGTGCCGCCAATGCCCACGGAGCCGCTGTGGCTACGTATCACCCGAAACCCTTTATGAGTGTGTTGAGCAACCCGGTTGTGAAGAGGTTGAATTTGAATTGATGGCTAGCCATGACGCGCTGACAATCCGTCGTAAAGACACCACACTCTTTGAGTAGCGGAGGATAGAGGTGAGTGTTGTGCAGTCTCCACTTCATTCGCAACAGGTGAGCTCTAGCGACGTTCAACGGTAGACATTGTGATTGAATATAACTTGTGAACCGCTTTGATAAAGTCAACTTAACCCGACTAAATATTACATATTCGTGCCATTATTCTTTCAAGAGCTACCAGTCCATGATACCCAAGAACACCCCTCTCTCTTTAGTACACCCGCCATCCAGACATGGCCGTTCCGCTTCGATTCCTCAACGTGCTCTTTGAACCTTTCGTCGCCGACTCGGTACGCACATGGCGCATTCTAGAACACCTCAGCTCCGCGACATACTCTGCATTTCGTCAAGTCCGGCCAATCCCAGGAGACCGTACAGAATTACAATTCTATCTCAAAGCACATCAATGGCTAGACGAAATGTTGGACATCGCCTTTGAAGAGGCCGACGAAGCTATCTACAACGCTTTGTATGATTTTCCTCGCCTGCCCTTCATCCGCGCTGCTGCACAGTGGCTGTCTAGCCGGGCTACATTTTCAAACGACGAGAGGGTAGAGAAGAGGATGCTCGAGCATTGGATCATCGACTGCACAGTGCGTGTTGGGGCAGACTTTGATACCCTCCGGGGTCCCTTGCTTTCCGAGTACAAGTATCAGCCACGTCATGATGGAGACTGGACATTGACTGAGGAAGACGGTCAGACACCCTTCCCAGAATTAACAATGGTCTTCCGAAGCCTCTTTAGTCACACTTTGCAGCGTACAGGATCAACGATTCTTGCTGACGACGACGTCTATCATGTGCTTCGCGAACTTATACGTTTCGGAGTAAACCTTACTGACGGAATTCTTGCCGGTTCCGAATCCCATGAGGGAAATCTACGTACGTCGATTCACACAGACCGATTCGGCGCGGGCATAGCACGCGCAGAGAGAGCTTTCACCGAGATGATACGGAATCCTTTCGCCGAAGCCCCACTACACGTCCGATGCATCCTCGCCAATTTTCACGTCTACTCGGCTACACATCACCTGCTTCGATCCACTGGGATGAATGACCACAACTACCAGCACATATTTGATGATGAGCTGGCAACACTCAATTTTGCCGTCTACAAGTGGATTATTGAGTCTGCCGTATGCCCGGAAACGGATGGAGATGGAAAAATCCGGCAGGCTGTGGAGCGTCGCTTCCCCAGCACATGGAAGGTCGATCGTCCGGCGCTCTACCCTCGATATTTCCGTCCGCTGGATCTTCCAAATGAAATGAGCCGCTTACTCCCTGGATATGAGCGTTTCGATGAACCAGACACATGGGATGATGTATGGGTCAACCATGAGCTCATCGACCTCCCCGTGGAAGCCACTGGCTCGAAGAACGATCCTCTTGCTGTAGCGTCTGCATGCGATACTCTTGCCAAAGAGAATTCGTGCCCTATCTGTCTGGAGGAAATTTCAAACACGACGGAGGAAAGAGGTGTGAAGCTGAACGCTTGCGGACACATGCTGCATCTGCAGTGCTTGGACTCGTGGATCAATACGGCACAAAAAGTCCGAATTGTGAGTTGTCCGTACTGTCGAGCGGACATCTGCTCGTCTAGAGCTTGTCGCGCTGTGACTTGAGAGAATTCCCAACTGAAGAGAAGATAAGCGGTTGTCTCTGGGCTGTTTAGTTTCCACCGGTCGCTTTGGTGAGCTGATCTTCGTGTTTAGTTTAGCAATAGTACGAATGCTCGAACTTCTAACGTATTTTTCTGTGAAGCTTCGTGCGACCTGGTGCATGCTGTGATGTGTGCGTAGTGCACTTGACCGTGCAAGATGACCACGAAGTGCGCAAGCCTGTCGTGAAGGTCCTGGCGCGAAGGACGAAGCCGATAATCTCGAATGGAACGTAAACAGGTGAGCGCTTCCGCGTAGACGGATTCTCGGAGGGGGAGACTAGGCCGACGTACGGAGACGCTCAAGTCGGAGTTCGGTGGTCCGCTACAATTTGTGCATGGTTCCGCCGGTGTCGCTAAGGATCGGAAGCACATGTTAATGTCAACGTCTTTCAAACATCAAGTTCGAGCTGTACATTACCACGTGCTCTCAAGACATGATTCGGGACACTTTGCACAGGTAGTAAATTGACTAGTAGAATCGGCGCAAAGTCGAAGCGAACTAGTTGTACGGCGCAATATGTGTCCTTGTCTAGAATGCTTGGGCGGGGACATTTCGTGATGCATCGGAGATGTCAAGAGGTGACTTCGCCATACTTTCGTACCCACCTTGTCCACCAATGAGCGGAGGGCCGAAAGCCGCGGTAGTGTGCTCGTACGAGCTGCCGGAGGACCCCATGGCGCGCTTGGGTGGACTCGCATCGGCTGGCATCGTCGTGAAAGGGAAAGGCCACCCGCAGAGCCTCAGCGGACAATGCCATGCACTCAGGGGTGACGTCGAAGGCCAGAGTCGGTCCCTCGGCTCGTGAAAGTGCATCCGTGCGCCCAACGGTTCGTGGGATGTGTGGAGATCCGGGGCAAGCTCTCTCGCAGCATGCAGCGCTCGTCGTCGCCTCGCCATCTGCCTGATTGACACGGCTTGGTAGCCTCTTAGCATCTGCATCATCGTATAGAGAGGGCGAAGGAAAGGAGCCGGACCAACGGCACTTTGGCAGCTCGCTGTTTCGTCACGTTACCACACGTCACGCCTCCGAAGCTTGAACATTTCCGACGAGTGCCGAGGTTCTTTGCCCGCAGCCCGCCAGAGCTACGGCCCGCCGCAGAACGACCGAAACGCCGACACGTACGAGCACGCGCACTGCCCGAGGATCTACTGCTCTAGAAATATTACGTCGAGGGGGTCTTCTTCTTCTTCCTTCTACTGTTCTCCTTCATACACCATACAGATGTTCAATGCAGTAGCCCGAGCGCGAGCACCTGCCTCACTCCTCCGCCGTCCCATCCTCTCACGGGCTCCCAAGGTACGAGTAGACGCAAATGCGGATTGCCGGAGTAGCTTCTGACGTGCTGTTCTACAGATCGCAGCCATGGCTCCAGCTGCAAGACGGCAGCAGTCGTCGCTGCCAGAGGGTATGTAGCTCTCCGCTCATTCACATGTCAACAACAACACCACGACGATCGAGGGCTGACACGGCAATGCACAGGCTACAAGGAGGACCACTCCAAAGGCCCCATGCTGCGCTTCGAAGACTCGCTCCCGCGCCTGCCCGTCCCCACCCTTGAGGAAACCGCCAAGCGCTACCTCAAGTCCGTCCACCCGCTGCTCTCCAAGACCGAGTATGAAGCCACCACAAAAGCCGTCAACGACTTCGTCGCGCCAGGCGGTGCCGGCGAGACGCTCCAGAAGCGCCTGGTTGCGCGGAGGGAGGAACCCAACATGCGGAATTGGATCGCCGAGTGGTGGGATGAGGCTGCGTACATGAGCTACCGCGACCCCGTGGTCCCGTACGTGAGCTACTTCTACTCGCACCGCGACGACAAGAAGCGGAGAAACCCCGTCAAGCGCGCGGCTGCCATGTCGGTCGCGGCTCTGCAGTTCAAAACGATGGTCGACAACGGGACGCTGGAGCCAGAGTACATGAAGAAGCTTCCCATCGCCATGAGCTCCTACGAGTGGATGTTCAACTGCTCGCGCGTGCCCAAGAAACCCTCAGACACGTCGGTCAAATTCCCCTTCAAAGACAACCAACACATCCTTGTCATCCGCAAGAACCAATTTTGGAAGGTTCCTCACGAGATCAACGGCAAGACGCTCAACACTGCAGAGCTCGAGCTCCAATTCCAGCGTATCTACGAGAAGGCGGAAAAGTCTCCTCCAGTCGGCATCCTCACGTCCCAAAACCGCGATGTCTGGTCAGACGTCTACCCCCGACTTCGCGACGCCTCAGATCTCAATGCTGCCTCCCTCCAAGCTATCGAATCAGCCTCCTTCGTCGTCTGCCTGGATGATGCCTCCCCTGTCACTCTCGAGGAGCGTGCACACCAATACTGGCACGGCGACGGCTCGAACAGGTGGTTCGACAAGCCCGCTCAGTTCATCATCAACGAGAATGGAACATCCGGCTTCATGGGTGAACACTCCATGATGGACGGCACCACAACGCACCGCCTAAATGATTACGCGAACCAGCTCATCTTCTCAAACACCCTCCCAGAAGGCACAGATGTCCGCTCCAACCTTCCCAACCCTAAGCCCCTCCGCTTCGACATCACCCCCGAACTACAAAAGGACATCGACGCCGCACAGAAGCACTTCTCGGGCCAGTTCGGCGCTCACGAACTGCGCGTGCAAGCATACCAGGGTTACGGCAAAGGCCTCATCAAGAAGTTCAAGTGCAGCCCCGACGCCTACGTGCAGATGGTCATCCAACTCGCTTACCACAAATTCTACGGCAAGAACCGCCCAACCTACGAATCGGCCGCAACCCGCCGCTTCCAACAAGGCCGCACGGAAACCTGCCGTACCGTATCCGATGAGTCCGTCGCCTTCTGCTCCGCCATGGCCGACCACAACACCACCCCCGAACAAGCTGAGCAGCTACTCCGCGCTGCTCTCAACGCCCACGTCAAGTACATCTCTGACGCGTCCGACGGCCGCGGCGTAGACCGCCACCTCTTCGGTCTCAAGAAGTGTCTCAAGGACGGCGAGGATGTGCCTGCGCTCTACAAAGACCCCGCTTTCACGTACAGCAGCACATGGTTCATCTCCAGCTCGCAACTCAGCTCCGAGTACTTCAACGGCTATGGATGGAGTCAGGTTGTCGATGACGGGTGGGGCATTGCGTACATGATTAATGAGAATAGCATTCAGTTCAATGTGGTGTCGAAGGGCCTGGGCTCGGTAAGTCTTGACATTTCTTTGTCCTACTTTGATCTCGAATCGTTTGCTGATTATCACACAGGACAAGATGAGCTTCTACCTCAACGAGGCCGCGAGCGATATGCGGGACATCATGCTGCCGACGCTTGACGCGCCCAAGGCGAAGTTGTAAGAGATGCACGACGGCAGAGCCGAGATGTGTATATATCCATATATCCTGTTGAGATCACGTTTGTTTGCACATTGTGTTCAGTAGATTCAGGTAGCATTCTTCCTTCTCGACACTTCATGTATGGAGGAAGCTAGATGTGACGGCGACTACGTAGTGTAGAGATCTAGAATGGAAAGAAATACTTTCATGTAATTTTCCGAGTGATTTCCTCCGGCGTTTTTTTGCTGTTGATTAACCACTAACGTTCACTTTCACGGCTATCGACCTCGTAAATGTAGCTCCTCAATTTCTCCTTCCGCCCGACAGCCATCGACTGTCACGTGCAAGACCAATTCGCCGTACCTCTCGTGCAAAACTGATGTGCCCACTAGCATCATGCATGGTGAACATAAATTCGCTTTGAAAAGAGAGCAAAGAGGGAGTATATTTTGCTAGACACAGCGCCTAAATTTCTACACGCGCCACTTTTGCAGTCGCTGAATCACAGTCCAATCCAGTCCATATCCGGAGATCCATAATACAAGCGCTGAAAGGCAATGCCCCTCTCGCTCTGATCCCAGGCCCTCACATACATCACTACTGTACAGCGTCCAAGCTCAACGCTTAGTTTCCAGGGTTCTCCTTGACAAACTTGATGCCCTTGTTGATGTTTCCGCTCAAGTCGTTCAGGCAGTCTTCCAAGAGCTTCTGCTCGTAGTCTGTGATCTTGCCGACGGGGTGGATCTTCTCGACACCGTTGGGGCCGAGCTCAACGTTGGAAGCGAAGTACTCGACGCCACGGTCCTTGTAGAGCGGGGAGTCGACAAAGGTAGGCTCGATAACGTTCTTCTGGCCCTGAGCAGCCTTGAGGAGCGACTCGGCGAAGCGGGCACCGGCCATGGCCATGGAGAGGGTAGCGGAGCCGGCACCATCCTTGGCCTGGACGACCTCGTCACCACCGAACTGCACGCGGTAGGTGTAGTCATCGAGCTTCTTGCCGTCTAGGGAGTAGCCGGACTGGGAGAGGAGAGGCACGATGGTCTTGCCGGAGTGGCCACCGACGACGGTGATGTTCTCGTTGGCGGGGTCGGTGCCCTTGAGCTGGGAGATGAAGCGGGAGGCGCGGACGACGTCGAGGGTGGTGACACCGAAGAGACGCTTAGGGTTGTAGACACCCCTGGCCTTGAAGACCTCGGCCGTGATCGGGACGGTGGAGTTGACCTGCTCGCATCAGTATGCTGTTCTTTTACGTCGTGGTACTTGTACGTACGGGGTTCGAGATAATCAGGATGTTGGCCTCTGGGGCGTGCTCTGCGGCGGCCTTGGCCAAGTCACGGACGATGGAGGCATTGGTGTTGAACAGATCTAGACAGCCCTTAGCTTAATTAAACCCTATAGGGAAACGCTGCCACGTACCGTCACGGGTCATGCCGGGCTTGCGCGGCACACCGGCGGGAATCAAAACGATCTCAGCGCCCTTGAGCGCCTCGGCGAGACCAGTAGGCGTGGGGTCGTATCCTCGGACCTTTTGTGTATCAGCGGACGGACGGGTCGAAGTCGGAAAAGGCCTCGTACCTCGCTCTTGGTGTTGATGTGGCCAATGTCGGCAGCGACACCTGCAGAACATTGTCAGCTACACATTGATGCTGCAATTGATGCGACAGGAACTTACCGGGGGCGAGGCGTATATCATAGAGCGCAAGCTGGCTGACCCTCGGGTTGAGCTTCAACAGCAGCGACAGCGGCTGACCGATACCACCGGCGGCACCCAAAACGGTGACCTTGGACGACTATAGCACCAACTATCAGCATTTGCATCCCAATTGACCATTTCCTATGCGATCCGGCATCCCAGCAAAAGCAACTTGCAGAGCATTACCTACCTGACGAGCCGACGCCGCGAAGCCGCGGCGCTGGACCTGAGCGAATACCTGCCTGGCGGAGAACATGATGTGTGGATTGGCGGGTTCGGAGATGGAACTGAGCTGGACTGCAGTGGTGTGTTTGGGAGAGAGATGACAATGAGAGGTGTTTGGGAGCTGGAGTTTTCTCCGAGGACTGGCCGCCGCCAAGAACTGTCACTGCGCATTGCTCTTGCCCGAAGCTCGGGCGCGCTAGCCTCCTTTCGACCTACACCTGCCACCCACCCACCTTTACACATCTCGTCTGTCATCGCGTGGGGTTCTACACATGTGATGGATGCCATCTCCTGTTCGCTTTCACATCGGGGACACGCTTTACGAGCACAAGTGGAATCCGAATCCTCGTATGACGCTGAAATTCCCCTCAGCACGTCAACAAGAAACGCAATGGTTCGCCTGCATATATAAGGCTCAGGTGCATTGCTAAGGATGATGGAATTGACGCGGCTTCAACGGCATTGAAGACGATCGTCTTCAGTCTCAGTAACCAGCCTCATGAGCCAAGGAGCCATTGGTCCGGCTCCGGAGCTGGTAGCCTCGCGGATCTCTGCTCACTGCCAACCAGACCTTAACCCCAACAGTCCAGCCATATATATATTTCATTGACCGTCACATCAACACCTCAACCAAACTTCTTCCGCAGCACCTCGTCGTACCTCAATACGGCCCCCAGCACAACCTGCGCGCCAATCCGGCAATCCTTAGGACTGGCATACTCCAGCGGACTATGACTGATCCCATCCTTACACGGCGTAAACACCATCGCCGTCGGCACAGCAAAGTTTGTATAGATGCTATCATGCCCCGTGTGGCTGATCAACCGCTTGTAGCTGAAACCATCCGCTTTGGCAGCATCTTCCACGCACTGCACTGCCTGCGAATCGAAGCTAAACGGCTCGAATGTCCACACGTTGTCGTAGGCGGTCACCTCGAGGTTCGACGTCGCGGCTGTAGAGCGGATGTAGGACTCAATGGAGGACGTCATTTCTGAGAGCGTGTCGGACGATGGGTGCTGCATGCTGAAAGAAAAGTTGACTTCAGAAGGGATGTTGCAGAAGTTCTGAGGGCTCGACTTGAAGAGGCTGACTGTCGCCATGCCGCCGTACTCTTTCCCAATACGTTCGACCTCGAGGATGGCTTTCGCGGCGCCCACGAGTGCGTCCTGTCGGCCGGCCATGGCTGTCGTATCCGTGTGGCGCGTGACGCCCTGGAAGGTAACATTGTACCAGCGCATACCTTGTCCGCCATCCACGACACCGACGTCGAGCCCTGCTTCTTCGAGCCGCGTGCCCTGTTCGATGTGTATCTCGAAGTGGGCACTGAGAGGATTGGTCTTGTGCGACACTTCCTTGGATCCTGCGTATCCGATGCGCTGGAGTTCCGAACCGATCGTGGTCACGTTGTCCGCTGTGTCGGTGCAAGAGAGTGCGTAGTCTAGCTCGAGATTGTGGGACCATACAGCCGACGACATACAGCCAGGTGGGAACCGCGCGCCCTCTTCGTTGGTCCAGTTTATTACGCTGATGGGAGCGTAAGTCTTCTTGCCGCTCTCTTTGAGCACCTTCAAGACTTCAAGGCCTGTGATGACCTACACTATCGTTAGCAACGCATGTCTCCGAGTGCGCATCAACATGAGCTTACACCCAGCGGTCCATCGAACTTTCCGCCGCTCTGTACACTGTCGAGATGCGAACCCACTCCTATCGGCGGGATTTCGTTGTTCTCTCCTGCCATAGTGGCCCATTGACTGCCCATTTTGTCGACTTCATACTTGCATCCGAGCGCTTTCACTTCGCTGGCGAACCAGTCGCGCGCAATTTTGTCGTTGTCATCGCATGAAAGTCGCCGCAGTCCCCCATCTTTGGCACCGGCCATTTCGCATGTCGAATGAACTGTGTCCCTAGGTCTCAATCAGTACAGCCCCTCGACCTGTGCAAATAGATTATGCAATAGTCTATAAGCTTACCATAGTCGTTCCTGCGAGACTTTCAATCCGTGTAATTGACGTCGCAATTGCGGAAATCGGAAAGTTGTACTTCTCGAAGCACTCAGCAAAGGCCTGGAGACAAAATGCGCGCAAGCCATCATTTCCCTCCGCAATTCAGAAAACTACGTGCAGCCAGAATCGAGGTAGCTATAGCTCTAGACTATTACCCTATCTCCAAGCTAGGGTGGACTTGCCGAATGTGGGTCCTCAACTCGGTAACAGAGCTCCAAACCTCCGCATCGTTTATCTCCAGGTGGAGGCTATCACGAATTACCCTTTGCAGAAATCCGGCGCTGTAGTGCTGTAGATCTTCCCCTCGCCGGCAGATATTTGTGGGTCATCTTCACGATAAACGCTGCGGACATGCCATCGATGACGGAGAAGGGCGATAGAGTGACGATAAGCGGAGATGGGCGACGCGCCGAGTCACGCTTGAAAGATATGGATGTCATCCTCCTCGCGTAGGATAAAGGTATGGGCAAGTGTCGCATATTATTCGAATTGAATTGAGACCATTGTTGCTAAAACCTCAAAACGTTGACAAGATGGGTGTTACGCGGGAAGAAATCGTCCCAGGCACCGTCCTTCTCATCGACACCGACCATGGCGTCCACGGCAAGCATCTCGGCGGAGACAGAGATATCGTGTTGGTTCCACAACCAAGTTCCGACCCAGAAGATCCCTTGAACTGGACGCCGAAAAGAAAAGGCCTCGCTATTGGCATGGTATTTTGCTACACGATCGGTGTTGCCATTTCGACCGCAGTGCAGTACTCAGGTAGGTGTTCTACAGTGTCAAGTTAACACAGCTAACAAGATACAGTATTGACGCCCATTGCCGAGGACACTGGAATCACAGTCGCACAACTCAATCTCGGCACCGGCCTCATGTTCCTCTTCCTGGGCTGGGCAAACCTCATCTGGCAACCCATCGCACTCGTGTACGGCCGTCGCGGCGTCTACGTCCTCTCCTCCTTCCTCTGCATCTGGCCCGTTCTTTGGTCCGCGTACTCCACCAGCGCGGGAGAGTGGTACGCGCACCGCATCATCTTGGGCATCTTTGCGGCACCGATTGAGTCGCTGCCAGAGGTCTCGGTCCCGGATCTCTTCTTCGCGCATAATCGGGGCGCGTACATGGGCATATATGCCTTCTTACTGTTCGGCGGGAACTTTCTTGCCCCATTTCTTGCTGGGTGGATTGATGTCGCGGGCGGCTGGAGATGGACTATGTTCTTCGGCGCGTTGATCCAGGCGGTCACTACTATCATCATCTACTTCTGGATGGAGGAGACCATGTACTTCCGTTCCACGGTGGAAGGCGAGGAAGATGAGGTGCAGGGTGTTCCCAGCAGCGGATCTTCACGAGTCTTACACCCCGAGGACACAGAAAAAGGCCCAATCGAGAAAGGAGCTGACCTGACCTCTGCGAGCGCCCCAGTACCCATCGCCGGCCAAGTCTCCAGCCCCAAGAAGTCGTTTTGGAAGAACCTGTCACTCTTCGTCAAGATGCCCGGACGACCCTCCAACAAAGCCATGTTCGTCATGATGTGGCGTCCTATCCCTATCATGTGGCACTTCCCAATCGTGTCCTGGGCCGGCTTGCAAGTCTTCCTATCAAAGCGCTCCGATCTTTGCACCACGCTAATTGGAACAGTGTCTACGGCACCTGCCTCTGCTGGTACAACGTTCTAAACGCAACGACGTCATCCATACTGAGCGCGTCACCCTACAACTTCTCCTCGGGCCTCGTCGGAACCGCATATCTCTCTCCGCTCATTGCCGCCGCACTCGGCGCCGTATGGAGCGGCTGGTCGACCGACAAACTGGCCATTCGACTCGCGCGGCGCAATGGCGGGATCCGCGAGCCGGAGCAGAGACTCTGGGCTCTCCTGCTTTCGGGCATTCTCTGCTGCGCTGGACTGATACTCTGGGGTGTCGGGTCTGCGAGGGAGATCCATTGGTTTGGTGCGGTTTTTGGACTGGGATTGTTGGCTTTTAGTGTCATTTGTGGCGCATCCATCACACTCAGCTACGCTGTCGACAGCTTCAAGGTACACACCCCCTCCCCCCACACTGTTTCCCCCACAGTTTCTAACAGCATATGCAACAGGAAATCGCGGGCGAAACCATGACCTCAGTCATCATCATCAGGAACACGCTCGGCTTCGCCGTCTCCTACGGCATCAACCCGTGGATCGACACCATGGGGGTACAGAATTGCTTCATCACCGTCGCTATGGTGGCCTTAGTATGCACGTTTACCTTCCTGCCTATAGTGGTGTATGGAAAACGGTTGCGTAAGTATTCGGCGCCCAAGTACTGGGAGTATGTTGCTACGAGTGTGGTGGCGGGGCATTAGGTGGGAACGGGGTAGAAGTGGCATTTTCAAGGCCAGGGTCTAATAGAGTGAGGCTCTTGTTCAGACGAGAGTGTAGTGTATAGGAAGGAATCTGCATCGTTTTGATTGAACGCAGGATTGCAGGCGTGAAGGACCTTGTAGCCTGCGATGCAAGACCCCACACATGACCATATCCAATCTCCTGCCCAACTTTTCTAACTCAATTCCTCTCCATACTTCGCACCGTCCTCTACCCAGGCAACCTCAGCCCCAAACACCCCTCCAACCCCCTCACCCCCATATGCGTCGTCCCACTAACCTCGCACCTCTGCATCGGCGCATACCCCTGCACATGCGGCTCCAGCACATCTTTCCACGTACTATTAAACTGCGGCCCCTCGTTCGGCTCAATGCTCAAAAAGTAGTCTCCCCAAAGCGGTCCGGCACTCCAATACGTCCAGCCAATAAACTCGGGATTCTGTTCCAAATGATTAAGCGTATTGTTGAGCGTTTCGAAGCATGCAGCGTTTGCACCGACGCCGAATTCGCTGAGGAAGGCGGTGTAGTTGTGTTCGCGTAGCCATGTTGTCACGGGGAGGAGGTTGGTGGGGGCGGCGGCGGTGCATTCTTCGTGCGTGCCGGAGGTGTCATTGTCGAAGTAGAGATGCATGTCGAAGGCGAAGTTGTTGAGGGGGTCGCGGATGGCGGCTAGTACGTCGGCGTTGGGCTTGCAGTCTATGTCGCAGGTTTCGTTCAACCAGCGTTGGGCACCTGCGAAGCCGTTACCTGGCACGAGAATGAGCTGTAGAGCTCCGGTTGCGCGGATCGCATCGATGATGGCTTGGTCGTTCTTTAGCACGAGTTCTGTAGGCATGTCGTGGGGCTCGTTCATGATGCCGTAGATGACGTTTGGATTCGATTTGAAGCGCGTCGACATTTCTCCCCAGAAAGCCGCAATGCTTTCCGTCGTGGCAGATTTGGGGTCCGATGTGTTTCCGATGACGGATCCGGATTGAGGTTGCATGGATGGATCATTGTAGCGCATGTAGTTGTGGGCGTCGAGGAGGGCATAACTGCCCTTCATTGTTATGTACTTGACTGCATCAGAAAATTCGGTGAAATAGGTTTCGTTGAAGGCGGCTCCAAGACCGATTTCGACGGGGCACATTCGTTCCTGGTTGCGGGTTAGTATTGGACTCTTGCGGTACAAAGAGACGACGGACCAGGAGGAAAGGGAGGCGGATCGTGTTTACGCCGGCCCCCAGGAAGAAATCGATTGCACTCTCATTAATAAATTGGTAGTCGATGCCGAAAGCGCCGGGGAGATTTTGCTGTGCGAATTCACCGCCCGCTACAGGCTTGTTAGCATGAGCCCTCGTACCGGTATACTTCTACAAAAGACTCACCAGAGTTCACGCCAGCATAGATTATCTCCGCGCCCGCTCGCGCCGTCAGTACCACACCAGCCAAAAGCGAACCCGTGAACCTCATGGTATCAAAAGAGCGTGATTATTAAAGAAAGGTATAAAAGAACGTAGTGAGGTTAGGGTAGAGGAGTGCGAACGACGGTCAACGACATTGCAAGCCACACAGCTCTCAGCAACCGGTCCCGGGGGTCGCATGGCTAAGTACCGCACCTGCATATCGATGAGGCTCGAATGCGACGGCAGCCGGCAGCCGGCAGTCGCGCGTCGTAACGGTTCATGCGGAAAGCGGTTTCCCACACTCCCTGATGCGGTAGTATTACGAAGCAAAAGTGGATCGATTGGTGCCCAGAAGAGTATAGCATGAGCTTGTGTTCTGCACAACATCTTGGTGGCAGGTGGCAGTTGCCAAATGCTGGTAGGTGCATTTAGCATGGTGGCTCTGACACCGTTCAGTGGCTGGGATGTGGTTGTCGCATTGACGCATGCTGCGCTGGAGCAGGCCTGAGACACGGGGGCCCATGAGCCGAATGCAGTGAAGCGATTCGCAATGGCCGATGAACACCACCTTGATTTGGTCCGCGGAACTACAGAGAGCTATAAGCAAAGCATTCGAGCTCGCGTTGGTGGTGAATAACCAAAATACATATATTTTCCACATCAAGGTACCTCACATCAGTGAACATGTTTGTTCTATGTCATACAAGGAATCTTTTGGTATCGTACGTAACATGAAGCGCGGCTACACCTCCTTGGCAGGAGCTCCACCTGGCAACGTAGCGACCTTCTCTTGGAAGAGCTTCTCGGCGCCTTGCCAGATGGGAGCCGTGGCCCTGTCCTTCAGCGCAAGCAGACTGGGCAACAAAGCTGCGCTAAAAGCCTCGGATGACTCGCGCGGCAGCGCGGATGGTAGGTGGTCGATGGAGATTACCGAGAGTCTGGGGCCGTCGCCTTCGACCTCGACTGGCACGGTGGGCTTGTCAAAGGTGGTGTTGATGTCGTAGATGGGGATGGGGTTGTGCGGGTTGGTGGTATCGCAGGAAACATCGCAGACGACGCTCAACCTTCGGCCTGGGGTCTTGAGGTTGTCCTTGCTGACGAAGGGCGGGATGGGCTTGGACAGGTAGATGCAGTTGACGAAGATGTCCGACTCGATGATCTCGGGGTACGGTCCTTCGCGGTTCTGCGTCTCCGGCAGATCCCACTTCTTGATCTCTGCACAGCCAATCTTCTCGAGGAGATCAACAGCGCCGCTTCCACAACGTCCAAGAGCTCCCAGCACCAGACTCGACGGCTTGCGGCCCGCGACCTTCTCGCCGCTCGCTACATCCTCCTTCAGCTGGGCGATCAGCTCGTTCTCGTTGTTGTAGAAGCCGCGTCCGTCGGTGAAGGTCTCGACACCGGGGAGGGGCTCGCCGTTGGGGTGCGTGAGCTGCCATGCCCACGTCTTGATGGCCAAAGCAGCGCCGACGAAGCCAGCGTGGTAGCCAAAAGCAGCCACTCTCCTGCCCGTGGTGTCCTGGAGGAACTCGAGGTCGTACAGAGTGCCACCGCCGCGAGGGAAGCGGGCCAGGACCTGCTCCCACCCGCCCTGTTGCTTGTAGCAGTGTGCAAAGTGGACAAAGGTGTGCTTGAGGGGCGTCTCGGCCTCTGGGAGCTCCTTCAAGCCGATGATGATGCGGTCGGTAGGTGCGCTCTCCCACGCGCCCTCGTCGACCAATGTGGCACCGGCCTTCTCGAACTCGTCATCCTGGAAGATGCGGGCGTAGTTGGGGTGCTTGGGGCTACGCTCGACCAGGACCGGGTAGCCAGCGTCGAGCAGCTTCTTGGCCGTGGTGGGCGTGAGACAGGAGCGGTGCTCGAGGGCCTTGGCCTCTGCGCGAGCGTGGAGCGTGGGGAAGGCCATTGCGAGGCGTCGGAGGGTGCGAGAGGGGTCAATTGCAACGATGGAGACTACGTGACCGACGTCCCGTACTTATAGGCGTGCTATGGAAGCTCGGAGTGGACAGAGTGGTGAGTGGTTTGGTTCAATTGCTGCGGATAAACCACCACCACTTGCACATGCGATGACTCCACGGGCCGCTTTTCTGCCGCTCCTGGCCGCCTTCGTGTTCCGACCCCGGCATGGATTGTTCGTCGGCAGTATTCCGAGCATCAAGTCCGGCGCCGGCTGTGGGGCACGTGCGGGTCTCAGCGACCTCGAGCCTTGGACAGCCGTCAAAGGGCCGGTTTAATCCTCCCATTCGCTATGAGATGGTCTAACACCCGTCTTCTCGTCCCTGCACCGACCCTGAGCGCTATGGTTATTGTGGACGCTGCCCTTTTGTCAAGCAGGCTCGCGCTCCCACTTTCAGGAAAAGATCGGCGGATTGGAAACACTCGTAGTCGGATTGGATTTTGCGTCACTCCAGTGCTCGCCGACGGTGACATCACGAACGAATCCTCGATATAAGAACATGCCACCCAAACGAGGCAGGGATGGAGAGACGTCGCCGACCGGGCCGCAGTCACAGGCGCACTCGAGAAACTCGTCGAGCGCCAGCAACCACCTCCCCCACGCGCCCGCAACCCCCAGCGGCCTGAGAAGAGTCCACGTCCCCTCGGAGCGCTCTTCGTCGCCTGAGGAGACCATGCACGCCATGCCCGCCCGCGGCGGCGACAACCCCCAAGCGTCTGGCAGCTCCCCGCCTCGCGACCTCGAATTCTCAACAGATGGTATCCTGCCAGCACCCGACCGTGCCTCGGCACACTCCAACGTCCAGAACGCGCCGCTGCAGCACCAGGGCGGCATCATCGAGGTCGACCTCGAAACGGACGTTCACACGCGGTTGCTGAACCACTCCAACTGGGACGCGGCATCCGGCTGCGGCAGGGAAGATTGCGATCATGGCGCCATGTCCCCGCGGCCCTGGTCGCATCAAAGCCACAGGAGCTACGGCAGCATCAATACAGACAGCTTTGGCGGTGGGTACCCGGGCGGCGCCAACTCTGGAGAGCTGGATGCGACGCATGCGCTGCTGGGCGATGCAGTTGCCGAGGGCGTGCTCGGAAGCAGCAGCGGGAAGAAGAGCGTCACGAGACATCTTGCCGAACGCGCTGGTATCAAACACAAGAGGATGATGTACCTGGCCTACTACATCCCCATCTTCAACTGGCTCCCGCAGTACAGGTGGCGCTATCTGCGAGGCGATTTCGTGGCAGCCCTGACCATGGCCTCTTTCTACATCCCCATGGCTCTCTCCTATGCCTCGAACCTCGCCCATGTCCCGCCTGTGCATGGCCTCTACAGCTTTGCTATCAACCCTTTGATATATGGGATACTCGGCTCTTGTCCTCTAATGGTCGTCGGCCCTGAGGCGCCCGGTTCGCTTCTGACGGGCGAAGTCGTTCGCGAGAACATCAAGAAAGGTGCGAGTGGGGACAATGACGGCAGACGGAACGCTGAGATCGCCGGCGTGGTGACCTGTTTGGCAGGCGCTTTCATCCTGACCGCGGGTATATTCCGACTCGGTTTTTTGGACAACGTCCTTAGCAGACCATTTCTACGAGGGTTCATCAGCGCTATTGGTGTAGTCATTTTCATCGACCAACTCATACCCGAGATGGGTCTCGCGAAGCTTGCCGCCGACCAGGTCTCGCACGGAAGCTGTCTGGACAAGGTTGTCTTTCTTGTCCGGAACGTTGGTAATGCCAATGGCCTGACGACTGCTCTTTCCTTTACCGCCTTTGGCATCATCATGTTCTTTAGGTGAGACCACTCCCTACTGCACATGGTCCAATTTATCTAACAATGCTCAGGGAACTCAAGAAACGGCTACAGCCGCGCTACCCGCCTGTTGCATACATACCCGACCGCTTCATTGTTGTCGTTCTTTCCGCACTCGTGGTGTGGCATTGGCGTCTCGATGAGCGAGGTGTCGGAATACTTGGTGATGTGAATTCGAGCGGTGCCATCTTCTCGGTACATTTCCCATTCGACACATCGCATCTCAAGTACGTTTCCGATGCTATCAACACTGCCCTCATCATTGCACTGCTCGGGTTTTTCGAGTCGTCGGTAGCAGGCAAATCTCTCGGTGGCGGCGATAGAAACAAAGACGGCGTTCACCTGCCGCTCAGCGCGAACCGTGAGCTCATCGCTTTAGGGACCGCAAATATCACTGGTGGTCTCTTCATGGCTCTACCGGCATTCGGCGGATATGGACGCTCAAAGGTCAACCTCTCTACCGGTGCGCTCACGCCAATGAGCTCCATCTTCCTCTCCATCATCACGATCCTCAGCACTTGCTTCCTCCTGCCATTTTTCTACTATCTACCTAAAGGCGTCCTCTGCGCCATGGTGTCGGTGGTCGCGTACTCTCTTGTGGAAGAAGCGCCCCACGATATCAAGTTCTTCTGGCGCATACGTGGATGGTCCGAGCTTATCCTCATGGGCCTCATCTTCGTCGTTACCATCTTCTGGGACCTCAAGCGCGGCATTGGTGTCGGCATCGGTCTTTCCGTCCTCCGCCTGATCCGTCACTCAACACGTCCTCGCATTCAGATCCTAGGGCGCGTACCAGGTACTACCGACAGATTTGCAAACGCCGAGCTCGACCCGGACAGCGTAGAGTTCATCGAAGGCTGTCTCATCGTCAAGATCCCCGAGCCCCTCACTTTCGCCAACACAGGCAACCTCAAGAACCGTCTCAAACGCCTCGAAGACCATGGCACCAACGCCGCCCATCCCGCCCTACCCCGTGTCCGTCGCGAAGAACACAACAAGAATGTCATCTTCGACGTGCATGGTGTCACGTCGCTCGATGGCGCAGGCGCACAGGTGCTTTTCGAAATTGTCGAGTCGTACCGCAAACGCGATGTCAAAGTCTTTTTCTGCAGGGTGCCGCATGAGAAGAGCAATGTGTGGGGATTATTCGAGAGCACGGGTATTGTAGAGCTGTGTGGTGGGAAGAGGCATTTTGTGAATAGTGTCGAGGCTGCTTTGAGGATGACGGAGCTAGAGCGTTTGACGGAGGAGTTTGGGTCGGAAGGCGAAAGTTCTGGTTTCGCTGCGCGCGTTACTTAGGTCCGCATCATTTGAAGCTATATGTATATCAAGCTACACAGCGAGCATTTGGAATTGGCGTTGGAAAAAGCATACTTGTAGAAATAGATAAAAACTTTGATGTTTATTTGATGCGAGCATACACTCTTGGGATGTTCATGATCTTCTCAGTCTCGTCCATTGGCTTCCCTTCGCACCAGGGCAGAGCAACGAACTTGCTACGCACAGTTCAGACGTTTCCGCATCGAGGCCAGACAATCGCACGCGGCGATGTCAATTTGCGGGTCCGAACGGAATCAGAGACAGAATTGAGACTGGTATGCATCGCTGTACAGTGGCAATTGTGTGTGGAGAAGCCGGCAACTCGGGGGGTTTAGTCACGATAACGATGTCACGTCACTAAGGCTGGCGGCTTCCGGTGTAGATCGGATGCAACACTTTTTGCCGCTTTTGCTGGGTGATCGGCGACGGCTCTACCAGTGTCGATGTCGACGATGGTGCCGGCTTCACAAATCTCACAAGCGGATCACGGCGGGGGATTCCCACGCTATCGTGCGAAGATTTCTTGATTGTTGCAGGATTATTGTAATCTGCGGAATATCTACGGTGCGGTTGCTCGACTTTGACATGGTGGTTGTGTCGAATCGCGACGGGACGGAAGGATTCAGAAGCGTGACGTAAACGGCGTCAGCAAACAAGCTCATGCCTAGTCACGCGCCAATGCTCTTGACGCTGCTTGAGCACCACCAAGGCGACGGGTACTCCGCTTGAATGCTCTCAAGTGCCGCCAAGATTTCTTGGTACGCGTAGTGCATGCCGACCCCTGTCGCATGGCCGCTGGCCGCCGTGTAACGGTTGGTTGGAGGCCGAGGGTTGGGGTGGTGATTGGCGTGGAGAGACTGCGGGGTCCCCACTCGCGTGTGGACGCTGGCGGAGAGGAGATATGATATGTGGGTTTTTGGGTGTCGGATGGGGAAAGTCGGTGCCGATCGTTTGGGGACGGGAGAAGGAGGATTCTTAGTTGCGGTGGAGGCTGGGGGCTTTAAGAGGCGCGTGGGCGCTGTTTGGGAGAGGCCGTTTTGTTGGCGACCTTTTTCCTTTGCTTTTCTGATCTTTGAACGGCCTTGCGGCTTTCTAGCAGCTTGTAACCCCTTGTTTTGGAGACCAGCTTGAGCGCGCGCTGGGCGAATAGCCATACACCAACTCAGCACTACTGTTGCGCACGCGGATACCAGTACCATATCTCGTCCGACCCGGCCCTCTGGTCGTCGACACCTGTCGAACCAAACCACCCCAAACCCAAAATCAACACCATACAACCCACCCACCATGTCGGACCTCGAAGAAAAACCACAGCAAGAGCACACCGCGCGTCTCGACCGCCCTGCGCCCGAAGTCAAGATGTCGGCAGGCCGCTATGCTGCAACACGCCTCACCACGCTCAAACCCCCCATGGCCAAAGTCTCCAATCCCATCCGCCTCCTCCGCCTCCTCAACACGCAACAGTGGCTCTTCTTCTTCGTTGCCTTTTTCGCCTGGTCCTGGGATGCATTCGATTTTTTCACTGTGTCGCTTACCGTCGAGGATCTCGCCGAAACATTTGGCAAGACGAAAACAGACATTACATGGGGTATTACGCTCGTGCTCATGTTGCGGTCCGTAGGCAGTATCATTTTTGGACTGGCTGCGGATCGGTATGGGCGGAAGTGGCCGTTCGTAATCAACAATGTGTTGTTTATCATCTTGGAACTTGGAACGGGGTTTTGCCAGACGTATGAGCAGTTTTTGGGTGTGAGGGCGTTGTTTGGGGTTGCGATGGGTGGGCTCTATGGGAATGCGGCTGCGACGGCGCTGGAGGATTGTCCTGAGGAGGCGAGGGGTATCATTTCTGGTATGCTGCAGCAAGGTTACGCTTTTGGCTACCTTCTGGCTACCGTCTTCGCGCGAGCGTTCGTCAATACCGTTGGTCACGGTTGGCGTCCTGTAAGTCCCTCCACCCCTTCCCACCACGCACACAAATTAACGTTTACTTCACACAGCTCTTCTGGTTCGGCGCCGGGCCCCCTGTCCTGATAATTGCCTTCCGCCTCTGCCTCCCCGAAACGCAAGCCTACCAAGAACGCCAACGCATCCGCGAAGCAACGCCGAACGCCGCCGCTGTCTTCATCCAAGAAGGCAAAGTAGCCCTCAAGCGCCACTGGCTCCTCCTCATCTACATGGTGCTTCTCATGGCCGGCTTCAACTTCATGTCGCACGGCTCGCAGGACCTGTATCCGACCATGTTGACCAACCAGTACAATTTTTCTGCTGATGCGGTTACGGTTACGCAGGTTGTTGCGAATTTGGGAGCGATGACGGGCGGGACGGTGATTGGGTATTGTTCGTCTATTGTTGGACGGCGGTTCTCGATTATTGGGATTTGCATTCTAGGAGGCGCGTTGTTATATCCGTACACCTTCGTTCCCAACGAACGCATCATCGCCGCAGCCTTCTTCGAGCAATTCTGCGTCCAAGGCGCCTGGGGCGTGATACCCATCCACCTCATGGAGCTCTCGCCAGGTAGCTTCCGCACCTTCGTCGTCGGCACCTCCTACCAACTCGGAAACCTCGTTTCCTCTGCTTCGTCGACCATCGAGTCGACTATCGGCGAACGGTTCCCGTTGCCGCCCAAGGGGACGACCAAGCGGTATGAGTATGGCAAGGTCATTTGCATCTTTATGGGGTGTGTGTACGCTTATGTTATTTTGTTGACTTTTGTGGGGCCCGAGTATCGGGGGAGGAGTTTGGAGGCGGCCGACGATGAGGATTTGGCGGATGTGGCGATGGTTGGGGTGGAGAGGGAGGTTCGGTATGAGGAGAAAGGGAGGATCGAGGATGGGTCAAGTGTTTAAGGTTGTTGCTCAATGTGGTGAGGAGGGCGAGACTTCAGAAGTAGGTAATGGGAATTCGCGAGTAGAGATGTTTGAAGTATCGCGAATAAGGCACAAAGCTTTGCGCAGAATTGTACAACAGTGAAGACCCCCCGTTGCCTCTCCCGCCTGTTTCATCCAACAAGCCCCAATAAAGCTGTACAGAAAGCGGCGACTCGCAGAGTTTCTCCCTTTCTTTAACATCCCGTTAGTAACGCTCTCTCCAACAAGGCAGCCTCAATGCAGTAAATATCCGCGGTAAGTGAGCGATGTGAGTTCTCGCGATATATATCGCGTGTAAAGTACCATCTCCTTTGATTGGAATTGGATGAGAAGGGACGGTTTAGAAAAGATGAGGCTGAGACCGGGTGCGTATTTCGGATGAGCCGTAGTGGGACTAGTTCAATGTTCCTATGCCGGGTTTTGTGTACATGCAATTTGTCAATGAATCAGTCCGAATAGAAGTGGGATTGAAGGTAGGAAATGGGGAGTGGTGTGGCTAGATAGTATTGGATGGGATGGGTTGGGACCGCGGACCGTTTACGCAGGTCTGGCCAGAGATAATAGACGCTACAAATCATCTAGGCTATTTTTACTTTGGCAGTCGCGGAAAGCGAGTAAACTACACATCGTTCCATCTGATAGTCCATAGTCTATTACAGATGGATTGGTGTTGAAATAATCGAGTGTATCTGGCGCTCCTGATGTCATTTTGGAGCTAGTCTGAATATGGATTAGCCACCCTGCCCTACTTTAGACCTCGGAACACGCCTGTCATCTGCCGCTCACCTCTTTGCTTTCCATCTCGTCTACCTCTTGATGATAAACAATCTTCTCGGTGATTATTCCCATGTACACCGCAGTTCCTGCCCGTGATCCCAAGCGACCTTCTCCACCAGGCATCCCGCGCCGAACAGCCTAGTAGCAGTTCCATCTTCGATCACCCCGTCATCTCCACCGCGCCCTTCCTCGGAGCCTCTTCCCATCTCGACGCCAGATCGGAACGCCAGCAAATGATGGCTCTTGACACACCACCCTACACCCGATCGGCTTTCTCTGCGCCGGGTTCTCCAAGCCTTAGCGCGTGGAAAACCTGGGGCGAACCCTACGCCAAGGGTCGTTGCAATTAACCGCAATATCTATGGCGGGCATGCAAATTGGATCGGTCGTCTCATGTGATATTATGGAACTTTCTAAAGGTGTTCTTCCGGGCCGGTTGAGGCAAAGGCCCGCTCCCCGCATCGTGGATTCATACAATCGACCATGTAGATTGAGGCTTGCAGACAACGTTGTGCTGTTTGATTCGCCAGGTGGCTTGCAGCCCCCGGAACAATGTTTTGGCGATTGGAAACGGGAATTTCAAGGCCATGGCTTTTGAGATCTTTGCCGCCGTTCCCCTGTACCAGCGTAGAGGTGTTATAGCACCCTTAATTCACAGCCGTGATGGCGGTCCGATGTAGACATGCAGGTACAGGTATAAGTTCCATTGGATCCTTCCCAGTTCGTCTTTGTCGCCATTCTTCGTCTCAAGCACGTTTCCTGCTCCACGTTTCATTTAATCCGTCATGGCTCCCTATGCACTCCTCGCGGTGGCCCTCCTCGGGCTCGCCAACGCTCAATCGCTTGGCACAACGGTAGAAAACCACCCCAAGCTCACCACATGGAAGTGTACCAAAGCCGGTGGCTGCAAGGCACAGAAGACCGCTCTTGTCCTCGATTCGGCCTCCCATCCTATCTATCAAAAGGCCGATACCTCCAAGGGTTGCGGAAACTGGGGTAGCACGGCGGACCCCACCGCTTGCCCCAGTGAGGAAGCTTGCGCAAAGAACTGTGTCATGGAGGGCATCTCCAACTACGCTGATGTTGGTGTAAAGACCAAGGGCGGAGCTGTGACGATGGACATGTATGGCAAGAACGGCGTTTCGAGCCCGCGTATCTACCTTCTTGCCGAAGGCGAGAAGCAGTACGAGATGATCAAACTGACGGGACAAGAGTTCGCCTTCGATGTCGACGTCTCTAAGCTACCTTGTGGCATGAACGGCGCCTTATATCTGTCAGAGATGGAGGCGGCGGGTGGACAATCTACACTGAACCCCGGCGGTGCCGCCTACGGCACGGGTTACTGCGATGCGCAGTGCTTCGTAACCCCTTGGGTAAACGGTCTTGTAAGTCTATATAGAGCGGTTCATTCATCATGAAACCTCACTCACATGCTACAGGGCAACATCAAGGGCGAGGGCGTATGCTGCAACGAACTCGACATCTGGGAAGCCAACAAGCGCGCCACCCAATACGCACCGCACACTTGCTCCAAGCCCGGTCTCTACCGCTGCACAGGCGACGAATGCGGTGCAGCAGGCGTCTGCGACAAGAACGGCTGCGGCCGCAACCCTTATCAATCCGGCGTCAAGGACTTCTACGCTCCAGGCGGTAAGATCGACACCAACAAGCCCTTCACCGTCGTCACGCAATTCCCGGCCACCAATGGCACTCTCACCTCCGTCCTCCGCAAATACGTGCAAAACGGCAAAGTGTACGAGGACGCTGCCGTCAATGTCACAGGCGTCATGGACGACAACTACTGCACCAAGAACGGGGCCAAGACGTTTATGAACCTGGGCGCTATGAAGGGTATGGGTGAGAGCATGAGTCGTGGAATGGTGCTTGCTATGTCTATATGGTGGGATGAGGGCGGCTTTATGAAGTGGCTTGATAGCGGCAACTCGGGACCGTGCAATGCGACGGAGGGTGATCCTAAGCTTATTCCAAGCGTTGAGAAGAGGCCCAGTGTGGTGTTCAGTCAGATCAAGTGGGGAGAGATTGATTCAACATATGCGGGGAAGAAGGCAAATCGGTTTAACCGGTCTTAAGTAAATCGGCTGGGTGTACTCGGCTAGTATTGGGAGGGTGGGAGGAGGGAATGTTTGTAAATACTTTTCGAATTCTTCGAATAGACGAAGTTCTCCACGAACACGTTCTAGACCTTTTCCAATTCGTTGTGAATCGGCAACGGTTTTCAGAAATGCAACGTTGACGGCACTTTGGTAGTGTTGTTGCGCTGAGTGGCGATGCGTTACAGTGCGGCTGACAGAGATCGTCAGCCAGACAAAGTCGACTTGTCCAATTCGGAACATGATAATTGGTTCTTATCAATGCATGAGGTCAGCAGAAGCCGGTGTAACTCTATGAAGTGATCGTGTGAATATAGGTCTCGTCTAATTCGGAACTCGGGTATCGGGTAGAATATCGGCCATGATTATGGGCTGGCTGCGGTCGGGCACTGTGGCCTCGAGCGAGAGATGGGGCTCGGCCAAGACGCCCGGACCGCCCTTTTCAGGCGTCAAAGTAAAGGAATGATGTTGCCATGGGTCCGGGGAATTTTGGAGTCATAAATGTCAGAGTCATAGATTTTGAAAACAAATCTTTGGAAGTCATTTAGATACCTCATCTTGTTTCCTATGTGATTGAACGCTGTGCTATATCGCTAAAAGATGGGATCAAAATTCAAGTGCTTGCGTACTCTTAAAATGAGTGATCCAATCCTATCCGCTATGCAATGCCTTGTATCCGAGCTTGTTAATGCGCAATCATGTTCTTCTGCCGCAAAACGAGTGGGGTATGTATATCCGATGCCTTGTAACGCCATGTGCTTTCCAGCGAATGTGATGGGTATATGATGCCGTACGCCAAATGGTACTGAAACGAGTGCTGTCCTATGCTGTGGTGTCCGAGGCTAAAAGAATCGAGAAAATGGTGCTATACCGCGCCAAAAAGGAAAAACGTTGCTAAGAAATTCGTGTCCTGGAACGATGCTAGAGAAGGTCGAAATGATGAGGAGAAGAGAACCTGCAGGACGGGTCGATTGCGATGGAATCGTGCTCGCGCCTCGTCCAAACCCTAGAAAGTGTATGCTTCCTGGTCTACAACCCTCTGCTCAACGAGATCAAGCATCTCAGCTGCGTATCCAATCTTCTGCTCAACCGCGATCTTTGTAAAAGCTCCGACACACCAATTCTTCCGGTCTTCGTCGCCTTGCCGCATGTAATAGCTAGCCGCAGTGAATAGCGGCAAGAACATATTCTCAGTTGCAGCATATGATCTGCCTTGCGTGCAAAACTGAACTGAGCGACAGATGAGCGATGCGTACTCTGTCATCTGAGCCAGTAGCGTGTTGGAGGCCGGATGTTCTGGAACATGTGATAGAGGGAGGTGTGAGTAGATTGTTCGTCGAGCTTCAAGTATCAGTAGTTGAGAGGTCCAGTGAAGGCAGAAAAGTGTGCATGCTTCGACAGAAATGAATTGGAGTGGGAATGGTACAGAATCGGCGCTGATCTGGGTGGCCGGGACGGTCCACGGTCCTGTCGTGGTCGCTTTCAGATGCTCGTACCAGGGAGCAATGGCCTGCTCCAGCAACAATATTTCGTTTAGGATCGATAGGGCGGCTGGTTGTGGGGTGGGCGTCGAAGTGCGGGAGGATGAAACAGATTGGAGAGTGATGGGAGACGAAGTGAAGGTGTCGACTGCGTTCAAAATGTTCGGAAGCGGTAGTATGATTTCACACCACCGGAAGAATATATCGTTGCTGCTTGTACGTGGGGCTGAGTAGATTTGGCGGACCAAAGGGCGGTAGGCTGGCTGGGAAAAGACGTAGCGTCGACGAGTGCTGAGAGCTTCCCAGAGGCCTTGATTGAGGATGTATGTGTACAGTTCTTCAGACCCAACCTTACCGATGCTGCTGTGGAGGAGACGGGTTGCACCTTCGATGTGTGTAAGTTGACTTGGGCCTCCTCCGTTGCCCAGGAAGAGTTCCGTCGAACTCATAACGAGCGTCGTCGCCAACAACTGCCAGCGAGTAGAGTCTGGTTCCGGAAGTGCTTGTTGGACCATCTGCAGCGCTTTCAAGTACATGTCTCTCCCCTTGTTGACTAGGTTTACGTCCTGATATTTCATGCCGATGAAGGAAGCAGCTAGCGCTCCGATTGCACTGTCTAGTATGGGCGACTGGCCTATCCAACGGGGTAACAGGGCTCGCCAGCCAGGGTGTTCATTGCCTGGCATAAGGAGGTCGGTAGAGGTTTCGTGACGCTTGTAGTATAAATCCAGAAAGAGCTCGACTATCCGTGGAAGATCGTTCGGATCAGCACCAGGGGTTGTGTACACTGAGAGAGAGGGTGGGGCCAAGGCAGTCATTGATGCTGTCAATGCCTCAATCGAAGGATATGAAGCAGTCGTAGGATGTGAGGCCACGTCTAGAACGAGGTACTTCTGGGCGTGTTGGGACCGATTCCAGACAGGTGGGGGGACTGCAGAGTTGACGTTGATGAAGATGTTTCCCATGTCGTATCCACCGCAATTTTTGTTATTAGAAATACACGCACTGCATCGTGGCTTCTTCTTGTCACACTACATATAATCAGTAAAGTTTGCGTTTCTTGTATAAGTAGATGTTGTGGCGTACCTGGAGCCTACTCTCACGACAGGGCTTGCAGCTACCTTTCCTTTGCGACTCGGGAAGCATGATAGCCCTGCTTGTTGGAAGATTTGGTATGTTGAAGCAAAGGACTGTGAGGAGCTTGAAATCGGGGATCAAAGTGGTTCGGTGGTAGACCGGTATATAGCTCTTGGAGCCAAAGGCTGGGTCGAGAAGGATCGCACAAAGGCGGGCTTGAGGCTATGCTTCGCCTTAGCTGGAAACACGAGGCAGTCTTTTCAATTGAGCGTTAATCAAGATAGACGGTAGGGGAAGAAGTTCGAGAGGAAGCTGTATTGCGAATTCAAGATGTTCGAGAGGGCCTCTCTCATATAGAGTCATGGTGTTGAGCACACAAAGATAGAACTGATGCAGCTCATCCTTGCTCTACACCCCTCTGAGTCCAATCTGGATAGCTGTTCCGCCCAGGCCTTACTCCAAACGGTGAGGTGTCATGGGTAATGAACGGGAATGGGTCCGAGCGGAATCCTCGTCTTCAAACATATAGAATGTTGTCGCGTGGTTGAGCAGGATCATGAGCGGATGCCAGTGCTTTCCTTAGGCACCCAGCGTCATGGAATCCCAAGTTGCATGGGTGTAGCAAGCCACAGCCAACTTGTCGTGAACACTTGTCGTTGCCGAGCGATAATATTAGCGTACCCCCGGACCCCGTCTGAACGGGAAGCCTGCCGCAGTCGACCTACGGGTTCGAGAGCCTCATCACACGTGACTTTGGGGGCGATTGCGAGGTTCGAAGGAACAGGTCTCGCGGCCTGACTAACAAGTCCGACGAATGGCACGTTAGATAGTGCTCTGAAGGTGAAGGATGTTGGGTGGGTGGCGACACATGTAGACCCAGTGAGAGGCCGAGACCAGCCCGCAAGGCTAGTGTTTATGCATCGCGTCCGACTCGGGACTGTGCCACACCGCGGGCCGGCAATCTGAGACATGGCTACCTGGGGCAGTGTGAAGCTTTGTGCTAAGAAGAAACTGCGGTGTCGCTCGAGTGGTAGTCGATTGCGGTTGACGTCTGACGTAAGCGCCGCCACAACGACGGCTACACGCAAAAATCGGCGGCAATCATAGCCCGCACCGCGACCACACCTCATCAAGTCATCGCTCACTCATCGAGATTTATAAAGGCATTCCATCTCAGTGTAACCCAGGAAACTCCCGTGGGCGGGAGATCGTCCTTTGGTTCTATCATTAGACGGCGCAGTAAAGAACTACGGCCATTGACATCAACCTCGACTCCGTTGAGGCTGAGCAAAACCTCGCTCTTCGACTACACTACCTAAAGTTAGGCTCCAGTCTCACCGCGCGCCTGAATAGGCCTCCAATGCAACAACACGGGCAACGCAACAAGCCCATCGAGAATTTCCTTTCGCTACGGAACCATAGTCGAGCCAGTATCACTCTCTGCGATCAATTTTACTGTACGAACCATCTCACGACAATTCGTAGAGCTATAATTCAATCTCGCCAAGTTTCACCACTGGAATTAACCCAGACGAGTGCTGGAAAGAGATCGATGGCCAACGGCTCGAACTCAGCATACCTCGCCTCCGTTGACTCTAAGCCTTGCTTGCATTCAATGTTGCGTAGGGACCTCTGCAGCGCCTCATGGCCGCCACTCCCAAACATGCAAGACATAGGGCTGACTTGCCAATGCACCAGCACTTGGAGCTGAAAACAATCCCAACGTACTACCTTCCACGTGTCAAGAGCAAAGTAGCAGCGATCGCCGTAATCGACTGCACATGAAGGCAAAGGATTCAAAGCAATATCTTCAAGATATTGAATCAGGTCGACTCAACGGATCCTACCAGTCAGAATCTTTGCACAACTTCAGGATGGCTTATTCCAAGGACCTTGGCTACACAATTTTTCCTCGTCATCGAGTTAAATGGTCATGCTCGTCGCTTTCATCCGATCATCCGAAGTTGATGACATGTAACGTGGCTTCACAGAGCCGAGATGGATCAAACGAAGTCAAGGCACCCGTTGCACGCCACCGATGCCGACATATCTGGTGACTAGACGGGTGGTCTTTCCAACAACGAGGCACTGACCTAGATCTGAACGTCAACGTCGCCAGATTTACACCGCTTCTCTGGATCTAGAACATTCCCAATGCTATTTGGGATACTCATACCGTGTCTCATATTGACATTGTTGATATTCCACGTCTCTCGCGCGAAATTACATTTCAACCGCATGTACACACCAGTCGACCGCTAGCATTCTCTTGCATTTGTTCTTTAGTCAATTTTTCATGTGCTGGTTCTACTCTCATCTGGCCGGGTCTTGAAGCATTAGCCATGACCAAAGCAGCACGAGGAACTTCACTCCTCCGGTTTTGACTCTATCTTGTTTCATCTTGGCCTTTCTGTCGCAATCTTTGGGTGGAAAGGTGGTTTTCATAACCTACATCCTACATGTTTTCCTTGGAAATTGGGGATTTTGATTTTAGTTCATCATGCCGGTTCCGTATAACAGCATAGACGCATGCACGTGTACCACAAACGATGCAGAACCTGCTTCTGAAGGCGAGTAACCGACCTATTCCTTCGAGTTACTTCCTTTCTAAAACCGAGCAGGCAGTGCAAGCATTTCGACTCGGAGAGGCCGAGTTCTATTCACGGAAGTCCGCTATCCAACTTTGTGCTTTTGCGCATAAGTACTCATGTGGCCGACAACTGGGTCGGTCCTAGGCGGAGTATTTTTCTTCGGCACAGTCGAACTAGTGGACTCAGCTGTGAAACGCCTGTGGTCCATTCTCAAGCAAGTGGTGCAAGAATAGCAGGGTGGCAAACACTGAATAAAGCCACAACCAAAACCGGAAGTTTTCGTAATACGGCCTTTCGAACAACGACTTGAGCAAAAGTGTCTACTGGGTTTCCTATGAAGGCTATCGGTACGTGTACAAGATGAGGTCTGCGTAGATAGTATCATTGGATCTTAAGATTTCGTTTGTACGATGGCAGCCGGGAACAGTCGAAGCTCACCTTGCCTCAAATACACCTGAAGAAGAGCCGAGGAGTGTAATCACGCGGTTTTCTATTGCCATACTGACGCCCAGGCAAGACCGACACACATTGCGCGGAACCGGGACGCTGATCGCAATCGAAGCTCGAGCAATACGCTGTTGCGAACGGTCGATGTACAACATATAGTAGACGCGTATCGATCGCTACCACGAACTCTCGACGCGGCTCCCGCCCTTGTACATGCACACCACCTTCCGAATATCATATCGTGATCCCAGGCGTCTCCGTTGATGATCAGTACATTGAAGCGGTTATTCACCAGTCGGGCATAGATGTATGTCCAATGAAGTACCACTACACTAACGACGGCTCTGGTTACACCATGGTATTCTCGACCCAAGTCCGCCGGTCAGAATTACTTCAAACAGTCCGCTATTCATCATGGTCGACCACCTAGCTTACGATTGTCCGCAACCTCAAACAACAGAAGCACCATCGTCCGTGTGGCGACTTGAAACGGTCGGGGACCTCGATTCTGTCCGCCAAGTAAGAATCTCTTGCACCGATCTAGTTTGTACTCCCGCGACCTTGACTGGCAGCTGCAATGCCCATGCAAATCTGGGTTCTCCTTCGCTCCTTCGGAGCAAACCGTGGCTGTGCCAGAGCAACTTCGCAGTTATCGTCGCTAAGTATGTATAGGCCGCAACGAATAAGAACTTATGTCCAACAAATCTCCGAGCATGGTGGATCTAACTAAGAAGGGTGATACGTCGCACGGGAGCCGTACGCGGTGAGGCTCTGTCGGCATCGGTGTGCGCTGCCCTACAATTGTCGGAAGAATCCCGATCGGGGACCGTTTTAGCGACCACCCGGCGTGTGCACCATACACTTTACGCAGCCCTACTGGTTTTCGCTTCACTCTGTTGGATGTCACTCGGCACCAGGACACAAAACAAAGATCTGCGATTGAGCAGCGTGGGGTAACTGTGAGGCCGTCGGCGGCCTCGAAGCCTGTTCACTATCTGAGGGGCTACAACAAATGCGCCACAGCTAGCACACGCCCACCACTTCTCGGCCGGGAATGCGATGCTCGCATGCCAAAATCTTCACACGTCCTTCCTAAGACAAGTGCGCAGCTACTGTGCATCGGTACAGTGCTGCGCGATTACTCGTATGCTGCAGTGCTCAAGTGGCGATCTATTCTGTGATGCTCCGTGAGCTGGTGGATGATGCTCATGTTCACCGGATAGCGGCTGTGTTAGTTGCTGTTGTAGCTGTGCTTGGCGGGAATTGTCGCCGGATTTGGACAGGCGACTCGTTGGCTGTATCCTCTTGTTGCGTCAGATCTGTGGTCCTATCGTGTGATTGATGCACGACTTGGGACTTCCCAAAGGGCCTAGTATTGATGCGTTTGGTAAAAGGCTGGGATGCCATGCTCCGGCGGAATCAAACTTCGGTTAGTTCGATTGGCGCAATAGTAGTCATTGTTGGCCGGGTCTTTGACTGAGATCTACAGAGATCTAGCTCAGAAGTGGAAGAGTTGCCCAATTGCCGGATGAGAGATTACGGCAAGGCTACTGCACTCCCAAGGGGGTTCTCCAGTTTTTACGGATTAGGGAAGCGGTCGGTACTTTGTTCTCGGGCGCACCAACAACAAACTTGACAAGAGATGGAAGAAGCTCGCAAGACTGCGCCAAGTGGCAACGATCAGCGAACAAAAACTAGAGCCTTGGTACACATGTGTCGGCCCTACCTCTTCTACCTCCTGCCCATTTTAATTGAGGGTGAAGCTAGCGAGCCGTTATGGAGCACTCAGCAGCATCCTGCGACATTGTACACGCCACCCACCATCAACACGTGCAATGATCCAATCCTTTCCCCACATGTGTACACACTATGGTGGCTTCGAGCCGCGTCTACATAAAGACTAAAGCAGTGTCATTATCGGCCCTATCTACTGGTCACTATCTCCACGTTCTGCGTTGCTGAAACCCAATTAGGCGAGAGCAACGCCACCTCCTTCATGTCGTGACGCACGCGCGTGGTACCAACACTGCAGCGGCTCAATATCATATGCTAAACGCGGGACGAAGAGGTCGACTAGTCTTCGAGTGATGTGTACGGAAGTGGGTTGGAGTCATGCTCGTGCACCTTCGAGCGGCCCTTCGACAAATGTAGCACCAGGCTAGTAGATTCAATGTAGGCAAGGCAGACGGGTTGATGAATATCTATGAGATGTCTTGCAAGAGATCGATGTGGAGCGTCATAAGTACCACTCGGAAGTGTTTCCAGTATCAGCATGTTGTTGCTCACGTTGTCTCTCCAAGCTTGCAACGATTGGTGGGCAGGTCTGAGACTTGCTCAAATGAGTGAAGGGCACACTGGATGCAATGTGAAGCAAATCCCATCTGCGCCGTGCATAGACATGAGCTCCCATGTCTCTGAAATTTGCTCATACGTCTGACACCAATCGCTTACTGTAATAGTAAAGTAACACAGAGATAGCAAAAGCAGAGTTCATTAATTACCAGAATTGCGGCGAGGTTCCTGCCCGCTTACGATACCAGCACAATCTCACAGCATGCAATGTATGTACGTATGTCTCAGACCCGCATCCCCAAATCCCTCTAGATCCGCCCATTTTACGTCCGCTCAACACCCCAGCACTTCCCAACCGCACGAATGAGCAATATGCCGTTATGGGGCGGCCCGAGGCAAGACACTTGCTGTGCCGTACGTTCGCATGCCACTTCTCCACCATCCCTTGAGTGGACGTGAGCAGGCGGCTTCCGATGGGGCGTATGTCGAAACGTTTACTGCGAGAGACGGAAAGGCAGCGAGTTGTCTTATCACTCCCACGCGTGTAACAGACTCTGCGGTGGGGGGTCTTGATTCCTGGGATTCTCGTGCGAGCTGAATCGATGCTTATTGGGGCCAGAGACCGGACGAGTTGTTGGTTGAACGTGTCTCTGAAATTCAATTTGCGCGTGAGAGTCGCGTATGAGATTACATTGGGTTACCAGGTGTTCGGTGGCTTGATGCATCCGAAGTCGGGCGAGTTTGATGTATTGCGAGTACTCGGCTTCCGTGTATTCGTCAACACGTGCGAGCCTACTCGTGCACGCGCACTCGTGCGAACGACGCTGGCTAGTGGAGCTCCAACAAAGGACACTACTTGAGCCATTTCCATTAGTGTCCATCGAGACGACTGTGCTTGAGTTACTAGAGTTACTCGAGCGAATAACTCCTCCAGTAAAATCTACAGTGCGCCACAAGACCCCCAGGAACACTACCGCCGCTCTAGCCCCACAGCGCAACCAGCACACAGCGCAACCAGCACAGAAACCCCAACTTCCGCCCTGACAATCACCAATTATCTCCAAACGCAAGGTTACATGCAGCCCCCGCCAATTGCGGGAAGCATGTCTAGGGTCCCTTGCTAGTCCAAACTTGATTGGTGCAAGCGTTCACATAAGGCACGTGCGCCACCAGGGCAGAAAGAAGCGCTCGCCGTGCCACGATTGCACATGTGTACAATGGAACGGACCGCGGCGTGGTACGACGACAGCTTCTTGGAGAGCCAGTAATTTGGGCAGCGCGTCTTGCAGCTTCGTTCATGTGCGTGCATGTGGCCCTTGTGATTTGATAGGTGTTCGTTGGACGATGGAGAGGCGGCTGGCGCGTAGGTCCCCGAAACTGGGACGGCCGCCTGGAGTGTTCGTCATGGAGTGCGAGTGGGTGCTTTGCGAAAGCGAAGCACGAGAACAACACAGGGGGGGCACTGTCGGTGAAATCACGGCCTGGCACTGCTACACAGTAAGGCGCAAGTAAAGCTAAGGTCAGTAGTCCTCGAACTGCAGGGCAAAGGTAAGACGCCAAGTTCGGATCGCCCGGTTCCACCAACACGCACCGGTCCAAAGCGCGGGACGACTTGCCTTGGATCGACAACACCACGAGGCGACAATCGCAAGCTGCAGCCTCTTTCGTTTAGAAATGCGAAAGAGCTTTGGTTCCGTACTCGTGATGGAAATAGCGTATATGATATCAGAGGCTGAAGCTGATCGTGAAGATCTTTCGTGTTCATTCTGCAGCTCAATGTGGACGAAGAGCTTTCCAGATTACCTCGTATTTATCGGTACTTTTCTCGCTTGTCTGCTACTATGAATATCTCCAAGTGTGTGCGATCGTATCTGTACCTGCGTCAAGGATGTGAACAGGCCGAATGCGAATGGAGCAAAAGACGAGAAGAGCATGGTAGATCAATTGCGTATATTACAGCGCAGCCAGATGAACATGGTAAACCCAAGTTCTGTACGAACGCCGATATGCAAGAAATAACTCCAAATAATGCCAAAAGTACCAAAAGCTATCCAAATGGTATGCGCCATGCTCGTGAACCATTGTCCGAAAATAAAACAGGTACGCCTTTGCCACTCAAGTCTAACGATAGGGTATATCCACCAAACAAGCGAGAAAGATCCAAGACTCCATTCACCCTGACTGGAATTATGCAACTGATGTCTATATACATGTAAAAGGTCGTGTTGGAAGCGCGTCCTTTAGCCACCCGACGGGCAGATGGATGTGGTGACGCGAGAGGTCTTGTTTGCGAATACGACTCCCGCATTATCGGAGCGATAGACTCGTGTTCCGAATGCACCAACAATCGGTTTGGTCATAAACCTCGGTAGATGTGTTCGGAATTGGCCAGATGCAGAGAAAGTCGCAGATTGAAACCAAGCTTGAGATGCACCGTGCGAAATCGTTATGTGTCGTTTATCATTGGTGTTACTACGAGAAAGTACAAAGCATTGCACATGTGACGTTCTAGGGTCCATCGTCGAGCCGCCGCATCATGCGCACAACAGCTCACGTCGCCATGCGGTGTCGTGATTGCGCTCGGTGTTCCCGTTGGGTAGTACGGGGCGTTTAAAAATGCTTCAGAGAAGGCAAGAAGCTGATACCAATGTTAGAAATGCAGCAACAAGAGAGGTGTGGAGTGTGCGTACCCTTTGTGATTGACGTGCTCGCCTGGCTCGCACAACGACTTAGCAGCGGGAACTGACTTGTACGCTTGCGATAGTAAAAGCCCGGGATCGTTGCGTTTGCTTTGTGAGGTCGCGATCGCGATCCAAGCTACACTAGCCTCAGGCGAAAAGACGTGGTTGAGGCTCCAAGATCTATCGAATACCACGACCTATGCTCAAGCACGGACGAACGCTTGATGTTGGAAGTGCTGTTGGTGAGGCATGATGAGGTCCTCCCAGATAGGCTGCGGTGCTTTCGACATCATGTTTCCCATTCCGTGATTCGAGTGCGGCTGGAAAGTGGTCCATTCTTGCGGAAGATTGTTTGGGGAGCTGAACTCTTCAACCGAACATTCGCTCAATGAGAGCGAAGGCACGGCCTTGCTGTGCGGTGGCATTCCCATTGGCAATTGAGGTGATACAGACATGGATGGATGTGCCCACATGTTCATCGTCGCGGGCGAGTCGCATACATTCATGGGCGTCATCGTCTCCGGCTCAGGGGTGGACCACATGTTGTCTGGAATGATGCCAGAGATATCGCCATCGAAGCCGAGACCGATGGGCATCGACCCGTCATCAGCCCACGCTTGAGTGTTCATGTAGTCGAAAGAATCGGACACAGTGAGGGGCTCGTGGTAGACAAACGAGTCTGGTGTTTGTGGTGTCATACTGCGGCCGGAGCTGATGAAACCATTGTTCTTCTCCCCTGATTGAGGGAAAGGCCCCATGCCCTGCTCAGGGCTGCTGGAGTATCCGTAGCACTCATCGATGATCTGCGGTGTGTAGGTCGGTAGAGGCGTGAGCATGTTGAAGTTGGAGAAGTTGGTCGGTTGCTGAGCAAGCTTCGCTGCGGTGTGAAAGTCCATCTGCGAGGCTGCTCGCATCATGTGGGGCCTGCCGGAGGAAGGAACACTGCGTGGTGAAGTGCCCAGTGTCGACATAGAGTTGGGGGTCGGGAACCTCTTGGGCGAGACAAGATGCTTGGTGGGCTTGCGGTAGCTGTTGTCGGATGTGCGTCGGGTCGATCGAGGCTCGCATTGAAGACCTTTGGCGGTGCAGCGGGTGCACGATGGGGTCTGTTGTTCTCATTAGCAGGAGGAAGACGATATGGTATCTGCAGCTACGTACAAGCTTGTCACACTTGGTCTTCGCCTTAGCACAGATGGTGCAAGCAATTGCGCGGCGTTGCGACATCCTGGCGTATGGGTTGTGCGGCTTGGAGAACGGGGAGCCCTGTTGAGGAGTAGGGTTCGAAGAAGTAGGTGTGGGTTCGATCTTGTTGATTTGATTCATTGGGATATTGTGGCGAGGCGTGGTATGTAGTTGAGGACGATGTTGTAGAAGATGGTCGGACCGTAGTAAGTTGTGATGTGTGAAGATGGAGGAGGGCGAGCTTGGTAGTTATAAAAGAGAATGGTGTGTGTGTTCGGGTTTATGGCTCAAGCTCGGACGAGAGATGTGGTGGCTGGATCGTGAACTGGGGACTGACGCGGGATAAGCTATATGCCTCCAGGTAGTGTCGCTAACGCTCGGATACTTGACAGAGGGGGCCCTTTAACGGCTGCCCAGTGTAGGATTCGGCCGGGAAATGGCCAATGAGCTCGTGTGCAGGGTTACTTTTTCGCACCATAGCCGACCTCCTTCCCAGATAGTTCGGAGTGGGTGCGGTGGTACATCAACCCGCAGGGACTAGAGACCTGGTCCCAAGCGCGTTGCCGTACCGTGTTCGCACCCTGGTCGAGGGCGCTAGGTCCCGCTCGATGGGTGCGCTTCAACACAGCAATGCCTTGCCTGTTTCAGGAGACAGAGAAGGCTGCAGGGGCATGTCCTGCATGCTGACAGCCTGGCGTGGCACGGCCCAGGACGGAGATCTGACCATCGCGATGACGAAGGTCGAAACCGAGCTCGTGGCTTGAGCTTTACGGACAAACGCTGCATAGCTTGCTACATGCATCGTCGAGAGGGATGCTTCATGTCGCCTCGTCGACTGGCGCGATGATTACGCAACCGTCAACGATCTGGACGGGCCACCAAGAGCATGGTCCGCCCAGGGACACGACCGAGCCGCAAAGCTGCTGCTGTGGCAGTTGGAGGCGCCCAATCGCGAGGGGTGGACGACGATGGGATGGCTTGTTCCAGCAAAAGGCCACTGGAGGCTGGCGAGTGCGGGGTGGGACGGCGCCTGCACAGCGCGCCCTGTCGCCTCGCATGGGGGCTGTTTCGTCTGGAGAGAGCCACAGTACGAGAGTACCTGGCCACCAGAAACCGCGGGTGCAATTTGGCGTGCATGGGAGCGTTGAGGGCCGGCGCCCTCTGGCGTGGTGTGGAACGCGCGCTTGTGCTGGCTGTGCGGTCTTTTCTTGGAAGGTCGCTAGGCCAGATGAGGCATGGCTGCCGCACACACGAGATGCAAAGTGGGCGCTCGGTCTGCAGAACGAAGGCCGCAACCACGGACTTAGTTCGTGTGGCTTTGCCGATGCTGGCAGTAACAGCAGTGTCTCCTCCTGCTGCGCAGCTGCGCAGCGTTATGTCACCCGCTTGAGGCTCTGCGGTAGACCTTGCTAGCAAATTAGCTTCGGCAAGCCGTAATTGCCCGTTTCGGTTAGCTCGGGTAATATCGTGGTTGTACATAGAGAATACTGGGCCAATGGTGGACTCGGATTTCTACCGAGTAGGGCGCACCGATCTCCGTGGGGCACGTGTTCGGTCCCTTCTGGGTAGTTTTACTGCCCTGGGCGTCCGTTTTGGCTCTGAAACATGCCCTGGTCGTCGGAAACGGGAGGCTCCTCGCTACTCGCTAAAGGAACCGAAAAGGGCATTGCCGAAATGTTTCTAGAAAACCGTGTAGACGTCCCACAGCCTTGCCGGACTTGCACTGGTCCAAAGCCTGACCGTGGTGCACAGCTACACTCCGCTGCTTCGACCATTGGCTCGAATGACTGTCAAGGAGCCAACGACAAGCGCAAAGACCCTTCCTGCCCAGTGGACAAAGCATCCCAAGAATTTCTGTAACACTGGACAGAATGTCGAACTTGATCTACTTCGACGGACTTGCTAAACAGATCTCCGTATGCTCGAGAAGCGCAGTGGCGATATGTAAGCATCTCTAAACAGATCGACGTACCTCAAAACGCATTGGCTGTGGCGACCTCAAAGTTGAGCAGAGAGGTGAGTCGGCCGAACTCAGTAGAGTTTCAATATTGTGAGTTGATAATAGTTCGCTTCGCGTATGAAGTCGCAACCAATGTCGCAAAACAGCTTGCTGCTCCTCGAAAGCCAAAGGAGGATCCATCACTGTCGTAGCAGTGTTTCGAAAGCGATTTCAAAGGCGATTCGACAGCCCCTAGCCGCACTGAACTCGTGAATTGGCTGCTGTCGTGAATCCCAGGATCGCCATTGAACCCAAGCAATGTCCGAGCGTGTAACCAGGCCCCTCTGCTTGCCACTCTGCAACATGATGCTGCGGAGATACAGATGCACGTCCACTGATGCCTACTGCTCAGTACAATGTTGACTAACGACCATGGACCAGGAGCGATACTGTGCAGTAAGGCACGTGCGAGCAACGCTATTCTTGTGTTGACGGACTTTGTTGTAGCATAGTTGACATGTGCAGGATAGTGTAACAGTCACGGACCAGGCCTAAGGCTAAGAGATCGCGGTGGAGATTTCTAAGACCGCGGGAGCTCTCCACCCTCTACGATGGGGTCCGTGCGACGGATACCGCCCTGTCCAAAGCAACAAGGTTGGAATATTACTAGTTCTCTATCGGACGGGCAAACGTTCAAAGGACTAAATCAAGCGCAGCCTGTAGACGTTGATATTTAATACAATAGCACAACGAAGTGAATTCATGACATGTAGCGATTTCGCAAGCGAATTCGCAATCGGTAGTGCGCGAATGAGGCTCTAACCGGCCGCAAGCCCGTCGGACAACATCGCGCACGTCGCAAGATAGCCAAGCTTTTCAAAGCTTGAGAGATCTGTTTCATGTTGTTTTCCTGCATTCCGGATCGTGCACTGTGGTTCAACATAGCGTCCGGAGTTGAGGTCCAGTGGGGCACAGGGCATAGCATCGCGGGACGCTAGGACGCTGGGATGCTGGGGTGCTGGAATGCTGGGATGCTGGGTTGCCGGGATCTGCAGGTACCTGTCAGCATACAGCTAGTCGCATAGTCATGCTCTATTCCCGAATTACTTCGTAGGGCAAATGCGATGTCGGAAGATAAGATGCTTGCTATGGCACTGCCCCTCAGCATCGCGTCCGTTCATACCACGGTGCTAGAGCTTCGGTGCAAGGTGGGCGATATGTATTTCGGAACTTATTGCGGCCCGCCGGCGTGGGACATTTCCGCGATGGGTCCACTATTGAACGAGAAGCATTTCATTTGACGAGGCTGCTTCTTCGGGTCTCCTGTCTGGTCACACTGTAAAGAGGAAGTGGTGAACGCTGCACTGAGCGGGCTCGGGGATGCAAAGATTCGCGAGAACGCTGGTCCCGATTTAGCACCGATCGACGTCACTAGCAACTCCCCACACTGGCACATTCCAACCGATCCGCACCGCAGTGTCACCACCACCCTCATCTATCGCACAGTCTTTCGCACGTCAGTATTTTTATCGCACGTCAGTTTTATCGCAAAATCCGGCATCGTCTTGCGCGAATTTAGAAATGGCAGAAACGAAAGTCCTCGTTCCCGCGCGCCTCCTCACAAAAGATCATAGAGCAGACCAATCTACCTCTCCAAGTCTACTCATCTTAAACCAGCCAATTTCAGATTTCGCAATATTTGCGCGACTCTGGGAGAACACAAAGTACCATATATGCGCCGATGGTGGTGCTAACCGGCTACACGACATGTTTGTAGGCGAATTGGAAACACAGAGGGGTGATTATGTACGAAACATCCCCCTATCAAATGATACATCTACTAATGATGGCTAGCTACCCGATGCCATTCATGGAGACCTCGATTCTTTGCGCGAGGATGTGCGCACATACTACGCCGACCGTGGAGTTGAAGTAACTCAGGATCGTGACCAGTATAGCACCGATTTCGGCAAAGCCATGCTCAAGATCTCCTCGCAAGATTCCGCATCAACTCAAAGAGAAACACTCGTCCTTGGAACTCTGGCTGGGAGAGTAGATCAGGGCTTGGGGTTGCTGCACGAAATGATTCGAGAGGAGAACAAAGATCCCAACCTGCGTCTTTGGCTTTTCTCCGAGACCAACCTCTCTATCATTCTAAGGCCCAAACTTAATACTTTCCAGGGATTGATAGCGAGCGGACTGTTCACGGAAAACGTTGGTATCGTACCGATCTACGGCCCAGCGACCATCACCACGTTCGGGCTAGAGTGGGATGTCGACGAATGGTATACTGAGATGGGGCACCAGGTCAGCACGAGCAACCACGTTAAAAGGGATGAGGTGCTCATCCATACGAACTTCCCCGTTCTTTTTACGATTGAAAGAGTTGCCATGAGCACGGGCCAAGTGGGGGAGGCAGCCTAATCGTCTGATCCTCCATCAATAATTCAATTCTCCGACTTTTGAATTGTGGATACGGCACGGCACAGCACGGCACAGCACGGCACATTTATGCGTAAACTCGCTCCTTTTCTTGCACGTTTCGCACCTAGATTTAGGACTCGTAGGCATATTGTATTGTTAAATTGCGCTGATCACACTCCAGATGGTACGACTCAGCAAGGCGCACTCGAGGCCGCGACGATGAAACTCAACACGCATAAACTTCGTTATTAAACTCTATCCTACATTCCATCAACCCGTCCCGCGGGACCCAATCATCCTTGCTGTGCGTCAATGACCCTTGTCCCGTCCTGTCGCAGGAAGTTGGGAAACACACCCGCTGTGGGCACGAACGGGTGTTTCAGCCCGACAAAGACCCACATGTCACCCACGAAATGATCGAACCTACCTCCTCTAGCGGCTATCGCGTGTAGCGACACGGTGGATAGAGCGCTCGGTTTGGGGAAATACAGAAGTGGGGAATTTGTACTTCTCGTGCGAGTCGACATGACGCCTTCGCAGGGTCTGAGCGGCGATGCATGTCGAAGGCACTGCAGATCTCCCGAGCAAACAGCGCCTTGCGGCTACGCTCAATTGGTGAGCAACATGGCATGCGCGCTCTTTGCTTGTGTCGCTTAATCGCGAACGAGCGACGCCACACATCGAAAAGAAAACGGCCTGTCACTCGAGTGAAACAATCGAAATTACATCAAAGAGACGCGGCACTGCGCCATCATTTCACCATACATGACAGTTTGCAGCAAGCTCATTAGTAACTGTGGCTGGAGACGCCCGCGGATGACGCATCGCCGGCATCACCGAACCGCACGGCACAGCACGGAGCTCACTTTAGTCACCTGGCTATGTCTAGACTTACTCGCGTCTGTTTGCTGTTTGCTATACACTAGATTGTTTGTTACCTGTCCTTGAAAGGGATGATTTAGAGGCGGTATTGCTATTATTGATCACCCACACATAGAGCTTATATTATCCCAGTCCCCTTCTTCCGCCTTCAGCAATCTCAAACCCTGGGCGAAATGCACCTTGACCAATCCTTGTGCACCAATTTGGGCTTTGGTGGTAGTTTGGTGGAAATTCGTTGAGAGGAATTTGCTCTTTCGACAGTGGCACTTGGGGGCGATGGGGAGGGACATTGGGGGAAGCTGGGGAAAGTGACTCACGAGTTCTGGGAGAGACAGTGTATACGAATATATTGAAGCACATGTAGACATGAACCCTTTCTAGTCGCATACGTAGAAACACGGCTTGTAGTGTATTGATCTCAATAAGAAACAAATCTAATGTGGACATGTATACGACCACGCACAAGAAACGATAAAACTCGACCCTGCTGCAAACTCCACACCATCTAATCCACCACTCCATCATCGGAATTACTTTTCAAACCCCCATCTTCATTTATTGCCCCACTACCTACTAACTTGCTTCTACACAAGCCGCCTTCCCCAGTCTCCTCTTTGCAGAGCACGACCACATCCTTCGCACCACGCCACACCAACACCGCCCACCCCAGCTCTCATTAACCTAGCTTCTCTAGAAACCAAGCTCAAGACTGCGGCCTCGTAACATCACTGGGTTAAATTTGCCCGTGAAATTTGTGTGTGAAGATATTTAATATCGTTCTTAAGTTAATATTATATCTTAGAAGTAAATTTTTAAAATGTTTTTTGAAACTTTAAACTCTATTTATTTTCCAAGTACACAACTATTACTTTGTTTAATATTATACATTTCATGAACGATCAGTTTTCAGCAAGAGCAACTATAAGGTAGCAAACTCCAGAACGATGCTGTACACCCGCCGCAAATACGAAGCCTGCCCTTACGTCGTCCTCCTTAACTCAACGTAGAATACGTCACACTGCCCGGAACACATACTAAAATCCCCATTGCTTACCAGTAATTTCATCTTTGTTACCCTTTATTTGGAAATTAAAAGTGTAAGTCGTCACATCGCTGCAACACTACCATCTGTCCTATGGTTAAGATACAAAAGGCGCAGTTTGCAAAACTTGTCTCCAAGGTTGTCAGTGCGTAAAGTCTCGGGCCGGACTCCACGCTTTCTTGGTTTCACGAGTTGGGTTAATCATCGCAACGTCACCAACCATCTCCCAACCATCGTCACGCACAGCACAATCGAAGAATGTGGTCTCGAAGTAATCTCAAAAGCAAGGCATATATACTACCTACCACTAAACATCCGTCCGTAGTCATTAAATACATGAGCATCATGAGGTTGCCATAAAGCCATCTCATCCCTTCTCCCATCTCCATCCAAACAAACTGGCGTGCATCCACCAAGCGTGACCGTCATGAGAGAGTATCAGTCTATGCATCGCAACGCAGAAAAGTGGGGGTGGGGGTATAATGCCGTATGCCGCTCGGGAATGAAAAAAACAAAGCGCAAAATCCAGAAACACAATTTCGACCAAGCATCGGCACCATCGTCGCCGAGAACTCATGCCACACTCTTACTCTGCATCGACCTTGGTCTCAGCAGCGGTAGCGGTAGCCGGCGTCTTCTCCTCATCTTCCTTTGACTCAGTGATAGTCTCTTTCGCAACGCCATTTTCCTTTGGCGCCTTCAAAGCTGCTTCTAACTTCTCCTCCAAGTCTTTGTTGTCCTGGAGAGTCTTCGCCAGCTTTTCCTCGGCCTCCTTCGTACTCGCCAGAGCTTCTGCAACCTTCTTCTCCGCCTCTTCGCTCTTCTTGTTGACATCATCAAGAGCCTCCTTGGACTTGGCAAGGCTCTCCTCGGCAGCTACAAGGCCATCGCTCTTGGTGGCATGGTCACTCTTGAGCGAAGAAAGTTCAGTTTCGAGGGCTGAGATGGCGCTCTTCGTCTCTTCTTGAGCGGAAGCAGAAGACTTCTCCGCCTCCTCCAGCTTCTTGACTGCTTCCTCCTGCGCCTCCTTCGCGGATTCGGCTTCAGCTTTAGCAGCTTTCAGGTCATCGTCAAGCTTGGTCGCTGCCTCGAGTTTGATTTCTAGTTCAGTAACCGCAACTTCCTTGGCGCCCTTCTCGTTCGTGAGGGTTTCGATTTGCTTTTCAAAGTCGGCGATTTTCGAATCATTGTCGCCAGATGCTGCGGTCGCGGCGTCAAGCTTGCTCTCCAGATCCTTGACCGTGCTCTCATGCGAGCTGGATGCTTCGGTCGCGGTCTGCAGTTTCGCCTCAAGATCTGCATTCGACTTCTTAGCTGCTTCCAGGTCTTGCTCGAGCTCCGAGGAGCTTTCAAGCTTGCTCTTCAGTTCCTTGACGGTGTCTTCGAGTTCGGCGATCTTGGTGTCGTGGGAGCTGGACGCTTTAGTAGCAGCCTCTAGCTTCTCCTCGGCGGCCTTGACGTCCTCCGTTGCGCTCTTCAGCTTCTCCTCAAGCTCGCTCGTCTTAGCCTCACTTGCGCTAGAAGCCTCCGTAGCAGCCTTCAGCTTCTCTTCCAGCGTAGCCTTCTCAGCATTCGCTTCCTCTTCGGCTTTGGTGGCAGCCTGGAGTTTGCTTTCCGCGGCTTTCAGTTCTTCGACTTGAGCCTCAAGCTCGCTTATCTTGGCCTCATGCGCAGACGCGGCCGCGAGTTTGCTCTCCAGAGCGGTCTTCTCGGCTTCCAAGTCTTCGACCTTGGCCGCCTGTTCTTTGGCTGCGGCGAGTGCTTCTTCTGCGTCGTTTTTGGCTTTCTGAGCGTCATCAACTTGTGCCTGAAGGGTTGAGAGGTTTGTTTTCGTCTCTTCGTGAGCAGACTCGGCCGTCTTGAGGGCAGACTCATGACCGCTCGCCTTCTCTTCAGCTGTGGCAAGCAGACTCTTTGTGGTCTCGTGGTCCGAGGTCGCTGTCTCAAGCTTCGCCTGCAAATCGGCAAGCTCACCCGCTTTCTCTTTGGCCGAAGCAAGATCCTTTTGGAGTTGCCCGTTGGCAGAGTTGAGTTCGTCCTTCTCGGCTGTATGCTTCTCCGCCTCGGTCTCAAGATCCTTGATCTTCGAGGAAAGTGTCTTAGCCTCATCTTGCGCACTCTCGGCGGCCTTTAGGGCCTCATCCTTGGTGGCAAGTTCATCCTTGACGGTCTCCAACTCGCTGTCTTTGGCGCTCAGAGCTGATTTCGTTTCGTCGAGAGACGATTGGAGTTCAGAGACGTTTGCCGACGCCTCCTTCGCAGCAGTCAACTCAGCCTCCAATTCCGAAACGCGGCCCTTCGCTTTTTCAGCCTCGGTCTTGTATGCCTCAGAAGCCTTCAGTTCCTCCTCTTTGCTGGCCAAGTCACCCTTGATCGTCTCAAGTTCGGTCCCGGCAGCCTGCTCCTTCTCGCTAGCATCCTTCAGCGAAGCCTCTAGCTCGGTGATCTTTGCGCTCAAAGACTCAGAGTCACCCTTAGCGGCAGTCTCGGCATCTTTGATGGCTACGTCCTTCGTGTCAAGCTCGGCCTGTTTCGATTGAAGTTCACTCTTGATGGTGGCGAGCGACTCTTCGAGCTCGGCGGCCTTCGTTGCGAGCTTGTTGGCTTCAGCTAGCTCGGTCTCCTTGCCTTCCAATGTCGCCTTCAGCTCATCAATCTGCGTGTTGAGACCCTCAGAGTCACCCTTCGCTGCCTCAGCAGACGAAAGGCTCTTCTCCAGCTCGCCAATCTTCTCGTTGAGACTGTCCACTTCACCCTTGGCGGTTTCGGCTTCGGATTTGGCGGTGCTGACTTCCGACTCGGTAGCAGCCAAGGTGTCCTGAGCCTCCTTCAAAGACGACTCGAGTTTAGACTTCTCTGCAGTGAGTGAGTCGATGCTGCTCTTCGCTTCCTCGGCTTCCTTGAGAGTGGCCTCTTTAGCGGTCTCGAGCTCGGACGCGGCGTCGGTCTTCTCCTTGAGCGATGCCTCCAACTCCTTGACCTGCGAGGCCAAGCCTTCTGCATCACCCTTTGATATTTCGGCCGTCTTCAGAGACTCCTCCAGCTCAGAGATCTTCTCTTTGAGCGTGGACAGCTCGCCCGCAGAGGCGTTCAGCGTCGACTTGTGCTTGTTGACTTCCTCATCTTTCTCAGCAGCCTCGGCCTTGGCGGCCTCGATGTCAGCATCCTTCGCACTCAGAGCCTCCTCCTTCTCCTTGACCAAGTTCTCGAGCGAATCAATCTTGGCCGCAACATCGGCGCTGCTCGTTTCGTGCTTGGTAATAGCATCCTGAAGTTCGGTGATCTTGGACTTGGACCTAAACATTGGGGTCAGCGAAGCTCAATAAGTAGTTTATCAGTGCTCATGGCATGAGACTGGGGGCCGCGCTGTCTTGCATTTACGACGCGTCACGTATCGTAGAGTTACGTACCCTTCGAGCTCGGTTCCCCGAGACGCATGCTCATCGGAAAGCTTGCCGAACGTTTCGCCATGTGTCGTCTTCTCATTATCGAGCTCCTTCTGCAAAGCGGCTATCTGAGCCTCAAGCTCCTCCTTCTCCTTCGTCAAGCTCTCTGCGGCTGCAGTCTTCTCCGCGATGGTCTCTTCCCTCGCCTCCAGATCGGCCTTGGGCACCAGCGCTGCCTTCTCTTCCTCTAAAGTGGCGTTGGCAGCTTTCAGCTCTTCCAGTTCGGCGTTGGCGGCTTTCAGCGACTCTTCGGCGGTACTCTTGTCCGTAGTAAGAGCAGCGATCTCGTCGTTCTTGGCCTCCAGGTCAGTTCTGGGAACAGTTTCACCCTGTTCCGACTCCAAGCGCTTTATCGTGGCCTCGAGCTCAGCGACCCTGCTCTCAAGCTCGTCGATGCGTCCCTGCAGTTCTGACTTCTGAGTTTCAAAGTCCGACTTGACCTGCTCCATCTTCTCGTTGAACTAGAAGGGAGACTGTTAGCACTGGCGCTGCTTGATCCCAGTTTGAGGGTTCACGGTCGAGGTACTCACCTCAGCTTCGCACTCCTCGGCGACGGTCACTCGCTCTTTTGCCTTGGCCTCGCGAACCTGTTGAACAACGATGCTGACCATGTGTTCTTCCAAGTCCTTCTTGTCCTGCTGCAAAGATACCTCTCGCTCCGAGAAGCCCTGGGTGCGCACTTTGTATTCCTCCTCGATGCCGCTGATGGTCTCGTCCTGGCGCTTGACCGTGCTGTGCGCTTCCTCCAAATCGGTCTTTGTCTTCTCCAGCTTCTTCTTGAGCTTCTCGATGGCAACCTCGGGGGAATCGTCGGGGCCTGGTGAGGGGGGTTCTGGGACTAGGACAGCGAAGTGTTAGCAACATGGATGGATTAGGGATTGAAGTCAGGCATGGAAGCATGTCGAGGGGCTACACGTACCGGCTGGCTCTGCTGGCTCCTCTTCCTCAGCTACGGCGGACGGATGCGCCTCCTGGCCAGGCGTCTGGGGCGGTGTGTCCACAGCCGCATCGCGCGTGCCATTCTGCCCATCGTGCTGCGCGGCCTTTGCCGTGTCCGTCGTGACAGGCGAGGTAGGCGAAAGCGGCTGCTGTGCGGGTGCACCGCCAAAGAAGTAGTTGTAAGCCTTCTTCATGCTGCTCGTACGCTTGGGTAGACCGGGTCTTTGCGAGTTTGTCGATTTGCGTCCCCGCCGTTCGTCCTGTTCGGCCTGCGGCTCTGGACTGAGGACTGTGGGTGAGGTAACGACCTCGCTGCTCTTGCCTCGTTTGGTCTTGCGGCCGAAAAGCTTGGTTCCACGCTCGATGTCGGCGAGGATTTGCTTCTGCTCTTTGTTGGTCGCGCTGCGGGGAAGGTCAGCGGAAGCTCCAGGGTGGGTGCAGGGACAGCTTCGGCGGCGGCACCAATGAAGGGGAAGGCGAAGGTAGCTGCAGCAACGGAGGGAAAACCAACAGTTACGGAGCGCACTGGACAACCGAGCTCGATGTGCAGAGCTTCAGGAAGACGATGCCGCAAAAAATGTGTGCAGCGCGGGAGTGAGATGGATGCGGAGAGTGAAAAAAGCGGGAAAGAATAGGAAGAGCAACTCACTCATAGCTCGCCCGACTCCTTCCAAAGCTCGGCATGATGAGGTGCAGCACAGATAGCAAACACGGCTGGCTAGCCTATCAGAAAAATTTCCCTATCCAATATCGTTCGCTGCCTTGGATCCTTGAATCGGGACTCAGCGACCGGTGAGAAAAGCACGACAGCGCGGCGTTAGGTATTGCCCTTCTTTTATGTACGGTGGCATAAAACGGGTGCAGCGCGTAGGGAAAAAAAGCTGGTGCCAATCACGCACTTCGACGTGTCACGCAGCGGCGATTCGGGGTGACGAGAAGAGGCGATGGTGCAATGCAGGCAGTGATGCGAAGAGAATTGATACAGCCGGACAGCGAATTCCTCAATCTGGACGGGGGAGCAGCGTGGGATGCGTGCAGTTTTGGATGCGGTGCCAGCGCGCACAACATGTTGATTGACATAGGAGCTTGAGCACGGGGACCATGAGTCGACGGGGGTGCCGGGGCAGACTGGCTCATGCGAACAGGTCCTCAGGCTCCCGTGCTGCAGGAACTTGCACGACTTGTCCTCCACGAAGCAAGCCACCCCTGACCCAGACCCGCCGACGACGTGGAAGACTCGTCGTGAGAGGCCGTCTCGAGCTCCTTGAGACGAAACCCGCGGCGACTGCGCGCCTTCGCGCCCGGCTGCGTTGGCGGCAAGAGATGAAAGGCAGCGTCGCCATGCTGTGCCGATCCCGGATGGGCGAGAGGACCGGGGGAGCCATTGATGCGTTGTCGCTGGTGGGATCCAGCATGGCCATTTGTCTGTGCAGATGGCGAGTGGAAATGTCAACGAGCGGTCATCAGATTGCAGTGGTGCCGCCATTTGTCATGTAACCCCCTCACGCCTCCGAGCTTCACAACCCGTTCAACACAACACATGCCATTGCTTCGACCGTTCTGCATCTCTTCTCATACCTACCCTCCATCACACAGCCCAACATGGTCGCTCATCTAAACAACAACGCACCCACCCCGTTCCAGCCCCGCAAAAAGATTGACATTTTGTACAGCTGGCACTGCATGGCCGGGAAGCGAGTCCCTGCATATCTGCCCCGCCCCGCCAAAAGTTACAACAGTCGGTGAGCGGCAGCGGTGCCACCTCGGGCGCCACCAGCCAAGAGCCACCCCAACCCACGAGCCACAGCTCCACGACCCCACCGCCTGCGTGATCCGTGGACACGGGCATCACATGGCTTTTTATGAAGATGATGTTGCCATGGTGAATGGACATGATCATGGCAAGAGCTCACCACCTAGACCTCGAGTACCGCCGACACGCCGAAAGCCCAGACTAGTACCATGTGCTCGATGGCATCCATGTGCATATCTATGTGCATTACACGTTGGCCTATCGTGGGCTGTATGTCTGAGCTTCTTCCATTACGAACTCCCTCTATAATCAGTGTCTGTCTCGAACGACCTCGTTCCCAACGCCATGAGCATGCAATCCAACCCTTCCCAAAAATGGCCACCATAATTCGGCCTTGTGTACCTATCAGAATTCCCGAATCAAGGACGAATGCCGAAAGGGTAACTCAAACTACAGGGAGTCGCGCTCCACAAGGCGCGGGGGATATACACAAGACGCCTTGCCAAAGATATACGTACAGTCCGAACCACGTCCCCCAGAACGCCTTCCAAACCCACCAACGACACCCTGTTACATTATCCGCTTCGCTTTCGCCTAGTGGGACCTTCGTCTGATCCGGTACACAACCACCGGATACCCATTGAAGACCTCCGAAGCAATCCTGTTACGTCGCCGAAATCTCGTCCTAGCTACATCGCAAATAGATCAGCTTGAGCAAAAGGCCATGCAAATCATTGTGGTGGACCAGACCAACCCCTTCGGAGCCGCTCGCCAATACCCCCTCCACTCGGTCCTTCAGTAGCGCCTCCTTGGGTCGGCGAGGTATTCGTGTTGTAGTTGGCCGTGGCAGACGGCGAAACGCTCCCGGGGACGACGAACGGATTGTTGGAAGTACCCTCCCCCGCCACATCAAATGCACCAGGCATTGTCGCCGTCGGGTCAGCCATTGGTGACGGCGCATGTCTACCCGTGGCGGTATTCTCATCGTGCTTCGCGATACCCTGGCGGCAGTGCGGACAGGTATCGTGCTCATGCAGCCAAGCCTCCACACACGGGTGGTGGAACCAATGTTTGCACGGTAGCTCAGTGACCTCCTCCCCGATATTGACCTCGTCCATGCATATGCTACATTCCGCCCGTCCCTCCGTGCCGAGCATCTCTTCTGTAATCTTTCGCTTGGGGAGAGCGTTGATGGCCTCTTGGGGAGCTGGACCGGGTGCGTTGCTGCTAGCGGTTTGCTCCATGAGCTGCGTGACAATGCGGTCGAGGGCTTCTTGTGAGTAGACGAAGTCGCCGTGCTGGCCACCGCTCAAGGAAGCAAAGAGACCCATCAAAGGGTTCATGGGCATATCGTTGAAGGCGGGTGCATGACCTGGGCCTCCACCACGGCCACCAGGAGGCTCGCCGAACGCTGCGAATAGGCCAGAGAGGACACTATATCGCGTTAGTCTTGCTTTGACCTGCTTTCTCCAAAAGTCTTACCTATTGAGATCGTCCACAGGTTCTATCCGCGGCTCTGGGTTGTTGCCATCACGAGGTTGTAGTCGCGCGCCCGCAGTGTACGTAAAATGATGCACATGGGGCTGGCCGTCCGGCGTTGCCCTCGCTCCCGTGTTTCCCTGAGCCTCTGCTGGGCTTTGTGGTTGGCCTGGCGGACGCTGACCCTGCCCTTGAAGTAGGTTTGTAAGGAACGAAGTGATGCCGCCGATCGTGTTTGGACCATTGCCGTTCTGGACAAACGCAGTGGGAGAGACGGTGCGATGTATCGTGGCGGAAACGTGAAAGCGATTCGGACCTATAGGTTGAAACCGCATCGAGCTTATATCCTCCTCATCTGGATCGTCGTCTTGCCACGGATTGTGATCGTGCAGCGGGTGCATATTTGGTAGCGCCTCCTCGAGCGAGGGCATGGATTCGGCATCGTCGTCATGTTCGACGCCATGCATAGCGTTATCCCGCGGGTCGTTGTCATCCTCGATCTACAAAAGCGAAGTTAGCACGCCATCAGACCGTTTATCTTCTCTAGCCTTGTGGTAGGGCTAAATTCCACAAAGCCACCGAATGCACTTACAATTTCTGTGAACTCCGAGTCGCACTCCGGGCAGATGATACCATGCTGGTCGCGGTACCACTCATCGTGGCACTCGTGGCAAAACATCATCTCCCGGCGACCGGTCGTTGGCGGCTGTTGGGCCGTCGAAGCCATGATAGCGGGGTATGCAGGTGCGGAAGGGTGGGGATGCTAAGTCGTATCTAGGTAATATGAGAATAGGTAGTCTCGGAGGGCAGGCGGTGCTCACGAGGTAGTGTGATCAGCAAGTGAATGGGTGACTGACCGGGAAGCTGTTCCAAGCAGCGCGATGGCGTGCAGGAACGCGATATCGTCATGCGCCCCGCTGCGATGACCGGCAGAGGCGCTGTGGCTGACTGCAGCTGCAGATAGGTACGCGGAGGTAGGTAGTAGAGGGGAGCAAAGGCCGAGTCGATTCGAGAGGCGGGCAACGGCGACTTTTGTTCCTTGATGGTCCACGCGCGACAAACAGGACCAGTGACGTTGTCTCGAGCCGATGTCTGTCAGTCGGAGCAGGGGTCCGCCGACGGCCTAGCTGCGAAAGTGCCAGACGTCTTCGCTCAGGGACGATGCCAAAGATAGAAGGGGAGTTGAGGCGCCGCGATGGTGCGGCTTCCTTTGTGCTGCTTTATTTGGACAAGGCGATTGTCTCTGACTCCGTGTTTGTTCTGCACATGAGCGCGCTTGCTCGGCACATCTTCGTTGGTCTTCCATTTGCTTCTACAGCGCACCATGTACTCACCCGCTGTTGCCGCAGTGCTGGAGGTGAGATCAGTTCAAATGTTTTCCGTGTCCAAGTAACGTGACGAGCAAACCTCGGCACCAGATTCCAAAGTAGAGTAGAAATCACATTATTGCTCCAACATCCGCGAGCGACGGATGAACTGTACAAGCTAGCCAAAAGGCTAGAGACCCCAACGCCCATGCAAATGTTCCAGACCAAGCATGCCTTCAGACTGCAATACCCATCCTCCCAATTACACCCATATCCTCACCACCTTTCACCTCTTCCGTGCCCCCTTCAACAGGAAGCTCCCCACGATCCCCGCCGCAACCGCAATCCCCCCAACGATAGCCACACCAACCATCCCCTCCTTCGCCACCTTGTCGTCAATCAGATCCTTCAAGCTTCCCGCCTGCAGATTCGCCGGCTCCAGCTCCAACAGCAACTCATTGTATCGCCGTGCTTCCGCGTAGTTTCCCAGCTTGTAGTTGCCCAGCGCAAGGTAGTAGAGGCATTCGCGGCGGCGCTCGCGCGAGTTGCGGAAGATTTCGGAGAGGAGGCGTACGCCTTCTTGCTGTTCGTTGCGCGACGAGGATTTTATGAGGCCCTATGGAGGGGTTAGACGGTTGCACGGTGGCGAGGGGTGTGAAGGTTGGGGGACGTACCCAGGCGTAGTTGAACTTTGTCTGCAGACCGACGTATTCACCCTCCTTCTCGTACTGCGCGCGTAGAACCTGGAGTTCATCTGGCTTGAGCGGCGACTCTACATCGGCGGCATCTACCTCAAATTAGCGCTCAGCCCTCAAGCAGCTTCTCAAGTAGAACCCACTCACAGGGTAATGATGGCGACATGTCGCTGTGTGATTTTGGAACGGTAGTATAACAGCGCGATGATTGTGTAGGAATGGAAGGTCAGTGTTTCCAAGAGTTAGGCGGCGAAGTTTGGAGGGCTTGAACGGGTGACTTTTGCTTGTGACGTACGCGCTCGTGGCTCGTTCGGTGGCGGAAGCTACAGCCCGTTGGTTGCCGTGCAAGCGGATCGCGCACGGTCCACCAAAACATGGGAAGTCAACACCACGCTTGCATCGCGACTCTTACCTCTCAATACACCCCACACTACAGACCTGTGCATCCTCCCGCATCCGTTCGTAGTGCTCGAAAATACCTTCCAGCCAATACGCGACACCAATTACACCGCCAAAATGCTCCTCGACGAAGACCCCGCCTCCGTACGCTCCCCCTCCACAAACCCACCGCGAGGCTAACATCTACCCAGCTTATCGCCCAATGCACAACTCACTTCAAACTAGACTCTGACCGCGCCTCACTTCTTCGAATATCAGACAGTCTCTCCACCCTTTCTACATTCCGCCAACAGCACCTCTCCTCACTCCAGTCCACCCTAAACCGCCTGTCACGAACCCAACAAACACTCAACTCAAACCACGCCCACACCCTTTCCCAACATAATCCAACAACGCACGCCGCCGAAATCCTGAAGCTTGACACGGAGAAATTCAAGATTGCAAAGCAGGCAAGTGATCTGGAAATGGAAGGTGAGAGACTAGAAGGCGAGTTGGGACGGCTGGGTGGAGTACTAGGAGAGCTAGAGACTGAAGGCGTGGAGGGTGGGGAGAGAGAAAAGGGACCAGAAGACGATGCTACTGTGTACGCGACCTGCCTTTCTCGAGTTACAAATGCGACAATTGCTGACCGACCTTACACAGACTTAAGCTTAAGGTATACCGTACCCTCGGTATCGACGTCGAAGCGGACGCCACAACCGGCCAGTACAACAAAGCCGTCGTTCGGAACGCGGCAAAGGGTGACGTGCATGTTGTCAATATCGACCCCAAGTTCTCACGCAACTTCTATACAAATTACTTTTGGCGGACGATGTAAAGGGCGCGTCGGTAGCGTGTAATTTGGAAGGTGTAATGGCGTTGTATTCCCAGCTGGGCTTGAGAATGACAATCTTTCTTTGCGTCTCGTCCCCGCTGGTTGAGAGGATGTTGGAAGTTTTGTACAAAGGCTCGCGGCGCTGGGAACGAAAGATACCTTTCTTGTTTTGGCGTTTGGCCTACGTTCGGTAGTGACCATATCACATGAGACCCGGCAATCAATTTCGAATACTGCACAGTACTTATGGATTTTGTTTTTTCAAATCTCTTGCAATTATACAGTGCCAGCCACTGCGTAAGCATGTGAGGTTATGTGATGTTACAAAGACAACATTCAAGTAGCATTACACAAGTAACGTTGAGACATCGCGCACCACCTTCCCACCGCATCAGCCAACGGACCCGTAATCCAACTTCACAATCAGAGTCAACTGTTCCAAGTGGGCAACATTATCGATTGCAAAGTGATGGTACAAAGCTATCGATACAACAACTCGTCCCATGGAAGTAACGACTATCCCATCGTGGACAAGCAGACAGGTAGTACATGGAAGATGTGCCATTACAGGTATGCGCTCACACTTTTTCACCCCTAATCGCTTTTCGAGAGACGCTACGCCTCCTTGTTCCTTCATACCTAACATCATCACTCATCCACCTCGTCAGACTCATCAACAGCCGTCTCGTCAACAAACAGCTCGTCAACGTTCGGCTCCTTCCAATACTGAAAAGGCACCTAGCGCTTTCCGCCCTTCTTCTTGGATGGCACGACCTTGAAATTGCTGTTGTCCAGCGTGCTCTGAGGCTGTGGCTGCTGCGCGCTTGGACCGCCCTTCTTGGCAACCTCACTCCAACCACCGCCGGACTTGTTCTCGGCAGGGCTAGAAGTGTTGCGCTCGTCGATGATGCCCTTGTCAGCCAGCTTACGGCGCCTCAGGAACTCCTCGGCGAAATGACGGCTGTCAATGTTGTGAGTAGCCGAATGGACCGATTCGGTGATGAGCTCCTGCTCCGGAGGGAAGCTAAGCAGAGAGGCGACAAATTCCTCGGCTACTTGAGTTAGTTTGTGTATTTAGGGGATGATCGAGAACATTACCATTGATGCTCCTGTTGAGATCGCCTCGAAGTTCGCCAATGGCCCACCTCTTGAACTCTTCTTGCGCATTCGCCAAACCTGGCACCTGAGCAATGGTGGTGCTCCGCGTCACAGTGGGTTTCTTGACAACAGGGGGAATTACGCTGCTGCTGGCAGAACGAACGGCAGCTGGTGGGGCTGGACTTGCGATAGTGATAGGGGCCTTAGCTTTGCCACTGGCACCCACGGTAGTCCAAGCGCTGCTGCCTGCAACCGCTGGCTGCGGTGCAGTCTGCTTGCTGGCAAGATCAGCGTACCTCTTGCCTGACGACAAACTCTGCGCAGCAGCACCAAAAGCGGCGGTAGCAGCTTGAGCGGCAGCTCGCTGCTTGCGAGCTTCCTCTTCCTTTTGAATTTGCTGTAGCGTCTTCTTTGCGCTCGCACTAGATTGGCCAGGGGTCTTACCCGCGAGAGGTTTAGCCCAAGCAGATGCAGACGTGTTAGCTCCTCCAGGAGTTATAGGAGAAGCCCCGCTTGCCCATGTCGAACTCGTTGGGAGACCAGGTTGCGGTACCGTAGACTGAGCCTGGGCTAACAACTCTTTCTCGAAAGCTTCACGGCGAGCAGCAGCAGCGACGGCCTCCCGTTCGGCTGCCTTGCGTGCCTCTGCCTCCTGGATCTCTCTAAGAGATGGTCCCCTGGGGGCCTCCGAGGGCTCCTTAGCCCAGGGAGCGATCGACGCGCTAGGCGTATCTGCCGAAGGTGTCTCAGAGCGAGAGCGCGACTCTTGTGCAAGTGAATCGGCCACAATAGGCTTCCTCTGGGCGGCAGGGGCGGGGAGCGGCGATTGAGAAGGAGGCGGAGGGAAGGGGTGAATGGCAGGTTCAACTTTGTTCCAAGCGGACTGCGGTTGAGGGGTTTGCTTTGCGGAAGCCGCCTTTTGAACTTGCTCGGTCAAAGACAAAGGTTCAGTGTGGGAAGCATACCCCTCTCCAGTAGCCCGAACTCGTGCCTGAGCTTCTCCAGTTACAGGTGACGCGGAACGCTCATTTTGTTGGCCGAACTCTGCACCAGTTGCAGGCTTTCCAATTACACCCTCAGGATGGCCTCTAGCTGTAAGAGATTGGTCTAGGTCCGTTTGTAGCCTAAGGTCATGGAACTGCTGCAAGCGGTTGGCAGAAGCTTGGGCAGCTAGTTGGTCGTTCTGTCCAAGGCGTTGCAAGGCATCGTGCTCGTTCTGTTCTCGCTGGAGGCGAGTACGATCGTTGAGCATAGCCATCACCTGTTGAGTGTGTGCATTGGGGTCCAGTTGCTGCTGTCCAAAGGCGGTACCAAAAGGGGGCTGACCGGTGCGGCCGAGGTTGAGACGGTCCATCATTCCGGATACATCCTCTTCGCGGATGTTGCCCAGCGTGTCCATACCCGGACCGACAGGGCCCAGCCCAGGTACTTGCGCAGGCCTGAAAGTATTGTCTAGAAGACCTGGAACGGCAGCGCCACCTGGGATAGGCGCTTGCGTTGGAGAGGGTTGGTAACCTCCAGGAGATGTGATGCTTCCATAACTTGGCTGGCTGTGTAGACTGTGAGCGCTGGCTTGGTGCTGGAGAACGCCATGGGGTCCTATTGTCTGCTTAGCGATTGCTTGTTGCTGGGCTAGATGTTCTTTCTGACGGGCCATCAAGTATTGTTCCTCCTGTTTCCTACGTTCAAGGGCATTCTGCTGCTCAGCAGTCAAGGTCGTACCGAAGCTAGGGAAAGAGTTCGCAAAAGGCGGTTGCGCGCCACCGGGAGCGCCAGCCACAGGGCCGGCTGTCCAGGCATTTCCGGGTCCAGTCGACGAAGGTCCATGTGGAATACCGATTTGGGGAACCAAGAATGGCTCTCGGGAGTTTCCTATACGCCTTATAAGCTGAAGGAGAGGCTCGTAATCGCCGTCCTCCTGCTTCTTGACTAGTAATTCAGGAGAGAAAAACCCTGCCTTGTACCAATCGTGCATCTCAAGACCAGAGAATGGGCCTTGCGTATTGCCCGATGGGTCGCGGTAGATCCACCGCATACGATCAGGCATGACCATGGTACGTTGCTGCGGTGCGGGAGGCTGGCTTGAAGCCGGACTGCCAACACCAGGGGTCTGGACAGATGCCTGGGCAGTTCGCGTTTGATTGAGAGCCGCCATAGACATGGAAGTCGTGCCCAGAGCCGACGGTTGAGCTACCGCAGGCTGTCCGAACCCTGGCCCACCAATCGTCTCGTCTGCATGGCCACCGGAGAAGTCATCGAACAGATTGCGTCCCCCTCGAAACGGGCTCTCCGTGTCCCGTGTCGGGATGGAACCTCCAGGGGCTTGGCTAAAGGCGCCACGGCCGAACATTCCAGTCATGCTCTGTTGACGGTCGCCCTGGCTAGATCCATCATCCACCGAGGGCCGGTGCTGTTCGCTACGCATCTGCTCTTGCATAGCAGTCGGGAACAGAGATCCCAATTTGCTAGTCCGGCCTATAGTACCCCCATGACTGGCACCAAAGAGCGAGCTGCTTCCTAGCCCAGCCAGACTCGGAGACTGCGCTTCTCCTGGGTTGGCGAACATGCTATCCAGCCCGCCTGGCATTCGCTCTCGCACAGGCGTGCCTATGGCTTGTTGCCCAGGAGGCCAGGCGGCAGAGCCACCTAGACCGGGTAGACCACCGAGCCCTGGAAGAGCAGAAAATCCACGACCAGGTCCTACACTAGAAGTTTGGCTTCGGTCGCCTGCTGCATTGTCCAGAGGTTGATTAAGATGACCGAGCCCACCGAGACCACCAAATGGAAAGTTGTGTAAAGTAGTTCCCGACGTAGGATCCGCTTGGAAGCTGCCCATACCGGGATAATGAGCATTCGGATTGTCCGATCCATCCGAGTCTGCATCGTCATTAGCCCCGCCATGGTTTGGGCTCCGGTAGGGGTTCGTGTCAGTCGGACTCATCGGCTCATGCAGGTCGCCGCCGCCGCGGTGCGGGGTCTGGTTGTTGGAGTTGTCCCTGCCGTGGAAAACGTCGCGCAGACCCGTATTGTCTGCCGTCATACCAAAAGCAGAAAATCCAACATCGTCTCTCGGGTTCTGGCGATGCGGGGTGGCAAAGGATCCCAATGACTGCTGATGCGGTGGACTGAGATCCTCAGCACCCCTAAGCGCTGCGCTTCCGCTTGGAATGTCATCTTCTGGGTACGGGTCCGTGTCGTTGCTCGTCGGCCGGTTAGACCGTGGTCCAGCCCAGGAGGGAGTCTGTTGGGCTGGTCCTGCCTCGCTGACCGGTCCTAGTTGCCCCATTGATGTCTTTTCTCGGAGGCTCCTATCCAAGTCTTCGATGCTGGCCTTGCTCATCAGTCCCTTGAACCTGCTCTCGCCGCGCACACTTCCAAAACTGGGCTTCTTCTCGGATTGCGGGGCCGCAAAGCTTCCAAATGCACCCATGGGCGAGAAACCCCCTGGCGGCGCCGCGGTCCATGTCGAAGCGGCGCTGTTGGTGTTAAACGGCGCGGTCGTGGTGCGCTTGAGACTTCCGAAAGGGTTGGTATTTTCGGCTCCGCTCCTGTCCTTGTCACGCTCCTCAACAGTGCCGCTCGCACCCTGATCTTTGTAATCGGTCCGACGGCGCATCAGCGCCGGGGGTGGCGTTACGGCGCTCGACTCTTCGCGAGCAAATCTAGATGCTGATGGCGACGCAAGTGAGCTCCCAGGGAAAGGGAAGGCGTCGCTAGTGTCGCGACGACGATTGCCCGGTCGGGCGCTTGTGGGCGATGCCAGACCGTACGGCCCGCCCGCCCCTGATATGGATGTCTTGCGCAAAGTGAGACCCTCCTTCGGCGTGCCGTCCTTGTTCGTGTTCTGGACAGGCGGCTTCAAAGGTGAATTGACGGATGCGGCGAAAGCCTGAGTTAGAAAATGAAAGTCAGATCATGTGCAGCATTGTAGCAGTCGTGGCGAACATACCTCTTTCTCGTCCTCAGTCATCTCAGTCAAGCCGAGTGGAAGAATACCACCGTCCCTGTCCCAGCAGAGATCGACACCGCTCTGGCTCTCCCGGCCCTGGTCGTCTCTACGTCCCCAGCTCGCGCCCGACGTGCCATTGGAGACATTGGGTTCCCAGGCGCCGGCGTACAGCTCTGACAGGCCATCGTGAATATCATCCGAGCCCTTCTGCGACCGGAAGAGCTGTAGCAGCTGTCCGCGAGGATACCGCCCCTCGAGCGAGCTACCATTGCGGCCGGACTGGGCGTGTGGTGGAACGTAGACGCCGGAATTTGAGGGCGCCGAGGGCTGCGCACCACTAGAGTCTCGTGTTGGTGCCTGCGATGACGAGCCAGAGGGTGTAGTCGCGTGTGAGGGTCGACGGAATGTTTGCGTGGCACCATTCGCGCGGCGAGACCTGGCAGGGTTAGAAGAGCTCCAGTCAGCGTCCGCAAGCGCCATATTGTAACGATCGTAATGGTAGTGCTAGTAAGTGATGCGGGTGCTATGTAACGTGTAGCTGCGAATGCGTGGGTAGCTCTGAGAGAGGTGTATGGAGAGGTGCATGTGAGGTACAGAAATGGGAACGGCTGCACTTACCAGTCTCCGCCCGAGTCTGCCCGCGCTGAGTTGGCGCTGTTTCCTGCCGCCGCCGAAGCAAATGAAGTAGGGGCCATTGTGTTGAGTGGAAAGTGCCGTTCGAGCAGGCGAGTGCTGTGCTGGCAGGGTTTTGGGTTGAGTAGGTACGGAGGAAGGCGAGGGCAAGTGCGACCGAAGGAGGGGTGAATGGAAGCTAGCAGCTGAAGGCAAATGAGTGGATGCGGAGGTTATTCTACACGTGTGGTCGTGGTACAGTCGAAGGGCGAAAGGGTGAAGCTGTGTCGTGGAGACGGCAACGAAGAGGAGCTTGGTTAGCCCGAAAGAAGTTCGAAGGCTCAACCGAAAGTCACGTGCGAACCAAAATTCCGCTAGCCAACCACCTTTCTTCACGCAACGCGCTCGACACGCGACTCACTAGCAGAGCACACAGCCGCCAGCAATGCGACATGATGTGTGTACTGCTGGTCATGCAGCAGCAGAAGCAGCATATGGTGCTTCTCGAAATCTCAGATTCCCCGCCGCACGACTTCGGACGCTTGCCTGACCCCTATGTCTCCTGGCCGCATGAACTCTGGGTGGATGCGGGCCCGGATCCGGACATTCGACGCGTTTTGGCATCCATCCGCCGACGAACAGCAGCCTCCCCGATGCAGCCCGATGCAGGACGTCTGACGACACTTCAGTGCGTGCTTGCTACGCCTTCGTTCCGTCCTAGTGTTTCTCGTCTCGCGTCTCCGTTCACAGTGTTCCCAGCTATTTTTGCAGCAACTGTCCCCACAGTTTCCAGGCTGCCTATCCCGTCCTCAATTCCTTGGATATCGTGTATATTAACTAAAGGTCGAGCCTATGACGAAAAGTTTGCCTGCTAACCCCTCTCCCTTGTCCTATACTCGTTTGCTTGCAGCTACTCGAAAGTTTGCTCCTGGCAGCGTCCCATTCGTTCGCCGCGTCCAATCGTAGGCTTGTTCGAACCACGACACTTCTGTCAGACCTTTATCCGCGATGTTCATTCCTCACTCTTCGTCTCATCCACTACAATCGCCTCTGGTTGATGTGGCCGATTTTGCGAATCTGACGGCGCATTCATTCGCCGCAACACTAGACACAAATCAACAGCTCTGCTGCGATTAAGTCCATATATAAGTACACCTTCATCGCATTGTCGCCTGGGGTCGAAGACCGACTTACAATGCGTGTAACGACGTGCTCACGCTTACTCCAGCTTTTGTACCAGCGTCGATTATCCTGCACTGTTTGCTTCTTGGTGCGCATGACCTATTCCTACTCATTACTCGGACCCCGAATTACGTGACATCAGGTCTCCGTCCTTTCCACTCTCGCGAACGCCGCCTCTTTCAACTCATACACTGAGTGCCGCAAATCAATACCATTTCGAAGCACTCCGCCCAGGGATCTCTCGTGACAAGCAAGAAGCTTCGAGGTAACAGCACCGTATGGTTCTTTCCAGGGGCCGACGTCAACATCCTGTTGCATCCTTCCGCCGCCAGACATCCCTAGCAAGACGCGCCATGTTCGGTGGCTTTGCGAACAGCCTCATTCCGTTTCCTCCCCACAAGTTCAACGGCTGGGGAAGCCACTTTACTAGTGAGAGCGGTCGTCGAAGAAACCACGCCAGATTTATATCTCAATTGGGAAATGGAGCATACGGGCCTCGCTTCGGTCGCCAAACCCACCCCAGAGGCTATGGCGTCCCGCGACACCCAACATTTCGATTGCGAAATTTTGGCAGCTACTCGGGCCGTTATGCGGGCGGCTTTCCGCGACGCCCCATGCGACCGACGCGCTCCAGTTACTATATGAGGTCATCGGCATATCGCAATCCGTACATGGGATCTGGCTGTGGAGTACAACCACGACCCAGCTACAGCAGGCCATCGTGGAACGCACCCTTCATCCGACCACCGGTGATGCGGCGTGGATATCCACCAGCATCTCGACGACGCGAGACATACCCCGCCCAATGGTACAACGATACCGAGTTCTCAGACGAAGAAGTAGACGACTACGATGACCCCTACGAGGATAGCGAATACGACGACACGCACTACGGGAGTGGATATGGACAATACAGGTCCTATGTTACAGACTACGATGAGAGCGATGAGGACGACGCATTTGATGACGATGGCTACGACGAGGAAGAGGACTATGATTACGACCAGTACGATCGCCATGGGTCTCACCCGACTAGCTCTCACCATCAACATAGACACGGTAGAGATGATTGGTATTAGGTTTCAGTCAGTTTTGCGGCCAAGTACTGTTGAACCTGTTTATCTTGCCTTCTTGCCACTCCTTGCTCTCCTCTGTAAGTGAAGAGCCACCAGCTTTTTGTAGATAGTTTGCTATTATTCTTTGGGCTGTTTGGATCAGCGTGTTTCTTCGTACGGGTCTAAGTTGTTGAACGGCGCTTGAACATTCATCACGGCCGATCTTTCTTCCGCATTTGGTACACCATACCATGGATGCAACAAAGTGTAGCAATCAATCGTATCCGCAATACTAGCAACTACTGCAATCTTTCTCGGAGAAATCTTTGTGAAACGTGAAACATTTGGAGCGAAAAACATGAAGGCTTGTGCCGTCCCTGACATCCTGCAACTCAATGAAATCCAAATTAGACCAATCATCAAGCACTGGATAACCATTTCCGCCCACTGTCACCTGTTCACTCGTGTACATCGATACTCCCCCGGCCCGAAAGATCATGCTACCATGTTCCCGGATATACCGGTTCATCCCTCTCGCGAACTGAATGTTTGCTACTCGCCTGCTCGCCTGCTCCTCCCGCACGCCCATCAAACCCAAGCCGTCCTACCAACCTGCCAACCACTTAACCGAAACATTGTACCTCCAGATTCTCGGTCCGTCGTTCCGATCCATCTGTTCACAAACACACCATCTTTGGCTCATCACGATTCATCTTCCCGACCCGTCTGTTTACGAACACATGCGATTTCAGTTTGCTGCCACTTTTTCTGATGTCATCTAAGTCAGCTGCGTGGCGGTGTTTTTTCACAACTAAGGATAATTTGATCATCCGACCATTCTTTCGCCTAAACACCTAGTACCTAACACTTAACACCGAACGCCCGTCCACGGGTATTCATCTATCGATTGCTCCGGCAGCGGACATTTTGTTCGGCGCCTGCGATTTGTAACTCAAAGGCGGGATCCCGATTGGACGACGTTGACGAGAGTCCGAGGCGTGTGTCTGGGTTTGACAAGGGTTTCGCGGAGATGGAAAGCCTAGGTTATTGTGAAGCAGCGGGAAGGTAGTGGCATGGAGTCTTGGGAGGATGCTCGTGATGAAGGCAGTGTGAAGGTAAGGGGTAACCACATAATGGGCGTGCTGAAGCCCAATCTCAAGAATAAGATATAGACAAGGGATACAGACAAGGGCTAGATGAATTTCTGGTCGTTGTCTAGGTGTTTTCAGGAGCACGGTCAGTACGTCTGGATCGAGATTCATCCCAACCATTCTACATCTGTCAAACAGACTCTTACAAACGGACCACCGAAATTGGACACTCGCGAGTCAACTGCCTGCCTCATCTACTGTACCTGGAAAACCATCGCCATCAGTGTTCACCGGAGTAGAAGTTCACGCGGTCGTCCTGCATTTTTTCGGACCCGCCATATCTCCCTCATCACAACTGCCTCTCCGATATGTGCCTTCTCCTCCACTACACATACACCTGCTCGCCCGACCACGCAGAATCACTCATGCAACCCTGTCACCTCTTCCATACTCCACGTTCGACATATACCCCTCTACGATCCGCTCCGCGTTACTCCTACCGCATTCGCCCTGGTTCAAGCAACAACCCGTTCTTGCGAGCTTGCCCTCGACTGTGGGAGAAGAGGATTTGTCCAGATGTGTGTGTGGGGTGTGCGATGGCTGGTAGGACCCGTCGGAGCAGCCTGGATGACCGAGAAAAGCTAGAGTTGAGATGCGGAAATCGTGATGGTCGTGGGAAGGAGTGGTGGTGAGCAATTCTGAGGAATATTGAATGGGCAAGGGAGCCTTTACCCATGGTATCTGTATAGAGGTCGAAGTCATGCCCTGCGATTACTCTTTGGATCAACGGTGAAAGTATTTTCTTATCATACTATCCCTTCTTGTCGTCTCCCATCCCATTTGCGCCGGCCATCATTTGTTCTTTCTTCTCAACACTACCACCACCACCACCTCTGACAGCTTCTTCTCGCCCTCTCCCATCCTTGGCTTCCCCTATTATCCATCCCTCCTTCCTCTTCTCCAACCTCACCAGACTCTCACAAAGCCTATTCAACAACCATTCAGGCTCCGATAACCCCGACATAAGCGGCGAGTCCGAACCAATCCAATCCCAATCAACCAGCCCCTGGGCGTCTTCCTCTACCACATCACCATCAATACGCGTAGTACGTATAAGTCGCGTGAATTCAACCCATTCTTCGTACTCATACCGCTTTTGGTCTGACAGCTGGAGGTCGGAGGCTACGCGCTTAATGCTGAGGGCGAGGCGGCGCAATAAAGAGGCGGGGGTGGGTGGGACGCCTGAGATGTCTTTTTCGGCTTCGGAGGCGAGGGTCGGGAGGTTAGGCGAGCGACACATTTGCTGATCGAGCTCTTCTTCTGGGTCATCGTTAGATCCAGGGTCGTTTATAGGTGGTTCGTTTGGTTCATCCGGATCGGCCGTCTCGAAGCCCCTCTTCAATCTCTTTTTTGCCGCTCGATCGGCTGACCACTTTTGTATCCAATTCAATAGCCAAGGATGCTTATCCAGAAAACTCCTCCAAACGCCGTTCTTAGGCAACACAGTGAAATCGGCGAGCTGATCGCTCCATTTCTTGAAATTGTGGACAACAGTGTCACCCATATCGCTGACCAAGATTGTCATGGTGGGGACAGCGATGAGACTCCAGATGACAAAAAAAGTGCGACCGGCGTTCGACTTAGGGGAGGCATCCCCATAGCCAATAGTCAGTAGACTGATGTAACAAAAGTAGAGGGCTTGGAAGTACGTCATTCCTTGCGACTTCTTCTCCGCTTGCCAGAAAAATACGGCGCCAATGCACCAGAGTACACCGAAAGCGGATATAGAGAAGACGAGTGCCATCCACTGTTTGAACCTTCGGGATTTGAATTGGATGTTACGCATTGCATCGAATCGGTCCTTTTCTTCTCTAAGCAAGAGGATAGTAGGCTTGCGATTGGGTCTGAGTGGCTTTGGGAGCGGAATCGTGGCTGTTCGTGATGATATTCTTTGTATCGTGTTGCCCATGGCAGTTCGCATCGCTCTAGGCTGCGTAGGAGCACTGATGCTAGGTCGGAGCCGGTTCTCTAGGGTGCGTTTACGGATCAAGTGGTGTTCTTCATGTTCACGTTGCCGAAGGTCGAACGAAGTCGTGACGGTACGATCCAAGGTCCTTTGGCGCGTTCGTTCAATGTGTTTCTGGACGATATTTTCTTCGCCCAGCTCCCGCATGAACTTGTATATCGAGCTCACGATCAAGGCCAACGTAATAATCCCACCCACGGAATACGGAAAGACGAGGCCGCGCGCGAGATCAGTAGTTGGGTAGAGGTCGCCAAATCCCACAGTAAGGATGGTTACGTCGCAGAAGTACATGCCATCTGCGAAGCCCCAACCTTTCTCGCCTTGATCGGTCTCTATTTTCGAAAACACGGCGCCCCCGCCCGCTAGCCAGACGAAGAAGACCATAGTTTGAAGAATGAGGGTACGTTGCGAGTCCGTAAGGGCGAAATTATCGGAGTAGTGGCCAAGGAAGTAGCCAAGCATGTTGACCATGAGAATCATCGAGCAGAGTAGGTAGAAAGATGCGGCAGCTATGGCGTACCAGAAGCCTTGAGTATAGGTCTGATAGGGTCGTTCGGGTGGAGTGTAGATTTCCATACACGCCGTGATTGCAATAAGCATTGCCGTTGCTAGGTACCAGAGTATTATTGTAGCCGGTAGTGCAATGATGTACCGTATGCGTTGGGTAAAGTTGAACATGAGAAACAGATTGCCTAGCAGTCCACATATCAGTGAGCTGACATTGATCCAATAACACCTGTACGTATGTTAGCACGTTGACACTATCCCTGTATTGTTATTTTATGATGATGGGATCGTACCATCTTGGGTCAGCAAAGGGCACACCTTCGAATTCTGGAACAATTTCGCCGTTGATGTAAACTTGCGCTCTCCATGACGTTACGAGCGCGGCGATTGACGAAACGTTCGCAAGCGGCCCTAGGGATGCGGCGAGAAGAGGTATGCCTAGAGGTAGAAGCCTTGTTAGCACAGACGCTAGCAGTCGTGTCCGTGTCGGTAGGGTCAAATACCAGTCGAGGCAAACCACCAATCGCTGCGAAAACAGGTCAGCGGTGTGAGCTCTAAAGGTCAAGACGAAAAGGAACTTCCACAACATAAGAACAAGCAGCTGCACAGTAGCGTCTCAAAAACCAAAAGATAAACTATGTGTTAAGCAATCGTAATTAACCAACATCGCAGGGCGTCAAGAATCGGCGCCCGACGTGAAGAGTGATCTGAAGCCGAAGTAACTCTGCGTCTGAAGGAGCGCCGTGCAAAACAAGTCGAAGCTGTCAGACTTGGACCGGTACCGGAGCCGAATCTATGCATACATACCTCTTTTGCCCCTCGCGAGCCTTCTTCCAAAAGTTCAGCCTGCTTCCCATACTCTTCGCCTCGCCATCATTGCGCGCCAGTTCGCTCTTCTCAAACCGAACATCATCGCGCTGCGTACTCTCGCTACCAGAGGTCTGCGTTTTCACCGGACTCGTACCTTGAGCATTTGCTTCAAAGGTTATAGAAGGAGATGCCATAGTTCAGCTGCTGTACGCTTGTGTTATCGAGTCGGAGCCATTTCAGGTGGTGGCGAACATCAGAAAACCAGCTCTAGGTAGTCTGGGTAGAAAGGCCGAGGTTTTCTAGGTCTGAACGAAGACGACCAGATAAAGCGGTAATGGTCAGGGGATTGTCTTTAAAGAGGTAGTGATAGGTTGCGGGGTTAGATAATCGGCGTAATGTGTGAGTGGTGCTGAGCAATAGGCGCTAGTCTGAACAAAGAGTGCCAGGATTGCAGGGCAGGATGCTCTAGGCCTTAAGGCGGAGAGAAGGTCGTTTGAGGGAGGATGGCATGTTGAAGCTGGCCAGGGTGCAATAGTCTTTAATATTCGCACGGGTGGCTAGAACCGTTGTCGGTGGAGGGTGCGATAGGCTTGCAGCAGATGCAACGATGAACGTTAGCGCCGATCGCGAATCAAGCTCCAGAGGCATGGGCAAGCTTTCGCCCTGACTTGATTGGGCACAGATACACTGATCTTGATCTTGCATTGGCGCACTTGCTGGTATGCGAATTGCAAGACAAAGTAAAGTCACGGCCTGCATTGAAGCTTTACAATCTATCTATGTACATGGTTCAGTTTTGATAAGTCTACGAAGCCTTTAGTTTTTCCGTCAATTCGGGGACTTTGTCGAAGAGATCACCAACAAGGCCGACGTCGGCAACCTGAAAGATGGGCGCCTCGGGGTCTTTGTTGATGGCTGCGATGACCTTGCTGTCCTTCATGCCTGCTAGATGCTGAATAGCTCCTGAGATGCCTGCGCAAAGGTAAAGCTGAGGTGCAACGTTCTTGCCGGTCTGTCCAACCTGCAAACTGTTGTCCGCAAAGCCGCTGTCCACGGCAGCGCGCGAAGCGCCGATAGCAGCACCAAGAGCATCTGCCAGGGGTGGCATGAGCCTGTCGAACTCCTCCTTTGACTTGAGGCCACGCCCACCCGACACCACTTTCGTCGCTGAGCCGAGATCTGGTCGGTCTGATTTGGCGAGGTCTTCCGACACCCACTCGGTCGGGCATTCTGCCTTGGGGTCTACACCTTCTTCTATGGTGGCGGACCCACCCTCGGTCTCTGGCGGCGGGAACGCGGTCCCTCGCACCGTGATGATTTTGGTGCTGTCTGAAGACTGAACGGTGAGGATGGCGTTGCCGGCGTAGATGGGTCGGACGAATGCTGGGAGCGGGTTAGAAGGCGGACGTTCCGACAAGGATAGATCACTTACTGTCCTCGCTCTCAATCGAGATGATGTCGGAGATCTGCTGGCTGTCGATAAGCGCAGCCACTCGTGGCATCGTATTCTTGGTGAACGCAGACACTCCAGCCAATACATGTGTGAAGCCGCCCTTCTTGATGTTCTCGACAAGCAGAGGCGCGTAATTTTCGGGTAGACCCTAAGCATCATTCAGCACATGTACGTGGCAGAGAAGGCAAGACACCGACCTTGTCATACGCATCGCTCTCGACGTATATTATCTTGTCAATGCCCTTGACCTTTGCGGCTTCGTCTGCCACCGACTTTGCCCCGCTTCCAGCAACGAATGCGGTTATTGGCCCCCCAAGCTTTATTCCGGCCGTAATGCCAGCCAGCGATGAGTTCTGCAGCTTTCCATCTTTCTGTTCGAGGACCGCGAGTGTCGACAGTAACCGTGATAGTGCCGAGTATTGCGGGACGGTGACGGGGTGCGAGGGCCGGAGCCGCGTCCGAGCTTGACGGAGGACTGAATTACGCGCGACTGAATACATGTTGATCTATGACTGCGACCACCAGGCAAGAATTGGAAAATGGCGACCTGGATTGAACGTGGTGGTGCAGTGACGGCGCAGGTGCGCGGAAGACGGGGACCTCGGCTTGCTCCGCTTGTCTGAGCCGCCGGCCAGCCTTGCAGACAAGATCGATGCCAAGCTATTTCACGTGACAGCTTGCTTTCTGGCCCTGACTGGGAAAAGTTACGGAGCATCGCGGTCGACGCGCGCGACACCACACGCATCTCCCCTCCATCCCCTCCATCCCCACATTCATTTCCCGCCTTCACTGCCGGCCCCATTGTGCATCGCCTCTGGTTTTTGGCGCGCACCATTCATCTCTCCGTGCGACGAGCGCGCTCCTATCTATTGCGCCGTACTGCCTGCCAACCCCCGACCCATCGCGAGTGTCGCTAAACACGCTCCGACTTCCAAGCCATGGCCGACAACGCGACTGCCACGGGTGCCTCTGCGCAAGACCTGGAAGGTGCCTCCCAGGTGCAGCAGACTGATGCTGGCGACCAAGGTACGTGCCCATGAACTGCTGCTCTCCTACCACCTCCGCCCTGCATCGACAGCATGGACTCCCACAGCGACTGGGTTGACTACAAAGCCGGCGCATCTTCCTCCTCCTGTGCCTTTGCGCTAAATGAATCATCAGATGTATCCATGATCGAGGATGCGCCTATCAAGGACTCGTCGCGCGAACCCTCAACGACGACTCCCGCTCCCATCTCAGACAACCCCCTCGACGCACCCGACGGCCCGCGACCAGAAGCAGAGGATGCCGACGGCCAGGACGACGAGGAGATGGGCGGCCTAGACGATGCAAAGAAGGAGAAGGATGGCGCACCGACAGACCCGGAGGCGCAGGCAAAAGCAGACTTGCAGTCGGAAGCCCGTTCGCACCTGATCGCCCAGACGTATACGACCATCATCCCGAGCTACGCGTCATGGTTTGACATGCGATACATCGACCATCGTGAGCGCAAGGCCCTCCCCGAATTCTTCAATGGCCGGAACCGAAGCAAGACGCCCGCCGTGTACCGCGACTACCGCGACTTCATGATCAACACATACCGCTTGAACCCGGAAGAATACCTCACATTCACAGCCTGCCGGCGCAACCTGGCTGGTGATGTATGCGCTGTCATGCGCGTGCACGCCTTTTTGGAGCAATGGGGATTGATCAACTACCAGGTACTGCCATTTCGAGCATCTTTACAAGTATCACGCTAATTCTGTCCAGGTCGACCCCCAAGAGCGTCCATCCAACATTCAACCAGCGTCGACCGCGCATTTCAAGCTTACCGTGGACACACCCCGGGGACTCCAGGCATTCCAACCTGCACCCGCATCAAGATTAACCGAGGGGAAGCCGCATGCCGGCACTGAACGCGCCGCCAGTCAGCAACCTACCGCAAAAGCGGACACCAAGTCTATGATTGGCCGAAACATCTATGAGGCCAACGGAAAGGAACTCTCTGCGGAGCCCAAAGACAAGACCGCGAACGGCGAAGGTGCATCAAATGGAGCGTCTGGTGTTAATATGGAACAACTCGAGGCACAAACCAGGAGTCCCCCAAGGAAGGTTGTGTGCAACACCTGCGGGGTGGATTGCAGTCGCGTCTACTACCACTACGTGAAACCGACCGAGCAACCCGGCCAGCCCAAGATTCCCAGCAGTACAAAATACGAGATCTGCCCAAGGTGTTTGGTTGAGGGGCATCAACCCAAGTCATTGGATCAGAAGGATTTTGTCAAGGTTGAGCAGGAAGCTGACTCCTCAGCCGCTACGGAAGACGACTGGACGGATCAAGAGGTGCTCTTGCTCCTTGAGGCTTTGGAGGTAGGCGATGACGATTGGAACGCGGTCGCGGACCAAGTCGGAACCAAGACCAGAGAGCAGTGCGTCATGAAGTTTTTGCAGCTGGAGATCGAAGACAAATACCTCGAATCAGATGTACCGCAGACGACAGACGTTGGGGGTCCTTCCGTCAAGTTCCTTCGCGATCTGGAATACCTCGCCGAAGGTCGGATGCCAATCTACCATGGTGACAACCCCATCCTGAGTGTCGTCAGCTTCATGGCTGGGCTTGCACCAGCGAACGTCACAGAGGTCGCAGTTGCAGCTAAGCGAAGCGTGACTCAGATGAAGCAGGACCTCGAGAAACAAATGTCCAAGATAGGCACAGACAAGGGCAAAGAGAAGGAGAAGGCAGCAGAAGGCGACGTCAAGAACGAAGACGTCATGGAAGTCGACGCCGCCCAGGGAGCCGTGACCATAAGCGCAGAAGCCCAAGACGCAAACCCTCTTGCCACCCTCCCCTTCGCTCTCTCCGCCGCCCGCGCTTCTGCCCTTGCCTCCCACGAAGAACGCCATATCACGCGCCTCGTTTCCGGCGCCGTAAATTTGCAACTGCAAAAACTCGACCTCAAGATGAAACACTTCAACGACTTTGAGAAGCTACTTTCCGCCGAGCGTCGCGATCTGCAACGTCGCCGCCAACAGCTGTTCATGGATCGTCTAAACTTCCAACGCCGTGTCCGCGCGCTTGAAGACGTTACCAAGAAGATCAGTGGGAACATGGGTGGTCAGGGCCTGCCGGGTGCTATGAATCCTGAAGATGCGGTTGTGGCGCTAACGGAGGCTATTCGCATGTTTGGTGTGGGGAAGGGCGAGGAGGGCGTGGGTGCTAAGGGGGATAGTGTTGATGGGGGTGTGCAGCCTATGGCCGAGGGTGAGGAGGGTTTCGGCAGGACTGAGGTTTAGGAGGCCGATGCCAAGCGAATCTGGATCTGAGTGATGGTTTGGCGTTTGTGGAAGACCTGGGCGAATAGCTGGTCGTGCCTGTTTTTTCTTCATTTTCATTTCTTATTGGTCTTGGTATCTGGGTCAGGTAGTGAGTATTGTAAGCATGGCATGCCCTTGCGTGAGCGGGGTGTTGCTGTATATTAGTTTCTTTCGAAGAAGGCAACATCTTGATTTGATATGATGTGATATTATCGTTTCCATGCTGCTTTGAATGATCACAAAAACCAGCGCTCAACGCCCAAGCCAAACGTATCAGTCCGGTCCGACGTTACTAAGTTTCCAACAAACGCGTCGCAATAAAACGACCTATCCCGCCGCCTTCAACCCCTCCATGAGCGCCCCTTCGTCCCTCTTGCCCACAGCCTGAAACATCGCTCCCTCCCCACCAACATCCACACCCTTCTCCGCCCGTTCGTACGCCTCATCACTCCGATCCAGCAAGATCTCCAACTCCTTCCCCTCCAGCAACCTCACCCCCTCCTTCCCCTCAACATCGAACCGCTCCCCATCCGAGCGCCTTAGTAACTTCTGCAATTCTTCAACCTCCCCTTCCCTATCCACCTTCCCTCCCTTGCCCCCATCATTCCTTACACCTCCCTTTCGAATAACGAGTTTCTCTAGTCGACGCTTTGCTTCAGCAGACTCGAGGAGTTTCTGCTCGACTGTGTTGCGTGTTGCGAAACGATATACGATGACGTTTCGCGTTTGCCCGATGCGGTGCGCGCGGTCCATGGCTTGTAGATCTTGTTGTGGGTTCCAGTCGCTGTCGAAGAGGATTACTGTGTCCGCGGCGGCGAGGTTGATGCCTTGACCGCCTGCGCGCGTGGAGAGAATGAAGACGTTTGTTGCATTCTTTTTGGCGGGGGTGGACGCGTTGAACGCGAGGATTTGTTCTTGTCGTATTGTTTGTGCTACAGAGCCGTCTATGCGTGCGTGCGGCCATGAGCGGAGATCGAGGTATTGACCTAACAAGTCGAGAGTGGTAGTGAATTGGGAGAAGATGAGGACTTTGTGCCCGCGGGAGAGAAGTTCTGGGAGCAGCGAGTCGAGAAGGAGCATTTTTCCTGACGTGGTGACGAGGGTCTCGTCGGGCTCTGTTTCTGACGCGAAAGTTTCCGAGCCGGTGGTTTCGGCGCTGAGGAAGGGGTTGAAGAAGTTGTAGGGCGAGTTGCAGCAGAGGCGGAGCTGCATTATGGGATTACCTAGTTTCTTTTGGAGGAGCTGGCGTTTTGCAAGGGCGAATGTGGCGGCTTGAATGCGGTCTTCTTCTGCAGCGGAGTCGAGGGGTTCTTCTTCTTCTTCTTCGTCGTCGTCGTCGGCGGGGGTCTCGAGGTCGGCGAAGTACTGGCGGTCGCTGACTTCTTCGTAGTTCTTCTTGGGGCGGCCGCGGCTGCGTTTAGTTGTGGAGGTTGTAGATGCGGGGGTTCCTTCTCGAGAGCTCTTGACGCTCTTGTTAGGTGTGTCTAGACCGCTAAGGATTTTGCGCTTCAGACTGCTGTTATTGCTGCGGATACTCATTGGTGTCGCGGTTCCGCTGGTGGTGCCGATGCTGAGTCTTTCTATCGCTTTTTCCTCGAGGTAGGAGCGGCTGGAACCGTCAAGGATAGCCTGGTATAGTTCTCTTTGCATGGAAGTGAGTGGTGCGAAAAGTATGTACTCGCGCTTCTTCGGCATCAAACTTTCCACATCCATCTTTACTCTGCGCAGCAAGAAGGGCTTTAGCACGGCGTGTAGCGACTTGACAAGGTACTGTTGACGCTTTTCTGACAGTAGCTGCTCGAAGCTCGACTTGTCTTTCAAGCTGGAAAAATCGAACCAGCTCTCGAACGTGGAGAGTTTGTCGAAGACAGTGGGAAGGAGGAAGTGTAGTAACGACCACAATTCGACAAGGTTGTTCTGCAGAGGCGTGCCGGTAATGAGTAAACGATTGGCCGATTGATACGTCTGCAGTTCTCGGATGAGACGGCAGTCGAAATTCTTGATGCGATGGCCTTCGTCGATGATGATGAATTGCCAGCCGAAGCCGGTAAGATACTTTCGATCGTTCATGCAGATCTCGTAGCTGGTTACAACGACGGGGAACTGATCGGTTCCTGGATGCTTGAGCTTCGTCTTCCGTAGCTTTTCGCGCTCCTTCTTGTCACCGTGGTAGAGGACTACGGGGATGCTAGGTGTCCATTTGGCGAACTCTGCGACCCAGTTGCTTGTAGTGCTTAAAGGTGCGGCGATCAGAAAGGGCCCGTACGACTTCTTCTCCCATAGATGCGCTAGTAGTGCGATGGTTTGAATCGTCTTGCCCAAGCCCATTTCGTCGGCAAGAATGCCGTTTATTCCGTTCTCATACAACGACAGTAGCCATTCCAACCCCTCGAGCTGATATGATCGCATGATTCCGCCTGTGACGAGCTTCGGCTGTCGCGCTGAAGTCAGGTTCTGCATGCCAATTTCCCCCGTCTTGATGCCATCATCCTTCGCTTCCTCACGCGCCTCGTCTGTCTTCTTCTGCAGATCTTCTTTCTTGAAGTAACTCGATATCTTCCTGGGCTCTTTCACACCTTTCTTCGGCCGGCCACGGACCTTTTTCGACGCGTCTTCCTTAACAGTCGCATCAGCACCCCCAGCCGATGCCCGCGTTGCTCTCCGCTGTGTTTCTGTGGCGACCTGCTCAGCCTGCTTCTCGCGCTTGGAAGCCTGCCCTTGTGTCTTCTCATTCTGGGCCTTCTCCTCATCCTCCTGGCGCTGCATCTGCGCCAGCATGACGTTCGCATAGAGTTTGCTCTTGTTCATCAGAAACTCCAATTGCTGGAACTTCTTGTCCAGGACCTCGGTGCCGCCCTCGAGATCGGCCTGTCGTTCGCGCTCGAGTTTAGCCTCGCGTTTTGCGTCGTCTTTTGCGCGTTGCGTCTTCATGCGATCTTCCTCCTCTTGCATTCCCTTGGGGACTTCTTCGTGGTCAGCCATGGTGGGCGGGGGTGAAGATGCGGGCGTGGAGTGCATGTCGGCGGCAGCAGGGGAGGAAGAGGAAGGCATCACGCGTTGTACGTCCAAGAATTAATGGAGGACTGGAAGATACGCGTCAAGGAAGAGTGCCTGAGGTCATTAGTGCCAGGGGTGGTGGCAAAGAAGCGCGTAAAGAGAACGCGCCAAGCAAAAGTCAATCACGTCACAGGGTTCCGCGCGATCACGCTTACGATCACGCTTACATGTCTCTTGAAGGGAACTTTAAGACCAGCCATAGCAACATTGGAAATGCTTATTACTGCAGCCTCGCCCTCATGAATACAACCCCCTCGTGGGGATTGTTGTTGTACTTGGCCGTCTCCACAAAGCCACACTGGTCATAAAGCTTCTTCGCCGCCTTGAAGATCTCCAGCGTATCCAACAGCATCTCCTTGTAGCCCAGTTCCCTCGCCTTCGCCATCGCCGCCACCGTCAAGGCTCGGCCAGCTCCCAAACCGCGCGCCTCAGGTGTCGTCCATAGGCGCTTGAGCTCGCATGTGTCTGGCCCAACTTCGTTGAGAGCACGCACCGCGACGCAGCCGATGCAGGTGGTTGTTGTTGGTGTCGTCGCATACGCGAGGAATACTTCGCCGCCCTTCTCGATCGTGTATTTGCCCGGCAGCTGTGCTAGCTCTTCTTCAAAACTTTGATGGGTGAGGTTGATGTGTGGTGGTAGGGTTGCTGCTAAGTCGAGGAACAGTCCGGCAAGGAGGGTCTTGTCGCGTGGAAACTCCGCCGGCAAGACGGTGATGGCTGGCTTGGTGGTCATGTTGGCAGTCTGTGTAGGTGATGTCTCATATCAGGGCTTCCATGGCGTGGAATTTGTATACCTTGTCAGGAAACCGACGTAGGGCGTGCGAGACCGCGAGCGCAGGGCGTGTGTGAGATGTCAGACCCACTCACACTAGCCGTGACTAGCTTTCTGTACGAGCCAGTCCGATCTCGGACTTATCAATCAACAATTCAAGAGGCATGCTCTTCGTATACAAAGGGACATGAGAAAGTCAGACATCTCTTGAGATGCGTTCTAGAGAAGCACGCTAGAGTCAGGTGAGCTACTTCCTCATCGGTCTTGGTTCGCCCCGAGAGGACCTACTTTCCCGACTGCTACTGCACAACGTCTCTGCTACAAAGCTTCCCACAATTAACAGCGCACACTCCAAAAGATCCAACCGCACTGCGTATATCAGACTTCTCGATCCCCAGTGGCATTCTGCTCGACGAGCGGTCTAAAGTGTATCACGGCAGCTGCTAAAAGTCAACGCACCGCTACCTTCAATGACTCGTCTCAAAAGTCACAACGTGCGAGGTATACAGGCCAAATCTTACAACCAAAATCCAACCCGCCAGTAAAGTCTCCGAAACTACCGAATTATGAATATTGGCCATGCATCCGCGGCTAGGAATCTACAAGCCACCGGAGACCGACTACTCGCATACTCGGGCCGCCGCGCCCAATGGTCCTTGTCGAGCATCCTGTCAAAAGCCTGCGCTCCGCACCGCGGGATGTTACATTGTATGTAGTGAAGGGACCGCAAAGACTTGGGAGATACCAGTAATAAGAGTCTTCGGTCTCGACAGACCACATCTCGCCAGCCTAGCGCCGAATGCAGCCTTTCGCGAGGCCTCTGTGTCTCAAGCGCATCTCGCTTCTGAACCGACCTCTACGTCGCAGTCGCCTTACCGCTTCCTGGCCGATCTACTTTGCCGTGTTCGAGCGAGCGTTCCTCCTTGAAGAAGTGATGTGCATCATTGCAGGGGCTAAGATACACCCGCGCTAAGGGTACGCGATGGATGCAAAGCCAGTGACGTGGTCGCTGGTAGAGCGCTATTCCCATCGAAGCCGCAAGGTTACGAGCTTGTCCTAGACAAGCTCATAAGTCCTCTTTCAGCGACGCCACATTGCCATAACGAAGCTGGCCAGTGTGGTCTGGACGAGGCCAAGGTATTCCACTTACCCTGTTGCGACTCCGGGCTGGCTGAACACGAACTTTTACGCAAGCTTGGATTGCTCCGAGGTTGAGATATGGTACCTCGGGGACACAAATATGTTGCAAGGTTCTAGCATCTACTTGCTAACTTTGTTGTCTCGATACACCTCTTCGCTCAGCTCTTGCTACTCTTGACCATGATGGTTAAGACGTTCTTATTTCTCGTGGCCTTTTGCCAAACAATCATAGCTTCGAAGCCGCCAGCTTGCAGATCCGATCCTTTCTACAAAGGTCTAGCAGGCTTCTCCAAAATACCGCAAGTGTCGAGCTTTTGCGTCCAAAAGTTTCCTCCCAAGACCGATACTACCACCATCACCACGACTACAAAGCGGACCTCTTTGGCTACCAAGGTCATGTACGGGCGTCTTTCTTACTCTCGGTGGTGAAGTTGCTAATATAGAGTAGCACCACGACGAAGAAAACTACGTCTACAGTTACAAGCACAAAGACGAAAATCAACACAGTCACTATTCCGGCTGCGGTAAAGGCAAAGCGCCATAATGCGCCCACGCGCAAGCCAACGACAAAGGCCAAGCCTACGACGACATGTAAGGAGCTTCGTGCGCTGAAAGCTCTGGCATCAAGCGTAGTTGCAACAGCGTGTTCCTGCATTAACACGACACCCACCATCACTGTAAGCAGTCTCTTCAAACTGATTTTCTCACGAGAAATATGCTCATTCTCCTTTAGGCTACCCGCACAGTGACCCTCACAGTCCGAGCCACCACCCTTACAACAACCACAAACATCCGCACGGCGCTTACCACCAAAATCTCAACCACCACCTTGACCACAACCACTACAGTCCCCAAACCTCCCGATTTCCCCAGCTGCAACAAGCCCTCAGAGAAGGGCTGCCAAGTTGCATCGCCCTGCGGGGGTGGCAACGTCGAATCCTGCATCTGCGAACAGACGATCGAGGGCGTCAACCTTTGTATCGATGAAGGGAAGATCTTCAGCTGCCCTGAGTCTTGCACTAGCTCATCGCAGTGCCAGCCTGGATATAGCTGCATTACCACGACTTGTTGTTCGGATTCTTCGGGTTCTTCAGGGGCCTGCTTCTTGACGGCGACGAGTTTGGGGAATGAGTGTACGAATGCGGACGCGGTAGTTATTAGAGCGTTGAAGGGGAAAGCGGTCCCGGCTGCGATTGGGTGGCCTTTACATATGCCGGCGGTGTAGCGGATTACTTGGTACTTTACTTGATAAATTTCCTTTCGTGAGAGCTCTCAAAGAAATCATGAATTGAAGAAGCACCTGATAGTATTCGATGACGAAGGCAGTGGCAAGTTTTGATTCAGAGACTCACTGCTTCTACGTTCACCGTTCTCTTCACCGCCCTCTAAACATAGTACTCAGCATGACGAAGAACAGTGCATAGATTCCCTCTTCAAGAGCACGGCGAGAAAGAAATGCTGGAATCAGGCATCGTAAATGAATACGACGCGGTTGAAGTGCCAGCGCTAGAGGTGGATGAGAGAACGCTAGTGGAGGGCGTCAAGTCTTAATTCGCCGTAGTGCCCGCGTGAGGGGCTGAATTTGGGGGAAGGGCAGAGAATAGAGTATCGGATTTGGAGAAGGTTTCGAGAGAGGTGTGAGTTCGGCGAAAGCTAAGGGATGTCGCTGTGAAGGATTGACGGAGCTATTAGATCGATCAGATGCTGCTTCCAGAAAGCGTAGGACGTGAAGTATGCGGGGATAGGTTTGATGTAGATGATTTCGTCGGTCCGTTCGAGATATAACAAGGGATATCTCGTATTGACAACTCTCCGACGAAAGTTAATTGTTGGCTGAGAGATTCGATCTCTCGATTCAGCGTTGCTCACCACAGCTTATCGCCTAGTCTGGTTATATTCCACAGGTCGAGGGGTTGTGAGCAAAAGAAGACAGCCCCAGCTGAGACAAGTGCGATCCGTGGCGCATCTGGAAATCTGATCATCGTGGCGATCGCGACGACCGCGACGGCGTGCGCGCTTGTCCGGTTGATCCGCATACTCTGATGCTTTGAGTAGTCGGAACGACTCTTCGGGTGGCACATACCTTCTCAAGCTCGTGCAACCGTCTCGGCATCCGAAGGCGCAAATGGTGGTACAGAAATCGGTTGGATGACAGGGGTGTAATGGAGCTTTGCTCAAGCATTGTGTAGATGCGGAGTCCACGCCGGAAATACGGAATGCGTCGTGATTGTGGTAGCTGCGGCTGCGCGAATGCGAGTTTAGGACATCAAGTGCATGTATCTCTGGAAGAGCTTTCTCAACCTCGTAGCCCAATTTCAGGAGAGCGGAGAGGCCTCGGGGACAGAGAAACGACATGATATCGGGAGCTTCTCGTATGCGGAATCTGAGATTGCGATTGCGTCCCCATACAAATGTTGCGAGACTCCGTAGGGTTTAGTTGGTTGAGTCGATCGCTGCTCCAACACCGGCGAATCTCTCGTGAATCTTGAGCTAGTTGCTGCAGATTTGGAAGAGCTGTACTCCTTTAGAAACCCGCGATTCTTGAACCCATCAAAATATCTGGAGCGTATCCAACATCCTGGATCTTCTTTCTCAAAAGCCAATAGTCTCCACTCTTGCAACCCGACTTACAACGCGCGCTTTCCTACAACGCGCTACGGGGTTGTTGAGCGCTTCTTCTCCGGCAAGCCGAAGTTGATGTATCATTACGGTAACGGACATAAGTTGATCTCTCTCTAGATGCGTTGAACGACATCGGGAGCTGGGTAAGCGAAGACTTGATGACCTGGTACCGGCTGGTGTTGGATAAAAGAGACCTTTTGGGCGGGTGGATCGTAAACTGGAAAGACTTGGTAAATGGTCGTGCTGATCGCATCGATTTCACATGTAATTTGCTGAAAGACGCCCATCGTCATAGTTGTCGGTAGTCGCGGCGCCGCAAGTCACAATGGCTTATCATCTATGGATCACACCCTCGCGTCCTAGCGATGCTAAACACACTAAATGTGGGTGGCCCATCTTTAGTGCTCGCTACCTTGCGGGTATAACTGCAGCGAACTTCGAGGTCCTGTGAACATAGTGTCAACGCAACAGGCACATTGCTGGGGCACGTGTTCAACATGAGTGGTAGTAATTCCATCAGCCGAGTGTTCAATTTCCGTGGAGTTCTGTTCGTGTGCGGAGTTGCGGCTTACTCACCAGCGTCCCGATCGCGTTTGGTTAGTGCCACACCTGCCGAATGGCGCACCAGCCAATTCCCGAGGTTTCAACTACTGTACCCTACAGCCACGGTGAAACCTCGGATCATGGATTTGGGGGCCCAACCACCTTCGGAGTTCGGACGCTCTAAAATGTTTATGCTGATTAAAATGTTGGCTATATGCCTGGTGCGGCCTGATTCGAGCGTTTCTGCCGAGGTGGTGTCATTAGTTCAAGTGTTTCCGAAGGGCCGCCGTGTGGAGTACGATCGACTTGTGTTCTAAGCCGCGAGTCCGTGGGACGTGTGTTCAAGTCCTGGAATTGAGAGGGCCATCTGAAATGGGGATCGGCTGTGCACAGTGTTGGTGACTACCTACCGTTACGGCCTTGAAGGGTACATATAGCTAAGCTTGTGGGATCACTTTTCCAGAACACAAGCATATCACTACTTCAATTTTCTTCCAGTTGCATCGTCTTAACAATACTCTAGTCGTACCTTCCTATCTACAATTCACAACATGTCTGTCCAAAGATTCAGTGTCCTTGCTCTGCTCGCAGTCTCCGCATCGGCTGGCCCTTTGACCAAGAGACAATCTGCGACTCCTCCAGTAGGCAGCCCTGCTGAAGGAGCCGAGGGAGCCACTTCGAATGTCACGCCTGGCACCGGTCCGAACGGGTTAGTGAGCCGATTTAGCACCATGTGTCAAGGCTAACAACAATGACAGAGCAGAGTCGTGGTTGAACAGTGGCGTGGACGATAACTCGGGCTGGAATCCTCCTTTCCTCGACTTCTCCAAACTGGCCCATGTTAGCAGCGAAGACTTCTACCAAGGAGCAGGTTCTGCATGCAGACAGTATGACCAGCAATGTAAGCGTGAACCCGTGTCATACCGGAGTACCCGCTAATTTGTCCAGTCCAAAACTCGGGCAGCAAATACAACGTCGACCCGGCAATTCTCGCTGCCATTGCGATGCAAGAATCATCTTGCAATGCCAACGCTGGCAGTGCCACCCCAGGTTAGTACCAAGTTGATACAGTGTGGTTGGCGCGTCGAGGGGTACATCTTCTGGAATGTAACAGTCCTGGGCACCTCGGACCCCAGTTATACTGCCTTGACCATACTTTATGTACAGACATCTACTAACGGTGCATTTCAGGACTCATGCAGGTTGCATGTGTGAACTATCCCGATGGCCAATGCCATCCCGAAGATGTCGACGCCAATGTTGACGCCGGCGCCAACTATCTCAGGACGCAACTCGACAACTCCGGCAACAACGCCATCAAGGCATTTGGATCGTACAACGGATGGTTCACGGGAGATGCCGGCATGAACCAAGGCAAGGGCCTTACAAAGGATTACCCATGCTCAGGCGAGGGTCAGGGCAATGGTGCTCCTCAGAACTTGGACTATCTTCACCAGGTCAGTATATCGAGATGACCATGAATACCAGACACTGATATGACTGTAGACGCTCAACGGCTGGATCCTAGGATTGAACCCATATGGCAGCGAGTCGTGGATCGGCACCTACAAGTGCCAGGGCTCGTGCGGTGGAGGCAATGTGTGCTAGAGTGGTGTACCTGGCAGACTCGTTCTCTTGTAAATATATCTTGGTTTGAGTATATAATGGTGCGTTGCTGTGCTTAGACTACTCGACTCGTTCTCTTGTAAATGTCTCTTGGTTTGAGTAATTAATGGTGCGTTGCTGTGCTTGGACACTCGAAGCTTCGGTGCAGTCTGTCTAAAATCAAGCGGTTACATACAATTTAATTATTGCGCAGTCTCTCCGTTCTTCGCTTGCATGGTAGTTGAGGGAAATTGCCCCTAGCTAGTTACTTTACAGTAGTAGCTCGCACAACCATCCCACTGTCAGTCTTCGCAAACTGTAAAGATAGTGTTCGTGCCTCATATTCCTGTGACAACTTCATGGCATGCTATGGCAGCGACATATGTGATGGGTTCCGCTCATCCACAACTTTGCGTAGGTCCGAAAGATGCGGTGCCGGAAGTCGGTCGGGAAGACTGCTTCTAGCCTGCCGGCTCACGAAGGCCCCGACATCGCCCCGTGGACAGAAGACAACATCCCACTCTGCCAAAGCTGCCCCACCAAAGTCTTTTTCGCAACCCGGCCACGTCATTCTTGGCTACAGGTACGGCGCCTTGGCTTTCGTCTCATTCGCCGAGCAGACACAATTTTCTTATCAGATGATCTCAATCTAATCTTATCTGATGATCAGACCAATCTCTGTGCAGGACGTCTTCCCATGGTCCCACCTTCTCCAATCTTCAGGTACGCGGGTTCATGCAGATGTGTTCTTTTCCTATGCACGATGAGGTAGTTTGTCAGTCTAGTGAAGCGCTTGAGGTTCGATACGTTAGCTGATTGCTGAAGAAAGGCTCGTTTGCGGCATATGGCGGGGACGGCGCCCTCGCGCACGGCATTTTGTGACAAATTAGTGAAGGTCGAGCTGTGAGGTGGGCAGGGGCTACGACCGGTTGTCGAAAGCCCATATAATTGTTCCACACCTGTTCTGAGTCTTCTTAGCTTCTTCTTGCTGCACTTTCCAAACGACTACACACCCAGATTTCAATATGACGGACTCAGGACCGACACTCACTTCGCTGGCGAAGCAGATCAGCGACATCACTGCCACAATAACTGCACACTTGGAGGAGAAAAAATCCATCGCACCCTCATTCGCCGCAGACAGCCCGACCAACTTTCCCGATATAACCCCGGAGCTCTTCCATCAGAGACAGGTGCTTCTGGACGCCATCAACGACCTAGCAATCCTGGTACAGGGGCCAAGTGAAAGCGTGTTCAACTACGTCCATACGGTAAACGTCTTGCGTGCTTGGTGTCGAAACATGTGTTAATTGGAAGCAGGCAGCTCCAGATGTCGCGGCCCTCAATGTGCTCAACTACTTCGATTTCTGGGCTGCTGTGCCTCTCGATGGCACGGCTTCGTACGCCGAGATCGCAGAACGCGTAAAGTTGCCGGTGGACGTCGTGACGCGCATTCTGCAACACTCCACGAACTTGCGTTTCTTTGCTGAGACCGAACCTGGAAAACGGTCCACGCGGATTGGACATAGCTCACGCTCGGCAGCCGTAGCGAAGAACTCCGGGTTGAAGTCGCTCATCCAGGCTGTTCTAGATGATGCGGGGCCGCCAACAACCATTTTGCACGAGGCGCTGCAGCGGTACAGCCGTGGAAAGCCCGAGTTGACGCAAGAACAGAAAGAGTCGGCATTTGCACTTTTGCACAGCGGTGGCGCATATAGCGGACACACAAATTACTTCGAGTACCAGGAAAGTGGCGATGGTTGGAGGTCGAAATCGTATACCAAGTTCATGGGGTATCTCAAGGAGATCTTCCACATGGAGAACCTGGTGTTGGACCTCAAGGACTGGAAAGCCGTTGGCAAGGCATCAGTGGTCGATGTGAGCACATCCCGCACTGCGAATTCCTATGTTATCACCGACTAACGATATCTAGGTGGGCGGCTCCGCCGGTCATGATGCGGTTGTACTTGCCAAAAACTTCCCTGAGCTTACCCTCACTGTGCAGGACCTCCCCAAGGTTCGGACTCAGTTTGAAGCGACAGTTCCGGAAGAATTGAAGGCGCGGATCTCGTTCTCAGAGCACAACTTCCTGGAGCCGCAGCCCGTACAAGCTGACATCTATCTTCTCAAGATGATTCTGCATGACTGGGCCGATGCCGACGCGATCAAAATCCTCCAAGCATTGATTCCCGCATTAAAGCCTGGCGCGCGTATTGTCCTGCTCGAGTACATTGGGGACCGGGGAGAGACAGAGACACCACTGCCACTGTCCATGCGACAGTGGGGCACAGCCACTGATCTGCGACTGATGGCTCTCTTCAACACAAAGGAAAGGCAGGTGGGTGCTTGGAAGCGACTGTTCAACGCCGCAGATGAGCGCTTTGACGTCGCTGAGGTGGGCACAAAGCCCGAGGACTTCTTTGCGGTGGTGGAGGCGACATGGCGCGGATGAGTGTCCATGAGTCGTATGTTCTCACTCAGGCCATCGGTGTCGGTGGGAA